>Ga0153956_1000125_pt1 | contig 96683 bp, 110 predicted proteins | sample TSFL040MetaG_FD_104704 | JGI IMG/M metagenome (GOLD analysis project Ga0153956, IMG submission 104704) | Attine ant fungus gardens microbial communities from Florida, USA - TSFL040 MetaG | ecosystem: Host-associated > Fungi > Mycelium > Unclassified | place: USA: Florida, Wekiwa Springs... | reverse complement strand
TTGACGCCGGCTGGGAGCGCTTCGCGATGGTCTCGGCTCTCACTCTTCTCGGCCTCGACGAGATGATGGCGCGCTATGCCAGCTATCAGGAGCTGGCGACGGTCATCCGGCATCGTTTCACCGATCCCAAGCCAACATTGCGGGAGCTGTTCTCCCGCCTCGTATTCAACATCCTGTGCGGCAATACCGATGACCATGCGCGCAATCATGCTGCGTTCTGGAACGGCAGCGCGCTGGCGCTGACGCCGGCTTACGATATCTGTCCGCAAGGCCGCACCGGCCGGGAAGCCAGCCAGGCCATGTTGATCGACGGCGACCGGCGCTTCAGCCAGATCGCGGTGTGCCTGGATGCCGCGCCGAGTTTCCTGTTGTCTCGCGAGGAGGCGACCGCGATCGCTGCGGCGCAGATCACGATCATCAAGGAGCAATGGCAGTCGGTGTGCGACGAGGCCACATTGAGCACCGTCGATCGGGAATTGTTCTGGCGACGGCAGTTCCTGAATCCCTTCGCGTTCGAAGGCGCGCCCGAAACCCTGAGCAACCTTGTTCGCTAAAGCATTGCTGGAGCGACACGTCCCCTTCGATCTCGGCGTCGAGGTCGGCTTCCATGCCTTGCGTCAGCATCGCCGCCCGCTCCAATAAGGCAGCGGGCATGGCGACGATGGACCGCCCGGGACGTTGGGCAAGGTCCCCATCAAGACGTGTGAGAACCCGCTCCGCGAACGAGAGGGGCTCGGCGGGCGTCCGGTCCCGGGTCTGTTCAAGCGCCTCGTCCTCGTTGGTCAGGCCGATGCGGCGGCTCTGCTCGGCCAGCATGCCGCCAAGGCGCAGTTCGGTGGGTATGTCGATTCTGCGTCATGCCGCCAAATCCTCCTCACCCGGCGGGCCGGGCCTTTCTGCTTTCGGGGCGGGCGTGGCAGAATACCGCCATGCTGTTGCCCGAACTGCCCATCGCCTTCGGCCTGGTCGCCACCACCGCGGCTTCCGCGCTGGCGGCGCGCCGCCTGGACATTCCCTATTCCATCGTGCTGGTGGCGGTGGGGCTGGCGCTGGGCTTCATGCCCTTCATGCCGCAGGTGGAACTGCGCCCCGACCTGGTGCTGAGCCTGCTGCTGCCGCCGCTGCTTTATTCCTCCGGCGTCGGCATGAGCTGGCGCGGCTTCAAGGCCGGCCTGCGGCCGATCCTGCAACTGGCGGTGGGCTGCGTCGTGGCCACCGCCGTCAGCGTCGCCGTCGCCATGCACTGGCTGCTGGGGCTGCCGCTGGCGGTGGGGTTCGTGCTGGGCGCGGTGGTGTCGCCGCCCGACGCGGTGGCGCCGATGGCGATCGCCCGCCGCCGCGCCGTGCCGTCGCGCATCCTCACCATCCTGGAAGGCGAGGGGCTGGTCAACGACGCCACCGCCCTGATCCTGTTCAGTTTCGCGGTGGCGGCGGTGGTCGGCGGCGGCTTCTCCCTACCCGCCGCGCTGGGCCAGTTCACCGCCATCGTCACCGGCGAGATCGCCTGGGGCGTGGGCGTGGGCTGGAGTTCGCTCGCCTTGCGCCGCTGGGCCGCCGACACCCGCGTCGAGATGGTGCTGGCGCTGCTGACGCCGTTTGCCGCCTTCTGGGTGCCCGAAAGCGTGGGGGGATCGGGCGTGCTGGCCACCGTGACCTGCGGACTGTTCGTGAGCTGGAACGGCCCGCGCTTCATCTCGCCCGCCACGCGGCTGCAGGGCTTTTTCGTCTGGGACATGGTGGTCTATCTGATCGAGGGCGTGGTCTTCCTGCTCACGGGCCTGCAGGCGCGGCTGATCGTCGAGCGGCTGAAGGGCGGCGACTGGAACCGGGTGCTGATCGCGGCGGCCGCGGTCTGCGCCGTGGTGATCGTGGTCCGTTTCCTGTGGGTGTTCGCCGTCACCTATATCTCGCGCTGGCTGCCCAGGCCGCTGCGCGCCGAACGGCCGATGCCGCCCTGGCGCAGCGTCTTCGTCGTGGCCTTCACCGGCATCCGGGGCGTGGTGTCGCTGGCGGCGGCGCTCTCCATTCCCTTCCTGGCCGGCGCCGCGCCCTTTCCCGAGCGCGACCTGATCCTGCTGGTCACCTTCGCGGTCATCCTGGTGACGCTGGTGGGCCAGGGCCTGAGCTTTTCCTGGCTGATCCGGGTGATGGGCCTGACCGAGGACGGGCGGCGCGAGGCCGAGGAGGCCAAGCGGCGCGAAGTGGCGGCGCGGGTCAAAAGCATAGATGCGGCCCTGTCGCGGCTGGACCAGCTGGAAGGCGCCGCCGCCGCGCCGGAGACGGTGGAAGTGCTCAAGCGGCGGCATGGCGACCGGCGCGCCTATTTCGTCGCCGCCTGCAACGACATTTCCGAAGGCAATGTGGCGCTGAGTTCCTCGGCGCTGCAATTGCGCTTTGTCGAGGCGGAGCGCCAGAGCATCGCCGACCTTTATTGCCGGGGCGAGATCGACGACGAGGCCCGCCGCCGCATCGAGCGCGAACTGGACCTGGAGGACTCCCGCCTGCGCCATGCCGCGCAGAGCGGCGTGACGCGGATCCTCTAGGCGGGCGGCCGCGCCCAGGCCAGCATCCGGCCGGTCATGTCCTGCACCGCTTCGCCCTTCTGGTTCCTGGTGATGCCGCGCGCCGTGATCATGCCAGACTAGGCGGCGATCAGCTTCTTCGCCATCTGCGCCACGCGCCTGCCCTGGAAGCGGGCGACGGCAAGTTCGGCCTCGGTGGGACCCGAGGGCGGATTGCCCGACACCACGGTCGCGCCATAGGGCGAACCGGCGCCGGCGAACATCACGGCATCGGCGAAGCCGGGCGGCACCAGCACCATGCCGAAATGCATCATCGGATTGTAGAGCGAGGTGAAGGTGGATTCGTTGCCGCCATGCGGGGTGGCCGAGCCGGTGAAGGCCGAACCGACCTTGCCCACCAGCGCGCCCTTGGCCCATAGCCCGCCCAGGCCGTCGACATAGGCCTTCAGTTCCGAACTCACCACGCCGAAGCGGGTGGGCGAACCGAAGACGATGGCATCGGCCCATTCGGCGTCTTCCGCCGTCGGCGCGGGATAGCGGGCATTCATGGCCTCGGCGGATTCCTTCCAGCCCGGCACCGACGACATGATGTCATGGCCGACCAGCTCGCGGGCGCGGCGGATGCGGACTTCGGCGCCTTCCGATTCGGCGCCCTCGGCCACGGCCCGGGCCAAGCCTTCGATGGTGCCGGTGCGGGAATAGAAGGGAATCAGGACTTTGGGGGCGGCCATGGGGACTCCGGGTGAAAATGCTTCGCCGCCTTGGATAGCGCCCTGGCCCTGTTCTGAAAACCGGGATAATTTCGATCCAATCGTTCGAGAAAGTTGAACTTTGGACCCCAGAGCCCCCACCCTGGACCAGATCGCCGTCTTCCTGGCGATCGTGGAGACCGGCAGTTTCACCGGGGCCGCCCGCAAGCTGGGCCGCGCCACTTCGGTGGTCAGCTATGCCATCGCCAACCTGGAAGCCCAGCTTGGCGCCAGCCTGTTCACCCGCGCCGGGGCGGCGCGCCCCCGACTGACCGATGCCGGCCGCGCCATCCTGTCGGACAGCCGCCGGCTGGCCATCGCGCTGGACGGGCTGCTCGCCAAGGCGCGCGGGCTGACCCATGGGCTGGAGGCGGAAGTGTCGCTGGTGGTGGATGTGATGCTGCCGGCCAAGCGGCTGGTGAAGGTGCTGGACGCCTTCGCCAGACAGTTCCCCACCGTGGCCTTGCGCCTGCGGGTCGAGGCGCTGGGCGCGGTGACCCAGACCGTGCTGGAAGGCAGCGCCGCCTTCGGGGTGAGCGGGCCGCTGGAATTCCCCAACGATCTTCTCACCCGCGGACCCGCCGGGTCGGTGAAGCTGCTCGCGGTGGCCGCGCCCGGCCATCCCCTGGCGGGATTGCCCGGCCCCATCAGCCAGTCACTGGCGCGCGATCACATCCAACTGGTGCTGACCGACCGCTCGCAACTGACGGCGGGGCGCGACTTCGGCGTGGTGGCGGTGAAAAGCTGGCGGCTGGCCGACCTGGGCGCCAAGCATGCGCTGCTGCTGGCGGGGCTGGGCTGGGGCAACATGCCCAAGCCGATGGTCAATGACGATCTCAAGCGCGGACGGCTGGTGGCGCTTCCCATCGAGACGCCCAGCGAGATGGCCTATCCTTTCCACACCGTCTATCGCAGCGACACCCCGCCCGGCCCCGCCGCCGCATGGCTGATGGAACGGCTGGCGGCCGCATGAGGACCGTCACAATCTCCGGACGGATTGGAACAAACGAAACCCTCGCGCATTGGCGAAAGCGCGCGTAGGATTTTCCCGGTTTTAAAACCATGGAGTGAATGACATGGCAGCGAAGAAGAAAAAGAAGGCCAAGAAGGCGAAGGCCGTGAAGGCCAGGAAAGCGAAGGGGAAATCGCCCGCGAAGAAATCCCGGACCGTGGCGAGGAAGGCCGGGAAGACTCCGGCGAAGAAGAAAAAGAAGGCGGTGAAGGCGGCCAGGAAGAAGGCTCCCGCCCGCAAGCCCGCCAAAAAGGCGAAGCGCAAGCAGACCGTGGGCGAAGGCGACTATCAGGCCAGCCGCGCTTTCCTGAGGGATCAGTCGAACTTCGTGGAGAAGAACCGCGCCCGCATCCCCACCCTGGGCCAGCAGGCCGAGAAGGCGCTGGAAGGGCCGGAGGGCGATGCCCTGCGCGACGCCGAAGCCACGGCCGCCGCGCGCTCGCGCGATCTTTTCTAGTCAACGGCGCGTAAAGCAAAACGCCGCGTTTCTTGCGAGACGCGGCGTTTTCATTGGCGGCCGGCGGTTACGTCTGGTCCGGCTTGAAGTCCAGGGCGCAACCATTGGTGCAGTAGCGCAGCCCCGTCGGCCCCGGCCCGTCATTGAAGACATGGCCCAGATGGCCGCCGCATCTGGCGCAATGGAACTCGGTGCGGGTCATGCCATGACTGGTGTCGGTGGCGGTTTCCACCGCGCCCGGCAGGGTGTCCCAGAAGCTGGGCCAGCCGGTGCCGCTTTCGAACTTGGTCTTGGCGTCGAACAGTTGCGCGCCGCAGCCGGCACATTCGAACTCGCCGGGGCGCTTTTCCCGGTTCAGCGGGCTGGAGCCGGGGCGCTCGGTGGCATGCTCGCGCAGCACGCGCCGCTGTTCGGGGGTGAGGACTCTGTCGGTCATGGGCGTTTCCTTTCGGTTCCTAAATAGGAACGCGGCTCACGGATTTGAAGCGATCACCATCCGGAGCATGTCGCTGAGCTTCCCGGTATTCCCCCCGGCAATGGCGGCGTCATAGACGACATCATCGGCTTTCCAGCCCGTGGCGGCCTGCGTCATCACCAGCGTGTCGTGCCAGGTGACCGGCCTGGCGCCGGGCCCGGCCGCCGGGGCTACGCGCGTCAGCGTGACGGTGCAGCGCGCGGCGGCGGCGTCGCCCCGGCATTCCCCCACCCGGTAGCTGGTGGCGCCCTCGAACAGCGCGGTGAAGATGTCGCCGTCCAGCATGGGCATCACCGCCGCCTGGGGACCGCGGGACTTGATCCGCGCCGCCGTTCGCGCCTGCGCCACCGCCGCCTGGGTCAGCAGCGCGCCGAGCGCCGGAGAAACGACCGCCGCATAGCGCTGCCGCCCCGTCGCGTCGGGAATACCGCCCGCGCCATGCTGGGCCAGATAAACGTCATAGAAACCGGCCGCCCCCGCCGCCGGATCGTCCGCCGCGAAAGCGGGCGCGGACGACACCAGCAAGGCCAGCAGGGCCGCGCGCATCAACGATTCTTCAGGGAATCGCGGATCTCGCGCAGCAGCTGGATATCCTCCGGCGTGGCTTCCGGCGCGGCGGGCGCCGGAGCCTGCAGCCGGTTGATGCCCCGGATCAGCACGAACAGCGCCATCGCCACGATCAGGAAGTTGATCACCGCATTGATGAACAGTCCGTAATTGATGGTCACGTCCTTGGCGGCCTTGGCGGCGGCCAGGGTTTCCTCCGGCGTGCCCTTCAGCACGAAGAAGAAATTGGAGAAATCCACCCCGCCCATGGCATAGCCGATCGGCGGCATCAGGATGTCATTGACCAGCGACGTGACGATGCCGGTGAAGGCCGCGCCGATCACCACACCGACCGCCAGGTCGACGACATTGCCGCGCATGGCGAATTTCTTGAACTCAGCGAACATACCCATGATGTCTTCCCCGTGAATGAGGCCAAAGGCTAATCGGGCTTTGCGCTATCAATCAAGACGGCGCGGGACCGCCAGGTACAGCGCCGCCAGTCCGCCGCCGCACACCGCCCCCAGGCCATTGGCCAGTTCGTCCAGCCATTCGGCGTCGCGGCCGGTGACGGCCTGAAGCAGTTCCAGCGCCCCGCCCAGCAGGATCACCCCCAGCACCACCAGCGGCAGCGAACGCCGCAGGCCCCAGGCCAGGCTGGCCAGCAGCGCCAGCCCGAAATAGGCGGTGAAGTGATCGGCCTTGTCCCAGGCCCATGGCCCTTCCAGATGCGGCGGGTGCGGGGTGAGTTCCCCCCAGGCCACCACGGCAAGCGCGGGAATGAACAGCCAGGCGCCGGCGCGGCGCACCCAGGGCAGGAAATAGCCGTGAAAGAACATCGCGTCAGTTAGCGCGGATCAGGCCAGCTTGTCACTCGCCATGCTCGCCTCGGGCAGCGACAGGCGGAAGCTCAGGCCGAGGCCGGACGAATGGATGGTGAAGTCCGCGCCGATCTCGGCGGCGAGGCTGCGCATCACCCGGAAGCCCAGGCCGCCGCCATGCCGGATATCGAAATCCTCCGGCAGGCCGACGCCGTCATCGCCGGCCGTCAGCACCAGCCGCCCGCCGCCGCCCGCGCGGCAGTCCACCGACATCAGAAGCGGCACGCCCGCGGGATGGGCGTATTTCATCGCATTGATGAAGATCTCGCAGAGGATCAGGATGATCGGCTGCACATGACACATCATCACCATGCAGTCATTGCCGGAATGGGCGACCTTCACGGTCTGCTCGGGCGAGGACAGCGCGGCGACCAGCGCGTCGGCGACATCTTTCAGGTGCGGCTTGAGATTGGTCACGCCGTCGGCATCGGCGTGCGACAGCAGCCGGTGAAGCTGGCTGATGGTGTTGATGCGCGCGGCGATGCCTTCCAGCATCAATCGCACATCGGCCGGCGACAGGGGTCCGGGCTGGCGGCGCATCTGGGCGGCCTGCATCCGCACCACGCTGACCAGAAGGGTCAGGCTGTTGGCGATGCGGTGATTGGCTTCCGCGACAAGATCCTTTGAGGCGGGAGCCGATGGCGGCTGGGGACGGCGCGTGGCGAGGATGGCGTCCATGGGAGCCTCTCCTTTCGCCCGTGATCCTGTACCGCCGCCCGCCGGGACGCAAACAAATTGTGAAATATCAGTTGGTTACATTAGCATTTACCGCCTTCTGCACAAACGCCGCTCTTGTCAGCAAGGGGGTGGCACCGAAATTCCGGTCCAGGCGTTAGGTGGGCAACTTACACATTCCGCGGTATTTACCAAGGCATTGTTTTTAAAGGACTTTGACAAGCAATGGCCGACCTGACGCGCGGCGGGCGCCTTCAGATCATGTTGACCAAGGAAGAACTGGAGGCGCTGGACAATTGGCGGTTCCAGAAGCGCATGCCCAGCCGCGCCGCCGCCGTGCGGGAATTGCTGAAGCGCGGCCTGGCCGCAGAAGGCTTTGACGCGGCCCATGGCGGCAGCAAGTCCCAGGATTTCGGGGTTACCGGCAAATCCGCAGCCCCGCCGGCCGGCGACGCCGGATAGCGGTTGCTTTTCGCCCGGTTTTCCTCTTAAACGCGCGCCTCTTGGGTGGCCCGGCCGGACATGCCGTGGCGACCCCTAAACGCAGTCCGGGCAGCCCTGCCCCAGAAGGAACCAGCAAAATGTCCAAGATGAAGACCAAGTCGGGCGCCAAAAAGCGCTTCAAGATCACGGCCAAGGGCAAGATCAAGACCCACCAGGTGGGCAAGCGCCACAGGCTGATCAACAATTCCCCGGCCCGGACCCGCGACCTGCGCGGCATGGACACCCTGTCGGAGTCCGAGACCCGGCGCGTCAAGCGCTGGATGCCCTATGGCGGAGGTATCTAAGTCATGAGCCGTTCACCCCGCGCCGTCCCGTCCCACGCCCGCCGCAAGAAGGTCTTCAAGCAGGCCAAGGGCATGCGTGGCCGCCGCAAGAACAACATCACCACGGCCAATGCCGCGGTCGACAAGTCGCTGCAGCACAACTATATCGGCCGCAAGGAAAAGAAGCGCAATTTCCGCGCCTTGTGGATCCAGCGGATCAACGCCGCCGTGCGCGAGCATGGCCTCACCTACAGCCGATTTATCGCCGGGCTCGCCAAGGCGCAGATCGTGGTGGACCGCAAGGTCCTGTCCGACCTGGCCATCCACGAGCCCGCCGCGTTCAAGGCTCTGGTGGAACAGGCGAAAGCCTGAGGGCATAAAGCCATCGGAGCGAGTCGCCGGGCGCAAAGTCCGGCGACAGTATCTCTTCCGGGGTTTTCATGACCGACATCGCCGCCCTTCAATCCGAGATCCTGGCGCAGGTCGCCGGCGCCGCCGACGAGGCGGCGCTGGAAGCCGTGCGCGTCTCAGCCCTTGGCAAAAAGGGGTCGGTGTCGGCGCTGCTGGCGACCATGGGCTCGCTCACCCCCGACGAGCGCAAGGTCAAAGGTCCGCAGTTCAACGGATTGCGCGATGCGGTCACGCAAGCCATCGCCGCGCGCAAGGCCGCGCTGGGCGATGCCGCGCTGGAAGCGCGCCTGGCGTCGGAGACGCTGGATGTCACCCTGCCCGCGCGGCCCGAGAACAGCGGCACGGTGCATCCCATCTCCCAGGTGCTGGACGAAGTGGTGGCGATCTTCGCCGATCTGGGCTTCGGCGTCGCCGAGGGCCCGGATGTCGAATATGACGACTACAACTTCACCAAGCTGAACATCCCGCCCGACCATCCCGCCCGCCAGATGCAGGACACTTTCTATGTGGCGGCCCAGGCGGACGGCTCCAGCCATGTCCTGCGCACCCACACCTCGCCGGTGCAGGTGCGCACCATGCTGAACACCACGCCGCCGATCCGGGTGATCTCGCCCGGCCGCGCCTATCGCGTGGACTCCGACGCCACCCATTCGCCCATGTTCCACCAGGTGGAGGCGCTGGTGATCGACCAAGGCATCACGCTCGGCCACCTGAAATGGACGGTGGAGCAATTCTGCAAGGCCTTTTTCGAGATCGACACGATCGAGTTGCGGGCGCGCCCCAGTTTCTTTCCCTTCACCGAGCCGTCGCTGGAATGGGACATGCGCTGCGACCGCTCCATACCGGGCAAGATCGTGTTCGGCACCGGCCATGACTGGCTGGAACTGGGCGGCAGCGGCATGGTCCATCGCAAGGTGCTGGAGAATTGCGGCATCGACAGCACAAAGTATCAGGGCTTCGCCTTCGGCTTCGGCCTGGACCGCATGGCGATGCTGAAATACGGCATCCCCGACATACGCAGCTTCTTCGAGGGCGATGCGCGCTGGCTGAAGCATTACGGCTTCGCCGCGCTGGACATCCCCACCCTTGACGGGGGGATTTCGCGGTGAAGTTCACCCTCTCCTGGCTGAAGGAACATCTCGACACCGATGCTTCGGCGCCCCGGATCGCCGCGCGCCTGACCGAAATCGGGCTGGAAGTCGAAAGCGTCACCGACGCGGGCGCGGGCCTGAAAGATTTTATCGTCGGTGAAATCGTCACCGCCGAGAAACATCCCAATGCCGACAAGCTGCGGCTGTGCGGCGTCTCCACCGGCGCGGACACGCTGCAGATCGTCTGCGGCGCGCCCAATGCGCGCGCCGGCATCAAGGTGGTGCTGGCGCGGCCCGGCACGGTGATCCCGGCGACCGGCGAGGCGCTGAAGCTGGGCACCATCCGGGGCGTGGAATCCCGCGGCATGATGTGCTCGGCGCGCGAACTGCTGCTGGGCGAGGATCACAACGGCATCATCGAACTCAGGCCCGGCGCGAAAGCGGGCGAACCGGTGGTTTCGGCGCTGGAAGAGGCGGGCCTTCTCATCAACGATCCGCTGTTCGACGTGTCCATCACCCCCAATCGCGGCGACGCGGCCAGCGTTTACGGCATCGCCCGCGACCTGGCGGCGAGCGGGCTGGGCACGCTCAAGACCGACAAGGTCGTGCCGGTGAAGGGCAAGTTTCCCTCGCCCAAGACCATCACCCTGGATTTCCCGCCCGAAGACAAGGACGCCTGCCCGATCTTCGCGGGCCGCCTGATCCGGGGCGTCAGGAACGGCCCCTCGCCCAAATGGGTGCAGGACCGCCTGAAGTCCGTGGGCATGAAGACCATCTCGGCGCTGGTCGATGCCACCAACCTGATTTCCCAGGACCGCGGCCGCCCGCTGCATGTCTTCGACGCCGACAGGATCGGCAACCTGAAAGCGCGGCTGGCGAAAGACGGCGAGCAGGTGCTGGCGCTGGACGACCTGACATACACACTCGATGCCGGCACCATCGTCATCGCCGATCAGGACAAGGCGCTGGGCATCGCCGGCATCATGGGCGGCAAGGAGTCCGGCAGCTATGACGACACGGTGAACGTGTTCATCGAGTCCGCCTGGTTCGATCCCGCCCGCATCGCGCGGGCGGGCCGCAAGCAGGGCATCATCTCCGACGCCCGCTATCGCTTCGAGCGCGGCGTCGATCCGCAATTCGTGCTGCCCGGCCTGGAACTGGCGACGCAATACATCCTGGACTGGTGCGGCGGCGAGGCCAGCGATGTGGTGATCGCGGGCGAACTGCCGCCGCCGCACAAACCCATCGCCTTCGATCCCGCGCTGGTGAAATCGCTGGGCGGCATCGCGATGCCCGAAGCCGAAATGCGCCGCATCCTGGAAGCGCTGGGTTTCGTGGTCGAGCCGCACGGCGCGGCCTGGCGGGTGGTGCCGCCAAGCTGGCGGCACGACGTGGACGGTCCCGCCGACCTGGTGGAGGAGATCGTCCGCATCCATGGGCTGGATCATGTCGCGAGCGCGGCGCTGGAGCGCCCCGGCGCGGTGGCGACGCCGGTGCTGTCGAACGCCCAGCGCCGCACCCGCACCGCCCGCCGGGCGCTGGCGGCGCGCGGTTTCAACGAGTGCGTCAGCTTCTCCTTCCTTTCGCGCGACCATGCCAGGCTGTTCGGCGGCGGCGACGCCTACCGCCAATTGTCCAATCCCATCGCGTCGGACCTCGATGCGCTGCGCCCGTCGGTGCTGCCCGCGCTGCTGGCGGCGGCGGCGCGCAACGCGGCGCGCGGCCTGAGCGACCTGCAACTGTTCGAGATCGGCCCGGCCTTCGAGTCCGGCATGCCGGAAAAACAAAAGACCGTGGCCGCCGCGATCCGCACCGGCAACGGCGCGCGTCATTGGCAAAAGGGCGCGGGCCCGGACCTGTTCGCGGCGAAAGCCGATCTGCTGGCGACGCTGGAAGCCGTCACCGGCGCGCCCATGACCGCGCCGATCACGCAAGGCGCCCCCGGCTGGTATCATCCGGGCCGCAGCGGCGCCATCGCCATGGGTCCCAAGGTGATCGCGCAATTCGGCGAACTGCATCCCAGGGTGCTGGCGGCGTTCGACCTCAAGGTCCCCGCCTGCGGTTTTGAAATCTTCCTCGACGCCATTCCCGAACCCAAATCCAGGGGCAAGGCCAAGCCGCTGTTCGCGCCGTCGCCCTTCCAGGCCATCGAGCGCGACTTCGCCTTCGTGGTGGACGCCGTGCTGGCGGCGGGCGAGATCGTCAAGGCGGTCAGGACCGCCGACCGCAACCTGATCGACGCGGTCAGCGTGTTCGACGTCTATGAAGGCAAGGGCGTGCCCGACGGCAAGAAGTCGGTCGCCATCGCCGTGCGCATCCAGCCCCGCGACGCCACCCTGACCGACGCCGGGATCGAGGCGGTGGCCCAGAAGATCGTGGCCGCCGCGCTGAAACTGGGCGCCACGCTGCGCGCCTAACGCATGATCCGGCCCAGCGCCGGCAGCGCCCGAAAAGCCGCGACCGCGCCGATCCGTGCAGCGCCAGGCCCTTGGCGCGGTCTATGTCGTGCCTGCGTGCCTGCATCCGGCGTCAATAAAGCGGCACCGCCGCCCATGCCGTGACTCCGGTGTGACATCAGAAAGACAGAAGTTTCGGGGACGCGCCGATTTCCAGCGCCAATTTCTCGAACGCCGCCCTGGCGCGCGGATTGGCGCGCTGGTGACGCTCGGCGAAGATCATCTCGTTCTTCTGGGTATGCTCGAAGCCGGTGAACTCGGTCACCCGCACCTTGTAGCCATGCGCCTCCAGATAAAGCCCGCGCAGCACGTTGGTCAGGTGCGCACCGAATTCCCGCCGCTGGATGCCGTGCCGCCACAACTGCTCCAGCGGCCCCTTCCTGCCGTCGAGTTGCGCCGCCACCTCCGCCTGGCAGCATGGCACCAGCGCCACCCACCTGGCCTCGTGGCGCAAAGCGAACAGGACCGCCTCATCCGTCGCGGTGTCGCAGGCATGCAGGGCGGTGACGATGTCCACCGGGCCGGCCTGGGCTTGCGCAATCGCGCCTTCGACAAAATCCATCCGGGCGAAACCGCTTTCGGCGGCGATCTTCTTGCCGGTGGCGATCAGGTCGGGCCGCGCCTCGACATTGACGACCCGCCCGCGTCCGGCCCCGGCGAAATAGAGATCGTAGAGGATAAAGCCCAGATACGACTTGCCCGCGCCCAGGTCGGCCAGCACCGGCTGGTCCTTCTCCGCCAGCGCCGCGTCGATCGCCGGCTTTACAAGCTGCGCCAGGTGCTGCACCTGTTTCAGCTTGCGGCGCGAATCCGCGTTCAATCCGCCATTGTGGGTCAGGATATGCAGCGCCTTGAGCAGCGGCACCGACTGGCCCGGCGCCAGTTCTTCCGCCGCGTTCCGCCTGCCCTTCACTTGTGCCATCCCGCGAACATGTGCCTGACGCCGTGATAGTAATTGTAAGCGCGCACCGCCCAGTAATTCATCTTCGCCCATTGCCTGGGCGGCGTCAGGTCGTCCCAGCCGGGCGACAGCGCGCGGACGATCTGGTTGGCCATGTAGATGCGCCGCCGCCCCTGCCAGTAATGCAGGAACGTCTCCTTCACCTCCGCCACCGGCGCCTGGCTCAACCGGCAGACCTCGCTCAGCGCGAACTGCTCGATGGTGGGGAATTTCTTCGCCCGCCCGATCAGCGCGTCGATGAAGGCCAGCGTGTCCTCCAGAAGCGCCTCATGCCCCGGCGACACCCCGATCAGGCCGGAATTGAACATCCAGCTTTGCGCCACGTCATAGCGATAGGCGCCCAGGTGCGGCAGCACGGTCCTGAACCCCTTGAGCGGCGGGAAGGGGTTCATCAACTCGAACCCGTTCATCACCACCGAACACTTCACGCCGGCGAAGACCGCCTTGGGCGCCATCTTGCCGGCGACCTCCTCCGGGAAGCCCGGCCGCACGATGGAGTCGCTGTCCAGCAGGCAGACCGGCCCCGCGAACCGCCGCAGCGCGTCCAGCGCCACCGCCGGCTTGATGCGGTGATGGTAAACCCCGCCGCCGGACCATTCCGGCATCCGGGCGGCGATATCCACCACCTCCACCGGCCAGTTGGCATAGAGGCCGGGCGTGTCGGTATAGACGGCGATGTCCCGCCCCCCCGCCTGGCGCAGGGAAATCAGGCTGTATTTCAGTTCCCGCCGGTATTTCGGCAGGCCGCCATAATCGAGATACAGGTACCGGACCATGGCCCGCTTATAGCCGGAAAAGCCTGTGGAATGGGGACCTTCCATCTGCTAGACCCCGGCCAAATGGCCGAACTCTCGAAAATCCGCAATTTCTCCATCGTCGCCCATATCGACCATGGCAAGTCCACCCTGGCCGACCGGCTGATCCAGTTCACCGGCACCGTCTCCTCGCGCGAGATGACCAACCAGATCCTGGACTCGATGGACATCGAGCGGGAGCGCGGCATCACCATCAAGGCCCAGACCGTGCGCCTGGAATACAAGGCGGACGACGGGAAGACCTACATCCTCAACCTGATGGACACGCCGGGCCATGTCGACTTCGGCTATGAGGTCAGCCGCTGCCTGGCCGCCTGCGAGGGCGCGCTGCTGGTGGTGGACGCCAGCCAGGGCGTCGAGGCCCAGACCCTGGCCAATGTCTATCAGGCGATCGACGCCGGGCTGGAGATCGTGCCGGTCCTCAACAAGATCGACCTGCCCGCCGCCGAGCCCGAGCGGGTCAAGACCCAGATCGAGGACGTGATCGGCATCGACGCCAGCGACGCCGTGCCGATCAGCGCCAAGACCGGCATCGGCATCGACCTGGTGCTGGACGCGGTGGTCAAGCGGCTGCCCCCGCCCAGGGGCGAACTGAACGCGCCGCTGAAGGCGCTGCTGATCGACAGCTATTACGACGCCTATCTGGGCGTGGTGGTCTTGGTGCGCATCATCGACGGCGAACTGAAGAAGGGCCAGAAGATCCGCATGATGGCCGCCGACGCGGTCTATCAGGTGGAACAGATCGGCGTCTTCAAGCCCAAGAAGCTGGGCGTCGAGAAACTCGGCCCCGGCGAGGTCGGCTATATCACCGCCCAGATCAAGCAGGTGGCCGACACCAAGGTGGGCGACACCATCACCGACGAACGCAAGGGCACCGAAACGCCCCTGCCCGGTTTCAAGCCGGCGCAGCAGGTGGTGTTCTGCGGCCTGTTCCCGGTCGATGCGGCGCAGTTCGAGGACCTGCGCGACGCGCTGGGCAAGCTGCACCTCAACGATGCCAGCTTCACCTACGAGACGGAATCCTCGGCCGCGCTGGGCTTCGGCTTCCGCTGCGGCTTCCTGGGCCTGTTGCACCTGGAGATCGTGCGCGAGCGGCTGGAGCGGGAATTCAATCTCGACCTGATCACCACCGCGCCCAGCGTGATCTATCACATCTATATGAATGACGGCTCGATGAAGGAGCTGCACAATCCCGCCGACATGCCGGATGTGACCTATATCGACCATATCGAGGAACCCTGGATCAAGGCGACCGTGCTGGTGCCGGACGAATATCTGGGTTCGGTGCTGAAGCTGTGCGAGGACCGGCGCGGCCGCCAGGTCGAACTCACCTATGCCGGCAACCGCGCCATGGTGATCTATATGCTGCCGCTGAACGAGGTGGTGTTCGACTTCTATGACCGGCTGAAAAGCGTGTCGCGCGGCTATGCCAGCTTCGACTATCACATCGAGAAATATGAGGAAGGCGACCTGGTCAAGATGTCGATCCTGGTCAATGACGATCCGGTGGACGCGCTTTCCATGATCGTCAACCGCCAGCGCGCCGAGGGCCGCGGCCGGGCGATGTGCGAGAAGCTGAAGGACCTGATCCCGCGCCACATGTTCAAGATTCCGATCCAGGCCGCCATCGGCGGCAAGGTGATCGCGCGCGAAACCCTTTCCGCCCTGCGCAAGGACGTCACCGCCAAATGCTATGGCGGCGACATTTCCCGCAAGCGCAAGCTGCTGGACAAGCAGAAAGAGGGCAAGAAGAAGATGCGCCAGTTCGGCAAGGTGGACATCCCCCAGGAAGCCTTCATCGCCGCCCTCAAGATGGACGATAATTAAACGCGGCCGGCAAAGCCGGACAAATCGATCCTGCGGATCGATTTGAGCGTTTAATGCCCGAAGCGTAAGCGAAAGGCCAGCCGCGCCGGAATTAACCACGCTTCTCGACGCCGCGTGATCGCTGGCGATGGCCGCGCTAACCAGGCGCATGCGCTTTTCCTTCCGCAAAAAGCCGCGCTGGGTGGATTCCGCCGGGCTGGACTGGACGCCGGAAGCGCCCTTCGGCTTCGAGCCGGCCAGCAACGACGAGAACGGCTGGACGGACGGCGGCGTCACGCGCCGCGCCGCGCCGGCGCCCAACCCCGCGCCGGAGCCGCTGGCCGAAACGCCGCCCGCGCCCGCCAATCTCAATCGCGCGCCAAGCCTGACGGCGCGGCGGCTGTTCATCGGCCTGGCGCAAGGCTTCGCGCTTTACTTGCTGATTCAGGCGCGCGCTGCGGGCCTGTGGCCGGGCAGCGATCCGTATCTGTTCGCGGCGCTGTCGCTGGCGCTGCTGTTCGCGCCGCTGCCGGTGCTGGAAGGGTTGGGCGAAATTCCCCTGCCCGGCCTGCTGTTGTGGAGCGGCATCATCGCCGCGCTGCTGGCCTCGCTGGGGCTTTATCACCACTGGCGCATCCAGGGACCGGACCAGGCCCATGCCGGGCTGGCGCTGGCCGCTGCCGTCGCGCTGGCGCTGGCGGTCGCACAGATTTGGCTGCGCGCCTGCGTCAGGGACGGAAAATGGCGGCCCGCCTACGCCACCCTGTTCGACACGGCCTGGACGCTGGCGGCGCGGCTGTTCCTCTGGGCGGTGATGACGGCAGGCGCCTGGGCTTTCCTGGGCTCGGGCAACAGCCTGTTCAACTGGCTGCGGTCGCATGGCGTCCATCCCAGTATTGAGCCCGATCTCCTGATCCTGCCGCTGGCCGGGCTGATCGGCGGCGCGGCGTTCGCCATGACCGGCGGCGCAAGCGGGACGCGCCGCCTTGTGAAAAGCGCCGCGCTCGCCTGTTTCACCGTCGCCCTGCCGCCGCTGATCGCCGCCGGGACCGTGCTGGTGGCGGCCGGCATCGCGTCGCCGGTCCCGGCGGCGGCGGCGCTGGGTTTGGCGCTTCTTCTGCTGCTGGCGGTCAATGCCTCCTATCGCGGAGAAACAAAACGGGGCGGCTGGCGCAAGACGGCGGAATTCGCCGCCGCCTTCCTGCTGCCCGCGCTGGCCGCGCTGGCCGCGTTGGCGCTGAAGGCCCGCATCGACGAATTCGGCTGGACCGTGCGCCGCGTCCATGCCGCCGCCGCCATCGCCATGCTGGGCCTTTATGGACTGGGCTATCTCGCCGCGGCGCTGATCTCGCTGGGTGGCGGGCGCTGGATGCGCCGGATCGAGACGGTCAACATCGCGCTGTCCTTCGCCGTGATCGCCGCCTGCCTGGCGCTGTCTTCGCCCCTGGCCGATCCGCTCCGGCTGGCGGTGACGGCGCAGGCGGCGCGGCTGGAACGCGGCGCCGATCCCGCCGGTTTCGATTTCGCCTGGCTGCGCGCCCATGGCGGCCGTTTCGGCGCCACCGCGCTGGCCGACATGACCCACGGCCCGTCCGCCGAAATCGCCCGCGACGCCGCCATCACCTTGTCGGCCCCGCCGGGAACCGAGGCCCCGCCCCCCAGCCAGATCGGCGCCAGCATCACCGTGCGCACGCCGGGCGCGCGCCTGCCCAACGCCCTGCTGGCGCAGGACTGGTCGGCGCAGGCCGGCCCGGTTCCGCCCTGCCTGACCAAACCGGCCCTGGCCTGCGATGCCTGGTTCCTGGACCTGGACCGCGACGGGGCGCGGGAGATCCTGCTGGTCTATGGCAATGACGCGCGCTGGTGGGCCAGTGTGCTGAAACTGGCCGATGGCCGCTGGCGGGCCGCCGCCAGCTTCGCCTCGCCCCATTGCCGCGGCCTGCTGACCGCGCTGCGCCAGGGCCGCTTCTCCGACGCCGAGCCCCTGCCCGGCTGGCGCGACCTGCTGGTGGCGGGCCTGCGCATCCGCGCAGCCCCCATACCGCCGCCGCAATTGCCCTGCCCGCGCTAGCTGGGTATAGACCCGCGCGCATGCCCAGCACGGCCCTGATTGACTATGGCTCCGGCAATCTCGCCAGCGCGGCGAAGGCGCTGGCGCGCGCCGCGGGCGGCAAGTTCGACATCGTCACCACCGCCGATCCGCAGGCCGTGAAAGACGCCGAGCGCATCGTGCTGCCGGGTGTCGGCGCCTTCGCCGACTGCATGGCGGGGCTGAAGGCGGTGCCCGGGATGGTCGAGGCGCTGCGCGAGAAGGTCCTGAAGGAAGGCGCGCCCTTTCTGGGTATCTGTGTCGGCATGCAGTTGCTGGCCACCGTGGGTGTGGAGTTCGGCCGTCATGCCGGGCTCGGCTGGATCGCCGGTGAAGTGGTCGGCATCACGCCGTCTGACGCCTCGCTCAAGATTCCACACATGGGCTGGAACGAACTGAAGAAAAAGCAAAGCCATCCGGTGCTGGAAGGCATCCCCGACGGCAGCCACGCCTACTTCGTGCACAGCTTCCAGCTGGTTCCCGCCTTGCCCGAGGACCTGATCGCCACCACCGACTATGGCGGGCCGCTGACCGCGATGGTGGGCAACGAGAATATCGTCGGCACCCAGTTCCATCCGGAAAAGAGCCAGGCGACCGGCATCACGCTGCTGGAGAATTTCCTGGCGTGGCGGCCATGATCGTCTTTCCCGCCATCGACCTGAAGGACGGCGTCTGCGTCCGCCTGAAAAAGGGCGAAATGGCCGACGCCACCATCTTCAACACCGATCCCGCCGCCCAGGCGCGCGACTTCGCCGCCCAGGGATTTCAATGGCTGCATTGCGTGGACCTGAACGGCGCCTTCGCGGGCGCAAGCGCCAACAGCGACGCGATCAAGGCGATCCGCGCCGCGATTGATCTGCCGATTCAACTCGGCGGCGGCATCCGCGACATGAAGGCCGTGGAAGGCTGGCTGGCCGCGGGCATCACCCGCGTCATCCTGGGCACCGCCGCCCTCACCGATCCGCAATTCGTCAGGGACGCCGCCCGCGCCTTCCCCGGCAAGATCGTGGTCGGCGCCGACGCCAAGGGCGGCAGGATCGCCACGCAAGGCTGGGCCGATGTGTCCGACCTGACGCCGGCCGATCTGGGCAAGCGTTTCGAGGATGCCGGTGTCGCCGCCATCCTGTTCACCGACATTGACGGCGACGGGTTGCTGAAAGGCGTGAATGTCAAGGCGACCGCGGCGCTGGCCCGCGAACTTTCCATTCCGGTGATCGCATCCGGCGGCGTCGGCTCCAATGCCGATATCGACGCGCTTCTGGCCGCGAACGAACCGAACATCGAAGGCGTGGTGGTGGGGCGGGCGCTCTATGACGGCCGCATCGATGTCGCCGCCGCGCTGGCCAAGGCCCGCAAAGCCTAGCCGCGGGTCAAACGCCGCACGATCTCGTCCAACTGTTCCAGGCTGGAATAGGCGATCTTCACCTCGCCCTTGTCCCCAGCCCTGCCCGCCTTGTGGGTGATTTGTGTCTTGTAGCCCAAGGCATTGGAAACCGTGGCTTCCAGGTCGGCGATGTTCGGGTCCTTGGCGGGTTTTCCACCGGGTTTCTTGGGAACGGCGCGGGCCTCGGCCTGGCGCACATTCAGATGGCCCTCGATCAGGTCGCGGGCGGCGGCTTCCGGATCGGCCGCGCCGAGCAGCGTGCGGGCATGGCCCGCCGTCAGCCGGCCTTCGCGCAGCCAGGCCAGCACCTGCGGCGGCAGGTTGAGCAGCCGCACCGTGTTGGCGATATGCGAGCGGCTCTTGCCGACCTGCTGCGCCACCTCCTCCTGGGTCTTGCCGAAAGGCGCGCCCATCAACTGGCGATAGGCCATCGCCTCTTCCACCGCGTTCAGGTCGGCGCGCTGGACATTCTCGATGATGGCGATTTCCAGCGCCTCGCCGTCCGCCATCTCGCGGACGACCACCGGCACGTCATGCAGCTTGGCAAGCTGGGCGGCGCGCCAGCGGCGTTCGCCCGCCACGATCTCATAGCGATCGCCGCCGATGGGCCGCACCAGGATGGGCGACAGCACGCCCTTCTCCTTGACCGAGGCCGCCAGGTCGGCCAGCGGCTGTTCCTCGAAGGTCTTGCGCGGCTGGTACTTGCCCGGCTGCAGGAAGGCGACCGGCAGGCTGCGCGTGTCTTTCTTCGCGACGGGATCGCCGCGCACCGCGGCGGCTTCATCGCCGATCAATGCCGACAGGCCGCGCCCCAATCCGCGCGGGCGGTCTTCTTTCGGTGGTGTCATGCCGCGACCCGCAGTCTTTCGCGCTGGATCAACTCGCCCGCCAGCTTGATATAGGCCTGGCTGCCGGGGCAGCGCAGGTCATAGACCAGCGCCGGCACGCCATGGCTGGGCGCTTCGGAAATGCGCACATTGCGCGGGATCATGGTGGCATAGACCTTCTCGCCCAAGGTGGCGCGCACATCGTCGGCCACCTGGTCGCTGAGCTTGTTGCGCTTGTCGAACATGGTCAGCACGATGCCCTGCATCTCCAGGCCCGGATTCAGCTTGTCGCGCACCAGTTCGATGGTCTTCATCAACTGGCTCAGGCCTTCCAGCGCGAAGAATTCGCATTGCAGCGGCACCAGCACCGCGTCGGCCGCCGCCATGGCGTTGAGCGTCAGCAAGGTGAGGGAGGGCGGACAGTCGATCAGGACGTAATGGACATTCGATCCGTGTGCGGAATATTCGTCCAGCGCGTCCTTGAGGACGAAGTTGCGCCGCGCCATGTCGGCCAGTTCCAGTTCGGCGCCCGACAGGTCGACCGTGGCCGGCACCAGCGACAGGCCGGGGATGCGGGTCGGCACGACGGCCTCGGCCAGGCTGGCCTGGCCGGTCAGCACTTCATAGGTGGTGGTGGCGCGGTCCTGGCGGTGGACGCCCAGTCCGGTCGAGGCGTTGCCCTGGGGGTCAATGTCGATCACCAGGGTCGGCTCGCCGATGGCGGCCAGGGCAGTGCCCAGGTTGATGGCGGTGGTGGTCTTACCGACGCCGCCCTTCTGGTTGGCGACGACCAGCACCCTCGGTTTCTTGGTTGGCGACATGACGGGAGCCCAGCTTTCTCACGACCACTATAGCACCCGAAGGATCGGTCTGGCTTGGGACCTGTGAGACTTCCATGTTCCAATATCTGGTGGCCTCGGTCAACTCAGGCCCCACATTCTGGCCTTTCAGGAACAAACAAACACTGTTCGGTCCCATGAAGTTGTGGGCATATTCCAGTAGCCGGGGCAGGGGAGCGCAGGCCCGGGCCGTGACCACGTCGAAGAGCTTGCGGGGCAGGCCCTCCATCCGCGCATTCTCCATGCTGACGGGCAGGGCCATGCGCTCCGCGGCGGCGCGCAGGAACGCGCATTTCTTGGCGGTGGCTTCGTGCAGGGTCACGGCCAAGCCGGGCCGCATCGCCGCCAGCACCAGCCCCGGAAAGCCCGCGCCGGACCCCAGGTCGGCCAATGTCCTGGCTTCCGGCGGGATCAGGGGCGCCAATTGCGCGGAATCCCACATATGCCGGGACCACAGATCGGGCAGGGTGCTGCGGGCCACCAGGTTATGGCGGTTATTCCAATCTGTGAGAATATCCGCGTAAGCTTTTAGCCGGGCCAGTGTTTCACGTGAAACATTCGTCCTAGCGGCGAAGTCTTCAGGCCCGAACGGCATGCCGGGCTTTCTGCTGGCCCTTCACATGGGCCAGGACCAGGGTTAGGGCGGCCGCGGTCACACCTTCGATCCGGGCAGCCTGGCCCAGGGTGGCGGGGCGGATGGCTTCCAACTTCTGGCGTACTTCGTTGGACAGGCCGATCACCGCGCCATAATCCAGTCCGGCGGGCAGGGCGCGGGCCTCGTCCCGACGAAAGGCGATGATGTCGGCATCCTGGCGATCCAGATATCCGGCATATTGGGCGTCGATTTCCAATTGTTCGACGATCTCAGGCGCCATGGCCCCCAATTCCGGCCAGATCCGGGCCAGTTCCCGGAACTCCGCCAGGCTGAGCAGGTCGAAAGCGGTCCGCCGCACCCCGTCCTGCCGGATCGCCAGCCCGTGCCGGACCGCCTCGTTGGGAGTCAGGGTCAGAGAAGCCATTGTTTCACGTGAAACAGCCAGGCGATCCCGCTTGTCCGCGAAGATGGCGGCCCGTTCCGGCCCCACCAGCCCATTTTCCTGCCCCAGCCGGGTCAGGCGCTGGTCGGCGTTGTCCGCCCGCAGGGTCAGGCGGTATTCGGCCCGGCTGGTGAACATCCGGTAGGGCTCGGACACGCCTTTGGTCACCAGATCGTCGATCAGCACTCCGATATAGGCTTGCGCCCGGTCCAGGATGACGGGCGCGGCTCCGGAGGCGGCGCGGGCGGCGTTCCAGCCCGCCATCAATCCTTGCGCGGCGGCCTCCTCATAGCCGGTGGTGCCATTGATCTGCCCGGCCAGGTAAAGGCCCGGCACCGCCTTGACCTCCAGCGCCGGGGTCAGTTCGCGGGGATCGACATAGTCATATTCGATGGCATAGCCGGGACGCTGGACCGCCGCCTTTTCCAGCCCCGGAATGGTCGCCAGCAGCGCGGCCTGGACATCCTGGGGCAGGGAGGTGGAAATCCCGTTGGGATAGACCAGGTCCGTGCCAAGCCCTTCTGGTTCCAGGAAAATCTGGTGTGACTCGCGGTCGGCGAAACGGCTGACCTTGTCCTCGATGGACGGGCAATAGCGCGGCCCGGTGGACTGGATCTGGCCGGAATACATCGGCGCCCGGTGCAGGTTGGCGCGGATGATCGCGTGGGTGGACAGGGTGGTGCGGGTGATGGCGCAGGCGATCTGCGGCGTGGTGATCTTCCCGGTCAGGAAGGAGAAGGGCGTGGGCGGATCGTCGCCGGCCTGCATCTCAAGCCGCGACCAGTCGATGGTGCGGCCATCCAGGCGCGGCGGCGTGCCGGTCTTCAGCCGCCCCATGTTCAGCTTCAACCCGTAAAGCGTCCGGGACAGGCCGATGCTGGGCGCTTCGACGCCCTCCGCGATCTTCATCCGTCCGGCGGGAATTTTCGTTTCGCCGATATGGATCAGGCCGTTCAGGAAGGTGCCGGTGGTCAGCACGACCCTGGCGGCGGCGATTTCAGAACCGTCGGCGCAGCGCACGCCGGCGACCGTCCGGTCCTTTAAAATCAGGTCTTCCGCGCTCGCCACACGGATTTCGAGAGACTCGATCCCGCGCAGCGCGGCCTGCATCGCGGCGCGATAGAGCGCGCGGTCGGCCTGGGCGCGGGGCCCCCGCACCGCCGGTCCCTTGCGGCGGTTGAGCACGCGGAACTGGATTCCCGCCGCATCCGCGACCCGGCCCATCAGCCCGTCCAGCGCGTCGATCTCGCGCACCAGATGGCCCTTGCCGACGCCGCCGATGGCGGGATTGCACGACATCTCGCCCAGTGTCTCGAAGGCATGGGTCAGCAGCAGCGTCTTCGCGCCGAAGCGCGCCGCCGCCGCCGCCGCCTCGCAACCGGCATGGCCGCCGCCGATGACAATCACATCGTAGGTCATGGGCGGGATGTACGGCCCCCGCCCTTTATCCACAAGCGGAACTAGCGGATACGGCGCACGCCGATCAGCTGGGCCACGCCTGACAACTTCAGGCCATAGCCCCCATAGGGGCCGTTGCGGCTGATCACCGCGGTATAGGACAGCGGCGGCCTGGAAAGATGGCCCAGCGCATTGGCCCCGGGCGTCTGCCGCCACACCTGGCCGTTATCCAGGCTGACGGTGACATAGCCGTTGGCGAAGTCATAGGCGATCACCCGCGCGCTGATCTGGTCGATGGTGTCGCCGGCGATCGCCACCGGATAGGCGCGGGCGCCGCCATTGGCGATGCTTTCGCCGCCGAACTGCGCCACGCTGGTCTGCGGTCCGCGCGCCGGGCCGCCGCTCCCTAAAAGCCCGTCGAACACGCCGGAGGGCCGGTTGCGCGGCGCGACCGGCGCGGCGGGCGGTGGCACATTCGCCGCATAGGCGGCGGGCGCGGTCTGGACCGGCGCGGCGGCACGCACCGATGCGGCCTGGTCCATCGCCCCGGGGGCGCGGGCGATGGTGGCGTCGAAACAGCCCAGCCGCGCATTGCGGTCGGCGAGGGCGGAACAGCGCAGCATCGCCGACAGCGCATCGTCTCGCGGGTCGGCCTTTGCCGCACCCGATGCTGCAACACAGAGTGCAGCAAAGATCAGCATCGCCCTCATCGCCCCATTCCCTGCAATGACATCCCGCGCCAGGAAATTACGTATATCCGGTCCCGGAGCAAATGCCCTTCGCTCAAGCTCCGGGCGTTCGCCGCTCGAAATGGTCCGCCGGACCATTTCGTCCGCTTGGCGGACCGCTCCTCACTTTCCGATGCAAAAATCGCGGAAGACGAAATCCAGCACCTCTTCCACATCCACCCGCCCGGTGACACGGCCCACCGCCCGCATCGCCAGCCGCAGGTCCTCGGCCAGCAGTTCGGGCCTGTCGGACGGCGCTTGCAGGCCATGGCGCAAGGCGACCGCGGCTTCTTCCAGGGCGGCGCGGTGGCGGGCGCGGGTCAGCAGCGGCGCGCCGCCGCCCTCCAGTTTTTGCTGCACTTTCCGCTGCAGCATTTTCATCAGGTCCGGCAGCCCTTCGCCGGTCTTCAGCGAAATCGAGAGTCCGTCATGAGGGGCAAGGTCGCGCTTGTTCCAGACGGTCAGGTCGGGTTCGGCCAGGTCCGGCGGCAATCCGGCGCGCGGGTCTTCGGCGCCGGCATCCAGCAGCAGCAGCGTCATGCCGCCCGCGGCATGGGACAAGGCCCGGCGCACCCCTTCGGCCTCGACCGCGTCCCCGGTCCGGCGCACCCCGGCGGTGTCGGCGACCGTCAGCAGATAGCCGCCCAGGTCCAGCCGCGCCTCGACCACATCGCGGGTGGTGCCCGGAATGTCGGAGACGATGGCCACGTCGCGCCGGGCCAGGGCATTGATCAGCGAGGATTTCCCCGCATTGGGCGGCCCCAGGATGGTCAGGCGCAGCCCTTCGCGCAAGCTCTCGCCGCGCCCGGCGCTTTGTATATGTTCTTGTATTTCCTCAGCAATCTCGCCAGCCGCGCGGCGGGCGGCGGCGAACTCCATATCGCCCACGCCGTCATCGGAGAAGTCTATCGCGGCTTCCGCCCGCCCCAGCGCCGCGACCAGCCGCGCCCGCCAGCCCTCGACCAGCGCCGCCAGCGCCCCGTCATGCTGGCGCAGCGCCTGGCGCAACTGGGCCGGGGTTTCGGCATCGACCAGGTCGGCGATGGCCTCGGCGCGGGTGAGGTCCAGCTTGCCGTTCTCCACCGCGCGGCGGCTGAATTCGCCCGGCTCGGCCGGGCGCGCGCCCGCCGCCAGAAGCGCGGAAAACAGGGCCTCGCGCACCGCCCGGCCGCCATGGATGTGGAATTCCGCCACATCCTCGCCGGTGAAACTGGCGGGGGCGGGAAACCAGAGAAGAAGCGCCCGGTCGATCTCCCGGCCTTCAAAGGCCAGGGTCCGCAAACGGGCCCGGCGGGGCGGGGGCAGCGACCCCGCCAGCCGCGCCACCGCCGCGGCGGCGGCCGGCCCCGACAGCCGCACCACCGCCACGCCGCCCCGGCCCGGCGCGCTGGAAAGCGCGAAAATCGTGGGATTTCCCGGCAAACCTATTTGCCCGGCTTCTGCCCCAGGGCCGCGGCCTGGTCCCACATCATCTTCTGGAAGCGCTGGAGGGCCTCGACCCCGCCGAACGGCGTCCAGGCCTTCATCATCGCCTCCGGGTCGCCCGCGTCGAACGCCGCCTTCACCCGCGCCTGCATGTCGGCCAGCATCTTCTGCTGCAACGGCGCGACATCGGGCAGGCCCATGAAGGCGCGCGCCTCCTCGGGGGTCATGTCCATTTCGATATTCACCTTCATGGCTCCACCTCTGGCTTGGCCCCCGTCTTCGGGGTAAGTAACCCGGCCCCAAAAACACCACAGAACGGGCGGGCCGCAAAGCCACGTCCCCGAACGGAACTTGACCATGACCACGACCGCGACCAGCCCCTTCCTTGCCGCGCACAAGGACAATCCCGTGCGCTGGCGCGAATGGGGCGCCGACGCCATGGCCGAGGCCAGGGCCGCCAACAAGCCGGTCTTCCTGTCGATGGGTTACCAGGGCTGCCACTGGTGCCATGTCCTGAACAAGGAGGCGTTCAACGACGCCGGGATCGCCGCCCAGATCAACGACAATTTCATCCCCATCCTGGTGGACCGCGACGCCCGCCCCGACCTGGACCAGGTCTATCAGAACGCCGCCTCGGCGATGCGCCACCAGGGCGGCTGGCCGCTCAATATCTTCCTGACGCCGGACGGCGCGCCCTTCTGGGTCGCCGGCTACCAGCCGCGCGAGGACCAGAACGGCACGCCCTCCTTCCGCCGGGTGCTGAACGATGTCGCCGCCCTGTGGGCCGAGCCGGTCAAGGTGTCGGAGAACGCCGCCAATGTCCGCAATGCGCTGGAGGCGCTCTACAACCGTCCGCCGGTGCAGGACGTGATCAACCTGGACATCGCGGCCCTGCGCATCGGCCAGAACTTCGACATCTTCTTCGGCGGCCCGCTGGGCCAGCGCAAATTCCCCAGCGTCCTGCTGCAGCAGGTGCTGTGGAACGCCTATCTGCGCACCGCCATGCCGCAATTCTCGCAGCTGATCTTCACCACCCTGGACTCCATCCTGTTCGGCGGCCTGTACGATCACATCGGCGGCGGCTTCTTCCGCCACACCAATGACGAGCGCTGGCTGGAGCCCAGCTTCGAGAAGATGCTGTCCGACAATGCGCAGATGATCGAGGTCTGCACCCTGGCCTGGCAGTTCAACCGCAACGAACTGTCGCGCCAGCGCGTGACCGAGACCATCGGCTGGCTGACCCGCGAGATGATGGTGGGCGACGCCTTCGCCATCGCCCAGGCCGGCGAACTGGATGCCGATATGCGCTACTATACCTGGAGCGAGGCGGAGATCGACGCCGGACTGGTCGGCACCTTCTCGGCGCGCTTCAAGCAGGTCTATGGCGTGACCCGCGACGGCAACCTGGCGGGCCGCAACCTGCCGCGCCGCCTGGGCAATCCCCCGCCCGCCAACGAAGCCGACGAAGTGCTGCTGGCCAAGCAGCGCGAGATGCTGCTGGCGGTGCGCGCCAAGCGCAAGGCGCCGCAGGTCGATGGCCGCGTCGCCGCCGACATCAACGGCATGACCATCGCCGCCATCGCCCGCGCCGGCCAGGTGTTCGAGCGCCCGGACTGGGTGAAGGCCGCGATCGCCGCCTTCGACGCCATCGTCAAGGGCCTGGGCGAGGGCGACCGGCTGGCGCATGACAGCTTCGGCGGCGTCAAGGGCGCGGCGGGGCTGGCCGAGGATTACGCCAACATGGCGCGCGCCGGCCTGCAGCTTTGGGAGATCACCGGCGACGCGCGCTTCCTGGACCAGTCCCGCGCCTGGGTGAAGGTGCTGGACGAGAAGTTCTGGAGCGAGCTGGGCGGCTATTGCCAGACCGCCGGCGACGCGGAAACCCCGTTCATCCGTGTCCGCGCCTTGTTCGACAATCCGCGCCCCTCGGCCAACGCCACCATGATGGTCGTGCTGACCCGCCTGGCGCTGATCACCGGCGTGCGGGAGCATATGGAGCGCGCCTCCACCATCGGCAATGTCTTCGTCAACGAGGCCAACCGCGTTCTCAACATGGCGGGCGGCTATCTGCTGGGCTTCGAATATCTCATCAACGCGCTGGAAGTGGTGATCGTCGGCCACAAGGGCCATGCCCGCACCCAGGACCTGCTGCGCGCCGCCTGGGGCCGCGCCTTGCCCGGCGCCATGATCGTGCGGATCGAGCCGGGCGCGGCGCTGCCCGAAGGCCATCCGGCCGGCGGCCGGGAGATGACGGGCGGCCAGCCCACCGCCTATATCGTGCAGGCAGGCAAGTGTTCCGACGGCATCACCGATGCGGCGGTGCTGGCCAACACCCTGACCCTGCCGGTGCAGGCGCGGGCGCAACAGCCGCAGCAGCAGCAGCGGGCCGGTTGATGGAATGACCCCCTCCGGTTCCAGATGAAAGCCATTCGTTTCGACAAGACCGGCGGCAGCGACGTTCTGCGCTATGCCGATCATGACCTGCCCGCGCCCGGCCCCGGCCAGGTGCGGGTCCGCCATACCGCCATCGGCGTCAATTTCATCGACACCTATCACCGCACCGGCCTTTATCCGCTGCCGCTGCCGTCCGGCCTGGGCTCGGAAGCCGCCGGTACCGTCGAGGCGGTGGGCGAAGGCGTCACCGGCTTCGCGCCGGGCGACCGCGTCGGTTATGCCGGCGGGGCGATCGGTTCCTATGCCGAGGCCAATAACGTGCCCCAGGACAAGCTGGTGCGCCTGCCCGACGCCATCAGCGACGAGGTCGCCGCCGCCATCCTGCTCAAGGGCATGACGGCGCAATACCTGCTGCGCCGCATCCATCCGGTGAAGGCGGGCGAGACCATCGTCTTCCATGCCGCCGCCGGCGGCGTCGGCCAGATCGGCGTGCAATGGGCCCGGCATCTGGGCGCCACCGTGATCGGCACCACCACCTCGCCGCAGAAGGTCGGGCTGGCCAAACAGAATGGCTGCGCCCATGTCCTCGATACGCGCGAAGCGGGTTGGGAAAAGAAGGTGCGCGAGATCACGAACGGCGCGGGCGTGCCGGTGGTCTATGATTCCATCGGCAAGGACACCTTCCTGGCCGGGCTGGATTGCCTGGCGCCGCGCGGCATCATGGTGACATACGGCAACGCCTCCGGCCCGGTCGATCCCTTCGCGCCCGGCATCCTGGCCGCCAAGGGCTCGCTGTTCGTCACCCGGCCGACCCTGGCGCACTATACCCGCACGCGCCAGGAATTGCAGGAAACCGCCGACGACCTGTTCCAGGTGATCGCCTCGGGCGCGGTGAAGATCGTCATCAACCAGCGCTTCGCCCTGAAGGACGCGGCCAGGGCGCATGACGCCCTGGCCTCGAAACAGACCACCGGCGCCACCATATTGACGCCATGACGGCCGAACGCCTCACCGCCATCTATCACATCCGCGACGATGCCGGCCGTATCGACGCGCGCGCCGCCGGCATCGCGGTGGAGCAAAGCGTGGAGATGCCGGTCGCCGCCATCACCGACCGGGGCGTGCTGGACGATATCGTCGGCAAGGTCGAAAGCGTCCGCGACCTGGGCGGCGGCGTCTTCGAGGCGCGCATCGGCCTGTCGGTCGCCACCACCGGGCTGGAAGCCGGGCAGATGCTGAACATGCTGTTCGGCAACAGTTCCATGCATCCCGACATCGTGCTGGCCGATGCCGAATTTCCGGAGTCGGTTCTCGACGCCTTTGGCGGGCCGCGTCACGGCATCGAGGGCCTGCGCAAGATGGCGGGCGCGGGCAACCGCGCGCTCACCTGCTCGGCGTTGAAGCCGCAAGGGTTGCCGCCGGAAGGGCTGGCGAAGATCGCGGCGCAGATGGCGCAAGGCGGCCTGGATTTCATCAAGGACGATCACGGCATCGCCGACCAGCATTACAGCCCCTTCGCCGAGCGCGTGCCGCGCATCGCCGAGGCGGTGGCCGCCACCGGCAGCGGGACCGTCTACCTGCCGTCGCTGTCGGGACATCTGGAACAGATGCGGGCACAGATCGCCGTCGCCCGCGCCGCCGGGCTGAAGGGCGCGCTGATCGCGCCGATGATCGCGGGCGTGTCCACGTTCCAGGCGCTGGTGCGGGAAAATCCCGATATGGCCTTCATGGGCCATCCCGCCTTGACCGGGCCGGGCTATATCGCGCCGCCCTTCCTGTTCGGCAAACTGTTCCGCCTGTTGGGCGCCGATGCCGTGGTCTTCGCCAACCATGGCGGGCGGTTCGGCTATACGCCGCAGACCTGCCGGGACCTGTCGCAGGCGGCGCTTGCGTCCTGGGGCGGGCTGAAAGCGGCTGTTCCGGTTCCGGCGGGCGGCATGACCCTGGCCCGCGTCCCCGAAATGCTGCAATTCTACGGCCCGGATGTGATGCTGCTGATCGGCGGCGACCTGTTGTCGGCCGGTCCGCGCATGGCCCGGGAAGCGGCCCGCTTCCAGGATGCGGTGGTGAAGGCGGCGTGATGGACAAGCCCGAGGAAAAACCCGCCGCGCCGTTCCGCGCCTTCACCGGCTTCCGCTGGGACGATGTGAAGCTGCTGGCCTACAAGGAAGACGGCGCGGCCCCCTTCAAGTCGATCACCCGCCAGGTGCTGTTCCAGGATCCCGAACTGCGTTGCGAGTTGCGCTATTTCGAGGTCGCGCCCGGCGGCTATTCCACCCTGGAGCGCCATGCGCATACCCATGGCGTGATGATCCTGCGTGGGCAAGCCGATGTGCTGGTGGGCAACGAGGTGCGGGCGGTGAAGACCCACGACCTGGTGCGCATCCCGCCCATGACCTGGCACCAGTTCCGCACCAGAGGCGATACGCCGATGGGCTTCCTCTGCATGGTCAATGTGGAGCGCGACAAGCCGCAACTGCCGACCGCGGACGAGGTTGAAGCTTTGAAGGCTATCCCGGAAGTGGCGGAATTCCTGGAAAAATAGATGCCAGCTTGAGTGCCAGCATAAAAGCTGGTATGCAAACTGGCATGAGCGAGATGCGCAAAATCACGGTTCACGTGCCCGAAGGCGTGCTGGAGCAGGCCCAGGCCTATACCGGCGAAGGCGTGACCCAGACGGTGACGGCGGCGCTCAAGCGGCTGGTTTCGATGCAGGCGCAACAGGAACTTCTCAAGCTGCGCGGCAAGGTCGAATTCCCGATAACCTGGGAAGAGATGAAGTACGACCGGGAATGATCGCGGCCGACAGCAGTTCGCTTGTCTCGTTCCTACGCGATGATCCCGGCGCGGATGTCGGCCTGGTCGCGACCGCCGCCGCAAGCGGGCAACTCGTCCTGCCGCCCGCCGTGGTCGCCGAAGTCCTGAGCGGCAGCGCCACGCTGCAGGCTATCCTGGTGAAAATCGCGCAGCTGGAACTGACCGATGGCTATTGGGAGCGCGCCGGCGCTATCCGGCGCAAACTGCGGGAAGCCGGTCTCAAGGCCAGGCTGGGCGATGCCTTGATCGCCCAATCCTGCATTGACCACGATGTGCCGCTGATCACCCGCGACAGCGACTTCCGCCACTTCGAGAAATATTGTGGTCTGAAGCTCGCCTGAGCGGCCCTGACGGGGAAATCAGGTATTCATGCTCTCGAAGAAGTCGGCATTGTTCTTGGCCGACTTCAGCTTGTCGAGCAGGAACTCGATGGCGTCCACCGTGCCCATCGGCGACAGGATGCGGCGCAGAACGTAAGTCTTGGCAAGCTGGCCCTTCTCGACCAGCAATTCGTCCTTGCGGGTGCCCGAGCGCATGATGTCGATCGCGGGGAAGACGCGCTTGTCGGCGACCTTGCGGTCCAGGATGATTTCGCTGTTGCCGGTGCCTTTGAACTCCTCGAAGATCACTTCGTCCATGCGGCTGCCGGTGTCGATCAGCGCGGTGGCGATGATGGTCAGCGAACCGCCTTCCTCGATATTGCGGGCGGCGCCGAAGAAGCGCTTGGGGCGCTGCAGCGCATTGGCGTCCACGCCGCCGGTCAGCACCTTGCCGCTCGACGGCACTACGGTGTTGTAGGCGCGGCCCAGGCGGGTGATGGAATCCAGCAGGATGATCACGTCGCGCTTGTGCTCGACCAGGCGCTTGGCCTTTTCGATCACCATTTCCGCGACCTGGACGTGGCGCGTCGCCGGTTCGTCGAAGGTGGACGAGATCACCTCGCCGCGCACCGTGCGCTGCATGTCGGTGACTTCCTCCGGGCGCTCGTCGATCAGCAGCACGATCAGGAAGGCTTCGGGATGGTTGGCGGCGATCGCCTTGGCGATGTTCTGCAGGATCACCGTCTTGCCGGTGCGCGGCGGCGCGGTGATCAGGGCGCGCTGGCCCATGCCCTGGGGCGCCACGATGTCGATCACCCGGCCGGTCTTGTCCTTCAGGGTGGGATCGTCCAGTTCCATCTTCAACGCCTTGGTGGGATAGAGCGGCGTGAGGTTGTCGAAATGGACCTTGTGCTTGATCTGGTCGGGGTCCTCGAAATTGATCGTGGTGACCTTGAGCAGGGCGAAATAGCGTTCGCCTTCCTTGGGGGCGCGGATCGGGCCTTCGGCGGTGTCGCCGGTGCGAAGCCCGAAGCGGCGAATCTGCGAGGGCGAGACATAGATGTCGTCGGGACCGGGCAGGTAGTTGGATTCCGGCGAGCGCAGGAAGCCGAAGCCGTCCTGCAGGATCTCCACCACGCCCTGGCCCATGATCTCGATCTCGCGCTCGGCCAGTTCCTTCAGGATGGCGAACAGCATGTCCTGCTTGCGCATGGACGAGGCGTTCTCGATCTCCAGTTCCTCGGCGAAAGCCAGCAGGTCGGCGGGTTTCTTGTTCTTGAGTTCCTGCAGCTTCATCACTTGCAGGCCGTCTTGGAGGGTCATGGAAATACCTGGACGAGGAGAGAGGGATTGGTCCCGATAAGGCGAGGGCGGACCCCGGCGCGTTCATCGGAAGAAGAGGTGGCTTTGACCCTTGCGCTTCCCTTTTCCAGGGACGCCACGGGCCGGAAAAGCCCGCGCGGGTCGAGAACGGGACGGTTATAGCCCGATTTCGCAGCCGTGCAAAAGGGGGGGCCGCCACCCCCTCCGCAATTAATGTTTCAAGCCGTTAAGGCTGCCGCGCTACTCGCCGGAGAAGGGCTGGATCTTCACCAGGATCACGATCAGCACCATCAGGATCGCCGGGACCTCGTTGATGATCTTGTAGAAACGGGCGTCATGGGCGCGCTGGTCGTTCTGGAATTCCCGCCACAGCCGCACATTCCAGCCATGCATGCCCGACAGGATGATCACCAGCAGGAATTTCACCTTCAGCCAGTTGTCCATATAGGCGCCGGTCAGCCAGGCCAGCAGCGGCCCCAGGATCCATACCGCGATGAAGGCGGGGTTGATGATGGTCTTGAGCAGCCTGGTTTCCATGCGCTTGAAGCGCTCGCTGTCGGCGGCGCCCGGCACGGTTTCGGTGTGATAGACGAACAGCCGCGGCAGGTAGAGCATTCCCGCCATGAAGGCGATCACCGCGATGATGTGGGCGGCCAGGAACCAGGGAATGTAATTGGCAAGCGTGTCGCGCAGCGCGTCCATCAAAACTTCTCCATCCCACAGCGGCAGAAGTTCTGCGGACAGAGCCGCGATCCCGTGCTGCTGGTGATGTCCAGGCTGGCATCCTCCCTTTGGGAAGACATGGCTTGCCGGACAAGGTTGGCCAAACCGCCGACGAAGGCGGCTTGCGCGCCCACGGTGGGGGCGCGGCGATAATCCTTCACCCCGTGCCGGCGCGCAAGCTTGGCGTATTCGATGTCCAGCTCGACCAGGGTTTCGGAATGTTCACTGACGAAGGCGATGGGGAAGACCACCACCCCCTTGCCGTCGGTTCCGGCGCGGGCGATTTCCGCGTCGGTGGACGGTCCGATCCATTCCAGCGGCCCCACCCGGCTCTGGTAGCAGACCACCGGTTCCAGTTCCGGCATCGCCAGTTTTTCCACGATCGCGGCGGCGGATTGCTCCACCTGCCACTGATAGGGGTCGCCCTTCCCGATCACCCGCCTGGGCAGGCCGTGCGCCGACAGCAGCAGCCGGTAGGACACGGCGTCCGTCGCGCCGTCCATGGCCTTGCGGATATGCGCGGCGGCGGCGGCGGCAAAGCCGTCTTCCGCCGGATAGCAGCAGATCGCGGCGGTGGGCTGGGTCAGCCCGGCCCGTTTCGCCGCCCTGGTCCAGTCCGTGAACGACGACCCGGTGGTGGTGGTGGAATATTGCGGATAAAGCGGCAGAAGCACGATCCTGTCAGGCTTGTACGCCCCGACCGCCCGCGCCGCGCCGTCGCTGAACGGATGCCAGTAGCGCATCGCGACAAAGGCTTTCGCGTCCACGCCGTCGCGCGCCAGCGCTTTTTCCAGCGCATCGGCCTGGGCGCGGGTCTCCTCGAAGATGGGCGAGCGGCCGCCGATATGGCCATAGATCGCGCGGGCGACGGGCGCGCGCCGCCGCGCGACCAGCCATGCCAGCGGCATGCGCGCGATCCGGGGCAGGGTGATGATCGCCGGATCGGAGAAAAGATTGCGCAGGAATGGCTGAACCGCCTCCGGCGAATCCGGCCCGCCCAGGTTGAACAGGACAACAGCTACCTTCATCGTCCCGCCTCCAGGCCGCTCGCCCCGGCTTCGCCGGTCACGCCCCACTCCGCCGGATGCGCTTCAGCAATCGCTCGACATGGGCGATGGGCGTCTCCGGCAGGATGCCATGGCCCAGGTTGAAGACGTGCGGCCTGCCCGCCATCGCCTGCAGGATATCATCCACCGCCCGGTCCAGCGCCTCGCCGCCGGCGATCAGGGCGATGGGATCGAGATTGCCCTGGCAGACGCAATCCAGCCCGTTCACCGACGCCAGCGGCGTCGCGGTATCGACCGACAGGGCATCGACTCCCGTCGCCTTGGCATAGGCGGCATAGCCGCTCTGCGTCACCGCGCGGGGAAAGCCGATGATCCGCGCCCCCGGCCGCTCGCGCCGCACCGTCTCGACGATTTTGCGGGTGGGGGCGATCACCGCGCGCTCGAACAGGCCCGGCGGCACGCCGCCCGCCCAGCTGTCGAAGATCTGCACCGCGTCGGCCCCGGCATCGACCTGACGCACCAGATGGAAGGCGACACACGCCCCCAGGATATCCAAAAGCCGGTCGAAGCCCTGTGGATCGCGATAGGCCCACAGCTTGGCGGCCTTCTGTTCGTCGCCGCCCGCGCCCGCCGCCAGATAGGTGGCCAGCGTCCAGGGCGCGCCGGCGAATCCCAGCAGCGTGGTCTCGGCCGGCAGGCTTGCCCGCGTCAGCCTCAGCGCCTCATAGACCGGCGCGAAATACGCCGCCCATGCCGCGCGATCCTCGATGAAACCCGCTGCCGAGGTCACAGGCGCCATGCTGGGACCTTCGCCGGCCGTGAACGTCACCTTCCGCCCCAGCGCCTCGGGCACCGTCAGGATGTCGGAGAACAGGATCGCCGCGTCGAAGCCGAACCGGCGGATCGGCTGCAGGGTCACTTCGGCGGCCAGCTCCGGATTCAGCGCCATGCCCCAGAAGGAACCCGCCTTCTCCCGCACCGCGCGATATTCCGGCAGATAGCGCCCGGCCTGGCGCATCAGCCAGACCGGCGGCGTCCGTTCCACGCTTCCATCCAGCACGCGCACAAGTTTCCGGTCACACGCCAAACAAGACTCCTAAGGATTCTAAGATGGTGAAGATGATGTAAGGGCTGTGGGTTGTGGACGGGATTGTGCAGGGCTTTCCGGATGTAAGCCCAACCCTGCGCTTTCTCAAGCACTTGGGGAACCCCGGCGCAAAACGGCGGAGCGCCCCGGCATGTTGGCGGCCGGTCCCGGCTGTCCCCAGCACGCGCCGGTTTGCACAGCCGGGGCGTTCCCGGCTAGGGAGCATGTGACTAACATCAATGGCCGCACCCAGGATGCGCGCATCATCGGGATAGTTCTGTGGATCGAAAATTCCATGTCCATCTGATCTCGGATTCCACCGGCGAGACGCTGCACGCCATGGCCAATGCGGCGCTGGCGCAGTTCGAGGATGTCGAGGTGATGGTCCATCCCTATGCCCTGGTGCGCAGCGAGCACCAGCTTGGCCGGGCGCTGGACCATGTCGCCATCAGTCCGGGGCTGGTCTTCTTCACCCTGGCCAACAAGACCCTGCGCGACAAGCTGCTGTTGCGCTGCATGGAACTCAATGCCCGCGCCATCGACGTGCTGGAAGGACCGGTGATGGCGTTGCGCGATTTCCTGGGCGCGGCGGAGACCCACAAGGTGGGCCGCCAGCACCAGGTCAACCGGCGCTATCTGGAACGCATCGAGACCCTGAATTTCACCATCGCCCATGACGACGGCCAGTCGCTGGACAGCATCAACGACGCCGAGGTGATCCTCACCGGGGCCAGCCGCACCTCCAAGACGCCGACCTGCGTCTATCTCGCCATTCGCGGCGTGCCCGCCGCCAATGTGCCGCTGGTGCCCGGCATGGGGGCGCCGCCGCAACTGCTGGCGGCGACCCGGCCGCTGATCGTGGGCCTGTGGGTGTCGCCCGACCGGCTGGTGCAGGTGCGGCGCAACCGGCTCAACACCATGGGCGAGGGCCGCGACACGGACTATGTCGATGTCGATGCCGTGCGCGCCGAGATCGCCGCCACGCGGCAACTGTTCGAGAACAACAACTGGCCGATGATCGACGTCACCCGCCGCTCGATCGAGGAGACGGCGGCCGCCGTGATGAACCTGCTCACCGAGCGGCGCGAGGCCAAGGCGTGACCCTGGTGCTGGCCTCGGGCAGCGCCAGCCGCAAGGCGCTGCTGGCGGCGGCGGGCGTGGACTTCACCGCCGACCCCGCCGACCTGGACGAGGATGCGCTGATGCGGCCGCTGGCGGGCGCGCCTCCCGAAACCGTGGCGCGCAGGCTGGCCGAGGAAAAGGCCCTGCATGTCTCGCGCCGCCATGCGCGCGCGGTGGTGCTGGGCGGCGACAGCGTGATCGGCTTTGACGGGCGGCATGTCAGCAAATGCGCCGGCATGGCCGAGGCCCGCGCGCTGCTGCTGCAACTGCGGGGCCGGGACCATCTGCTGGTGTCGGCGGCGGCGCTGGCCCGGGACGGCGTGTTGCTGTGGGCGCATGCCAGTCCCTGCCGGATGACGATGCGCGATTTCAGCCCGCGATTCCTGGACGGTTATCTCGCCGCCTGCGGCCCGGCGATCCTGTCCAGCGTCGGCTGCTACCATTATGAGGGGCGCGGGGCGCAATTGTTCGCTAAGGTGGACGGGGATCATTTCTCGGTGCTGGGGCTGCCGCTGTTGCCGGTGCTGGCGGTGCTGCGGCAGGAAGGTGTGTTGGCGTCGTGATATCGGGCAAGGCCAAGATCGCGGGCGTGCTGGGCTGGCCGGTGGGCCATTCCCTGTCGCCGGCGCTGCAGGGCTATTGGCTGGCCGAGCATGGCATCGACGGCGCGCTGGTGCCGCTCCAGGCCGCGCCGGTGAACTTCGCCGCCGTGATCGACGGCATCCGCAAGGCCGGCTTTGTCGGCGCCAACGTCACCGTGCCCAACAAGGAAGCCGCCTTCGCCGTCGCGCACGATAATGACGCCGCCGCCGTCGCGGCGGGCGCGGCCAACCTGCTGGTCTTCCGGGACGGGAAAATCGAAGGCCGTAACACCGACACCCATGGGCTTTACGCCGCGCTGGAGGAAACGGTGGGCAGGCTGGACGGCAAGCCCGCCGTGCTGCTGGGCGCGGGCGGCGCGGCGCGTGGCGCCATCCTGGCGCTGGAACAACTGGGCGCGGGCATGATCCACCTGCTCAACCGCGACACCCATCGCGCCGCGACCCTGGCGGCGTCGCTGCAACCGCAGGTGAAGGCGCCGGTCAGGCCCGGCGCGTTGGCGGACTGGAACGCGGTGGCGAAGGATGCGGTGCTGGCGGTCAACGCCACGGCGGCGGGGATGAACGCCAATCCGCCGCTGGCGATTGATATCGGCCTGTTGCCGCAAGGCGCCGCGGTCTGCGACATGGTCTACAGCCCGCTGGAAACCCGGTTGCTGAAAGACGCCGCCGCGCGCGGCCTCAAGACCATCGACGGGCTGGGCATGCTGATGCACCAGGCGGTGCCGTCCTTCGAGGCGTTCTTCGGCGTCAGGCCGGCCGTGACGCCCGGCCTGCGCACCGCCCTGATCAAGGCGATCAAGGCCCGTGGCTAAGCCTTTCGTGATCGGGCTGACCGGCTCCATCGGCATGGGCAAGAGCGAGACCGCCAGGCTGTTCGCCGCCGAAGGCGTGCCGGTATTCGACGCCGACGCCGCCGTGCACGATCTTTACGCGGGCGCGGCGGCGGCGATGATCGAGGCCGCCTTTCCCGGCGCTACCCGCGACGGCAAGGTGGACCGCGCCGCCCTGGCCGCCCGGGTGGCGGGCGACCCCGCCGCGCTGCAACGGCTGGAAAGCCTGGTCCACCCGCTGGTGGCCGGGGCCCGCGCCGATTTCCTCGCGCATGCCGACGCCGACATCGTGGTGCTGGACGTGCCGCTGTTGCTGGAAACCGGCATCGGCTGCGACGCGGTGGTGGTGGCGACCGCGCCGGCGCATGTGCAGCGCGCCCGCGTCCTGGCCCGGCCCGGCATGACCGAGGCCCGGTTCCAGGCCCTGCTCGCCCGCCAGATGAGCGACATGGAGAAACGCGCCCGCGCGCATTACCTGGTGATAACCGACAAAGGCCTGGATCACGCCCGCGAACAGGTGAAAATGATCCTGGCCGACATACGGGCGCGCCGCGCCCGCGCGAGCGGCAATTAAAGAGACCGTTCATGCGAGAGATTGTCTTCGACACGGAAACGACCGGCTTCGAGCCAGGCGACGGCCACAGGATCGTGGAAATCGGCTGCGTCGAACTGCTCGACCATTTTCCCACCGGCCGCACGCTGCAATTCTATCTCAATCCCGAACGCGATGTGCCGATCGAGACCACCCGCGTCCACGGCCTGACCAACGATTTCCTGGCCGACAAGCCCATCTTCGCCCATATCGTCGAGGAATTCCTGGAATTCCTGGGCGACTCGACCCTGGTGATCCACAATGCCAGCTTCGACATCAAGTTCATCAATGCCGAACTGAAGCGCACCGGCCACCCCCCCATTCCGCTGGCCCGCGCCATCGACACCATCGAGATCGCCAAGCGCAAGCATCCCGGCGCGCGCTATTCGCTGGACGAATTGTGCAAGCGTTTCGCCATCGACCTGTCGGCGCGCAGCAAGCATGGCGCGTTGCTGGACGCCCAGCTGACGGCGGAAGTCTATCTGGAACTGGTCGGCGGCCGTCAGAAGGGCCTGATGCTGGCCCCGGTGGAGATCGCCGCCGATGGCGGCAACGCCCCGCGCGCCGCGCGCCAGCGGCCGGAGAAGCTGGCGTCCCTGCTCACCGAGATCGAGATCGCGGCGCACGCCGCCTTCGTCGCCGGGGAGCTTGGCGACAGGACGCTGTGGAAATTCGGCGCTTGACTTAAGCCGTGCCCTGCGGCGCCTGGCTGGCCTGGGCGATGCGCGCCTGGTACAGCGCCAGGAAGTCGATCGGCTCGATCATCAAGGGCGGCATGCCGCCGTCGCGCACCACATCGGCCACCACGCGGCGCACGAACGGAAACAGCATGTGCGGCGCCTGGATCAGCAGGATCGCCTGCTGCGCCCCCAGGTCGGTGACATTGGTCAGGCGGAAGGCGCCGGCATAGGCGACTTCCAGCAGGAACAGCGCCCGGCCGTCATTCTTGGCGTCGACGCGGACTTTCAATTCGACCTCGAACAGGTCGGGCTGGTCCATGCGCTTGGCGTTGAGGTCCACCGCCAGTTCGATCTGCGGGCGCGCGGCGACATCCTGCGTCACGCCGGGATTTTCGAAGGACAGGTCCTTGATGTACTGGGCCACCACCTGGAGATTGGGCGCCTGCGCCTGGGCTTCGGGGGCCGCGGTTCCTTCGCTGCTCATGATCGGTCTTTCTCGGGAAAATGCGGGTGGGCGCTACCACGGATCGCGCGAGCGGGGCAAGCAAAAGCCTTCCCAGCCTTAACCGCGGCGGGCTAGGGTCGCATGCTTGGGGCCGGGCCGGGCAGACAAAGGTTTTCGATGCCGGATATACAGACATGGGGACTGGTGATCGCGGGAACGGTGGCGGCGCTGGTGTGCCTGCGGCTGTTCTGGGTGCTGGGGCGGCGCACCGGGCATGAGCCGCAGCCCGCGCCGGTGCGGCCGGCCGCGCCCTCGTCCCTGGCCGCGCCGCCGCCGCCGGTCACCGGCGGCAACGGGCTGCTCGACATCCAGCTTGCCGACCGGTCGTTCGACACCCAGAAGTTCCTGGCCGGGGCGCGCGACGCCTATGGCCAGATCGTCACGGCCTTCGCGGCGGGCGACCGCGCCCGGCTGCGCCCGCTGCTGTCGCCGGATGTCTATGCCGCCTTCGAGGCGGGGATCACCGGGCGCACCGAGGCGCCCGCCGCTTTCGCCAGGCTGAACGATGCCCGCATCGCCGCCGCGGCGCTGCATGGCGGCACCGCCGAGATCACGGTGGCCTTCAATGCCGAATTCGCCACCGGCGCGGTGACGGATGTGTGGACCTTCGCCCGCGAGGCGGACTCGAACGATCCCAACTGGACGCTGGTGGCGACCAGCGGCGACCTGCCGGAATGACGCGGCGGTGGGGACTTGTGCTGTGCGCGCTGCTGGCCGGTTGCGCCGGCCGGACACCGCCTCCTGCGCAGCCCGACACGGTGCATCTGACGCGCGTGACCTTCGCCGACCTGCCCGGCTTCGGCGAAAGCGGCGCGGCGCTGGCGGCGTTCCGTAAAAGCTGCGCCACGTTGGCGGGCAGGCCCGGCAGCGCGCCGATGCTCTATGCCGGAACGGCGGCGGACTGGCGCGCGGTCTGCGCCGCGCCCGACGCGCCGGATTTCTTCGCGCGGAATTTCACGCCTTACGCCGTCGCGGGTGACGGCCTGTTTACCGGCTATTACGAGCCGGAAATCGCCGCCAGCCGCACCCGCCACGGCCCCTACCAGACGCCGGTCTATGGCTTGCCGCCCGACCTGGTGCGCGCCGACCTGGGCGCCTTCATCCCCAAACTCAAGGGCGAACACATTTCCGGCAGGGTCGAGGGCAACCGGCTGGCGCCTTACGCCGACCGCGCCGCCATCGACGCGCAGGGCGTGCGCGCGCCGGTGCTGTTCTGGGCCGCCGATCCCATCGCCTTCTTCTTCCTCCAGATCCAGGGCTCGGGCCGCATCCTGCTGGACGATGGCGGCAAAAGCCGCATCGCCTATGCGGGCGAGAACGGGCGGCCTTATACCGCCATCGGGCGCACCCTGATCGCGCAAGGCGAACTGACGCGCGAGGAGGTGTCGCTGCAATCCATCCGCGCCTGGCTGCTGGCCCATCCCGGCAAGGCGCGGGCGGTGATGGAGACCAATCCCTCCTATGTCTTTTTCCGCGAGGATGACGCGCGCGGCGCGGGCGGCACCGCGCTGACGCCGCTGGGCAGCATCGCGGTGGACTTGCGGCTGCATCCGCTGGGCGTGCCCTTCTTTGTCGCCGCCGGCGGCCCCGATCCGGTGCATGCGCTGCTGGTGGCCCAGGATACCGGCGGCGCGATACGCGGACCAGCACGCGCCGATATTTTCTTCGGCAGCGGCGCGGAGGCGGAAGCCCGCGCCGGAGCGATGAAGGCGCCGGGCCGCCTCTATGTGCTTTTGCCGAAGGCGTTGCCGGCGCCATGAAACGCACCACCAGCGACGCGGAACGCAAACTGTTCGAGCGGGACTTCCGGGAAGCCCGCCCGATCAAGCCCAGGGCGGCGAAGACGCCCGGAAAAAAGAAAAGCGCCGCGTCCGGTCCCGGCGGCGTCAATGGCGCGACCGAGGAACGGATGCGCAAGGGCCAGGTCGAACCCGACGCGAAGATCGACCTGCACGGCATGACCGAGGCCGCCGCCCATCGCAGCCTGATGCGCTTCCTGGAAGGGGCGCGGGCGCGGGGCAACCGCCTGATCCTGGTGGTCACCGGCAAGGGCAATCCGCGCAAGGCGGAAAGCGTGGCCTGGATGCAGTCGCCGCACGGCGTGCTGAAACAGATGGTGCCGCGCTGGCTGAACGAACCGGACGCCGCCGCGTTGATCGCCAGCACCCGCCCCGCCCATATCCGCCATGGCGGCGACGGGGCGCTCTATGTCTATCTCAGGAAGCCCCGGTGAAGCAGGCTTTTCACACCCTCACGGTCAGGACCCACGGCCAGGGGCTGTACGAATTCACCGGGGCGCTGGCCGGGTTCCTGCGCGGGGCCGGGATCGAAAACGGCCTGGCCACCTGCTTCATCCGCCACACCTCGGCCTCGCTGGTGATCCAGGAGAATGCCGATCCCGATGTGCGCAGGGACCTGCGGGATTTCTTCGAATGGCTGGCGAAGTCGGGTCCGCCCTTCCGCCACACCGCCGAAGGCCCCGACGACATGCCCAGCCATATCCGCGCCGCCCTGACCCAGACCAGCATCGCCATCCCCATCCACAAGGGAAGACCGGCGCTGGGCGCCTGGCAGGGAGTCCATGTCTTCGAGCACCGCGATGCCGCGCATACGCGCGAAGTCACGGTCCACGCTATCGGGGAATAGACCCCGGCGTTACGCCAGCCCGGCCTTCGCCGCCAGGTCCTTCAGCGAGGTTTCCGGCCGCGCGCCGTAATGGGAGATCACTTCCGCCGCCGCCAGCGCGCCCAGCCTTCCGCAATCGGCCAGGCCCTTGCCGTGGGTCAGGCCATAGAGGAACCCGGCGGCGAACTGGTCGCCCGCGCCGGTGGTGTCGATCACCCGCGCGACGGCCGCGGCCGGCACGTCATGCCGCTGGCTTTCCTCCACGATCACGCAGCCCCTGGCCGAGCGGGTGATGGCGGCGATACCGCCCCAGGCCTGGGCGGCGGCGACCACGCCGTCGAAATCGTCATTCTGGAAAAGCGCCTTGGCCTCGTCCTCATTGGCGAACAGGATGTTCACGTCGCGGTCCAGCAGATGCAGGAATTCGTCGCGGAAGCGGCCGACGCAGAACGGATCGGACAGCGACAGGGCGATGCGCCCGCCCGCGCCCTTCACCGCGGCGATGGCCTTGAGCGTCGCCTGCTTGGCCTTTTCCTCGTCCCACAGATAGCCCTCGATATAGAGGATGCGCGCCCGGGCGAGCTGTTCCTCGTCCACGTCATCGGGCGTCATCTCGCGGCAGGCGCCCAGGAAGGTGTTCATGCTGCGCTGGCCGTCGGGCGTCACCGCGATCATCGAGGTCGCGGTCGCGGCATTGCACTGGCTTGCGCCATTGTGGAACCGGATCCCGGTGGCGGACATCGAGGCGGCGAAGACCTCCCCCAGCCGGTCGGCGGACACCTTGCCCAGGAACAGCCCGTTGCCGCCCAGCGAGGCCAGGCCCGCCATGGTGTTGGCGGCCGATCCGCCCGCCACTTCGTGCAGCGGCGACATGGACTGGCTGGTGTCGGCCAGCGCCTTGAGCAGGTCCCCGGCGCGGAACGCGTCGATCAGGGTCATGGTGCCCTTGGCGATCTTGTGGTTCAGCAGGAAGCGGTCATCCACCGAGGCGATGATGTCCACGATGGCATTGCCCAAGGCTGCGACGTCGTAAGTCATGCGGTCCCCGCCGGTTTGCAGACGCCCGCTTATAAGCATTTCCCTTGCCGGGCAAGGGCATGGGGTGGCAGAAGCAGGCCATGATGCGCCGTCTTGCCTGCCTGATGATCGCGCTTAGTCTTGCCGGTTGCAGCACCACCCAGACGCCGCCGCCCCGGACCGGCGCCATACCGCCCGCGCCGCCGCGTGGCGAACCCGGCCAGTATCTCGACCTGGGCGGGGTGGCGTTGCAGGCGGCGTTCGGCAAGCCGGCATTGGTGCGCCGCGACGGCGCCACCGAGATGTGGCGCTATGACGGCTCCGCCTGCCGCGCCTTCTTCTTTCTCTATGGCGCGCCGCTGGCGGTGCGCCATGTCGAGACCCTGCCGCGCGGCAAGGACCAGGCCGCCGACATGGCCTGCCTCACCGCGCTGCGCGCTTCGCGGCCGAAGATTTCGTGAACTCAACCCTCCCCTTGAGGGAGGGTCGAAAAATCCGGGCGCAGCGAAAGATTTTTCGGGGAGGGGTCCCGTCTCCGGCGATTGCGCCATGACCCCTCCCCGTAATTGTTTTCGCGCTGCGCGCGCGAATACAATTACGACCCTCCCTCAAGGGGAGGGTAGGGATCATGCGTGTTTCTTCTTCGCCGGCGCCTTCGGTTTTTCCGGCGGCAGTTCTTTCGTCTTGTCCTTGAAGCGGCACAGGTCGCGCTCCACGCAGACCGGGCACAAGGGCTTGCGCGCCACGCAGGTATAGCGCCCATGCAGGATCAGCCAGTGATGGGCGTGGCTCAGATACTGCTCCGGCACGATCCTTTCGAGTTTCAACTCGACTTCCAGCGGATTCCTGCCCGGCGCCAGGCCGGTGCGGTTGCCGACGCGGAAGATGTGGGTGTCCACCGCGATGGTGGGTTCGCCGAAGGCCACATTCAGCACCACATTGGCGGTCTTGCGCCCCACGCCCGGCAATTCCTCCAGCGCCGCGCGGTCTTTGGGGACATGGCCGCCATGCTTCTCGATCAGCAGTTTCGACATGGCGATGACGCGTTCGGCCTTGCCGCGGTAAAGCCCGATGGTCCGGATCGCCTCGGCCAGCTTCGTCTCGCCCAGTTCCACCATCGCCTCGGGCGTGCGGATCTTCTTGAACAAAGGCGCGGTCGCCTTGTTCACGCTCCTGTCGGTGGCCTGGGCCGACAGCGACACCGCCACCAGCAGGGTATAGGGATTGACGTATTCCAGTTCGGTCTTCGGCGCCGGCGCCTGCCTTTTCAGACGCGCGAAGAATTCCCCGGCTTCCGCTTTGGAAAAAGCTTTCGCCATCACGCCGCCCCGCACCATCTGTCATCCCCGGCGCGCATGCCGCGCAGCGGCGTGCGCGGGAAGGGGCCCCAGGCTTTCAACACCGCGCAGATTTCGACAGCCTGGGTCCCCTTCCCTCGCATCGCATCTGCCGATGCGATGCTCGCCGGGGATGACAGCGAGTGCAGTGTCACAGCCCCAGCACGTCCGTCATGGCGTAAAGACCCGGCTTCCTGCCATGGCCCCATTTGGCGGCGGTCAGCGCGCCATGGGCGAAGATCGAACGGTCCTCGGCGGAATGGCTCAGGGTGATGCGCTCGCCGGTGCCGGCGAAGACCACCGAATGTTCGCCCACCACCGTGCCGCCGCGCAGGGTGGCGAAGCCGATATCGCCCTCCTTGCGCGGACCCAGGTCATGGCCGTCGCGCGAGCGCACCGCATGCTTGTCCAGCGGCACGTCGCGGCCCCTGGCGGCGGCCTGGCCCAGCAGCAGCGCGGTGCCGCTCGGCGCGTCCACCTTGTTGCGGTGGTGCATTTCCAGCACCTCGACATCGTAATCGGGCAGCGCCTTGGCGGTGCGTTCCACCAGCGCCGCCAGCAGGTTCACCCCCAGGCTCATATTGCCCGACTTCACGATCACGGCATGGCGGGCGGCGGCCTGGATGCGCGCCTCGCCGCGTGCGTCGAAGCCGGTGGTGCCGATGACATGGACGATGCGCGCCTGCGCCGCCAGGTCGGCCAGCATGGTGGACACCATCGGCGTGGTGAAATCCACCACGGCTTGCGCATGCGCCAGCAGGGGCAGGGGATCGGCGGTCAGCCTGATGCCGTTGGGCTGCATCCCCGCCAGGGTGCCGCTGTCGAGGCCGAGATTGGGATGGCCCTCCATCTCCAGCGCGCCGCACAGTTCGATGCCGGCGCCTTGCGCGATCTCGCGGATCAGCGTGCGGCCCATGCGCCCGCTGGCGCCGGTGACGACGATCTTCAGGTCGGCCATGGAGGTATCCCCTCTTGTTGAATCAGGCCTTGGTATCGACGCCCGCGGACGCGGAGTCCGTCTTCGCCACCGTCACCATGGCCGGGCGCAGCAGGCGCTCGCCGATCATGAAGCCGGTCTGCACCACATCCACGATATTGCCCGGCGGGGCGCCGTTGCCCGGCACTTCGGCGATTGCCTGGTGCAGGTTGGGGTCGAACCTGCCGCTGGTATCGACCTGCTTGACGCCATAGCGCTCCAGCGTCTGGATCAGCTGGCGGTCAGTGGCCTCGACGCCGTCCAGCACCGCGACCACCTGCGGATCGGCGGCGGCGCGGACATCGGCCGGCACCGCGGCCAGGGCGCGGGCGAAATTGTCGGCGATGCCCAGCATGTCGCGGGCGAACTTGCTCACCGCATACTGGCTGGCATCGGCCTTGTCCTTCTCGGCGCGGCGGCGGATGTTCTCCGCCTCCGCCAGGGCGCGCAGCCGCTGGTCTTTCAGTTCCGCGTTTTCGGCTTTCAGGGCTTCCAGCACGGCGAATTCCGCGGCATGCGGATTTTCGCCATCGGGAAGCTGCATCTTTTCTTCGGTGTCACTCATGGGGGTGCGTCCTTAAACCCTAAGCAAGCAAACGTCCAATGACTTTGGCGGTATGGTCGACCATGGGGATGATGCGGCCATAATTGAGGCGGGTGGGACCCAGCACGCCGATCACGCCCACGATCTTGCCCTGGGCGTTGGCATAGGGGGCCGCCACGATGGAGGAGCCCGACAGGCTGAACAGCCGGTTCTCCGAACCGATGAAGATCCGCACCCCGTCGCCCTCTCCGGCCAGTTCCAGAAGGCGGATCAGGTCGGCCTTTCGCTCGATATCGTCGAAGAGCGTGCGGATGCGCTCGATATCGTCCTGGGCCTGCACGCTGTCCAGCAGGTTGGACTGGCCGCGCACGATCAGCACCTTTTCCGGCCCCGCCAGGGTGGCCAGCCCCTCAGCCACCAGCTTGGCGGTGAGGGCGTCCAGTTCCCGCTTCTCGCCGTCCAGCTCGGCCAGGATCTCGGCGCGGGCGGTGTCCAGGTTGCGGCCGCGCAGGCGCGCGCCCAGATAGTTGCCCGCTTCCACCAGCGCCGAAACGGGAAGCCCCGGCGGGGTGTCGATGATGCGATTCTCCACCTGGCCGTCCTCGCTGACCAGGATGACCAGCGCCTTGCCCGGCGCGATGCCGACGAATTCGACATGCTTCAGGGGCGCGTCCTGCTTGGCCGTCACCATCAGCCCGGCGCAGCGCGACAGGCCCGCCAGCGATTGCGCCGCCTGGGTCAGCACATCCTCGATCTGGCGGCCCGAACCGGACATCCGCGCCTCGATGGCGACGCGCTCGTCCGGGGCCAGGTCGCCGATTTCCAGCAGCCCGTCCACGAACAGGCGCAGGCCCTTTTCGGTCGGCACCCGCCCCGCCGAGGTGTGCGGGGCATAGAGCAGGCCCATCGCCTCCAGGTCGGCCATCACATTGCGGATCGAGGCCGGGGACAGGGCCAGCGGCAGCCGCTGGGACAAAGTGCGCGACCCCACCGGCTCTCCCGACGCCAGGAAAGCCTCCACCAGATGGCGGAAGACCTCGCGGGGGCGGTCGGTGAAGCCTTGCGGCATCACCAAGGGGTTGCGGGGTTCCAGGGTCAAGACTTTGAAATACCTTGCTTTTCTGTTTGCGGTTGCGTGGCCGGGGGCCAGCCGATAGGTAACGCCCGATCTTCCAGACCGAATATATGAGGCTTCATGCGCCCTTCAAATCGTGCCCCCGACCAGATGCGGGCCGTGAGCCTGACCCCCGGCTTCGCCCGCCATGCGGAAGGCTCCTGCCTGGTCAAGTTCGGCGACACCCATGTGCTGGTCACCGCCAGCCTTGAGGAAAAGGCGCCGCCCTTCCTGAAGGGCAGCGGCAAGGGCTGGGTGACGGCGGAATACGGCATGCTGCCCCGCTCCACCCATGACCGCATGCGCCGCGAAGCCGCCGCCGGCAAGCAATCGGGCCGCACCCAGGAGATCCAGCGGCTGGTCGGGCGCTCGCTGCGCGCGGTGTGCGACCTGCGGGCGCTGGGCGAGCGCCAGATCACCGTGGACTGCGACGTGCTGCAGGCCGATGGCGGCACCCGCACCGCTTCCATCACCGGCGGCTATGTCGCGCTGGCCCAGTGCATCGGCTTCATGCGGAAGACCGGGCTGGTGACGGCGCCGATCCTCAAGGACCATGTCGCGGCGATTTCCTGCGGCATCTCCAAAGGCGTGCCGGTGCTGGACCTGGATTATGACGAGGACTCCACCGCCGAGACCGACGCCAATTTCGTCATTACCGGTTCGGGCGGGCTGGTGGAATTGCAGGGCACCGCCGAAGGCGCGGTGTTCAGCGAAGCCGAGTTCCTGGAACTGCTGAAGCTGGCGCGCAAGGGCGTGGGCGAACTGGTGACGTTGCAGAAGCAGGCGCTGGCGTGAGACTGCCGCGCGGCTCCACCCTGGTCGTCGCCTCGCACAACCAGGGCAAGGTGCGCGAGATCAAGGCGCTGCTGGGACCGCACGGCATCCAGCCGGTCAGCGCGGGCGACCTGGGATTGCCGGAGCCGGAGGAGACCGGGCTGACCTTCGCCGCCAATGCCGAATTGAAGGCGCAGGCCGCGGCCAGGGGTTCGGGCCATGCCGCGCTGGCCGACGACAGCGGGTTGTGCGTGGACGCGCTGGACGGCCGGCCGGGAATCCATTCGGCGCGCTGGGCGGGACCGACCAAGGATTTCCGCGTCGCCATGACCCGCATCCGGGACGAATTGCGCCACAAGGGCCTGGCCACCAGCAAGGCGAAATTTGTCTGCGCCCTGTGCCTGGCGCTGCCCTCGGGCGAGAGCCGGACCTTTGAAGGCGAGGTGCAGGGCGCGCTGGCCTTCCCGCCGCGCGGCGATCACGGCTTCGGCTATGACCCGATCTTCATCGCCGAGGGCATGACCGATACCTTCGCCGAGATCGACCCGGCGCGGAAGCATGCCATGAGCCACCGCGCCAGGGCGTTCGGGAAGCTGCTGCACAGCCGCATCTTCGATGAGTCGCTTTAGCCGCGCCGCCGCCGCGGCGTCAGGACCGACGGGCTTCGGCGTCTATGTCCATTGGCCCTTCTGCGCCGCCAAATGCCCCTATTGCGATTTCAATTCCCATGTCCGCGCCGCGATCGACGAAAGCGGCTGGCTGGAGGGCGTGCTGGCTGAGCTGGACTGGGTGGCCGCCCACCAGACCGCCCGGCCGCCGGTCGAGACCGTGTTCTTCGGCGGCGGCACGCCCTCGCTGATGACCGGCAAGTCCGCCGGACGCATCCTGCAGAAGATCGCGGCGCTGTGGCCGCTGGCCAACGATCCGGAAATCACCCTGGAAGCCAATCCGGCATCGGCCGATGCCGGGCGCTTTGCCGATTACCGCGCCGCCGGGGTCAACCGCGTCTCGCTGGGGGTGCAGGCGCTGAACGATGCCGACCTGAAAAAGCTGGGCCGCCTGCATGACGTGGCGGAGGCCAGGGCCGCCCTGGCAATGGCGATGGCGCGCTTCGACCGCGTCTCGCTCGACCTGATCTATGCGCGGCCCGACCAGGGCGATGCGCAATGGCGCGCCGAACTGAAACAGGCGCTGGCCTTCGGCACTGGCCACCTGTCGCTCTATCAACTCACCATCGAGCCGGAAACGCCCTACGCCCTGCTGCACAAGAACGGCCAGTTGCGGGTTCCCGGCGAAGACCTTGCCGCCGGGCTTTACGAGACGACCCAGGAACTGACCGAAGCCGCCGGGCTTCCCGCCTATGAAATCTCCAACCATGCCCGCCCCGGCCAGGAGAGCCGCCACAACCTGATCTATTGGCGTTACGGCGATTATGCCGGCGTCGGTCCCGGCGCGCATGGCCGCGTCGGCATCGCCGGCCGGCGCACCGCCACCGCCGCGATCCGGCTGCCGGAGCGCTGGCGCGATACCGTGGCGAAAACCGGCCATGGCTTTTCCGAGATGGTGTCCATTTATGACGGCGACGCGGCGCGCGAGCATCTGCTGATGAACCTGCGCCTCCGCGAAGGGCTGGACCTGGCCGCCTATGAGATGCGCTGGGGCGCCCGGCCCCATGCCGGGCGCATGGCGGCGATGATCGAACAGGGGCTGTTGACGCTTAACGGCGACATCCTGGCGGCGACCCCCGCCGGGCGCCTGTTGCTCAATCGCGTGATCGAGGATTTGCTGGATTAACCCAGCCTGTCATCCCCGGCGAGGCCCGCGCATCGACAGATGCGGCGTGAGGGAAGGGGATCCAGGCCGGAAATACCGTCACGGTGGAGATACCTGGGTCCCCTTCCCTCGCGCTGCGCGCTCGCCGGGAATGACAGGAAGCTAAAAGGCCGGCCGCTGGAAGGTCGTCGGCGCCGGGCTGACGACGATGGGGCCGCCCGCGGTCATCTCCAGCACCGCCAGGCCGCGTTCCGAAGCGCCGTCGGCATTGAAGCGGAAGATGCCGTTGACGCCGGAAAAGCCGTTGGGGTCCATCAGCGCCGCCGCGGTGAAGCGGCGATAGGGCGGGGCGCTTTGCGACAGCAATGCCACCAGCGACACCGCGTCATAGGCCAGGCTCGCCAGTTTCGCGGGCGCGGCGTTGAAGGCGCCGCGATATTTGGCGATGAATTCCACATCGGCGTTGGGCGCAGGGGCGGCATACCAGCTGCCTTCCAGCGAGGCCTCGCGCGCCAGGGCGGCATCGTCGTCCCACAGTCCTGTGCCCAGCAGCTTCACCTTGTCCCGGGTCGCGCCCGCGAACGACAAGGTCGGCGCGATGGCGCGCAGCATGGTGCCGCCCTGCGCGATCAGCACGGCATCGGCGCCGCTCCCGGCCACCTTGCCCGCCGGTTCGGCCACCGCCCCGGCATTGGCGGGAAAGCGCTCCACATCCACCAGCGCGCCATGCACGGCGGCGACGGAATCCGCGAAGGCGGCCTGGGCCACGTCGCCATAGGCGCTCTGCGGCACCAGCGCCGCGAAATTCCTGTGGCCGTTGGCGGCGGCGAAGGCCACCACCCGGCGCACTTCGTTCTGCGGCAGGAACGACAGCAGATAGACGCCATTGCCCGCCACCCCCTTCTCGGTGGAGAAGGACAGGACCGGCACGCCCCGGTCGCGGGCGACGGGCGCGACGGCCTGGGCCGACAGCCCGAACAGCGGGCCCACGATCACCTCGGCCCCCTGGGCCAGCAGCTTGCGGGCGGCGTCGGCGGCCTGGGGCCCGCCATTGCCTTCATCCGCCGTCATCAGCAGCAGGGAGCGGTTGCCGGAATCGAACATCGCCAGCTCCGCCGCCTTCAGCAGCGACTGGGCCAGGGCGCGGGTGCCGGGCGCGCCGGCGGAAAAGGGCAGGATCACCCCCACCCGCACCGGGGTCCCCTGGGCCAGGCCGGGCAGGCGCAGGTAATCGGGCAGGTCCTTGTCCAGCGGATTGGCGGCCACCGGCGCCTGGGGCACGGGTTTCATCGGCGGGGGCGGCGGCGGGGCGGTCTGACAGGCGGCTATCGCGGCAAGCGCGGCAATGGCACATAGACGGGGCAGAAGACGCATGGACATGTCCTTTGACGCGCGACCCTAAGCCTTTGGAGACGGCAGGTAAATCGCCAGATCGTGGCGGTTTGGCGGCGGGCCTCTATGTCCTCGCCACCCCCATCGGCAATGCCCGCGACATCTCGCTGCGGGCGCTGGACGTGCTGAAGGGCTGCGATGTGATCTTCGCCGAGGATACCCGCGTCACGTCGAAACTGTTGGCGATCCATGGCGTCTCCAGGCCGCTGGCCGCCTATAACGACCACAACGCGCCTGAGACGCGGCCGAAGATCCTGGCCCGGCTGCAACGCGGCGAGGCGGTGGTGCTGGTGAGCGATGCCGGCACGCCGCTGGTCAGCGACCCCGGCTACAAGCTGGTGCGCGCGGCGGCGGCGGGCGGCATGCCGGTGGTGGCGGTTCCCGGCGCCTCCGCCGTGCTGGCGGGGCTGGCGGTCGGCGGGTTGCCGACCGACCGGTTCCTGTTCGCCGGGTTTCTGTCGTCGCGGGCGGGCGAACGCAGGACCGTGCTGGAGGAATTGAAAGGCGTGCGCGCCACGCTGGTCTTCTTTGAATCGGCGCAGCGGCTTTCCGAAACCCTGGCGGCGATGGCCGAGGTGCTGGGCGACCGTCCGGCGGTGATGGCGCGCGAACTGACCAAGCTGCATGAGGAAGTGCGGCGCGGATTGCTGTCGCAACTCGCGGCGCATTATGCCGAAGCGCCCGCGCCCCGGGGCGAAGTCACCTTGCTGGTGGGGCCGCCGCGCGCGGCCGAAGCCGACACCGCCGCGATCGACGCCGCCTTGAAAGCGGCGCTGCCCTTCATGCCGGTCAAGGCCGCCGCCGAGATGATCGCGGGCCTGACCGGCGGTTCGCGCAAGCGGATCTACGACCGCGCTTTGGAGTTGAAGGATGGCTGACCGCCGCCGCGCCCATGCCCGCGGCCACGCCAGCGAAAGCCTGGCGGCGCTGTGGCTGCGGCTGAAGGGTTACCGAATCCTGGCGCGGCGGGTGAAGACCCATGCCGGCGAGATCGACCTGGTGGCCGCCGCCCCCTTCGGCCCGGTCTGCTTTGTCGAAGTCAAGGCGCGGGCCGATGCCCGCGCGGCGGCGGATTCGGTGGCGCCCGGCCAGCAGGCTCGCATTGCCCGGGCCGCCTGCCTATATCTGGCCGGCCGCCCGCGTCTTTCGCATCGCGGCAGCCGTTTTGATATCATCGCCATCGCGCCCTATGCGCTGCCGGTGCATCACCGGGATGTGTGGCGGCCGGGCTGAGCGGCGCGGCCATCGAGGGAGTTAAGGTGCTGACATGGGATTGACCGTCGCCATCCAGATGGACCCGATCGAGAAGATCGACATCGCCGGCGATTCCACCTTCGCCCTGGCGCTGGAGGCGCAGGCGCGCGGCCATGGCCTGCTCTATTACGGGCCGCGCGACCTCACCTTCCGCGACGGCAAGGTAACGGCGCATGTGAAGCCGCTGAACGTGCGCGCCGTGAAGGGCGACCATTTCGCCCTGGGCGAGGGCTTTGTCTGCGACCTGTCATCGGCGGATGTGGTGCTGATGCGCCAGGACCCGCCCTTCGACATGGCCTATATCACCGCCACCCATATCCTGGAGCGCATCCATCCCAAGACGCTGGTGGTGAACAATCCGGCGCAGGTGCGCAACGCGCCGGAAAAACTGTTCGTCACCGAATTCGCCGATTTCATCCCGCCGACGCTTATCACCTCGGACCTGCGTGAGATCAGGGGCTTCCGCGCCGAGCACAAGGACATCATCCTCAAGCCGCTTTACGGCAATGGCGGCGCGGGCGTGTTCCGGGTCCGGGAGGACGACGAGAATTTCGGCTCGCTGATGGAGATGTTCACCTTCTTCTACCGCGAGCCGGTGATCGTGCAGCGCTACCTGCCGGACGTGCGCCAGGGCGACAAGCGCATCATCCTGGTCGACGGCGTCTTCGCGGGCGCCATCAACCGCGTCCCCGCGCGTGGCGAGGCGCGCTCCAACATGCATGTCGGCGGCCGGCCCGAGGCCACGGACCTCACGGCGCGGGAACGGGCGATCTGCGCCGCCATCGGACCGGAACTGAAGCGGCGCGGCCTGATCTTCACCGGCATCGACGTGATCGGCGATTATATGACCGAGATCAACGTGACCTCGCCAACCGGCATCCAGGAAGTGAAGCGCTTCGGCGGCGCCGACATCGCCGCCCTGGTGTGGAACGCGGTGGAAAAGAAGAAGAGCTCCAGGGCCTAAGCGGACCCTTGACGGGATGCCTATATGAGTCCGGCAGACCGTTTCAGGTGGCGCCATGCAGACCCTTCGCAGATCCGGCGAGCGCGGCAAGACCCGGATCGGCTGGCTGGATTCCCGGCACAGCTTTTCGTTCGGCGGTTATCACGACCCAGTCCAACGCCGAAAGCGAAGTGCTGCTGTTCGATCTGGGATAGTCCGTCCACCAAAAACTCTCACCATGGCCGGCCTCCGAGCCGGCCATCCAACTTCAATGATGCCAAGTCTCGGGCAGGTCTTTCCATTCTGGATTCACCTTCTCGATCAGCGCGATCTTCCAGGCGCGCTTCCACCGCTTCAGACTGGTTTCGCGCTGAATGGCATCGGCGTAAAGCGGATATTCCTCGAAATAGACGAGTTGCGTGACGTTGTATTTCTTGACGAAGGCCGACCCTTCACCCAGGCGATGGGCCTCAATCCTGCCAAGCAGGTCTGATGTCACGCCGATATACAGCGTGCCGTGCGGTTTGCTGGCAAGGATGTAAACGAAGCCTGCTGGCATGGCGGCCAGCTTCCAGAAAGTTGGATGGCCGGGTCAAGCCCGGCCATGGTGAGATTGGGAAGCCCTATTTCACCAGTCCGAACCGGCTCTTGTAGCGCGCGTCGATCCCCGACAGCGGGAAATAGATGAACACGTCGGTGGTGTCGAACTGCCGGTCGATCACCGCGCCGTCGCCGATGCAGCAGCCCGCCCGCACATAGCCCTTCAGCATCGCCGGCAGGCTGCGGATGCCCTCGCGGGCGTCGATCTGGTCCTTGGGGACGCGGTTCATGTCCACGAACAGTTCGGGCCGCGCCCTGACGCGCAGATGCCCGGGCATGGGATGGAAATGGTGCAGATAGGCCAGCGGCAGCGCCATCTCCTCGATGTTGACGCCGGGCAGGCTGGCGCAGCCGAACATCAGGTCGATGTCGAAGCGCGCGACATAGGCCATCAGCCCCTTCCACAGAAGCTGCATGGTGCCGGGGCGGGCGCGATAGCTTTTCAGGATGCAGGAGCGGCCCAGTTCCAGGTATTTCGTGTCGGCGGGCAGGCCCGCCAGCATCGCGGACAGGTCATACTCGCTGGCGGTATAGAAGCCGCCGACCTGGTCGGCGTCCTTCTTGCGGGTCAGGCGATAGGTGCCCACCACCAGCGGCTGGCCTTCCTCGTCATGGGCGTCGCGGTCCACCACCAGCAGGTGGTCGCAGACGTCATCATATTTGTCGAAGTCGCGGCGGCTCTCGCGCATCGCGGGCGTCGGGATCGCGCTCTTTTCTTCATAGAAGACCTGGTAGCGCAGGCGCTGGGCCTGTTCGACTTCCAGTTCGGTCTCGGCCAGCCGCACTTCCAGCGCGCCCGAGGTGGCGAGGACCGGCCACTGCTCCAGGCGGCCTTCGAAAGGCCCGGCTTCGTAGATGTTGACCACGGTCGTTCCCTTTGGGCGGTCCGGGCTCCCCACGACTCAGGGCCGCCGATTCTGTCTTTTGGGGTACGCCCCTATTGCGACAGTTTGACAATTTTACCCCATTGCCGGGGGGCCCGGCAATGGATTGTGACAGCCGCCGGATGACGGGGTCTTAAGCCCGGTTAACGGCCGGGACGGCGCGCCGGTTCAGCCGCCAGAACAGGGCGAGGGACGGAACCCCGACCAGGCCGCAACCGATGAAAAAGGCGGCATAGGCGTTCATCAGGCCCAGATGCGGGGTCATCGCCTCCACCGCCGCGCCGGAAAACCCCTTCAGGATCTTGCCGGCCCAGGCATAAGTCGAAGACAGCAGCGCATATTGGGTGGCGGTGTAGCCCAGGCTGGTGAGGCTGGACATGTAGGCGACCAGCGTGACCCCGGCCAGCGCGATGGCGAAATTGTCCAGCGCCATCACGGCGGCGAATGTCAGGGGATCGTGCGCGTAAGGCAGCACGGCATAAAGCGCGGTGCCCGACATCTGGGCGAAGCAGCCCAGCAGCACGGCGCGCATCAATCCCAGCCGCAGCGAAAGATACCCGCCCGCCGCCACGCCCAGGAACACCCCGACCAGGCCGACGGAGCCGCGCACCGCGCCCACCATGTCCTTGGTCAGGCCCAGATCGACATACATGGGATTGTACATCGGCCCGCTGACGAAGTTGGGAAGCTGGAACAGGCTGATCGCCGCCAGGATCGCGACGGCGACGGACCCGTGCGCCTTGAAGAAGGCGGCGAAGGGTCCGATCACCGCGTCGAAAAAGCCGCGCGGCGTCCAGAGCGGCGCTTCCTTTTGCTTCTGCTCCAGCGTGCGCCCGCCGCGCGCCGGTTCCCCCGCCGCCAGGGTCGCGCCCAGCCCCAGCAGCATCACCGCGCCATAGAGCATGTAGGATTCATTCCAGCCGATGCGCTGGGCGATGGGCAGGATCACCGCCTCGCTCATCAGCAGCGCGCTGCGATAGCCGAAGGTATAGGCGGAGGTGAGCAGGCCCAGTTCGTCCTTGTCGCGCGCCGATTCGATGCGCCAGGCGTCGATGGCGATGTCCTGGGTGGAGGAAGCGAAGGCCACCACCAGCGCGCAGATGCCCAGCCGCACCAGGCCGTGGCCGGTGCCGCTCAGCGCCATGGCGGCGAGCCCGGCGGCGATCACGATCTGGGTCAGCGCGATCCAGCTTCGGCGCTGGCCCAGCCGGTCCAGCCCCGGCAGGCTGAGCCGGTCGAGCAGCGGCGACCACAGGAATTTCAGCGAATAGGCGATGCCCACCCAGGACAGGAAGCCGATGGCCGCCAGGGTGGTGCCTTCGTCGCGCAGCCAATAGCCGAAGGTGTTGCCCACCAGCAGGAAGGGCAGGCCCGAGGAAAAGCCCAGCGCCAGCATCGCCAGCACCTTGGGATTCAGATATTCACGAAAAGAATAGCGCCTGCGCGCCACCGTCCCCGAAGCAGCCATCAGGCCGCGACGATATGCGAACGCTCCTCGCTGGGGAACAGCATCAGGAACATTTCCTCCAGCTCGGCGGGGTCCACCGGCTTGGTGAGGAAGCCGTCCATCCCCGCCTCGCGGCAGGCGCGCTTGCCGTCCTCCAGCGCGTCGGCGGTCAGCGCCACGACCGGCGTGCGGGGGCGGCCCGACTTGGCTTCCCCGGCGCGGATCGCCCGCGTCGCCTCGATGCCGTCCATGCCCGGCATGTGGATGTCGGTGAGCAGCAGGTCGTAGCGGCCGTCCAGCATCGCCTGCACCGCATCGGTGCCGGTGGTGACCTCGACCACGCTGTGGCCGCGGCGGCGCAGCAATTCGCGGATCAGCATCATGTTGATGGGATTGTCCTCGGCCAGGAGGATGCGCAAGCCCGCCTCGGCGGATCGCGCCGGGGCGGGCGGCGCGGTCATCGCCGCCGGTTCGGCGGCGCGCGCTTCCACCGGATGGCCTTCCAGGAAGGGCGCGGGAATGGCCGGCGCCTCGAAGGGCACGGTGTCGCCGATCAGCGGCGGCGGTTCGTCCGGCGCGGGCGCTTCCGCCTCGATCATCCGCGGGGGTTCGGCGTCCGCCGCGCCGCGCGCCAGCAGCAGGCGCGTCACCAGCGAGTTCTGGCGCACCGGCTTGACCAGGTAACCGTCAAAGCCAAGCCCGCGCATCTCCGCCAGCTTGCCGCGGCCGCCCGGCGTCAGCAGCACCAGGGCGGGGACCCGGCCGTCGGGCTGCACCGTCAGTTCGGGCAGGGCGCCGGTGCCGGCGTCGATCAGCACCGCGTCGGCGGGGCCCTTGGGATCGGCGGGCAGCCCGCCGCAGGCCGCGATCTGGAGATAAAGGCCTTCGCGCAGCGACCTGTTCCTGCTCATCACCGCCACCCGCATGCCTTTCAGCGTCGGATGAACGGCGGCGCCTTGCGCCGCGACGGACGGCATGGTGAACCAGAAGGCCGAGCCGCCATCGGGCGCGGCATCGACGCCGATCCGCCCGCCCATGGTATCGACCAGGCGCTTGGAGATCGCCAGCCCCAGCCCCGTGCCGCCGAACTTGCGGGCATGGCTGGAATCGGCCTGGACGAATTCCTGGAAGATTTCCTGGCGCTTGGCGGGCGGCACGCCGACGCCGGTGTCGCGCACTTCCAGCCGCAGGAACGGCGCGTCGCCCTGCATTTCGGTCCTGACCTCGACCACCACGCCGCCGCGCTCGGTGAACTTCACGGCATTGCCCACCAGGTTGGTGATGACCTGGCGCAGGCGGCCTTCGTCGGCGCGGATCCGGGCGGGAACGTCGGCGGCGATCACGGTGGTGACTTCCACGCCCTTGGCATGGGCGCGCGGACACAGAAGCTCGGCGATGTTGCAGAGCATGACCCGGATATCGACATCGTCCTCGTCCAGGGTCAGCATCCCGGCTTCGATCTTGGAGAAATCCAGGATGTCGCCGATCAGGGTCAGCAACGCCTCGCCCGACTGGGCGATCGCGTCGGCATAGGTGCGCTGTTCGGGCCGCAGGTCCGTTTCCAGCAGCAGGCGCGCCATGCCCAGCACGCCGTTCATCGGAGTGCGGATCTCATGGCTCATGGTGGCCAGGAAGCCCGACTTGGCGCGGCTGGCTTCCTCGGCCTGGTCGCGCGCCGCGCGCATCGCTTCTTCAAGCTGCTTGCGGTCGGTGATGTCGCGGCCCACGCTCTGCACCTCGACCAGCCGGCCATGGCTGTCGCGCACCGCGAAATCCTCCCAGGCGATCCAGCGATAGCCGGTGGCGGTCTTGACATGCTGGTCGTAGCGGGCGCGGGTGCGGCCCGACTCCAGGAAGCTGCCGAACACCGGCGCCCGGCTTTCGGGATGCGGCTCCGGCGCGAAGGGATAGCCGATGGTGCGCGCCGGACTGAGGCCGAACAGCTTGAAGAAGGCGTCGTTGCCATAGGTGAGGCGCGATGCGCCGTCGCGGCGGAAGATGGCGTCGCCCTGGGCGTCGACCAGGCCCTTGTAGCGCGCCTCGCTCTGGTTCAGCCGCGCATTGATGACGGCGGCGTTCTTCAGCGAGGCTTCCAGCCGCCCGGCGATGGTCTTCATGTTGGCCGCCTGCTGCTCCAGCATATGGTTGTGCTGGCGCGAATTCAGCAGGTTGAGGATCACGAAGGCGATCGCCACCGACAACAGCGCGCCGAAGCTGAACGGCGACATCAGGGTCAGCCGCCCGAACCAGACGATATCCCCCAGCCCCGCCACCAGCATCACGCCGGCCGCCACGCCAAAGACAATCCGGACGATCCGCGCAAACGTCATTGCCGGGAGCAACTTTTTCCAGGGTTTCCGCGGCCCAGTCTGGTCCGGCGACCCTTCAGAAACGCTTAAGGTTCCGCCGCTTTCGTTAACCGGCGGACGGCGGCGGCGGCAAAGCGTGACCGGAGGATAAATCATTGGAATCAATAACTTGCCTGGAAAGGCCGGATCCGGCCCGCCCCTGTCACAAAAGCTTTGCAGGACTGTGATGTTCGTGGCGCGGGAGGGGTGTGAATTGCCGCCCATTCCTGCACGTTCCGGGGCCCGCTTTTGACCGATATCAGCTTGACCGAACCGTCCGCCCTTGCCGCCCGAGCCGAAACCGCGCGCCGCGCCGGCGCCGGCGACACCCGTTTCCGTCTTGTCGCCCTGGCGGCGGCGCTGGCCGTGCTGGTGATCTTCGGCGGGGTGATCGGCTCGCTGATCCACGGCGCCATGCCCGCCTTCAAGGCGTTCGGCTTCGGCTTCGTCGTCGATGAATCCTGGCGGCCGACCCGTGAACATTTCGGGGCGCTGGCCTCGATCTACGGCACGCTGGTCACATCCGCCCTCGCCATGCTGATCGCCCTGCCGGTGGGCATCGGCGTCGCCATCTTCCTCACCGATCTCTGCCCGCGCCCGCTGCGCCGCCCCATCGGCATCGCGGTGGAGCTGCTGGCCGGCATCCCCTCCATCATCTACGGCATCTGGGGCCTGTTCGTCTTCGCGCCCTGGTTCCAGGTCCATGTGCAGGAGCCGGTGGTCAATGCGGTGGGCGACATTCCGGTGCTGGGCGCCCTGTTCGGCGGCGCGCCCTTCGGCATCGGCGTCTTCACCGCCGGGCTGATCCTGTCGATCATGATCCTGCCCTTCATCTCCGCCGTCACCCGCGACGTGCTGGAGACGGTGCCCAGCGTGCTGAAGGAAGCGTCCTACGGCCTGGGCTCCACAAGCTGGGAAGTGATGGCCAAGGTCTGCCTGCCCTTCTGCTCCACCGGCATTGTCGGCGGCGCCATGCTGGCGCTGGGCCGCGCCCTGGGCGAGACCATGGCCGTCACCTTCGTGATCGGCAACGCCCACAAGATCGACGCCTCGCTGTTCGCGCCGGGAACCTCGATCTCGGCCACCATCGCCAACGAGTTCAGCGAGGCCACCACCCAGCTTTACACCGCCTCGCTGATCGAGATGGGCCTGCTGCTGTTCGTCATCACCTTCATCGTGCTGGCGTCGGCCCAACTGATGCTGCGCCGCCTGGAAAAGGCCAAGGGGAAGTAGATGAGCGCCACCCTCACCACCATGTCGGGCCGGGCGCTCTATTTCCGCCGCCGCGCCGCCAACGCCGTCTTCATCGCCTTGTCGCTGGGCGCGGCGCTGTTCGGCCTGGTCTGGCTGGCCTTCATCCTGGGGGCGCTGCTCAAGGACGGCATCTCGGCTTTGTCGCCCACCCTGTTCACCGAGGTCACCCCGCCGCCCGGCAGCAAGGGCGGCCTGTCCAACGCCATCTTCGGCAGCGTGCTGATGAGCCTGGGCGCGGTGGCCATCGGCACCCCCATCGGATTGTTCGCCGGCACCTACCTGGCCGAATATGCCCGTCACGGCAGGCTTTCCTTCGTGGTGCGCTTCGTCAACGACATCCTGCTGTCGGCGCCCTCCATCATCACCGGCCTTTTCATCTACGAGATCGTGGTGGTGCCGATGGGCCATTTCTCGGCCATCGCCGGCGCGCTGTCGCTGACGGTGATCGTGATCCCGGTGGTGGTGCGCACGACGGAGAACATGCTGATCCTGGTGCCCAACGGCCTGCGCGAGGCCGCCACCGCGCTGGGCGCGCCGCAGAACTTCGTGATCCGCGCCGTGACCTGGAAGGCGGCGCAGGCCGGCATCGTCACCGGCGTCCTGCTGGCCATCGCGCGCATCAGCGGCGAGACCGCGCCGCTGCTGTTCACCGCCCTGGGCAACCAGAACTTCTCCACCGATATCACCCAGCCGATGGCCTCGCTGCCGCAGGTCATCTACAACTTCGCCACCGGTCCCTATGAGGACCTGCACGGCCTGGCCTGGGCGGGCGCGCTGCTGGTCACCTTCACCGTGCTGGCGCTCTCCATCATCGCACGCCTCCTGGAAAAGAAACGGACCTGACCATGGACACCGCCATCCATTTCGTGCACGCCCAGAATGAGGCCCCTGCCGCCGCCGCCGCGGACCGGACCAAGGTCGATATCCGCGACCTCAGCTTCTTCTATGGCGAGCACAAGTCGCTGAAGAACATCTCGCTGCCCCTGATGGAGCGGAAGGTCACCGCCTTCATCGGCCCTTCGGGCTGCGGCAAGTCCACCCTGCTGCGCGCCATCAACCGCATCTTCGAGCTTTACCCGCACCAGCGGGCCGAGGGCGAGATCGTGATGGACGGCCAGAACCTGCTGAAGGTGAAGGACCTCAACCTGCTGCGCGCCCGCATCGGCATGGTGTTCCAGAAGCCGACGCCGTTTCCCATGTCGATCTATGACAATGTCGCCTTCGGCATCAAACTGTATGAACGCATCCCCAAGTCGGAAATGGACGGCCGCGTCGAGGACGCGCTGACCCGCGCCGCGTTGTGGACCGAGGTGAAGGACAAGCTGAACGCCAACGGCCTGTCGCTGTCGGGCGGCCAGCAGCAGCGCCTGTGCATCGCCCGCAGCGTGGCGACCAAGCCGGAAGTGATCCTGCTGGACGAGCCCTGCTCGGCGCTGGACCCGATCTCCACCGCCAAGGTGGAGGAACTGATCGAGGAATTGTCGGCCGACTACACCATCGTGATCGTCACCCACAATATGCAGCAGGCCAGCCGCGCCAGCGACTATACCGCCTTCATGTATCTGGGCGAACTGATCGAATATGGCGCCACGGAAAAGATCTTCACCGCGCCCGACAACAAGCGCACCGAACAGTACATCACCGGCCGCTTCGGCTGATCCATCGTCATGTCATGGCCGCCCCCGAGGCGGCCATCCATGACGGGGCGCGGGATCGCCGCGCCATGGCACGGGAAGGCTAGGCGTAATCCGATTCCGCCGTCGCGTCCGCAGTCTGCACGCCCACGGTCGCCTTGAGCAGCCAGGTTCCCGCAAAGCTCACCGCCAGGTTGACCGCCAGCGCGCTCACCGCCGCATAGCAGGGCAGGGTCCAGCCGAAGAGATGCAGCGGATAGGTGCTGCCCGTCATGCCCAGTTCCGCCACCATCCAGGTGCCCAGTCCCACGCCCGCCGCCCAGCCCGCCAGCAGCGCGCGCGGGTCCAGCCGCACATACAGCGCCAGCAAGACCGCCGGCACCGTCTGGCAAATCCAGATGCCGCCCAGCAACTGCAACTGGATGGCGTAGGCGGTCCGGAGTTCCAGCACGAAGAACAGCGCCCCCAGCTTGGCGGCGAAGGCCACGATCTTGGCCATGCGCGCCTCGGCCTGCGGCGTGCAGCCGGGCGCGATGAATTCCTTGTAGATGTTGCGGGTGAACAGGTTGCCGCAGGCGATGGCCATGATCGAGGCCGGCATCAGCGCCCCGATGGCGATGGCGGCGAAGGCCAGCCCGGCGAACCAGGCCGGGAACATATGCAGGAACAGCGCCGGCACCGCGAAATTGTTGCCGAAATTGGCGAAGCCCGCGGCGTATTGCGGCATGTCCTTCACCCCCGCCGCGATGGCCATGAAGCCCAGCAACCCGATCAGCGCCAGCGCCACCGAATAGGCGGGCAGGATCATGGCATTGCGCCGGATCACTTGCCGCGACGCGGACGACAGCAGCCCCGTCACCGAATGGGGATAGAGGAACAGCGCCAGCAGCGATCCCAGCGCCAGGGTGACATAGGCGAAGCCCGCCCCCAGGCTGTGGTCCGGCGCGGGCGGCAGCAGCAGTTGCGTCGGCGGCACGGCGTCGAACATCTTGCCATAGCCGCCCAGTTCGGCGGGGATGATGACGATCGCCGCCAGCACGGTGATATAGACCAGGAGATCCTTCACCACCGCGATCAGGGCGGTGCCGCGCAGGCCGCTGGTATAGGTGAAGGCCGCCAGCACCATGAAGGCCGCCACCAGCGGCAGCGAGACATTGCCCAGCCCCGGCAGGTGCACCGCCCAGTCCAGCCCCAGCGCCGCGATCACCACCTGCATGCCGACAAGCTGCAAGGCGATATAGGGCATCACCGCGACCAGGCCGGTGACGGCGATGGCCAGCGCCAGCCCGCGATGGCCGAAACGGCCGCGCACGAAATCGGCGGCGGTGATGTAGCCATGCCTGTTGGCCACCGACCACAAACGCGGGAACGCCAGGAACAGCACCGGATACATCAGCGCCGCATAGGGCACGGCGAAGAAGCCGGTGGCGCCGGCGCCGAACATCAGGGCCGGGACGGCGATGAAGGTATAGGCGGTATAAAGGTCGCCGCCCAGCAGGAACCAGGTGATCAGCGTGCCGAAGCTGCGTCCGCCCAGGCCCCATTCATGCAGTTGCGACAGGTCGCCGGCGCGCCAGCGCGCGCCGAGCAGGCCGATCAGCGCCACGGCGGCGAACAGGAAGATGAAGACGGCGATGGTGACGGGCGAGACGCTCACGGCTGGCTCTCCGGCCCGCGTCCGGCCTCGCGTCGCACTTGGCCGTGCGACGCCGCGGCGCTCGGACCGGGCGAAAGGTCCACCGGACCTTTCGCTTTTCCGGCCTCGCCCTGCCACAGATAGACCGGCACGATGCACAGCGCGGTGAGGAAGATGCCGAACATCTGCCACCAGTAGAAGAAGGGAACGCCCAGCAGTTCCGGCGCGGCGCGATTGTAGAAGGGCGGCCACGCCCAGGCGGCATAGGGGATCAGGAGAAACAGGTAGACCGGATGAAACCCGCGGCGCGGCGGCTTGTCTTGGTACATCTTTCCCCCAACTCGACAGATAAGCGCCGCCCGGCGTCACCGGGCGGCGCGGATTGCTTCAACCGGTTTCAGCGCGTGCCTGTGGGCTTGCCGTTCTCGTCCACATTGGTGGTGATGTTGGGGCCGATGCCGGTCAGCAGCAGCACGGCGGGCTCCTTCTCGCCGGTGCGCGCGCCGTCCCAGTGGATGCCGTCCTTCTTGTCCACCGCCACGGTGCCGGCATGGGCCGGATAGGTGGTGCGCTCGTCATAAACGCTGCTGCTGGAGGTCCACCAGGTGCCGGAGATCACATAGGCCCAGCGTTCATTGTTGTGATAGTGCGGCTTGGAGAAATGGCCGGGCCACCATTTGTAGATCACGCTGTAGGGACCGGGCTTGTCCGGGTCGCCATACAGCTTGCACATCTGCTGCACGCCGACCGTGCCGCTGCACTTGATGTCCTTGGGCAGGGTTATGCCGACGCGGGCGGGGTCGGGAACGGGACCGGCCGGATCGTTGACCGTGGCGCCGATCCTGGGATCGTTCCGGGCCACGGCCAGGCCATAGCCGCCCGCCGCGCAGGCAAGGGCCGCCACGCCGCCCAGCATCATCTTGGTCATGGTACGCATGATCGTCTCTCCCCTGGTTTCGCGGGGCGGATGATAGGCGGGAACCGCGACGGGCCGCAAACCGCGCGCCCCTTCGCGGCTGCGAAAAACCGCGAAGGCCCAAAGGACTTACGCGGAACGCTTGCCCGCGAACACCAGCCCCAGCCCGGCGACCACGGCGACGATGGCCGCCACGGTGGGGATCCAGACGGTGTGATGCTCCTGGGAATTGACCTGGATGGGACCGGCGTCGACCACATTCTTGGTCTCGGTCCAGCCGACATGGCCCAGGACCAGGGCTGCGACGCCCGCCACAATCAGGACGATGCCCAAAATCACGATCGGCTTCATGCAATCCCTCCTGCCAATGAATGACAGTGACAACGAGCGGGGCGGAACAAAGGTTCCGTTCAGGGCAGGTGCATGATCCGGCGATAGGACAGGGCCTCGGCGACATGGGCCTTGCCCACGCCCGCCGCCCCCGCCAGGTCCGCGATGGTGCGCGCCACCTTCAGCACCCGGTGATAGCCGCGCGCCGACAGCTTCATGCGCTCGGCGGCCTCGGTCAGCAGCTTGTTGCCCGCGTCATCGGGCCTGGCGACGGCGTCCAGCAATTCGCCCTCGGCCTCGGCATTGGTGCGGACGCGATGATCGCGGAAGCGTTCGCGCTGCACCGTCCGCGCCGCCGCGACGCGGGCCGCCACCTCGGCATTGCCTTCAGCGGCGGGTGGCAGCGACAGGTCGGCGGCGGAAACGCCCTGCACTTCCACATGCATGTCGATGCGGTCGAACAGCGGGCCGGAAATGCGCGACTGGTAATCCCCGGCGCATCTGGGCGCGCGGCCGCAGCCCTGCGCCGGATCGCCCAGATAGCCGCAGCGGCACGGGTTCATCGCCGCGATCAACTGGAAGCGCGCCGGATAGCGGACATGGGCATTGGCGCGCGCCACCACCGCTTCACCCGTTTCGATCGGCTGGCGCAAGCTGTCGAGAACCCCGCGCTGGAACTCCGGCAGTTCGTCCAGGAACAGCACGCCCAGATGCGCCAGCGACACCTCGCCCGGCTTCACTTTCAATCCGCCGCCCACCAGAGCCGCCATGGACGCCGAATGATGCGGATTGCGGAACGGCCGGGTGCGGCTGATCGCGCCGCCTTCCAGCGCGCCCGCCAGCGACTGGATCATGCTGATCTCCAGCGCCTCGCGCGCATCCAGCGGCGGCAGCAAGGCGGGCAGGCGCTGCGCCAGCATCGACTTGCCCGCGCCGGGCGGGCCGATCATCAGCAGGTTGTGGCCGCCCGCCGCCGCGATCTCCAGCGCGCGCTTGGCGGATTCCTGGCCCTTGACGTCGCGCAGGTCGGGCGCGGCGCGCATCGCTTCGGCGACGCGCGGCACCGGCGGCGCCAGCACCGAGGCGCCCTTGATGTGGTTGACCAGCGCGATCAGCGACGGCGCCGCCACGATCTCCACGCCGCCCGCGAAGGCCGCTTCCGGGCCGTTGCCCGCCGGGCAGATCAGGCCGCGCGATTGTTCGCCGGCCAGCAGGGCGGCGTTCAGCACGCCCGCGACCGGGGTGACGGCGGCGTCCAGCGACAGTTCGCCCAGCGCGACATAGCCCGCCATCTCGCTGGCCGGCAGCACGCCCATCGCCGCCAGCAGCCCCAGCGCGATCGGCAGGTCGTAATGCGAGCCTTCCTTGGGCAGGTCGGCGGGGGCCAGGTTGACGGTGATGCGCTTGAAGGGCAGCGCCAGGCCGATGGATGCCAGCGCCGAACGCACCCGCTCGCGGCTTTCCGCCACCGCCTTGTCGGCCAGGCCGACAATGTTCATCACCCCGTTGCCGCCATCGCCGATATGGACCTGCACATCGACTTCGCGGGCCTCGATGCCCTGAAAGGCAACGGTATAGACATGCGCGACGGTCATGGCGTGCTGGGCGTCCCGATAAAGCGGCAGACGCAACACGCCGGTGGTCCCGCCAGCCTAGCGGGGAACGGCGCGGCTGACGAGGCTCTTTCGGTTCGCGCCCCTCAGCCCCTGGCGGCGGCGATATAGCGGTCGTTGATCTGCGCCATCATCGCCAGCGGCACCGCGCCGCCCACCAGCATGGCGTCGTGGAATTGGCGGATGTCGAACTTCGCCCCCAGCGCCGCTTTCGCCCGCTCGCGCTGCTTGAGGAATTCCAGCTTGCCCAGCATGTAGCTGCAGGCCTGGCCCGGCCAGACGCAATAGCGCTCGATCTCGGTGGCGGCCTCGCTCTGCGGATTGCCCAGCGTCGAAGTATAGAAGGCCAGCGCCTTCTCCCGGCTCCATTTCAGGGCGTGCATGCCCGAGTCCACCACCAGCCGCACGCCGCGGAACATCGAGTCGTGCAACTGCCCGATATGCCCGAACGGATCGTCGTCATACATGCCGATCTCCACCGCCACCTGCTCGGCATAAAGCGCCCAGCCTTCGATATAGGCGGAGAAACCCAGCGCCTTGCGGATCAAAGGCAGCTTCGTCTCGTTGGCGATGGCGATCTGCATGTGGTGGCCGGGAATGGATTCATGGAACGTCAGCGTCGGCAGCAGCCAGCGCGGCACCTCGGCGGTGTCGCGCAGGTTGATCCAGTAGATGCCGGGCCGCTTGCCGTCGAGCGACGGCGGATAATAATAGCCGCCGGGCTGCGACGCCTCGATGTTCGCCGGCACCCGCTTGATCACCACACCGGCCTTGGGCAGGGTGATGAAAAGCCTGGGCAGCCTGGCCCGCACCGCCTTCACCTTTTCGTTCAGGTCGGCGATCAGCCTTTGCTTGGCCGCGTCGGTGTTGGCGTAAAGCTGCCGGGGGTCCTTGTAGAGCGCCGCCATCCGCTCGCCCACGCTGCCGCGCGTCATCCCCTGCTTCTTCATGATGGCGTCGATCTTCGCGCTGTGGTCGCGCACGATGTCCAGGCCGGTCTGGTGAATCTGTTCCGGCGGCATGTCGGTGGTCGCCCAGTAGGTCAGCGAGTCCCGGTAATATTGCGCGCCATGCGGCAGCCGCCACACGCCCGCGTCATGCGCCGCCCTGGCCTGAAGCTGCTTCACCAGCGCGATCTGGCGGTCCAGCGCGGGATAGACATCGTTCTTCACCGCTTTCGCCGCGCGTGCCGCCCAGTCGCCGGAGATGTGCTTTTCGCGGGCGCGGCGCGCCACCGATTCCGTCAGCGGCGATTTTTCCGGCGACGGCGCGCGCAGTTGATTCATCTGCAGCAACAGCTTGCTCAGCGCGAAGTCGGGCGCCACCACGCCCATCGCGGCGTCATGGCGGGTGACCTCGATCTCCTGGTCCATGGCATGCGCGAAGGCGCCCAGCCGCGCGACATAGGCGTCGGCGTCATCGCGGGTCTCGATGGTGTGCTGGGTGTCCAGGAAGGACGGCGTGTTGACCGCGTTGCCGGTCAGTTGCGACAGGATATAGGGCTGGCCGCTGATCGCGGGGCCATAGGGCGTGCGCCGGGCCGCCGCGTCGCCGGTCGCCAGGCTGTACAGCACCACGTCGTAATCGGCGCGGTCCTGGCCGGTCACGGAATTGCGGTCGAAGGCCGTCAGCCGCCGCAACTGGCTGGCGCCCAGCGCCTTGAAGCGGGCGATGCCCGCCAGCGAGGTATCGTCCAGCAGCCGCTTCTCCTTCGCCCGCGCCCCGCTGTCCAGCCCCAGCGCGGTGGCGGTGAGCGGCGACAGGTCCAGCGTCTCCTGCATGAACCTGTCCAGCAGGGCGTTCAGCGCCGGCGCGCCCTTATCAAGGCTCGCGGCGGCGGCGGGAACGGCGGAAACGGCAAAAGCGGCGGCGCCGGTTTTCAGCGCGGAACGGCGGTCGAGCATGGCGGGCCTTTCATGAAGCGCCAAAAGGTTAGAGGCCCGTCCGCCGCCGCGGCAAGGGGGCGGGAATTTAAGACGCTTCCGCCATAGCCCCGATACAAAGGGCGCGGTAACATCGCCGGTGTCGTCTGCGGAGCACGGCATGCCGCGTTTCACCGCCCCCCTGGCTTTCCTGGTCGCGGCACTCGCCCTGCCGGCCCGGGCGGACGACGCGCCCGCCCCGCCGGTCGAGAATGTGATCGTCACCGCGCCCGCCCAGCGGCCGGAAGACGCGCTCAACACCTTCATCATCGCCCATGCCGCGCCGTCGCCGCTGCTGCGCAAGATCGCGCGCTGGAAGACCGGCATCTGCCCGGTGACCATCGGCCTGCCGGACAGGTTCGGCGCCTTCATCACCCAGCGCATCATCCGGGTGGCGATGCTGGCGGGCGTGCCGCTGGACAAGCGCGAGCCCTGCCGCCCCAATGTCGCGGTGCTGGCGACCGACAAGCCGCAGGCGCTGCTGGATTTCGTGCGCGACAGGCGGCCCGCGCTGCTGGGCTTCCACTACCGCCCGCGCAGGCAGGCGCTGGCCACGATGCGCTTTCCCGTCCAGGCCTGGTACTCGACCGCGACGGAGGATTTCGACGGCTTCATCAGCGCGGACCTGCCCAGCGGGGATATGGGCTATGGCGTGATGAGCACCCGCGGCGAGATTCCGATGCTGCATGTCCGCGGCAGCCGCGCCATGGGTGACGGGCTGCGGAGCGAGTTCACCACCGCCATCATCCTGGTGGATATCAGCAAGATCGCGGGGCAGGAGATCGGCGCGCTGGCCGATTATGTCGCCATGCTGGCGCTGTCGCAGGCGCCGTCCTATGACGGTTGCCAGCCGGTGCCGACCATCACCAACCTGATGGCGCCGGGCTGCGCCGCCGGGTTGAAGCCGGATGGCCTGACTGACATCGACGCCACCTATCTGCGCGGGCTTTACAAGATGGACGCCGGCCGCACCTATCTCGGCGAGCGCGGTTCCATCGCGTTTGAAATGAAAAAGGACCTGGGCGGCTATTGAAGCCGCGCCGCGCTATTCCGGCGCGACGGTGACCTTGATGCCGTCGGTCCCGCCCGAGCAGATCACCTGGCACGACAGGCGCGAGGCGCCCGGCTCCACCGCCAGCGCCATGTCCAGCATGTCGATCTCCGCCTCGCTGGGCGCGGGCAGCTTGTCGTACCAGCCGTCGGTGACATAGACATGGCAGGTGGCGCAGGCGCAGGCCCCGCCACATTCGGCGGCCACGTCCAGCCCGCCGTCGCGCAAAATCTCCATCACGCTCCAGCCGTCACGGCCTTCCAGTTCGTGAACCTTGCCCGAACGGTCGGTGGCGATGATCTTCATCAGGAAACACCCAGCTTCTTCTGCAGGTTGGACGAGGAGGTGGTGTACTGGAAGCGCAGCTTCTCGTTGGGGCGGCAGATATGGAAGGCGGCCTGCGCCATCAGCGCCGCCTCATGGAAGCCGGACAATATCAGCTTCAGCTTGCCGGTATAGGTGTTGATGTCGCCGATGGCGAAGATGCCCGGCGTCTGGCTTTCGAAGCGCGCGGTGTCCACCGGGATCAGGTTCTCGTGCAGGTTGATGCCGAACTCCGCGATCGGCCCCAGCTTGATGGTCAGGCCGAAGAAGGGCAGGAAGGCGTCGGCCTCGTGATGCCACTCGCTCTTGTCGGCGCCCGCCAGGGTCACGCCGGTCAGCTTGCCCTTATCGCCATGGATCGCCTTCACGCTGGCGACATGGAATTTCACTTTCCCGGCGGCTTCCAGTTCGCGCATCTGGTTGACGCTGTGGGCGGCGGCGCGGAAGCCGTCGCGGTGATGCACCAGCGTCATGCTCTTGGCCAGGGGCGCGAGATTGATCACCCAGTCCAGCGCGCTGTCGCCGCCGCCGGCGATCAGGATGTTCTTGCCGCGGAAGGTTTCCATCTTGCGCACCGCGTAATGCACGCCGATGCCGTCGCCCGCATTTTCGAAATGCTCGATGCCCGCCACCGGGGGGCGCTTGGGCTGGAACGAGCCCGCGCCCGCCGCCACCACCACCACCGGCGCCACGATCTCGGTGCCCTGGTCGGTGGACAGCTTCCAGCGGCCGTCTTCCAGCTTCTCCAGCCTGGTCGCCATCTCGTTGAAGTGGAATTGCGGGTCGAACGGCTTGGCCTGCTCCAGCAGGCGGTTGGTCAGCTCCTGGCCGGTGACCATGGGCAGGCCGGGAATGTCGTAGATCGGCTTTTCCGGATAGAGTTCGGTGCATTGCCCGCCCGGACGATCCAGGATATCCACCAGGTGGCATTTGAGGTCCAGCAAGCCCAGTTCGAACACGGCGAACAGCCCGATGGGGCCTGCGCCGATGATGACGGCATCTGTTTCAATGGCGGAATTGGTCATGAACGGGTCCTCGGAAGGCGTATTCCACACCTAAATTCGTGTACAGGCCGGGAAAACGTCGTTCTTATATGTAAAAATAGCCAGCCCAACAACCCCCGCCTATAACAGCGCTGCGATGCAAAATGACGCTCCCCCGAAACCGGCGGAAGACTGCGCCACAATGGCGGACCTGCGCGCCGCGATCGACGCCCTGGACGCCCGGCTGGTGGCGCTGCTGGCGGTGCGGCAAAGCTACATGGACCGGGCGGCGGTGCTGAAAACCGACCGCGGCCAGGTCCGCGACCAGGCGCGGGTCGAGGACGTGGTGTCCAAGGTGTTGGCCGAGGCGAAACGCCAGGGCCTTTCCCCCGCCATCGCCGAGCCGGTCTGGCGCCTGCTGATCGAACGCTGCATCGCGCATGAGCTCGCGGTGTTCGACAAGCGCTGACCGTCATCCCCAAACACTGTCTGTCATCCCCGGCGGGCGATGCGCGGCATCGCGAGGGAAGGGGATCCAGGCCGGAAATACCGTCACGGTGGAAATACCTGGGTCCCCTTCCCTCGCGCCGCATCTGTCGATGCGCGGGCCTCGCCGGGGATGACAGTCTGGCTGTGAACATCCGTCGTGCGTCCATGTGCAAGTACCACCCGAAGATTTCCACGCATCGGCGCTTTCCGTCAGCCGGCAAGGAATCGGCAGGTGGACGAGATATCCCCACTGCCCGCCGAAATCCGCGTTTGCTAAAATCGCGCCATGAGAGACGCGCGGCGCGAAACATCCATGGGCTTGTCCGCCGGGGATAACCGGGAGGGGGGGCGGGAAAATGGTCCCGTTTCGCCCAGCCGTTCCGCGCAACCGTGTTCGGGACGCGGGGCACAGGCGCATCACGCCCTCTCCGCCGGCAATCAGGCCCGCGCCATCAGGCCGCCGTCAGATACCCGGCGATGAAGCCGCGCACGGCCTCGCCCTCGACCCGCAGGGCCTCGATCACTTCCATCGCCCGGTCATGGTTCAGCGCCGGGTCCACCGGCTCGGCCGCCGCCGCCGCCTCGCCCATGGCGAAAGCGCCGACGCCGCGCGCCGCGCCCTTGATGGTGTGGGTGACTTGGCGCCACTTGCGGGCGTCGCGGGCCTCCAGGATCGACAGAAGCTGGCCGACCATGTCGCTGACCTGGCCGTCGAAAAGCCGCAGGATCTCGGCGTTCAGCGCCTTGTCGCCGCCGGTATAGCGGGCCAGGTGGGACAGATCGATGGGGCCGTCGGCCATGAGAAAAAGGTCCTGAAGCAACCCCCCGATCCTGCCGCCATCGCGGCTAAGGCCGCGTTAATGCGGGGTTTTGCTGTGAAATGGCCCCCGGACGTGCTTAAGATGGCAAAAGACAGGGCGATATCAGGGCATTAGTCATGGCCAGAACATTCGGACAGCCAGTGCCGCTGGACCGGCCGGAAAGCCCGGCCGCCCCCACCGCCACGCCCGCCGCCAACCTGCCCCATCCCCGCAAAAGCCGCTTCGCCACCCTGGCGGTGGCGACCGGCGTCACCCTGTCGCTGTTCTGGCTGGGCACCGGCGGGGCTTTTGTCTGGGGCTGGCTGGGACCGGGCGGCATCGACGCGCTGGACCTCTCCACCAAGGCGCTGATCGCCGCCGCCTTGCTGCTGCCGCCTTTCCTGTTCGTCGCCGTCTCGGCGGCCCTTGCCCGCAGCGCCGCCATGTCGGAGGCCACCCGCCTGATGCTGGCGGCGACCGAAAAGCTGTTCTCGGCCGATGAGACGGCGGCCAACAATGCCGCCCGCCTGGCCCGCGCCGTGCGCCGCGAACTGGACGGCCTCAACACCGGACTCGATGTCGCCTTCCAGCGCATGCGCACCCTGGAAGCGGTGCTGGAGAAACAGATCTCCACCCTGGATGACGCGGGCGCGCGCGCCCAGGTGCGTGGGCAAACCATCGCTTCGCGCCTCAACCAGGAAAGCCAGCGGCTGGAATCGCTGGGCGATGCGCTGAACGAAGCCGCCGGGCGCGCCGCCGAATCCGTGGCGGGCCGCGCCGCGCAACTGCGCGCCACCATGGAATCCGCCGAAGGCACGCTGAAGATGGCGACGCAAGGGTTGGACGTGCAGACGGCGGGCTTCCGCGCCGCCGTCACCGCCGCCGCCGACGCGCCGCTGGAAGCCGCCAAGGCGCTGGAAGCCCATGCCGCGCGGATCGAGGAAGTCTCCGACGCCGCGATGGGCCGGGCCGAATTCGTGCTGGCGCGGCAGGAAAAGCACCGCGCCCAGATGCAGGAGCTGGCGCAGCGCCTGAAAGAGGAAAGCGAGACCTTCGAATCCATGCTGGCGCGCCAGCAGGCGGGCATGGAAAGCGCCATCGCCGAACTGGGCGGCGAGGCGCGCAAGTTCGAGACGGTGACCGGCGACGCCGAGCGTCACCTGGAACTGATCATGGCCAATGCCGCCAACCGCGCGGCGCAACTGACCGGCGCCTTCGCCCGCGAGGCCGAGCACCTGAAGGAAGTCAGCGAGGCGGCGGCGGGCGTGCTGGCGGCGCTGTCCACCGCCATGCGCGATGCGGGCGAGGGCGCGCGGACGCTGATCGGCGAAAGCGCCGAACAGGCCAAGCATGACGCGCGCCTGCTGGTGGGCGAGGCGATGGCGGAATGCGAGCGCCTGCTGCGCACCGCGGGCGAGATGAGCGCGGAAGCGGGCAAGATCCGCGCCGTGCTGGCCGAAACCACCCGCGACGTGGAAAAGCACCTGATCCGCCTGCCCGGCCTGGCGCAGGAGGAAGCCCGCCGGGTGCGCCAGACCATGGCGCAGGAAACCGAGCAGTTGCTCGATTTGTCGGCGCGCACCATGTCCACGCTGCATGCGCGCTCCACCCACAAGAACACCGCGCCCGACCCGGGCGGGCCGATGAAGGCCGTGGCCGCCGAGAATGCGCCGGAAGGGCTGAAGGGCCTGGCGCGCAAGCTGACGGCCAAGAAGCCCGACGCGGCCGGCGGCGCGCGGGCCAAGGACGCGCCGGCCTGGGAAATGAAGACCCTGCTGGCCGCCGCCGAACAGGGCGACATGCGCGGCCTTGGCCCGCGCAGCGCCGGGCCCGGCCATGCCGCCACCCTGGGCGCGCTGGAACTGGCGCTGGCGGATATCGCGATCGATCTGTCGGCGCTGGACGAGGCCCGGCCGGGCGACGAGGACTGGAAGCGCTATCTGGCGGGCGACCGCGCCGTGTTCGCGCGCCGCCTGGCCGACGCCATCGACGGCGAGGCGGTGGACCGCATCACCACCCTCTACCGCGACGACACCCGCTTCCACGACGCGGCGGACGCCTATCTGGCGGAATTCGAGCGCCTGCTCGCCCGCGCCCGCGAAGGCGACAGCGGCGGGTTGCTGACCTCGACGCTTTTGTCCGCCGACACCGGCAAGGTCTATCTGACCATCGCCTATGCGCTGGGGCGGTTATGATTTCCGCAGCCGCGCCGCATAGAAGCCGTCCATGCCGCCCTTGTCGCCCAGGTGAAAGGGCAGGGTGCGCAGGTCGCCCTCCGGCGTGATCCATTCGCCATGGCCGAACACGTCGTCCGCCATCAGCGGGGCGCGCGAGAATTCCGGGTTGCGGTCCAGGAACAGCGCGATCTGCTCCTCGCCCTCCTCGCGCTCCAGCGAACAGACCGCGAAGACCAGCGTGCCGCCGGGCATCACCAGGCTCGCCCCGCTCTCCAGGATCTCGTACGCCGCGCCCGCCGACACCGTCACATCGGCGGCGCCCTTGATCCAGGGCAGGTCGGGATGGCGGCGAATGGTGCCGGTGGCGGTGCAGGGCGCATCCACCAGCACGAACGGCGCCTGCCCGCGATAGTCGCGCGCATCGCCCTGCACGATCTCGGCCGCCAGCCCGGTGCGCGCCAGGTTCTCGGCGATGCGCGCCGCGCGGCCGGCGTCGATCTCGACGGCGATCACCTGCGCGCCGCGCGCCGCCAGTTGCAGGGTCTTGCCGCCGGGCGCGGCGCACAGGTCGATCACCGTCCGGCCCGCGACATCGCCCAGCAGCAGCGCGGGCAAGGCGGCGGCGGCATCCTGCACCCACCAGTCGCCGGCGGCGAAGCCCGGCAGGCCCTCGATCCGTCCCGGCGCGGTGAGGCGGCGGACATCGCCGAACAATGTCTCGCTGTCGGGTATCGCCGCATCGGCGGATTTCAGCCCGATGTCGATGGGCGCGGCTTGCTGGTGGGCGCGGGCGATGGCGCGCGCGGCGCCTGCGCCATACTGCGCGGCCCAGCGCGACCAAAGCCAGTCGGGCGTCGACAGCCGCTCGCGGTCCAGGCCCGACAGCACGGCCGCGCCCTCGCCGGCGACCTTGCGCAGCACGGCGTTGACCAGCGGCTTGAAGTGCCGGGCCTTGGCATCCTGCGCCGCCAGGTCGTTGGCGGCATCCACGGCGGCATGGGCCGGCACTTTCAGGACCAGCAGTTCGCAAGCTCCCAGGAGAAGGATTTCCGCCGCCGCGCCCGCCTTGTGGGGCGCCAGCGGCCTGGCGATGAACTTGCGCAGCACCGCATCCAGCGCGCCCATGTGGCGCAGGGTTTCGCTGGCCAGGGCGCGGGCGAAGCCGGCGTCGCGCGCTTCCAGCCCGCGCAACGTCTCCAGTTGCGCGTCCAGCGGGCGGCGCTTCTGCAGCACGCCGGAAACAATGGCGAGCGCGGCCTTGCGGGCGGGCAGTCCGGTATCCGTCATGCGGATCGTTTAGGGCATTTGCGGCGGGATGTCATAGCTGGCTTGTCCGGCCTCGCGCCGCGCCTGGACGCGTGGCACTGCGGCGTTCGGCCGGGCAAAAGGTCCGCAGGACCTTTTGCTGTTCCGGCCTCACCCCCAAGGTCCTTTACGGACCGGAACCGCGGAATTGCCCGCCATCGCCCTCAGCCGCGAGATGCGTTCCTCGGTGCTGGGATGGGTGGCGAACAGCCCGCCGATGCCGCCATGCAGCGGATTGATGATGAACATGTGCGCCGTGGCCGGGTTGGCGTCGGCGGGATAATTCTGGATCCGCTCGGCGGCGCGCTCGATCTGGGAAAGCGCCGAAGCCAGCCACATCGGCCGGCCGGTGATCTCCGCCCCGGCGCGGTCGGCCTCGAACTCGCGGGAGCGCGAGATCGCCGCCTGCACCAGCACCGCCGCGATGGGCGCCAGCAGCGTCACCAGCAGCATGCCCGCCAGCCCCAGCGGATTGTTGCGGTCGCGGCTGCCGCCGAAGAAGAAGGCGAAATTGGCGATCATCGAGATCGCGCCCGCCATCACCGCGGTGATGGTCATGGTCAGGGTGTCGCGATGCTTCACATGGCCCAGCTCATGCGCCAGCACCCCCGCCAGTTCTTCCTGGTTGACCTGGCGCAAAAGTCCGGTGGTGACGCAGACGGCGGCATGATCGGGATTGCGCCCGGTGGCGAAGGCGTTGGGCTGGTCGTTCTCGGTGATGAACACCTTGGGCATCGGCAGCCCGGCGGTCTGCGCCAGCCGCGCCACCAGGTTGTAAAGGTCCGGCGCGCTGTTCGCGTCCACCTGGCGCGCGCCATACATGGAGAGCAGCACCTTGTCGGAGTTCCAGTAGGCGAACAGGTTGGTGCCAAGCGCGAACAGGAACGCGATGACCATGCCGTTCGCGCCGCCCACCAGCGCGCCCACCGCCAGGAACAGCCCGGTCAGGGCCGCCATCAGGATGCCGGTGCGCAGCGTGTTCATCATTTTCTCTCCATTTGTTCAGATGTAAGATCGCGCCATGACCGATCAAGCAGCCGTCGAAAAACGCATCGCCGAGGCCGCCGAACGCGCCAGGGCCGAAGCCGAGGCGCGCCGCGCGGCGGAGCCTAAGAAGCAATTGCCGCCGGAATTGGGCGGGCCCAAAGGCCCGGAACCGACGCGCTACGGCGACTGGGAACGCAAGGGCATCGCCTCGGACTTCTAGAAAGCCCCGTCGGCCATCTCGGCCAGCACCTGCCGCACATCGGCGGGCCAGCCCTCGACATGGGCGGCGAATTCCTCGGCCTGCCCGGCATACAGGGCGCGGATCGCTTCCTCATAGCCCGGCGCGTCGCCCACCAGCGCGGTGGCCAGCCGGTAGATGGCGTCGCGCCGCGCCCGCATCCGGGCGCGCGGGTTGCGGCTGGCCTCCTCCACCAGCTTGCGCAGGGCAACCGAGGCCCCGCCCGGCTGGGTGGCCAGCCAGTCCCAGTGCCGGGGCAGCAGCGTCACCTCGCGCGGCACCACCCCCAGCCTGGGGCGGCCTGGCCGGGCAGCCTCGGCATCCGGCGGAAAACGGGGGTCGATATCGACCACCCGGCCGGTCTCGGTGTCGAAGATCAGGGCGCCGTCCCGGCCCCGGGTCGCGGCATAGGCCTGGGCCAGGGAGCCGGAGGCTAGACGTTCAAAACCGGAAAAGGCGGAATAGGTCATGGCCAATATTATCCTGGTGAAAATATTGAGTCAATATCATCCGGGTAAAAGTAAAATCGCGGTTTCCCTTGATGCCTGCCGCCGGCAGGTTCATTTAAGAAGGGCATCCCGGAAGCGCCGCCATGTTCATCCAGACCCAGGACACTCCCAACCCCGCCACGCTGAAATTCCTGCCTGGCCGCGATGTGATGGGCGAAGGCGGGGTGGCCGACTTTCCGGAGGCCGGGGCGGCCGGGCGTTCACCCTTGGCCAAGGCGCTGTTCGCCGTGCCGGAAGTCAGCCGAGTATTCTTCGGCGCGGATTTCATCTCGGTCACCAAGCGTGACGGCGAATGGAAACATCTCAAGCCCGCCATCCTGGGCGCGATCATGGAGCATTTCACCCGCGGCCTGCCGCTGATCGAAGGCGGCGCGGAGGAGACGGACGAAGATTACGGCGACGAAGACAGCGAAGTGGTCGGTCAGATCAAGGAATTGATCGAAACCCGCGTCCGCCCTGCCGTGGCGCAGGATGGCGGCGACATCATCTTCAAGGGCTTTGACGGCGATACCGGTATCGTCTCGCTGCACCTTCAGGGCTCGTGCGCCGGCTGTCCGTCCTCGACCATGACCTTGAAGAACGGTATCGAGAACATGCTGCGCCACTATGTTCCCGAAGTGACCGCGGTCGAAGCGGTGTGATGAACGCCGAGCCCTATCTCGCGACACCGGATCACGCCGTCTCCGACGCGGCGCTGGACACCATCTTCCGCTGCGCCCGCACGCTGCGGGTATGGAAGGACAAGCAGGTCACGCCCGCGCTGCTGATGGCGGTCTATGACCTGATGCAGCTGGGCCCGACCGAAACCAACATCACCCCGGCGCGGATTCATTTCGTGGTTTCGAAAGAAGCCAAGGCGCGGCTGGAGCCGCTGCTGCACGAAGGCAACCGCAGGCAGACCATGTCGGCGCCCGCCACCGCCATCTTCGCCTATGACCTGGATTTCGCGCGCACCCTGCCGGTGTTGGCACCGCAGGCCAAAAGCCTGCCGGACAAACTCGCGCAGGATCCCGAACGCGTATTGTACATGGCGCGGCGCAGCGCGGGATTGCAGGGCGGCTATTTCATCGTCGCCGCCCGTGCGCTGGGGCTGGATTGCGGCCCGATGTCGGGCTTCGACAATGCGGGCGTGGATAGCGAGTTCTTCGCCGGCACCGCGATAAAATCCTATTTCCTCTGCAATCTGGGCTATGGCGAGATGAATACGGCCAGGCCGCGCGCCGCCCGGCTGGGCTTCGACGAAGCCTGCAAGATTCTCTGATGAGATTGCTTGCCGTCGACACCGCGCTCGGCGGCTGCTCCGTGGCGCTGCTGCAGGATGGCGCGACGGTCGCGCATATCTGCGAGGCCATGGATCGCGGCCATGCCGAACGCCTGGCGCCCATGGTGGACGAGGCGATGCGCGGCCAGGATTTCGCCTCGCTGACCAATCTCGCGGTGACGGTCGGGCCGGGCACCTTTACCGGCCAGCGCGTCGGCCTGGCCTTCATGCGCGGGCTTCGGCTGGCGCTGAAAAAGCCGCTGACCGGCGTCACCACCCTGGAAGCGATGGCGCTGGCGGCGATGGACGAAACCGACCGGAGCCGCGCCGCCGCCATCCATGACGCACGGCGCGAGGAAGCCTATCTCTTGCTGCGCGACGGCGAAGCCGTGACGCGGCAACCGGCGGTGATGCCCTTTACCGATGCCATCGAACGCATCCGCGCGTTTGGGCCGTGCGTGCTGGCCGGAACCGGCGCCCAGGCCGCGAAAGACATGCTGGGCGGGAATTTCCCGCTCTCCACCATCCGCCAGCCCGATGCGTTGTGGGTGGCGCGGCTGGCCGCGACCCTGCCAGCGCCCGCCGAAGCGCCCGGCCCGCTCTATCTGCGTGCGCCCGACGCCAGGCTGCCCGGCGGGAAAGCCCTGGCATGACGGTCGCGCCATTCGATCCGTCCGCCGATCCCGCCCCGCTGGCGGCGCTGCATGCCGCCTGTTTCCCCGATCCCTGGGACGTGAAGGCCCTGCGCGAACTGTTCGCGGCGAAGGCATTCGCTTTCGCCCAGGATGACGGTTTCGTGTTGGCCCGGGTGGCGGGCGGCGAGGCCGAGATCCTCACCCTGGCGGTGGCGCCAGCCGCGCGGGGCAAGGGGCTGGGCCGCGCCTTGTTGCAAGCCGCTATCAGGAAAGCGCAGTCGCTGGGAGCCGATACCGTGTTCCTGGAAGTCGGCGCCGACAATCCGGCGGCCCTGGCGCTCTATGCCGGGCTAGGCTTCGCCAAGGTGGGGGACCGCAAGGCTTACTATAATGGCCGGGACGCGCTGGTTCTCAGGCTTCCGCTGACGGACGATTTCGCCTAACTTATCGCCATGACCCGGATCGAGAAGCTTTGTGTCGACAAAGGCCTGCGCATGACCGACCAGCGCCGGGTGATCGCCCGCGTGCTGTCGGATGCCGCCGATCATCCCGATGCCGAGGAACTGTACCGCCGCGCCTCGGCGATCGACCCGCATATCTCCATCGCCACCGTCTATCGCACCGTCAAGCTGTTCGAGGATGCGGGCATCCTGGAGCGTCACGATTTCCGCGACGGCCGTTCGCGCTATGAGGAAGTGCCGGAGTCCCATCACGACCATCTGATCGACGTCGCCACCGGCAGCGTGATCGAGTTCCGCAACGAGGACATCGAGAAGCTGCAGCGCCGGGTGGCGGAAGAACTGGGCTTCGAGCTGATCGACCATCGCCTCGAACTTTATGGCGTGCCCAAAGGCCGTAAGCCGCAGACCTGATGGACCGCCTGCGCGCCGTCGCAATTCTGGCGACTTTCCTGGTCTTCACCTTTGTCTGCATGCCGGTGCAGTGGCTGCTGCTGACGCTGGGTGCGTCAGCCGCGCGCACCTTCCCTTACTGGTATCACCGCCACGTCGCGCGCATCTTCGGCATCCGCATCACCGTGATCGGCCGGCCGGTGACCGGCCAGGGCGTGCTGCTGGTCGCCAACCACACAAGCTGGGCCGATATCGTGATCTTCTCGGCGGTGGCGCCGATCAGCTTTGTCGCCAAGGCCGAGGTCGCCAAATGGCCCTTCTTCGGCACGCTGGCGCGATTGCAACGCACCGTCTTCGTCGAACGCGCCCGCCGCGCCGCCACCGGCGACGTGCGCGACGCGATCCGCGAGCGGCTTCTGGCGGGCGACACGCTGGTGCTGTTCCCCGAAGGCACCAGCCATGACGGCAACACCGTGCTGCCGTTCAAGAGCGCGCTGCTGGGCGCCGCCGAGGCCAAGCTGGCCGATGGCCATTATGTGAAGGTGCAGCCGGTTTCGGCGGCCTTCACCGGATTATGGGGCATGCCGATGGGACGCGAGCATCGCCCCCTGTTCGCCTGGTATGGCGACATGGAGATGATGCCGCATCTGTGGGAGGCGCTGCTGGCCGGGCCGCTGGATGTGGTGGTGCAGTTCCACGAACCCTTCAGCCTGGACCAGATGGACCGCAAGGAGCTGGCCGCCAGGGCCGAGGACATCGTGCGCCGGGGCCAGGCGCTGGCCCTGGCAGGCCGCACCTGACTTTGTTTGATGAACCCCTCCGGTTCGTTCGGTTGGCTTGGCTGTCAACCTCATCCGCTCGGCTCCGCCTCGCCTGCTGAAACCACCTCCCCTTTGATGCGCGCGCCGCGCAAAAAGGGGAGGTGGGCCTGTGTTTTCGTGGGAGTATTGAATTTCGGGGGCTTGCGCCCGATAACCCGGTCCATATGAAGAAGCTGCATATCAAGACCTATGGCTGCCAGATGAACGCCTATGATTCCGCCAAGATGGCGGACCTACTGGCGCCGCTGGGCTATGCCGCGACCGACGCGGCCGAGGACGCCGATATGGTGATCCTCAACACCTGCCATATCCGCGAAAAGGCCGCCGAGAAGGTCTATTCCGAACTGGGCAAGCTGCGCACCCTGAAGAACCGCAAGGCACAGGACGGCAACCGCATGTGGCTGGCGGTGGCCGGTTGCGTGGCGCAGGCCGAAGGCGAGGAGATCGTGCGCCGCCAGCCCGCCGTCGATCTGGTGGTGGGGCCGCAATCCTATCACCGCCTGCCGGAGATGATCGCCCGCGCCGAACGCGAACAAGGCCGGGCGCTGGAAACCGATTTCCCGGCGCTGGAGAAATTTGATTCGATCCCCGCGCCGCGCGGCAGCGGCGTCTCGGCGTTCCTCACGGTGCAGGAAGGCTGCGACAAGTTCTGCACCTTCTGTGTCGTGCCCTATACGCGCGGCGCGGAACATTCGCGCGCGCCTGACGCGGTGCTGGCCGAAGCCCGCACGCTGGTCGCCAAGGGCGCGCGCGAGATCGTGCTGCTGGGCCAGAACGTCAACGCCTATGAGGGCGGCGGCTGGAACATGGCGAAACTGTGCGCGGCGCTGGCCGGGATCGAAGGGCTGGCGCGTATCCGCTACACCACCAGCCATCCCCGCGACATGGACGATGACCTGATCGCCGCCCATCGCGACAATCCCAAGCTGATGCCCTACCTGCATCTGCCGGTGCAGTCGGGCAGCGACGCGATGCTGGAAGCGATGAACCGCCAGCACAAGGCCGACGACTATCGCCGGCTGGTCGAACGCATCCGCGCGGCGCGGCCCGATATCGCCATGACCTCCGACTTCATTGTGGGCTTTCCCGGCGAAAGCGACGCCGATTTCGAGGCCACGCTGCAACTGGTGCGCGATGTGGGTTATGCCACCGCTTTCAGCTTCAAATATTCCAGGCGCCCCGGCACGCCCGCCTCCACCTTGCGCAAGCAGATTCCGGAAGACGTCAAGGCGGCGCGGCTGGATGCGTTGCAGAAGCTGCTGCTGTCCCAGCAATATGACTTCGACGACAGCCGGATCGGCCAGGTCCTGCCGGTATTGTTCGAGCGCGCCGCCAGACAGGACGGCCAGGTCATGGGCCGCACGCCCTATCTCCAGCCGGTGCATGTGACGGCACAGGGCGCGCTGCTGGGCACCGTGGCTGATGTGAGGATCGAGCGCCGCACCGCCAACAGCCTGCACGGGGTCTTGGCTTGAGCGCCAAAAAGACGCCGCGCACCACCCTGGAGTTCGGCGACAACAGGCTGTTGCGCGCCTTGTCCGGCCCGCACGGCAAGCACCTGGCCCGCATCGAGCAGAAACTGAATGTCGGCATCGACAGCCGGGGCAACCTGGTATCGATCGACGGCCAGGGCCGCGAACGCGCCGCCGCCATCCTGCGCGCGCTCTATACACGGCTGGAAGCGGGTGAAAGCATCACCCTTGCGGAAGTCGATGCCGAGATCCGCTTCACCGACGATGCCCGCGTCCACGCGCCCGGCGCGCTCAAGACCGCCAGCGGCCGCGCGGTCAAGCCGCGCTCGCCCGCGCAATCCGCCTATATCGAGATGATGCGTGCCAATCCGCTGACTTTCGGCATCGGCCCGGCCGGCACCGGCAAGACCTATCTGGCGGCGGCCTTTGCCGCCCATATGCTGCATGAAAAGCGGGTGGAACGGCTGATCCTGTCGCGCCCCGCGCTGGAAGCGGGCGAGCGGCTGGGTTTCCTGCCGGGCGACTTGAAAGAGAAGATCGACCCTTACCTGCGTCCGCTTTATGACGCGCTGTTCGATGTGCTGGGCGACCGCGCCGGAAGGCTGATCGAACAGGGCGTGATCGAGGTCGCGCCATTGGCCTTCATGCGCGGGCGCACGCTTTCCCGCGCCTTTGTCATCCTGGACGAGGCGCAGAACACCACCTCCGCCCAGATGAAGATGGTGCTGACCCGCTTGGGCGAGGACAGCCAGATGGTCGTCACCGGCGATCCCAGCCAGAGCGACCTGCCCGGCGGGCGCGCGGAGGGCCTGAACGAGGCGCTGGCTTTTCTGGAGGGCGTGGAAGGGGTTGGCGTGACGCGCTTCGCTGAAAAGGACGTGGTGCGCCATCCTCTCGTCGCGCGCATCGTCGCCGCCTATACTCGCCACGGCAAATCATGAGCGGGATCACCCTGGTGGTGGAAGACGCCCGGTGGCGCAAGGCGCGGGGCTTGCGGGCAAGGATAACGCGGGCGGCGGAAGCCGCGGCCAAGGCAGCCGGGCTGAAAGGCGATATCGCCATCCTGCTGGCGGGCGACCGGAAGTTGCGCGCCCTGAACCGTGACTTTCGCGGCAAGGACAAGCCGACCAATGTTCTGTCGTTCCCTTTCGGCGGCGGCGGCGACATCGCGATCGCCTACGACACCACCGCCCGCGAGGCGAAGGAGCAGGGCAAGACGCTGGCCGACCATGCCATGCATCTGGCGGTGCATGGGGTGCTGCATCTGGCCGGCTACGACCATATCCGCCCGAAAGATGCCAGGCTGATGGAGCCGCTGGAAGTGAAGATACTCAGGCGGTTGGGCGTCGCCAGTCCCTACGAGGCCGCGGCGTGAGCGACAATGTCTTGAAGCGCTTCCTGTGCAGGATCACCGGCCATGACGCCGAAGCCGCCGCCATGCGCGAAAGCCTGGAGGAGGTGATCGAGGAAAGCGACCGCGAATCCGCGGCGCTGTCGGCGCAGGAACGCATCATGCTGGGCAACCTGCTGGAGTTCGGCGAGTTGAAGGTGCGCGACGTGATGGTGCCGCGCGCCGAGATCGTGGCGGTCGACGAAGCCACCGGCCTGGCCGACCTGTTGAAGCTTTTCCGCGAGGCGCAGCACTCCCGCCTGCCGGTCTATCGCGAGACGCTGGACGACCCCATCGGCCTGATCCACCTGAAGGACATACTGGGCTTGATGGAAGTATCGGCCGACGGCGCCTATTGCCTGTCGCCGCAGGCGCGCATGGACGGGCTGGTGCGGCCGATCCTGTTCGCGCCGCCGTCGCAGCGGGCGCTGGACCTGTTGCTGAAGATGCAGGCCAGCCACACCCATCTGGCGCTGGTGATCGACGAGTATGGCGGCACCGACGGGCTGGTCTCCATTGAAGACGTCATCGAGGAGATCGTGGGCGACATCGCCGACGAACATGACGAAGACGCCGCCACCCTCAAGCCCGATGGCGACGGCGTCATCGCCGATGCGCGCATGGAACTGGACGATTTCCGCGAACAGACCGGTCATGCCTTCACGGTGGAGGAAGACGACGAAGTCGACAGCCTGGGCGGGCTGGTGATCGCGCTGCTGGGCCGGGTGCCGCAACGGGGCGAGATCGTGGCCCATCCCGACGGCAGCGAATTCCAGGTGCTGGAAGCCGATCCCCGCCGGGTGCGCAAGCTGCGCGTGCGCCTTCCGGCCAAGCCTGCGGCATGAACCGTCTCGTCCGCATCGGCGATGGGATACGCCAACTGTCGGGCTGGCGGCGTCTGGCTTTCGCCTTCGCCATCGGCGTTTTGTCGGCGCTGGCCTTTCCGCCGCTGGAAATCTTCCCGCTGTTGCTGCTCGGCTATGCCGCGCTGGTGCCGTTGCTGGATGGCGCCGATGCCGGACCGCATCGCCTGCGCCGCGCCGCGTCGGCGGGCTGGTGGTTCGCCTTCGGGCAGTATCTGACCGGCTGGCACTGGATCGCCTATCCCTTCCTGGTTGATCCCGACAACCATCTCTGGCAGATGCCCTTCGCCGTCACCGCGCTGCCCGCGGGCATGGCGATCTATGGCGCGCTGGCCTGCATGCTGGCGATGGTGTTCTGGCAGGACGGGCCGGCGCGCATCTTGGTGCTGGCGGTGCTGCTGGCGGCGTTCGAATGGGTGCGCGGCCATCTCTTCACCGGCTTTCCCTGGAACCTGCCCGGCTATGGCTGGGGCGCGTCGCCGGCTGTGCTGCAATCCGCCAGCCTGATCGGCGCTTATGGCCTTTCCTTCCTGACGATCCTGTTCGGCCTGTCGCTGGCCGATCTCGCATCGCGGCGCTGGCGCCTGGCGTTAGCGCTCACCTGCGTGTTCGCCGCGCTGTGGGGTTACGGCGTGTATCGCATCGCAACGACAACCGCGGCCATGGTGCCGGGTGTGGTGGTGCGGCTGGTACAACCCAATATTCCGCAGAAGGAGATGTTCGTCCGCCGCCTGATGCTGCGCAACTGGCGCCGGCTGGTGGATCTGTCGGCGGGTGCGCCCGACAAGGCGCTTGGCAGGCCCACCCACATCATCTGGCCGGAAGCCGCCACCGGCTTCGCCGTGGCGCGCTCCGGCGACGCGCTGGACCAGATCTCGCTCTTCACCATGCGTGGCCAGACCCTGCTGACCGGCTCGGTGCGCGTGGACGTGGCGTCCGGTGGCGAACGCGCCTGGTACAACAGCCTGTATATTTTCAACACCGGCGCGGCGCTGCCGCTGGTCTACGACAAGTTTCACCTGGTGCCGTTCGGCGAATATGTGCCTTACGCCGCGGTTTTGGCGAAGGTCGGCATCACCCAGGTCACCACCGGCGAAGGCGCCAGCGCGGGCGATCATCCGCATGTCCTGCGGGTCGCCGGGGCGCCGCCGGTAACGCCGCTGATCTGCTACGAGGTGATCTTCCCGCATGATGTGACCGATCCCAGCGCGCCCCGTCCCGGCTGGTTCGTCAATGTCACCGACGATGCCTGGTTCGGGCCCTGGGCCGGGCCGCGCCAGCATTTCCTCACCGCGCGGGTGCGCGCCATCGAGGAAGGCTTGCCCATCGCGCGCGCCGCAAATACCGGTATCAGCGCCATGATCGATCCGTTGGGCCGTGTGGCTAAGAGCCTGGCGCTGAACCGGGCAGGCGTGGTGGATGCGCCCCTGCCGGCGGCATTGCCGGCCACGCCCTATGCCCGGTTTGGCGATTTCCTGTTCCTGCTGCTCCTGATTACCGGCGCGTTTTGCGCCTTTGTCCTTGCCCGCGGGACAAGCCGCCCGGCCAGGCCCTGAAATAATTGTTTCCGCCGGACGATAGATGGGGCAAGTTCCCGCCCGTCATTGATTTGAGTTGTACGTGGCCAAGAAGCAAGCCAACCCCATCGACGTGCAGGTCGGCAATCGCGTGCGCATCCGCCGCATGCTGATCGGCATGAGCCAGGAACGGCTGGGCGACCTTCTGGGCCTCACCTTTCAGCAGGTGCAGAAATACGAGAAGGGCGTTAACCGTATCGGCGCCGGCCGCCTGTTCGAGGTGGCGCGCATCCTCAATGTGCCGGTGGACTTCTTCTATGAAGGCGTCAGCAGCCAGCTTGCCGGCCAGCCCGGCATGGGCGAGCCGGAAGGCGCGCCGCCGGTGATGGAGTTCGTTTCCTCCGGCGAAGGGCTTCAGCTTTCGCTGGCCTTCATGAAGATCAGGGACACCAAGGTGCGCAAGCGCGTGCTGGACCTGGTGAAGTCGCTGGCCGAAGAAGAAGAGGGCAAGTCCTAGGCTTTCGGCCGGGACGCTTTCTCTTCCAGTCCTGACATGCCTTCGCGCGATTCCAGGACCGCATAGACATCCCCGGGCGTGAGGCCCGCCGCCGCCCACATCACCAGCAGGTGATAGAGGACATCGGCGGATTCCTTGGCGAGTTCGGTCTTGTCGTTCCGCGCGGCGGCGATCACCGCCTCCACCGCCTCTTCGCCGAATTTCTTGGCGCATGTCTCCATCCCCGCCGCCAGCAGCTTGGCGGTGTAGGACGAGGCCGGATCGGCGCCCCTGCGGGACGCGATGGTGGCGAACAGGCGGTCGAGGGCATCGGACATGGCCCGCCCTATAACATGCTTCGTTACAGTCCGATACGGGCGCGGATGTCGGCCGGTGTCAGTCCCGCCGCGCGCAGGCTTTCCAGCGTCACCGCGCCGTCGCGCTTGGAGAATTTCCTGCCGTTTTCATCCAGCACCAGCGGGTGATGGGCATAGGCCGGCTCCGGCAGCTTGAGCAGCGCCTGCAGCAGCCGCTGTATATGGGTGGCCGACAGCAGGTCTTCGCCGCGCGTCACCAGGCTGACCTGCTGATAGGCATCATCCACCACCACCGCCAGGTGATAGGAGGTCGGCATGTCCTTGCGCGCGATCACGATGTCGCCGAAGCGCAGCGGGTCCACCGGATAAAGATGGCCATGTTCACTGAAACTCAGCTCGCCCACCCGCGCCGCCGCCTTGGCGACATCCAGCCGCAGCGCGAAATTCTCGCCCGCCGCGATGCGGTCGGCGCCGTCGCCGCGCGGCAGCGACCTGCAGGTGCCGGGATATAAAGGCCCGTCGGGCCCATGCTGGGCCTCGCCGGCGCGGGCGATCTCGGCGGCGATTTCGGCGCGGGTGCAGAAGCAGGGATAGACCAGGCCCTGCGCTTTCAGCACGGCAAGCGCCTCGGCATAGGCGGTCATGCGGGTGGACTGGCGCAAGGTGGGCTCGTCCCAGGACAGGCCCAGCCATTTCAGGTCGTAGAAGATCGCCTGGATGAAGGCGTCGCGTGAACGGCTCTTGTCGATATCCTCGATGCGCAGCAGGAAATCGTCGCCCGATTCATGGGCGGTGATGGCGGCCAGCGCATGGCCCAGATGCAACAGGCCGGTTGGACTGGGTGCGAACCTTGTGACAATCATGGCGCGCCCATTAAAGCACGAACCGCCATGACGCTCACCGGTCCCTCCTTGCCGCCGCTCGAAGGCCCCGCCACCCATCTGGTGGTGCTGGTGCATGGCTATGGCGCCGACGGCCAGGACCTGATCGGGCTGGCGCCGCACTGGCAGGCGGCGCTGCCGGGCGTGGCTTTCGCGGCGCCCAATGCGCCCAGCCGCGTACCGGGCGCGCCGGGGTATCAGTGGTTTCCCATCAGCCGCATCGACCCGCACGAAATGCAGAAGGGTGTCGAAAGCGCCGGTCCGGTGCTGGACGAATATCTGGATGCCGAACTGGCGCGCCACCATGTGCCGCCGGAGAATCTGGCGCTGGTGGGCTTCAGCCAGGGAACCATGCTGTCGCTGCATGTCGGCCTGCGCCGCAGGGTCAAGCCGGCGGCCATTGTGGGCTTTTCCGGGATGCTGGCGGGCGCGCCGCCGGAAGCCGATTTTCCGCCGGTCCTTTTGACTCATGGCGATCACGACCAGGTAATCCCGCCCCAGGCCCTGTTCATGGCCGCGACCCAGTTGGGCCAGGCCGGGGCGCGGGTGCAATGGCACCTGGCGGGCGGTGTCGGCCACGGCATCGATCCCGGCACCATGTCCATCGCGGGACAGTTTCTGGGCCAGGCGTTTCGCGGCCTGTTGAAAACATCCGGCGAGGCGGCTTGCGTCTACAAAGTGTCATAGCGAATCGGCTAGCCTTGAAGCCGCGATGGGGTTTCCCCTAAAGTCGCGCCAGAGTTGCTTTGTTCGAGGAGAAGCGCCTTCAGGGGATTTCTTCCGTGCTAGCCGCAGCCGCAACTTCCGGCAATTGTCCGGCGCTGGTCCTGAATGCCGACCACCGCCCGCTCTCCTATTATCCGCTGTCGCTGTGGTCCTGGCAGGACACGATCAAGGCGGTGTTCCTGGAGCGCGTGACCATCCTTGAGGAATATGACCGGGTGGTGCGCTCGGCCCGCTTCGAGATGAAGCTGCCCTCGGTGGTGTCGCTCAAGACCTATATCCGGCCGGCGCGCAAACCCGCCTTCACCCGCTTCAATGTCTTTCTGCGCGACCAGTTCGAATGCCAGTATTGCGGCGATCCCAAGGACCTGACCTTCGACCATGTCATCCCGCGCTCACGCGGCGGGCGCACCACCTGGGAGAATGTCGTCACCGCCTGCAGCCCTTGCAACCTGACCAAGGGCGGGCGCATGCCAAACCAGGCCAAGATGCATCCACGCATCCGGCCGCACCAACCCAGCGTGGTCGAACTGCGCGAGCATGGCCGCAAGTTTCCGCCGAATTATCTGCACGAAAGCTGGGCGGATTATCTGTACTGGGATTCCGAGCTCGAACCCTAGATGCGTTCGGACAGCTTTATCGCCAGGCGGCATCCGGCCTTGATCGTTTCACTCAGCAGCTTGTAGCCCGGCGCCTGTTCGGCGCCGTTTGCCAGCGCGGTGTCGCGATGGGCGGCCTCGTCGGCGCGGAAGTCCTCCACCGCCGCCTTCAGCGGCGGATCCTGGCCCGGTTCCAGCGCCGCGATCTGCGACGCATAATGTTCGTCGATCACTTCTTCCACCGCCGCCGTGCAGGCATAGGCCGCCTTCTCGCCCAGCGCGGCGGTGGCCGCGCCCAGCGCGAAGCCGGCGATGCGCCATACCGGCTCCAGCGCCGTGGGCCGCACCTTGCGCTCATTCACCAGCCGGTCGAAGGCTTGCAGGTGCCGCTGTTCCTGCTCGGCCATGTGCGCGATGGTCTCGACCGCCCGGGCGGATCCCTTGCGGCGTTTCAGCACCGCCAACTGGCCCTGATAGATGCGCACCGCGCCATATTCCCCGGCATGGTCCACCCGGATCATGCTTTCGATATCGGCCTGGGCGCCGGGGGCCTTGGGCTTGGCTTTGCGGGTCATTTCAATGGCCTCTCGCTTCGCGGGCGGTTCCGCACCAGCAACACGGTGCCGATGATCGCGGCCCCGATGGAGAAGATGGCGTTATACGCCGCCAGCGACAGGCCGAACAGCGACCAGGTCACGACATTGCAACTGACTTCCGGCGGCGGGGCGTTGCTGCCCATGACATAGGCATGGCTGACGGTGCAGGCTTCGGGGCCGGGCAATATCCCCATCTGCATCCCGGTCTGGTAGGCGGCGATCAGGCCCGAGGCCAGCACCAGCAGGATGGTCAGCAGCGCCAGCGGCGCGGCGGGCTTTTTCCAGAAGGACACAAGCCCCAGGCCGATGACCGCGGCGGCGATGTGCGGCCAGCGCTGCCAGTGGCACATTTCGCACGGCGCCAGGTGACCCAGATGCTGGAAGCCCAGCGCCCCGGCGATCAGCGCCAGTGCGACCGCGCCCATCAGTCTTGCAATGTCACTGTCGCGCAAAGATCGCCTCGTCATTGCCGAACGCCTTGAATTCCAGCGCATTGCCGGAGGGATCCAGGAAGAAGAATGTCGCCTGCTCGCCCGGCAACCCCTCAAAGCGGACGCCGGGCTCGATGATGAATTTCGCGCCATGCGCGGTCAGTTTCGCCGCCAGCGTCTTCCACGCCGCCATCGGCAGGATTGCACCGAAGTGACGCACCGGCACCTGTTCGCCGTCCACGGCATTATGCGCTTTGTGTTCGGCGGCATCCGGGCTTAAATGCGCGACGATCTGATGGCCGAAGAAATCGAAGTCCACCCATTCTTCGCTGGAGCGCCCTTCCGGGCAGCCCAGCAGGTCGCCATAGAAGGCGCGCGCCTCGCCAAGATCGCGCACCGGAAACGCCAGATGAAAGCGCGGACGTTCTGACATGCTTGCTTCCCTGTTCCGCGCCAAGCCTAAAGCCCGTTCCGCCAAAAAGCGAGATGGCGGTCCCGAACTGCTGAAGATCGACGGCCGCCTGCTGGAAGTGAAGGTACGGCTCAATCCCCGCGCCCGCCGCATGATCGTCAAGGTCAATCCCGCCACCGGCGAGATCAGCGTCACCGTGCCGACGCGCCGGGGCGTGGAGGCGGCGCTGGATTTCGCGCGCGGCGAGCAGGCCTGGATCGCGGGCCAGCTGGCCCGCGCGCCGGGGCCGGTGGCGCTGGCCGCCGGCGCCACGCTGCCCTTCCGTGGCGAACCGCATGCGATCCGCGCCGCCGGCCGCGGGCCTTTGCCGGTATGGCGCGAGGGCGGCGCGATCTGGGTGCGGGGTGCCGCCGCCCATGCCCCGCGCCGGGTGCTGGATTTCCTCAAGCGCGAAGCGCGCGCCCGGTTCGAGGATCGCGCGCTGCATCATGCCGCGCGGCTGGGCGTCAAGCCGTCGCGCATCACCGTGCGCGACACTGCCAGCCGCTGGGGTTCCTGTTCCGCGGCCCGGGGGCTGTCGTTCTCCTGGCGGCTGATCCTGGCGCCGGATTTCGTGCTGGATTATGTCGTGGCGCACGAAGTGGCGCATCTGAAGGAGATGAATCACGGCCCGCGTTTCTGGGCGCATGTGAAGATGCTGATCGCCGATTTCGAGACGGCACAGGCCTGGCTGAAAGCCAATGGCCGCGAACTGCAACGTTACGGGGTCAAGCCTTAGGTCCCGCCGAACAGGCCGTTGATGATCCGCTGCAAGGCATCGGGCTTTTTCTGCGAGTCCGGCGGCTCCGCGGATTCCGGCTCCGGTCCGTCCGGCGCGGTCACGATGTCCCCGGCATTGGCGACCAGGGTCGCGCCCACCAGCGGGCGCACCGGCAATCCGGCTTCCGCATCGGTCATGAAGGCGTGGAAGATGCGCGCCGGCAAGCCGCCGCCGGTCGCCTTGGCCATCGGGCGGTTGTCGTCGTTGCCCACCCACACCCCGCATACCAGGTCGGCGGTGAAGCCGACGAACCAGGCGTCGTGGAAATCCTGCGTCGTGCCGGTCTTGCCCGCCGTGGGCCTGTCCTCCAGCCGCGCCGCCTTGCCGGTGCCGGCGGCGGTGACCGCGCTCATCAGCCGGGTCATCTGGATATTGTCGTTGCTGCTCATCACCGAATCGCCGCCGGCCGGTTTGCGCTGGAACAGAACCCTGCCGCCGCGGGTCCTGATCCGCACGATGCCGTAAGGCGCGACCTGGATGCCGCCATTGGCGAAGGGCGCATAGGCGCCCGTCAGTTCCAGCGGCGTCACGCCGCTGGTGCCCAGCGCGATGGACGACACTTCCACCAGCGGCGAGGCGATGCCCAACCGGCGGGCGGTGCGCGCCACTTCCTTCGGACCGACCTCCGCGGTCAATTGTGCCGAGACGGAATTGGACGAATCCGCAAAAGCCTCGATCAGCGGAATCCGGCCCTTGAAATGGCCTTCAAAGTCCTGCGGCTTCCAGCCGTGAATATCCACCGGTCCGTCATTCACCGTCTCGTCCGCCGTGTGGCCATGCTCGAAGGCGGTGAGATAGACGAAAGGCTTGAAGGCCGAACCGGGCTGGCGCTTGGCGTCGGTGGCGCGGTTGAAGGTCGAGCCGGAATAGCTGCGCCCGCCCACCATGGCGCGGATCGCGCCGTCGGGCGTCATCGCGACCAGCGCGGCCTGGCCCGCATTCAGCTTGTCGCCGTCCATCGCCAGCCCTTGCGCCACCGCGCGTTCCGCCAGGGTCTGGGTGTCGAGGTCGAAGCTGGTCTCGACGGTGATGGGTTCGGCGGAAGCGCCCAGCATGTCCGCCAGCTTGGCCACCACCCAGTCGGCGAACCAGCCCGCGCCCGGCGTGCCGGTGGCGCGCACGATGCGCGGCCGCGTGGCGGCGGCCATCTGGCGGGCGGCTTCGTCGATGATGCCGGTGTCGCGCATCGCCGTCAGCACGATCTGGGCGCGGGCGAGGCTGGCGTCGGTGTCGGCCAGCGGGTTCAGCCGGGCAGGCGCCTTGACGCTGCCCGCGATCATCGCCGCCTCGGTCAGGCCGAGTTCGCCGGCATGCTTGCCGAAGAATTTCTGCGCCGCGGCCTCGATGCCATAGACGCCGGCGCCGAAATAGACCCGGTTGAGATAGAGCGTCAGGATCTGGTTCTTGGAATAACGGCTCTCGATATAGAGCGCCAGCATCGCTTCCTGCACCTTGCGGTCGAGGGTGCGGCTGGGCGACAGGAACAGATTCTTGGCCAATTGCTGCGTCAGGGTCGAGCCGCCCTGCACGACATGGCCGCTGGCCATGTTCTGCACCGCCGCGCGGGTCAGGCCGATGGGGTCGATGCCGAAGTGATGGCGGAAGCGGCGGTCCTCGATGGCGATGAAGGCGCCCGGCACATAGTCCGGCAGGTCCTCGACCCGCACCATCTGGCCTTGCGTCAAACCGCGCCGCGCGATCTGGCGGCCATGATCGTCCAGGATGGTGATGTCCTGCGACGGGCCGGTGATCATCAGGTGGCTGACATCGGGCAGGCTGGAGAGGAAATGCGAAACATAGAGCCCGCCGAAGATCAGGCCCCAGGCGGCGATCATCACCAGCACATAGGGCCAGGTGGCGCGGCGGCGCGGCCGCGCGGGGGGCGCGTCCTCGGGCGGCGGGGCGCCGGCGCGCGGCCTGGCCGGCCTGCGCGTGCCGGGCCTGGCCGGGGGCGCGGTTTTCGGGCGGATGATGGTGGGTTTCTTCCCCATCCGGCCATTTAAGAAGGGGCTGGTTAACGCGCGTTAAACAATCCGTTAACGCCGCAAAACTGGGGCTTAACGATCAGGCCGACAGCCGGTAGCCGCCACCCTCGGTCAGCAGGATCTGGGCCTTTTGCGGGTCCTGTTCGATCTTCTTGCGCAGGCGGTAGATGTGGGTTTCCAGGGTGTGGGTCGCCACCGCCGGGCCATAACCCCAGACTTCATGCAGCAGGATATCGCGCGGCACCGTGCCCGCGCTGGCATGCAGGAATTTCAGGATGTTGGTTTCCTTTTCCGTCAGCCGCACCTTGCGCGCGCCTTCCTGCAACAGCTTGGCGCTGGGATGGAAGGTGTAGGGCCCGATGCGCACCGCCCCATCGCCATTCGCGGCATGATGGCTGGACAAAGCGTGCAGCCGCGCCAGCAGCGCGGAAAACCGGAATGGTTTGGCGAGGGCTTCGGGCGCCTGCGCCTCGCCTTCCACCAGCAGCAGCACCGGCGCCTGCAGGCCGGCGGCGCGCAACACGGTGCCGACATCCTCGCCCAGGCCGATGATGGCGAAGGCATAGGGGCCGTGCTTCACCGCGTCCATCGCATCGACGGCGGCGGGCACGCTGACGACTTCATAGCCTTCATGCCGCAACTGCTCCGCCAGCGAGGCGCGCAGGACATCATCGGCTTCGGCCAGAAGAATTCGGTTGGGCATCAGGGATACGCGACAGTTTAGGGTGGCGGAGCTTAGCGCCAAGCCCCGGCAAGCGGCAAATCTTGCCGGGCGGCGGTGACAGGACCTTCCATAAAATTCCAGCAATGCCGCGGAAAATTCCTGGCGCGCGGCTTGCTTCGGGTACGGGCGATGAGCGTCTACAACGCAGAACTGCATTGCATGATGTCCTCGCCCCCGGCCAAGGCGCCGGGCGCCGTCCCGTCCGCGCAGGATGGCGGCGATGGTGAGGGCTTCTTCCATCACATCTGGGAAGTGATCAATCCGCTGCAGCACCTGCCGGTCGTGAGCACCCTCTATCGCGCCATCACCGGCGAGCATATCGGCGCGGTGGAAAAGATCGCGGGCGACGCGCTGTATGGCGGCATGTGGGGCGCGATCACCGCCGCCGCCGATGTCGCCTTCGAATCCATCACCGGCAAGAGCGCCGAGGACACGGTGCTGGCCTGGTTCAAGCATGACGACGCCAATACCGGCCTGGCCGATGCGAAGGTGCGGCCGCGCATGGCGGTGAATGTGCCGCTGCCTTCGGCGGATATGCCGTTGCTGCCGGTGGATGCCGGCCCCGACAGTCTGGAACTGGCGGCGCTGACCCGGTCGCTGTCGGCCAAGGGCGTGGACGGTGAAACCGCCACCCGCGCGCTTTACGCCTATCGCCGCGCCATGGGTATGGTCACGCAACAGACGCCGGTCGTCGCCCGCCTCAACTGAGGCTATGATCTTCCCATGAACCTGATCGTGCGTGCGAACGCGGACGGCGCGTGGCTGGACTGGGGCGCGGGGCCGCGCCGCGCCGCCATCGGGCCTGGCGGCATCGCCCTGAAAGGCGGTGAGGGCGACGGCATCACCCCGCGCGGGTCATGGCCGGTGCGCGAGATCTTCTACCGCGCCGACCGCATCGCCAGGCCGCGAACGGCGCTGCCGCTGCGCACGATGGCACGGGACGACGGCTGGTGCGACGCGCCGGGCGACATCAACTACAATCGGCTGGTCAAGTTGCCTTATCCCGCTGGCGCCGAGACGATGTGGCGCGAGGATCATCTTTACGACCTGGTGGCGGTGCTGGGCTTCAATGACGATCCGGTGGTGCAGGGCAAGGGCAGCGCCATCTTCCTGCATCTGGCGCGGCCGGATTATTCCGCCACCCATGGCTGCGTGGCGCTGGCGCGCGAAGACGCGATCGCGGCGGTTGAACAGTTGCGGCCCGGCGATCAGGTGGTTGTGGAATAGTCTCTCGCGCCGAATATGGCGGTGCCGACGCGGACATGGGTGGCGCCGAACTTCACCGCCAGTTCGAAATCACCGCTCATCCCCATGCTGAGCCGGTCCAGCCCATTGTCCCCGGCCAGCTTGGCCAGCAATGCGAAATGCGGCGCGGCATCGTCGGCCACCGGCGGAATGCACATCAGGCCAACCAGCGGCAGGTCCAGCTTGCGGACATAAGCAATCAGGTCCGCCGTCTCGCGCGGCGCCGCGCCGGCCTTCTGCTCCTCCTCGCCGGTATTGACCTGGAGGAACAGGCGCGGACAGCGGCCCGCCTTGTCGCGCTCCGCCGCCAGGGCGTCGGCCAGCTTCGGCCGGTCCAGCGTCTGAATGACATCGAACAAGGCGGCGGCCTCCTTGACCTTGTTGGTCTGCAAGGGGCCGATCAGGTGCAGTTCCAGATCGGGAAAACCGGCCTTCAGTTGCGGAAACTTGGCTTGCGCTTCCTGCACCCGGTTCTCGCCGAACAGGCGCTGGCCGGCGGCCAGCGCTTCGCGGATGCCTGCTTCCGCCACCGTCTTGGACACCGCCACCAGTCTTGTGGCGGGCGCGGGACGAATGGCGGCCTTTCGCGCGCTGGCGATGCGGGCCAGTATGTCCGCCAGATTCTCAGCAATGCTCATGGCCGCGAACCTAATCCATCACCAGCGCCGTCTCAATCCAGCGATGCCGCTGGTGCTGATGACCGACGATCGCAAGGCCGATTGGGCCGGCGCGGCGCGCAAGCTGCCGTCCGGCAGCATGGTCTTGGTGCGGGCGCGCGACGCTGGAAAGCGCGCGGCGCTGGCGGCAAGCTTGTCCGGCTTCGATCTGCTGATCGCCGGCGATCCCGGTCTCGCCGCCGAAGCAGGGGCCGGCCTGCACCTGCCGGAAGCGCGGATGCATGAGGCGGCGCACTGGCGCGCCCGCTTTCCGCACTGGATCATCACATCGTCCGCGCACAGCCTGCGCGCGCTGATGGGCGCGCGCGAACTGGATGCCGTGTTCCTGTCGCCGGTCTTCGCCACCGCCAGCCATGCAAATGCGAGGCCGTTGAATCCGGTCCGCGCCGCGATGATCGCCGCCCATGCGCCGGTGCCGGTCTATGCCCTGGGCGGCGTCACCGGACGGAACGCGGCGCTGCTCGGCCCCGCCTTCAGCGGCATCGCGGCGATCGGTTCACTGCTCTGACGTGGCGAGCGCCAGATGCACGAACAGCGCATCCAGCTTCAGTTGCGGCGCGCCATTGAAGAACGTGCCGGCGCCGCGCGTATACCCCTGATGCTGCCAGCCGGTGCTGACCAGGATCGACGGACTGATCCGGTAGCCGACCGACGCTTCGGTGCCGTTCAGGCCCAGGCGCGGCAGGCCCGCCACCGCGCCCGCGACCCCGGTGCCGTATTCCACGCCAGCGCGCCATGCGCCGCCGCTGACCATCGCCGAGATATGTCCCGCGCGTGTCGTCGCCGCCTGCCACGCCTGATTCACGTCAAAGGCATAGGCGTTGCTCTGGCGGAACGAACCGCCCAGCGACACGGTGATGTCGTCATTGACGGGCCAGTCGGCGCGCAGGCCCGCGCCCAGGTCGCTGACGCCTTCCTGGCCCGGCAGCTTGTGCTCGGCGCGTGCCTCCGCCAGCGCGGCATAGGCCGTCAGCGCCACCGGCCCGATCTCGTCCTCATAGCGCAGCGCCGCTTCCCAGAAATCCGCCTGCCGCCCCGGCAGGTGCGGGCCGGCGTTCAGGAAGGGCGCCTGCTTGCCCTCCGACGGCGTGAAGGACAGCGCCAGTTGCACCCCGAACAGAAGCGGGCTGGCATAGACGAACTTGGCGTAATTGCTCGACGCGCCCGCTTCGGTGCGCAACGCGAACATGTCGGTCACCGCCCGCCCCGAGGGGTCGCGGAAAAAGCTGGTGCGCGGATCGTCCAGCGCCACGCCGTCATCCACCTTGGGCCCCGTCACCGCCAGGGCATAGCCCGCCCCGTCGGTCAGCCCGGCGCTAAGGGTGCCCAGCCCCGTGCGCACCTCGCCCGCCAGCCGCTCCAGCGCGTCGCCGTCGTAGCGCCCGCGCGACAGGGGATCGCCGGCGGCCAGGGTCGCG
>Ga0153956_1000124_pt1 | contig 96860 bp, 74 predicted proteins | sample TSFL040MetaG_FD_104704 | JGI IMG/M metagenome (GOLD analysis project Ga0153956, IMG submission 104704) | Attine ant fungus gardens microbial communities from Florida, USA - TSFL040 MetaG | ecosystem: Host-associated > Fungi > Mycelium > Unclassified | place: USA: Florida, Wekiwa Springs... | reverse complement strand
CGCCGCATCTTCACCCGCGATGGCGGGCGCTGGGGCATCGGGCAGGTTCACCGTATTCTGACCCGTCGCACCTATATGGGCGAGCACGAGTTCAACAAGCGCACCAAGACCAAGGAATTGAAGCCGGTCAGCGAGATCGTCACCGTTCCCGTGCCGCCGATCATCCACCCCGAGACCTTTGACGCGGTTCAGAAGCTGCTCAAGGCCCGCAACCCCAAGGTCATGCCCTCCCGCGTCATCAGCGGCCCGACCATGCTCACCGGGCTGATCCATTGCGCCAAGTGCGGCGGAGCCATGACGATCCGTACCGGCAAGGGTGGGCGCTACCGCTACTACGCCTGCTCGATGAAAGCCCGGCAGGGACCGACCGCCTGCGAGGGGATGGCCGTGCCGATGGAGAAGCTGGACGATCTGGTTGCCGACCATCTTGAAAAGCAGCTTCTCCAGCCCGAACGGCTGGAAACCGTTCTTGCCGCTGCGCTCGACCGCAGGGAGGAACACGCCGAGCGCCGTCGTGAGCATATCGCCGAATTGAACAAGCGCTCCACCGAATCGGAATTGCGCCTCAAGCGCCTCTATGACGCCATCGAAGCGGGCGTTGCCGATCTAGACGACCCGGCGCTGAAAGACCGCATCGACGGCCTCAAGGCGATCCGGGATCAGGCCAAGGCCGATGCTGACCGGGCGCAGGCCATGCTTCAGAACTCAGGGCAAAAGGCCGTGACGCCGGAGATGCTGCGAAAATTCGCCACGACAGCGCGTCAGCGCATCCGGCTCGACGGCGGCAGCTATCGCCGCGACCACCTGCGCGCGCTCGCCCAGCGGGTCGAGGTCGCGGACGGCGAGGTTAGGATTATGGGATCGAAGTCCCGGCTGCTACAGGCGCTTACCGGGAAAAATGGCGTAAACTCAGTGCCCACTCAGGGACTGAAGTGGCGGAGAGGGAGGGATTCGAACCCCCGTTCGGCTTTCACCGAAAGCTGTTTTCAAGACAGCCTGTTTCAACCACTCACACACCTCTCCGCAGTGGTACTTATGGTCTCTATGTTAGCAGCCTGTATATGTTCTGAGCCGGGTGATACACGTTCTCTTGCGGTTGCGATATTGGAGTTGTCCTGGTTTCACGTGGTTCCGCTCTTCGTACTGCAAGTTTGCCGCTTTGTGGGCGATCTGTGCACACAGGCAGGTTGGTAGTGCAGCCAATGAACAGTGCAGCCAATAACATAGAGGAAGGAATGGGAGTAGCATGGATCTATGCCGGTCACTGCCGACAGCAAAAGTAGTTTTGAACGAACGCTGAAATCCGCCAAGAGCTCCATGGTGTTCGGCGAAACTTTGCAGCTTGCGCTGGATAGTTTTCGTGCGAGCAAGGTGCGTTTCATGCTCACGATGCTGGGCATGATTATTGGTTCGGCGTCAATTGTGCTGGTGGTGACGGTGGGCCTGACCGGTCGGCAGTATGCGTTGGATACGCTGTCGAGCATCGGCCCCAACATGGTGGAGATGCAGTACAATGCGGGCGCTACCGTGGGTGCTGACGGCACTTCCACACCCGATTACATGACCCATGAAGATGAGCAGACGGTGAACGCGCAGGTGCCGGGCATTCTGCAAAGCTCACCCATGCTTGAGATTCACGCGCCGGTTTCGCTGGGCGACGGCACCACTAAAACCGTGATGCTGCTGGGTGTTTCGCCGCGTTATAAAAATGTGCGTAACCTGGGTGTTCTCAGCGGCCGATTCTTCGACGATCAGGACGCAGTGGAGCATGAAAAAGTAGGCGTGATTGTGGAACCGCTGGCGAAGATGCTCTTCGGTTCTGACGATGCCGCGGTGGGCAAAGTATTGAACCTGAGCGGCATTCCCATTACCGTGATCGGCGTGTTCAAGGAACGTGTCAGCACTTTTGGCCAGTCGGAAATTGGCGACGAAACCGTGTTGTTGCCGTATCCCGTGGCGCGCTACTTTACCGGCACCGATACGGTGAAGGAAATCTTCTTCACCATGAAGAGTCCGGACGATGTGCCGCGTGCTGCGGACCGCATTCTTGAGATCATCAAGTCGCGCCATCGCAAGTCGAGTTCGTACAAGGCGTTCACCATGGTCGCCATTCTGGACACCATGAAAAAAGTGGCCGATGCGCTGACCTATGTGCTGACGGCGGCCGCATTCATCACGCTGGTAGTGTCCGGCGTCGGCATTATGAACAGCATGCTGGCGAACGTTACGGCGCGCATCCGCGAGATCGGTATTCGCAAGGCTCTGGGCGCGACCAAGCGCGAGGTTCGTCTACAGTTCCTGACAGAAGCCGTGTTTCTGTCGCTTAGCGGCGGCGTGGTCGGCACGTTGATCGGACTGGCGATTCCGGTTACCGTAAACCTGCTGACGCCGGTGAGCATTCCTATCTCTGTCTGGTCTGCCGTCGTGGCGCTTTTGACCAGCGTGATTGTGGGCGTGGTGTTTGGAACGGTCCCGGCTAATCGTGCGGCCGCCCTGGACCCGGTGGAAACGCTGAAGTACGAATAGACTCTTGCTGTTATGCAGGCAAGGCGATGCCTTCCAGCTCCTGCTGCATGTGTTCAATGGAAATGTGGGCGGTGTCGATGCGGTTCGCGACATTGCGCGCACCTTCGGTTGAGACGCCATAACCGCGTATGGCAAGGAAGCTGGCAATCATTTTCGCGGTCTGCCATGTATCCAGGCCGGAAGTCACCAGTTCGGCACGCAGATCGGCGATGTCTTCGGGGGAGAATTTGCTGGCGCAACAGCTCCAGGTGACGGGCGTCTCTGTATTGTAGATACAACCTGGGAAACCGATTCACGATATTCTCAAAGACAGATATGAGCGCACGCATTCTTGATGGAACCGCTATCGCGGCAGAAATTCGAGCTGAACTGAAAACACAGGTGGAATCGCTGGGCTACGTTCCCGGCCTGACCGTAATCCTGATTGGAGACGATCCAGCCTCCGCCATCTATGTGAGGAACAAGGTGAAGGCCTGCGAAGAACTGGGTATTCGCAGTGTGGAGATTCGTCCGGAAGAGACGATCACTACCGAAGAACTGCTGGCGATGATCGGCGAGCTGAACGAGGACGATGCGGTGGACGGTATCCTGGTGCAACTGCCGCTGCCGAAGCACATCGACACCAAGAAGGTGCTCGACGCGGTTTCGCCAGACAAGGATGTGGATGGATTTCACCCCGTCAACGTTGGCCGTTTGCAGACAGGACAGGATTGCCTGACTCCCTGCACACCCACCGGAGTGCTTGAGATTCTAAAGCGCAGCGGCATCTCCACACAGGGTGCAGAGGCTGTGGTTGTCGGACGCAGCGACATTGTGGGCAAGCCCGTGGCTGCCATGCTGACGCAGGCGAATGCCACTGTGACCATCTGCCACGGACGTACGAAGGATCTGGCAGCACACACGCGTCGTGCGGACATCCTGGTGGTGGCCATCGGTAAGGCAGGATTCATCACTGCCGAGATGGTGAAGCCGGGCGCGGTGCTGATCGATGTGGGCATTAATCGCGTGTCGGATGCGGCTGAGGTGAATCGCTTCTTCGGTGACGATGCCAGGCGGCAGGAGACCTTCAGCAAGCGTGGTTCGGTGGTGATGGGCGACATCGTTCCGCAGGCGTTTGCCGTGTCGTCGGCGTATACGCCGGTTCCGGGCGGTGTGGGCGCGTTGACCATCGCCATGTTGATGCATAACACCGTGAAGGCCGCGAAGCTGCGGCGCGAGAAGTTCTAACTTCAGGCACTATGCTGCGCGTAGCACTTACGGGAGGCGTGGGCAGCGGCAAGTCTGCTGCTGCCGCCATGCTGCACCAGATGGGCGCGTATGTGGCGTCGTCGGATGATGTTGGGCGCGCATGGATGCAGCCCGGACAGCCTGCGTATGTTGCTATCGTCGAGCATTTCGGCAAGGGCGTGGTGGCAGCAGATGGATTGCTGGATCGCGCCGCGCTTGCCCGCATTGCCTTCAACGAAGGCCGTGTGGATGAGTTGAATGCCATTGTGCATCCGCTGGTGATAGCGCAACAGGCCGCGTGGGCGAAGCAGATTGCGGCGCGTGATCCGTATGCGGTGACCGTGGTGGAATCGGCTCTGGTGTTCGAGACAAAGTATGCTGCGACGACAGAAGATGCGTCTCCGTGGCGCGTGCGTTTCGACCGCATTGTGGTTGTGGTTGCGCCGCTTGCCCTGCGTCGGCAAAGATATATTGCGCGTCTTACAGCGCAGGATGAGGCATCGGCCGGTGCGGACTTCGACCGTCGTTGCGCAGCACAGTGGAGCGACGAGCAGAAGGCTGCGCTGGCTGACTTTGTAGTTGAGAACGATGGCTCGCTGGACGATTTGCGAACGAAGATGGAAACAGTGTGGAAGCAGTTGAAGGCAGAATCCGCGAAGAATGCATCTGAGATTCTGTAACGGTTTTGATGGTTGGTGCACAGAGGAGGCACCCGGATGAAGCTGCGTCGAGTTTTTTTGGTGATTCTGCTGGTGACCGGGTTTTATGTCCTCACGCAGCATCTTTGGTACACGGGGTCTGTCGCTGCGCTGGTGCAGCATCTTGTTCCATCGTCGAATGGAACAACGACAGAACACATTAGCGGGCCGATGGGCTCCTTCGATCTGAAGGTTGCCAATGCGCAGCCCGCATACGATGCGGAAGAGCAGAACAACATCTCCGTCTACAAAAAAGTGCTGCCAAGCGTGGTGAACATCACCAGCACCACCGTTGCATTCGACTTTTTCTACGGCGCAGTTCCGCAGCAGGGACAGGGTTCCGGATTCATCCTCGACAAGCAGGGCCATATTCTCACGAACAACCACGTGATCGGCGACAACTCGCAGAGCGTCGAAGTACAGCTTGCCGATAAGCACAAGTACAAGGCGCAGGTGGTGGCCGTGGACAAGTCGCATGACCTTGCGCTGCTGCAGATCACTGCGCCTGATCTGCAGCCGGTAGAGCTTGCGGATTCGCGCAACCTGCAGGTGGGGCAGAAGGTATTTGCCATAGGCAATCCCTTCGGCCTTTCGGGGACCATGACTCAAGGCATCATCTCGGCGATGCGCAGTGTGCGCGGCCCCAACGGCAACCTGATCGACAATGCCATTCAAACGGACGCCGCGATTAATCCCGGTAACAGCGGCGGTCCGCTGATGAATATGCATGGCCAGGTAATCGGCATCAACACGATGATCGCCAGTAACAACGCGGACCAGAGCGCCGGCATTGGTTTTGCTATTCCCATCAATACGGCACGCGCCGTGCTGGATGACCTTTCGAAGTATGGCCATGTGCGCCGTCCTTCGCTGGGCATTCTTCCATTGGAGATTGGTCCTGATCTTGCCGACCAGATCGGTCTTCCCGCAGACTACGGTGTATTGATTCAGCGTGTGCAACAGGGCGGTGCTGCAGAACATGCAGGCCTGCATGGAGGCACACAACGAGCAGCTCTGGGCAATACTCCGGTGATGCTCGGTGGCGATCTGATCGTGGGTATCGACGGGCAGGAGATCACCAGCGTGCAGGACATCAGCAGCGCCATGAACTCACACAAGACCGGCGACGTGGTAACGGTTACCGTCTTCCGCGGTCGCCGCCGCATGGATGTAAAGGTGACGCTCGCAGAAGTATCCACCGATCGCCAGGTTTAGGTCGTATCCACATATAGCTTTGGAAAGAACAAATAAGTGAAATTCCCCGATATCAAAAGCTATATGTGGATACGATCTAGTGCAGTTTCATCAAACTATAAAAACGAATACCCACATCTCATAAGATGAGATGTGGGTATTCGTGCAAAAGCACGAACCGCTTTCAAACGGGTACTATGATCCGCTACGTATCTTGTGCTCGCTCTCGCTTTTTACGCCTTGTTGGTGCGGCGGATGTAGCGACGTTCGTGTATTTGGTATTCGCCACTGAGAACGCGCGCGATGGCTTCCGGATAAGCTAGATGCTCCTGTTCCAGGATGCGTGCGCTGAGCGCAGATTCATCGTCGCCGTCTTCAACATTCACCATATGTTGCAGGATGATCACGCCGTGATCCATCACCTCATCCACGAAGTGCACTGTGCATCCGGTAACTTTTGTGCCGTAGTCGAGCGCCTGCTTTTGCGCATGCAGACCGGGGAATGCAGGCAGCAGCGAAGGATGAATGTTGAGAATGCGTTCCGGGAATGCGCGGATGAATTCCGGCGAAAGCAGCCGCATGTAGCCCGCGAGGATGACGAAATCCACGTCTGCCATATGCAGAGCGTCGATCATCTTCTGATCGTGCTCGGGGCGTGGAACATCCTTGGAAACGTGTACCTCGGTATGCAGTCCGCGTTCACGTGCAGTGGCAACGCCCGGCGCATCGGCAATGTTCGACAGCACGGCAACAATCTCGCAGCCTGTAAGTTTGCCGGTCTGAATGGCGTCCGCAATGGCCACGAAGTTCGATCCGCGACCACTTAGCAGAACGCCAAGCCGTGCTTTGCGCGTGTGGCTCATACGTAGTTCACGCGACGTTCGCCACGAGCAATGCGGCCGATCACATGGAAGCGTTCGTTCGCGCGATTCAGAATCGCCTTGGCCTTCTTCGCCATCTCCGCAGGCACCACGACGATCATGCCGATACCCATGTTGAAGGTACGCATCATCTCGTCCTGTTCCACGTTGCCCAGCTTTTGCAGGTGCTGGAAGAGCGGCGGAACTTCCCACGAGCTAAGCTCCACCTGCGCGCACAGACCCTTGGGCAGAATGCGTGGCAGATTCTCCGTGATGCCGCCGCCGGTAATGTGGGCCATGCCGGTCACAACGCCAGCTGCCGTGAGTTTCTTGAGAATGGCGAGGTAGCTGCGATGCTGACGCATCAGTGCCGCGCCGGTCTTGTCCTTCAACTCATTCACATACTGGTCTGCGCCGTACTTCGCTACGTCGAACAGCAGCTTGCGTGCCAAAGAATAGCCGTTGGTGTGCAGGCCATTCGAGGGCAGGCCAAAGAGCACGTCGCCTGTCTGAATCTTGTCGCCGGTGATGATCTGGTCGCGGTTCACCACGCCCACAATGAAGCCGGCAAGATCGTATTCGCCGTCGGAGTAGAAGCCCGGCATCTGCGCGGTTTCGCCGCCAATCAGCGCGCAACCGTTGGCTTTGCAGGCTTCGCTCAGGCCTTCCACCACCTTCTCCAGCACATTGCCTTCTAGCTTGCCAGAGGCGAGATAGTCGAGGAAAAACAGCGGCGTTGCGCCCTGCACGGCAATGTCGTTCACGCAGTGGTTTACCAGGTCGGCGCCCACGGTGTGGTGAATGCCAAGTTCAAAGGCGACCTTCAGCTTGGTGCCAACGCCGTCTGCGCTTGAGACCAGCACAGGCTGCGGATACTTCGCCAGATCGAGGCCGAAGAGGCCGCCAAATCCGCCGATTTCGCTCAGCACATTTTTGTTGAAGGTCTTGCGGGCAAGCATCTTGATGCGCTGCTTGGTGCGGTCGCCTTCTGAGATATCGACACCTGCGTCGGCGTAAGTTACGGGCTTGGTCTTCGGAGCGGCTTTTGTAGTCTTGCTGACTGCGTTCACGTGTGATCCCTTGCGTGAGTGAGTGCGTGTTTCCGGCAAAACGGATTGCGAATCCGGCGGGGGTGCTTCAACCTGCGTGAGTCTTGAGAATAACAGGCATGCGCGAGCGGACTTTCGTTGCGCCGTCGAAAATCGCAGAAAAACCTTTCGTACTCGTAAAAACTTATACTGCAAGGGATATGTCTCTTCTTCTGGATCGCTCACGTACATTGCAGCAACGCGCGGAAGCGCTGATTCCCGGTGGTGTGGATTCGCCGGTGCGCGCCTTTCGTTCCGTGGGTGGGGACCCGCCGTTTGTGGATCGCGCTGAGGGCGCTTACCTGTTCGACGTGGACGGCAATCGCTACATCGACTACTTCGGTTCGTGGGGGCCGATGATCCTTGGCCACGCGCACCCGGCAGTGACCGAAGCCGTAAAAACAGCAGCGGAAAAGGGTACGAGCTTTGGTGCGTCGACGGCGGCTGAAGCGGAGCTGGCTGCGCTGGTGATGCAGTGTGTGCCTTCCATCGAGAAGCTGCGCTTCGTTTCGAGCGGAACCGAAGCGGTGATGAGCGCGATTCGCGTGGCGCGCGCGTTTACCAATCGCAACCGCATTGTGAAGTTTGAGGGCTGTTACCACGGGCATTCCGATGCGTTGCTGGTGAAGGCTGGCAGCGGTGTGGCCACGCTGGGCATTCCCGGTTCAGCGGGCATTCCCGTGGAAACCACGCAGTTTACAACGGCCATTCGCTATAACGATCTGTCGGAACTGGAAGCGGTTTTTGCGAGACACAAGGGCGAGATTGCGTGCGTGATTCTCGAACCTGTGGTGGGCAACGCTGGTACGATCCTGCCCGAACCGGGCTTCCTGGAAGGTGTGCGCGAGATTTGTACGCGCGAGGGCGCTCTGCTGATCTTCGATGAGGTGATGACAGGGTTCCGCGTATCGTTGGGCGGTGCGCAGCAATTGTACGGAATTACGCCGGATATGACGACTTTGGGCAAGATTATTGGCGGCGGTTTGCCCGTGGGTGCCTTTGGTGCGCGTGCTGAAATTATGGACCTGCTGGCGCCGTTGGGACCGGTCTATCAGGCTGGTACTTTGAGCGGAAATCCGCTGGCTATGGCTGCGGGAATTGCCACGCTGAAGCAGTTGATTGCAGGTGGCGAAGCGCTCTACGAGCAGCTCGCGGAGGCTACCAGCCGCATTGCCCACGGTGTGGCGCAGGAGGCGAAAAAGTCTGGTATTCCGCTGGTTTTGGCGGGTACTGGCTCCATGTTTACGTGGTTCTTTCAGGATGGTCATGTAATTGATTTTGAAAGGGCCAGCCGCAGCGATACGCAGCGTTTCGGGCGCTTTCATCGCGGTATGCTGGAGCGCGGGGTGTGGCTGCCACCATCGCAGTTTGAGGCTGCGTTTGTGTCTTCACAGCATGGCGATGTTGAGGTGGAAGCCACAATTCAGGCTGCTCGCGAAGTGTTTGATTCGCTTTAAACTGGCCGTTTTTTGCTCGGTTTTGGGTTAGTTTGGAGCGGTTTTTGTCACGGGAACAAGGGCTTTTTCGCTGTTTTGGTTCAGTCCGCTGTTTTGGTTCTGTTCCCGGACGGTGTGTGACCCGAAGCGTCGCCGCAGTCCGATGAGCGGCTGTTCGATGCCGGTATAGGAGAGCCACGCGACCAGGAACGACACGAGGAAGAGGATGGGCACGACCTTCAGGCTGGCTCTTCCATGCAGGATGTCGCCTTGGAGAATCGGAGTCCAGAGCGCTTTGGTGATGAGGCCGCTGACGACCGAGAGCACGAGGTAGTGCCAGAGGTAGAGCGAGTAGCTCCAGCGTCCGATTCTGACCATGACGGGGTGGCTCAATAGGGAAGCCAGTCTGCCAAACCTGTCCCCATAAAGGACGCAGCCGATGAGCAGGAATCCGGAGAGCGGTTGCAGGGTGAAGCGCAGGGTGTCGCGGAACAGAGGGTTGCGTATGGCCAGTGAGGCCAGAGCCGCGAGCAGACCCATGATAAAGATGACGGGGCTGTTGTAGATGCGGCGCATGACCGGTTGCGGGTTCGTCCGCATGAGGATGGCGAGCAGGCAACCGTAGAGGATGGAGTCGATCCTGGTATCGGTTCCATGCACGATGCGCCAGGGGAGCGCACAGAGTCCTCCATTTGGAAAAGCATGGCAGTCGATGGCCACGTAATAACGCCAGAACGTAACTGCGAGGATCAGCGCAAGAACAGTCCAGAGAAGTGTGCGCAGTCTTTTATGCAGCAATACAACGAGAAATGGAAAGAGAAGATAGAAGTGCTCTTCCACTGCCAGCGACCACATGGGGAGATAAGGATGGGTGATGCCGCGAGGTCCGGCTACGTCCGGATAGAAGTGATAGTTTGCCCAGTAAAAAATCGCTGCCAGTATGTCGTTGATGTGTAAGGGACCGCTGAGCGCCGTGTAGGTGAACGCGCCGACCGCAACCATGACCAGCATGGCGGGATACAGGCGGATGCCGCGGCGGATGTAAAAGTTCTTGAGCCGGATATGGCCGGTGTTTGCGGACTCATCCAGAAGCAGGCTGGTGATGAGATATCCGCTGATGACGAAGAAGAATGTAACGCCGATCAATCCTGGAACAATGCGGCCGAAGCCGAAGTGGGAAAACATGACCATGAGGATGAAGACGGCACGCATGCCATCGAGCGATGGGATGTACCCAAGGCTTTTAGGTCGTATGGCAGTTCGCGTTTCCCCTTCCATGGGACATGCTCCTCGTTGCAGGGAGAATAGCTCGATATGCGGTAGTTCAAAGCGCCAATAGACGCAACTCGCCTGGGGGTGAAAAATCTGCGGAGTGTTGACGGATGCGGCGAGGGAAATGCGGGAGAAAACCTGCCGTCCGAGGGGATTTTTGCAGCGTGTTCTTTGCTTATGCGAATCGGATTATGCGTTTGTTCACTATTGATTAGGACGCAGATGCGGCTGAAAGGTGGCCTGTCGGAGAAAGAAAACTGCTGCAAATGGCTTGTTGCTGCTGCTGGTGCTGTTTTTGATGGGATGGATTTCGGAGGTATGGTGCAACGGCGGAAGGAGACTACGGTTCACAGGATGTTATCGCATGCCGTTTTCTTTGAAGGAAAACGGCGCGAACCTTTTCGGCTTCAATGAAGCCCTTCAGCGGAAATGTTCAAGCTTCGCGAAGGTGGGGCACCGGTTTTGGTGGTCTGTTGGGTCAAGAAAAGCAGCCGCAAATTGCCTGCGGCTGCTTTCTGTTTTCGATGAAAAGGATTAGGCTTTTGCCTTTTCAAAGCGCTTGTTGATTTCGTCCCAATTTACGGTGTTCCACCATGCTGCCAGATAGTCGGGGCGGCGGTTCTGGTAGTTGAGGTAGTATGCGTGCTCCCATACGTCGTTGCCGAGGATGGGGAAGGTGCCCTGCGAGATGGGGCCGTCCTGGTTGGGCGTGGTGACGATGGTGAGCTTGCCGTTCTTGAAGACGAGCCAGCCCCAGCCGGAACCGAACTGCTTGGCAGTGGTTTCGTTGAAGGTCTTCTTGAAGGTGTCGAAGTCGCCGAAGTCGGCCTTGATCTGGTCGGCGATAGCGCCGGTGGGTTCGCCACCGCCGCCGGGCTTCATGATCTCCCAGAACATGGTGTGGTTGTAGTGGCCGCCGGCGTTGTTGCGGATGGGGCCGCGTACGTCTTCGGGGAGCGAATCGAGGTTCTGCAGCAGGTCTTCAAGGGATTTGGAGGCCAGTTCGGCGTGCTTTTCCACGGCTGCGTTCAGGTTGGTGACGTAGGCCTGGTGGTGCTTGTCGTGATGAAGCTTCATGGTTGCTTCATCGATGTGGGGTTCCAGACCGTTGTAGGCGTAGGGAAGTGCGGGAAGTTCGAAGGGCACGACGTTTTCTCCTGTGTGAGTGCTGCTCGATTCAAAAGTTACATGAAGTCAGGGGTTTGGTGCATGGCGCATACGGTACGGCGCGATGTTCAAACGGACGTTACAAGTGCTTGGATGCCGGTGGACCGGATACGGATGCGCTGTTCCGGCGCTGCCGTTTCTGAGGATAACGATAATTGATGAGCTGGTGTTGGCGGTAATTGGCGGCATGGTGGAAGTTTCGCCTGCTTCCAGCGTGTACATGTGCGCCGGGCTGCGGTGTAATGGGAGACAGCATGAATGCATTGACAGCTGCTTATCGTTGGCTGAATGATCAGGGACCGGCTTTTGGCGGACCGGGGCTGGAACCCCGCTGGACCTCCAGCAAAAAAGATGCAGTGGGGACGGCGTATGCGGCTTCGAGCCGTGTCTGGTACACGATTTCGCATGGCACGCTGAACGAGATTTACTATCCCACCATCGATCGTCCACAGACGCGCGATATGGAGTTGTTGTTCACGGATGGGGAGACGTTCATCCACGAAGAGAAGCGTGACTTCGAGTTCGATTTTCACTACATCGATTCGGACGCTCCGGCGGTGCGCGTGGTGGCGACCGATCTTGGCGGACGCTACAAGGTAACCAAGGAGTTTATCTCCGATCCGCACCATCCGGTGGTGCTGATCCACGTGAAGATCGAGGGCGAGGAGAGCGTTCTTTCGCGGCTGAAGTGTTATGCGTTGCTGGCTCCTCACTTGAATGGCGGTGGACTGGGCAACAGTGCGCGTTCGATTGAAGTAGCCGGGCAGCGGGCGCTGCTGGCGTGGAAGGAAAACAACTCGCTGGCGATGGGGGTGAGCTGTGGGTTTACGCGCACCTCGTCCGGCTATGTGGGCGCGAGCGACGGCTACCAGGACCTGGTGACGAACATGCGCATGGACTGGGAGTTTGGCCAGGCGCTGGACGGCAATATTGCGATTACCGGGGAGATTGACGTTGCCCGGAATCGCGAGTTCACCATTGCGATTGCGTTTGGCGATGGCTATCACGCAGCGCTGGCGGGCATGATGCAATCGCTGTCGGAGCCGTTTGAACTGCATCTGAAGCGGTTTATTGAGCAGTGGCACAGGGCGGCTTCGCCGGAGCGGCTGGCGGCGGCCTCGCAGGATGGCGGCAGGCTGATGCGGATCAGCCACAATACGATTCTTTCGCACGAGGACAAGACGTACTCGGGCGCGTTTATTGCGTCGGCTTCGATTCCGTGGGGGAGTGCGAAGGGCGACGACGACTTAGGCGGGTATCACCTGGTGTGGACGCGCGACATGATCCAGAGCGCGACGGCGCTGCTGGCGTGCGGACGCATCGATACGGCGCGGCGGGCGCTGGTGTACCTGGCATGTACGCAGAGGCCGGATGGGTCGTTTGCGCAGAACTTCTGGATTGACGGAACGCCTTACTGGACGGGCATTCAGCTGGACGAAGTGGCGTTTCCGATTATGCTGGCGTGGCGTTTGTGGAAGCTGGATGGGCTGGGGAACTTTGATGTGTTTCCGTTCATCGAGCACGCGGCGGCGTTTCTGGTGCGGTATGCGCCGATTACGCAGCAGGAGCGCTGGGAGGAGTCTTCCGGGTATTCGCCTTCGACGCTGGCGACGGTGATCTCGGCTCTGGTGTGCGCGGCGGATGTGGCACGGGCGCACCACTCGCCGGAGCTGGCGGAGTTTCTGGAAAGCTATGCCGACTGGATTGAAGACCATCTGGATGAGTGGACGACGACGAATGATGGTGTGCTGCATCCTGAGGTGAAGCGGCATTATGTGCGGATTCAGCCGCCGAAGCCGGGCGAGAGCTTTTACAATCCTGACTTTGGCGAAGGGCGCTACAACGTTGCGAATCGTGCGCCGGGTGAGCGATTTAACTTTGCCGCGAACGAGATTGTGGATGCCGGGTTTTTGGAACTGGTGCGGTACGGCGTGCGTCGGGCGGACGATCCGCTCATCATCGATTCGCTGAGGGTGATCGACAAGGTGTTGAAGATCGATACACCGTATGGGCCGTGCTGGCGCCGTTATAACCACGACGGCTATGGGCAGCAGAAGAATGGCGAACCCTTTATCCATTATGGGCAGGGGCGTGCATGGCCGATTCTGACCGGCGAACGCGCACACTATGAATTGGCTGCGGGTGGGAACTATCAGCAGCACATTAAGGCGATCGAGCGGTTCAGCTCGTTTGGCGGCATGCTGCCGGAGCAGGTTTGGGATTACGCCGATATGCCGGGGCAGGGGCTGTATTTCGGCAGGAGTGCCGGGTCGGCCCAGCCGCTGGTGTGGGCGCATGCGGAGTACATCAAGCTGTTGCGGTCGGCTGTGGATGGACGCGTGTTCGACCGCATCAGCGTGGTAGAAGAGCGGTACGGTGTACCGCGTGACCAGAGGACTTTCCGCAGCGAAATGGAGTTCTTCCAGGTTTCGCGGCCGTTGGCGTCGGTGGCGGCGGATAAACGGATTCAGGTGCTGGATCGGGCGCGTTTCTGCGTGGTGTGGACGGTGGATGGGTGGCAGAGCTCGCACCATACCGATGCCCGGCTGATCGGGTATCCGGGATTCGCGGCGGAGCTGCCGATTCCCCCCGGAACCACGGGAACTTTGGAGCTGACACTGTTCTGGCCGTTGGAGAATCGCTGGCTGGGGCGCAACTTTACCGTGCAACTTTTACAGGTGTGAGGCGTTTTTCATCCTGCGCCTGTACACTTAAACTTGGGCGCTGTTGCGTGCATTTTGCGTTCTGCGGCGCACACACAATTTCTAAATCGCGAACGGCGCGGGTTGACCGGATTGGTATCCGGCATCTGCGGAGTCGCTGAATCTAACCAGAGGAACGAATGACCGATCAAGAGAAGCTGTCAGTAGACACACTCCGCCTGCTTGCTGTGGACGCAATTGAGAAGGCAGCAAACGGACATCCTGGTGCGCCGATTGCGCTGTCGCCGCTGGCCTATCTGCTCTATGCGCGCAACATGAAGCACAACCCGAAGGATCCGCACTGGCCTGATCGCGATCGTTTTGTGCTGTCGAACGGTCACGCGTCGATGTTGCAGTATGGCGCTCTCCACCTGGCAGGTTATGACCTTTCGCTGGACGACCTGAAGAACTTCCGTGAGTGGGAATCGAAGACGCCGGGACACCCCGAGTCTTTTGAGACACCGGGCGTGGAAGTGACGACCGGTCCGCTGGGACAGGGTTTGGCGATGGCTGTTGGCCTGGCGATTGCGGAAAAGCATCTGGCAGCGGTATACAACCAGCCGGAGATGGCCATTGTGGATCACTACACCTACTGCGTTGTGGGTGATGGCTGTTTGATGGAAGGTATTTCGCACGAAGCCTGTTCGCTGGCCGGAACGCTGGGCCTGAACAAGCTGGTTGTGTTCTATGACGACAACCTGATCTCGCTGGACGGCCCGACGGAACTGAGCTACACGGAGAACGTGGACGAGCGTTTTAACTCGTATGGCTGGCATGTGCAGTATGTGGACGACGGCAACGACCTGAATAAGATTCAGCAGGCGATCAACATTGCCAAGCTGGAGACGAAGAAGCCGTCGCTGATCCGTGTGCGCACGATCATCGGTTACGGTTCGCCGAAGGCCGGCACCAAGCACGTACACGGCGAGGCCCTGGGTAAGGAAGCTGCGCGCAAGACGAAGGAGTTCTTCGGATTCGATCCGGATGTGGACTTCGCCGAGCCGCAGTCGGCTCTGGATGACTGGGGCCAGGCAGTTCCACGTGGCGCGCAGGCACAGGCATCGTGGAACGAGCTGATGAAGAAGTACAAGGCCGCGCATCCTGAACTGGGCGAGCAGTTCGAACGCGTGCAGAAGGGTGAGCTGCCCAGGGATTACGCGAAGGGCCTGAAGCCGTTCACTGCGGAAAAGCCGGTGGCTACGCGTAATGCCGGGTACACGGTTCTTCAGGGACTGGGTTCGGTGTTGCCGGAGCTGATTGGCGGCGCGGCTGACCTGACCTCTTCGACCAAGACGATCTTTGCCAACTCGGCCAGCTTCCACGACGATGCGAAGGGACGCAATGTGTTCTTCGGCGTGCGTGAGTTCGGCATGTGCGCTGCTGTAAACGGTATGGCCGCACACGGTGGCATGATTCCGTTTGGCTCCACCTTCTTCGTGTTCAGTGACTATGCGCGTAACGCGATCCGTCTGGCTGCGCTGATGAAGCTGCACTCGCTGTTCGTGTTCACGCACGACTCGGTTGCCCTGGGCGCCGATGGCCCGACGCATCAGCCGGTGGAGCACCTGATGAGCCTGCGCGCGATTCCGCAGCTTACGGACTTCCGTCCGGCGGATGCGAATGAGACCTCGGCCTGCTACCAGTTGATGGTGGAGCGCAAGAGCGCGTCGTTCATGGCGCTGACGCGTCAGGATGTTCCGGTTCTCGACCTGGAGAAGTATCCGGCGTTGAAGGACGGCGTGCGCAAGGGTGCTTATGTGCTGGTCGATGCGGAGAATCCGGACGCAATCATTGTGGCGACCGGCTCCGAGGTTTCGCTGGTGCTGAACACACTGCCGCTGCTGGAGAAGGAAGGCATCAAGGCTCGCGTGGTGTCGATGCCGAGCTTCCACCTGTTCGAAGAGCAGACGGAAGAGTACCGCATGAGCATCTTCCCGCACGGTGTGGCGAAGGTGGCTGTGGAAGCGGGCGCGACGATGGGCTGGTGGAAGTATGTTGGCCGTGACGGTTCGGTTGTGGGCATCGACCACTTCGGCGCTTCGGCACCGGGTCCGATCGTGATGAAGGAGTTCGGATTCACGCCGGAGAACATTGTGAACGCGGTGAAGACCGCGATGAAGAAGTAATTGCAGGGCAGGGGCCGGAGGAATCCGGCCCCTGCCTGTGCAACAGTCCGCGTTGTGGAGTTGTAAAGATTCACCCCGCGGTGAACAAGCGTTTATAGCAAGAACTGTATTGCAAGTGAGGGGTACGTACGATGGAACTTGGTCTGATCGGCCTTGGCAAAATGGGCGGCAACATGGCGGAACGTCTTCGCCAGGGCGGCCACAAAGTGGTGGGTTTTGACTTCAATAAGGAAGCCACGGCAAAGCTGACGGCAGCCGGCTCGGTGGGCGTGGATTCGCTGGAAGACCTGGTGAAGAACATGCAGGCGCCGCGCGCGATCTGGATCATGGTTCCGGCGGGTGACCCGGTGGACCAGACCATCGAGAAGCTGAAGCCGCTGATGCAGAAGGGCGATATCTTCATTGACGGTGGCAACTCGAATTACAAGGATTCGATCCGCCGCCATGCCGAACTGAAGAAGGACGGCTTTGAGTATGTGGACGTGGGGACTTCGGGCGGCGTGTGGGGCCTGAAGGAAGGCTACTCCATGATGATCGGTGGCGATGAGGATGTGGTGGAGAAGCTGCGTCCCATCTTCGAGACGCTGGCTCCGGCAAAGGACAAGGGTTGGGGACGCACCGGTCCCAGCGGCGCTGGCCACTTTGTGAAGATGGTTCACAACGGCATTGAGTACGGCATGATGCAGGCGTATGCGGAAGGTTTCGCGATCTTTGAAGCGAAGAAGGAGCTGAAGCTGGACAACGCGCAGATTGCAGAGATCTGGCAGTACGGTTCGGTTGTGCGTTCGTGGCTGCTGGATCTGACGGCAGCGGCGCTGAAGGCGAACCCGGATCTGAAGGGCATTGCTCCGTACGTTCCGGATTCGGGCGAAGGCCGCTGGACGGTGTTCGAGGCGATTGACCTGAACGTGTCGGCACCGGTGATTACAGAGTCGCTGATTCGCCGTCTTCGTTCGCGCGAAGAAGACAACATGACCGACCGTATGTTGAGCGTGATGCGCAATGCATTTGGCGGCCACGCGGTAAAGAAGGACTAGTTCCGGTTGCATTGGTTGAATCCCGCCGCACCGCCGCGCTCTCTAACTGAAGTGAGATGTTGCGGCGGTGTGACCGCGGTTAAGTCTGCAAGTAAGGATTAAAGAGAAATGGCAACGACCAATATCAATGTGTCGAAAGAACAGGTTCAGGCCAACCAGCCCAAGGAGAGCATTCCCGATCCGTGTGTCGTGGTGATCTTTGGCGCTTCCGGCGACCTGACGAAGCGCAAGCTGCTGCCGGCGCTGTATCACCTGGAGCAGGCGAATCTGCTTCCTGAGAATTTTGTGGTTGTGGGTGTGGCCCGTCGCGACCTTTCCGCGACCTTCGCTCCGGATATGAAGGACGGCATCCTGAAGGGTGGCGGTGTTGAGGAGAGCGAGGCGAAGCTCGGCAAGTTTATCGACCGAGTGAAGTACTTCCAGACCGAGTTCGATAACGATGAAGGCTACGAAAAGCTGAAGCAGTTCCTTGGCGATATCGATGCGAAGTTCGGTACGAAGGCGAACCGCCTGTTCTATCTGGCTGTGGCCCCGGAATACTTTGCCGATATTACGCAGCGTCTGGGCAAGCATGGCATGACGGGCAATGAGGGCGATGGCTGGGTCCGCGTGATTATCGAAAAGCCGTTCGGTACGGACCTGGAAAGCGCGAAGAAGCTGAACAGCGAGATCAACTCGGTTCTGCACGAGAACCAGATCTTCCGCATCGATCATTACCTGGGCAAGGAGACGGTGCAGAACATCCTCGTCTTCCGCTTTGGCAATGGCATCTTCGAGCCGATCTGGAACCGTAATTACATCGACAGCGTGCAGATTACGGCTGCGGAATCCATCGGCATTGAAGGCCGTGGACCATTCTATGAGGCTGCCGGCGCGCTGCGCGATGTGTTGCAGAACCACGTGATGGAAGTGCTGAGCTTCGTTGCCATGGAACCGCCAGACAACTTTGAGTCGGCTGCGGTGCGCGTGGAGAAGTTGAAGGTGTGGAAGGCGATTGAGCCAATTCCTGTGGAGAATACAGCGCGTGGCCAGTATGGTCCGGGCAATGTGGATGGCCAGGATGTGAAGGGATATCGCCAGGAAGACCGCGTGAACCCGGAGTCGCAGATGGAAACCTATGCTGCCATGAAGCTCGAGATCGAGAACTGGCGGTGGGCGGGTGTACCGTTCTACATCCGCGCGGGCAAGCGCCTGAAGACGCGCGTGACGGAAGTCGTCATCACTTTCAAGCGTCCTCCGCTGCACATCTTCCAGGGCTCTGCTGGTGCGGAACAGCTTGAGCCGAACGTGCTGACGTTGCGCATCCAGCCGGATGACGGTATCCGCCTGAAGTTCGGTGCGAAGCTGCCCGGGCCGACGACGAACATTGCACAGGTAAACATGAACTTCTCCTATGCGGATGCGTTCGGCAAGTCATCTGCAAACGGCTATGAGCGCCTGCTGCTGGATGCCATGCTGGGTGACGGAACGCTGTTCGCCGAGCGCGAAGGCGTGGAGACCACATGGGCGCTGATGACGCCGATCCTCGAAGCCTGGAAGCAGCAGAAGATGGACTTCCCGAACTATGCCGCAGGTTCGTGGGGACCGAAGGAAGCGGAAGAACTGCTGGAACGCGATGGACGTTCCTGGCACGTTTAATACAGCCTGAGAAAATGGGCGCCGGTGAATGCATCGGCGCCCATTTCTTTTGGAGCAAGACCAGATAATCGTGAGAGGTATATGGTATTGCGGTTCTTTTTGATGGCACTTGCCGCATTCATAGTGAAAACGTTACGGTGGGATGTCCATCCCTGACGAAAGGAGAATGCCATGCCGAGAATGACTTGTGCGGACTATCTTGTGTACGATACGCCGACGGCGCTGGCGCAGGCTGCCGCGGCTGTCTTTGCCGAGACAGTACACGACGGCATTGCTGCGCGCGGTGTGGCGCGGCTTGCTGTCAGTGGAGGAAGCACGTCGCAGCAGATGTTCTCTCTGCTGGCCGAGGAGCCGTATCGTTCGGGCATTGACTGGTCGAGGCTGCATCTTTACTGGGTGGATGAACGCTGCGTTCCACCGGCCGATGCGAATTCGAACTATGGCGTTGCGTATAGAGATTTTCTGAGTAAAGTGCCGTTACCGGAGTCGAATCTGTTTCGTATGGAAGGCGAACTGCCTGCGGAAGAGGCTGCCTCGCGCTACGAAGCGGTATTGCGCAACAGCTTTCGATTGGAAGGCGCGGAGGTGCCTGCCTTCGATTTAGTTCTCCTGGGGTTGGGAGAGGATGGGCATACGGCTTCGATCTTTCCGAACAGCGCGGCGGTGGATGCACTGGGAACGCTGGTGGCGGCGGACTTCGTGGAGAAGAAAGAGGCGTGGCGCATCACGTTGACGTGGCCGGTGATCAACCACGGACGCAGGGTGGTGTTCCTGGTGGAAGGCGCAGCGAAGGCCGAAGTATTGCACGAGGTTTTGCTTGGGAAGTACGATCCGGATCGGTTGCCGGCGCAACTGATCCGGCCGGAAAACGGGAAGCTTGAATTACTTCTGGATGCGGATGCCGCGCGGCGTCTGCCGAAATTTGAAACACAGGGCGATGCGGAGAAAGGAACGCTGGAACTGACACGATGATTCTTGCGGGTGATGTGGGTGGTACGAAGGTTGATCTTGCACTGTATGACTTTACGCAGGGTGTGCTGCGCATGGTGCGAAACAAGAAATATCCCGCAGCGGGATACACCAATCTGCAGCAGATTGTGAACCTCTTTCTGGAAGACGCGGAGAAAGAGGGAACGTCGCGTCAGGCCGTGGTGGCTGCGTGTTTTGGTTGTCCGGGGCCGGTGAAGGATGGCCGCATCCGGTTGACGAACCTGCCGTGGGAACTGGATGCTCGCGAACTGGCGAAGGGGCTTGGCATTGAGCATATCTTCCTGATTAACGATCTTGAAGCGAATGGATACGGCGTTGCCGAGCTTGGACCGGACCAGTTCTACGAGCTGGAAGCAGGCGATAAATCTGTGCTTGGCCATCGCGCTCTGGTTTCGCCGGGCACGGGTCTGGGAGAAGCGCTGCTTATCTGGAATCCGGTGGCACGGCGGCATGTACCGTTGGCTTCAGAGGGTGGCCATGTGGACTGGGCACCGCGCAATGAACTTGAGATCGAGATGTTGCGATACCTGCAGAAGAAGTTGAACGGACGCGTTTCTACTGAGCGTGTTGTAAGCGGTCTGGGGTTGAAGAATATCTACGAGTTTTTGCGCGACGAGAAAAAAATGGAAGAGCCTGCATGGTTGCGCGAACGCATGGCGGTGGAAGACCCAAACTTCGTAATCGGCACCACGGGTGAAGATGGATCGTGCGAATTGACGGCGAAGGTGCTGGAACTGTTCACGGCTTCGTTAGGTGCTGAGTGCGGCAATATGGGTTTGAAGCTGTTGGCGTCGGGCGGCATTTACATTGGCGGCGGCATCCCTCCGAAGATTTTGAAGACGATGAAGTCGGGTGTGTTTCGGGAGGCATTTCTGGATAAGGGAAGGCTTTCGCCGTTGCTGCATCATATGCCGGTGCGCGTGATCCTGGAAGAGAAGTGTGCGCTGATGGGTGCGGCTGCATTTGCAGAAGCGCGTGCGGCTGAGATCAGTGGACACAGTGAACGCGCTGCATCGCAGCCTTGATGGCTTGCACGCAATCGGTTGTTTTCCGTTGAACAGTGTAAGAAGAGCGTCTTTTTGTGAAGGCGCTCTTCTTGTTTTGAGTGATGCAATCGCAATACGAAGTGCCGGAGTGAGTTTGCGTTGGATACTTCGTCGAACATCTTCATGCATTGTGTTGTAAGGTGAAGCAGCCTGTATGCCGTGGGCAGGGAAGGGTTTGAAGCGAATACAATTCTCATTGTTGAACAGGCTTTCATTTCATGGATGCGTTTGTGCAAATGCATCATCGAGGAGTAGGAGCAGCATGGCATTTCCTGAGACTTTTGTAGCGAACCCGAAGCGGTATGAAGGTGCGCAGTTTCGTCGTTGTGGACGCAGTGGGATTCAGCTTCCGCTGATTTCGCTGGGGCTATGGCAGAACTTTGGCGGCGACGATGTATTTGAAACGGGCCGTGCGATGCTGCGTCGTGCCTTCGATCGTGGAGTGACGCATTTCGATTTAGCCAATAATTACGGGCCTCCTTACGGTTCGGCGGAGGAGAATTTCGGCAAGGTGCTGCGCGTGGATTTTGCAGCGCATCGCGATGAGTTGATCATCTCGTCGAAGGCGGGATGGGATATGTGGCCGGGGCCGTATGGCATTGGTGGATCGAAGAAGTACCTGGTGGCTTCGCTGGATCAATCGCTGAAGCGGATGGGGTTGGAGTATGTCGATATTTTCTATTCGCACAGGCCTGACTTTGATACTCCGATTGAAGAGACTGTGCATGCGTTGACGCAAATTGTGAAGCAGGGCAAGGCGTTGTATGTGGGCATCTCGTCGTACTCGGCGGAGCGGACGCGCGGTGTGTCGGAGATGTTGCAGAAGGAAGGGATTCATCTGCTGATTCATCAGCCGTCGTACTCGATGCTGAATCGTTATCTGGAGCAGAGTCTGCTGGCAACGCTGGGTGAGCTGGGTGTGGGATGCATTGCGTTTTCTCCGCTGGCGCAGGGACTGCTTACAAATAAATACTTAAAGGGCGATCCGCATGCAGGAACGCGTGTGAATGCGGATGGCAGCAGCTTTTCGAAGGTGTTGCTGTCGGAGAAGAACCTGGAGCGTGTGCGTGCGTTGCAGGCGATTGCGGAGAAGCGTGGACAAACGCTGGCACAGATGGCGATTGCATGGACTCTGCGCGATCCGCGTGTGACTTCTTCGTTGATTGGTGCGCGCAACGTGCAGCAGCTTGATGACTCGCTGGATGCGTTGAAGAATCCGCACTTCTCCGCGGAGGAGTTGGCGGAGATTGATAAGTATGCGGTGGATACGCCGGAGATTGATCTGTGGCGTCCGGTGAACAGCCGCTAGTTGTATTCCCTCAGCGGCTGAAGCCGCTTGATGTCTGCGGCATTTATGGCCCGGCGAAAGCCGGGCCCCTTCAAAACATTTCGCAGTTCCAGCTATTTTTGAGTCGTCGCTATTCGCATGCAGCATCCTTCCGAAAGCTGTATGCGAACAACCGCTAGATTATTTGTGTGGAGGATTGGGGGCGGAGGCGCGTGATGACCTTCACGCCTTCGCGCCACTTTTCGTTCAGGCCGAGTATGGTCCATTCCACTTCAGGTTTTAAGTAGCGCAGAACAGTTTCGGTTGCGGGATGAATGCGCAACGAAGGTGCTACGAGGTAGAGGCGCGGCGGTTGTTCGCTCAGGCGGAGGTCGGGGAAGTAGCCGTGTTGTTGTAGTGCTCCGAGGCCGGTGGATGCGTCGATGGTTTGGGTGTGGTGCCAACGCACACGCAGCCAGTAGTCCAGGCCCTGCAAGGCGAAGTGCATATCTTCGTTGGTCTTTAATTCCAGCACTGCGAGCCTGCCATCGTGGGTTACGGTGAGCAGGTCGAGCATGCCGCGATCACCCGCTTGAAATGCGGGAACCTGCGCGTAGACGTATGCGGGATTGAATTGGGAGAGGCTGCTTTGTCCGTCAGTGAGCGGGCCTATGTTCTGGCGCAGGGATGACTCCATCCATGCTTCGGAGGCCATGCGAAAGAGCGGATCTTTGGGTGATCCGAGAGGGTGGCGGCGCGCGAAGAGTCGTTCGACAAATTCGCGCAGCATGGGTTCGCTGTCTTCTTCGAGCAGAGTTTCCTGTGCGCCGGAGCCGAAGGTGATTTCGGTCGTGAGTGTAAAGGAGTTGGTTGAAGCTGTATTGCGGATGCGTGCAAATTCCAGGCCGTGGAGCAACAATGCAACTTCTGTTGCGGAACGCACTCGCGTTTCCACGCGTTCCTGCATGGTTGCTGGAACAAGATTCATTGCTTGTTGGATTGTGGGTGAGAGCCGTTCGAGTGTGCGCTGCGGATCAGATGCGTAGATGAGTTTTGTGGCGACGTTGCCGGTGTCAGCTGCATCCCGCTCTGTGAGTTCTTCCGTGCTTTCATCGAGTTCGCAGAGTTCCCACTGCGCAGCTTCGGGCCGTAGCCATGCCATGCGCGAGAGTGTGGTGATGGCAGTTCCCTGCGGTACAACGACGCGTAGTCCTTTGAACAGTCGTTTGCCGTGGGAGTGATCGCGGCAGTGTTGCAGCCACAGGATGCCGACTGTGAGGATGCCATCAATTGTAGATTGAGTTTCGTCTGCATTGACGCCGACAATAGCCCATGCATTCTGTCCGCGCATAAGTGTGCCGCGGGTGTAGGCAGGGCCGAAGGATTTTTCGAGATCCATGGCGGAACGAAATCCTTCGCACTTCCACTCTGGAAATTCCTTCGCAAGCACACGTTCTAATCGGAGCAGATATTGGCGGCGCGTGGTGTCGCGCGCTGTAGGTGTGCGGCGGTCGGGCTGGGCGATGAGGTCGAGTGTCTGCGGCTTGGTTTGACCGAAACGCAGCGTGGAAAGCTTGAGCGAATCCTTACGCGCATGTGTGCCGAAGACGCGGCGTACAAGGTTGCGTTCTTCGCTCCACAGATGCAGCGTGCAGCGACCATGATCCTGCTTGATGGAGTAGCGGGCGGAGCGCATGTCGAAGATGGCGCGGCCGTCTTCGAAGATGCTGGAACCGGGATGCGTCGCGAGAAAATCCTCAAGTGCCTGGGCAATCTCAGCGGGCGTTTGCTCTCCGACGATGCGCGATGCAGCGGCCATCTACCATTTCCTGGCTTTGCGCAGTTGCCGGATATGGGCTACGTGGTGGCGGCCATGCCATGCATACATGAGAGCCGCCATCTCAAGTGTGAGCGGGCCATGTTCCGGATGTACAAAGGTGCGCTGCCACTGCTGCGATGTGAGCGAAAGCAGCAGCATGAGCCAGCGTGCGTGCAGCGTTTCTATAAGTTCAATCGACCATTCCACCGGAGCGTCCTTGCCGTCGTGCAGTTCAGCCCAAAGCGACTCTTCATAAGCTTTGATGATCGGTGCGTTTTCGGTGAGAGCCAGCTTCATGCGGATGTATGCGTTCATGTGCGAATCCGCAATGTGATGCACGGTCTGACGCAGTGTCCATCCGCCTTCACGATAGGGAGTGGCAAGCTGATTTTCGTCCAGATCGTCTACGGCATCGCGTAGGTTTTGCGGCAGTTCGCCGATGGTTAGCAGAGCGTCTTTTAAAGTAGGTGTGTCGATGCTGTCTGGCTTGATGAAACGGCCAACGGGATAACGCGGATCGACCGTGGTCAGTTCATTTTGATTTTCCGGCGGCATATCCCTGAACCTAGCACAGGATCGGCGTATTCTTGAAAAAGAATGAGTAGTTTTGCCTCTACCACACCGTCCCTCTCCGTTGCATCCGGTTATTTTCAGCAGCATTTTGGCGTGGATGACACTCTGGTGCGTCGATGTCTTGCAGCCGCTTTGACGGCTGGCGGAGATTTCGCGGAACTCTATTTTGAGTCGGTCACTTCGTTTTCGATTGGCATTGACGAAGGCATTGTGAAGTCGGCGAGCCAGGGGCACAGCACGGGATGCGGTGTGCGTGTGTTGAGCGGCGAACGCACAGGGTACAGCTATACCGATTCGCTGGAAGAGGACAAGCTGATTCATGCTGCGAAGACGGCGGCGTTGATTGCCAGCGGGCCTGCAAAAGAGCAGGTTGCTCCGTTTATTGAAAGCGAAGTTCATCAGCTTTATCCGGTGGTGGGTTTCGATATTGAGGTGCGCGAAAAACTTGCTCTGGTGCAGCGTGCGGATGCGGCGGGCCGTGCGTACGATCCGCGCATTACGCTGGTGCGTGCGGGTTTCAGCGATGAGCTTCGCCGCATCCTGATTGCGGCAAGCGACGGTACGTGGGCAGAGGATGCGCAGCCTCTGAGTCGCTTGAGTGTGGCGGTGATTGCGAAGGATGGCAAGGGGCAAACGGTAACCGGTTCGAGTGGTGGTGGCGGGCGCGTTGCCATGAGTTACTACACATCGGAACGTACGCCGGAATACTTTGCGCGCGAGGCTGCGCGGCAGGCTGTGCTGCAACTGGATGCGGTGGCTGCGCCAGCGGGCGAGATGGAAGTGGTTCTGGGGCCGGGATGGCCGGGTGTTCTGATCCACGAGGCGGTGGGTCATGGATTGGAGGCGGACTTCAATCGCAAGAAGCAGTCGGCCTTTGCGGGATTGATGGGGCAGCGAGTGGCTACGGATAAGGTCACGGTTGTCGATAATGGAACGATTGCCAATCGGCGTGGTTCGTTGAATGTGGATGACGAGGGCACGCCCACACAGAATAATGTGTTGATTGAGAAGGGCATTCTGCGTAGCTACATGAGCGATAAGCTCTCCGCGAAGTTGATGGGTGTTCGCGGTACAGGCAGTGGTCGGCGCGAGAGTTATGCGAGTGTGCCCATGCCGCGCATGACGAACACATACATGCTTGCGGGCGAGGATGATCCCGCGGAGATTGTGCGTTCGGTACGCAAGGGATTGTATGCCGTGAATTTTTCCGGCGGATCGGTGGACATAACGAACGGCAAGTTTGTGTTTGCTGCCAGCGAGGCATACCTGATTGAAGATGGCAAGGTGACTGCGCCGGTGAAGGGCGCGATGCTGATCGGCGATGGTGCTACCGCGTTGAAGCATGTGAGCATGGTCGGCCATGACCTTGCGCTGGATGAAGGTATTGGAACCTGCGGCAAGCGTGGGCAGGGTGTGCCTGTGGGTGTCGGCATGCCGACGGTGAAGCTGGATCGCATGACGGTCGGCGGGACGGGGAACGCATAGATGCAGCAGATGAAAAAAGTGGAACTTGCGCTGGCGCAGGAGATTGTGGATCGCGCATTAAACGCTGGTGCGACCGATGCAGAAGCGGTGGTGTATGAGGGCGACGAGTTCTCGACCAAGGTTCGTTTAGGACAGGTGGAGACGCTTACGGAATCGACTTCGCGCGCGATTGGTCTGCGTGTTTTTCAGGGATTGCGCACGGCGAGTACTTCGACAAATGATTTGAGTGAGCAGTCGATTCGCCAGCTTGTGCAAGGTGCTATTGCGCTGGCTGGTGTTACGGAAGAAGATCCGTTTGCGGGTCTGCCGGATGCGAGTGAGTATTCGTCGGTGCGGGATGCGCGCGATCTGCACATTTACTTTGACGATGTATACAAGCTGCCTGCGGCGGAGCGCATTGAGATGGCGCGTGCGGCAGAGGCTGCGGCGATGGCCGCCGATGTGCGCATACAGAACAGCGATGGCGGCACGTTTACTGCGTCCACGTCGTACAAGGCGATGGCAAATTCACGCGGTTTTTCCGGTGATTATCGCAAGAGCGATTGTGGCATGGGCGTGAGTGCGATTGCGCAGGATGCATCGGGCATGCAGCGCGATGGCTGGGGCAGTGGTGCTCGAACTTTGCGCAAACTGGAGACGCCGGAAGAGGTGGGGATCGAGGCGGCAAAGCGTGCTCTGCGTCGGCTGGGTTCGCGCAGGATGAAGACGCAGCATGCGTCGGTGGTGTTCTCGCGGGAGATTGCGCGCGGCATTATTGGCGGCATCTTCGACGCGGTGAATGGTGACGCGATCTATCGGCATGCTTCGATGTTTGAAGACAAGCTGGGCGAGCAGATTGCGAATCCTCTGGTGACCGTGATCGACGATGGAACGATGATGCTTGAGCCTGAACTGGGTGGATTTGGTACGTTGCCATTTGATGGTGATGGGCTGCCGATGCAGCGCAAGGTGATTGTTGATCAGGGCATTCTGCGAACCTATGTGACCAACACATACACGGCGCGCAAGCTGGGTACGCGCAGCACGGGCAATGCTTCGCGCGGGCTGGCGGGCGCGCCGGGCATTGGCAGCGGCAACTTTTATTTGCAGGCTGGTGTACAGACTCCGCGCGAGATTATTGCCGAGGTGCAGAACGGCATTTATGTCACAGAGGTTCTGGGCAGCGGTGTGAACCTTGTGACCGGCGATTATTCGCAAGGGGCTGCGGGGCTGCGTATTGAAAACGGTGAGTTCACCGGGCCGGTGGAAGAGATTACGATTGCGGGCAATCTGAAGGATATGTATCGCAATATCGTTGCGGTGGGGAATGACCTGATCTTCCGAGGTGCTTCGGCGTCACCGTGCATTCGCGTGGAAGGCATGATGATTGCTGGTTCTTAGCCATTAGCTCTTAGCTAAAAGCTAAGAGCTAATGGCTGGTATGTTCACTTACTTCAGGCCGTAGATGACGACGGAGGGCGCGCCGGATGCCATGGGCCAGGTGTTGGACTTCATGCCGGATGTGACTGCGATGCGCTGCTTGCCGTTGATGGCATAGCTGATGACGCCGCCGCCGATGGCTCCCCCGGTATTGGTCTTCCATGCAATGTCGCCGGTGCCTGCGCGGAAGGCGTAGAGGTTGCCGGCGAGATCGCCTGCGAAGAGAAGCCCGCCGGCTGTGGGTGTAACACCGCCAAGCACGGGCGAGGGTGTGTGGAACTTCCATGCTTCTTTTCCGGTGGCTGCATGCAGAGCTGTCACCCATCCTCTGGCCTGTGCGTGTGGATCGAATGTGACCTTGGGCTTTGCGCCGGTGGAAGTGATGGTGGCGCACCAGTCAACGGCCCCGTTGAAGAGAAGCTTTTGTGCTGGAGAGTATGCGGGGTTGCTCCACTCGTTACCGCCGAGCGTGCCGGGGCAGACGTGTGTGCCTGCATCGGTGAGCGGTGCGGTTTCATTGCTGACGGTGGTGCTCTTCGCCGTCCATGCAGGCTTCGCGGTGCGGATGGAAGCGGCGTAGATGCGGCCGTCCTTGGTGGCCTGTGCGAGCATGGGCTGGCCGTTTACGGAGTACAGAAGGGGAGCGGCTGAGACCTCCCAGTCGTGGAAGTCGTGCTTGATGGGAAGATAGGTCTGCTTAATTGCGCCGGTCTTTGCGTCAAGCGCGACGGAGACGCTGACATCTTCGTTGCTGCTGGGATTGCCGCCGGGAACGTAGAGTGTGCCGGTGGCTTCGTCGAGGGTGAAGGCTGTCCAGGGTGTGCCGCCTTCATCGGCTGTGCCTTTGACCTTCGGAGCAGGAGCGGCGGGGCCACGTGATTTGTCTTCAGCGCTGCGCGGCACCATGTACTGTTCCCACACGATTTTGCCGGTGGCTGGGTCGATGGCGTAGACGCGGCCCTTGGTGGGCATCCTGCTGGAGCCTGCGTTGCCACTGAAGATGAGGCCCTTCCATGCGAGCACGGCGACGGAGGTGGTCTCAAGATGCTTGGGATCGCCGAGAGCGATGTCCCACAGCTTCTTTCCGGTGTTTGCGTCGTAGGCGAGCAGGCGTGCGTCCTGCGTGCCGCGGAAGACGCGCCCGTCGGCGTAGGCTACGCCGCGATTGGTGTCGTTCGGGATCGCCATGACGTAGTCTTCGTGCGCACGCCATTTTTCCGCGCAGGTGTTGGGGTCGATGGCGATGGTGTCGTGACCGGTGGTGAGGTACATGGTGTTGTTCACCACGACCAGTCCGGTTTGAAAGCTGGTGCTCTGCTTCAGGTCGTAGCGGCAGACTTCCGAGAGCTTTGATGCGTTGGCAGGTGTGATCTCCGCCTGTGGGGCGAAACGCTGGCCGTTGAGTGTGCGGTTGTAGCTGGGCCAGTCGTTGGGGCTTTGTGCATGGAGCGCGGGTAAAAGCAGGGCAAGTCCGGCGAGTCCGGTGGTCAAAGGACGCATGAAAAGCTATCTCCTGTGTATGGCAGAAAGTCACAACTGCGTTCACGACGCGGTTTGTGCACACCATACTGACAGCCGGATTGTAGAGCATTTTCCCTGATGCAGGCTCCTGCTGCAATTTTCGAGTGCCGTTTCCGTTGAAGGAAAATGGCGCAAGCATTTGCACCGCTGCTCGACCAGCATCAGGGAAATGCTCGAGCCTGATTACAAGAGAATGCGCTGCACTGCTCTAGAATCTGACTGTGGCGGCGGAACCGATCTTCGAACACGAGATTGCATTTGACTCTGCGCATGCTGCGGAGGCTGTGCGTCGCTTGCCTGCTTCGTCCGCGGTGGTTGCGTTGTTTGGACACAGTGCAACCGACCGTCCGCACCTGATGAAAACTGCGAATGCGCGCAGACGTTTGCAGCGGCTGCTGGAGCCTGCGGAGGGACAGACGAAGCGGCTGAATCTGCGCGAACGCATTGCGCGGATTGCGTGGAAGGAGACCGGCTCGGAGTTTGAGTCGCTGCTGCTGTTGTATCGCGCAATGCACCTGGCATTTGGTGCGGACGAAGCGCAGAAACGCATGCGTTTGTCGGCTCCGTTTACGCTGCGTTTTACAGCGGAGAATCGCTATCCGCGCATCTATGCGACGAACCATCTGCGCCGGCATTCATTGCAGACGACGTTTGGACCGTTCGCATCGCGGAATGCAGCGGAACGATATTGCGAGGCGGTGGAAGAGCTTTTTCTGATTCGTCGCTGCCACATGGAACTGCATCCTTCGCCGGACGATCCGGGATGTATCTATGGCGAGATGAAAAAGTGCCTGGCTCCTTGCCAGCAACGATGCAGCGATGAGGTGTATGCAGCGGAGTGCGCTGCGGTGTTGCAGTTTTTGCAGACACGTGGTGGTTCGTTGATGAGTGCTTTGGAGCGCGAACGCGAACGCGCTTCCGAGGCGATGGAGTTTGAAGAGGCTGCCGCAGCGCATGCGCGGATTCAGAAGGTGAAGGCTGCGGCGTCGCTGGCTGATGAGTTGGTGCACCCTTTGAGCGAGTTGCGGTGTGCTTTGTTGATGCCGTGTGTGGCGCAGGATGAATCAGTGCCGCAGGTTGCGGTGTATGTATTTGCGGCCGGTTGTTTTTACGGGCCGGAGCGGGTTTCGCTGCTGGGTGTGCGTGTGGCGAAGGAACAGCAGGAGGTGGGGAGCTCGCTGTTTGCGCAGCCGATGCTGCTGGCTGCGACTCCGCTGGCTACTTCGTCTGGTGATGCTCTGGTTGTTGATAGTGCAGCGAAGAATAGGGTGGAGCGTTCCGCCGAGGAGAACATGGCGCAAACGCTGAAGCAGCTTGCGGACGGGATGCGCGACGGCATTAAGGATATGGGGATGTTCGGTGATCAGCTTGCGCTGTTGAAGCGTTGGTACTATCGCCCGGAGAAGCAGCGGGTGGGTGCGGTCTTCTTCGCGCAGCATGGCGAATGGCCGGTGCGCAGGATGGTGCGTTCTGCTGCAAGGATTGCCGCACCGGATGGCGCGGAGGCTGTGCCTGTGTCGAACGTTGCGGGGTGAGCGAGGTACTCTTCGGGGCCGGGAGCTTGCGGGCTGGTCAGAAGCTGTTGTTCTGGTGCACAATAGGGTCAGGTTGAACCCGTCTGCTGGCCATTTTGCCGCCGCCGGGTTTGAGAGGCCGTCATCGTGCGCGAAGGTCGCCGGTGCGGTTGGACAAAGTTTTTAGTGGTTAAGATTTGCAGCTGCCGGAAACGGGCCATTGGGTCATAAAGCGGCTGGGTTGAATAGGTTCTGAACGAAAGACAAACTGCTTTTGCCGGACGGCAAACGGCCCCGCCTCTATGGACTAGAGGCAAGTGTGGTCACAAATCCGGGAAAAGCTGGTGGATTAAAGAGGTTTTGCAGCAATGCAGCAACAGCCGTACACAAAGATGCAGCCGCCATACGGAGAGCGCCCCCTTGCGCTGGCCGTGGAATCGGTTGTGCCTTCGGCTGGAGCAGCCTCGGTTCAGTTCCCGCCCATCCGTTGAGTGCTGAGGTGCTTTTGCACCGGCCTCGCTTGATCTGAAGTCTCCCGTAACCGTCGGCGGAAACGGGCAGAACAGTATGTCGAAGGAAATTTATATCTCCACAACGCCGCACGAAACGCGGCTGGCCATTGTCGAAGACGAACAGTTGGCGGAGATTTACTACGAACGCGAGAACGAATACACACTCGCAGGCTCCATCTACAACGGAAAAGTAACGCGCGTATTACCTGGCATGCAGTCGGCTTTTGTCGATATTGGCCTGGAACGCGATGCATTTCTCTATGTCACTGATTTCATGGAGGAACAAGGCGATTCGGCCGATTTTGATTCGGGCGAAAGCGCGGGTGGCCGCCGTGGTGGCGGTGGACGCGAGCGTGGCACGCGCGGCCGTGACCGGGATCGTGGTTCGGACCGGCGGGAGTCGCAGGATGCTTCGGCTGAGACGGATAGCACTATTTCGTTCGATGAACCGATTGCACCGGCTCCGACCGAAGATGGGGATGGAGAATCGGTTGGTGGAAGCCGTCGCTGGCGGGGGCGTCGTGGACGTCGTCGTGGGCGTGGCCGCTGGGATTCGGCTGCTGGCTTTGAAAATGGATCGAACGCAGGGGAAGAGTCTGTAACCCTTGAGGGTGGCTACGACGAGACAGAGATTGCATCGGCTGAAGCCATTGAGATTGATCTTTCGGCGGAGGCGGAGTCTGCTGAACCAGCCTCGGAATCGCGTTCGCGTCGCGGAGGCCGTGGGCAGGATCGTCGCGGACGGGGTGGTCGCGAGCGTGGCCGTGGTCGCGGAGATCGTGATAGAGGAGAGCGTGATCGCAGTGCGGATGCTCCGCTTTACGACAATAGCTATGCCGGATATGGCTCGCCCGAGGAGCAGGATGACGCTCCTGTAACGGGTGGCCCAGTGACGTTGCCGGGCGAGTCGATTCGCAAGTATCGCGATCCGGCGGAGGTGGCTGCCGAAGAGGAAGAGGCGCGCCGTAATGCTCCGCCGAAGCCGGAGATTGTGACGGTAACGGTACCCTCGTTTGAGGTTGTGGGCTGGGATGGCGGAGCCGTTCTGCCGGGCGAAAGCCTTAGCCGCCAGCGCAGGAAATCGCCTGTGGCTGAGCCGGTTGCTCCTGCCAGTGAAGTTGTTGCGGAACCGGTTGCCAGCGAACCCGTTGTTAGTGAAGCGATTGTTCAGTCGTCTGTAGAGGCTGCTGTTCCGGAAGTTGCTGCGGAAGTTGTCGAAGCAGCGGTGGAAGAGGCTCCGGCGGAATACGAGCCGGTCGAAGGTGAGAGTGTGTCGGTGACCGATACATCGCGCCGCGATCTTCGCCGTTTTGAAAATGAACCGGAGAAGTCGGAAGTTTCCACGGAGACGATTCAGCCGGAGACTGCTGCTGAAGCACCGGCCGAGACGGTTGTAACGGAATCTGTTCTTGCCATAGACAAGGACGCTCCCGCCGCTGCTGTTGAAGAGGCGGTACAGGATGAAGAGGTTGTCGATCCGACGACCTACGATCTGAATGCGGTTGCGGAAGATATTTATCCGAAGCCGGCGGCCGATCCGAACTTCACCACGTTGCAGACAACAGGCGAGATGCTGTCGTTTACCGCGTCGGTGGAAGAGCAGGGTGTAACGCCGATTGCAACGCAGGACGAACCGGAACCTGCGAATCCGGTGGCGCACGAGGGGGCGGTGCAGTCGGTGTATCTGGAAGATGCAACCACTGTGCCGGTGGAAGCAGAGGCAGAAGAAGAGATTCAGCCCGCCATCCATGCGTATGGCGAAGGCGACTTCCATGAAGAAGAGATGGAAGACGAAGACGAGTTTGAGTTTGAAGCCTTCAGTGCGCATGCCGACGACTCCGAAGCAGACGAGTACGAGGAAGAGACGCTGGAGAATGCCGCCGACTTTGGCAGCATGATTCATGACATGCACGTGGATCGCGAGACCGACGAATCGGGCTATGACGAAGTAGATGGCAGCGGTGGTTTCACCGAAGCAGACTTTGCAGGTGATGACGAAGAGGAAGAAGACGAAGCACCGGCGGAGAGCAGCGGTGGCGAGCCTCGTCGTGAGCGTGATCGCAATCGTCGCAGTGGACGGGATCGTCGTGGCGGACGCAACAGCAGTCGCGACCGCAGCCGTCGCCAGTCGGTGCAGACGCAGGATCTGCCGGCCATCAACGAACTGTTGAAGCCGGGGCAGGAGATTCTGGTGCAGATTGCCAAGGAGCCGATTGCCAAGAAGGGCGCGCGCATTACATCGCACATCGCTCTGCCGGGACGCTTCCTGGTCTTCATGCCCACGGTGAACCACACGGGTGTGTCGCGCAAGATTTCGTCGGATGAAGAGCGTCGCCGTTTGAAGTCGATTTTGTTGAACGAAAAGGGCGATGCGCAGGGTGGATTCATTGTGCGTACCGCGGCGGAAGGCGCAAGCGAAGAGGAATTGCGCACCGATCTGCGCTTCCTCATCCAGATGTGGAACGACATCAAGCAGCGCTCGGAGACGTCGAAGTCGCCTGCGCTGATCTATCACGATCTGAACCTGGTGGAACGCATTCTGCGCGACCAGGTGGGCGATAACTTCTCCGCCATCTGGGTGGATACGGAGCAGGAGTACGAACGCGTTCTGCGCTTCCTGCAACGCTTCCAGCCGTCGCTGGTGCGCCGGGTGAAGCTGTACACGAAGGAGACGCCGGTCTTCGAACACTTCGGTATCACGCAGGAGATCGACAAGGCGCTGAAGTCGAAGGTGTGGCTGAAGAGCGGTGGTTCGATTGTGATCAACCAGACCGAAGCCCTGGTGGCCATCGATATCAACACCGGCAAGTATGTGGGCAAGACGGCTCGCCTGGAAGATACCATCCTCAAGACGAACCTCGATGCCATTCCCGAAATCGTCCGCCAGATTCGTCTGCGCGATCTGGGCGGCATCATCGTGATCGACTTTATCGACATGGACGAGCGCAAGAACCGCGCCAAGGTTCTACAGGCTCTTGAAGATGAGATGAAGACCGACCGCGCACCGTCGAAGATTCTGCCGTTCAATGATTTCGGCCTGGTCATCATGACGCGTAAGCGTGTGAAGCAGTCGCTGGAGCGTACGCTGTGCATTCCCGACCCGATCACCGAAGGCACCGGCATGATCAAGTCGCCGGTCACCGTGGCCAACGAAATCTATGTGGAGATGAAGAAGATGTATCGCCACCTGGAGAAGCAGGACGTTCTGCTGCGTGTACATCCCGAGGTGGTGAAGGCGCTGAAGGCAAACAACGCCAAGCGTCTGCAGGAGCTGGAGGACATGACGCGGAAGACGATTCTGCTGAAGAGCGATCCGTCGCTTAGCCCCGAGGCGTTCGACATCCACTAAGTCAAAGTTGGAAACAATCGAAAGGCGGATGCATTTTGCATCCGCCTTCTGCTTTTGGGACAAGGATGAACTGATCGCGAGTCGGGAATCTCGCTGGTACCCCATAGTCATGGGGAAACTAAGCCTCCTCCGGTAGAATCTTCTGGAGTTACATTCACATACCTGCGGAGAACTGGTTCTGTTCACTTCGATCCATACCCTTGCCATCACCCTGTTGCTACAGCAGCAGGGTTTGCAGCACTATCTGCGAAGCCACTACTACGGCCAGCAGGCGGCGACCTTCCGGGGCATGTATCGCTGGAACTCGTTCGATATTGCGCTGCTGGTACCGTACTTCATCGTGATGTTGATCCTTGCGTTTTACGGTGTGCACCGTTACCAGCTTGTGTGGCTCTACTTCCGCAACAAGAAAAAAGAAGCTACAAGCAAGAATGCTCCGCAGCACTTTGCGGAGAACGATCTGCCGTTTGTCACGATTCAACTGCCGATCTTCAACGAGCAGTATGTGATCGACCGGCTGGTGGATGCCTGCTGCCGCATTGAGTATCCGCGTGATCGCTTTGAGATTCAGGTGCTGGACGACTCGACCGACGAAACGCAGCAGGTGGCCTCAGAGATCGTGGCGCGTTACGCCGAAGGCACGGCTGGACTTGATCCGCAGCCAATCTACTATCTGCATCGCACCGATCGTCATGGCTTTAAGGCAGGCGCTCTGGATGCGGGATTGAAGACAGCCAAAGGTGAGTTGATTGCGATCTTCGATGCGGACTTTGTGCCTCCGCATGACTGGCTGTACAAGGTGGTAAACCACTTTGCGGAAGAGGGTGTGGGCATGGTGCAGACACGCTGGACGCACCTGAATCGCAATTACAGCTTTCTGACGCAGGTGGAAGCGATTCTGCTGGATGGTCACTTTGTGCTGGAACATGGCGGACGTTCGCGCGCCGGTGTGTTCTTCAACTTCAACGGCACTGCGGGTGCTTGGCGTCGTACGGCGATTGATGAAGCAGGTGGATGGCAGCATGACACGCTGACCGAAGATACTGACCTTAGTTATCGCGCGCAGTTGAAGGGTTGGAAGTTTAAATATCTGCAGGACGTGGAGTGTCCCGCGGAACTGCCGATTGAGATGACCGCGTTCAAAACGCAGCAGGCACGCTGGGCCAAGGGGTTGATCCAGACCGGCAAGAAGATTCTGCCGCGTGTGTTGAAGAGCGATGCGCCGTGGCATACCAAGCTGGAAGCGTGGTATCACCTGACGGCGAACATCAGCTATCCGCTGATGATTATTCTCAGCGTGCTGCTGATGCCTGCGATGATTATCCGTTCGTGGCAGGGCTGGGTGCAGATGCTGCTGATCGATTTTCCGTTGTTCATGGCCAGCACCATGTCGATTTCGAGCTTCTACCTGGTAAGTCAGAAAGAGCTTTTTCCGAAGCGCTGGTACAGGACGTTTCTTTATCTGCCGTGCCTGATGGCGCTTGGCGTTGGGTTGACCATTACGAATACCAAGGCGGTGATGGAAGCATTGTTCGGTGTGCAGTCTGCCTTTGCGCGTACGCCGAAGTATCGCGTGCAGAAGAAGGGCGAAGTCACGGTGGCCGCAAAGAAGTATCGCAAGCGGTTGGGTATTATTCCGTGGATTGAACTGGCCATTGGCTGCTATTTTGCCTTCACGGTCTGGTATGCGTTCAGCAGCGAAAACTATTTCACTGTGCCGTTCCTGCTGCTGTTTGTGCTGGGCTATTGGTATACGGGATTGCTGAGTCTGTTACAGGGACGCTTTGAGCGCGGCGGCAACCAGGGCGCCGAACTGCACGAAAAACCGTATCCAATGGGCATTTAAGAGACATTGTTGTTTGCTGCGTAGTTCCAACTTTTTTGCAGATGAGCAGAGGATTATGAAAGCAATCGCTACATCCATTCCTGACGTTGTGTTACTGGAGCCGAAGGTATTTGGCGACGAACGCGGCTTCTTCCTGGAGTCTTACTCGGAGAAGACCTTCCGCGAGCTTGGACTGCCGACACACTTTGCGCAGGATAATCATTCGCGTTCCATTCGCAGTGTTCTACGTGGAATTCACTACCAGATGCAGCCGGCGCAGGGAAAGCTGGTGCGCGTGTTACAGGGTGAAATTTTTGATGTGGCGGTGGACCTTCGCCGTTCGTCACCGACCTTTGGCCGCTGGGTGGGCGAACTGTTGAACGACGAGAACAAGCGCATGCTCTGGATTCCTCCAGGATTTGGCCACGGCTTTCTGGTGCTGAGCGAGATGGCCGATGTGGCGTACAAGGCTACAGAACTCTACGCTCCGGAGACAGACCGCTCGATTTTGTGGAACGATCCGACGATTGGCATCGAGTGGCCTCTGCACCTGATCGGCAAGGACGGCCCGCAACTCAGTGGCAAAGACGCAGCGGGCAAGCTGTTCAAAGATGCGGAAGTGTACGACTAAAGCATTTCCGCTATGGTGTAGTTCAAACCAATGCTGTTTGCGCTGTTTTCTCTCAAAGAAAACGGCACTCACAGATGTTCATCGAAACCACAGGATTGCGGGAATGCTCTAATTCCACGTTGAAAATGCATGCAAAAGCCGCATGGAGATTGGCTCCATGCGGCTTTTGTGTTTTTTGTTGAGGACGTTGCTACTTCTTCAGCGAGGCAATGTCGATCACGAAGCGATAGCGTACATCGCTCTTGAGCATACGTTCGTAGGCGTCGTTTACCGAATCCATCGGAATGGTTTCGATGTCGCTTACGATGTTGTGGCGGCCGCAGAAATCCAGCATCTCCTGTGTCTCCTGGATGGAGCCGATCATGGAACCTGCAAGCGATTTACGGTTGATGATGAGGCCGAAGGAGTTCAACTGCGAACTGCCCTCGGGTGCGCCCACCAGCACCATCGTTGAATCCTTTTTCAGCATGTTGAGGTACGGCGTAAAATCCATAGCCACGCCGACGGTGCTGATGATGAGGTCGAAGCTGTTGGCGAGCTTCGCCGGTGTTTCGGGATCGCTCATGGCATAGAACTCATCGGCACCGAGGCGTTTGGAGTCTTCGGCCTTCTTCATGCTCTGGCTCAGCACGGTAACGTGCGCACCGAGGGCGTGTGCGAGCTTTACGCCCATGTGGCCGAGTCCGCCCAGGCCGACGATGGCAACGCGCTTGCCGGGGCCTGCGCCCCAGTGCTTCAGCGGGCTGTAGAGAGTGATGCCTGCGCAGAGCAGCGGCGCGGCACCGTCGAGCGGCAGGTTTTCCGGGATGCTCAGGACGTAGTTTTCATCCACCACGATGTGGTCTGAGTAGCCGCCGTAGGTGGGTGCGCCGTCCTTGTCGCGTCCGTTGTAGGTCATGGTGATGCCGGTCTGGCAGTAGTTATCGTCGCCTGCAACGCACTCGATACAGGTGCGACAGCTATCGACGAAACAGCCTACGCCAACATGGTCGCCTACTTTGAAATGCGTGACCTTGGGGCCGATAGCGCGGACGACACCGGCAATTTCGTGGCCGGGGACCATGGGGAAGATACTGCCGCCCCACTCGTCGCGTGCCTGGTGCACGTCGGAGTGACAGATGCCGCTGAACTTGATGTCGATGACAACGTCGTGATCTTTCGGTTCACGGCGTTCAAAGGAAAAGGGGGTCAGAGGAGTTTTTGCAGACTGCGCTGCATAAGCAGATGCGGTAGACATGGTGAAATCAGTCTCCTGTACTTTTGTGAAAACGGGGTTGATCGAAAATGGAAAGACGCTGAAACGTTGTGGATATCCGGATATCTGTCAGGCGCCGTTCAGTTTGATGCTTGCGGTTGGTTGCCGGATGCAGGCAGAACAGGTGCTATGACTTAAATCGCGGTGGCGGACCACAGACCCGCGATGCCAAAAAGATAAGGCTCCCAGCGTGTCTGTGCAAACGATGCGTCTTCCATCATGCGGCGAAAGGCCTGCGGTGCAGGGAAGCGCTCCACACTCTCCGGCAGGTATGCGTAGGACGCCTGCGAGCCGGAGATCACACCGCCAACACGTGGCAGAATATGGCGAAAGTAAAGCCGGTACGCAGCTTTTAACGGTTGGGGCGGCATGGAGAAGTCGAGGATGCCGATGCTGCCTCCCGGCTTGAGCACGCGACGGATTTCGCGCAGGCCCGCTGCATAGTCGGCAAGGTTGCGAAAGCCGAATGCGCTTACAACAAGGTCGAGCGAAGCTGTTTCCAGCGGCAGATGAAGCGCGTCGGCTTCGATAAACATAACCGGTTTGCCAGCCATCTTGCGGCGACCGCGTTCAATCATCTCGTGTGAGAAATCGACGGCGAGAATGGGTTCACCGGCATCGGGTCTGCGTGCCAGCAGAGCTGATGTCATGTCGGCGGTGCCACAGCACAGATCGAGTACGTGGCTTTCAGGCTCGCGCAGAATGCTGTCGAAGCGGCGTGCGGCGTTCTTCCACCACACGCGATCCATGCCCATGCTCAGAATGTGATTGGCACGGTCGTACTGCGGTGCAATCTCGTCGAACATGCGCTGTACGGCATCGGCGGCTTCCGCCTGGCTGAGGGCACCGTCGGGGCGTGCTCCGGTGGCTGTATTCATGTCTTGATTCTCTGCGCGCGAACGTCGGCCAGCATTTTTTCAACAGCCATTTTCAACTCAGCTTCTGTTACGTCGCGCACAATCTCGACCGTTCCAATGGATGTGGGCAGAATGAACGACAAGGTGCCGCTGCGCTTTTTCTTGTCTGAGCCGGTGAGTTCCACCAGCCGATCCGCGGTGGAATGGAACTGAGGCAGTGGCCCGAAGACATGCACCAGCGACAGGATGCGTTTTGCGTCTGTGCTGGAAAGCACACCGCGAGATTCGGCAAGATAGGTGGCGGCAATCATACCCCAGCCAATGGCTTCGCCGTGAAGCAGCGCGCTGTAGCCGGTGGCAGCTTCAATGGCATGACCAACGGTGTGGCCGAAGTTAAGGATCATGCGCAGGTTACCTTCGCGTTCATCGGCCTTTACAACGTCGGCCTTTATGCGAATGCTGGCTTCGATCACGGGTTGCAGTGCGTCGATGTTGCCGTTGCGAATGCGTTCGGCGTCGCGCTCCATCCGCGCAAATAAATCAGCATCGCGAATCACGCCTGCCTTTACGCTCTCCTGCAAACCGGCGCGAATCTCGCGTGGAGGCAGCGTGGTTAGTGTGTCCAGGTCGGCGATGACGGTAATGGGCTGATGGAATGAGCCGACCAGGTTTTTACCTGCTCCGAGATTGGCGCCGGTTTTGCCGCCAACGGAAGAGTCTACCTGTGCCAGCAGCGTGGTGGGAATCTGTACGAACGGCACACCACGCATCCAGATGGCTGCGAGAAAGCCCGCCATATCGCCGATGACACCACCACCGAAGGCAACGATCAGCGTGTCGCGGTCGGCACCGTAGGTGGCAAGCTCTTCCAGCAGGCGCTCGATGGTGCGCATGCGTTTGTGCTGTTCTCCGGCAGGAATCAGCAGTGTCTCCAGCGGTTTGCCCAGCGGTGCGAAACTGTCGCGCAGCTGCTTGCCCCACAGACGATCGATCTGTGGAGAGGTGACTAAAAAAATGCGTGATACTTTGCCTGCCGCTTCCAGCGACCGTTTTCCTGCTTCTGCAAGCAGGCCACGTCCAACGTGAACGGTATAACTGGCTGAAGCGGCTTCAATACGAATGTCGGACACGCCTTCCATTATTGCAGGAGTGTCATACTTCGTGGCTGCCTGATAGACCTGAGACCGTTGCTGTCAACGAATCTGTGTCAGCGGTTCCAGTGTGTATTCCAACTTCGGATACCATTTGGGGTCGCGGCCTTCCGGTGTCATGTCGAGCAGTGTCCACAGCGGGTCGGGATCGGGAGCGCCACGCGGGTCCTGTCCTGGATCGCACATCTCGTGGTTTATTTCAGCGGCCCAGAAATGATAGATGCGGTCATCGCGGCGAGTGAAGACGTTGATGGCGGGCATGTCGGCATCGTCTGCGGAGACGTAGGCGCGAGTGTAGCGTCCGTCGCTATCGGAATATAGATCGAGGTTGAGCCAGTGGCGTTGCTGCTTCCATGCCGTCAGCCGTTCGATGGGCGAACGTGCGAAGACGGCAATCGCTGCGCGGTCTTTGAAGTTGCGTGCGGTTCCGTCCCACGCACTGAGTATGGAGGTACACATGGGACAGGGTTTTTCGCGCTGCGGGCCATACATGTAGCTGTAAACGACGAGGGTGTTTTTATCGCCGAACAGGCTGCTGAACTTCACTGGCACCTTCTCGCCGGTGATGGTGTAGTCTTCCGGCAGCTCACCACCCAAAGGCAAAGCACGACGCTGTTGTGCTACGGCTTCCACGTGGCGGCGAAGCTCAATCTCTTCTGCCAGAAGGCGATTGCGTGCCTCGCGATACGCAGGAGATTCGTTGGGAAAGTGAGCCTTGTTCTTTGCAGCCAGTTCTGCGGCAGGTACGTTCGCCATATCGCTGTTCTCCTTCCAATGTGGACATTGTACACATTGGAAGATAGAGGCAACATAAGTGCATGTTTTAAACGTGTTGCTTGTCCGCGGGCTGGTTTCGTTGCAGGATCAGCGAAATCACGATCGTAATGGCAAGAATGCCGAAGATGACGGCAAGCGAAACCAGCGGAGTGACCTCGTACCAGTGCGCAATCAGCATCTTGCCCGCGGCAAAGGCAAGCACTGCGGCCAAACCGTAGTGCAGATAGGCCAGCTTGCCCAGTGCATGCGTGAGCACAAAGAACAGAGAACGCAGACCCATTACGGCAAGTATGTTCGAGGTATATGCGATGAAGGTGTGGCGCGTAATGGAAAGAACGGCTGGAATGGAATCCAGCGCGAAGACAAAATCCGCGAACGCAATGCCGGTAAAGGCCAGTGCCAGCACGGTGGGAATGCGCCTGCCGTTTTCAATGGCGGTGAATCCGTCCTGCGAAAGGGAGATGGGCTGGCGATGTTCAAGCCAGACCTGCCATTTCGGTTTCTTCGGATGTTCGTGGTCTTCCGGCAGCACAAGTTTTACGGCTGCAACTAACAGGATCAGGGCAAAGATGTAGGTGACCCATTCGAATTTGTTCAGCAGTTGCACGCCCGCCACGATGAAGGCCGCGCGCATGACAACCGCGCCCAGAATGCCCCAGAAGAGCACGTTTCTCTGCTTCGATTCCCGGATATGAAAGCTTTTGAAGAGCAGAAGAAATACGAACAGGTTGTCGATGGACAGTGATTCTTCCAGTGCATAACCGGCAAGAAACTCCTGGCCAAGCTGCGGATGCATGCGCAGATAGACATAGGCCCCGAAGCCAAGCGCACCCAGCAGCCACATTCCGGTTGCAGCGTAGGAGCGCTTCGGTGCGGTCTGCGGCGTGGTGTTGCGCAGCAGCAGAATCTCCACGCCCAGCAGCACCAGCAGCAGAACGTGAAATACAATCCAGTCGATGGGCTGGGCAGAAGGCATGCGTATTCGATGCTACATGGATTTACTGCGGTGTACGTGCGGCAAGCAGAATCAGGTTGTATCCACACCATGGGTATGGATACAACCTAACCCGCGGTAAGTTCCTTTTTCTTAGGTGCGACTACGAAGGCAACGCCAACACTTAATGCGTAGAGCACCAGCATGGGCGCCGCGAACAGGCACATGCTCAGCGCATCCGGCATGGGGCAGATGATAGACGCAATCAAGAAGATGATGAGGATGGCATAGCGTGCATGGCGTATGAGGAACTTGCCATCCACAATGCCGAACAGCGCGAGGAAGAAGATGACGATGGGCAGTTCAAAGGTGATGCCGAGTCCGAAGATGATGGACAGGAAGAAGCCGTTGTAATCCTCGATGGTGATGATGGGATGGAAGCGATGGCCGAACTCGCCGATCAGCATCTTCAATGCGGAGGGCAGAACCCAGCGATAGCCGAAGTAGGCACCGGCAAAGAAGAGAGCCACTGTGGAGCCCATGAAGGGGACCACATACTTCCTCTCGTTCTGATACATGCCCGGCGAGATGAACAGCCACAACTGGTACAGGATGTAGGGCGCGGCGATGATGGCTCCGCCATAAAGCGACGTCTTCAGGTACAGGTTCAGCGGATCGGTAGGATGCGTAAAGTTCAGTTGATAGTTCAGCGCATCAATCGGGTGGGTCACAATGCCGAATATCTTCTCGTGGAAGATGTATGCAATAGCAAAGCAGATAAGCAATGCGACCACGGAATGAATCAGGCGGGTACGCAGCTCCGTCAGGTGTTCCATCAGGCTCATGCCTGGAAGTTCGGCACGTTCCTGCACGGCTTCGCGTGCTTTTTCAATAGCGTCGGACATGCTGGTTAGTCGCGCCTCTCGTAGGCATCCTCATCGCTGGTTGCCATGCTGTGTATTTCTTCAATGGGTTCTTCGCTGGAGGTGCCTGCATCGTGAACGGTGTTCTCCGCGTGCGCGGTTTCTTCAGTGTTGGAAAACTCCGATGCATAGCCGTCCTGCGCCACGGGCAGGCCGGTGGAGGGCGGCATCATCTTCAGTGAACCGGATTCGGCGATAGCTTCTGCCTGTGTGGCTGTGTCTTCGCCAGCTTCCGTTGCGGAGGTGATTGTTTCGGTGGTAGCAGGTGTGGACGCGGCCAGTTTGGCATCGCGTTCCTTCTGCTCTTCCACGCGCAGTTCGTCTTCCATCTGCATACGGAATTCGTTGGAGGCACGGCGGAACTCGGCCATCAGCTTGCCAAGCTGACGGGCAAGCTTGGGCAGATTCTTCGGGCCCACCAGAATGAGGGCCAGAATGAAGATGACGACTGAATCCTGAAGGCTTGGCATTGTGATTGTAAGAATACCAAGTGAAAGTGGTCGCAGTCAGGTGCAGTGAAACAAAGAGAAGTTACTGTAGCTTGTCGCCGCCGGTAAAGCGTTCGTCCAGGGGTCTTCGCTCGTCCCATCCGGCCTCGGCGGCGTGCCACTGGGTGATGGATTTTTCACCCTGTAGCCAGCACAGCATCACAACTTCATCGTCAAGCTGGTAGGGAAACTCCAGCAGTCCGGTGGCCAGGTCGCGCACCTCCACACCGATGGACTGGATTTCGTCCAGAGCGTCTTTTGCCTGCGCTACGGCGGCGGTGTGTTCGGCTTTGATGCGTGCCACTTCCGGTAGATTGACCTGGAATCCTCCGGAAAGGAAGATGGCCTGGGTTAGTCCGGCCAGAGCAGTTTCGCGTGTCGTGGCCACTGCGGCCGCGGCTTGTGCGCGTTGCAGCAGCGAATCCAGCACGGGCAGCAGGGTCTGTGCCTCGGGCAGTGTGAATGTGCGCAAGATAAACCACCCTTTCGGCGAGCCGCTTTTAGCCGTTAGCTCTTAGCTAAAGCTAATGGCTAAAAGCTAACAGCTGACCTTTCAGGACGTCCACACAGCTTGACACTGCCAGTTGTGCCAATTTCTACTAATAGCGGATATGCCGGAGATGCTGAGATCGTTTCGTGAGCTGTGTGCGCAGCATGGAATTGCTGTGACGCACCAGCGTCAGGTGCTTTACGAAACCATGCAGAGCATGTGCGGCCACCCGTCGCCGGAAGAAGTTTTCGCGGTGGTGAAGCAGCGTATCCCTTCTATCTCGCTGGCCACGGTTTACAAGAACATTCACCTGTTTGTGGAGTCGGGTGTGTTCCGTGAGTTGTCCATGCACCACGGCACGCTGCGCGTGGAGATGAACGCGCAGCCGCATCATCACATGGTCTGCTCCGTCTGTCGGAAGGTTGAGGACCTGCCGGACGAGCAGTTGAATGTGCAGGCGCTGCAACCAGTGTTGCCCAGCGGATTCGTGGTGGAACGTGTTTCGGTGGATGTGATCGGTGTATGCGCGGATTGCAAGTCGCGTCCGAATTGAAACGGCTGCACGTGAAACGACCGGGCAGGGCATACGTCCAAATGCTTGTCAGGAGTGCCTTTCCCAAGATGCGAACCGTCCGCCTCGTCGCCGTTCTTGCGCTTTGCAGCGTGTCTCTTCTTAGCGGCTGTGGCTTTTTTACCAAGACAAACGCGGGCAGCTTTTTCCCTGATCCCGGTTCGGGGGATACGGGCGGAGGTACGGGCACTGCTGCCACGAACTACCTGTTTGTCGCCAATGCGGGTGCGAACAGCGTCACTGGGCTGGGTATTTCGTCGACTGGGACACTGGCCTCTTTGAGTGGCTCGCCCATTAACTTTTCCGCTGCTCCCACGGCTCTGGTCGTCAGCAAGGACAACAAGTTTCTATGGGTGGGTACGTCGAGTCAGGTCGATGCGCCGGGGCAGATCTTCGGCTTCAGCATTGCTGCCGATGGCACCCTGGCCGCGCTGAACAACGGCAATGCGATTGCGAATGCGTCCTGTGCGGACATGCAGGTCTCGCCCGATGGCAAGTGGCTGATGGTGCTGGACAACGGTATCAACGCGATTGACCTGTTCGGCATTAACAGCGACGGCACGCTGACGCAGGGGCTCATCAACGTGTTCAATCTCAATGTGCAGGGGACAGTGCTGCCCAAGCAGCTTCGCATCTCGCCCACGGGGACGTTTGCGATTGCGGCGGTGGGAAGTGCTGGCGCATTGTATTTCAGCTTCGATACCACGACAGGCAATCTCACCTATGTGAGCCAGGCCCTGCCTCCCGATGTAACCAGCGATAATGGTATCGCCATCGACAGTACGGGTAGTTATCTGTACGAAGCGCGCAGCGGCAACGCCGCTGGACTGGTGGTCAGCACGATCTCCTCGTCCGGGATGATTACGCCCACTACGGCCAACGTGTACACGACCGGCAGCAATCCCTACTCCGTGGTTCTGGATAACACCGGCAAATATGTCTACGTGGCGAACCGTGGAGACAGCACGGTCTCCGGCTGGAGCATCGGCGCGGGCGCTGCGCTGACCCCGATCAACGGTTCGCCGTTTTCGTCGGGTGTTGGAGTCACCTCGCTGGGAGCAGACTCCACCGGCAGCTACATTGCCGCAGCGGCCTCCTCCGGCTCGCCGGATGTTACGCTGTATGGCTTTGACAATACAAACGCCGGACGTTTGTATACCGTGTCGTCCTCCGCTACGGGAACGAACGCCAGTGTGGTTGCGTTGTCGCATTAAAGGTCGTACCTGCATATAAGTTTGAAAACGTTTGTTTTCTCGTGTTTTGAAAGGGCCCGTCTTCAGCCCGCCCCTTTCAAAACCTACTATGTGGATATAGCCCAAAAGGTTGTTTCGCGTCTCAAGCGAGGTTCGCTTTGAGGTCGCGAGTGGCTGCGATGCTATCCTCGAATAGAGAAAATGTTGAGGTTTACCCCAGTTTTTCGCCGTTTTACTCCCGTGGTTGCTCTTGGTGTCATTGCGCCTGTGCTGCTGGTTGGCTGTAGCCGCTTTAAGCCTAAGATCCTTACGCACTATGTATATGTGACGGCCAAATCCACATTTCTGCGCGATCGTATCGCCGCCGTCTCCAATCGCACCGGGAATGTGATGAACGGGCAAAGGCTGGAGATTCTCGAACAGAATCGTCGCTTCTACAAGGTGAAGACGGACAAAGGCGAGGTGGGCTGGATTGACGAGCGTGCTGTCGCCACCCAGAAAGTAGCCGACGAATTTGAGGCTCTGGGCAAGGACCACGAGAACGATAGCCCCATCGCCACCGGTTCTGTGCGCGACGATGTGTATCTGCATGTTTCGCCGGGGCGCGATGCCGACCGTTTTTACCGGCTGGATGAAGGTGCAAAGCTGAAGCTGTTTGAGCGTGCCAGCACGCTGAAGCCACTGCCTCCGGGACAGACTCCGGCCAGCATGCTGGCGGCAAGAGGCATCAAGGTCGATCCGAATGCGCCTCTACCACCGCCGATGGAAGACTGGTGGCTGGTGCGCGATGTCAATGGCCGCACCGGTTGGATGCTCAGCCGCATGATGGATACGGACGTACCCGATTCGATTGCGCGTTACTCGGAAGGCCAGCGCATCGTGGGCGCGTATGTGCTCAACACGGTGATCGATCCTGAGATTGAAGGCGACAACAAGACCGTGCCGCAGTATGTGGCGGCGTTCAGCCCGTATCAGGCCGGGTTGCCGTACGACTTTAATCAACTGCGTGTTTTTTACTGGAATACGAAGCGCCATCGCTACGAAACAGCGAACCGCGACAGGAACATTCTTGGCTATCTGCCGGTAAAGATCAGTGTGGATAAGGGCATGCCCGCGAACGGTAGCATTCAGGCTACAGGACCGGCTCCAAGTTATACCTACACCGTTCTGGCCGGTGGCGCGCCGGTACCGCAGGCCGACAGCAACGGCCAGTTCCATCCGCAGAAGAATCAGCTTGTCACCAAGACCTATCGGCTGGAAGGAAACATTACGCGCCGTGTTCTGCCCCCGGGGGCACAGGCACCTGCCGAAGCTCAATTGCAACCCGTGGTCAAAAAGGAAAAAGCTGCTGTAAAGAAACGCCGCCGATAGAAGCGTTTTCGAAGGCGCATAGCGAATCAAAGATGCTTGCCGTTTTCTCTCAAAACGGCATGGATGATCTTGTCCAGCGCACATCTTCGCGAAAACGTTTTGAAGCTGGTTATGCGTTGGTGCGTAACGAAAGTTTCGTCATGCTGTGACATCTCACGGTTTTTCGTCGTCATACACATATATGCGCGTTGTCCTGTGCCTTGCGGGGATCTTCCTGCTTCTGATTTCCGCTCGTTGCCCCGGGCAGGCACTGGTCGATGCACCAGAGGTAGAGGCTGGTGGAAGCACAGTGGAAAGGGCTTCCATCCTCGGAACCGTTGAGGATAGTGAAGGCGCATTGGTGCCGGGTGCGCGTGTTGAAGTTGTTTCCGCAGGCAACACGAGCGTGGCCTTTGCCGATAAGGACGGAGCCTTCCATGCTTACGGTCTTCTCCCCGGACACTTTACTCTTCGTGTTACCGCCGATGGCTTTTCACCTGTGAGTGTTGAAGGCAATGTAGCCGCCGGTGAAGAGAAAACGCTGGATACCATCACGCTGAATGCGGCTGGGAGCCATGCCGCTGTAACCGTTTACGCTACGCAACACGAGGTGGCTGCGGCGCAACTGGCCGAGGCGGAAAAGCAGCGTGTTCTGGGTGTGATTCCGAATTTTTATGTGGTCTACGAGGCGCATCCCGCGCCCTTATCGAAGGGGCAGAAGTTTCATCTTGCGTGGCGCTCCGTGATCGATCCGATGAACCTGGCACTGAACGGTGTCGCCGCCGGAGTGGAGCAGGCGACAGGCCAGTTTGATGAATACGGCGGCGGTGCCAGCGGCTATGGCAAGCGTTATGGTGCCGGTTTGGCCGATAGTGCGACCAGTACCTTCCTCGGCGGTGCCGTCCTGCCTGTGGTCTTTCGTCAGGACCCGCGTTATCGCTTTCAGGGAACAGGTTCCACTGGTTCGCGTCTGCGCCATGCCGTGGCCAGCGTTGTCACCTGCCGCAGCGATAACGACAAGCTTGAGTTCAACTACTCGAACATTCTGGGTAACTTTGCATCGGCTGGCATCAGCAATCTGTACTATCCGGCGAGCGATCGGCATGGTGTAGGGCTGACCTTGCAGAACGTGGCCATCGGCACAGCCTTCGGAGCCTTCGCGGCAGTTATGCAGGAGTTCGTTATACCCAGGTTCACACCGAAACTCGGCAACCGCGCCAAACGCTAGGTGTTATTCCTTGCCCCAAAGGCTCTACATCAACCCGGCACGCAGCAGGTCGTGTATGTGCAGAATGCCGATTATGTTTTCGTTCTCGACAACAAACAGGCTGGTAATGGATTGGGCGTTTATGCGTGCCAGCGCCTTGTGTGCCAACTCATCGGGGTGAACGGTGTATGGATTGCGATGCATCACATTCTTCGCAGCGCGATCGTGAAAGCCCTGGGTAAATGCGCGGCGCAGGTCGCCGTCGGTAATGGCTCCGATTAAAGTGCCGTTGGTATTCACCACGCCGGTAATACCGAAACGTCCACTGGTCATGCGTACAATCGCTTCGGAGAGCAACGCGTCTTCGTGGATCAAAGGCACTTCATTGCTGCTATGCATCAACGCCTTCACGCGAAGCAGGCGGCTGCCCAGTTGTCCGCCGGGATGGAGTGCATGGAAGTCTTCCGCGGAAAAGTTAGTTAGGTTAACTAACGATACTGCCAGTGCGTCTCCCAGTGCGAGTTGCATGGTGGTTGTGGTGGTGGGTGCAAGCAGGTCGTTGCATGCTTCTTCGCATGGCGGCAGGGCAAGGGTAATGTCGGCTGCGTGGGCCAGCGTGCTGTTGGCATTGCCGGTGCTGGCAATCAGCGGCACGTTGTAGCGGCGTGTGTGCTGCACGATGTGCGAAAGCTCCGAGGACTCGCCCGACCACGAGAGCGCCAGCACGACATCTTCCGCGAGGATCATGCCGAGGTCGCCGTGGCTGGCATCGGACGGATGCACAAAATGCGATGGCTTTCCGGTAGAGGCGAAGGTGGCTGCGAGCTTTCGCGCAATGTGTCCGCTCTTGCCTACGCCGGTTACGATCACGCGACCATGTGCATTGGCAATCGTATCGACAGCTTTGGCAAAGGATGCGCCGAGTTCTCCGGCAAGCGCGGTACGCAGAGCTTCCAGGCCGTGTATTTCGGCGCTTAATGTTTCTGCTGCGTGCTGTATGGGTGTTCGGGATGGTTGCGTCATGCAATCTCGATGGGGCTTTGCTTGGCCAGTTGATCGAAGGCCATCAGGTCCGAGAGCAGTGCAGGCAGGTGCTTCAGCGCAATCATGTTCCGACTATCGCTTGGCGCATGGTCAGGGTCAGGATGCGTCTCGATAAAAACGCCCGCAATGCCAAGAGACACAGCCGCGCGTGCGAGTACAGGTACAAACTCGCGCTGACCGCCGCTGGAACCGTTCAGTCCTCCGGGTTGCTGTACGGAGTGTGTTGCGTCGAAGATGACCGGGGCCTCGGTTTTTGCGAGGATCGGCAGCGAACGCATGTCGGTAACGAGTGTGTTGTAGCCGAACGAGGTGCCGCGCTCCGTGACAAGTACACCGCCCTTTGCATCGGCGATCTTGTTCACGACGTGCGTCATCTCTGGCGGCGAAAGGAATTGTCCCTTCTTCACGTTGATCGTGCGGCCGGTGGCGGCTGCGGCCAGCAGAAGGTCTGTCTGTCGGCACAGAAATGCGGGAATTTGCAAAACATCCACGGCTTCGCTTACAGGTTGGCACTGCCAGCTTTCGTGCACGTCTGTGAGTGTGGGCAGTCCAACGCTTTCGCGAACCTCGGCGAACACCGGCAACGATGCTTCCAAACCCATGCCGCGCGCGGCATGCGCGCTGGTGCGGTTGGCCTTGTCGAAGCTGGTTTTATAGATCAGGCCAAGGCCGAGTTTCGCAGCGATCTCTTTCAATGCCCACGCGGTTTCCAGCGCATGGGCGCGGCTCTCCATCTGGCATGGGCCTGCGATCAGGGAGAGCGGGGAACGGTTGCAAAACTGCACGCTGCCGACGGTGACGGTCTTCTGCATTTCACCTAACAGTAGACCAGCGAAAACCACAGAGGAGCAAGTCGGCAGCTACATTCCGCAAGCTATGCCGCTATGATTTAGCCGTGGTACGCCATGGTGGATTCTTTCATGGAATCCCTGGCGGGGGTTGCCGTGTGTTTTGCGACAATTGCCAGCATGAAATTCGTGGCCAGGTCGTAGTAGCGTTTCCGTGCGGATGTGCCGTTGAAGTGATGGTCGGCGTAGTCCACCAGATCCACGCTGGCTGGCGCAAAGTTTTGCAGGCGGCGTGCGCGTCGGCCAAAGTGCATCCATAGATCGGCCAGTCCCGGATCGTCGTCGCTGTAGATCAGGTAGGTGTGGACCTTTCGGCTGGACAGCACGTTCATCTGCGCCCGCACAAATGCCACCTCGGAATCCGGAGCCGGCGGTAGCATATTCTGCACAGCCTGCTTCACACGCGAGATGCCGCGCCTGGACAGCACACGTACGATGCCGGTGAAATCCACGTCGCCGGAAAGGATGCGCTTCCATTCACCGCGGCGTTTCAGGGCGCGGAGATAACCCTTGATGGTTCGCTTGCTGCTGCGATAGGCCACGCGAATGTCGTCGCCATAGTGCCACTTGAACTTTTGCAGATTGGTGAGCACACAGGCCACAATGCGTTCGTCGATCAGCGCTGCCTGGAACGCAGTGTAAGCGCCGGAGCATAGCCCGAATGCCGTTGCCTTGTGGAAGCCGCGTGCTTCCAGTACATCAAGCGCCATTGAAATCTCGGGCATGCGCTCCAGGTCGTAGTGCGGATGCCGCGTGTTGGTGCCTGTGGGGCTGTCGCCTGTGGACGAAAGATCGATGCGGAACGAGGTAACACCCTCGCTGGCCAGTCTGCGGGCCAACGCAACATAGGCGCGACCGTTGCCGATGGTGTGGCTGGAACCCTCATGCAGCAGCAGGGCCGCTACCGATTCTGCGCCTCCCGATACCGGACGGCAGAGGATGCCAAAGAGATTCCCTTCGGCGCCGAACTGGATCGGCTCTTCGATGTAATTACCTTGTACAAGCTGCTTCGATACATTGTCCGGCTCTATGCTGGTGGCAGGCGATGCAGGGGGCAGGGCACTCAGCCACTCGGCCACGGCGGTAAACGATTTTTGCGGTACGGTGCTGGTGGTCGGGTCCTGCATCCAGTCGGCGTAGTCGTCGAACGGAATCTCCGTCACGGCTGTGCCCGCCGTCTTCCATTCTGCGGCAACCTTGCCTGCGCGGCGATCCTGCGCAGAGGGCAGCATGAGTACCGGTACCTGTGGCGCTGCGATTTTAGTAATGTCGGTTGCGGCCACTTCCTGTTGCAGAGCGCCGGTCCAGTGAAAGCCGTTGGTGTTCAGCACCAGTCCGCTCTCAAGCGGCGGAACAGGATCACGGCTGGCCAGGCGTGATACAGCCGCGGCAGCGCGTGTTTCGCGCATGTACATGGCACCCGAGAGAACAGGCGCCATCAGGACGAACGCTTGCACGCCTTTGATGTTTTCCGCAGCCAGCGTGGCCACGGTGGCTCCCAGGCGAGCACCGATCAGTGCAATGGGGCACGGGCCGCAATGTTGCCTCAGCAGAGCGGCGGCTTGTTCTACATCGGTGTTGAAGGTGGCCAGGCTGAACTCGAAGTCGGCACTGTTGCCTGTGCCCAGGTAATCGAATCGCACGCTGGGAATGCCTGCCGCTGCAAGCGTCTCGGCGAGCATCATCACGCCGTAGTGAGCGCAGATCTCCTCCTGCCCGAACGGCGCACACAGAACCGCTCCCATGCCGTATGCCTTGGAAGCATCCGCCGGCTCGTGGAGCCAGCCGATGCGTCCTCCAAAGTACAGCGGTGTGCGTCGAGTTGCCTGTGCCGTTTGAGCCACGGTTACCTCCGCTCCCAGCCAAGGGTTTTGCGAACTTCAGCGGGCCACGCGTTGGTGTCGAGTCCGTGGCGTTTGAACAGAGCCAGCGTCAGGCGTTCCATGCCGAAGCCGCAGCATGCGGTCTGGGCCACGTCACCGTTCGCGGTTTTGATGCCCCAGTTCTCGCCAAAGTAGTTCATGTGGTAGTTGAAGCTGAGGCAGGCGGTTGGTCCGGCGTTGTCGTTGACAGGGACAAGCAGCTCGAACTTCAGGTTCTGCGAACGCTGATTATCCGCCATCAGTTTGCCTGCACGGCCGAAGAACGGATCGTTGGCAATGTCCACTATGAACTCAAGCCCCAGCGATTTAGCGAACTCCTGTCCACGCTGTATCCAGTCTTCTCGGAAGTTCATCACCTGGTCCCGCGATCCGATGCGAACGTACTCGTGCATGCGGAAGAACTGCATCCGCGTGGGTTCGAGCGAAGGCTCATGGCGAAAGCAGTAGGACGTTACATCCACCAGGCTGCCACCTTCCGGCAGAGCTCCGCGCTTGGCGATGACGGGGTAAACGGAGTAACAGGCCGCAGGTGTCAGTACGATATCGACTGGCTTCTGGTTCTGCGTCCATTCCTCTCCGCGCTGGAGCCTGCCCATCAGCTTCTGGTGGTCGAGGTCGTTGCCGTCGAAGCTGTGAATGGTTCCGGCAAGGTGCGGAAAGTTCTTCATGTAGCCGCTTTTTTCAAAGACAGGCCGGGGCATGGCGGGAGGAAAACGCATCACTTCGGGCGAGTCTTTCAGACCCGCCTGCGTGATGGCATAGACCAGTCCGTCCACGATGTTCTCGAAGGTGCCGCTGCGTCCCCACAAACCATCCACGCCGCTGGGGATCAGGATGCCTGCTTCGATCAGGTTGTTGCGAAAGCCGTTTTCGAGTTCCATCGTTTCTCCGCTTCAGAAAGTGTTCCAATTTCGTTGCGCTGTGCCAGCAAAAGTGATCCTGTACTGCCTGCAATACGGTCGTTGCTGATCATCAACTGTGCCGACAGAATGTCGCGCAGGTGGCGTCCTACGCTGAACGGTGTGCCGTTCTTATATCCCGCCATACCGCAGATGAGCATGGCTTCGAGTACAACCTCGTAACACATCTGGGAGAGGTCGATTTTGAGTGTGTTGAGTGCCGTGGCACGTGCCAGGCCGGAGGGCCATCCAGCTTCTTCGGCGCTTACAGCCTGGTGTCCGGTGGAGACGTTGTGGCATGCGTCGTAGCTGGCCAGCATCGACGCCAGACGTTCCTGCATCAGCGTCATCTTGCCTGCGGCCACTGTTAAACGAGCCGCTCCCGGAGGTGTGCTGCCGGGCTTGCGGCGAGCCTGTTCGCGCAGGAAGGCACGGGCGCGGGTCAGAGCTTCCGCTGCTATGCCGGTCCACACAGAACTCCATAGCAGGTGCGAGACCGGAACCATGGTGTCGGCGGCAATGTCGGCGAAGTTTGCCGGGATAACCTGGTCGGCTACTCCCTTGCCTTCAAAGTGGAAGCCGCCGCTGCACGTGCCGCGCATACCTACGGCATCCCAGCCGTTGGTCGGTGTCAGAACGCTGTCCTGCTTCAGGCAGGTGACAAGCACCTGGTCCGAGGGAGGCGCGTCGGCCTGTGCACGTGTTGTTACCAGCAACGCATCGGCGTATTCGCCGTAGGAGATGGTTGGAGCTTCCTTGACCAGTGTGAAGCGGCCGTCGGCCACTTCGACTGCGCATGCGCTGGAGCGCATATCGCCGCCAATGCCGACCTCCGAGGTAATGGAGGCCAGCAAAAGCTGTTCCTTTGCAATACGTTGGGCAAAGTCGCGGTGCCAGGGCTGATGCAGTGCATGATGCACAATGCAGACCACCTGGCTCTGGTGCATGGCATAGACCATGGCCGAAGAGGCGCATGCCTGCGCCAGCCGCTGGCAGTGAGCCGCCACCGCGGTCAGCGATTGGCCCAGGCCGCCAAGATGGGTCGGGATCAGGCTTCCCAGGCATTTTGCCTCGCGGAGCGCCTGTAGTGACTCTTTGGGAAAACGAGCTTCCCGGTCTACAGCATCAGCATGCGCTGTAGCAACAGATATGGTTTGATCCAAGCGAGTGCGCCTCCAATGGCAAACAGCATTTGGGGAAGAACGCGTTTACTGCAGGCTTCGAATTGCATCGGACAGAGCATCCATGCTGACAAAAGTCGAGCGAGTCAGAAGCGAGTCGGGAAAGGAAACCCCAAACTCCTCCTCGATCGCAAGCATGACGCCTACTGTTGCAAATGAAGTAAGACCCGCGGCAAACAAATCGTCCCTTGAAGAAAGAGATGCAGCCGGCGATTTTAGTCCGCCAACCTCATCCAAAATTTTGCGAAGTTGTTCCTCCACACTGACTCCTGTATCCTGCCTGCCTCTTGCGTGCAGGTCAGGTAATAAATTCTGCTGAGAATACCAACAAAACGGCGTTTGCGCACTTGGAAAAACGCCGCAGCCGCACGATGACATTTTGCGTACTATGTCATCTTCAGCCTAAACCCGTTCACAACTGTTACCAATACTTTTGATTCGTATTACGGCAATAAGTTTGCTTTTCATCACTCCGGAAGAGCATAGGCTGTATCGGCAGGGCTATTGGAAGAAACCCTGGATCGCTTCGACCACGCGAGCCTGTTCTTCTGCAAGCAGTTCCGGGTAAACAGGCAGTGCCAGAACCTCGCGCGCGGCTTTTTCGCTTTCAGGGAACTGGCCTTCGCGATAACCCAGCGGCAGCAGCGCTTCCTGCAGATGCAGCGGCACCGGGTAGTAGACTTCGCTGCCTATGCCCTGTGCTTTCAGGTGTTTGTGCAATTCGTCACGACGCGGCGTGCGAATCACATACTGGTGCCACACATGCACACCGCGAACATCGGCCAGCGGCAGCACAATGCCGCCGTCCTCGACCTGGGCCAGCAGGCTGGTCTGGTGAAAGAGGTCGTGGTAACGCGCGGCCACCGTGCGGCGTTGTTCGTTCCACTGGGCGATGTACTTCATCTTCACCAGCAGCACCGCGGCCTGTACTGTGTCCAAACGCGAGTTCCAGCCAACCTCGTCGTGGTGGTAGCGGCGGCGCATTCCATGCGCACGTAGAGCCTTGGCCCGCTCGGCCACGGCGGCAGAGCGGAAGGTGCTCAGACCTGCATCGCCCCATGCACTGAGGTTTTTTGTGGGATAAAAGGAGAATGCGGCGGCGTCGCCCAGCGCACCGGCAGGAACGCCGTTCCAGCTTGCACCAAAGGCCTGTGCCGCGTCTTCAATCAACAGCAGGCCGTTTTCAGCGGCCATGCGATCGAAGCTGTCCCACTCCGCGCACTGGCCGTAAAGATGCACCGGCAGGATGGCTCGAACATCGTCGTGTACGGCAATGGCTTCGGCGGTGGCCGTGGGGCTGAGGTTAAAGGTCACCGGATCAATATCGGCAAGAACGGGCCTTGCACCGGCACGCAGGATGCTGCTCACCGTGGCGAAAAAGGAGAATGGTGTAGTCACCACGACGTCGCCTTTACCCACACCCAGCGATTCCATGGCCAGCCACAGGGCATCGGTTCCGCTGGCGCAGCCAACGGCTGCCGCGGCAGTCGTGAAGGCGGCGATGGCCAACTCCAGTTCGTGGACCTCTTTGCCTAGGACGAAGCGTCCCGCGGAGCAGACTTCGGCCACGGCAGCGGCTATCTCCGCACCGGCGGTCGCATACTGTCGGCTTAAATCGAGCATGGGAATGGGCACAGGTGTCGCGTCTTCCATCGTCTCCATGTTAGAGCAGCCTCGGGATGAAGCGAAGATCGAAGGTCATTTGTGCGTGGGAAATCTGCATCGGCAAAAGATTTAAGATCGCATTCTGTAATACATTCTGTATCGGAAGGTGAGTTTTTGCGTCTAACAACAGCGTGACTCGCGTTTTCTTTTTAAGAATAATGTGGGTTTGGCTTGCCATTGCAACCGGCCAGCCCGTATCGTTTTGTGCCTAAAGGCGTTGGCCTTTTGGGTTTAACCGGAAACTGCTCGTCCCATGGGATGTTTTCAGCTCTTTAGGAAATAAGCAGTTATGACATCGCGCTGTAAATAAGCAGCGCAAAAGGGAGATCGGCAAAGTATGGAATCGAAGCCGGCACAGAATATTCAGGACACCTTCCTGAACACCGTCCGCAAAGACAAGAGCGCCGTAACCATCTACCTGGTAAGCGGTGTGAAGCTCACAGGCAAAATCCGCTCGTTCGATAAGTATTCGGTGCTGCTGGAGAACAATGCGCAGGAGCAGTTGATCTTCAAGCACGCTATCTCCACCGTGGTCTCCATGCGTGGTGGTGCTATGCACGGAGACCGTCCGCATACTGCATCGCATCGGGCAGAAGGCGCGGGAGAATCGACCGGCGGAGCCTCCTAGGGGAGTAGTTCTGGAACCCTCGACATTGCAAAAGAACGCACCCTTGGACGGACGCAAACGCACCCGGCTGGAGGAGGCGACTGCACGCGCGCGCAAAGCCGGCCATTCTACCGAGTCGGAAGTGGAGCGCGCCGTTCTCGTCGTGGTGGAGATTACAGGCGAACGACGCAAGCTCTCTACTACCGCCATGCAGGCACGTCAGGCAGCCTCGCTGCACGACGGCGAGGAACCGTCGCTGGTGGAATCCGCTGATCTGGATTTCGATGCGTCGCTCGCGGAGTTTGAAGAGCTTGCGCGTTCCGCAGGCGCGGAGATTACCGGAACAGTGATTCAGCGGCGCGGTAAGCCCGATCCGGCAACGCTGATCGGGCCGGGCAAGGTGGATGAGTTGTCGGCGGTGGTGGCTTCCAGCGGCGCGAACCTCGTTCTGTTCGAGCACGACCTTACGCCGTCGCAGCTGCGCAATCTGGAACGCGAGCTGCCGTGTCGTGTCATCGACCGCACGCAGCTTATCCTCGACATCTTTGCGCGTCATGCACGCACACGTGAAGGCCATCTACAGGTGGAGTTGGCGCAGCTTGAATACCAGTTGCCGCGCCTTACAGGCCGAGGCAAGGCCATGAGCCAGTTGGGCGGAGGCATTGGCGCGCGTGGCCCCGGCGAAACCAAGCTGGAAACCGATCGTCGCCGCATTCGTGCACGTATCGATCGGTTGAAGGCGCAGCTTGAAGTGGTGCGCCGCAATCGTCGCCAGCAACGTCAGCGCCGCGAAGCTGTACCGGTGCCCACAGTCGCGCTGGTGGGCTATACCAACGCGGGCAAGAGCACGTTGTTCAACAAACTCACCGAGGCTGGCGTGCTGGAGTCGTCGCGCATGTTTGCCACACTCGACCCCAAGCTGCGGCATCTGAATCTGCCATCACGCCGCAAGGTTCTGCTCAGCGATACGGTAGGGTTCATACGCAATCTGCCGCACACGCTGGTCACAAGTTTCCGCGCTACGTTGGAAGAGGTGGAACGTGCCGAGTTGTTGCTGCATGTGCGCGATGCTGCTTCACCGAATCTTGATGAACAAAAGACGCAGGTGGAGAAGGTGCTGGCCGAGCTTGAAGTGTCGCGCACGCCGACCTTGCAGGTGCTGAACAAAATCGACCTTCTGCCTGCAGACGAGCGCTTCGATCTGGAACGCTTTCCCGCGCTCGATACTGTGGCGGTTTCCGCGTATTCAGGTGAGGGCATCGACAACCTGATTGCAGCGATTGAAAAACGCATCGGCGGCGAAGAAGCGGCTGACCCAACTGCAACCGCCATCTTCCGCATACCGCAGCGTGAAGGCCGAGTGCTGGCCGCGCTCGAAGCAGGCTGCTACATCGAGAAGAAAAAATATGAAGGCAACCTGGTGATGTTTACTGCCAGTGGGCCATCCTCGTTGCTGCAACGTTACCGGCGTTACATAGTGCACGAACAAGGCGCTCTGCCGGAGACATCGCCGAAAGAACAGCGCCCACGCTATCGCACACGTTCGCTGACGAAGTAGATCCGTTCTCGGAAAGAATCCCTTCGCTGTATGTTGTACAGCGAAGGGAAGAACAGCTTTAAACCGTTTGCGAAAGCACACGATTCAGGCGCTTCACAAAGCTTGCCGGGTCTTTCAACGGCACGCCTTCGAGCAGCAGGGCTTGGTCGAACAGCAGCCATGCTGCGTCTTCGACTTTGGCATTGCCGGTATCGTTCAGCAGCTTCTTCACAATCTCGTGGTCGGGATTGATTTCGAGAATGGGCTTAATCTCCGGCATGTTTTTCTGCCCCATGGCTTCCATCATGCGACGCATGCGGGCCGAAGGTTCATCCTCGTCCGACACGATGACCGATGGACTATCAGCAAGACGCGAAGATGCGCGCACATCTTTCACCGCATCGCCCAGCGTGGATTTGATCTTGTCGAGCAGCGGTTGCAGCTCTTTCGATTTCTCCTCGCTTGCCTCTTCCTTCACATCTTCATTGGCTTCGCCCTTATTCACCGACTTCAGGTCCACACCGTCGAACTGCGGCACGGCAGAGAAGACAATCTCGTCAACGTCGTCGTCCAGCAGAAGAACTTCAATGTCCTTCTTGCGATAGATCTCAAGCAGCGGAGAGTGGCGCAGAATGTTTTCCGCACCGCCGGTGATGTAATAAATAGCCTTCTGATCGGGCTGCATGCGCACCTTCACATCGGCAAGGCTGGTAAGCCCTTCGGCCTTTGTCGACTTCACACGCACCAGTTCCAGCAGCGCATCGCGATTGGCGTAATCGCTGTACAAACCTTCCTTCAGCGGACGGTTGTACTCCGCGATAAACTCCGCGTACTTTTCGGGGTTGCTTACGGAAAGATTCTTCAACTCCGACAGAATCTTCTTCACGCTTGCCGTGCGAATCGAAGTGAGCACGCGGTTCTGTTGCAGGATTTCGCGCGACACATTCAGCGGCAGGTCTTCGCTGTCGATGATGCCGCGCACAAAACGCAGATACTGCGGCAACAAATCCTTCGAGTCATCCATGATGAAGACGCGCTTCACATACAGCTTCACGCCTCCCTTTGCATCCACCTGGTACAGGTCGTGCGGAGCCTTCTTCGGAATGTAGAACAGAGTGGTGTAATCCAGCGTGCCTTCTGCATGGTTGTGAATCCACAGCAGCGGATCTTCCCAGTCGCCGGTGATGGATTTGTAAAACTCGCGATAGTCTTCGTCGGTGAGTTCACTCTTCGAGCGACGCCACATGGCCGAAGCCGCGTTCACCTGTTCGGTCACACGCGTCTTCACCGACTCCTTTTTCTCCGCGTCCCACTCGCTCTTATCGAAGGTCAGGTAGATAGGAAAGGCGATGTGGTTGGAATACTTCTTCACCAGCTCCTGCAAGCGCCATCCGTTGGCGTACTGGTCGCCCTCGGAGTTGAAGTGCAGTGTGATGGATGTACCTGCTTCCGTGCGCGCTTCGTCGCCGGTTACGGCTTCCATTTCAAAGCCTGATTTGCCGTCGCTGGTCCAGCGCCAGGTCTGCTCTTCACCGGCCTTGCGCGTGAGCACGACAACCTTGTCGGCCACCATGAAGATGGAATAGAAGCCCACGCCAAACTGTCCAATGAGGTTAGAGTCCTTCTTCGCATCGCCCGAGAGTTGCGAGAGAAAGTTCTTCGTGCCGGAGCGTGCAATGGTGCCCAGATGCGAGATCAGGTCCTCGTCATTCATGCCGATGCCGGTATCGGCAACGGTGAGCAGCTTCTTCTCTTCGTCAAGAGTGAGGTCGATGCGAGGTGTGAAGGGAAGCGATTTAAAGCGGTCATCCACCAGCGTCAGATGACGCATCTTGTCCAGTGCATCGGATGCGTTGGAGATCAATTCGCGCAGAAAGATTTCCGGGTGCGAATAGAGCGAGTGAATGATGAGTTGCAGCAGTTGTGAGACTTCTGTCTGAAATTCCTGTTTCGCCATAACGTTTCCATTTTATGGCGAAACCGGTAGGAATTTGCAGACGGAGATTAGCGGTAGCGTTCCACTTCTGCGAGCAATGCGATCTTGCGTGAAGGTGAAAGAAAACTTGCTTCCACAGAATTCGCCGCGAACTCCCGCATCTGTTCGTTGGTGAATTCAAATTCGCGCTGCACGGTTTCGTACTCGTCGAGCAGGTCAGAGCCGAACATCGGTGGATCATCGGAGTTGAGTGTCACCATCAAGCCGCGTTCAAAGTAGTGGCGCACCGGATGTGCATCAAGCGAGCGGCAACAGCCCGTGCGCAGATTGCTGGTCACATTCAGTTCCAAGGGAATCTGCTTTTCTGCAAGCACGTCGAGAAGGTCGAGATCGTCCACCGCGGAGAGAGCATGGCCCAGTCGTTCCGCACCAATGTTGATCGCGCTCCAAATGCTCTGCGCCGGAACGCTTTCGCCTGCATGCACGGTTAAATGCAGGTTGTTCTGTTTAGCTTCGGCGTAGAGTTCTTTGAAGTCAGCAGCGGGGCCGCGCGCTTCATCGCCGCCAATGCCAATGCCCATAATGCTGGGATATTGATGCTTTAACTCAGCAGCTTTGCGAAAGACAATCGCAGCTTCTTCCACTCCGAAGTGGCGCACCGCATCGAAGATCCAGAGGATGGTGGTGCCGAAATCTTTTTCTCCGCGCACGCGGCCACGTTCGACGGCGGCGGTCATCTCTTCCACTGTGATCTGCTGCTTGAACTTGAGAATGATGCCGACGGAGATGTAAACCTCCGCATGCTTGACGCCCTGCTGCGAAAGGCGATGGATCATCTCATAGGTGATAAGTTCGTAATCCGCGGGTGTTTGAATGCGTTCGCTGACAGACTTGAAGGCCATCAGGAAACCGAGAAAATCCTCGTAAATGTACAGGCTCTTCGCTGCTTCCAGTGCGAGCGGTTCCGCATCATTACGCTGCGATAGCTGTACCAGCGTCTCTGGCACAATCGTGCCTTCGAGGTGCAGATGCAACTCGCACTTGGGCAACCCACGCAACCATTCACGATCGATTTCAATATGTGTCACATCGATTAGTGTATGCGCAACGTTAGTTCAAGCTGGCGAATTCGCTGCGTTTGCGGCTGTAGAAGAAGTAAACGAACAGGCCGATGACGAGCCACACGAAGAATCGTTCCCATGTGCGAATGGGCAGGCCTGTCATGAGCAGCACGCAGAACAGCACGCTGAGCACAGGGACAATGGAGCCGCCGGGAACACGGAATCCGCGATAGCGTTCCGGCTGGCGACGACGCAGTACCACTACGCCGATGCTGACCAGTACGAACGCGAACAGCGTGCCAATGTTCGACAGCTCTGCCAGTGTGCCCACGTCGAAAAGTCCTGCGGGGATGGCGACGAGGATGCCCGCAACCCATGTGGCAAACGCGGGTGTGCGGTAGCGCGGATGCACCCTGGAGAAGATGTCCGGCAGTAGCCGGTCGCGGCTCATGGCAAACCACACACGCGCCTGTCCAAGCTGGAAGACGAGGATCGATGAGATCATGCCGACCAGCGCGCCCACCAGAACGATCAGCCGAACGATGTGCAGCCTGGTGGAGTGCGTGTCGGTGGAGAGTCGTTTCAGCGCGTTGACCACCGGTGCCGCATCGCCCGCAACCGACGACCACGGCACCATGCCAGTGAGCACAAGCGCCACGCCAATGTAGAGGATCGTGCATACGATCAGGGTGGCGATGATACCGATGGGCACATCGCGCTGCGGCTGTCGGCACTCTTCACTGGCGGTAGAGACGGAATCGAAGCCGATGTAAGTGAAGAAGATGATCGACCCGCCCGCCAGCACGCCGGGCCAGCCGTTGGGCGAGAATGGATGGTAGTTGCCGGGATGAATAAAGCTGATGCCCGCGAAGACAAAGACTAGGATGGCAACGATCTTCACCAGCACCATGATGTTGTTCGTTTTGGCCGATTCGCGAATGCCGCGCACCAACACCATCGTGAGAAGAATCACGATGAGAAACGCCGGAATGTTAAAGCCAAAGTGCCAGCCCGGCGCGTAGATGTCGTGTCCTTGCAGGTCCTGCAAGCCAAGCGGCAGGTATGCGGGTGAAAGCCATTGCGGATGGAAGCGGATGCCGAGCCAGTCCAGCAGATCGACCACGTGCGCGGCAAAGCCCACGCTCACGCTCATGTTGCTGAAGGCGTATTCCAGGATCAGGTCCCAGCCGATGATCCACGCCACCAGCTCGCCCAGCGTTGCGTAGGTATAGGTGTAGGCCGATCCGGCAATGGGAATCATGCTGCTCAACTCGGCGTAGCAAAGCCCGGTAAAGGCGCAGACGATGGCCACAAGGATCATGGAAATCGCCAGCGCCGGGCCTGCTCCCGGACGCCCGGCCACCGAGCCGTGATGGAGGATGAAGTCGATCACCGGCGAATCTCGGAAGGTGGCCAGCGAGGCTGGATTACCCGCAATGGCCGTTCCGATCACGGTGAAGATGCCGCTGCCGATCACCGCGCCAATGCCCAGCGCCGTCAGCGAAACCGGGCCGAGCGTCTTCTTCAGCGCTGTTTCCGGACGCTCCGATTCGTCGATGAGTTGATCGATAGATTTGGTCGCAAAAATCTGTCGGGGCAGGGTCGTGTCCTCGGCGGAATGGATAACTTTACTGTAACGCGAATGGTTCTGCTCGTGCCTGCGCCAAAGATTGCATGTGCAGGCACACCTTATATTTCCTCTGCCTTTGGTAAACCATATGCAGCTACCCAGCATTCCAACCGGATGAGTGCAGGAGGTTACCTTATGAAAAAGTGGACGCTGGTTCTTGCAGGTGCTGCATTGCTTGCTGCTGGATTTGCGATCGGGCAGGATTCACCGGAAGAGTTGATGGCGGCCACACACTGGCTGACGTTGATGAACCGTCCGGGAGATACCGACAAGACCATCTCCCACGCGGAATTTAGTTCCTATATGGATAAGCAATTTAAAGCGGCCGATGCCGACCACGACGGAACCCTGGACATTAAGGAGCTTGGACACCTGCACACCCTGCTGTTGGGGCAGTAGGATTTTTACCGGAGGAGTTTTGCGTGGTGCAAAGGCGTGTTCTTGCAGGGCTGGCAACTGTTCTGATGGCAACATCGGCTTGGACGCAGAGTGGTGTGCTCTTTGGTAAATGGAGCAGGCCCGTGTCGCAGCCGGTTATCCGGCCGCAGGCGGACAGCGTCTTTGTTGATCCCGTGAGCGGCAAGTCTGTCCACTGGCAGTCCTTGCACACGTTTAATCCTGCGACGATTGTGCGCGACGGCAAGGTCTACGTCCTGTACCGCGCCGAAGACGATTCTGGTTCCATGATGATCGGCGGCCATGTGTCGCGGCTTGGCCTGGCCGTGAGCGACGATGGCATCTACTTCCGCCAGATGCCGCAGCCCGTTCTCTATCCCGCGAAAGACGCGCAGGAAGAACGTGAATCGCCCGGCGGTGTGGAAGACCCGCGCATCGTGGAAGCGCCCGACGGAACCTACGTACTCACCTATACACAGTGGTCGCGCAAGCTGGATCGCTATTCGGTGGGCATTGCTACGTCGCGCGACCTGAAACACTGGCAGAAGCAGGGGCCAGCTTTTCAGGGAGCGCATGGAGGCCGCTACGACACCTACAAGTACAAGTCGGCGGCCATCCTCACAGAGCGGAAAGGCGACCGGCTGATTGCGGCCAAATTAAATGGCAAATACTGGATGTTCTGGGGCGATCTAGGCATTCGTCTCGCCACATCGGACGACCTGATTCATTGGATGCCGGTGGAATTATCGCCGGGCGAGCCAAAGGTCATCCTGAAACCGCGCGCGAGCCTACCCGACAGTGATTTTCCTGAAGCGGGACCACCACCTGTACTGACGAAGCAGGGCATCGCCATGCTCTACAACGGCAAAAACAAGGACGGCGAAGGCAAAGACCCAGCCCTGAAAGCCGGAACCTATGCGGTGTTGCAGACGCTTCACTCCGCAACGAACCCGGAGAAGATTCTGTCGCGCACAGACGTACCTGTCTTCAAGCCGGAACTGCCCTTTGAGCAGAGCGGCCAGTATGCCGCAGGCACAACCTTTTCCGAAGGGCTGGTGCTCTTCAAGGGCAAGTGGTGGATGTATTACGGCTGTGCCGATTCATTTGTAGGCGTGGCCACTGCTGATGTAGTTAAGTGAAACGTAAAAGGCCCGCACAGAATGCGGGCCTTTCGTTTGGTTTGAATTGTGAGATTAGCGCTTGGACTGACCCTTGCTTAGCGTCTTGACCTTCTTCTTGTTGCTGCCGCGCGGCTCGGTGCGAGGAGCCTTGGGAGCTGCGTTCTTGCGTGCAGTGCGCTTCGCTGCTTTGCGCTCGTCGTGGGACAGTGCCTTGGTATTTGCCATTTCTTTGAACTTCTTCCTGACTAATAAAATTTCGCCGGCGATGCGCCTGCGTGGGCGCTGAGTCAGAGCTAGAGCTTTTCCCGCGATCATCTGGTGTCATGAAACATCTGCGAATGCCGTTTTCCTTGAGAGAAAACGGCGCAAGCATCTGTGATTCGCGATACACCTTCGCGGAAAACGCTATACGCTCTAGAGCTTCTCAAGCTGGGCAAACTTCTCCACCAGCTTCTTCACGCCGTGCTGTCGAAATTCTACCGTAATCTTGGCGTCTGAGCCTGATCCTTCGCGACTTACCACTCGACCTTCGCCATATTTCGGGTGTCGGACGGCTGCTCCGCGAGTGAAACCCGTATCCCCGGCCTGTTCCGGCAGGTCCATTTTGGGCCGCATCGCGCTGCCGAATTTCGTGTTTCTGCTAAAGAAACTGGCAATATTGTCGATGCTCGATCCGCCTCCGCCACCCGTTTTCTTCGACACTCCAAATTGCAGGCCGTAATTGCTGCGTGGTTTTTGCGGAGGCGCGGCACCGCTCTGGTCTTCGTCTTCGTAGCTGTAGTGGCGCTCGCCGGAGTCGTCGTCGCCACGCCGTTTGCCCCAGCGGTTGCCGTAGCCGTACTCTTCGCGGAAGGCCGGCCGTTCCGCAGGAGAACCCAGGTCTTCCATCATGCGCGCCGGAACCTCTTCGAGAAAGCGCGAGGGCAGGCTTACATCGGGCATGTCCGCACCATACCGCCGACGGTAGCGCGCACGCGTCAGCACCAGCGTATCCATTGCCCGCGTCATGCCCACATAGCAAAGGCGGCGTTCTTCTTCCAGACCGTTCGGGTCCTGCAACGTGCGCGACGAAGGGAAAAGCCCTTCCTCCATGCCGCACAAAAAGACCAGAGGAAACTCCAGGCCCTTGGCTGCGTGCAGCGTCATTAACGTCACACGCGCATCCATGTTGATGGAGTCTGCATCGCTGACCAGCGCTGCGTGATCCAGAAAGTTGGCCAGAGTTTCACCGCGTTCCTGAGCATCCTGGGCCGCGTTGGCAAGTTCCTTCAGGTTTTCAATGCGGCTGAAGGACTCCGGCGTCCCCTCGTTCTCCAACTGCTTAATGTAGCCGCTGCGATCGTTCAGAAACTTGATCAATTCCGGCAGCGTGGCCGGATCGCCCGGAGCGCGGAAACCGTCAATACGCGCACTGGTTTCAAGCGATGCGTCAGCCACTGATTCGACAATGGGCGAAGCCTTTTCGCGTAACTCAGCAAACATCTCCTGCGTACTTCGTTTCTGTCGCTTTGCTGCCTGTTGCTTGCTGGCTTCAAACGGATTGAATGAAACCGCTGGCTCGCTTGGTGCAGCCGCAGCAAACAAAGAAGTCTGTGTTTCTGAAATATCGAACGAAAAATCAAAGCTCGTATCGCTGACTGTCTCCGCAGACGCAGCCAGTGCCAGCGACTCTTCTTCGGCATCGCTAAAGCTGAAGCTCGTATCCACATCGGCATCGCTTGCGTGTGCATTTTCCGCGGCAAGGGTGCTGCGTTCTTCACTCACACCAAAGTCGAAACCAAAGTTAACGCTGGTATCGAACGAAGTATCTTCGTTCGCGTCGCTTACCGTGGCAGCATTTTCTTCTGCGCCAACAAACTCTGTCGCTTCGGATGTATTGTGCTCGACAAGCCCAGTATCTGCGGCCAGAGCTTCGCCCGGATCAGGGCCAAGCAGCATGCGCGCATCCTGAATCAGTTGCCGAAAACCGCCGAGTGCGGTGAGTGCTCGCGCAGGCAGCAGTTGTTCCTGAATCGCGTGAGCGATAGCATCCCACGTACTCATACCTGTGGTCAGAGCAATGCGTCCCAGCGTCTCCAGAGTGGTCTTGCCAATACCGCGCGCGGGTGAATTGATCACGCGATTCAGTGCAATCGAATCGTTCGGATTCTGCACCAGCTTCAGATAGCTGAGCATGTCCTTCACTTCGGCGCGCTCGTAAAAGCTGAAGCCACCTACCATGTGGTACTGGATGTTGTAACGACGCAGCGCCTCTTCTACCAATCGCGACTGCGAATTGGTTCGATACAACACCGCACACTTCGGCGTTTCGCCGCTCTGTCCTGCTTCGCGCAGATAGGTCTGTACGCGATCTGCGATGAAGAGCGCTTCGTTTTCACCATCGGGCGCTTCGTAATATCCGATGAGCGATCCGCCTTCGCGCGTCGTGAACAACTCTTTGCCCTTGCGCTGTGTGTTGTTGCGCACAACGGCTCCGGCGGCTTCTAGAATCACCTGTGTGCTGCGATAGTTCTGTTCCAGCCGGATAACCTTGGTGTTCTCGAAGTCTTTTTCAAAGTCGAGAATGTTCTTAATATCCGCGCCGCGCCAGCTATAAATCGACTGGTCTTCATCACCTACAACACAGACGTTGCCATGCGTTCCGCTGAGCAGCCGCATCAGTTCATACTGCGGACGATTCGTGTCCTGGTACTCGTCGATCAGCAAGTAGCGATAACGACGCTGATACCGCTCACGCACTTCCTGGCTCGATTTCAACAGCCGCACTGTCTCCAGCAGCAGATCGTCAAAGTCCATCGCGTTGTTCTTCGCCAGCTCGTCTTTGTAGATCTTGAAGATGTGCGCAATGCGTTCTTCCAACGGATTGGCCGATGCAAGAAAATATTCCTGCGGATCGATCATGTGGTTCTTCGCCCATGAGATTCGGCCCAGCGCCACTCGCGGTTTCAGCTGCTTGTCGTCCACGCCCAGCCGCTTCAACGCCTGCTTCACAATGGCCTGCTGATCGGATTCATCGTAGATAGCGAACGATTTCGTCAGTCCCTGTCCATTCACGCGTAACGCTTCAATATCGCGGCGAAGAATACGCACGCATAGCGAATGAAAGGTTGAGATCAGCGGCCTGGCTAGCGACGAATGCCCGATGAGCGTATCCACCCGTTCGCCCATTTCCTTGGCTGCCTTGTTGGTAAAGGTCACGGCAAGAATGTTGTCAGCGGGAACGCCCTTGTCTTCAATCAGGTGCGCAATGCGATGCGTAATCACGCGGGTTTTGCCTGAGCCTGCACCTGCCAGAAGCAGCACCGGGCCATCCACTGTAAGGACACCCTCTCGCTGCTGCGGATTCATCTTTTCAAGAAAGCGCGACTCAACCGACACATACTTAGTTTATCGCGTTCTCTTTTTCCACCGTGGCAACAGGTCGCTCGCGGCTGGATCGCTCAGCGCTGCTATTGGACTGCTATTGGACAATGCCACCGGCGTTCTCCGGCACAATGCGTACACTGTTGGCGTTGCAACCACGCAGCTTCACGCAGGCAATGGGATGCATGTCCTTGTCAAAGCACACCGAGACTGCGGTCAGGTCGTTTTTGCCGCAGGAAAGGTTGAAGCTGCCCTGTGGGAATGTCGGATTCTCCTTGTAGAACATGGTGAGAATCTGGTCCGGTGTCATGCGCGCTTCATGGTCAAGCGACTTGAAGAACTCTGGTATTGAAACCGAGTCGTACGCCTGGCGCGCAGTGCCGAAGAAGGCATCGGGCGACAGTGTTGTGCATGTGCCGTGTTTCTCCCATTCATGCCGCAGCAGAGCAATGTTCGGCGTGATGTCCAGGTAGCGTTTCAGATCGCGTGGGCCCGGCCGATCCGAACAGTGTGACGGATAGGTGCCGTCAAAGTTCTGCGTCCACAGTCCATGCAGCACAAAGGCATGCGGCTGCGAACACGCCATTTCTTTGCCTGCATGTTGTTTCTCTTCCGCTGACAACGTGTTCAGTGTGTCGCAGAAGGCCGGCGACCATGCAAGATTCATCACGTAGTAGTCAAACTGCCCGGGTTGTCCATGTACCTCCTGTGCATGCATAGAGCACGTCGCGAAGAAAAACGCAAGAACGAAGAGGAGAGCAAAGTGAAAACGTTGCATGAGAAACATTCTCCTCTGACACGAAGAGCAGATCAATGAAATACGTTTCTTCGTGCCCAACAGAATGCAAAAAGAAAAATTAAAAATCGTGGAACGATCCTTCATGGGCTGCGTATCACTCAATGCGCGACGATGTTCAAACCTCGAGGGAACTTCGCCAGCTATACAAAACTGATTCCCAGGGAGAAGCCCCATGATCCGTCGTAGTGTTTCCACAATCGTTCTCGCAGCCTGCACATTCGCCCCGCTCGCTTCGCATGCATCCTCTCTCTTTGGCAGAAATACCAATGCTGTCGCCAACGTCAAGATGGTGAAGATGACGCTGAAGAATAATAGTGCGCAACCCATGGAAGTCTTCATCGAAGACAAGCCTGTGACCCTGGCTGCAAATGGCGGTGAATACAAGTTGAATGCGCCGGAAGGCACCAAGGTCTATGGAGCCGACAAGAGTGTGAAGGTCACCGTAACCCGAAACCTTCAAGGTGCTGTCTGTTCCTTCCGTTAAAAGTTATTTCGAAACAGGGAAGGGCAGCGGCGGCCTTTCCCTCTGTCTTTGCCTTAGAAAGCCGCAGTCGTGAGTTGGACGTGAGGTGGTGCACTTCACGTCCGTTCTTTGCATCTCCTACTTTCCTCAAAATGCCCGATGCGACTTCTTCTGTAATTTCTGTTCACACAGACTCGTTATCCTGTGTTGTATGAGACTGAAGACGTTGTGTGTGTTCTGCGCGTCGGCTTATGGTGTGCGTGAGGAATATCGCAGAGAAGCAGAAGCGCTGGGAAAAGTTTTAGCCGATCGCGGTATTGGCCTCGTCTATGGCGGAGCCAGTGTCGGGCTGATGGGTGCCGTGGCGAATGCGTCCCTGGCCAACGGAGGCACTTGCATCGGCGTTATCCCGCATGTGCTGGTAGATAAGGAAATCTCAAACCACGGACTTACCGAGCTTCACGTGGTCGACACCATGCACACGCGCAAGGCATTGATGGGCGAAAAGGCCGATGCCTTTCTGATTCTTCCCGGTGGCTACGGCACGCTGGAAGAACTTTTCGAAGTCCTCACCTGGCAGACGCTTCGCCTGCACTCCAAGCCCACTGTTCTGTTAAATACCGCAGGTTTCTATGACAGCATGCTTGCCTTTCTGGATCATTGTGTCCAGGAGGGTGTGCTGAAGCCGCAGGCCCGTGCCAACCTGATGGTTGCCACATCGGTTGAAGATGCACTGGCACTGATTGAACAGAAGCTGGACAGCTGAATCTTCGATAGTTATCGAATCATCGAAATGAATAACGAGTAGAAGGAGCTTCAACCTGTATGCCAAACCTGTTTGATCCTATCCGCGTGGGCGATCTGGATCTGCCGAACCGAATCTTCATGTCACCACTCACGCGCCTGCGTGGAACCGCCAATCACATTCCGCGACCGGAGTTGATGGCGAAGTATTATGCGCAACGTGCCACGGCTGGCTTGATTATCAGCGAAGGCATACCGGTTTCGCCCATGGGCGTGGGGTATCCGCGTGTCCCTGGCATCTGGTCGGCGGAACAGGTGGAAGCCTGGAAGCCCATTGTGGACGCTGTACACAAGGCAGGCGGACGCATCTTCGCGCAGCTCTGGCATGTGGGTCGCATCTCGCATTCGTCTTATCTTGGCGGCCAGTTGCCGGTTGCGCCCAGTGCCATTGCGGCCCAGGGCCATGTCAGCCTTATTCGTCCAATCACTGCATTTGAAGCTCCTCGCGCACTTACTGTAAGTGAGATTCATGAAGTAGTAGAGCAGTTCGGTCGCGCAGCCGAGAATGCCAAGGCCGCAGGCTTCGACGGTGTGGAACTGCACGGAGCCAACGGGTATCTTCTGGATCAGTTTTTGCAGACAGGCAGCAACCATCGCGAAGATGAGTACGGTGGTTCAATAGAGAACCGCGCTCGCCTGATGTTGCAAGCAGCGGACGCAGCAATTGCTGTTTATGGCCCTGGCCGTGTAGGCATGCACCTGGCTCCGCGCAGCGATGCACATGGCATCAGCGACGCCGACGGAACGGCAACGTTCACTTATGTCGCACAGGAGTTCGGCAGGCGGAAACTGGCATTCCTCATGGCGCGCGAACATGTTGCTGACGATAGTCGTGGCGCAGCCATCAAGCGAATCTTTGGTGGTGTCTTTGTAGCCAATGAAGGTTTCACTCTCGAAACAGCGAACGCTATCATCGAACGCGGTGATGCGGATGCAGTTGGCTTCGGCAAACTTATGATCGCGAACCCGGACCTGGTCCAGCGTTTTAAGGAAAATGCTTCTTTAAATACGCCCAATCCTGACCATTTCTATACGCATGGACACGAAGGCTATACGGATTATCCCGCGCTCTAACGGTGTCCTGACCACTAGAAAGGGGGTCGGCATTCTTGAATGCCGACCCCCTTTCTAGCGAATATCGTTAGAAGTGCCGAACGTAACGAACCGATTCGGATGAGCGTTCCGAAGCCTGGTCCATTGGAGTGGCGCGATCGGCTGTGCGCTCAATCGAACGTGCCACAATATCGCGCGAGCCCAGTCCGAACGCAAGCGCCAGGGCCAGTACCATGCCCCCGAAAAGTATGCCGAATCCGATCTCTACAATATTGCCGCCAATCTCAAGATGGTCGAGCACCATGGCCGCGGTAAAGATCAGTACCAGCCATTTCACACCCAGTGAAAGCGCTCGCGCATAATTCAGTTTTGCATTGACCGCGCTGATTAGTACCGACCGTGAGATGTAGCGGGCAAAGATCGTGCCACCAATCAGGATGAGCAGCGCTCCTACTGAATGTGCAAGATAAGGCAGGATAAACGGTGTCAGATCGCTGGTGCCTGCAGCGTCGTATGCAGAGACGCCGATCACCAGTCCCAGCACAACACACGCCCAGAAGATCAGCCTGCTGATAAGCAGGGAAGGACTATGGGAAGGCGCCCAGTCCGACAGGCCCGCGGAGTTTCTTTCACTCACACGTTCATCAAAGCGCATGCGCAGCAGCAAGGAGCGCGCGCCGGCTGAGAGCGCCGCTCCCAGCAGTGCAAGAATCACAACTGCCAGCAGCAACGCGAGTACACCGGGTAGGAAGACCGCGAGCTTGGTAAGCACACGTCCGAACGAATCGATAAGAGCGTATTTCACTTGCGAAAACATAATCCGAATCTCCTCTGTGTGGCGTGGCCTCTGCTACGGATTGAAGCGATCTGGCCAGCGCCAGCGTGAGACAAGGTAAGGCTTATCAGCTTCGAAGGCGCGTGCAAGCGACTCCGGTGGATTGGTTGCGTCTGTAGTCTGTGCCGCAAGAATATGCGAGGCAACCCACGCCAGGTAAAGCGGCGTAAGCGTGCCCAGAAGGTGGCCGCGGTTAATCGTGCGCAGGCGATAGGCAAGCACAAAGTCATACAGGATGCGGACCCAGAGCGCATCGGGCATAGAAAAGCTTTCGTTCGGCATGCGTGAAAGTCGCTTCAGTCCAAGCAGTGTCTGCGGCGGCAACACCAGCGACCAGATCTCCTGCAAGTTGCCGTGCGCAATGCGGAAGCTCTCGATCATCTCTGCAACTTCATCGCTCGATACCGGTTCCGTGGTTACATGCTGGGCGGGGACTACATCCAGCGAAAGCATCGCCTGCAATGGCCGCGTGCGTTGCCAGAAGCTTGCTTTCGCTTCAATCTCTGAGAACAGGGAGGAACCAAGCAGATTCAATACCAACGACAGGTCTGTATTGGGCTGTATCGGAAATATACGCGTGCCCGCAGTGATTTCAGCCACGATAAATCCTGCGGCGGCAGCTTCGGCGGTTGGCCATACAAAGGCATCGCCACCAGACGCTTTTGCTGCTTGTCCTGCTGCCACTGCCATTCTCTCTGCCGCACGCACCGACAACACCTGGTCCAGCGCAAAGGGGAAACACGCCTTCACTCCGAAGATGGCACGCGATAAAGGATAGAGCAACGCCGCATTGATTAAGGCTTCGTTCGAACCAACACTGTATCGAGGCAGAGCCACATCCGCATTGCGGTCAAGCACTGCATCCACCATGCCGCGCAACGCATCCGGGTGCAATGTCTGCGCTTCGGCTCCCAGTAGAATGCCGCACGATGTTTTGTACGTCTGCATCACATCCTGCATGTTGCGATAGGACGCGGCCGTTGTTGTATTCAGAGATGGCTTGTTGCCGTCGAATGCATACGGCTGCATGGAGAAGCCTTCGTGCTGCCATGCATCGGCTTGGGGATTGGTCGCGGGATAGGCAACGATAACCGATGCAGTGCGACTGCCGAGCGCTGCCTGCAACAGTTTGAGAATAGGTGTAAGTTGCTCAACGGTTGCATCGGCACACCATGTTCCCAGGCACACAGCAATGCCTGTGGTTGCCGGGTTTGCAGAGTGTGGCGGATCGACTCGCATCTCCATGTCAGCGGCGGAGCTCATGCCTCACCTTCTTTGCTTTCGAGTAAACCAAGAATGCCGGATAATGGGATGGAAATCCAGTCGGGCCGATTATTCGCCTCGTAGACCACTTCGTAAAGGGCCTTTTCCATCAGGTACGCACGCAATATCAGCGGTGTATCGGCCGCCGCCACGGGTGTACCATCGGTTGCCTGCCTATACCCATCCATAAAGGCCGCATCCACATCGCGCTCCCACTGCCAGCGTGCTGCGGAAGGCTCCGAGCCGAAGCCGGTTGCCGCAGCATACGAAAAAGAACGCATCATGCCTGCCACATCGCGCAACGGCGATTGCTTCATGCGCCGCTCTTCAAGCGAGCGTGCCGGTTCGCCTTCAAAGTCCAGCAAGATAAAGTCATCGTTCGCGCGCAGCACCTGCCCCAGGTGATAGTCGCCGTGAATGCGAATACATATACCCGCATCGGCGACGGTGATTTCTCCCACACGCCGCGCAATTTTCAGCATCTCATCGCGTTTGCTGAGCAACGTGGCCACAGGAGCCAGCAGGTGGTCTGACAGCTCGCTGAAGCGTGTCTTCAGCGTTTCAACGGTTTTGTGAATCTGTCGTTCCATGCGTTCCGCATCCAGCTTCAGCGATTCCGCATCGGCTGAATGGGCTTTGAACGCGGGATCTACCGTTGGCGTAGCCAGCGCAATGTGCATCTCTCCGGTGCGTTGTCCCAGAAGCCGTGCTGCGGCCACATAATTCTCCGCACCGTTATTGGCTGCACGCGATTCGGCAATCCTGTGCAGTGTCCACTCCCATCCATCGCCATCGTTTGGCACCAGCCCCTGTAACAGACCCAGAGTTGTTGTTTCTTTCTTGTTGTCCGTGTACAGCAGTTCGCCGGCAAAGGGTGCAATGTGATTGAAGTGCGCTACTTCTGTAAGAAAACGACCAATCTCCGCGTCGGGATTTTCTCCCATCTGCAAACGCCGAAAGAGTTTCAGAATGAGTTTGCCTTCGTAGATCAGCGAGGAATTACTTTGTTCCGCAGTGCCCAGCCGCGATGCTACATCTCCTTCGCCGCGCAGTTCGCTGAATGCAGAACTGGGTTTACCGGCAAACATCGCACCGGTCTCCGTGGTGAAGTTTTCGCTCCTGCCGATCATCTGCAACAACGCCTGTCGTACCTCTTCAAGCACCAGTGCATCGACCAGAGCGCCGTTCGATCCAAGGTTGCCGTGTGCCAGCGCAATAATGCTTTGCGGACGTTCTTCGCGCAGGTCTTCTGCCTGCTCACTGCACACATAAGCCACCGGCAAGGTATAGCTGTCGCGTTCACCTTCAATGTAGTCCACATGCAGCAGAAGGATAGCTGCGGGCAGTTCCCCGATAGTAATAATGTCGGTAATCGTAATGCCCTTAATCGTGCGCGATTTCGCGCCGAACCAGCGCTGTCCCTGTAGAAATCTCGGCAGGAATGTCTCCTGCAACAGCTCCGAGCTGGCCCCCGTCACCGCGCTGCGAAAATCTATCGCAGGCAGAACCAGTTCCTGGCCTCGATGATCCACGACAACTGGAGTCTCCTCTTCCTCTTCGGGTGCGGGTTGTAGCTCAAGCCAGAGAAATGCGTAGGGACCAAGTGTCACCGGATAAGGCTCGTGTGTGATGCGCGGAAATGTAACGTATCCCAGCATCTCTATCGGCACCATGCCTTCAAAACGTGAAAGGTCCAGTGTCACCGGCTGGGCAAAGCGCGACAGGTTGGCCACGCAGACCACGCGTTCTGCATCGTATTCGCGAACGTAGGCAAGCACCTTGCGATTTTCCGGGCGTAAAAACTCCAGTGTGCCGCGACCGAACACCTGGAATAGTTTGCGCAGTGCAATCATGTTGCGCGTCCAGTGCAGCAGTGACGATGTATCGCTCTCCTGTGCTTCTACGTTAATGGCTTCATAGCCCCAGATCGGGTCCATGATGACTGGTGAATACAGTTTTGCTGGTACAGCGCGCGAGAAGCCTGCATTGCGGTCGCTGTTCCACTGCATCGGAGTGCGCACGCCGTTGCGATCGCCAAGATAGATGTTGTCTCCCATGCCGATCTCATCGCCGTAATACAGAATCGGCGTTCCCGGTAATGAGAGCAGCAGCGAATTTAACAGCTCAATACGGCGGCGGTTGTTATCCAGTAACGGCGCCAGCCTGCGACGAATACCCACATTGATGCGCATACGCGGATCGGCGGAGTACGCCAGGTACATGTAATCGCGCTCGTCATCCGAAACCATCTCAAGCGTCAGTTCATCGTGGTTGCGCAGAAAGATGCCCCACTGGCATGTCGGCGGAATCTCCGGTGTTCGCGCCATGATTTCGGTAATGGGCAAGCGGTCTTCCTGGCGCAGCGCCATGTAGATACGCGGCATCAACGGAAAGTGAAATGCCATGTGGCACTCATCGCCATCGCCGAAGTAAGGCCGCACATCGTCCGGCCACATATTCGCTTCGGCAAGAATCATGCGGTTCTCGTACTCCGCATCCATCACCGCTCGCAACTCGCGTATGACTTCGTGCGTCTCCGGAACGTTTTCGCACGAGGTCCCATGACGTTCAATCAGGTATGGAATGGCGTCAAGTCGAATGCCATCCACGCCCATATCGAGCCAGAAACGCATCAGGTCAATCACGGTAGAACGCACCACGGGATTATCAAAATTCAGGTCAGGCTGATGCGAAAAAAAACGGTGCCAGTAATACTGTTTCGCTACCGGGTCCCATGTCCAGTTCGACTTTTCCGTGTCAGTGAAGATGATGCGGACACCGTCGTACAGCTTGTCCGTATCGCTCCACACATACATGTTGCGTTCCGGCGAACCTGGCTCAGCATGGCGCGCAGCTTGAAACCACGGATGCTGGTCGCTGGTGTGATTGATCACCAGTTCGATCATCACCTGCATGCCGCGTTCATGCGCCGTATCAAGGAATGCTTTGAAGTCGTCCAGTGTGCCATACGCCGGATTTACGCTCAGATAATCGGAAATGTCATAGCCATCATCGCGCTGTGGCGAAGGGAAAAACGGCAGCAGCCAGATGCAGGTCACACCAAGCCCTTGTAGATAATCGAGCTTGCCCATCAGGCCGGGAAAGTCGCCGATGCCGTCGTTGTTGGAATCGGCGAAAGCCTTTACGTGCAGCTCGTAGATGATTGCATCCTTGAACCAGAGCGGGTCCGTAGCGCTGCCGGGCTTTTTTCTTCTGGGGCGTGCAATGGGTGTGTTCAATCTCTGTTACTCCCGGCTGTATTGCCTGTAAGTCTGTACGCGGCGCGCTACTGTTTGTTTTCCCACTCGTTGCTCAATCTGCACGTAACACAAGAACATGCGCAGGCATCTTCTCTGGATGCAGCTCCACGTAATTGTAGGAGCCATGCCACGCATATGTCTCTCCCGAAAGCAAATCGTGCACGCTGTATGTTTCATCGTTCAGCGGCAGCCCGAGCTCTGCCAGCGACAAATCTGTCCAGCCACTCTGTGTATTGTGTGGATCGAGATTCACAATCATCAACAGCACATCCTCGCCACTGCGTTTGCTATAGGCAATCAGGTTTTCGTTGCTCACGCCATGAAAGCGCAGGCCGTCGTTCCTCTGCAATGCAGGATGCTCGTGCCGTATGCGGTTCAGTTGCGTAATCAAAGGCACCAGCGAGTTCGGATCTTCGCGGTTCCATGTGCGTAGCTGATACTTCTCGCTGTATAGATACTCTTCGCTGCCGGGCTTTGCCGGAAGATGTTCGCAGAGTTCATACGCAGGGCCATAAATGCCGTAGCTGGCAGCAAGTGTAGCTGCCAGAATCACGCGTTGCATAAAAGCTGCGCGGCCACCTGTCTGCAAAAACTCTACGAGTATGTCCGGCGTATTCGGCCAGAGGTTCGGACGAAAGAAATCGCTCACCGGAGGAGAAGTAATCTCCTGTAGATATTGCGTGAGTTCATCCTTTTTCAATCGCCATGAGAAATAGGTATAGCTCTGCGTGTACCCAATCTTCGCCAGTCCATACATCACGTGAGGACGAGTAAATGCCTCTGCCAGAAAGATCACTTCCGGATGCGAACGACGTACTTCAGCAATGCACCACTGCCAGAATGGAATCGCTTTTGTGTGCGGATTGTCTACACGAAAGATGTGCACACCTTTATCAATCCAAAAAGCGAAGACGCTGTACAACTCCTTCCAGAGCAATCGCCAGTCCGCAGTTTCAAAGTTAATTGGATAAATATCCTGGTACTTCTTGGGTGGATTCTCTGCATACTGAATGGTTCCATCCGGACGAATTTTGAACCACTCTGGGTGTTCCTTTACCCATGGATGATCCGGCGAACACTGAAACGCAATATCGAGTGCTATTTCGATGTTGAGTTTTTCGGCACGTTCAACGAGCGCCGCAAAATCCTGCATCGTGCCAAGTTCGCGCAGGATCGCTTTGTGTCCGCCGTCTGCATTGCCAATGGCCCACGGACTGCCCACATCGCCCGCCTCTGCAACAACAGAATTGTTTTTCCCTTTTCTGAACGCTGTGCCAATGGGATGAATGGGCGGAAAATACACTACGTCAAAGCCCATAGCCGCAATGCTTGGCAGCAATGCGGTTGCATCCGCGAATGTGCCGTGTTTTTCATCGGTGCGAGAGGATCGCGGAAAGAACTCATACCACGAAGAGAATTGCGCGCGTTCGCGATCCACCCATAGCGGTAATTCCTTTGGAAACATGCTGGCAAAGCCAAGGTCCGGATATTTCAACGCCAGCTGAATCGCATCTTCATCGAGAGGGAATTCGTAGTGGTCGATCTTTTTTTCTGCAAGCGAACGCAACGATCCGGCCACAGTTTTTAATGCACGTGCATCTTCACCGCGCGCACGTGATGAAGCCTGGTCGAGCAGGATGGCGCCTGTGCGAAATGCTAACGCGATATCGTTTGGTGGCCGCGTTGTAATGCCGACACCGACTTTTTTGCTCGCGATGAAATCTTCCTGTGCCACAGTATTTTCATCGACGGCCGTAACTCCTTCGTTTTGTTCCGGACCCCCCGCAGGCTCGCCTGGTACAAGTTGTTCCTGTGCGTCGATGCGTTTATGGAGATCATGTACCCACGTTGAAAAATGGTCGATCCATCCCTGCACCGTGTAGACCCACGCGCCTATTGCATCCACTGAAAACTCAGCTTCCCACACATCGTTGCCGCGTTCGCGAAAGGGTGCATAGCGCCATTCACGCTCTCTCGCCGGACGATAGCAGAGCCTTGCATCCACATGATCGTGGCCATCGCCATAGATCACCGAGGAGATTTTGATAGTGTCGCCGACAATGCGTTTCACTGCATGCACACCGCAATCCACCTGCGGTTGAACGTCTTCGATGATGACGCGGCTGCGACCTTCACTTGACTTCAAAACCATAACCTCCAGAGCTCGTTCGCTTCGTTAGTGACGATAGTGCGAATGCGACGTCAACAACAGTATCGACATCACGTATTGCATGCAGGTATCCATTTCACAGAGAATCTCTTTTCAAAAGATGCATTTTCCGTGGATGACGTTTGCCTTGATCCATCTTCTAACTATCCTATGAGGAGTTTTTGTGATCGCTGTAAATGCGACAGCAGAGAAAACGCTGCATGGTGCTCGCCTTGAAGACTATGCCTTGATTGGCGATTGCGAAACCGCGGCCCTGGTTTCGCGTAACGGCTCCATCGACTGGCTCTGCTGGCCGAACTTTTCTTCCGCAGCGTGCTTTGCCGCGCTGCTTGGGACGGAGGAGCATGGCTTCTTTTGTATCCGTCCCGATGCAGAAGAAGAGATCGTGGACGAAAGCTGGCACTATAGACCCCACACCCTGATCGTGGAAAAAACATGGATTACGCAAACAGGTGAGGTTCTTGTAAGCGACTTCATGCCTCCGCGAGACAAGCACTCCGATATTGTGCGCATCGTAGAAGGCAGACGCGGCACCGTGAAGATGCGCATGGACCTGGTTTTGCGTTTCGATTACGGACGCACCGTCCCCTGGGTGCAGAGTGTCGATCACCACATGCGCGCCATCGCGGGGCCGGAACTCGTAGTGCTTCGCACAGAAGCGCCTCTGCATGGCGAAGACCTCACAACCGTAAGCCACTTTGAAATCCACGAGGGTGAAAAGATTCACTTCGTACTCTCTTATGGCTCTTCGCTTGAAGAAGATCCGGAGGCGTTCGATGTGGAAGATGCTTACCGTGAAACAGAAGCGTACTGGACGATGTGGTCTGCAAAATCTTCGTATCAGGGCGCCTATAAGGAGGCGGTGGAACGTTCGTTGATCACATTGAAGGCGCTCACGTATCGTCCCACAGGCGGTCTTGTAGCTGCGCCGACAACATCGCTGCCGGAGCAGATCGGCGGCGTACGCAACTGGGATTATCGATACTGCTGGCTGCGCGATTCCGCGTTTACATTGCTCGTCTTACTCGGTGCCGGATACAACGACGAAGCGCTGGCATGGAGGCGTTGGCTTCTGCGTGCGATTGCCGGAAGCGCAGAGCAGATTCAAACGCTCTACGGAATCAGTGGTGAACGGCAACTGGTGGAGTGGTCCGTGGACTGGCTGCCCGGTTATGAAAATTCACGACCTGTGAACATCGGCAACAAGGCTGCGGATCAGTTGCAACTCGATGTCTTTGGCGAAGTGATTGCCGCGTTGGCGAATACTCCTGCAACGGAAGAGGATGTATGGGATCCCGCCGTACGCTCGCTGGCAGTGCATATGCTGGAATACCTGGAACGTATATGGCATCTTCCCGACAGCGGTATATGGGAGACGCGAGGCCCGGAGCAGCAATTCGTACATTCAAAAGTCATGTCGTGGGTTGCGTTCGATCAGGCTATCAAGGCGTATGAGCGTGCCCTGATGCGCCGCGCGCCAGGCTCCATCGACCCGTCGGTGCATGAGAAATTTGCACGTTGGCGCGTGGTACGCGAAACCATTCATCGCGAGGTCTGCGAGAAGGGATTCGACACCGTTCGCAATAGTTTTGTACAGGCGTATGGCTCCACAAAAGTCGATGCTTCTCTACTGCGTTTAGCATTGGTAGGATTTCTTCCCGGTGATGATCCGAGAATCGAGGGCACACTCACCGCGATTGAAAAAATATTGCGCCGGGGAGATATGGTTCTGCGTTATGAGACAGACGGCAGCGATGGCCTGCCACCGGGCGAAGGTGCTTTTCTTGCATGTTCGTTCTGGATGGTAAGTACGATGCATCTTTGCGGTCGCACACAGGAGGCGTGTGAGATGTTTGAGCGTTTACTTCTTCTGCGCAATCCCCTCGGTCTTTTCGCAGAGGAATATGATGTGAAGTTGAAACGACAGGTGGGAAATTTCCCGCAGGCATTTACGCACCTTGCTCTATCGCACACGGCCATGCTGCTGAACGGCAGCAATCAGATCGGATAGTGGAGGTCAGAACCAGCGTGGCATCAAGCAAAACGACGCATCGTGGCGGCAAGTTCCGCACGGTATAGGAGTCGATCAGGTTTACAAACAACCCCACCCGTAAATCGACTCTCTAACGAAAGAAACCCTGGAGCATTTTCGCGAAGGTATTGAGCGAGCCATAGAAGTCCGTGCCGTTTCTCTCAACGAAAAACGGCATTCGCAGATGTTTTTACTGATACCACTTCATCGCGAACATGCTTTAACGAATACTATTTTTGCTTTTGCGTCAGCTGCCATGGTGCAGCGTGGCGGAACCTGCTGCGAAAGAGAATTATGCGCACACCGCTATCGACATATCGCCTTCAGTTGCACCCTGGTTTTACATTTCAAGACGCAGGTGCAACTGTGGAATATCTTCATGACCTGGGCATCTCCCATGTCTATAGCTCGCCAGTTCTTGGAGCGGTGAAGGGTTCCACTCATGGTTATGACGTTGTGGATCACCATCGCGTCGACGCTGAACTCGGCGGTGCGGAAGCACACGAGGCATTTTCAAAAAAACTGGGCGAGTGTGGATTAGGACAAGTGTTGGACATTGTGCCGAACCACATGTCTGTGAATCCCGAAAACCGCATGTGGTGGGATGTTCTGGAGAATGGACCATCCAGTCGCTTCGCCACTTTTTTCGATATCGACTGGAACTCGGTAGAAGAAAAGCTGCGCGACAAAGTGTTAATGCCCGTACTCGGCGATCAGTACGGCCGAGTGCTTGAACGCGGCGAGATTCGCATTGAGCGCGATGGTGTGCGGTTCACCGTTCGCTACGGTGACCAGAGCCTTCCCGTAGCGCCGCAAACGCTCGCCACGCTGTTAGGACGCGGTGCGGAGCTGGCTCCATCCGATACATTGAATTTTCTTGCTGTGTCGTTCACGCGTCTGCCCAGCCCTTCTTCTATGGAGCGTGTGGTGCAGCTTGCGCGTCATCGCGACAAGCAGGTGTTGCTGGGATTGCTCGAACGTCTGTGCCGCGAGGATGAAGGAGTCTGTCGTTCCATCGACGTAGCCATCGACGAATTAAACAATAACGTCGATGCACTGGATGCATTTCTGAATGGACAGAATTTCCGCCTTGCTTATTGGCGTACCTCCGACCAGGAGCTGGGTTATCGTCGCTTCTTCGATGTGAATTCGCTGATCGGACTGCGCATGGAGGTCGGCTACGTCTTTGAAGAGACGCACGAACTTATCCTTTACTGGCTGGACAGGGGGATTCTCGATGGTGTCCGTGTGGATCACCCCGATGGATTACGCGATCCGCGACAGTATTTCGAGCGTCTGCGAGCAGCCTCGCCACACGCATGGATCGTGGTCGAGAAGATTCTTGAACCCGGCGAATGGTTGCGTAGTGAATGGCCGGTGCAGGGAACCAGCGGCTACGACTTTCTCAATCTCTGCAATGGATTGCTGGTTCATCCCGAAGGTGTACAAAAACTCAACTCTATCTATTCCGAGTTCACCGGCGAGCATGCAAACTATCCGGAAATCGCGCTGGAACAAAAACTCAGAATTGCGAATGAGGCTCTGGCCAGCGATGTCAATCGGCTCGCGAGCCTCTTCGTAGCCATCTGCGAAAATAATCGCAGCAGCCGCGATTACACACGTGCGCAGATTCGTCGTGCCATCCGCAATGTGGCGGCGTGTTTCCAGGTCTATCGCACGTATGTTGTGTGGACGCCGGAGCGCGAAGAGATCACCGACGAAGACCGCGAACATATTCACGAAGCTGTGGAAGAGGCTATCCGCATCAAGCCCGATATCGATCCCGGACTCTTCCATTTCCTTAGCGATGTACTTACGCTGAAGATCACCGGGCCTCTTGAAGGCGAGTTTGTCGCGCGTTTCCAGCAGTTCACATCCCCTGTCATGGCAAAGGGCGTTGAAGATACGGCGTTCTACATCTACAACCGGCTCGTGTCCTTGAATGAAGTTGGCAGCGACCCAAGCACCAATGGAAATTCCATTGCCCATCTGCACGCGCACAACGAACACATGCAGCGCACCTTTCCCACAACGATGCTTGCGCTCTCCACCCACGACACCAAACGTGCCGACGATGTGCGCGCGCGTCTTGCCGTACTCAGCGAAGTGCCCGCTCGCTTTGCGGCCAAGCTGAAGCAGTGGTCGCGCTTGAATGTGAAGTATCGCACCGGAAAATTTCCCGACGCCGACACGGAATATTTCCTCTATCAAACCCTGATCGGTGCGTGGCCTATCTCTGCCGACCGTCTGAAGCAGTACATGCTGAAAGCCATGCGCGAGGCCAAGCGCATGACGTCGTGGGTGCAGAACAATCGTCCCTATGAAGAAGCTGTCGATCGCTTCATTGACCGCATGCTTGCCGACCACGAATTCGTTGCAGAGGTGCAGATGTTCGTTGACCGCATCCATCGCGATGGATGCGTGAATTCGCTTACGCAGACACTGCTCAAATGCACAGCGCCCGGCGTGCCCGATCTTTACCAGGGCAGTGAATTGTGGGACCACTCGCTGGTCGATCCGGACAATCGTCGTCCCGTGGATTACGACCTTCGTCGCAGCATACTGGCAGAGCTTCGCAGTCGTTCGCGTGAAGAGGGCGCGCGTTATGCAAAGGAAAACTTCGACACCGGCGCACCAAAGATGTGGGTGCTCTACCAGGCCTTGAAGCTGCGTCTCGAAAGGCCCGAGGTCTTCGATCACACGGCAACCTACCGGTCCATCCTCGCCGAGGGCGCCAAGTCAGATCATCTTATGGCATTCGAGCGTTCCGGACAGGTAATTACCGTGGTTCCGCGTTTCCTGCACAAACTCGACAACAACTGGAGCGGCACCGTGATTCCGCTCCCTGAAGGTGAGTGGACCGATCGCATGACAGGCCGCGTATACAGCGGCGGTAGTCCGGTGCGTATCAGTTCTCTTCTCGATGCATTTCCAGTGGCATTGCTGGTGCTCAACAGCGATGCAACCAGTGGCAGGGATGTGCGGGCACAACGTGGCCGCGATCTTGCAGCCTGAATCATCGCAAATCAGAAACACACAGCGGCCTGTTCCGAGCCGCGAACAGAAGGAGGATCACCTATGCATCATTTTTCCGTTTGGGCTCCGCAGCGAAAAAAGGTTGTGGTGCGTGTTGACGGTGTGGACTATGCGATGGAAGGCCCATCGCCGCGCGGCTTCTGGAAGACGGACGTGGAATATGCGCAGCATGGCAGCGACTATTCCTTTCTTATAGACGATGATCCAAAGCCATATCCTGATCCGCGTTCGTTCTGGCAGCCAAAGGACGTTCACTCCGAATCGCGCGTGGTCGACCATGCGCGATTCCGCTGGACCGACGAGCATTTTCGTGCGGTGCCTTTGGCATCGGCTGTCATCTACGAACTGCACATAGGAACCTTCACGGAAAAGGGTACATTCGATTCCGCAATCGAAAGGCTCGATTACCTTTGCGATCTAGGCATTACGCATGTTGAACTGCTCCCCATCTCGGCCTTCGAAGGTAGCTTCTCCTGGGGTTATGACGGTGTGTCGCCCTATGCGCCAGATGAAACATACGGCGGGCCGGAAGGCGTAAAGCGTTTCGTCGATGCGTGCCATGCCAAAGGCCTTGGTGTAATTCTCGATGTGGTGATGAATCACTTCGGGCCGTCCGGTAACTACACGCAGATGTTCGGCCCTTATTACACCGACCGTCACCACACACCGTGGGGTGCGGCCATCAACCTTGAAGACGCAGGCAGCGACCAGGTGCGCCGCTTCTTCATCGACAACGCCATCATGTGGCTGCGTGACTATCATTTCGACGGTCTGCGTCTCGACGCAGTACACGAGTTAATCGATCGCTCCGCCATGCATTTTCTCGAACAACTTTCGCGAGAGATCGAAGACCTTTCCGCGTCTGTCGGTCGTCCCATGTTTCTCATCGGCGAATCCGACCTGAATGACCCGCGGTTCGTCATGCCGCGCGAAGCCAACGGCTATGGTCTCGATGCGCAGTGGAGCGACGACTTTCATCATTCGCTCTTCACCTTGTTGCTGCAGGAGCCGCACGGTTACTTCCAGGATTTCGGTTCCATCGCCGATTTCGCAACCACTCTGCGGCAGGCCTTTCTTTACAACGGCAGATACTCGCGTTTTCGCAAGCGCAATCATGGCCGTCCGGTGTTGAATCTCAGCTATCACCGTTTCCTTGGCTACATTCAGAACCACGATCAGATTGGCAATCGCGCCCGAGGCGAGCGCCTGGAGCAACTGGTCGGTATTGAAAAAGCCAGGCTGGCCGCGGGTATCGTTATGACAGCGCCGTTTCTTCCCATGTTGTTCATGGGCGAGGAGTGGGCAGCATCGACGCCGTGGATGTACTTCGCCGATTTTCAGGACGAACCTCTTCGCCAGGCTGTACGTGAAGGCCGCCGCAGAGACTTCCGCGATTTTGGCTGGACCGAGGACGTACCCGTTCCAGACGATCCCAATACCTTTCTCTGCTCCAAGCTCAAATGGAACGAGTTGTCAGAACCTCGGCATGCGGAGATGTATCGCTGGTATCGCGACCTGATTCATCTGCGCAAAAAAACTCTGGCTCTCAACCTGGGAGATTTCTCACGGATGTCCGTTCACATGAGTGAGGAGGAGCGCTGGATCTATACCGACCGCGGCAACGTGCGGACCATGATGAACTTCGCCGAACACGCCAATCGTTTCCGTATCGAACCCGGTTCGGAGCTTCTGTTATGCAGCAGTGCGGAGCCGGAACGAACGTCAGAACACGTCGTTCTGCCTGCTCTCAGTATGGCTGTCTATCATTGGCCACCGCAGCCGCTCGATCAGGATCCCCCTGAATAACAACCCCGTGTTACTGAGAAGTTGCTTCTCGTAGAAAAATCTCTTTTTCCGAGAGAAACTTTCGCAGTTCTTATCCGTATCTTCATATGTAGAGAAAAAAATCCGGCATTGCCGGAATCGCTTCCAGGAGCAGCATGTTCACGCATCAGGGTTTACCCTCCGTTCGATCGATTTCGCAGAAGCTTGCCGTAGCAGCAGTGCTGGTTGCTGTGCCCTTTCTGCCTGCAACCGTTTTCACGGCCGCCGCGCAGACAGCGCCCGCAGCCGCCAGGGTACAGGGCACGGTCAAGAGCATCTCCGGAAACACGATCACGGTAGCGGTGGATGGTACGCCCGCACCGGTTACGGTCACCATTGCCGATGGTGCGCGCGTGCAGCAGAGTGCTGACCTGAAGACCGTCTCCGCCGCAACGCTCGATCAGCTTGCGGTAGGCGACCGTGTTCTGGCTATGGGAGCACCCGGCGACAGCGGTGCCTTCGCCGCGAACCGCCTCATCATGATCAAGTCGACGACCATCGACCAGCGCAATGCGGCATCGCAGGCCGACTGGGCGAAGCGTGGTTCGGGCGGCATCGTAAAGTCGGTCAATCCCTCCACGAACACCGTGAACATCAGTTCAGGCAAGCGCGATGTTGAGATAACCGTAACTGACTCCACGATCTATCGCCGTTACGCGCCGGGTTCCATTAAGTTCGAGGACGCGCAGCCGAGTACGCTTCCTGCCATCCAGTCCGGCGACCAACTCCGCGTCCGTGGCGACAAATCGCCCGATGGCAGCAAAATTACAGCCGACGAGATCGTTTCAGGTTCGTTTAAGAATCTATCCGGCACAATTGTTTCTGTGAATACCGCAGCCAGCAGCTTTGTTATAAAAGACCTCGCCACCAAGAAGAACGAGACGGTGGTTATCGGTGAAGGCAGTGATCTGCGTTCACTTCCGGCTACCATGGCCGCACGTTTCGGCAACGGCGGTGGCCAGCAGCGAACCGCTGGAGCCGAAGGTGGTGCAGCCGGACAGTCAAGACCGTCTGGTGCAGAGCAGGCGGGCGGCGAGCAGCGTGCCGCGCGTCCTGAAGGCGCACCCGGTGGTGCTGCTGGTGCAAGCCGTACCGGTGGTGCCGGACGTCCAGCCGATCTTTCTTCCATGATCCCTCGACTTCCGAAGACAACCCTGGCCGATTTGAAGGCGGGGGAGGCTTTGATGATCGTGGCCTCGGGCAGTACCGGGCCATATACCGCCATCACCGTTCTAAGCGGTGTGGAACCCCTGCTGACCGGTCCTGCGGGCAGTGGAATGACAATCTCACCCTGGAGTCTGGGCTCGGGTGGCGGCGCAGAAGGCGGCGGAGCCACGGAGTAATACAGAGCAGCAAGCCGATTCAGGCGCACGAAATATAAAAGCTTTTGTCTGTGCCCGTTATGGGTGCATGCATATCACCTTGTGTTTGAGGGGAATTAATGAATTTTTGCCTTGTACCATCGCGCCGTTTATCCATCGCACTGCTTGCAGTCAGCATGGGTGGTGCCTGCACTCTGCCAACGGCAACGGCCTTTGCGCAAACTGCCGCCACCGGCACAGTCACCGGGTTCGTGCTTGACCCCGATCAGGCTGCCATTCCAGGAGCTGTCGTTACGCTCACACCGGCCAAGGGACAGGCGCAGGTCACCAACTCCGGTGCCGACGGCGCTTACACTTTCCACGGTGTCTCCGCCGGAACCTATTCGCTCACGGTCACCATGCAGGGTTTTGCGTCCTACGTGCGCCAGGGCATCAAGGTCGCCACCGGCACGGTGAACATCAACACCGCCATGGCGGTCGCCACTGAGTCCACCGAGATCAACGTCACCACGCAGAACACCACGCAGGTCTCCACCGATCCCGACTCGAACGCCAGCTCCACCGTCATCAAGGACAAGGACCTCGACGCGCTCTCCGACGATCCCGACGAACTCTCCAGCGAGCTTTCCGCGCTGGCAGGCCCGGCAGCAGGCCCCAGCGGTGGCCAGATTTACGTTGACGGATTCACTGACGGCCAGCTTCCCCCCAAGTCGTCGATCCGCGAAATCCGCGTGAATCAGAACCCGTTCTCGGCTCAGTTCGACAAGCAGGGCTTCGGTCGCGTGGAGATCCTCACCAAGCCGGGCACCGACAGCTTTCACGGCAATTTCAGTATGCAGGGCAATTTCAAGGGGCTCAATACTTCAAGCCCGTTCCTCGGAGCCGCTAACCAGCAGCCGGATTACCATCGCCTCTTCGCCATCGGCTCGCTCACCGGCCCTCTGACGAAGAAGAGTTCGTTCTCCCTTGCCGGAAGCTACCGCGACATTCAGGACAACAGCATCTTCGCCGGTTCTATCGTCAGCGCCAGCCCCGGCTCGACCGTGCTCTGCGCCCCCGGCGATAACACCTGCTCGCTCTATGCCTATCCCGATGCGAACCGAGCCACCTTCCATCCGCAGAAGCGTTGGGATCTCACACCGCGTCTTGACTTCGCCCTGGGCGATAAAAATACGCTCACCATCCGTTACCAGACCGAGAGCAACACCAACACGAATGCCGGTCTCGGTTCCACCTCGCTGAACACAACGGCCAATAACTCCAAGGACAAGGCGAACGATATTGTTGTCAGCGACACGCAGATCTTCTCCAGCAAGGTGATCAACGAGACCCGCTTCCTGTTCTCGCGCGACCAGAACGAGCAGAATGCGCAGAATTTCACCCCGACTCTTGCTCTCCAGGGAGCTTTCACTGGCGGCGGCTCGTCCATGGGAACGCAGAGCAGCACCCGGGATCACTACGAACTACAGAACTACACCTCCATTGCGCTGGCCAAAAACTTCATCCGTGCCGGTGTGCGTCTGCGTATCAACCGCCTGTCGAAGTCTTCCAACGCTGGTTCCAACGGATCGTTCACCTACAGCTCGGCGGAAAATTACATCAACAATGCACCCTTCCAGTACAAAGTGAACCAGATCAATAATCTGAAGGCAGAAACGTCGCTGGCCGACGTTGGCTTCTACGCGGAATCGGACTGGAAGATCAAGCCGAACATGACGCTCAGCTATGGTGCCCGCCTCGAATCGCAGGGAGCCATCAACAGCAGGGCCGACATTGCACCGCGCCTCTCGTTCTCCTACGGCATTCCCCGCAAGGGGGGCAACCCGATAACGGTTCTGCGCACCGGCTGGGGCATGTTCTACGACCGCTTTGGTGTGGGCGATGTCATGACCACGCTCCAGCAAAATGGCACCAACCAGATCACGCATATCTACACAGCGCCGCTCGGTTCGACGCTCCCTGGCTGCAGCCCCACCGACATCACGGCCTGCATGACGGGAACCGCAACCACGGCATCGGACACCATCTACAAACTCGGCAACAACCTCCGTTCGGCCTACAACATGCAGACCGCACTCGGTATAGACCAGCAGGTAGGTCGCCACACCACCGTCTCCGTTAATTACCTGAACAACATCGGTGTGCATCAGTACCTGTCGCGTTCCATCCCGAATGAAGCGGGTGGCTATACCTATCAGTTCCAGTCCGGCGGCGTCTTCCGCCAGAACCAGCTCTTCACCATGGTGCGGACACAACTTGCCAGCCATTTCTCGCTTATGGGCTTCTACGCGCTGAACTTCGCCAAGTCGAACACGAACGGTGCGGACCTCTTCCCAACGGATAGCCTCAACTCGCGCACGGACTACGGTCGCGCGTCATTCTCCAACACGCACCGCGTCTTCCTTTTCGGTACCTGGAACGCGCCTTACGGCATCAACCTCAGCCCGTTCCTTTCGGCCAACTCCGGTGCGCCCTATAACATCACCACCGGTACGGACATAAACGGTGACACCCAAATTAACGACCGCGCCGGCTTCGCCAACGGTGTCTCCGGAAGCTGCAAGGTGGCCACGGACTTCATTTCCACCGGCATCACCGATGCCAACCGCGTCCCGCAGGGATACTGCACCGGCCCGTCCAACGTGCAGGCCAACCTGCGCATCGTGAAGGCCTTTGGCTTCGGCGCGAAGACCAAAGCAGCGGCTCGTCAGGGACAGGGTGGATCAGGTGGCGGACCGCAGGGACCGCCGCCGGGAGGTGGTGGTAACCGTGGCGGCGGTGGCCGTGGCGGTCCGGGAGGCGGCCCCGGTGGATTCGGTGGCGGAGCTTCGTCCGGCCACAAGTACACGCTCAACCTCGGTGCGCAGATTCAGAACCTGTTCAACTACGTGCCGTACTCCACACCCAACGGCCAGTTGACCTCGTACAACCCGAACAACCCCGAGACCAACCTCTTTGGCCGTTCGCTCTCGCTCGCCAGCATGGGCCCCGGGGGAAGTTCAGCCGCAGTCCGCACCATCACACTGCAGATGAGCTTCAACTTCTAACAGGTTCGCCTCTCCGCGAAGGCAAAGGGCGCATCCATCGGATGCGCCCTTTGTTCATGTCTCTTTTGCCTGGAGCATCTCCCGACCAGGTACAGCATTTCCAACGGGGGCCCTTTCGGAAGGGCAGGTTTTTAACCCTGGCCGAATTGGCTCGCCAAAAGTAAGGGGCTTGAGCCCCTGAGGGAATGCCCTAATCCGGCAACTGCCCGCCCAGAGAAACAGTCTTTGCTGCCAGAAATTCACGGATATTGTAAGGATGCACACCGCGCACCGGCGTCGACCGTTTTGCCCTGCCCGGCGGAGCGTACGAACCCGGGTCTTCCAACGGCAGTGCGTTCAGTGAGACCGCGGCCGCCGTCACACCCGTAATTAACTGCTGCTGTTCGCTCGGTTCCTCGGTCCATATCGACGCAGCCGGGCTATAGGTCATGGCATTCGCCTGTGCCAAAGCCTGTTGCAGATCGTCGGTGTGATACAGAAGAAACACTGGCGCATCGGCTATCGCATTCGCCGCCGGAACATCGGTCAGGATCGTCGGCTCATAGAAAAAACCTTTGCCTACCAGCCGAATCCCGCCGGTTGCAATGCGTCCGCCATTGCTCACAGCCTGTTTCATCTGTTCCTGCAAGTGGCGAATCTCCTGTTCGTTCCGCATGGGCCCAAGCTGTGTCTCTTCGCGCATGGGATCGCCGATGCGCAGGTCTTCCAGCTTCTCCGTCAGCCGGTTCAAAAAATCCAGGTAGATCGACGCATGCACCACAATGCGGCGAATACTGCTATCGCCCGTTACCGCGGCGATAGCGGCTTCCAGCGCTTTTTCGATATTGGCCGACGGCATCACCACCATGGAGCCGCAGCCGGTAATCTGCACCGAAAAATTTCGCAGCAGCGAACCGGCCTTCGTGGCCAACCTGCGAGCCGTTGCCGCATCCGCGCGCACAATCAGCGAAGCAATCCGTTCATCGCCAATCGCGCCGTCCAGCAGATCGTTCTCCACCAGCAGAGCCGTAAACGCACCGCGCGGAAACCCCGCACGGCGAATCAGTGTCTCCACCAGAAGGTTGCTCTGCGGAGCGTACTCCTCGCACTTCAGCAGCACCGGACATCCTGCCGTCAGAGCCGGAATCGCCAGCCGAAAGGCCTGCAAAAAAGGCGAACGTGCTGCGGCCACGGCCAGCACCACGCCCATCGGGCTCCACTGCACATACGCCTGCCTGCTCTCCGACTGCAACAACTCCGGTGCCAGCATCCTCGGGCTGTTCGTCGCGTAGTAGCGGCAGCTTTCCGCGCAGCGCCGCACATCCTGCACCACCTGCGTAAAGCGTCTGCCGGTCTCCAGCGTAATCTCGCGGGCCAGATCATCGCATTCGTCTTCCAGCATCGAAGCCAGCTTGCGCAGATAAAGATTGCGCTGGTCCAGCGGCATCTCGCGCAGCTCACTGGCTGCATCGGCGGCCTGGCGAATACGTGCCTGCAACGCCTCCGCATCCAGCATGCTGAAGGTTCGTAAGACTTCGCCAGTGGCCGGATTGGTGGACTGCAGTTCCATTGCACCTCGGAAAAATCACAGCGGCAAACTCGTCTATATACACCGAGAGCGCACGCACGGCCAGTTCACGCCTCCCACTAACTTACATGCACAGGCCCATTCCTAACCACGCAGAACAGCGTGAAGATTTAGCAACCATCCTTCAACCCCACCATTCTCCGACTCAAGTGCATTCCGGTCTACTCAAAATATTCATATAGCGCTCCACCTTCTGTGCCCTGCTCGCTATTCTCAACGGCCCCTGAGATACTGGCTTAGATGGAGAACGCACTACAACCCGACCCCAGGTTCATGCGCATGGCCATTGCGCTTGCCACCAACAATGTCCTCAACGGCAAGGGCGGTCCCTTTGGCGCGGTCATCGTACGCAACGGCGAAGTGATTTCGGCTGAAGCGAATACCGTGACCACCACTAACGATCCCACCGCGCACGCCGAGGTCAACGCCATCCGCGCCGCCTGCAAGCGGCTCAGCACCTTCCAGCTCGAAGGTTGCGACGTTTACACCTCCTGCGAACCATGCCCCATGTGCATGGCGGCGTTGTACTGGGCGCGTTGCCGATCGGTCTTTTACGGCAACACAAACGTGGATGCGGCTGCTGCCGGGTTTGCCGACCAGTTTCTCTACGACGAGGTGATGCGGCCGCTGAACGAACGCAGCATCCCCTTCCATCGCATGCTGCCCGAAGAGGCCATCACCTCGTTCCAGGCATGGCAGAACAGCAACGAAAGGATTGACTACTAAACGCATGGCAAAGCAGGTTGCTGGTACAAAGCTCACGAACGCAAAACTCACAAAGGTTGCCATCCTCGGATTCGGTACAGTTGGTTCTTCCGTAGCGCAGTTGCTGCGCGCACAGAAGTTCCCCGGCATCGCGCTCACCCATGTCTACAACCGCGACGTGGAAAGAAAGCGCACCGGTCCAACTGCCAAAGCCCTGCCCGCCGACATCGTCTGGACCGAGAACATCAACGACATCCTCAACAGCAACGTCGATGTTGTCATTGAAACCATCGGCGGCATCGACGGCATTGAAGGCTGGCTGAAGAAGGCACTCCGCGGTGGCAAGCATGTCGTCACGGCCAACAAGCAGCTCATCGCCTACAAGGGCGCGGGCCTGGCCAAACTCGCACGCGACCATCAGCGTTCGCTCGTCTACAACGCCGCAGTCGCAGGCGGCGTGCCTGTCATTCCGGCCACGCTGCACGGCCTGCAAGGCGACCACGTCACCCGTCTCAGCGGCATCCTCAACGGCACCTGCAACTTCATCCTTTCCAACATGGAGCAGGGAGCCGAGTACGCCGATGTGCTCAAGCAGGCGCAGGCCGCAGGTTACGCCGAGGCCGACCCCACCGCCGACGTTGATGGTTACGACGCCCGCGCCAAGCTCTGCATCCTCGTACGCGCTGCCATGCAGATCGGCGTCAATCCCGACGAGGTTCCCGCGCAGACCATCCGCAACGTTGGCGCAGTCGATTTCGCCTACGCCCGTGAACTCGGCTGCACCGTCCGCCAGATCGCCCGCGCCGAACTCGTTAACGGAGTTCTGCACGCGCGCGTGGCTCCCATGCTCGTTCCCCGCACCTCGCCCATCGCGTGGTCGCACGGCACGCAGAACATGGTCGTTACCAGCGGTGAATACGGCGGCGACGTTGTCTTCAGCGGCCACGGTGCCGGCGGCAACCCCACGGCAGTTGCCATCGTCAGCGACCTTCTCTCCGTCGTACACGGCTCGAATTCTGTTGCGCTGCCCGTGCGTAATAAGCCGGTCACGGGCGACTTCCGCGCACCGCACTATCTTCGCTTCATCGTGAAAGACAAGCCGGGCATCGTCTCCGCCATCTCCGGAGCGCTGGCCAAAGTCGGTGCCAACATCGACAGCATTCTGCAACGTCCGGGTTATCCGAAAGATGCCCTGCCGTTCGTCGTCACCACCGAACCCACACAGACTTCCACGGTAGAAAAAGCAGTACGCGCCATCGCCCGCATGGACACCATGCTGGAAAAGCCGCTCAGCCTGCAGATTCTCGTAGACGAACAGTAAAGGTGTATAGCGACAGCAAAGGGATTCTTTCGGAAGGCAGGGCTTCAGCCCTGCCGTAAAGGCTCCGCAGAAGTAAGCGGCTTTAGCCCCTGAGGGAATGTCACTACACAGCATGAAAAGAATGCTCTAGGATTGTGAAGCGATGGATTGGAAGAGCAGACGCGTAGCGGCCATCATGGAAGCCGCATTGTCAGAGGACAAGGCAACCCAGGATATTACAACAACGCTTGCCATCGATCCGGGGCTGCGTGCCTCCGCTGCTCTGCTGGTACGGCAGGACTGCATCATCTGTGGCCTTGGTGCCATCAGCGCTGTGTTCGACGCATACGCTGCCATGCAGGTGAAGGCGGGTCATCCCAATCCCGGCCGCTACCAGGTCATCTCTCATCCCGAGATATTCGACGGTGTACAGGTACGCGAAGGCCAGACGGTCGCCGTCATCCGCCATTCCGCTGCTGCCATCCTCGGCTGTGAACGCGTCATCCTCAACCTGCTGCAACGCATGAGCGGCATCGCCACTTTTACTGGTGAATACGTCAAGCAGACCAAGGGCACGCACGCCAAGATTCTCGACACACGCAAAACCGTACCGGGCCTGCGTCTGCTCGATAAGTACGCCGTCACCTGCGGTGGTGGTGCCAACCATCGCCAGGATTTGCAGGACGGCATCCTGCTCAAGACCAACCATCTCGTACTCGCTGGCGGCATCGCTGAAGCCATCGCCCGTGTCAAGGCCGGACGCAAGCCCGAGCAGAAGATTGAAGTCGAAGTGCGTAGCCGCGAAGATGCAGAGGCCGCTCTCGCAGCCGGTGCGGATGTTCTGCTTCTCGTAGGACTCACACCGCGTGAAACCGCGGAGATCGTGGAAGCTACGCATGCCACAGCGCCCGGTGTTCTGCTCGAAGTTGCCGAACACATTTCGCTGGAAAACGCTCGCAAATACGCCGAAACCGGCGTCGACTTCCTCTCCGTAGGCTCTCTCACACGCTCATCGCTGGCAGTCGATCTAAGCATGCGCGTCACCGCCGACGTTTACTAAACGAGCATCGTGAAGTTTGTGCTTTCACTTTGGAACCATGCGGGTGCCCCACATCTCGCTTTTTGAGATGTGGGACATTCGTGCAAAGCACGAACCGTTTTCTCGAACACATCCTTGCCGAAGATACTTGCTATGAAATCTCTCGTAAGGGAACAGTCTCAGCTTTGCCGGAAAGTTCGAAAACCTTTGTGAGGCACGGCTCTAACTACTTAAACCTGCCTCACCCGCTTTGGAAAGGGCACGAATCGTAAGGGCGAGGCTTCAGCCGTGCCGATAAAAGCCTCGCAAAGGTAAGCGGCTTTAGCCGCTGAGGGAATGTCAGTCTTGAGCACCTCCTTCGACATAACCGCTATCAATACCGCGTTGCAGCACACTCAGTTCGCGAACAAGCTGCATCATTTCGCATCCATCGACAGCACCAACACCCGGGCACTCGCCGACGCGCAATCCGGCATCGCCAGCGGCCAGGTCTACATCGCAGACGAACAGACTGCGGGCCGCGGTCGCGGTGACCACGCATGGCACTCCGAACCCGACAACGGCCTCTACCTCACCATGCTGGTACGTCCACACCTTCGCGCAGCCGACGCACTTAAACTCTCCATGATGACCGCGCTCGCCGTAATCAAAGCGATCCATCAAGTAACGGCATCAAGCATTATCGATCTGCGCTGGCCCAACGATCTCGTCATCGGCAACCATCCCGCGCGCAAAACCGGCGGCATCCTCACCGAAACCACGTCTGCACCTACGGGCGAGTTACGCCACGCAGCCATCGGCATCGGACTCAACCTCAACCAGCTAGAATTTCCCGCAGACCTCGCGCAGGTTGCTACATCCCTGCGGCGTGAGCTGCACACACCTATCCATCGCCAGTCACTCGCCATCGCACTTCTGTGTGCAATGGACGAAGAACTTCGCAGCATCGAATCCACCGCAAACAGCGCGCTCCTGCAACGTTTCACAGCCGCCAGCACATGGGTACAGGGCAAGCAGGTTCAGGTAGCCGAAGAGGGCGGATATACTGGCAAAACCGACGGTCTTACTGTTGAAGGTTTATTGCGCGTCCAATGCCACGACGGAACCCAGCGTGTGGTGCGTCACGGCGGCGTACGCGAATTGTATGAACGACGACAGGCAGAAGGAGAAAAAAGTTAAATGCTGCTGGCGATCGACGTAGGAAACACCAACATGGTGCTGGGCCTCTACCAGCCCGCAACCGAAGGGCAACCCACCCAGTTAACGCATCGCTGGCGCATTGCCACGCCGCTTCTGCGTACGCGTGATGAACTGCGCATGATCCTGCGCAACCTCTTCGTCATGGATGGTGTGGATATTGCTTCAGTGGATGGTATCGCTATCGCCTCTGTTGTACCGCCCCTCGACTCTCTGCTGCGCGATGTTCTGGAACGTCTCTTCAACATCAAGCCGTTGTTTATCGAGCCGGGTGTAAAGACGGGTCTTCCTCTGCTTACAGACAATCCCTCTGAGGCTGGTGCCGACCGTATTGTGAATTGCGTTGCTGCCTTCGATCATTACGGTGGCCCCTCTATCGTTGTCGATCTCGGCACAGCCACTACCTTCGATGTAGTCTCTGCACGTGGCGAATTTCTCGGCGGAGCCATCGCGCCCGGCATCGGCATCAGCGCCGACGCGTTGTTCCAGTCGGCTGCCCGTCTCACGCGCGTGAACATTCGCAAACCCGCCAAGGTCATCGGCACCGGCACCGTCGATAACATCCAGGTCGGCTTGTTCTACGGCTACGTCGGCCTGATCGATGGCATCTGTCAGCGTATGATCGCGGAACTCGGCCGTGAAACGAAAGTCATTGCCACCGGCGGTTTCGCGAGCATGCTGGCTGAGTCTTCGCACACCATCCAGCACGTCGATGAAAACCTGACGCTCGACGGCATCCGCATGGTCTACGACCGCAACCTGGATCGTCTGCGCCGCCGTGTATCGCATCGCTCGGAGTAGAGCCTGTTCTGTCAGGCGTTTTCGAGATCAAGAAGCGAGTTGCGACAGCTATCGGGTGTATCTTAGCAGCGAGCGACGCTGAGATCGGGAACGCCTGACTCAGCCCGAAGGGTTGTGTGGATACCGCGCCCCAGGCTTTGTTGTCGTCCTTGCCTTGGAAATCACCAATGTCTGCGGCCTCCGTCGCACCTCAAGCATGTATCGCGAAGGAGTCTCGCGGGGCACAAAAGTTCGCGCCGTTTTCTCTCAAAGAAAACGGCATTCACGGAGTTTCCTGATGTCACAGTATCGCGAGAAATGCTTTGACGCACGGTCTCCGCACAACGAAAACCACTATAAAAGGGATAACAGGCTCTAAGCCTTCCGCGTGTTGAATTACTTCAATTACTTCACCGAGATTGAAACGCGCTTCCAGCAACGGCGCGGCACCATTCTCCTGCTCAGCACGCTTGACTGGGCTTTGATTGAAACATGGCGCGAAGCCGGTGTACCGTTAGAAGCCGTGCTGCAAGGCATCGACGACGCCTTCGATAAATACGATCTACGCACTAAGAAAGCGAGCGGTCGTCTGCGCAAGGTCAACGGTCTGGCATGGTGCGCGCAGGCTGTCATGCTCGCGGCCGAAGCCATGCGCGACGCCGCCGTTGGTGCTGCAAAACCTGCCGTTACATCCGAAGAAAGCGGATTCACTGGCACACGCGTCGCCGCATATCTTCGTCAGAACGCTGCATCGTTGCAACAGCAGAACGATGCAGCCCTCGCTGCCACTGCGGAGCGTCTTGTAGCCATGGCCAGTGAGGTTGAGACTCAGGACCCGGTCGATACCGAAACACTCGAAACCACGCTCACCGCGCTTGAGGAACGCATGTTCGCCAGTATCCTTCTCTCCGCCAGCGAGGACCAGTTAATCGATCTGCGCGCGCAGGCCTCCCGCGAACTCGCGCCCTATCGCGGCAAGATGTCAGCGGTACAACTCAAGCAGGTCACAGAGCAGTTCGTGCACAAGCGTCTTATGGAAGCACGCAGCCTGCCGCGTCTCAGCCTCTTTTACATG
>Ga0153956_1000123_pt1 | contig 97090 bp, 92 predicted proteins | sample TSFL040MetaG_FD_104704 | JGI IMG/M metagenome (GOLD analysis project Ga0153956, IMG submission 104704) | Attine ant fungus gardens microbial communities from Florida, USA - TSFL040 MetaG | ecosystem: Host-associated > Fungi > Mycelium > Unclassified | place: USA: Florida, Wekiwa Springs... | reverse complement strand
CGCGCCGGATCAGCCAAAACGAATGACTGCGAACACCCTGCTCGAAATCGCCAGCGAACCGAGCGACAGCAACACGCCGGCGACCGGCACCGTCATCGACAACGCATGGCCGGCGCTTTCGCCGGCCATCGAGCCCGCCGCAGTCAGGCGCGCGTGGGCCGCGCGCAGATGGCGCAGAAAATCGACGTGGCAGGCGATGCCCAGCGCCAGCATGGAAACGCCGAGCGCCACCAGCGCCATGCCGAAATTGCGCGGCGCCTGCCGCCAGGGCAGGGCAGGGCAGGGCAGGGCGGGATCGATATCGTGCAAATGGCTGAAAAACTGAAACAGCGTAAAGCCGAAAGTGATCGGCGACAGCGCCGCGCGCAGCACCGACATCAGCGTGCGCTCCGAACTCAGCCGCGTGCGTTCGAACGCGAGCAGGGCGCCGCGCCAGCGCGGTGGACTCGTCGATCTCGGTCGTCAGCGATCCGCGTTCGCCGTGCGCGCGGCCACCGGTTTTATCGAAGGTCATGAACATGTTTCCGATTCGCAGGAACACGCGCGGCCGCCGCGTCCAATCGCGACGACGGTTTCAATATTCCGGCCGGAATCTTGTTCATCGCGCGCATGATGAGACTGAGCCGCCTATCGCATCCGGTCGCCCCAGCACGTTCGCCGCGCGCGGTCGCAACGCTCTGACATCCGCACCAAGGCGCATGCGCCTCGTCCCCTTGGTACATTGTTTCGCCGCGCGCTTGCCCGCACCATGATCGGCCCGCTTGCGCGCGCGCCATCGTTCGCGCGCGCTTTTCCGGTACGGAGAACGTCATGCATCCGTTCGCCCGATCGCAGTTCTGCATCGCGCTGGTCGCCCTGGGCGGCGCCCTGGCGCACGCGGCGCAACAGCTGGAAATGACCACGCCGATCCCCAGTGAAATCAACACGCCGGCCACTGTCGAAACCGCCATCGGCCCGTTGAAATTTCCCAATGGATTTCCCGCCGACGACACCGTCAAACGCGTTTACGACCACCTGGATCGCCAGCGCGCCATCGAGGTTTTCCTCAACCTGTTGCCGGCCGCGTCGCTCGCCGCGATGCGCAAGGGCCTGCGCGAAGTCGGCGCGGTCGACGGCGCCATCGGCATCTGGGAGGAACCGCTCGATCCGCGCTCGCTGCTGCTCACCGGCAGCAGCGACAGCGTGTACGCGATGAGCTGGCTCGATACGGGCAAGGGACCGCTGGTGATCGAAAGCCCGCCGCGCGTGTCCGGCGGCGTCGACGATTTCTGGTTTCGCCGCGTCGGCGATCTCGGCGCGAACGGCCCCGACCGCGGCCAGGGCGGCAAATTCCTGTTGCTGCCGCCGGGTTACGACGGCGCCGTTCCCTCGGGATTTTTCGTGCTGCGTTCGTCGACCTATAACAACTGGCTGATCTGGCGCGCCGTCGCCGATGGCGGCGACGCGAAAACGGAAGTCGCCAATATCAAGCGGCACGCGCGCGTTTATCTGTTGTCGGATACCGGCTCGGCGCCGCCGGAAAAGTTCATCAACTTATCCGACCGCGCGATCAACACCGTGCCCGCCAACGACGCGACGTTCTACGACGAGCTGAACGAAGTCATCCAGGCGGAAGCGCCGCAATCGTTCAGCCCGGACATTCTCGGCATGGCCGCGTCGATCGGCCTGAAACACGGGCAGACATTCGCCCCGGACGCGCGCATGCAAAAAATCCTCGGCGAGGCCGCCGCCATCGGCAACGCCACCGCGCGCGCGATCAGCTTCGCGCCGCGCGATCCGGACGCGGCGCTGTATCCGGACAGCCATTGGCGGCGCGGATTCCTCGACAGCAGCCAGGACTGGCTGCGCGACGGTTATCGCTACCTGGACGCGCGCACCGGTTTTTTCTACGCCGCGACCGTCGACACGCCGGCGCTGGCGACCGCGCAACCCGGCACCGGCTCGCAATACGCGGTGGCCATGCGCGACGACAAGGACCAGTGGCTGGACGGCGACCGCCATTACCGCCTGCGCCTTGCCGCCGACGTGCCGGCCAAGGATTTCTGGTCGCTGGCCATTTACGATCCGCAAACGCGTTCGCTGCTGCAAACCGACCAGCGCGCTCCCGGCGTGAACGGGCGGGAATCCAAACTGGCGAAAAATCCGGATGGCTCGCTGGATATTTATTTCGGGCCCAAGGCCGCGCCCGGCAAAGAACAGAACTGGATACAGACGCTGCCGGGCAAAGGCTGGTTCGCCGTATTCCGACTCTACGGCCCGCTCCAACCCTGGCTCGACAAAAGCTGGAAGCTCGAAGATATCGAACGCCTGGACTAGGGGCTGTTTACGCTAGGTGAGTGATCGCGGTTGGAAACCGTTTTTCGGAAGGCACGCAATGTAGCGGGCCTGTATCAACGCCCGGCAACACAGCCGGACGCAAAAATGCTTGCGGGTTGCGGTAGAAAACTTGATCCCACCAAACCCTGCTCCTTTGCGCCGCGCCCGCCGTTGGTCATCGACACTTTTTCAGCGGCAACGGCGATCATTCAAAAAGTGCCGAGCGCCTCCGGCAAAATGAATCGCACCACGCTTGAAAGACGGAGCGGATGGCGGTTCCAGGACCGGCAAATCGATGGCGCCGAGGTATCGATACCCTTTGGACGCTCGACGGGAGCAGCGGAGCAAATCCTGCCTGCAATCCTGGAACAACCATCCGCCCCGGCTGTGCTCATTGTGTCGGAGCGACTTAGGGAGCCGCGCCGGCGCGGCCGACGGCAAGGCCGAGCTGCGCGCCGATACGCACCAGATCCGGCAGCGTGGCGGCCTGCATGGTTTGCATGACATGGGCGCGATGCGCCTTCACCGTGCGCTCGGCGATATGCAGATGGCGCGCGATTTCCCGGTTGATGACACCGCGAATGACGCCGGCGAACACCGCGCGGTCGCGCTCCGACAAAGCCTCGAAACGCTCGCGGTGGCGACGCAGGCGGGCGCGCTCCAGACGCGCCGCGCGGTCGTCCTCCACCGCCCGCGCGACGGAGGCCAGCAGGCAGGCATCGGACGCGGGCCGGATCAGCACATCCACGGCGCCGCCGCGCATCGCCTGCACGGCGGTGGCGACATCGGCATGCGCGGACAGGAACACCACCGGCGGCGGTTCCGGCCAGCCGGACAACACGCGCTGCAACTCCAGGCCGCCCAGCTCCGGCACGTGCATGTCCATCACGAAACAACCCGGTTGCAGGCGCGCGGGCTGTATCGACTCGATCAACACTTCCGCTACCGACGCGTAGGCACGCACCGAATATCCGGCGGATTTCAGCAGGCGCGCCAAATCGCCGCGGACCGCGCCATCGCCATCAACGATATGTACCGTCGCCATCGCCGCTCCCCGACCATTCGTTCATCGCCACCAATTCGGTTCATCGCCATCAATGTTGCCGCCCGCGCAGATCCGCCAGCGTGTCGCGCAGCTTCAGTCCCCAGCTGCTGAACGCGCGCTCCACCGCGGCGCGATTGGCCACGGGATCGTTCTGTCCCCAGATCTCGGTATCGACCAGCGTATCGCCGAGCGCCACCACGGTTTTGCCGGAGCCGGCATCGATCAGCCAGGCTTCCAGGGTCATCGAGCCGGCGCCCTTGGTGAAGGTTTTGTCGCGCGCCGATTCGGTGAAGCGTTCGCTCTGTTCGCGCGGCGCGTTCGGCTGCAGGCGCACCATTTCCGTAAACAGGATCAGCGTGCCCGGCGCTTTCGCGCTGGAGGGAGTCGCCACGGTGAACGCGCCGTCCCTGCTCAACTGCGTCGCGACATTGTCACGGTAAGCCTTGGCCAGATCGCCCTTGTCTTTATCGTTCAGCGTGAATGCGCTATAGCGCGCGGTGTTGTCCGAAGGCTGCACGATCTGCAGGCGCGAAAAACCGAGATCGCCGATGACGATGGTGCGGTAATTGGAGAAATCGAATTGGGGATCGGCGCGGGCCACGGCCATGCCCGTGTGATCGACATTCGCCAGTCCTTCCGCATCGGTCTGCTGCGACACCACCGCTTTCTGGCAACCGGCCAACAAGGTCAGCGCCAGGCCGGCAACCGCATAGAAATGAATCGGTAAAAAATGTTTCACCATCGGCCCCTCCCACGCGCGGCGCGTTTTGCGCATGCGCAGCCTGACCGTAGCGGCGCGGCGAATCTGTGCCCTGACGATCATTGCCGCCGATGAAAATACCGGAGGGAGAAGCGACGGATACGCTCAGGCGAGCGCGTCGCGATAATGGGCGACGACGTGCGCGATAAAGGCCTGCACGCGGCGCGAGCCCTTGATATCCGGGTGCGTCAAAATCCATAAACCGGCGCGGTCGAGGCCGCCCTTGCGCAATAACTCCGGCATCGGAATTTCGATCAGATCGGCGTGCGGCAGCGCGGCGGTTTTCGCCAGCAGGCCCGCGCCCATGCCCGCGCGAATCGCCGCCAGCACTTCGCCCATGCTGTCCGAACGCATCGCCACGCGCGGCGCGCCGAGCAGGTCGACCAGAATGCGGTCGGGATGATTCACCGCCGGGCACAACGAAAATCCGGCACCGGTCCACAACACCCAATCCAGTTGCGCCGGCTGCGGCGGCGAGGGTTGAAGCGCCAGATATTGCCGCGACGCGTACGCGGAAAACCCGACCTCGCCGATCTGGCGGCCGACCATGTTTTCCGGGGGAATATTGGTCAGGCGGATCGCAACGTCCGCATCGTGGCGATTGAGATTGGCGATTTTCGGCGTCGCGGAAATGTCCAGGCAGACGCCCGGATAACGGGCACGGAACGCGGCGATCAACGCGGACAGATCGATGAACGCGCCCTCGGGCTGGGCGATGCGCAAGCGGCCTTCGAGGCGACTTTCCTCGCCGCGCACCCGGCGCGTCAGTTCGATCGCGGCCTGCTCCATGCGCTCGACCTGCTCCAGTATCGTGTGTCCGGATTGCGTCAGTCGGTAACCGGAGCGCTCATGATCGAACAACCGCGTTTCGAGTTCCTCCTCCAGCTTCTCCAATCGACGAATCACCGTGACGTGATTGAGACGAAGCCTGCGCGCGGCCTCGGCGACAGAACCGGCGCGCGCGACCTGCAAAAACACTTTCAGATAATCCCAGTTGACCGAATCCATCCTGAAACCCGCCGTCGAAGCCAGTGCGATCAATTTTTATCGGTGCGTCGCAGTTTAACTTCGATGCCATGAAAAAGCTGTTGCTTCGCCGTTATCAAACCGCTTCTTCAAAAATAAAAATCCAATCGGAGAAAATCAAAAGACTGAACACAGACACGCATTGCATGCCGGCACGCCACGAGCGGAATAATTCGAATATCGCCGTGGGCAGCGGCACAACGGAATCATTCGGCTCACGCACGGTCACTTTACGCAGGCGGCTCGCTAAAGAATCCGGTCGCGCGGCTCAATGCAGAGCCTCCGGCACAATGGCACCGTGCTTGAAAGACGGGCAGATGGCTTTTCCAGATCCGGCGGCGCCCTGGCCGGAAAACACCGGACGGCGGACCGGCCGCCCATCGCGACCGTGTCAAACGCCCCGCACGGGGCCGTCTTGCCATCGTGGGCACAGGCGTCCATCATCCCCCGGGGTGGGGCCGCCGCGGGCTCCTCCAACCTTTTGCACGCTACCGTGACCGAATCCGCATTTTACCCAGGTACTTGTTTTTCCGTGCTTTACTCGTTACTCAAACCGAGCAGAAAACAGGCTGACCGATTTTGCAAGCTCTCTGACCGCCACTGCTAGTGCCGCTCTCCGGCACGCTCCCTATACTGGCTCCAACACGTCATAATCCCCCGGGCGGGGCGTCGGCGCGAAGATCCGCATGCGCCGACGATGACAGGCGGAGACTCGGCAAATGCTCACGATCGATCAAATCGACAAAGAAGCCTTGCAAAAGCTGATCGACAACGCACAGGCGCTGTCCATCGATGTCGGCATGGTGCTGCGCAAGGTCCGCATCGAACAATCCCCCGGCCAGATCCTCGCCGGCGACAGCCTCGGCATCGATTTCGAACAATATCTTCAGCTCCAGAAATCCCTGTCCAGCGCGATCCGCCACGCCATTCACCGCCGGGTCGGTCAGCGCGCCCTCACCCCGGACGAATATGAAGTCGCCGCCCATTACATGCTGGGCGCGGACGATCTCGGCGCGGCCCTGGTGCGCATGCGCAAGTTCTGCTCGATGCAGGCCGAGCGCCTCGGCAATGGCGCGTTCAACCTCAGCATCGAGCGCGCGCAGATCGCGCGCCTCTATGTGCAGGTCGCCGTGGACCTCGAATTGCAGGAACGCTTCGCCAGCCATTTCGTGCAGGACATGTACAAGCTCATCGAGATGCTGGCGTGGATGATCGGCGAGCCGATTCCCCTGCTGCAACTGGAAGTGCCGTTCGCCGAACCCGGCGACGCCGAGCACGAGCTGAGCCGCTTCCGCTGCCCGATTCATTTCGGCCAGAGCGGCTTCGCCATGTATTTTTCCAGCGCCCTGCTCGGCAAGCGCATCGTGCGTTCCATCGAAGAGCTCAAGGACTTCCTGAAAATTTATCAGGCGGTGCTGCTCACCGACGATCAGCACGACAGGCCCGCCTTCGATCAGCGCATCGAACGCATCCTGGAAAAACAATGCCTGGAAGTGGGTGGCATGCCATCGGCGACGCAACTGGCCGGCGTGCTGAATATTTCGGAAGCGACGCTGCGCCGCCGCCTGCGCGATACCGGCCGCTCGTTTTCCGAAATCAAGCAAAGCTGCCAGCTGCGCCTCGGCAAAAAACTGCTGTCGATTTCCTACACCAGTTTGTTCGATGTGGCGCAACGGCTCGGCTACCAGGACGTCAACGCGTTCCGGCGCGCCTTCAAGCAGGCCACCGGACACACGCCGGTCGGCTTTCGCGATAGTTGCAAACCACAACAAAACGCCGGGTACTGAGCGCGGCATACCCATAATTTCCTGACCAGGCGCCGCTTCTGCAAAAGCGCGCCACTCTTTTCACGATTCACGGAGCAGCACCATGAAAACCCCACCCGCGCCCACGCCGCAAGAACGCATGACCGCGCCCCTCGACCGCACCGCCGAGGAGCGCAACATCCATCAACCGATTCCGTTCGGCTGGTACGTGATGGCTTATTCCGACGAGCTCGCGGTGGGCGAGGTCAAGCCCCTGCGCTATTTCGGGCGCGACCTGGTGCTGTTCCGTACCGAGAGCGGCGCGCCGAAAGTGCTCGACGCCTACTGCCCGCACCTCGGCGCGCATCTGGGCCACGGCGGCTCGGTGAAAGGCGAAAGCATTGCCTGCCCGTTCCACGGCTGGCAATTCAATGGCGGCGGCCGCTGCACCGCGGTGCCCTACGCCAAGAACATGCCGCCGAAAGTGGCCAGCGACAAGCCGGCGATTCACGCTTATCCGGTGGTCGAGCGCAACCGCCAGATCTGGGCCTGGTACCACCCGCACAATGCCGCGCCGCTGTGGGACGTGGTGGAGTTGCCGGAAACCACCTCGCCCGAGTGGAGCGGTTTCGACCGCTACGAATGGATCATCAACTGCCACCTGCAGGACATGGCGGAAAACGGCGCCGACCCCGCGCACTTCCTCTATGTGCACGGCACCAAGAACAAACCCGACACCGAGCTGACCTTCGATACCTACGGATCGGGCGGCGTGATCAAGGCGAAGATGGAAACGCCGCGCGGCATCGTCGACGGCACCATCACCAACCGCAGCGCCGGCCCCGGCCAATCGTGGGTGCGCTTCAGCGGTATCTGCGAAACACTGCTGGTCACCGCGCTGACCCCGATCGAAAAAGACGTCATCCACGCGCGCTTCGCTTATACGCAGCCGCAGACGCAGATCGAAGGCCCGACCGCGCGCCTGGCCGAGGCCATCATCCGCGACCTGACCCACCAGGTGGATCAGGACAAGCCGGTGTGGGACCGCAAGATATTCTGGGACAAGCCGCTGCTGTGCGACGGCGACGGCCCCATCGCCCAGTTCCGCAAGTACTACAGCCAGTATTACGCGGAGTGATTGCGTAATATTTTTGTGCCCGCATGAAGTTTTTTTGCAACTGCGGATACTTTTTGTGGGCATATGAAGCTTTTTTAACTGCGAAAACTTTTGTAACCGCGAAGATTTTTTATCGGCCGATTTACCGATCGACCGAACGGAAGACCGAGCGGCGTGTTTAAAAATCGTCTAACGAAACTTTAACTTTCATTGGACAGCCGCGCCGAACAACCATAAACGAACACGCAACCGAGCAGGACCGCGCCATGCCGATGCCGACCGATATCAAAATCATCGATTTGATGATGGGAGTTCCCGCTGAAGACAACAGCGGCTGGTACGAATTCATCAAGCCCATGCTGATGGATGAAGAAAGCCACAAGATGTTCAAGATGCCCGCGCAGTACATGTTCAAGGACATTCCGCAAGCGGGCAAGCAAACCGACTACGTCGCCTACGTCGTCGAGCAGATGGACAAGCACAACATCGAGCGCGCCATGGTCGGCATCGACGATTGGAACAGCTCGCACCAGGAAGCGGTCAAGCGTTTCCCCGAGCGTTTCTTCTGCTCCTACGAAGCCAACCCGAACAAGGGCATGGAAGAGGTGCGCAAGATTCGCCGCCTGCACCAGGAATACGGCATCAAGGCGGTGACCGCGTTCCCGTCCGGCCTGTGCCCGCAAGTGCCGATCAACGACAAGAAGTGGTATCCGATTTACGCGGTCTGCGTCGATCTCGATATTCCGTTCTGCCCCTGCGTCGGCGTGCCCGGCCCGCGCCTGCCGCTGGCGCCGCAGAAAGTCGAGCTGCTCGACGAAGTGTGCTGGTTCTTCCCGGAACTGCGCGTGGTGATGCGCCACGGCGGCGAGCCCTGGGAAAAACTGGCGTGGAAACTCATGCTCAAGTATCCCAACCTGTACTACATGACCACGGCCTTCGCGCCCAAGCACTATCCGAAGGAAATCATCGAGTTCGCCAACACCCGCGGCGCCGACAAGATTCTGTACGCCGGTTATTTCCCGATGGGCCTGTCGCTGGACCGCATCTTCTCGGACATGCAAAACGTGCCGTTCAAAGATGAAGTGTGGCCGAAATTCCTGCGCGAAAACGCCAAGCGCGTATTCAAGCTGTAAGCGGCAACAGGAATCTCCAAAAAAAATATTTAGCGGCGCAGCGCCGTCAGGACACAGAAAAATGAATTTCACCTTCACCGAAGAACAGCTGCTGTTGCAGGAAAGCGCACGCCAGTTCTTTGCCCAGCACTCGCCCTCGGCGGCGGTGCGCGCCGCCATGAACAGCGCCAACGGCTACGACGAAAGCGTCTGGTCGCGCCTGGTCAACGACATGGGCTGGACCGGCATCGCCACGCCGGAGGCCTACGGCGGATTGGGCCTCGGCCAGATCGAAATGGCCATCGTGCAACAGGAAATGGGCCGCACTTTATTCGCCTCGCCGTTCCTGGCCAGCATCGGCCTCGCGATTCCCGCGCTGCTCGCCGCGGCAACGGCGCCGCAGCGCGAGCGCTGGCTGCCGGCGCTGGCGGCGGGACAACGGATCGCGGCGCTGGCCTGCACCGGAGCGCGCGGTCGCCCGGGCGCGGCCGGCGTCGAGGCCGTGCTGAGCGCGGGCCCCGATAATCGCTACACCCTGAACGGCAAAGCCGGCTTCGTCGTGTTCGGCCACGTCGCCGACCTGCTCATCGTCGCCGCGCGCGCGCCGGGCAGTAGCGGCGAGCAGGGCATCAGCCTGATCGCGCTGCCGCGCGACACCGCCGGCATGAAAATTGAGAAAGTCGTGGCGATGGATCTGACCCGGCCTTACGCGCGCATCGAATTCGACGGCGTCGAGGTGGGCGCGGATGCGATTCTCGGCGCGCCGGAACAAGCCGGCGCCGCGCTGGCCCGCACGCTGGCCCTGGGCAACATCGCGCTGGCGGCGGAACAGGTCGGCGCCGCCGAGCAATGCCTGGCCTTCACCGTGGAATACACCAAGCAACGCGTTCAGTTCGGACGCGCCATCGGCAGCTTCCAGGCGGTCAAGCATAAACTGGCGGACATGATGGTGCGCATCGAGGCCGCGAAATCGGCGGTGTACTACGCGGCCTGCGCGGCGGACGAGGATCCGGCGCTGTTGCCGGAGGCCGCCGCCGTGGCCAAGTCGTTCTGCTCCGACATTTTCAACCTGTGCGCGGGCGACGCCATCCAGCTGCACGGCGGCATCGGCTTCACCTGGGAACACGACGCGCATCTTTATTTCAAGCGCGCGCGCGCCTCCGCCAACCTGTTAGGCGACACCATTCATCAGCGTGAGCAGATCGCGCAACAACTGTTCGACGGCGACCAGCCACTGCTGCGCCAACTGGGGGGACTCTGACCATGCAATTGAGTTTCACGGCCGAGGAAGAGGCCTTCCGCAGCGAAGTGGCGGCATGGCTGGAAGAGCAGCTGTCCGGACCCTTCGCGCACATCCGTTACATCGACAGCCATCTCGAGAAATTCGAAGAGCGCCGCCGCTGGGAACAGGCGCTCGGCGCCGCGCGCTGGAGCTGCATCGGCTGGCCCAGCCAGTATGGCGGACGCGACGCGACCCTGGCGCAGCAGGTGATTTTCGCCGAGGAATACACGCGCCTGGGCGCGCCCGGCCGCATCGGCCACAACGGCATCGAGCTGTTCGGCCCGACCCTGATCCATTTCGGCAACGAAGAACAGAAGCAGCGCTTCCTGCCGGACATCGCCAACGGCAAGACCTTGTGGGCCCAGGGCTATTCCGAGCCGAACGCGGGCTCGGACCTGTCTAACGTGCGCACCAAGGCGCGCCTGGAGCAGGGTCCCAACGGTCCGGAATGGGTGATCGAAGGCCAGAAAATCTGGACCTCGTTCGGCCAGTTCTGCGAATGGGGCTTCGTGGTTTGCCGCACCGAAGAGGGCAGCCGCGGTCCCGCCGGCCTCAGCTACCTGATGGTGCCGATGAAACAGCCCGGCGTGGTGGCGCGCCCGATCACCACCATGACCAACGAGGAAACCTTCTGCGAAGTGTTTTTCGACGGCGCGCGCACGCCCGCGAACAACGTGGTGGGCGAAGTCGGCGGCGGCTGGAAAGTGGCGATGGGCACGCTCTCGTTCGAGCGCGGCGCCTCCTCGCTGGCGCAGCAGATGGGTTTTCGCCGCGAGCTCGCCGCGCTGGTGAACGCCGCGCGCGCTAACGGCCTCGACCGGGATTCCCACATCCGCCAGCGTGTCGCGGAAGCCTATGCCGGCCTGCGCATCATGCGTTACAACGCGCTGCGCATGCTGAGCAACGCGCAGCACGGACGGCTCAGCCCCGAGGCCTATACCTACAAAATCTTCTGGGCGTCCTGGCACCGCAAGCTCGGCGAGCTGGCGATGGACATCCTCGGCGCGGAGGGCGAGTTGTCCGACGCGGAAGGTTACGAATTCAAGGGCTTGAAGAAAACCTTCCTGCATTCGCGCGCCGATACCATTTACGCCGGCACCAACCAGATCCAGCGCAACATCATCGCGGAGCGGGCCCTCGGCCTGCCGCGCGAACCGCGCGGCCAGTAAGCGCGACGCCGTGTCGAAGCCGATGGCGGCCGTGGGCGAAAGTCCGCGGCCGCCATCGCATTTCCACATTGCGCGAAATCGCCGGATACGTTTTCATGGAATTGAACCACACTACGCCGCGCACGCGCGGCATCGATGCACAATAACAGCGGCCCTCGCGCGAGGGGCGTTAACGATGCGAGGAGAATTTCGCCATGACTGAAACCGCTCCGGCTTACGACGCGATCCGCGCGGGTTTGACCGCGCCGGGCGCGCCCTTCGAATTGCGCAGCATTGAGATCGAAGGCGCGCCGCGCCGCGTGTTCTGCAACGCGCCGCAAACGCTGGCGGACGTCTATCGCTCGGTGAAGCAATACGAGGAACGCGTGTTCACCGTCTATAACGGCGAACACATGAATTACAGCGAGGCGCTGCGCAAGGCGGCGGCGCTGGGCCAGCACATCGAGGCGCGCGGCGGCGCCGTGCGCGGCGCGCGCATTGCCATCGCCATGAACAACCGCCCGGAATGGATGATCGCGTTCATCGCGGTCACCGCCATCGGCGCCACCGCCGTGCTGATCAACAGCCGCGGCACCGCGCCCGAAATCAAGGCGGCGCTGGACCATACCGATGCCACGCTGGTGATCGCCGACGCGCAGCGCGCGCAGTTGCTGGCCGACGACGCGCGCGACCTGATCGTGGTGCGCGATGATGCGGCGGCGCCGGCGCGCGCGGTGGATTTCAACGCCGCCGTCGCCGGCTGGGAAAACGCGTCGCTCGAACCCGCGGCCATCGATCCCGAAGACGAAGCCGTGGTGATGTTCACCTCCGGCACCACCGGCGGCGCCAAGGCCGCGCTGCTGACGCATCGCAGCGTGCTGACCGGCCTGATGAACATCCAGTTCTCGATGGCCGTGGTGGGCGCGCGCCTGACCGCGCTTTACGGCGCCGAGGCGATGGCGGCGGCCGCGAAACGGCAACCCTCCGCCATGCTGTGCGTGCCGCTGTTCCACTCCAGCGGTTGCTACGCGATTTTCCTGTCCAACTTCATCCGTGGCGGCAAAGTCGTGATCCTGCCGAAATGGAATGCCGCCCAGGCCGTCGAGCTTATCGAGCGCGAACAGGTCGCGGCGTTTTCCGGTTCGCCGACCATGCTGTGGGACCTGCTGCGCACCGACCGCAGCGGCCGCGATTTGTCCACGCTGGTTTCGGTCGGCATCGGCGGGCAGGCCTTGCAGCCGCAGTTGATGCGCGAAATCATCGCCGCGTTTCCGCGCGCGATTCTCGGCGCCGGTTACGGCATGACCGAGGTCAACGGTTCGGTGTGCATGGTGGCCGGCCAGGAATTGATGGATCGCCCCACCTCCTCGGGCCGCATCATTCCGTCCGCCGAAGTTCGCATCGTCGACGACAACGGCGCCGATGTGGCGCCGGGCGAAACCGGGGAAATCTGGGTGCGCGGCGCGATGACCATGCGCGGCTACTGCAAGCGCCCGGAAGCGACGGCGGAAGTACTGAGCGACGGCTGGCTGCGCACCGGCGACATGGCGCGCATCGATGACGAAGGCTATCTGCACGTGATCGACCGCAAAAAGGATATCGTTATTTCGGGCGGGGAAAACATTTCCTTCACCGAAGTCGAAGGCGCCGCCATCGAGCATCCGGCGATTGCGGAAACCGCCGCGTTCGGCGTGGACGACGAGCGCCTGGGCGAACGCCTGATCCTGGCGGTGGTGGTGAAGGACGGGCACCAGCTCAACGAGGAAGCGCTGAAGCAGCACGTGGCCGAACGCCTGGCGATTTATAAAGTGCCGCGCGAAATTTATTTCCGCGGTCCGTTGCAGCGCAACGCCCTGGGCAAGGTCAACCGCAACGATCTGCGCAAGGAATTTCTCGCGGAACCGCGTTAAGGGAAGATCGGTTTCGCGGCAGAATTTCGACGCGTAACGGACAGTCGGTCGATGCGCGGCACACGGATGTGCCGGCAATGCATTGCCAAACAAACAACGCATTGCCACGCGCGACCGACGTATCCTCGCTGGATTTTCCGGGATTAAAAATGTCCGGCGCGCCCGCAAAGCGCCCTTCAGGACGCTTCCGGCTCGCGGTTGAACTCCACGTAAAAACGCACGGCGCCGCGCGCTTCGACTGCATGTCGCATCGTGGGCTCGACCACGCCGGCACGCGTGCAATCCAGCAACCCCTCTTCGAATTCAGGCTCCCGGATGCGATAAAGCAACTGGCCTTCGAGCACCACGATGTTTCCCCACACGCCCGCCTTGGTGGTATGGCCGCGCAACAGGCCGTCCGGCACCGTCGTTTCCGTGAATTCCGGCGTGCGCTTGTAGGCGATGACATTTTCCGGCAGGGTTTTCACTGGCAATCTATGCCCTGTGCCGTGCAAGCGCGAAGCGCCCGCGAACGGGCGCGCGCAAGCGCTCAGCGAATGAATACCGAGGCGAACTCGTCGAGGCTTTTGATTTTATCGGCCAGCGATACCGGGCCGTTCATGGCCTGCAAGGCCCAGGGCATGGTGGTCAGCGTGGTGACGCCGGCCGCTTCCAGCTCGGCGTGCTGCTCCGGCGTCCAGGCGTCGATGGGATTGAAACACTGCACCTGATAACCCTCGCGGCTCAGGCCGAGTTCCGCGCGATAGGCAAAGACTTTCGCCAGCAGCGCCTTGAGTTCCTCGCTGGTGTGCAGATCGGAAATCCAGCCGTCGTGTTTTGCCGCGCGCCGCAACGCGGGCTCGGAAATGCCGCCGATGAAAATCGGGATCGGCTGCGCGGGCGCCGGCACCATGCGCAGCGGTTCGAAATCGTAGAATTCGCCGTGATGCTCGACCCAGTCGCCGGTCCACAATTTTTTCATGACGTCGATCATTTCGTCGGCGTGCTTGCCGCGACGCTTGAACGGTTGGCCGCCGGCGGCGAATTCTTCCGGCATCCAGCCCATGCCCACGCCCAGCGCCAGGCGGCCTTCAGAAAATACCGAAGCCGTGGCCAGCTGCTTGGCGGCGTGAAACGCGTTGCGCATCGGCAGGACATAAACGTTAGTGTAGAAGCGCAGGGTTTTGGTGTGCTGCGCCATCGCGGTGACGGCGGTCCAGGGATCGAGGAAGGCATCGGTGTCGGCGAAACGGGGTTTGCCGTCGGGCGTGTAGGGATAGGGCGCCGACAATTGCTTCGGATAAATCAAATGATCCGACAAGGTGGCCCAGCTGAAACCGCGCTCTTCCGCGGCCTTGGCCAGCGGGCAATATTCCGCGGGATCGATGAAGGCGATCGACAAACCGTATTTCATAAAGCTCTCCTCTTGCGGGCGCGCCGATACGCACGCCACCTTTTATTGCTTATTGCGACTCTTTATTTATAGAACTCGTTATTTATACGACTCTTTACGCGACTCTTCATCGCTACATGATGCGATGCTTTTCGCTACAACCTGAATGGCCGTATCAAGCCGAGTTGCCGCGTCAATTTGAATTGCCACAGCAAATCCGAATTGACTCATCGAATTGAATCAGTACGTCAAACTGAATGAGCAGGTCGCCGAGGCAAAATCGTTTCGCCGTCTATATCTTCCGGCCGCATTGTTATGGCCGTATTGTGAGTGGGCCTTTCGCAAATAGCAATTTGCGACATCCTGCGGTGTTGCGCGCGGCGATTCAATGCAATACTCGCGCAATTCCTGGCAAAGACTTCCATCCATGCCGTTCTACCAACGCCCCGTTTTCTGGTTCGATCTGCTGTTCGTCGCGCTCTGCTTCGTAGCGAGCCGCAAATTCAGCACGAGCAAGGGCCTGTTCGCGCTCTGGGTTCTGCCCGGCACCGCGCTGCACGAAATCGCGCACTGGAGCGTGGCGCTGCTCTGCGGCGGACGTCCCGGCGCACTGTCGCTGTGGCCGAATTTTCGCGGCCGGCGCTGGACGCTCGGCTACGTCATCATCGCCAATCCCACCTGGTACAACCGCGTGCCCATCGCCCTGGCGCCGCTGTTGCTGCTGCCTCTGGCCGCCGCCGGTTACTGGTTCGGCGTGCGCGCGTGGCCGCTGTCGGACTGGCGCCACTGGCTCGCCCTGTACGGCGTGGCCATGCTGCTGCCCGGAGCGCTGCCGTCGCGCGAGGATATCGAACTGGCGCAACCGCAGCTCACCGTGCTCGGCATCGGCGCGATGCTGGTCGGAGCCGTTGCGCTGGCGCTGCATTTTCAATGAAGGCGATGCTCGCAAGGCAACGAAGTCAACGCTCTCACAGCAAGGAGCGCGACGCTCACACGGTAATGAATGAAAGAAACTGGCAACGCGATGCAATCAACATTCTCGACGACATCCGTGTTCGCGCCACCGAACAGCGCGGCGCGCGCCAGCTGATGCACCGGCGCGCGCAATGACTCCCGCATTTATGCGGCGCCGGGAATCGCCACCGTGCGGGTATCGCGACCCGAGCGCAGCACCGTGCCGGCCGCCGCGCCGGTGTAGTCGCCGTGGCGGATGATGATTTCGCCATTGACCAGCACATGGCTGATTCCAATGGCGTCCGCATACAGGCGGCCGGCGCCCGCGGGCAGATCGAAACGCGTATAGGCGGGCCCGCAGGCCACGGTGGCCGGATCGAAAATCACGATATCCGCGTACCAGCCTTCCCTGAGTTCGCCGCGCTCGCGCAGGCCCATCAATTGCGCGGGTTGCTGCGAAAGCTGCCGCACCGCTTCCTCCAGTTCGATCACGCCGAAATCGCGCACGCCGCGCCCCAGCACTTTCGTGGAAAACGCGAAGGTATCGATCATGTCCAGGTGCGCGCCCGCGTCGGAACCGCCAATCACCGTGCGCTCGTCGCGCCAGAATTCCGCGCGTATCGCGTACGACTCGCGGTCGTCGCCGCCGGTGAATGGCATGAATGCTGTTTTGAGATCGTCGGCCAGCGCGATATCGAGCATCGCGTCGAACGCTTCCCTGCCCATCATGGCGGCCGCCTCGCCCACGGTTTTACCTTCGTAGGCGCGCGTCGCTTCGGAAAAGGTCTGCGCGATGAACATGTTCCGCCACTGCGCGAAACCCGACCAGCTGCTGTTTTTCGCGCTGTCGTCGAGCTGTTTGCGAAACGCCGCGTCGCGCAGTTTCGCGCAGCGCTCGGCCACCGGCATGCGGAACAGCGCGGCCCAGCCGGGCACCGCGTCGAACACCATGCCACTCAGGAAATTGATGCGGATCGTCATGGTTTGCGGCACCGTCAGCGGCACCACGCGCGCGCCCTTGTCGCGCCCGTATTCGGAGGCCGCGAGCTGGCGCTGCGCGTATTCGCGGTCGCGTTCGGAAGCGCTGTTGATCGCCAGCGGATTCCAGTTCACCGGCCGCCCCGCGGCCAGCGATAATTGCGCCAGCAGATCGACCACGTCCGGATTGAAATCGCTGCCCGGCACCATCTCCACCGCCGTGCCTTCGTAATCGCGGCACACGCGCGCCAGCGCGAGAATTTCCTCGCGGCTGGCGTGGCGCGAGGGCACGGGATTGCCGTCGGCGTCGTTGTGCGTGGTCGATACCGTGGTGGAAAAACCGAGCGCACCCTGTTCGATGGATTCGCGCAGCAATTGCCGCATCGCGTCGAGATCCTGTTCGGTGGCGCGCTCGCCGACCGCGCGTTCGTTCATCACCGCGCGCCGGATGGCGGAATGCCCGGCCAGGAAGCCGGCGTTGATCGCCAGCCGGCCTTCGAGCCTGTCGAGATAGCTGCCGAAAGAAGTCCAGTCCCAGGGCACGCCCTCGGCCAGACTTTCCAGCGGCATGCCTTCGACGCGCGCCAGCATCGGCATCAGGTATTTTCCGGATGCCGGCGTCAGCGGCGCGATGCTGAAACCGCAGAAGCCACCGAAAATGGTGGTCACGCCGTGATAACACGAAGGACTCAGCGTCGGGTCCCAAAAGACCTGGGCGTCGTAGTGCGTGTGCACATCGATAAAACCGGGGCAAACCACCTGGCCGGCGGCGTCGATGGTCTGGCGCGCTTTTTCGTCGATGGCGCCGACGGCGACGATGCGGCCGTTGCGAATGCCGATATCGCCCTGGCGGCGCGGTTGCCCGCTGCCATCGACGATAGTGCCGTTGATTATTTTTATGTCGAGCATGAGTTGCACTCCTGGGCGCGGCCGTACCACAACGCCTGGATGCGTGCGGACCCGTCCGTCAGTTTGCGGTAATCGCGCCTTGTTTCTTCATCCTTTCGGGGGACGACACGGACAGGGGCCGAAAGCCGGCCTCGCTGATCGAAAAACCCGCCGCCAGAGCGGCCCTGTCCGCAACCAAGAATCGCGCGGGATCGCCCTTCCAGTCCGCCTGTTTCCATTTCACGAAATGCAGGTAGGGAAATTCGCGCGCGCCGGTAAGATTATTGGTCAATTTGCCATCGCGCCAGTACCAGATGTCGGGACCGCCCAGGCTGCCGTCGATCCACGGCACCGCGCAGAAATTCGTGCTGTAGGTTTCGTTGAATTCCGCGACGAGCATGTAGGGATCGTTGCGGAATATCCAATCGCGAAACCATTTCGGCCAGCTGCGATGGCGCAGGAACACGCGGCTGAAGCGGCGCTCGTCGAAGGCCACATGCCGGCCCAGCATCAGCTCGCGCCACTCGGGCACGCTCAGGAAAGCGTCGCGGATCAGATCGTTGTTGGCGAACAGCGAGAGATGGCCGGAAATGCGGCGGCCGTGGCAGGACAGCATCTGGTAAGCGGCCAATCGCCGCTCGGTGAAATAGGCGCGCAGATCGCCGTAGACCACATCGATATCGCCGAAGCCCCAGAAATCGAAGCCCCGAATGTCGTCGCGATGCACCACGCCGAAGGCGGGGCGCACATCGCACAGCTTGTAGGGAGTGACCGGGTCGAAATCGATATCGAGCGCCGCACTCACCTGCCGCTTGTAATCGGCGAAGGAGATTTCGCGGAACGCGACATTGGGCGGGGCCTGCGCAGGCACACCGCAATCGGTGAAAAACAGCCAGTTGACGCTGGCGTTGCGCGCGCAGGTGGTCAGGAAAGCATCGAACCAGAAAGGCCATTTACCGAAGTAGGGAATCAGGATGATGATGGACTTCATGAGTATGTTCAGGACGCGACGCGGAAGTTGACCGCGCTAGTATAGCGTCCTGAACGAACGATCTCCATACACCGCTGATTTTATCCGTGGCGCCGGCACATCAGACCCCGACCGACTTTCAAATGTCACTCTTTTGGCGAAAATCGCGCCGGCAATGCGACAAGAAAATATCGCACCGAATACATTAAGGAACCTCTGAAAAACGTAGCGAGCGCAGCCGGGGCAAGGCAAAAATGAGCGAAAAACCGCAGTTTATACGGCAAATAAATGAGGATTTTGAGTTCATTTTTAACGCAGTATCGGCAAGCGCAGTAGTTTTTCAGAGGTTCCTTAACTGATTGTTACTAAAAAATATTGGCCGTAAGTGCAACGCGCTGTAAAAACATCCTGAAAAAATAACGCCGCGCCACGCATTCGTGACGCGGCTTTTTATTATCAACGCCCCGCGAAGTCCTTGATGGTCTGTTTGCCCAGGGCCATCAGATGCACCTGGTCCGGGCCGTCGCCGATGCGCATCCAGCGCGCGTAGCTGAACGCCTCGGCAAGGAAATAATCGCGCGTCATGCCGCCGGCGCCGTGCATTTGAATCGCGCGGTCGAGCACTTTCAGCGCCATGTTCGGCACCGCGATTTTCGCCATCGCGATCAGATCCTTCGCCGCTTTATTGCCTTCGCGATCCATCTTGTCGGCGGCGCGCAGCGTAATCAGGCGCGCCTGTTCGATTTCGGTGGCGCACAGCGCGATGTCTTCGCGCACCGATCCCTGCTCGCTCAGTTTTTTACCGAAGGCCACGCGGTTTTCCACGCGCTTGCAGGCCAGCTCCAGCGCGCGCTGCGCGCAGCCGATCAAACGCATGCAATGGTGAATGCGGCCCGGGCCGAGGCGGCCCTGCGCGATTTCGAAACCGCGGCCTTCGCCGAGCAGCAGATTGGCGGCCGGCACGCGCACGTTTTCCAGAAACACTTCGGCGTGTCCGATCGGTTCGTCCTCATAACCGAAGGTGTTGAGCGCGCGGGTGATGCGAATGCCGGGGGTATCCATCGGCACCAGGATCTGCGATTGCTGCACGTGCCGGTTGGGATTGTCCGGATCGGTCTTGCCCATCACGATCATGATTTTGCACTGGTCGTACATCGCGCCGGTGATGAACCACTTGTGACCGTTGATGACGTAGTGATCGCCATCGCGCCGGATCAGCGTCTCGACATTGGTCGCGTCGGACGAGGCGACATTGGGTTCGGTCATCGCATAGCAGGAACGGATTTCGCCGCTGGCCAGCGGTTTCAGCCAGCGCTCTTTTTGTTCCGCATTGCCGTAGTGGTAGAGCAATTCCATGTTGCCCGCGTCCGGCGGATTGCAGTTGAACACTTCCACCGCCCAGATCACGCGCCCCATGATTTCGGCCAGCGGCGCGTATTCCACGTTGTTGAGGCCCTGGCCGTACTCGGTATTCGGCATCGACAGGTTCCACAAGCCCGCCGCCTTCGCCTTGGCTTTCAGCTCGGCCATGATCGGCGGCATGCGCCAGCGCATGCCGGGCATGGCCACCTGCTCGTGATAGGTTTTCTCGTTGGGATAGACGTGCTCGTCCATGAACGCCGAGAGGCGATGCATATAGTCGCGGGTTTTCGCGGAATGTTCAAAATCCATGGGACACCTTTTATCGTCGTTGCGTAATTTCTTTATCCAGCGCTCGATGCGCGGCCGTTCAGGTCAGCGTGACCAGATGCGCGGTGCTGGGATGATCGAGATGCGGCAGGCCGTTGAAGGATTGCAGCCGCGCCTTGCCGTTTTTGAATTGCAGGCGCGTCAGGCTGGTGTTCGCCGTCTGCAGATTGAGGTCCATCATGTGGCGCACGGACAACTGCAGAATTTCACGCAGCAAAGCGCTGATCGGTCCGCCGGAACTGATCACCAGCGTGCGCCCGATATTATCGTCGCCGATCAGGGCATTGAGGCTGTCGCGAATCCGCGTTTGAAACTGATCCCAGCTTTCGGGCAGGCCCGGCAGTTTTCCCTCGGACCAGACAAACAGCGCCTTGCGCAGCGTCGAAAAAAAATCGCGCACGTTGTTGCGATCCAGCGGCGTCGCCGGCGGAAACGCTTCCACGTAGGCATCGAACACGGAGTGAAACGCAAACTCGTTGAGTCCCGGCAGCAATTCCGGCTGCTCATCCGCCGCCAGCGCGCCGATGCCTTCCAGGGTTTGCAAATGCCGGCGCAGCGTACCGCTGACCACGCGATCGAAACGGATTTCGCGCTCGCGGAAATAACGCCCCAGCTGCCGCGCCTGCTCGAAGCCGAGATCGGACAGACGGTCGTAATCCTCCGTGCCGAACGAGGCCTGGCCGTGGCGCACTAATACTATTTCGCCCATAAGACTATTTCACTCATAAAACTATTTCACTCATAAAACTATTTCGCCCGTAAGACTATTTCACTCATAAAACTATTTCGCCCATGACATCATTGCACCTGTAACAGCATTTCAATCCATAACGCTATTCCACTCATGAGATCGCGCTTCAGCAAATCCAGGTATTGAAATTAACAAGTCATTGAAATTACCGGCCGCGCCCTCGCGTGAGCGCGAGCCGGCGCTCCAGTCTAACAGCCGCAACGCCCGCTCACTTCACCCGTTGCCGCGAACGGCTGCTGTCACTGCGGGCGGCGTGGGCCGCGCACCAGTTTACCCGGCAGCGCGCCGGTGAACTCATCGTTGCGCACCGTCACCGTGCCGTTGACGATCGTCGCGTCGTAACCCTTGGCAAACTGCAGGAGGCGGCGCCCGTCGGCGGGAAGATCCTGCACCCAGCGCGTCGGTTCCAGTTGCAGGCGTTCGAGATCGATGACGTTGACATCGGCCTTGAGCCCCACCGCCAGCCGGCCGCGATCGTGCAGCCCGTAGGCGGCGGCGGTGCGACCGCACTGCAAATGCACCGCCTCTTCCAGCGCCAGCCGCGCGCCGCGCGTGCGATCGCGCACCCAGTGTGTCAGCAGGTAGGTGGGCATGCTGGCATCGCAGGTGATCGCGCAATGTGCGCCGCCGTCGGCGAGGCTGAGCAGACCGTGCGGATCGCGCATCATTTCCAGCAGCGTATCCATGTTGCGGTCGACGTAATTGAAGAACGGGAAATAAATCATTTCCTGGCCGTCGTTTTCGAGCAGCATGTCGTAGATCGTTTCCCAGGGCGAACAGCCGCGTTGAGCGGCGAGCGCGGCAATCGACCGCTCCGCGGGCGGCTCGTATTCGGGCGGATCGCCCAGCCGGAACATGCCGTCGAATTTGCACAGGTATTCGCGCCAGAACGCATCGGTGCTGGTCGGCGCTTCGCTCAAAAGGCGTTGCCGGAATTGCGGATCGCGCATGACGCGCACGCGCTCCGCGCGCGGCAGCGCCGCGATCTGCTGATACGAGGGATGCGACCAGAACGGCTGCTTCTCGCTGTCGAGGCTGTAAATCATGCCGAAGCTGCGGCAGGCGACCAGCGCGGAAATATCGGCGCCGGCGGCGTTGGCCGCGCCGGTGCGCGCCAGCAGCTCGCGGTATTTGAGCCGCTCCTCGGGAAATTGCATGAGGATGTAGTGCAAGGGCAGGCGGTAGCGCCGCGACAGGCGCGCCATCCAATCGAAATCGGTTTCCGGCGCGGCGAAATCCGCGACCATCTGGAACACGCCGTGGCCGGCGCGCTGCATGGCCTCGCCGATGGCGAACAGTTCTTCCTCGCGCGCGAAACTGCCGGGCACGTGGCCGCCGTCGGCGGCGTGATGGCGCTTGGTGCGGGACGTGGAAAATCCGAGCGCGCCGGCACGCAGCGCTTCCTCCACCAAGGCCGCCATGTGCCGCATGTCATCCTCGGTGGCGGCCGCCTTGCGATCGCGGCCGCGCTCGCCCATCACGTACATGCGCAGCGCGCTGTGCGGAATCTGCGCCACGGTGTTGGCGATGCAGGGCGCGCGTTCCAGCGCATCCAGGTATTCGGGGAAGGATTCCCAGTCCCAGTTCAATCCCGCGCGCATGGTGGCGGCGGGAATATCTTCGACGCCTTCCATCAGGCAGATCAGCTGCTCGCGTCCGGCGGCGCGCACCGGCGCGAAACCGACGCCGCAATTACCCATCACCACCGTGGTCACGCCGTGGGAACCGGAAGGCTTCAGCTGCGGGTCCCACAGCGCGGGGCCGTCGTAGTGCGAGTGAATATCGACCCAGCCCGGCGCCACGATGCGTCCTTCGGCGTCGATGTCGGCGCGCGCGGCGCCGGCGCGGCCGCCCACCTGCGCGATGCGGTCGCCGTCGATGGCGAGATCGCCCACCTGGGTCGGCGCGCCGCTGCCGTCGACCAGGGTACCGTTGCGAATCACGAGATCGTGCATGATGTCACCCTCTTCGTATTATTTTTTGTTCAAACCGGTTGTGCCGATCCGCTTCGTTTTTATCCGTATCTCGCGGCGCGCGTGCTCGAATATTTTCTTCAAGACGGGGCGCATATCGTGTTCATCCTCGGAGCGCGCGCTCCGGCGATTCGCGCCAATCGCAGCCGCTGTGCAAACAGGGAAACAACCCAAGGTTATTCCCCTGTTTTGCGGCGACCGGCTCATGCAATAAAAATCGCGTCAAAACCATTCCGCCCGCGCCGTCAGCGTGGTGTCGTCCAGGCTTGCCAGCAGATCCAGCTGCGGGGCCACCTTCGGTAATTCCCAACGCAGGAAGAAACGCGCCGCCTGGCATTTGCCCGCGTAAAAATCGTCGGGTTTGCCGCGGGCCACCAGCCATTGCTCGAGCCAGATCCAGGCCAGCAGCGCATGTCCCACCGCTTCCAGATACACCGACGCGTTGGCCAGCGTGCGCGTGCTGTCGCCCACGGCGTGCAGCGCCTCCGTCACGACGGCGATGCGCTGGAACATGGCGTCGAGCGCATCCGCGTGCGCGGCGATTTCGCTGTCGCCGCAGGCGCGCGCCGCCGTCACCGTCGCGCCGACCACGCCCAGCATCGCTTTCAGGCCGGCGCCGCCATCCATCACCATCTTGCGGCCGAGCAGATCGATGCCCTGGATGCCGTGCGTGCCTTCGTGAATCGGATTCAGGCGGTTATCGCGGTAAAACTGTTCGATGTTGTAATCGCGCGTGTAGCCGTAACCGCCATGAATTTGCAGGGCGTGACTGATCGATTCCTGGCACCACTGCGAGGGCCAGCTCTTGGCGACCGGCGTCAGCACGTCGAGCAGCAAGGTCGCGCGCCGCCGCGCGTCGGCGTCCTCCGCGGTTTTTTCCTCGTCGACCAGGCGCGCGCAATACAGGTTCAGCGCCAGCGCGCCTTCGACATAGGATTTCTGCGCCAGCAGCATGCGCTTGATATCCGCGTGCTCGATCAGGGCCACCTGCGGATCGAGCGCGTTTTTCGCGGCGGGCAGACGGCCCTGCGGGCGCGTGCGCGCATAGTCGAGCGAGTGCAGGTAGGCGGTATAGCCCAGCGCCGCCGCGTCCAGTCCCACCGCGATGCGCGCCTCGTTCATCATGTGGAACATATAGGTCAGGCCGCGATGCGGCTCGCCGACCAGATAACCCACCGCGCCGGCGGCGGCGCCCGGCGTGAATTTGCCTTCGCCGAAATTCAGCAGGCAGTTGGTGACGCCGCGAAAACCCATTTTATGGTTGAGGCCGGCGAGGGCCACATCGTTGCGCGCGCCGAGCGAGCCGTCGTCGTCGACCAGGAATTTCGGCACGATGAACAGCGAAATGCCCTTGACCCCGGGCGGACCGCCCGGGATTTTCGCCAGCACCAGATGCACGATGTTTTCCGACAGGTCGTGCTCGCCGCCCGAAATCCACATTTTGTTTCCGAACAAACGATAACTGCCGTCGGCCTGCGGTTCGGCGCGGGTGCGAATATCGGACAGCGACGATCCCGCCTGCGGTTCCGACAGGCACATCGTGCCGAAAAAGCGGCCGCCCAGCATCGGCTTCACGAAACGCTCGATCTGTTCGGGCGAGCCGTGCGCCAGCAGCAGATTGGCATTGGCGATGGTGAGGAAAACGAAGCCCGTGGTGGACACGTTCGCGGCGTTGAACCAGGTCATGCCGGCCTGCTGCACCACGGTCGGCAATTGCATGCCGCCGAGATCGTAATCCATGCCGGCCGCCAGCAGGCCGGATTCGCAAAATACGCCGAGCGCCTGTTTCACCTCGGGAATGATATGCACGCGCTCGCCGTCGAAATGCGGCTCGTTCTGGTCGCTTTTCTTGTTGTGCGGCTCGAATTCGTCGGTAGCGATGCGCTCGCACAATTCGAGCGCCGCGTCGAAGGTTTCGCGGCCGTGCGCGGCGAAGCGCTCGCGCGCGGCCAGCGCCGTCACGTCCAGCCATTCGTAAAGCAGGAAATCGATATCGCGGCGCGACAGGATTTTTGAAGACATCTACAGCAACCTCTTATTGGAATAAAGCGCGGCCCGCCGCGCCTGCACAGACCTGTTAGCGGCGCGGCGCCTCAGCGGCCGTCGACCTCCAGCACCACCTTGCCCTGGGTCTGGCGCGAGGCGACCCGGCCGATGGCGAGCGCCGCCTGGGCCAGCGGATACGTTTCCGAAATGTGCGGTTTCAGCTTTCCCTGCGCGTGCCAGGCGTACAGCTCCTCCAGGTTGCGCGCGTTGCGTTGCGGATCGGCATCGATGGAAGGGCCCCAATACGCGCCGACCAGCGCGCTGGTTTTGAGCAGGATCAGATTGAGCGGAATTTTCGGAATTTCGCCCGCGGCGAAGCCGAGCACCAGATAGCGGCCTTCGCGCGCGAGGCTGCGCACCGCGGGCTCCGTGTACGGCCCGCCGACCGGATCGTAGACCACGTCGACGCCGCGCCCGCCGGTCAGCGCCTTGATGCGCGCGCGCAGGTCCTCGCCGCTGTAATCGATGACCTCGTCGGCGCCGTAGTGCCGGCACAGCGCCAGCTTGGCCGTGCTGGAGGCCGCCGCGATCACGCGCGCGCCCATCGCCTTGCCCAGCTCGACCGCGGCCAGGCCGATGCCGCCGGCGGCGCCGAGCACCAGCAGCGTTTCACCGGCCTTGAGCTGGCCGCGATCCTTGAGCGCGTGTTGCGAGGTGCCGTAGGCGATCAGAAAGCCGGCGGCGGTGACGAAATCCATCGTGTCGGGAATCGGAAAAACGCGCCCGGCGCGCACCACCGCCTCGGTGGCGAAGGCGCCGCCGTTTTCCGGGTGCGCCGCCACGCGCTGACCCGGCGCCAGGCCGGTGACGCCCTCGCCCAGCGCGCGCACCACGCCGGCCAGTTCCAGGCCCGGCACGAACGGCAGTTCGGGCTTGACCTGATACTTGCCCGCGATGAATAAACTATCCGGAAAATTGATGCCGGCCGCCCTGACCTCGATCAGCACCTCGCCGGGACCGGCTTGCGGCGCCGGAATATCCTCGACGACCAGCCCTTCGGGAGCGCAGAAGGTTTTGCATACCACCGCCCGCATGACTCACCCCCGCGCCGGGCTGTCGTCGTACCCGCGACCTTTCATCAGCACGGTCATCACGCCGGTCTGCACGATCTCGTCGCGCTGGTTGAAAACCTCGAAGCTCAGCCGCACCACGCCCGAGCCCGGCCGCGACGTGCTGGCGCGGGCCTCGGCGACAACGACATCGGCGTACACGGTATCGCCGATCTTCACCACGCCCTTGAAATCCCAGTTCAGGTTGAGCAGCGCGATCACACCCTCGCCGAGCACGTTGCACTGGGTCAACAGGCCGATCGCCATCGACAGCGTCATCGGGCCATGCGCGATGCGGCCTCCGAACTGGCTGCGGCTGGCGTAGTGATCGTTGACATGGATCGGTGTGAAATCGCCCACGAGACCGGCGAACTGTGTGATATCCGCCTCGCCGACGGTGCGGCCCGCGGTCCGCAGGGCGTGGCCCACGGTGAAATCTTCGAGATACCAACCCACTTGTGTTTTCCTCGTTATATAAGGGTTTGGAGGCGCCAGTTATGATGATGGCCAGGAGTCCGCGTTCATTATTTGTACGATGGCGGCATGGACCGTTATTCTGGACAACGGTCGACGCTTGTATACCCAGGCCCGCAGTCTAAGCGGTTAGCGGCGCCGGATAAAGGCCCCGCCATCGTGATTTACAAAGCGCGCCCGCTCCGCCAAACAGAGTGTGCGCCTTACGAGGACACGATCATGGCCCATTCGCACCACACCCACGCCCATGCGCACGCACACAACGAAAGCGCCAGCATCGGCTTCGCCTTCTGGCTGAATGCCGGCTTCGCGCTGCTGGAATTCGTCGGCGGCCTGCTGACCAACAGCGTCGCCATCACCTCCAACGCCATGCACGATTTCGGCGACGCGCTCGCCATCGGCTTCGGCTGGCTGGCGAGCCGGCTGGCCCTGCGCGCGCCGGATCTGGATTACACCTACGGTTACCGCCGCCTGTCGCTGCTCAGCGCGCTGCTCAACGGCGTCATTCTATCGGCCGGTTCGATCTGGGTGATCGCGCGCGCGCTGCCGCGCCTGTGGAATCCGCAGCCGCCCGACATCGCCGGCATGTTCGCCCTCGCGCTGCTCGGCGTCGCGGTCAATGGCGTCGCCGCGCTGCGCCTGCGCGGCGGCGTCACCCAGAACGAAAAAATGCTGAGCTGGCATCTGCTCGAAGACGTGCTGGGCTGGTCCGCCGTATTGCTCGCCAGCATCGTGATTCACTTCACCGGCTGGATCGCCATCGACGCGCTGCTCAGCATCCTGGTCGCGCTGTTCATTCTGTTCAACGTCGCACGCAACCTGCGCAACACGCTGCGCCTGTTTTTGCAGGTATCGCCGGACCGGCGCCTGACGGAGAAAGTGCGCGGCGCGCTCGAAGCCCTGCCCGAAGTCGGCAGCGCGCATCATCTGCATTTGTGGTCACTGGATGGCAGCCATCATGTGCTCACCACGCATCTCACCCTTAAGCGCGATCTGAGCACCGAACAGCAACTGCAGTTGAAAAGCGCGATTCACGCGCTGCTGGAGCCTTACGCGCTGGCGCACACCACCATCGAATTCGAATTTCCCGCCGAAGTGTGCCGCGATCATTGAGCGGAAATCGCCGGCAAAAAGATTTCGCAAAAATTTTTTCGAGAAGTCGCGCGTAAAGCGATGGCGGTTTTCAGCGACGTGCATCATGTTCAACCGAGGCTGGCGAACGCGAAGCCGTTTTTACCCGAGCATTTGACGCGATACATGGCCGCATCCGCCGCCTTGATCAATTCCTTGCAGGTGCTGCCCGCATCCGGATAACACGCGATGCCGATGCTCGCGCCCAGCGCCACCGTGCTGCCGCTGGCGAGCTCCAGCGGCTCGCCGATCAGCCGCAACAACTCCTCCGCCACGCGCGACACGCCCGCGACGTCGACGGTTTGATCGCACACCGCGAGCACAAACTCGTCGCCACCGAGGCGGCCCGCGAGATCGCTGGAACTGCGCACCAGCTTGCGCAACTGGCCCGCGATCGCCACCAGCACTTCATCGCCGGCGGCGTGGCCCAGCATGTCGTTGACCGGCTTGAAGCTGTCCAGGTCGATCAGCATGACCGCGACGCTGCTGTTATTACTGACGGCGTATTGCACCGCCGCTTCGATGAAGCGTTCGCTGCTGCGCCGGTTCTTGAGCCCGGTCAGCACGTCGTGCTCGGCCAGATGCAGCACTTCGCTTTCCATGCGCTTGCGGTCGGTGATGTCGTACAACACCGCTTCGATCAGCTCGATTTCGCCCGCGCAGGCATGCACCGAAATCAATCCGTGCACCCAGTACGTGTCGCCGCCGGGCCGGCGCAATTCGAGATCCTGCGCCGCCATGCGCCCCTGCTCCAGCGAGCGATGCACCAACGCCAGCGCCTGTTCGGGTTTCGCGAAAACCTCCTCGAAAAAAGCCAGTCCTTCGAAAGCGCGGAATTCCTCGACGCTGCGGCCGAGCATTTTGATCAGCGTCGGGTTGGCATTGATCAGGCGCCCGTTCGCATTGAGGACCAGGATGCCCGCGCTGGTCGTGTCGAAGATGCGCCGGTACTGCTGCTCCATCGCTTCCATTTCCGCGCGCAGGCGCCGCTCCTCGCGAAACGCCGATTCGGTCGCTTCCAGCAATTCGTTCGAGCTGCGCACCAGCACGCCGATTTCATCGTGGCGATGGCGGAACGGCACCGGCACGCGCTGCGAACCGCCGGGCGTGAGGCCGCGCAGTTTTTCCGCCAGCAGGCCAATCGGCTGCGAAAACAGCACGCTCACCAACACCATCGACAGCAAGGACGTGATCGCGACCTGTATCACGAGAATGGCGACCTGGGTGATCGCCTCGGTGCGCGCGTTATGGGTGATGAGACGCTGGTTGGGCCTGATGATCAGATTGCCGACGCGCTCTTCGACATCGAACGGCGAATACAAGGGGCAGCGCACCGCGAAAATCGCGCCGCTCGCTTCCTGCCCCGGCTTGCTCTGCTCGAACATGACTTTGTCGACACCGGATTCGATGCGCGCCGATTGCACGATTTCGTTGTTGAGCAAACCGGTGGCGACGTCCTTGGCGACATCGCGATTATCGACATAAGCGGCGATGGCGGCGGTGGTTTTTACCGTCAGGCACAGGCGCTCGATGGCCTCTTCGCTTTGCAGGAGCGCGCGCTGGAATGCCAGGCGATAGGCGACCGCGCCCACCAGCAGGGAAAACAGCAGCGCGCCGGTAAAAGTCAGCAGTACGAAGCGGGTTTGCAGGCGCGATATCGTCAGCATTCGTTCACACAGACCATACAAGCGGCCGTTTCCTGGAAGTCATTTCATCAATCCTCTGTCACGCCGAATACCGCGTTGCAAAACGGCCGCCGCTCAGCGGTACCACTCGCCGCGCCCCTCGTGCCGATGAAATCACTTCTAAGGAACCTCGGAAAAAACGTAGCGAGCGCCGCTGAGCCCATTTTTAACGCCGCATCGGCAAGCGCAGTCGTTTTTCAGAGGTTCCTAACTTTTTTTCAGCACCAGAATGACCATCACCGACGGATCGTCGGTCGGCGGCGCTTCCACATAGCCGATGGCGCCGGAATTGCGGCGCACCACTTCGAGCACGGTTTTGTCGTCGGGCAATGTTTGCGGAGGCAGCAGCTGGCCGGTGAACATCAACCGCGACCAGTAACCGTTCACCTGCGACAACGACATGCCGGTCAACATTTTGTAGAACTGCTCGCGCACCGCGCCGTCGCGCGCCTGATCGAACGACAGGACATATTCTCCCGTGGGAAAAACGCGTTTTCTTCCCATGTAAATATCCAGCACTTCCTTCTGGCTCAGCGGGCCGACGGGATTCGCCGCGTTGACGATCACGAAAATATCGCTGCGCGCGTAGAGCGGCAGCGTGCTCAGGATCAGGGCGAGAATGCGTAGCGCGCGCATATCAGAACACCCAGTCGATCGTCGTGGTCATCACATTGACACTGTCGCCGCGCGGCGAATTCGCAGTCGGCCACAGGCCCCAGCCCATGCCGTTCACCCAGTTGCGATCCCATTGCAGTTTCAGCGCCGCGGTATTCGAGAAATCCCAGCGCACGCCGAGCGAGGCGCTGTGCTGATCGATGCGGCCCACGTCCACGGCCATGATCGCCGCGGTCTGCAAATACGGCGCGCGCGGATCGAAACTCCAATCGACGTCCGAGCTTTCGCGCGGCGGTTTCGGCCGCGCCCAGGCGGCCACCGCGAACGGCACGAAATCGCCGAAGCGCCGCCCCGCGCTGACATAACCGCGCCAGCCCTGGGGCACCGACGGCGGCCCGCCGGAAAGACGGCTGTATTCGGCCTGCACCAGCCAGCGGTTATCGTCGTAACTGAAACCGACGGCGGCATAGTGCGAACTCTCGCCCCGGATAGTCAGGTCGTCGCGCAGGCGCGCGGCATCCGCGCTGACTTCCGGAATGCGCAGATCCACCACCGCGCCCAGGCCGTCGGTGAGATCCGAGGTCGGCGGCTGCGTGTCGAAACGAATGGTCAGATAACTCAACTTCAGGCGGCAGGGCCCGGTTTCATAACTCAGGCTCGCGCCCCAGATCGGATCGAAAACCAGTTTGTAAACGTCGTCGTTGACCTTCGATGGCGTGCGCGTGCGGCTGCGGCCGCCCAGCAGTTTCGCGCGCCAGCGCCCCACATCGGTTTCGATGGCGTAGGAAGCGTCGATGCCGTCGAAGCTGTAGATGGGCATCCAGGAATAAAACTCCATGACCGGACGCACCCAGGGATAGGCGTAACCGACATTGCGGTATTCCGATAGCAGAAAAACGTCGAAGCCCAGGCGCCCGATGCGCAGATCGACTTCCGGCTCCGGATGCCAGGCGGCGAAAGCCCAGTCGATGGAATGCCCCAAGGTCAGGCCGGCCTGATCGCGCGCCACCAGTTGGCCGACGAATTCGAAACGCGGATCGAGCCGGTAATTCAGCTGCAGGCCGAGGCGGGTATCCGGCAAAAAACTTTTTTCCAAACCGTAACGCCGCGGCTGGCTGAGATCGCGGGTAAATCCATATTCGGGCTGATCGGAATAGACGTAGCCGACGGTGCCAAATCCACTCACCGCGAAGCGGTTGGCGTCGTCACCGGCACGAACGGTTACCGCAACGAAAAAGAGAGAGGCGGCAAGGATGCGAGACGACCATCTCATGGGGGCGATTCCCTTTGCACTAAAGCACATTTCTTATTGGTTTGGGCACTAACTGTGCCTGGCTATTAGATACTATAGTGTAACTTGCGAATTGATTAAGAGCGTAGTGTAAAAGGAATGACATCTGTAACCCCATAGGGTTATTGAATGGCGAGACAGTTATTCAAAGACGCCTCTTATTCGAAGATTTTCCCGCGCCGAAAATAACGCGCAAGACCTGTCAAAATCCGAAGACAGGCTGTTCCAGTCGATAAAAAACCGCTTTAAGGAACCTCTGAAAAACGTAGCGAGCGGCAAGGCAAAAATGAGCGAAAAACCGCAGTTTATACGCAAATAAATGAGAATTTTGAGTTCATTTTTAACGCAGTATCGGCAAGCGCAGTCGTTTTTCAGAGGTTCCCTAAAAAGGAAAGCGAGATGAAAACCGAACTGCTCACTCTGGTGTGGGTTACCGCGTTGACCGGCCTGATCTGGATCCGTATGTGCTGGACCGCGTGCAAAAGGCGTCATACAACTCCGTCACTTCAGCCAAGGGCCGCGCCACCACGCCCGCCGATGATATTGCATCGCTTATCTTGTGCCGATTTATTCTCGCGACCGCTGGCGCCCGATTTTCATGATTCTGAAATCATTGCCTTGTAATATCTACAGTCGATACCCTTCAGGCAATTTTTCGTACCGCTGTGCACATCGATCTCTCTAACAGACATTCTCTGCCGCGCCACGGCGCGGTCCAGTTTCACCAAGCCACCGAGGCGCAGGAAGTTCCGTGTCCAGGCATTTCCTGAAGTTCTTGCGCGGGCGTTTTTCAATGCCAGACCTCACCACCGATAGGCTGTTTCAATTCCTGTCGCGCCGCCGGCCGACCTTCACGCTCCGGCAAATCATTCGCTGGTCGGCCGTATGGCTCGTGCTCGCGGCCGCCGCCCTGGTGATTGTCATCAGCTGGGGGCTGAACCGCCTTCAGGACAGCGGAGAAATATCGCACCGCTATTTCCAGTTTCGCGAAATCCTGGGCGGCCCGCTGCGTTCCACCATCGAACGCTATCTCGCCAGCGGCGACAGCGCGCAGCTGAGCGCGGCCCAACAACAATTGCAAACCTTGAAGGAACAGCAGCTGTCGGCGCTGCCCGATACGCTGCGCGACTCGCTGGCGCCGGCCCTGGACGCGCTGGCGGATTCGCTCGGCACCGATCTGCGCGCGGCCGGAAAGCTGGCCGGCAATCCGCAGGCCTTGCTGTCGCAGGCCGAAAGAGAACTGCACGACAGCCTCGACACCCTGGTTGAAATCGCCCGCGGCGAACAACCCAGGCAAGCGCGCCTCGCGCTGGATTACCTGCTGGTCGCGGGCCGCCTGCATCACGACCTTTACGAGCTGGCCGCCGCGCGCGGGCGCTACGCGCAGACGGGCAATGCGGATTTGAAAAAGGATTTGCTGAACGCGCTGCAGGCCGTGGAGGCCGGGCAACGCGATCTGGCGGCGCTGCCTTCGCTCAACGTGCAGGCCAAGGCCAAAGTGCAAAACGAATTCGAAACGCTGCTGTGGGCGCACAACGAAGCCGATCAGCCGGAAGAGGAACGCTCCGACAGCCTGCGCAGGCAATTCAACTCAACCCTGCAACGCTATCCGAAGGACCTGGAACAAACCGCGCAAACCCTGCTCAACATTCATCAGGCGCGCGGCCACACGCAGCAGCAACTGGACGCGCTGCTGCTCGCGGCCAACCGGGCCGAAGCGCCCCTGATGCACCGGCAGCAGATCATACGCTCGCAGGTGCGCGCCGCCGTGTTCACGATGGTCGCGCTGATCCTGGCATTGAGCGCGGCCTTTCACAGCCTGTTGCGCCGCGTCCTGAAACAACTGGGCGGCGAACCGGATTACGTGATTGGCGTCCTCGGCGCCGTGGCGGGCGGCGATCTGTCCGTGCAGGTCCAGACCCAGGCGCGCGATCGCGGCAGCGTGTTGCACGCAACCCGTGCGCTGATCGAATGCCTGCGGACCACGTTATCGGCGGCGCGCCATTCCGCCGGCGACGTGCTCGCGGCGGCGGAACAACTGAGCGCCACCGCCGGCGAGCTGCAACAGGGCGCCGACGCGCAGGCGGCGGAAGTGGCCGCGTCAAGCCACGCCATGGCGCAAATTTCAGCCACCGTGGCGCGCAACAGCGACAACGCGAACCAGACCGAAAGCATCGCCATGAACGCGGCGACGCGCATTCATGCCGGCGCGCTGGTGCTGGGGCAATCGGCACAGACGCTGCGGCAGATCGCCGAGCGCATTCGCGTCATCGACGACATCGCCAATCAAAGCCATTTACTGGCACTCAACGCCACCATCGAAGCGGCGCGCGCCGGCGACCAGGGACGCGGTTTCGCCGTGGTCGCGGCCGAAGTGCGCAAACTCGCCGAACGCAGCCGTGGCGCGGCGCATGAAATCAGCGCTTTCGCCGACGACAGCACCTTGAAATCGGAACAGGCCGGCGCGCTGATGCAGGAGATCGTGCCGGAAATCCAGAACACCTCCGACCGGGTGCGTGCCATCGCCGCGGCGTCCGACCAGCAGACGCTCGACGTCGACCGCGTGAACGGAGCCATCGGCCAATTGCATCGCAGCGCCCGGCAAAACGCGGGCGCGGCCCAGCAACTGGCGGCGATGGCGCAGGCCATGAAAGAACATGCGCACCGCCTGCAAAGCACGATGGTTTATTTCCACGAGCGCGCGGACCGCAAATAATGAATCCACGCCGGGACGCGCACGCTCCCGCCGCACCGATGCCCCCGCGTCGCCATCCACAAAAAATAGGGATGAAAAACCGCGCGAAATCGCAGACACTGGCGCCTGCCCGCGCCAGCCTCCATTGCCCCGTCATAACGATACGGCAGGCCGGTCGTGGCGTACTCATTCCGATGCGCCATCTGGATTTCTATACGAATAACACGGAAGAAACGGCCAATGAAAAAACTGCTGTTCGCCGCGCTGGTGGTTATCGCTATCGCACTGGTTTTTTTTCAATCGCAACAGCCCCCCGAAGCGGTGGATGAGGCACTGCGCCATCCTCCCGCCGGCGATCTGATCGGCTTCGCCGAACGCTACGACACCTATGCCTGGCTCGGCATTCCCTACGCGCAACCGCCGCTCGGCGATTTGCGCTGGCGCGCGCCCCGGCCGCTCGCGCATTGGCAGGAGCTGCGCGAAGCCACGCGTTATGGCGAGGTGTGTCCCCAGTTCGGCCAGTTGCCCGGCAGCGGCGACCGGGTGCAGGGTTCCGAGGATTGCCTGACGCTGAATATCTGGTCGCCGCGCCTGGCGCCGGAACAAACCGAGGACGCCCGCCTGCCGGTCATGGTGTGGATTCACGGCGGCGGCAACACCATCGGCTCCTCGCAGATGGGCGCCGGCTATCAATTGGCGGGCACGCAGAATGTGATCGTCGTGTCGATCAATTACCGCCTCGGCCTGCTCGGCTGGTTTTCCCATCCGGCGCTGCGCGAGCAGAACACGCCGGAGGACGCCTCGGGCAATTACGGCCTGCTCGACCAGATCGCGGCGCTGCGCTGGGTGCATGCCAACATCGCGGCCTTCGGCGGCGACCCCGGCAACGTGACGATTTTCGGCGAAAGCGCCGGCGCCCGCGATGTCGTGGCGCTGCTGGCCTCGCCACCGGCGCAAGGCCTGTTTCAGCGCGCGATTTCGCAAAGCGGCTCGCTGCGCACCGAGCCGGTCAGCCGGGCGGAAAATTATCGGGACGACAGCGCGCCGGGCGCGGCCGGCAGCTCGCGCGAATTGATCAACCAATGGCTGATCCGCGCTGGCGCCAAGGACCGCGCCAGCGCCAGGGCGCGCCAGCAACAGATGTCGAACGCGGAACTCATGAGCTGGTTGCGCGCGAAAACGCCCGCCGAGCTGCTGGCGCCCGTTCAGCGCCGCGCTTTCGGCATGTATGAAACCGTCACCAATATCCGCGACGGCGTGGTGCTGCCGATCGATTCGCTGTTCACGGTTTTCGCCAACCCCGAGCGTTATCGGCCGGTGCCGGTCATCCTCGGCAGCAACCGCGATGAAAGCAAACTGTTCATGAGCGGCGATCCGGAACTGGTCGGCAAGCGTTTCGGCGTGGTGCCGGCGATCAAGGATCTCGAAACCTACAACCGTATCACCGCGTATTTTTCCGACGGCTGGAAGGCGCTGGCGGTGGACGAGCCCGCCGCAGTGCTCGCGCGCAGCCAGGGCGACTCCGTGTTCGTCTATCGCTTCGACTGGGACGACGAACCCGACTACGGCTTGGTCAACCTGAGCCAGCTGCTGGGCGCGGCGCACGGCGTCGACATTCCCTTCGTGCTGGGCGAAGGCGGCTCGGGATTGCCGTTGCTGGCCAGCGGCGCGAATCGGGCGGGCCGCGATTTGCTGACCAGGCAGATGATGGGTTATTGGGCCCATTTCGCGCGCAACGGTCATCCCGGCAACGGCGGCGTGGCCGGGCAACCGATGTGGGAAAACCGTCCCGCCATCGGCTCGCGGCAGATGATTTTCGCGACGGCGAAGGACGGCGGCGTGCGCATGGACAAAGGCGAAATGCGCGCGCTGCAGGTCAAGCAGCGCCTCAATGCGGATTCACGGCTCGGCCCCGGCCGTCGCTGCGAAATCTATGCGCAGATCTTCCTGATCAATTTCCACGCCGACGCATTCTGGAACCAACAGGAATATGATGCGATGGGCTGCGCGGAGTATCCGCCCGATTCGATAAAACCCGCCTCGTAGTACCGGGGCACCAACGATTCACAGGAAAGCGGTTCATGAGTTATGTCGACAACAATCTGATGCAGGACGAACAGGTCGTTTACCGGGCCAGGATTCACTGGCTGATTTTTCTGCCGGGGCTGTTCTGGCTGCTGGCCGCCGCCGCGCTGGCGGTGGGCGGGCTCTACATCGTGTATTTGCCGATCGCCGCGGCCGTGGCGCTGGCGGTCGCGCTCTACCATTTACTGCTGGCCTGGATCATGCGCCTGTCGACCGAGCTGGCGGTCACCTCCAAGCGCGTCATTCTCAAGCAGGGTCTCATCAAGCGCGACACGCACGAGCTCAATCACAGCAAGGTCGAAAGTTTTCAGGTGGAGCAGGGCATCCTCGGGCGCATTTTCGACTTCGGCAATCTCACCATCCACGGCACCGGCGGCGGCCGCACGCCGATCCGGCACATCGAGGCGCCCCTGGAATTCCGGCGCCGCGCGATGGAGGCCATCGACGCCAGCCAGCGCGCGTAAAACGAACAAAAAACCGGCAGCGCTCGTGCGACCAAAACCGCGGCAAGCGCATTGCTTGCCGCGCGCGCAACGTTTGCGCTTCAATAGCGGCGCATAACGCAATGAACCCAGGGAATCGCTGAACATACGAGCGCGGCCGTCGTTTTTTTCAGCGCTTCCCGCAGCAAGGCGCAACAATGATTCTCGATGCTTCGACCGATGTCGCCCACCTGATCCAGCTGTCGGTCGCGCCGGTTTTCCTGCTCACCGGCGTGGGTTCGATCCTGACCGTGCTGATCAACCGCCTCGGCCGCATCGTCGACCGCTCGCGCCTGCTGGAGAAAAACCTGCCGATCTCCACCGACAGCGAGCGCGCCGCCATTCACATGGAACTGGAAAACCTGTCGACGCGGGCCACTTACATCAACTGGTCGATCAGCCTCAGCGTGCTGTGCGCGCTGCTCGTTTGCAGTCTGATCGCGGCGCTGTTCATCAGCGCCATCGTCAAGGTGAGCATGGCGGAGTTCGTCGCCCTGTTGTTCATCGCCGCCATGTTCACCCTGATCGGCGGGTTATTGTGCTTTCTGCGCGAGATTTACATCGCCATTCAAAACCTGCGCATCGGCCTGCACTGACGCCGCCACCGTTCCGGCGTGGCCGGCATCCAGCGGATAGATGCGCGGGTTCAGCAGCTTGAGATAAACCCAGTCGCCGGTTTTCACCTCCAACTCCTGGAACTCGCGCCGCGATACTTCCACTTCGATGGCGCTGTCGCCGCGATGCTCGGGCACGTCGAGTTCCAGCTTGTACACCGAGCCGGCGTGATGCACATGGCGAATCCGCGCCTGCGGCAGATGCGGCTCCGCCTCCAGCGTCAGCTGCACATCGTGCGGCCGCACATACGCGGCAACCCGATCGCGATGCGCGCTGTCCGCCGGCGCCGGCACGCGCCACAGATTGAGATCGAGCCAACCCTGGTCGACGCGGCCGTGGAAAATATTCACGTCGCCGAGAAATTGCGAAACGAACGGGCTGCGCGGATGCTCGTATACCTGCTCCGGCGTGCCGACCTGTTCGATCGCGCCCTTGTTCATCACCACGATGCGGCTCGCCACTTCCATCGCCTCTTCCTGGTCGTGGGTCACGAAGATGCTGGTGACGTGCAGCTCGTCGTGCAGGCGCCGCAGCCAGCGGCGCAATTCCTTGCGCACATTGGCGTCGAGTGCGCCGAACGGCTCGTCCAGCAGCAACACCTTGGGCTCCACCGCCAGCGCGCGGGCCAGCGCGATGCGCTGGCGCTGGCCGCCGGAGAGCTGGTCCGGGAAACGATCCGCCAGCCAGTCGAGCTGCACCAGCTTGAGCAGATCGAATACTTTTTCCTTGATGCGCCGTTCCGCCGGGCGCTCGCCGCGCGGTTTCACGCGCAGGCCGAAGGCGATGTTGTCGAACACGGTCATGTGGCGGAACAGCGCGTAATGCTGGAACACGAAACCGATTTCACGCTCGCGCACATGCGCGCGGGTGCGGTCCTCGCCGTTGAGCAGCACGCGTCCCGAATCCGGTTGCTCCAGGCCCGCGATAACGCGCAGCAAGGTGGTTTTTCCGCAGCCGGAAGGCCCCAGCAGCGCGACCAGTTCGCCCTCGGGAATTTCGAGATCGACATTGCCCAGCGCGACGAAATCGCCGAACTGCTTGTGAATGTTCTGTACCTGGATGCTCATTCCGCCACCTCTTTAGCCGCCGCGAGCCGGTCCTGCCGTTGTTTCCACTCCAGCACGCTTTTCAAGATCAGGGTTGTCACGGCCAGCAGCGCCAACAGCGATGCTACGGCGAAAGAGGCCGCGAAGTTGTATTCGTTGTAGAGAATTTCGACGTGCAGCGGCAGCGTGTTGGTCTGCCCGCGAATGTGGCCCGACACCACCGACACCGCGCCGAACTCACCCATCGCGCGCGCATTGCAAAGCGTCACGCCGTACAACAAAGCCCACTTGATATTCGGCAGCGTCACCTTGAAGAACATCTGCCAGCCGCTGGCGCCGAGTGAAAGCGCGGCCTCTTCCTCTTCGCGGCCCTGCTCCTGCATCAGCGGAATCAGCTCGCGCGCCACGAACGGAAAGGTGACGAAAATCGTCGCCAGCACCAGGCCGGGCACCGCGAACAGGATCTGTATGTTGTGCTGCGCCAGCCACGGCCCGAGCGCGCTGCGCGAACCGAACACCAGCACGTAAATCAAACCCGCGATCACCGGCGAAACGGCGAACGGCAGATCGATCAGGGTCATCAGCAGGTTTTTGCCGCGAAAATCGAAACGCGCGATGGCCCACGCGGCGGTAACGCCGAACACGGTATTGAGCGGCACCGCGATCGCCGCCACCAGCAAGGTCAGCTTGATCGCCGCCAGCGTGTTCGGTTCGACCAGCGCGTCGAGATAGACCTGCCAGCCTTTGCGCAGGCCTTCCACCAGCACGGTCAACAGCGGCAGAAGAAGAAACAGAACGATCACCAGCAGGGCCGCGCCGGTCAGCGCGTAGCGTACCCAGTCCGTCTGCTGCGGCCGTATCGCGGCGCTGCTGGCAGCGTTGAATGTCGTCGTCATTACCATGTTCTCTTGAAAATGCGCACACGCCTGGGAGTTTTTCGCGCCGATGGCAACGGTTATCTGCCGGTGCGGCGGCGCGTCCATGATTGCAGCGCGTTAATGATCAACAGCAGCACGAAGGACAACAGCAACATCGCCATGCCGATGACGGTAGCGCCGGTGTAATCGAACTGCTCCAGTTTGGTCATGATCAGCAGCGGCACGATTTCCGATACCAGCGGCCGGTTGCCGGCGATGAAAATCACCGAGCCGTATTCGCCGAGCCCGCGCGCGAACGCCAGGGCGAAGCCCGTGAGCAGCGCCGGCACGATGTTCGGCAGAATCACTTTCGTGAACACTTCCCAACGGTTCGCGCCGAGGCTCGCGGCGGCTTCCTCCTCCGCCGGATCGAGGTCCTGCAACACCGGCTGCACCGTGCGCACCACGAAGGGCAGGCCGATGAAAATCAGCGCGACGGTGATGCCGAGCGGCGTGAACGCGATCTTGATGCCGAGCGCTTCCAGCCAATGCCCGATCCAGCCGTTGGGCGCGTAGATCGCGGTCAGCACGATGCCGGCCACCGCCGTCGGCAGCGCGAACGGCAGGTCGATCAGCGCATCGAACACGCGCTTGCCGGGCAGGGGATAACGCACCAGCACCCAGGCCAGCAGCAGGCCCAGCGCCACGTTGATCGCCGCCGCCGCCAGCGCGGTGAACAGGCTCACCCGGAACGACGCCAGCACGCGCGGGCCGGTCAGCAGTTCATACCACTGCGCGGGCCCCATCCCGAGCGATTTGATCAGCAGCGCTCCCAGCGGAATCAGCACCAGCAGGCTGAGATAAAACACGGTGAATCCCAAGGCCGGGCGGAAGCCCGGCATCAGGGAAGTCTTCGCTGTCCGCGCCATGACGCCACTCACTGTACGTAGATTTTGTCGAAGACACCGCCGTCGGCGAAGTGCTCGGCCTGGGCTTTGTGCCAGTCGCCGAAAACCTCACCGAGCGTGAACAGCGGCACTTTCGGGAAATGCGCCAGGATCGCTTTATCGACCAGCTCCGGCTTGGAGGGGCGATAGTAATTCTGCGCGGCGATTTTCTGGCCGGCCGGCGAGTACAGGTAATCGAGATAAGCCTTGGCCACTTCAGTCGTGCCGTGCGCCTTGACGTTTTCATCGACGATCGATACCGGCGGCTCGGCGAGAATGCTGACCGACGGCACCACGATCTCAAACTGGCCGTCGCCAAACTCCTTCAGCGACAGGAAGGCTTCGTTTTCCCAGGCCAGCAGCACGTCGCCCAGGCCGCGCTGCGCAAACGTGTTGGTCGCACCGCGCGCGCCGGAATCCAGCACCGGCACATGCTTGAACAGATCCTTCACGTAAGCCTGCGCTTTCTGCTGGGCCGCGATCACTTTCGGGTCCTTCGGGTTTTTCAGCGCGCTGAAGTCGCCACCCAATTCTTTTTTCAGCGCCCAGCCCCAGGCCGCCAGGTAATTCCAGCGGGCGCCGCCCGAGGTTTTCGGATTCGGCGTGATCACCTGGACGTCCTGTTTCACCAGATCGCCCCAGTCGTGAATGTTTTTCGGGTTGCCCTTGCGCACCAGGAACACGATGGTCGAGGTGTACGGCGAGCTGTTGCCGGGCAGGCGGGACTGCCAGTTATCCGGAATTTTCTTGGTCAGCTCGGCGATCGAATCGATATCGGCGGCCAGCGCCAGCGTCACCACATCCGCGCCCAGGCCATCGATCACCGCGCGCGCCTGCTTGCCGGAGCCACCGTGCGATTGGCTGACTTTCACTGCGTTGCCGGTTTTGCCTTTCCAGTATTCGGCGAACGCGGCGTTGTAAGCCTCGTACAGTTCGCGGGTCGGGTCGTAGGAAACGTTGAGCAAATTAATGTCGGTCGCGTGCGCCGGAACGGCGGCGACCGCACCCCAGAGAGCCAATGCGGCGACCAGCCGCTTGCCAATGATCTTCGCCATTTGAAGGAACTCCTATTCGTGGTATGCAATCTGTTGTTGTGGTGATAAGCGATTCGATACGCGCGATTCGACGCGTTGAGCGGCACTCTACACAGACCGCCTCGCGCCAAAAAAATATTGTTTTCTCATTAGCTTATGCGGCATAACCTCAGACTCGGAGGTTATAAGCACGCGCGCTGGGAGACCCTGCTCATGACGGCGCAACAGCACTTACGGATCCGGTTGAAACGCGCTTACACGGAGCCCAGCCGCGATGACGGCTACCGTGTTCTGGTGGATGGACTGTGGCCTCGCGGCATCAAAAAAGAGACCTTGCAGGTGGAGGAGTGGTGCCGCGATCTCGCGCCTTCGGGGGCGCTGCGGCGCTGGTTCGGCCATCGCCCGGAACACTGGGCCGAGTTTCGCGAGCGCTATCTGGCCGAACTGAAGCAACATCCCGATGAAATCAGGGAGCTGCTGGAAAAATCCTCGGGCCGGACGCTGACCCTGGTCTACGGCGCGCGCGACGAGGAACACAACAACGCGGTGGTCCTGCGCGAGTTTCTGTCGAAGCAGCCAGTGCCCGCGCCAGCGAAGCAGAAAATGTCTGCGCCAGCGAAACAGAAAAAGCCCGCGCCAGCGAAACAGGGAGCGCCCACGCACGGCCCGGGCAAGCACTGAGCGCGCCAGCAGGACGCTGTCAGAATAAACGCCTTCGGATAGCGGCGGAAAAATTCTCACCGCTGGCGGTGCGCGGCGACGGCCGGCCGCCGGGGCCGGCAGTTTTTCCGCTCAGCGCGAGCACACCACGGTAATCAGGCGCGGCAAAACGCTGTTGCTGACCGCTCCGTAACTCTTGATGAGCGTCGCGTAGCGCGCGCGCGTCAGAGGCGGCGGCCGACGATGACCAGATCGCGCTCCTGTCGATCGAGCCGGGCCACGCCCGGCAACAAGCCCCAGCGCTCGAATCCGAAGCGCTCGAACAATCTCAGGCTGGGGCCGTTGTGGCCGAAAATCAGCCCGACCAGAACACGGAATCCCAGCGCGGGCGCCTGTTTCAAAGCCTCTTCCAGCAGATAAACGCCGATGCCGGCGCGGCGCCGGTCCTCGCGGACATAAATGCCGATCGCGGCGGTGTGGCCGTACGCGGCACGCGGATGAAACGGCGAAAAGGACAGCCAGCCGGCAATTCCGCCTTCCTGCGCATCCACCACCCACAAGGGCCAGGTCGACGCGGAGTGCTCGTGAAACCAGCCGAGCCGGCTCCAGGTCGGCGGTCACCTGCCGCGAGGGAATGGTGGCGTTGTAAATGGCGACGATGCCGTCGAGATCGTCCAGGGTTGCCGCGCGATGGCGCATACCGCTGCCTCCGTTCATTCAGAAAAACGTAGCGAGCGCCGCTGAGCCCCTTTAACGCCGCATCGGCAAACGCAGTCGTTTTTCAGAGGTTCCCTAGCGCGCAAACGAGGTCGGTTTTTCCAACTGATAAAGGCTGTCCCCGAGCGCTTCCAATTGCTCCGCGAGCAATGTCTGCGCGTCATATACGCCGCGATTATAAAAATACGCGCCGACTTCCTTGGCGAAAAAATCGAGCAGGAACTCCGCGTCGAAGGTACCGATCTGCTGATCGAGTTCCTCGCGGAAGTAAAGTTGGATTTTTCTGACGATGACGGCTTTTTCACCCGCCGAAAATTCGATATCCGACATAACTCACTCCATAACACGGCGTGCGGCCGCTCGCCGGAACCATGATGCCAGCGTTGCGCCCCAGCGCGCCAGCCTGCAAAACTTGCCACGGCGCGCATCGGTAAGGTACTTTCCGGATTCGAGAAATTTTCTCAACCGCGCCTGGTTACTCGGCAGACGCTGGCCACACCCGCGCACCCTACTCCGTTCGCCACGCCACCGTATCTTCAGCAGGCCGCGTACTTTCAGCAGGCCGCTGTACTTTTAACAGGCCACCCTGTTTTTTAGCAGGCCACCGTAGTTTCAACAGGAGAGATGCCGGTTTATGCATGCCCTCGACTTTATCCAGGATCTCGCGGTCATCATGCTGATCGCCGGCGTCGTCACCGTGCTGTTCCATCGGCTCAAGCAGCCCGTGGTGCTGGGATACCTGCTCGCGGGCGTGATCATCGGCCCGCACACGCCGCCGTTCGGGCTGATCCACGACGAACACACCATCAACATTCTCGCCGAGCTGGGCGTGGTGTTCCTGATGTTTTCGCTCGGGCTCGAATTCAGCTTGCGCAAACTCAGCCGGGTGGGCGCCACCGCGCTGATCGCGGCGGTGGCGGAAATCGGCCTGATGGTGCTGATCGGCTATCAGATCGGCCTGCTCTTCGACTGGAAACCCATCGACGCCATTTTCCTCGGCGCGATCCTGGCCATTTCCTCCACGACGATCATCGTCAAGGCCCTGGAAGGCCTGGGCATGAAGCGCGAGCGCTTCGCGCAGCTGATTTTCGGCATCCTGATCGTCGAGGATATTCTCGCCGTCGGCATGATCGCGCTGCTGTCCGGCATCGCCATCAGCGGCTCCGTCGATACCCGCGAGGCGGTGATGACGGTGGGCAAGCTCTCGGTATTCATGGTGGTGGCGCTGGTGCTCGGCATTTTGAGCGTGCCGCGCCTGCTCGCCTACGTCGACAAATTCAAAAGCAACGAGATGCTGCTGGTCACCGTGCTGGGCCTGTGTTTCGGTTTCTGCCTGCTGGTGGTCAAGCTCGATTACAGCATCGCGCTCGGCGCCTTCATGATCGGCGCCATCATGGCCGAATCGCGCCAGCTGCACACCATCGAACGCCTGGTCGAGCCGCTGCGCGATATGTTCAGCGCCATCTTTTTCGTGACCGTGGGCCTGCTGATCGATCCGCACGTGCTCGTCACCTACGCCGTGCCCATCGCGGTGATCACCGTGGCGGTGGTGATCGGCAAGGTCGTCGCCTGCAGCATGGGCACCTTCATCGCCGGCCACGACGGCCGCACTTCGCTGCGCGTCGGCATGGGGCTGGCGCAGATCGGCGAATTCTCGTTCATCATCGCGTCGATCGGGCTTTCGCTGAAAGTCACCAGCGATTTCATTTATCCGATCGCGGTGGCGGTGTCGGCGATCACCACGCTGCTGACGCCGTACCTGATCAACATGGCGGACCCGCTGAGCCGCAAACTGGGCGCGGCCATTCCGGTGCCGGTGACGCGCCTGTTCAGCCGCTACACAACCTGGCTGCAAAATCTGCAACCGCAGGGCGACCGCGCGCTGCTGGCGCAAATCGTGCGCAAAATCCTGTTGCAGGTGCTGGTCAATCTGTCGCTGGTCGCGGCCATTTTTCTCGCGGATCGTTTTCTGCTGTTCCGCTTCGATCAAAAGCTGAGCGAATGGATTCCGGAAATCCACATGCGCAAGACCGTGGTCTGGGCCGGCGCGTTGTTCCTGTCGCTGCCGTTCCTCATCGCGTCGTACCGGAAACTGAAAGCGCTGAGCATGCTGCTGGCCGAAGTCAGCGTGAGGCCCGAAGTGGCGGGACAGTACACCGTGCGCGTGCGGCAGGTGGTCGCGGAAATCATTCCCATCGCCGCGCTCACCAGTATTCTGCTGCTGATCGTCGGCCTCAGCGCCAGCATTCTGCCGCCGCTGGGCATGCTGGTGTTCGTGCTGCTGGCCGCGGCGGGACTGGTGGCGCTGCTCTGGCGCTGGTTTATCCGCCTGCATTCGCGCCTGCAGATCGCGCTGATCGAAACGCTGGAAAACAAGGAAAACGGGCACTGAAACCGCGCGGCTCGGGCCGCGCGTTTATTTCACGGCAGAAATGAAAACGCTCGAAAATTGCGCACCTCTTTTTGCTTTGCGCAATGCCCCCGACCCGCGTTGCGGCGCGGACGTTCTTCACTCAGCGCAACACCTCTCCGGCGCGCGATTCGTTTGCAGGATCGCATACAGGTTGCGCCCGGCCCGGCCGTGAACCGCAAAATTCCGGACCGACCTATCGGACGAGACGGTGATCCAAATCCGCAGCACGGTTTGGCCGGCGCTATCGAAAAATTGAGCGGTCCCAGCGGCGATCCACGCCGGCAAAACTTCCGCGCCACAAAACGGCCGGATTTTATGCGGAGCGACGTCTGCGATTTTTCCAGGCGTTTACGCGAGCGCCGCGCGACTCAACAGATCCGACGTTGCGGCATTCACGCCGGGCGGGCGAACATACCGTTTCGGCAAACAGACCGCTTCGGAACAGGAGGCATGAATGAACGACAAGCCCCGCCTTGCGGCCTACGACTGGGACAGCCTGGCCCAGGCCCTGGATACGAACGGACGCCCCGTGCGCGGCGCTCGCGGTTACTATCGCGTGAAAATGTGCCACGGCGTCAGCACCATCGACACCGGCAACCGCTACACGCTCGGCATCATCTTTCACGACGCCAGCTGATGCGCGCGCTCAACGCGGCGTCGCCATTTCGAAAAACCCAAAGCATTTTCGAAAAACCCGAAGCATTGGCCTGACAATCCGAGCTTTGACCTGATGAATCAAAGCCTTGACCTGATAGTAGCTCACAGGTTTTATACTGCGCCCACAGCGTTGCGGAGGCATTGTCATGAAAGTCAGCGAACTGGCCCGCGCGGCCGGCGTCAGCGCCGATACGGTCCGCTTCTACACGCGCGAGGGACTGCTGCATCCGGCGCGCGATCCCCACAACGGCTATCAGCGCTTTTCCGCCGGCGATCTCCAGCGCCTGCGGTTTGCGCGCAAGGCCCGCCAGCTCGGCTTCAGCCTGCGCGAGGTCACCGACATCCTGCACGACGCCGACGACCGCCGCTCGCCCTGCCCGCAGGTGCGCGATCTGTTTGCGCGAAAACTCGCGGATGTCGAGCGCCAATTGCAGGAGCTGACCTCGCTGCGCGATCGCATGCTCGCCGCGACGCGGCAGTGGCGGGCCATGCCCGACGGCGCGCCCGACGGGCGGACCATCTGCCGCCTGATCGAACACTGGGACGAAGACTCCGCAGCGGCCAATGGCTGCCTGGATTCCTGATTCTTTGCATTACCGCGTCAAGGAGCGCACATGACGAAATCGCAGCAATGGCGGGTTTTCATTCTTTTCTCCGCCGGATATTTCATTTCGTATCTGTATCGCGGTGTGAACCTCGGTTTTACGCCCGCGCTGATCCACGACCTCGGCCTGTCCGCGGCGGATCTCGGCGCGCTCACCAGTTTGTATTTCCTCGGTTTCGCCGGCGCGCAGATTCCGGTCGGCATGCTGCTCGACCATTACGGCCCGCGCCGCGTCACCGCCGCGCTGTTGCTGCTGGCCGCGGCCGGCGCGCTGGTGTTCGGCGGCGCGCACAATCTGGCGGGCCTGATGGCGGGCAGACTCATGATCGGAGCCGGCGTTTCCGTGTGCCTCGCGGCCGCGTTCAAGGCGCTGGCGCAAACTTTCGAGCTGCGGCATTTGCCGCTGCTGAACGGCCTGGTCATGGCGGTGGGCGGATTCGGCGGCGTCGTCGTCGGCACGCCGCTGACCGCGCTGCTCACCTTCGCCGACTGGCGCACGATCTGCGTCGGCATCGCGATCTTCACCGCCACCGTTTCGCTGTTGCTGTGGTGGGGCGCGCCGGAATTCCAGCAGCATGCGCGCCAGAACAGCCTCGTCAGCCAGTTCAAGGGAACGCTCGGCATTCTGCGCAACGGCCTGTTCTGGAAAATCGCCTCGTTCCCGGTGGTCAGCCAGGGCGTGTTCTACGCGATGCAATCGCTGTGGATCGGCGCCTGGCTGCGCGACGTGGCCAGGCTCGACGCCGGCGGCGCCGCCGCGCAGGTGTCGGTGATCGGCATCGCGATGATGGCCGGCAGCGTCGGCTTCGGCGCGCTGGCGCGCAAGCTGGAACGCCGCGGCCTCGGGCTCTACGGATTGTGCGGCGTCGGCATGGTGTTGTTTCTGTGCGTGCAATTGCTGGCGCTGTCGCAGGCTTTTACCGGTATTTCACCGCTGCCGCAGACCGCGCTATGGGCCGCCTACGGATTTTCCAGCGGCAGCGGCATTCTCAGCTACGCGGTCTTGACCGAGCGCTTCCCCCACACGCTGATCGGGCGCGCGAACACCACCCTGACGCTGGTGATGTTTCTTTTGATTTTTATTTTTCAACTCGGTGTCGGCGCCGTTCTGAGTGTGTGGCCCGCGCAGGATGGACATTATCCGGTGCAGGCGCACATCTGGGCCTGGGGCGTGCTGATCGCGCTGCAAATCGCCAGCGCCATTTATTACGCGCTGCCCCGGCGCGAGCAGGCGCCGCTCGGCTCGCCGGAACCGGCGCGCGGCAGCCAGTCATGACACGCGCAGCCAAGCATGACATGCGCAGCCAAGCATGAAAGGAGTAGCGCGATGAACAATCGCAACGGCGATCAACTCACGCTCGCCATCGGCGGCGCCAGCTGCCAGGGTTGCGCGCGCAAAATTCGCGAGGCCCTGGCGCAGATTCCCGGCGCCGGCGCGGTGCGGGTCGATATCGGCGCGCAGCGGGTGCATATCGAAGACCTCGGCCTGGATGCGCAGGCCGCCGCGCGCGCGGTCAGCGAAGCAGGTTATCCAGCGCAGGTGGTTGCGCAAAGCGGCGCGTCGCCACAACGGTCGACACCGACGCCCACGGAAAATATATCGGCAACCGACAGCGGCGCGCACGGCGCCGTGCAATTGCAGATTCGCGGCGCCAAGTGCGCGTCGTGCGTGCGCACGATTGAAAGCGCGTTGCGCTCCGTTCCCGGCGTCCGCCGCGCCGACATGAATCTGGCCGACCGCAGCGCGCTGATCGAAGGCACGGCAACACCGGACGCGCTCATCGACGCAGTGCGCAACGCCGGTTACGAGGCGGAATTCTCCAGCGCCGAGGATGAAGTCGGCAACGACGACGCCGAACGTGCGCACTACCGGCGCCTGCTGCGCGACATGTGGATCGGGCTGGGCCTGGGAATTCCGCTGATGCTGTGGGGCGTGTTCGGCGGCAGCATGATGGTGATGCCGGGCACGCTGGCGCGGACACTGTGGGCCGCGATCGGCGTGATCACCCTGTGCGTGCTGATGCTGGCCGGCGGCCATTTTTTTCGCGGCGCGTGGCAGGCGTTCAAACATCATCACGCAACCATGGATACGCTGATCGCCATCGGCACCGGCAGCGCCTGGCTGTATTCGATGCTGGTGGTGCTGTGGCCCGCGGCCTTTCCCGAAGCCGCTCGACATGTGTATTTCGAAGCCTCGGCGATGATCATCGGTTTGATCAACCTCGGCCTGGCCCTGGAAATTCGCGCGCGCGGCAAAACCTCGCAGGCGATTCGCCGCCTGCTCGATCTGCGCCCGAAAACCGCGCGCGTGCTGCGCGACGGCGATGAACTCGATATTCCCGTGGAACAGGTGCGCGTCGACGACCATCTGCGCGCACGTCCCGGCGAGACAATCGCCGTGGACGGCGCAGTGCTCGAAGGCGACAGCCATGTCGACGAAGCCATGCTCACCGGCGAACCGATGCCGGTGCGCAAGCAGCGCGGCGACGCCGTGGCCGCCGGTACCATCAATCAAGGCGGCGCGCTGATCTACCGCGCCACCCGCGTCGGCCGCGAGACCGCGCTCGCGCGCATCATCGCGCTGGTCAAGCAGGCGCAGGGCGCGAAGCCCTCCATCGGCCGGCTCGCCGACACGGTATCCGCCGTGTTCGTGCCCGGTGTATTACTGATCGCGATTGCCACCGCGCTGATCTGGTTCAACGCCGGACCGGAACCGCGCGTCGCTTACATGCTGATCGCCGCGATCACCGTGCTGATCATCGCCTGTCCCTGCGCGCTCGGCCTGGCGACGCCCATGTCGGTCATGGTCGGCGTCGGCAAGGCCGCTGCCGCCGGCATTCTGATTCGCAAAGGCGAGGCCCTGCAAACCGCGAGCGCGCTCGACACGATCGTGCTGGATAAAACCGGCACCGTCACCGAAGGCAAACCCACGGTGCTGAAATTATTCGCCGCGCCCGGCCACACGGAAAACGGCGTGCTCGGCATCGCGGCCACCATCGAGCGCGCGTCGGAACATCCGCTCGCTCACGCCATCGTCGACGCCGCGCAACAGCGCGGCATCGAAACCGGCGCGACCGCGAATTTTCAGGCGCGCAACGGCAAGGGCGTGAGCGCCGAGGTCGCCGGCCGCCCTTATCTGCTCGGCAATCGCCGCTGGCTCGAACAGGAAGGCGTCGCGCTGGCGCAAGGCGATGCGTTTGCGCAACACGTCATCGAGCAGGCCGGCACACCGCTGTTTCTTGCCAGCGACCGACAGTTGATCGGCATTATCGGCGTCGCCGACCGCATCAAACCCGATTCGCGCGCGGCCATCGAGCGCCTGCGCCGGCGCGGCCTGAAAGTCGTGATGCTGACCGGCGATATCGCCGCGAGCGCGCAGGCCATCGCCAGGGAGGCCGGCATCGACGAAGTAATCGCCGACGTATTGCCCGAACACAAGGCCGAGCACATCGAACGCCTGCGCGCGCAGGGCCGCAAGGTCGGCATGGTCGGCGACGGCATCAACGACGCGCCCGCGCTGGCCGGCGCCGACGTGGGATTCGCAATCGGCGGCGGCACCGATGTCGCCATCGAAAGCGCGGACGTCACGCTGATGCGCGGCTCGTTGCACGGCGTGGCCGACGCGATGGAAATTTCGCAGGCGACGCTGCGCAATATCAAACAGAATCTGTTCGGCGCGTTCATCTACAACGTGCTCGGCATTCCCATCGCGGCGGGCGCGCTGTATCCGCTGTTCGGCCTGTTGCTCAGCCCGGTGCTGGCGGGCGCGGCGATGTCGCTGTCGTCCGTGACCGTGGTCGCCAACGCCAACCGCCTGCGCTTTTTCCATCCCTCCGGCGTCAGGGAGCAAACGTCATGAACGCGATCCTGGTCAATCTCTGCGGACTGGTTCTGATGGCGGCCGTGGCCTGGTGGTTCTGGCTGTGGCAACCGCGACGCCGGGGCCTGCAATCCGGCGCCATCGATATCGACGTCGCCGATGGCGTTTACGAGCCGGATGTCATCGAAGCCCGGCGCGGCGTGCCGCTCACGCTGCGATTTCATCGCCGGGATCCGAGCCCCTGCGCCGAGCAGGTGATATTCCAAGGCCTCGATGTGAGCGCATCGCTGCCGGTGGGAAAAACCCGGATCATTCAATTCACGCCCGAACAATCCGGCGTGTTCCGCTTCACCTGCCAGATGCAGATGTACCAGGGCAAGCTGCGCGTGCTGGACTGACGACGCTCAGCCCTCGCGCCAATCCGCTGGCATGGGAGTTTTCAACAGCAGCGCGCGGCGATCCTGGGCATCGGCCGCGAAGGCCCCACCGTTGTTGTCGAACACGATATAAATCCAGTCATCGTCCATCGCCAATCCCTCCGCCTGGCCGTAGCGATTATCCGCATAACGGTAGCGCGGATCATTTTCGATGGCCGCGTAGGAATAACACGACCGCGCCCGGAATTGTTGAAGATCGCGCCGGCACACCGCCGACGCGTTGCGCTCCAGTGTGTAGAGCGCGCCACCGTGCAGCGCGAGCGCGCTCACATCGGCATTGTCGGCGCGGAATTTCAGATGCTGCTCGTTGCCGAGCGCGAAGCCCCGCGCGCGCCATCCCGAATCCTCGCGCGTCAACACCGCGAGACCGCGCGGTTCCCGCTCCAGCGCAAGCAGCCAATGCCGCGCGTCGATGCGCGCAAACCCCTCGACCATCGCGTTATAGCGATTGAGAAACCCCTGGCGATGCAGCGCGTCATACCAATCCGGCTCCAGCCATTCCACCCACCTGCCGCTAACCCCGAGAATGGCGTTGCGACGTTCGCTCAACAGATAAAAGTCGCCGTCGTGACAGGCGATATCTTCCCAGTCGAGCCCCGGTCCCGCCAGACGATCCATCATTTTTACCGTGCCGGAATATTCAATCTCGCGGGGCGGCAGCGCCGGCAATTGCCGCGCGACCACAACCTCCGGATTGGCGCCGTGCCAGCGAATGCGAAAAACTTTATCGCTCACCTTGTCCGAAATCGTGTAGAGCCCGCCCTGGCACAGCGCCAATCCCGATAAATCGAGCTTCTCACTGCCCTGCACCTTGAACACCTGCACCTGCGCAAATGCGGGCACATCCGCGCCGCAAACGGCGCTGAACAGCAAGCACCCGGCCAGCAGAATCCGCCTCATCGAATCAACGCCCGGTAGCGCGACGCGCATCGAAAATTCAGGACACCGTTTTATCGCGCAGTACCGCGCCATCGCCATGCTTGCCGATCCAATGGAATTTATGCAGCAGCCGATGCACGACCGGCGCCAGCAGAACACCCGCGGTGACCAGGAAAACAAGACCCGCATACAAGGCGAACAAACCCGAGAAAATCTTGCCGCCGTCGGTGACCGGCATATTGACCGGTCCCATGCCGCCGAGCAGCATGGCGCTGTTGACGAAAGCGTCGCGCCACGCGAGATGCTCGTAATACGCATAGCCGGCCATGCCCGCCAGCAGCGAAACCAGCATCACCAAAAACGCGACAGCGAAATGCGCGGCAAGTCGACGCAGAAAATGCCGCACCGGCAGCGGCGGCACATCATGGCGTTCATACATGTGGAAACTCCAGTTCAGTTTTGTTTTGTTTTGTTTTGTTTTGTTTTTCAATGGCGACATGGCACCCAAGGTGTCCTGTGCGGTTGCAATCCCCGCGACAGCGACGTAAGTTGGCGAGGCTTGTCCAGCCGTCACGTCCCGTGACCCAACACGCAAGGAGGTTTCCATGTCCAGCGGCAAAACCATCCCCGAAAATTATCGCGATCTGTTTGCAAAACCCGCCTTCGCCAGTTTAACCACGCTGATGCCGGACGGCAGCCCGCAGGTGACGCCGGTGTGGTGCGATATCGAAGGCGATCGCGTCATCTTCAACACCGCCAAGGGCCGCCAGAAGGATCGCAACCTGCGCCGCGATCCCCGCGTCGCGCTGGCCATCATCGATCCCGACAACGCGTACCGCTATCTGCAACTGCGCGGACGCGTCTGCGAAATCACCGAGCAGGGCGCCGACGCGCACATCGACAAGCTCGCGAAAAAATATATGGGCGTCGATCAATATCCCCTCCGCACGCCGGAAGAGGTGCGCGTTATTTTCAAAATCGATGTCGAGCACGTCAACGCGTCGGGCTGATCGAAAACCGGTTCGCGAATAAATCAATCGTGGGCGGCGCGCACGCGATTATCCGTCGACGTGCGTAAACAACCGGTATTTCGTGCCGCCCGCAACTCCAGGCTCAGCTGAATTGCGCGGCGGCGCGACGCCGCACCTCATCGAGCGAAACATCCTCGATGTGCGTCGCGACATGCCACAGATGGCCGAAGGGGTCCACCACGCTGCCGGTGCGATCTCCGTAAAACTGATCCGCCACCGGGCGTTGCAGCTTGGCGCCGGCGGCCACCGCGCGCTCCACCACCGCATCCACATTATCCACGTACAACATGACACTGACCGGACTGCCGCCCAGCGCCTGCGGACTGCGCGCGCCCATGTCGGGATATTCGTCGGCCAGCATGATGGGCGAATCGCCGATCTTGATTTCGGCGTGCCCCACCTTGCCCTGATGCTCGATGCGCAATGTTTCGGACGCGCCGAAAGCGCGCCGATAAAATTCGATGGCCGCGGACGCGCCATCGATAACCAGATAAGGCGTCACGGTATGGTAGCCATCCGGAACGGGTTTTACGGTACTGGACATGGCACTTCTCCTGATGGCGTCCGTGCGGTGCATGAACCTGTATCTTCGGGATTAGACCACGCCTCCGGTCTTCATTCCATGTGCGTTGCCACACGCAACGACAATGCTATGCTGTGCCGTCGCCACTGATAAAAATACTTCCGATGAATTGGACACAGCTGTTAAACAAAGATCGTCTCGGCCAGCGCCCCGCGAAAGAAGAGTCCGGCCGCAACGCCTTCCTGCGCGATCACGACAAGATTATTTTTTCCGGTGCGTTCCGGCGGCTGGCGCGCAAAACCCAGGTGCATCCGCTGGCCAGCAACGATCACGTCCACAATCGCCTGACCCACAGCCTGGAAGTGTCCTGCGTCGGGCGCACGCTCGGCATTCGCGTCGGCGAGGCGTTGCGCGCGCGCCAGTTGCTGCCGGACGGCATCGATGCCACCGATCTCGGCGATATCGTGCAATCCGCCTGCCTGGCCCACGATATCGGCAACCCGCCGTTCGGGCATACCGGCGAGCGCGCGATACGCGCCTGGTTTCAGGAGCGCGGGCGGCGTTTCCTGGAAGCGCTGGACGACGCGCATCGCGCCGACCTGGAAGGATTCGAAGGCAATGCCCAGGGTTTTCGCATTCTCAGCAAATCGGAATACCACCAGTACGAAGACGGCATGCGTTTGACCTACGCGACGCTGGCCACTTTTTTGAAATATCCCTGGCTTGCCACGGTGGCGCGCGCCGGGCAGGTTCCGCGCACGGACAAGTACAGCGCCTTCGCGGCCGAACGCCCGGCATTCATCGAAGTGTGCGAAGCCACCGGATTGCACCGGCGCGCGCCTCATCATTTCAGCCGGCATCCCCTGGCTTATCTCGTGGAGGCGGCCGACGACTTCTGCTACGGCATCATCGATCTCGAAGACGGCCTGGAAATGGACCTGCTGCGCTGGGACGAAGTGTACGCGCTGTTGCGTCCCGCACTGCCTGACGACGACGAAGTGCACTCGCTGCTGCGCTCGGATTTGCGCCCGGGCCGCAAGGCCGCGCTGTTGCGCGGAAAAATCATCGAGCATTTCATCGACGGCGGCGTCGCCGCTTTCGTGCGCCACCACGACGCCCTGCTGGCCGGCAACCTGGAGGGCGATTTGATCGGCTGGTGCGAGGACCCGGTGCGCGAAGTCGTCGAAGGCGCAAAACTGCTGGCGAAGACCCAGGTATTCGAGCATCCGCGCAAGATCGAACTGGAGATCGGCGCCTTCGAAGTCATCGGCACGTTGCTCGACAGCCTGGTCGACGCGGCGGTGGCACGCGCGCGCGGCCGCACGCTCAACTTCCGCCATCAACGCCTGATCAACCTGATCGGCGCGCACACCTTTCCGCCGAACCTGGAAGACATGAGCGCGGTGGAACGCGAATATCAATGCATCATGCGCGCCGTCGATTTCATCGCCGGCATGACCGACAACTACGCGACTTATCTCGCCAAGCAGTTCAACGGTCTCGCCGAAACGCGCTAGGGAAAACGCGACGCCTCATCAAGACGAATATGCTGAAACCTGAAACAACGTCGCGCTGGGATGTTGGGAAAATAAATCTCAACGCGGCCGTTTTTTTCGGCTGTTTTTACTGCGCCTGGTAGGCCTTGACCGCCGGATCGTTCAGCAGGGCGATCACGCCCTCCGCGATGCAGCCATTGAGATCCTGAACAAGCACGCCGCTGGTATGGCTGGTATGGTTGACGGATTTGCGGATGACCTCGCCATTACCCAGGGTCACCTCGAAGCTCATCTTGGGAGAAAACGGCGAGCGTGGCGCCACAGGGTTCATAGGGTGGGAAAACTTGAAGTGACCGGAAATTTCGGCGACGCCAGCGAGTGGCGGGTTATCCCGGTCGTCATCGACAGCTGGGATTCCCGCCATTTTTTCCGGGTTCGCGCACCGGCGCCGACAGAAAACCTCTGTCATGCCCCAGCGACCGAAACCAACAACCGCCTGCGATATTTTACTGGCGATCGATATACGGAATGAAATCGTCGGAAAAAATTTCGCGACTGATAAGCAGCTTCATGATTTCGTTGGTGCCGGCGAAAATCCGCGAGATGCGCGCATCGGTATAGAGTCGCGAAACCGCATATTCATCCATGAAACCGGCGCCGCCGTGCAATTGCAGGCACTCGTCGATGGCGCGCCCCTGGAAATCGGTCGCGTAGTATTTGAGCTTGGCGGCGTCGACCGCGCTGAGCTGTCCTTCGTTATGCTCCGCAACGCAGCGGTCGACATACACCTGCAGCATATCCAGGCGGGTACGCAATTCGGCCAGCTTGAACTGCGTATTCTGGAAATCGGCGACACGCTTGCCGAACGCCTTGCGCTGGCTGACGAAATCCACGGTGAGATCGAAGGCTTTTTGCGCGGCGACCAGCGCATCGCAGGCGCAAATCAGGCGCTCCTCCGCCAGGCTTTCCATCAAATAATGAAAACCCTTGGCCGGATCGCCCAGCACATTCGCCTTCGGGATTTTGACGTTGTTGAAAAACAGCTCGGCCGTGTCCTGGGACATCAGGCCCATTTTTTTCAGCTTGCGGCCGCGCTCGAAACCGGCCATGCCGCGCTCGACAATGAACAGCCCGATCTGGCGCGGGTTGTTTTCGATATCGGATTTCGCCGCCACCACCACCACGTCGGAAATGATGCCGTTGGAAATGTAAGTCTTGGCGCCGTTCAATACGTAGTGATCGCCCATGTCGCGCGCGGTGGTGCGCATGCCGGCCAGATCGCTGCCCGCGTCCGGCTCCGTCATGGCGATGGCGAGAATGGTTTCGCCGCTGATGCATTTAGGCAGGAAGCGCTGCTTTTGTTCCTCGCTGCCGTAACGCTCGAAATAGGGGCCCACCAGGCGGCTGTGCAGCGTGTTGTACCAGTCGCCGGCCATGCAGTATTTGGTTTCTTCGATGATGATCTGTTCGTAGCGGAAATCGCGCAGCCCGAGGCCGCCGTATTCCTCGTCGGGCCACAGCATCAAAAACCCGTGCTCGCCGGCCTTGCGGTATATTTCGCGGTCGACCATGCCTTGCTCGCGCCATTGCTCGAGGTGCGGAACGACTTCTTTTTCGAGGAATTTACGGTAAGCGGCGCGAAAGGTTTGCTGGTCTTCGGTGAAATCGCGTTTCAACATGTTGCTCTCTCAAATGCGGTTATAAGTATTGTTGGCGGTTTTGATCGCGCACGGGAATGCCGGCTTTTACATCAGCCGTGCCAGTGGCTGGAGCCCGATTGGCCGGGCCCCGAGGAAACCTTCATCACCACGCTGCGGATGTTGCGTTGCTGCAGGAACGATGCGTCGCCCACGAATTTTTCCAGCAGGTAGCGCGCATATTCCTCGACGGTGGAATTGCGCATGGGCAACAGCAGCGTGTCGGAGCGGAGCAGGGGAATGGTTTCGCCGTTGAAATGCACCATGAAAAATTTGCGCTCCTCGGTGATGCGAAGATGCGGCGACAGCGCGGGGATGAGCGTGTATTCATCCAGCTCCTCGCAGAGATTGCGCAGGCGCGTTTTGATGTCCTTGTAGCTGAAGCAGATGCCATCCGGCCCGACCGGCGCGGTGACCGCCAGCTGCACCGCGAAATTGTGCCCGTGCAGGCGCTCGCGTTCGGTGGCGGAAAAGATGGTGAAATGCGCGGCGGAAAACTTGATGTCTTCCTTGCTGATTTCGATGGTGGTCAGATGTTCCATGGCGGCTCGATCAACAGCTACGACGCGGGAGCGGGGGATTATAACCGCATTCCCCTCGCCCTCGAACAGCCGCCCGGGTGATCGGGCGCCGCTTTCCGATCAGCGCCTGGTGTCGGGATGCATCGCCGCGCCGATGAAGTCGGCCAGTTCGGACAGTTGCTGCGCCGCCGGATACTGGTCTTCGTAGATCCAGCTGATGACGACGGTATTGATGCCGCCGGCCACCATGCGGGCCAGAAATTCCGCGTCGAAGGCGCGCGTCACATCGCCGCGTTCCTGGCCTTCCAGGATCAGCAGCTTGAGCAGATTGCTCTGATGCGTCCAGCGGAACACCGCGCGGTCGTCGAAGCTCACGTCCTGCATGGCGTGCTTGATCAGGATGCGCTCCAGGGCCTCGTAGGTGTGCAGGTTCTTGGCGACGCCGTGGATATAGAAACGCAGGCGCTCGATGGTGTTGTCGCTGTGCCTGCGGCAGCGCTCGACCAGCTCCGTGCTCTGGCTGAGCATCCACGATTCGCTGAGCGCATGCGCCAGATGCTGCTTGGAAAGATAGTGTTTATAGAATGTGCGGCGCGCCACGTCGGCGCGCTCGCAGATCTGTTCGATGGTGGTGACTTCGTAACCCTGTTCCTGGAACAGCTCGACGCCAGCCCGATTGATGCGCTCGTTGATTTCCCGCTTGCGGCGTTCCTGGTGGCTGTTGAGTATGGGGACGACGTTTTGGCTCATGGGCGCACGTTCACTGTGAGGTTTACGGTCAAACATCCATCATAACCGGTCGCCGCGGCCGAACTCCAGCCGCCGCGGCGCCTTGCGGCGTTACAGCACGTCGGGCACGGTCGGCGCGATGTTGTTGATCATGCCCTCCATGCGCGCGCGTATCGCCGCCTTGGATTTCTCGGTTTGCGGCAGAATCCAGTAATCGTCCGCCGCCAGGCCCTGGTACACGTACTCGGCCACTTCCTCGGGCGTGGTGATTTCGATGTCCATGCCGAAGTTTTTCATCATCGACTGCAGGTCTTCCGCGGTCTTGATGCCCATGTCCAGGCGGTTCGGATCGGCCGGAATGTCCGCCGGGCGCACCCGGTCCGAGTTGAACAGGCCGGTACGCACGATGTGCGGTCCCGGGAACAGGCACGAGACCTTGATCGGCGAACCCTGCCCCTGCAGTTGATGATGCAGGACTTCGGTAATGGCGCTGACCGCCGCCTTGGTGGCCGCGTACACCGGCGTGTTCGGCAGCATGAAGAGGCCGCCGTTGCTGGAGGTGGTGTTGATCACATGCGCTTCCTGGTTCTGCGCGACCAGTTTCGGCATGAACGCTTTCAGGCCGTGGACCACGCCCCAGACGTTGACGTTGAAACCCCAGGTCCAGGTTTTGAGGTCCGTGTCCCACAGCGTCGTCGCTTCGCCCGGGCCGATGCCGGCGTTATTGAACAGCAGGTGCACCGCGCCGAAGTGAGCGAAGGCGCGCTCGGCCAGGGCTTCCACGGATTCGAACTTGGTCACGTCGGTCAGCTGGCCGATGGCGTCGACGCCGGCCGCCTGGAATTCGGCAACGGCCTTGTCCAGCGCCGACTGCTCGATGTCCGCGATCACGAGCTTGGCGCCCTCGCGTCCCAGGCGCTGGCCGATGGCGCGCCCGACGCCGCTCGCGCCGCCGGTGATGACGGCCACCTTGTCTTTGAAAACTTTCATTGCGCGTTCCTTAATTTATTGTTGATGAGTCCGGTCAAAACCCGGAGTGAAAATGCGCCGGGACATCGCCTGAAAATGAGGGAGCCCATCGAAGCCATGCGGTGCAAGCCCGAGGGGCAGCATGGAGACCGACATGAATATTTACACACAAGTATCCTTGCATAAACCCAGGCTCGCGGGCAACCCTTTATCCGACCGCGGGTAATCTGACAACTGTCGGGTATTGTTAGCACCGCCGCATTTGTCTAAAGTGCGACGATCATAAATGAACGGTGTAACAGAGATGCCCATGCCAGCCATTCAACTGCGCTTTGATATGCGCGCGCCCGCTTTCGGCGCGTCCCGCGACCAGCTCTACCCGGCCGCCATCGAGATGGCCGAATATGCCGACCGCAACGGTTTCTTCGGCATATCGATCTCCGAGCATCACGGCGTGGAAGATGGCTATCTGCCCTCATCGATCACGCTGGCCGCCGCGATGGCCGCGCGCACGCAGCAAATCCGCCTGATTCTTTCCGCCATCGTGGTGCCGCTGCACGATCCGCTGCACCTCGCCGAGCAGATGGCGGTGCTGGATATCATCAGCGGCGGCCGCTCCATCCTGGTGGCGGCGGGCGGTTATGTGCCGAGCGAATTCGACATGTTCGAGCGCGATATCAAAAAACGCGCGGCGGCGGTCGAGGAAACCATTCAAACGCTGCGCGCCGCGTGGACCGGCGAGCCCTTCGAATTCCGTGGCCGCACCGTGCGCGTCACGCCCAGGCCGCTGCAGGCGCATCTGCCGATCATGATGGGCGGCTCGGTACCGGCCGCCGCCAAGCGCGCGGGCCGGCTCGCGGACGGCTTCATCACGCACATTCCCGAGCTGTACCAGGTGTATTTCGACGAGGCCAGGGCCAACGGCAAAAATCCGCTGCCCTACACCCAGCCCAGCCCCGGCTGCATATATATCGCTGAAAATCCCGAGCAGGCCTGGGATTGGGTCGCGCCGCACTTCATGCACGAAATGAACGCCTACGGCAAATGGTCCGCCGCCGCGGGCACTGACAGCATGTACACGCCGGTGAATTCCATCGAGGAACTGAAGGCCAGCGGCGGCTACCTCGTGGTCACGCCCAAGCAGTGCGTGGAGCTGGTGCGCAAATACGGCAACCTGCTGCTGCATCCGCTGTGCGGCGGCTGCCCGCCGGAAATCGGCTGGCGCAGCCTGGAGTTGTTTGTCGAAAAAGTGCTGCCGGAAGTGAACAACTGACCAACGCCATCGACGCGCTTTCATTCAATGGTTGCCAGCGACAAAGGCTGCCGGCGGGGAAAACTATGAACGACACGGAACGGCTGCTCGCCATCGAAAATATCAAGCAGTTGAAAGCGCGTTATTTCCGCCTCATGGATACCAAGCAGTGGGCCGATCTCGCCGCGCTGTTCAGCGCCGACGCCATCGTGGACATGCGCGATTCGGCCGGTGTCCGCGACGAGAATAATTTGTTCACCGGCGGCAGTGGTTTCGTGACCGCTCTGCGCGGTTTCATCGAGCCGCTGGTGACCGTGCACCAGGGCCACACGCCGGAAATCGAAATCACTTCCGACACCAGCGCGCGCGGCATCTGGGCCATGGAAGATGTGCTGTGGCTGCCCGAGGGCAGCCCATCGCAACTGCCCTTCAAACATCTGCGCGGCTACGGCCACTACCACGAAACCTACGAATGCGTGAACGGCCACTGGCTGATCAAAAGCTCGCGCCTGAGCCGGCTTCGGGTCGATATGCACTGAGCGGAATTCAACGAATGCAGGGATTGCAGCGATGAATAGCCAAGGGTTTCAGCGGACCGGCTACCTTTTTGTCCCAGTTTTTTCTCCTCCGCGCTGATCACCGAGTTGCGCGCCATCGTCGAGCGCGTTTTCCAGAGCTGGCTCTCGGCCAATCGCGACAGCTGCGCCGAACATGGGCTCGTCAACATGCATTCGCTGACGAGCTCCGCCTATTTTTCCAGACGCTTCGCGGAACGCATCGCCCTGTTCAACCTGATCGCCAACGAAGCGCTCGTCTCGTTGATCGGCGCGGTCTTCGGCGATGAAATCCATTTCCACAACACCCAATTATTTTTCAATCCAAGCGCGGCGTAGCGCTTGCCTTACTGGCACCGCGACCTTCAATACAGCGGCCTCGACGAAACGGAACAGCAACACCAACTGACCACGCTGCTCGACTTGCACCTGCGCGTGCCGCTGCTGGCCGAACTCGGTTTCGAGCTGATACCGGGCAGCCAGCGCCGCTGGGATACGGAGCGCGAACGCGCGGTGCGGCTGGAACGCGGCAATTGCCGCAGCAGCGAGGACCCGCCCGCTGGCCGGCGCTTCGACATGAACCCCGGCGATCTGCTGATATTCCACGCGCACATGCCGCATCGCGGCAATTACGCGCTGAATAAAGAGCGGCTCAGTTTCGATATTTGCCTCGGCGCGCCACAGCCGGCTCCGCTCGTACGACCGGAGCCGGCTTTGCTGCCGCAACGCGAGGAGCTCGCCTTCATTCGTTTTCCGCAGTGGTACAGCCGCGCGCTCACGCTGGCCACACGCTGATACTCCGCGGAATGGCCACGCCAATTCGTGAAGTATCTGGAGGAGCGATCAATGAGTGAAGAACGACAGACGGGTAAAGATCGAAAGACGGCGCGGCGGTTCCGGGGCCGCCGCGATATTGGCGAAGCGTGATTCCAGCCTCGGCGCGAGTTACTCGAACATTTTCAGGATGCTGGAGAAATCCAGGTTCGGCGCGCCGTCCTGCGATTTCGCGTGCATGCCATACAGGCTGTTGGCGAGCGCGCCCAACGGAATGGTCGAGTTGCTCGAACGCGCGGCGCCCACCGCAAGCCCGAGATCCTTCTGCATCAGCTTGACCATGAAACCGCCCTGGTAATCCTTGCTGGCGGGAACATTCGGCATCACGCCCGGCACGGGATTATATTTTTCCAGCGACCAGTTGCAGCCCGAACTTTTCAGCATGATTTCCGACAGCACTTTCGGATCGAGGCCGTTGTTGATGCCGAGTTGCAACGCTTCCGCCGTGCCGATCATGTGTATCGCGAGCAGCATGTTGTTGCAGATCTTGGCCACCGAACCCGCGCCGTAATCGCCCGCGTGGAAAATGTTCGTGCCCATTTTCGACAGCACGGTGCGCGCGCGTTCGAAATCCGCATCCGGGCCGCCGCACATGAAGGCCAGCGTGCCCGCGGCGGCCGCGCCCACGCCGCCGGATACCGGCGCATCGATGAAGTGCAGGCCGCGCGCGTTCGCCTCGGCGGCGAGGCGGCGCGAGTTTTCCGGCGCCACGGTGGAGCAATCGATCACCAGCGCTTCCTTGGAAATCGTGTCAAACAGCGCGGTATCGTCGATCAGCAGCGCTTCCACGATCGGGCCCGAGGGCAGCATGGTGATCACGAAATCCGCGCCCCGCACCGCCTCGACCGGAGCGGTGGCAATCGTGCAGCCCACTGCGCGGGCGTGTTCGCAGGCGGCCGCGACCAGATCGTAGGCCACGACCGTGAATCCGGCCTTGACCAGATTGCTCGCCATCGGGCCGCCCATGTTCCCGAGTCCGATAAATGCAACGGTTTGACTCATGGTTATTTGCCTCGCAATGAATTCTTATGTCGTTCAGTGAAAATTACAGATCGCCCAGCGGATGTTTTGCCTCGCCCCAGGGCGCGCGGAAATGTTCCTCGACGAAGGCCGGCGTGACCGCCTCCAGTTTCGCCGGCACGAACTTCGGTTGCTGGTCCTTATCGATCAGCAACGCGCACACACCCTCGCGGAAATTGTCGTGGCGCATGCAATTGATCGAGAGAATCAGCTCCAGCTGAAACGCTTCGCGCAGCGACAGATGCCTGCCGCGGCGGAATTGCTCGTCGATCAGATGAATCGTGGTGGGGCAACCGGAAGCCAGCGTTTTCACCGCGCGCTCCAGCCATTTGTCCTCGCCCTGCCAGGCCAGGATATTCGCCACCACCGCATCGATGTCGTCGCCATCGCACAGGGCCTGAATCTGATCGTAATGACCATGCACCACACTGGCCGGCAACTGCGACTGCGATTGCCGCTCGAATGCGCGCAGCACATGGCTGACCTGGCCGGCATGGTGCGCGGCCTCGCCCGACCAGGCAACGGCGCTGAGCGCGTCGACCAGCTCGGGGCGCTTGTCGTGCGCGATGAAACGGTCGGCCAGGCCGAGAAACAAGGCATCGGCCGCATTGATCGAAGCACCGGTGAGCGCCAGGAACAGGCCGGTTTTACCCGGCGTGCGATTCAGGAACCAGGTGCCGCCCACATCGGGATACAAGCCGATGGTGACTTCCGGCATGGCGATGCGGCTGGCCTCGGTCACGACCCGGTGACTGGCGCCGCTCATCAAGCCGAGGCCGCCGCCCATGACGATGCCGTGCGCCCATACGATCAGCGGCTTTTTGTAGGTGTGGATCTGATAATCGAGCCGGTATTCGCGCTCGAAGAAAATCGCCGCCCGATCGTCCCGCGCGCAGGCGGAATTGTAGAGCTGCACCACGTCGCCGCCGGCGCAAAAGGCCTTGCTGCCGCTGCCCTGCAGAAGCACGCAGGCGATGCTGTCGTCCTGCTCCCAGCGCGCCAGTTGCGGACCCAGCAGATCGACCATGGCCAATGACAGCGAATTGAGCGACTTCTCGGCGTTCAGCGTGGCGATGCCGATAAATTTTTCGTTGGTCGACGGCAGCGTTTCAAACAGCACTACGGGATCGGACACGTTAACACTCTCCTGGCAATTATCCGCGGCTCGCGGCATACAGCCGACGCCGCTGTTTCAACAGGGACAGCCGCGCATCCGGCGGCGCAAAAAACGAATCACGCAGCCGGTGAAATTCGCCGGCCGGATGGACGCATGCCCATCCGCCGCGCTCATCGACAACGACAATATCGCCGGCTCCGGAGTTATTGCCCGCGACCAGCGCGATCACCGTTCCGGTCAGCGGTTTTTCCATTCCGGTTTGCGCTTCTCGACAAACGCCGCCACGCCTTCCTTTTGATCCTCGCTGTCCCACAATTGCACGAACAGCTGGCGTTCGAGAGCGAAGCTCGCCGCCACCGGGCGCTCGCGCGCCGACATGATCAGCTCCTTGCAATAGCGCACCGAGGTCGGGCTCTGGCTTTCCACTTTCGCCGCCAGCTCCAGCGCTTTGTTGAGCGCCTCGCCGGTCGGCACCAGTTCCTGAATCAGGCCGATCGCCAGCGCCTGTTCCGCTTTGACGCGCTCGCCCAGCAGAATCATGCGCTTGGCCCAAGCCTCGCCCACCAGCCAGGGCAGATGCTGCGATCCCAGCCCGCAGGGCAGCAGGCCCACCGAAGCTTCCGGCAGGGCCATTTGCGCCTGCTGCTCGGCAATGCGGAAATCGCAGGCCAGCGCCGCTTCGAGGCCCCCGCCCATCGCGTAACCGGTGATGGCCGCAATCGAGACACCGCGATAGTTGGACAGCGCGGCAAAGCCTTCGCCGAACGCGGTGGCGAATTCAAACGCCAGGCCCTTGTCGTCGTGATTGAAACGGTTGAGATCGGCGCCGGCGCTGAAAAACTTTTCGCTGGTGCTGGTCAGGATCAACGCGTAATTGTCGCTATCCGTGTTGAGCGCTTCGACAATCGCCTTCAGTTCGCGCAGGCTTTCCGGCGTCCAGGTGTTGGCCGGCGGATTGTTGAACGTGATGATCGCGGTATGGCCGCGCTTTTCCAGCAGGAGCTGGCCGCTGGGGGACGTTTCTGTCATCGAATGATCTCCGTTGCGCCGTCTTCGAGAATGCGGCGTGACACGATAACACGCATGATTTCGTTGGTGCCTTCGAGAATCTGGTGAACCCGGGCATCGCGGAAAAAGCGCTCGATGGGATATTCGCGGATATAGCCGTAGCCGCCGTGCAGCTGCATCGCCTGGTTGCAGATTTCAAACCCGATATCGGTCGCGAATCGCTTCGCCATCGCACAGTAAACGGTTTTTTCCGGATGATCCTCATCGATGCGCGCGGCGGCCAGACGCACCATCTGCCGCGCCGCGACCAGTTCGGTCACCATGTCCGCGAGTTTGAATTGCAGGGCCTGGAAGGCCGCCAGCGGCTTGCCGAATTGCTGGCGCTCGCGCAGATAGGCCTGGGCCATGTTGAGCGTCGCCTGCGCCGCGCCGATCGAGCAGGTGGCGATATTGACGCGGCCGCCGTCGAGCCCCTTCATCGCGATCTTGAAGCCTTCGCCTTCCGCGCCGAGGCGGTTGGCCACGGGCACGCGCGCATCCTCGAAGGTGATCAAACGCGTCGGCTGGCTGTTCCAGCCCATTTTGGTTTCATTCTTGCCATAGTGAATGCCGGGGGTATCCGCCGGAATCGCCAGCGCGGTCACGCCGGCCGCGCCGTCTTCCTGGCGGCCGGTGCGTGTCATCACCACCAGCAGATCGGTGCTGCCCGCGCCGGAGATGAACATCTTGCTGCCGTTGACGACGTAGTGATCGCCGTCCAGCCGCGCGGTGGTGCGCAGCGAACCGGCGTCCGAACCCGCGTTCGGTTCGGTCAGGCAGTACGAGCCCAGCTTGCGCCCCGAGGTGAGCCCGGTGGCCCATTGTTCCTTCAGCGCTTGCGTGCCCCAGCCGCACACCATCCACGCCACCATGTTGTGGATGGAAAAGAACGCGGCCGTGGACGTGCAGGCGCTGGCCAGCTCTTCGAGAATGATGGACGTGTCGAGGCGGGACAGGCCCATGCCGCCGAGCTCTTCCGGGCAGTAAATACCGCAGAAACCGAGATCGCCGCCCGCGTTGAAAATCTCGCGCGGGAAAATTTTCTGCTCATCCCATTCCGCCGCGTGCGGCGCCATTTCGCCCTGGGCGAATGCCCGCGCCGCCTCCTGAAATGCCCGTTGCTCTTCGCTTAAATTGAAATCCATAAGGCACCGTTTTGCAGTTGCATGCCGCCTCGCGGCGACATCGCCGGAAGCTTGCCGGCCGGCGCGCCCGCGCCGGCCGGCACCCGATTATTTCAGCTTTTCGATCACCGAACCGAACAGCTCTTCATCGGAGGGCAGCGCCTTGGACTGAGCCAGCGGCTTGGACACCCAGGTCTCGTTGATGAGATCGCGCCAGGTGATGTTGTTGTTGGTGCCGTTGCCACCCCAGGAACCGCAGCCCAGCGAGAACGTCTGGCGCATGCCGTTCCACAGGTTACCGCTGTTGGACGGAGCCTGCGGCTGGTTGACCATGACGCGCGACGTCTTGGTGGCGAAGGCCAGCTTCATGATGTTGTCGTCGCTGTTGGAATAAATGCCGCAGGAATGGCCCTGGCCCTGATAGGCCTGGATGCGGTTGGTCAGAGCGATCGCCTCGTCGATATCCTTGACCTTGTACAGCGCCATCACCACCGACAGTTTTTCGCCGGAGAACGGAAATTCCTTGCCCGCGCCGGTTTCCGGCACGATGAAGAAAGTCTTGCCCGCGGGCAGATCGATGCGGGCCAGAGCGGCGATTTTCTCCGCCGGCTGCGCCACGATGGCCGTGTTCAGGTGATCGTCTTCCCACAGCGTGTTCTGCAGTTTCTGTTTTTCCTCGGCGTTGACCAGATAGCCGCCCTGGGCCTGCAATTTCTCCAGCATGGCATCGTAGATGGAGGCGAACAGCAGCACCGAGTTATCCGACGAACACGAGGCCGCCAGATCGAGGGTTTTGGAAATGCGGATTTTTTCGGCCGCGTCGTCCAGCGCGGCGGTGTCATCGACGGTGATGACGGCGTTGCCGACGCCGACGCCCAGCGCCGGCGTGCCGCTCGAATAGGCCGCGGTCACCATCGCGCTGCCGCCGGTGGCCAGCACGCGGTCGCATTGCTTCATCAGCTCGACGGTTTTCTCGACGGAGGGTACGTCGATGCCGATCACCAGGTCCGCCGGCGCGCCGCAGGCCACCAGGGCCTCGCGCATGTAATCGCAGATCATTTTGTTGGTGAGCTTGGCGCGCGGATGCGGCGCGACGATGATGGAGTTGCGTCCTTTCACCGCGGAAATCGCCTTGATCACCGGCGTCGCTTCCGGGTTGGTGGAAGGCGCCAGCGCGCCGATCACGCCCACCGGCTTGGCGATCTTGACCAGATTGCGCTCACGATCCTCCTCGATGATGCCCACGGATTTGTCGTGGATGATGTCGAGCAGGGTGGCGCGGGTTTTTCTGAAAATTTTCAGGTACTTGCCTTCGTAATTGCCGAGCTGTGTTTCCTCGACGGTGAAGCGCGCGATTTTTTCCGCCACTTCCGGGCGCGCGACCGACCAGACCATCGCCCGGATCAGTTCGTCCACCTGCTCCTGGGTGTAGTTTTCGATTTGCGCCTGAGCAGCGCGCGAACGCGCGATCAAACCTTGGATTTCGAGTGCTTCTGGTGTCATGGCGGACGCCCCCGTTCGTTATTCATTAAACTGGATTTTTTCATCGTGAGCGATTTGCAAGCGCGGGCGCAAAGCCCCGGGCCTGCAGTCCACCCCGGCTGAAACGATTTGCTTTGGCAAACTGCCGTTATATCCACACCTGGATGATTCGACCTGCAAGCGGCGCCGCTGATTCCAGCGCTTTCAGTCCAGATGTTTTATCAATCCACTTTTTGTTATGCCGGATTCTGTCCGAGGCAAGGCCAGGCTCGTTGTGCGAGCCGGCCCCTTTGAGAGGGACGATTACAACACAATCCCCAAATTGTCAGAATTGACGATATTGTCCCCTTGCTGGACTATATTGCTGTCCCCTTGAGATGCTCCGAGCAACCGATGGCGCCTTCAGATTCCAGCGAAAACCCTATAGATATCACCTCCGGATGGCCATTGCCCGGCAGCGGCGTGCGCTTGGTGATTCCCGCCATTGTGACGAAATTGCTCGGCGAACACCCGTTGAGCCGCGACCTGTACCCGCTGGCCGCGGGCTTTTATCCCAAGGCCGTGGGCCATCGGATGCGCCGCCGCCGGCATATCGACAACCTGTTGGTCTATTGCGCGGATGGGCGCGGCCAGCTGCGCACCGAGCAGGGCGAGTGGGACGTGACCGCCGGCGACCTGATCGTGTTGCCGGCCGGCACCGCGCATCTGTATGCGGCCGATCCCGCGCAGCCGTGGACGATTTACTGGGTGCATTACGAAGGCGAGCTGAGCGCCGCCTACACCGAGTTTCTGGGCGTCACCCAGCCGCTGGCGCATATCGGCGCGCAACCGCGGCTGATCGCCGATTTCGAGGCGCTGTTTTCGCTGCGCGGCGCCGGCTATGCGGAGCGCGCCTTCATCCAGGCCGCCGGCCAGCTCAAGGCCATGCTCACCTATATCGCCAGCGCGATTTTCAAACGCAGCACGGCGCACGACACGCGCATCGATCTCGACCGCATTTCGCAATTGATGCATCTGCGCCTGGACCGCGACCTGAACCTGGACGAACTGGCCGGCACCGCGAACCTTTCCAAGTTTCACTTCATCCGCAAGTTCAAGCAGCTCACCGGCCACTCGCCGATCCAGCATTTCATTCATTTGAAGATGCAGCACGCCTGCCAGTTGCTCGATACCACGCAGGAGCCGGTGAAGCGCATCGCCAATCGCGTCGGCTATGACGACGCGCATTATTTTTCGCGCCTGTTCAAACGCGTGATCGGCGTGTCGCCGCAGCAATACCGGCAACATCGGCTGGCATGAATTTCAGGAAATGAATTCAGGAAATTGAAAAGGGCACGGGGCGCTCTTTTTAATTGCGGAAAAATTTACCCGGAATTTCCGACAAACGAATGGCGCCGTATTTGAAAGGCAAGGCGGATGATTTTTGCAGAATCGGAAAAGCAGCGGAGCAAAGAACGGGCGCCCCACCCACGTGCGCGCCCGAAGCCCCTGAACAGTTTTGGAAGTGCCGCGTCGAACCGAAAAGGAGCGGCCGTCGCGGCTAGATTGGATGAAGTCCGCGTCGGAACCCATGCTTGTTTTATATAACCCGGCGCCGGTAATCCGCGGGAGAGGCGCCCATCCAGCTTTTGAAAGCGCGGCGAAACGCGTTGGCGTCGCTGAAACCCAGCTGCGCGGCAACTTCCTCGAACGTCAGGGACGGATCCCGCAGCAGCTCGACGGCAAGATCGCGCCGGCATTTTTCCTTGATCTGCTTGATCGACGTCTGCTCTTCCTCCAGCCGCCGGCGGAAGGTTGCGCTGCTGATATTGAACACGTTGGCGAACTGCGCGATGGTCGGGATCGGCTCCTGCTTCATGAGCTTGTCCATCACGATGTTGTGCAGCGCATCGGCGAGGCTTTGCGTCTGGATATCCGTCGAAATCAAATCGAAGGGAAACAGCTTCAGCAATTGCACCAGTTCCGAATACAAGCGCACCACGGGACGCTCCAGGTAATGCGCGGGAAAACGAAAACCGTTGCAGGTTTTATTGAAACTCAGGGTGTAGTGGAATAAATCGTAGAGCATGTCGCTCGGCAACAATTCGCCGTAATTCATGCCGATTTCATCGGCCTCGATCGCTTCGCCGATCAACCAGCCGAAAAGGCGGTGATAGGCCGTGAGGCCGATGATGTCGACCAGCAGGCCGCTGGCGGTATGTTTGCCGCGGAAGGTTTGCATGTGAAACACCGCGCTGTCGCCTTCGCGCTCCAGCCAGAGCCTGCCCGCGCGCCCGCCCAGCATGGCGCAGAATTTCGCGGCGCGCTCGATGACTTCCGCCAGCGTTTTGCAATTGATGACGCAGTAACACAGCATGTCGAACTCATCCTGCGTCATCGGCGGATAAACGCCGAGCTTGCAGGCGTGATCCTCGAGCTGCGCCATGCAGGCGCGGCACAGCACGGCGAAATGCACACGCGACAGCGCGGGTACGCGGCCGCCGCGCAAATCCGCGAGCGTGAACGGCAGGCGCAGGCGCGCGAGCGTTTCCTCCGGCACGCCGCCGATATTGGCCACTTCCTGCAACAGCGCGACGGCCAGCGCGGCCGGCACCGTGTTGAGTTGCGCTTTGGAAACGTGTCTCGTCATGGGATATCGCTGTTCCGGAATCGGGGGCTGAGCATTCTGGCCGTATTTTTGAGCAGAGCCGCCGTATTTTGGCGGCGCGGGCCCACCGCATAATTTAACCAGCCTGATTTCAGACGGTCGCCGGAATCGGTCATCGACGCAGCTGGCGCCGCATGCGCGGCCCCAGTGGGCAATACGATTTTCGGAAAAGAGCGACGCCACTCACACACAACAACGGCGCCCGCTGCATTGATGCAAAGGGGCATTGTAATAACAGAGGGTTTTTCCCATGTCTATACCAAAGCGCGAAATCAAATACGGCGGCGCGATGCTCGATCAGAAGGAGATCGATGCCGTCGTCAATGTCATGAAAACCAGCATGGTGGTGGGCCAGCAAACCCAGAGCTTCGAAACCCGCTGCGCCAAACTGCTCGGCCACAAGTACGGCATCATGGTCAACTCCGGCAGCTCCGCGCTGATGGTGGCCATGCGTCTGCTCAACCTGCCCAAGGGCTCGGAAGTCATCACGCCGACGCTGACCTTCGGCACCGACATTTCCAGCATCGTGCTGGCCGGTTATGTGCCGGTCTTCGTCGACGTCGAACCGGATACCTACCAGATCGACATCGACAAGATCGAACGCATGATCACCCCCAAAACCAAGGCCATGCTGATCCCCAACTTGGTGGGCGGCATGCCGGACTGGGACCGTCTGCGCCAGATCGCCGACAAGCACAACCTGAAACTGGTCGAGGACAGCTGCGACACGCTGGGCGGCACCTATCGCGGACGTCCCGCCGGCGAGCGCGCCGATATTTCCGTCACCAGCTTCTCGATCTTCCACATCATCACCTGCCTCGGCAACGGCGGCCTGGTGGCGATCGACGATGAAGAGATGTGGGACCGCGCGGTGATGCTGCGCAGCTGGGGCCGCTCCTCGGAAAAATACATGCACGGCACCAAGAAAAATGAGAGCGACGGCCGCTTCCTGGAGGACGTGGACGGCATCGAATACGACGGCATGTTCATCTTCGAGGATATCGCCTACGGCTTCATCGCCAACGAAGCCGGCGCCGCCTTCGGCCATGAGCAGCTGAACAAGCTGGACCTGTTCACCAAGCTGCGCCAGGAACGTTTCGACTGGCACACGCAGTTCATGGAAAAACACCAGGACGTCTTCGTGAAAGCGCGCGTGCATCCGGATGTGTTCACCACCTGGATCTGCTATCCGGTCCAGCTGCGTCCGGAATCCGGACTGAATCGCCGCAAGCTGCAAATCCATCTGGAAGAGGCCGGCATCTTCACCCGCGTGATCTTCACCGGCAACGCCGTGCGCCAGCCGATGATGAAAGGCGTGGAATACCGTGTCGATCCCGAGGGCTGCCCGAACGCGGACAAGGTGATGGAGCATGGCCTGATGCTGCCCTGCCATCCCACCATGACCTACGAAGATTGCCAGTACCTGTATCAGGTTCTGGAGGAGTTCATCGCCCTGCATCGCAAATAACAGGGCCGATAAGACGCAATGCCGGCGCAGGGACGCGCCTTCCGACAGGCGGCGGGCGAGCTGGTATAATCGCGCCCTTCATTCACTGCCTGCCGAATTTCCTCATGAGCGATTCCGAATCGACCATCAAGCCCTGGGGCGGACGTTTCTCCGAGCCCACCGACGCCTTTGTCGAGCGCTTCACCGCCTCGGTCAACTTCGACAAACGCCTGTACCATCACGACATCAACGGCTCGCTGGCCCACGCCAAGATGCTGGAGAAGGCCGGCGTGCTGAGCGCACAGGAATATGCCGATATCCAGCGCGGCCTGGAAGAAATCCGCGCCGATATCGAGGCCGGGCGTTTCACATGGCTGGTGACGCTGGAAGATGTGCACATGAACATCGAGGCGCGCCTGACCGAGAAGATCGGCATCGCCGGCAAGAAGCTGCACACCGGCCGCTCGCGAAACGATCAGGTCGCCACCGATGTGCGCCTGTATCTGCGCGATGAAATCGACAGTATCGCCACCGAGCTGACCCGCCTGCAGCAGGGCCTGATCGCGCTGGCGGAGCAGCACGCGGCCACCATCATGCCGGGCTTCACCCATCTGCAAACCGCCCAGCCCGTGACCTTCGGCCATCATCTGCTGGCCTGGAACGAAATGCTGGAGCGCGATTTCGGCCGCCTGCTCGACTGCCGCAAGCGCGTCAACCAAAGCCCGCTCGGCGCCGCGGCGCTGGCCGGCACCACCTATCCGATCGACCGCGCCTATACCGCGCAATTGCTGGGTTTCGAGGCGCCGACGGAAAACTCGCTGGACTCCGTGTCCGATCGCGATTTCGCCATCGAATTCTCCGCCTTCGCCAGCCTGCTGATGACGCACCTGTCGCGCTTCAGCGAGGAACTGGTGCTGTGGACCAGCGCGCAGTTCAACTTCGTGTTCCTGCCCGACCGTTTCTGCACCGGCTCGTCGATCATGCCGCAGAAGAAGAATCCGGATGTGCCGGAGCTGATCCGCGGCAAGGTCGGCCGGGTGAACGGCCATCTGATCAGCCTGCTGACCCTGATGAAAGGCCAGCCGCTGGCCTACAACAAGGACAACCAGGAAGACAAGGAACCGCTGTTCGACACCATCGACACGGTGAAGGACTGCCTGAAAGCCTACGCGGACATGGTGCCCGCCATCGTGCCGAAGGCCGAAGTCATGCGCGAAGCCGCGCGGCGCGGTTTTTCGACCGCCACCGACCTGGCGGATTACCTGGTGCGCAAGGGCGTGGCGTTCCGCGATGCCCATGAAATCGTCGGCAAGGCCGTGGCCCACGGCGTGAACACCGGCAAGGATCTCGCCGATATGGCGCTGGCAGAACTGCAACAGTTCAGCACAGTCATCACCGAGGATGTGTTCAAGGTGCTGACGCTGGAAGGATCGGTGGCGGCGCGCAACCACGTCGGCGGCACGGCTCCCGAACAGGTGAAAGCCGCGGCTCAGCGCGCGCGGCAGCGGTTGTCGCAACGACGCTGAAACATAAAGCCGTCAACACGCAAGTATTGCTTTACTCAATTGTTTACGTTTACGCCCCCATGCTATAAGTCGGTCGGAACTGACATAGTCCGACCGCTTCACAGCCGCCCGGCGGCCTGAGGAACAGCCACAAGGACGTGTCGGTTTTTTCATACAAAATCCGGCGCCTGCGATGTGCCGATAAAAAAAGAAAAACCGCTGGGGATTTATCCAATGTTTATTTTGCTCGCGCGTATGCGCGCTGTTTGCAGCGCTCTACTGGTTTGTGTCGCTCTCACTGGCTGTGGTGGTGGAGGGGGCGGTGGCGGAGGTGGAGGGGGAAACCCGGGTGCCGCCGAGCCCCCGGTGACGAGTAACGATACCCCGAACAATTATTTTCCCACCGACTCTTCGCTGCGCTGGAATTATGTGTCTCCTCCGGGGACCGCGCAGGCTCCCATCTATTTCAAGAAGGATAGCGTCAGGGAAGGCACGCAGGTTCACGCCCTGATCTATCCGACGGGCAGCAAGGAATATTACGTCACCGCCAGCGACGAGATTTTCCTCCAGGGCGTTTATCTGCCCCAGGTGATCACCAATGTCGGCACTTATACCGCCGATGTCCGCTTCAGGGATTTGCAGACATTGCTGCGCGACAGCTGGACGGCAGGCTATTTCCAGCCATTGAACGGTACCGGCACAGTCAATATTTCACCCACCTACGGATCGCGCGCGATGACGTTCTCCGGCGCCGTGCACTATTTCGGCGTGGAAAACCTCAGCGGTGCGGCCGGCAACTTCGCGGCCAAGCACATCTCCGTCAGCCTCATGATGACGGCGAACGTGGACGGCTATGTTTTCAACATTCCTTACGATGTGGATTTCTGGCTCGCTGAAAACGCGGGTATCGTCGCGCGCACCCAAGGGACAGTGAGTTATTACCTGGTGTCCCTGACCGGCGGCGTCGACAGCGATCACGATGGCGTCATGGATTCGCTCGATGCCTTTCCCAACGATCCGACGGAAACCAAGGACTCCGATCACGACGGCATCGGCGACAATTCCGACCTCGACCTCGACAACGACGGCGTGGCCAACGCCGATGACGCTTTTCCCAACGATCCGAATGAATGGGCGGATTTCGACCACGATGGCATTGGCGATAATGCCGACCCCGACAAAGACACGGATCATGATGGCATCGCCGACAATATCGACACAGATGACGATAATGATGGCGTAGCAGATACTCTGGACAAATTTCCGCTGGACCCCACCGAGTGGGCTGACTTGGATAACGATGGCATCGGTGACAATGCCGATACCGACAAAGATAACGACGGCTACGCGGACACCATAGATTATTTCCCCAACGATCCAGACCACTGGGAACAATCCGTCATATACGCATCGGACGATGGAATTGCGCTATCGAGTCTCCCGGGGGGAGGGCGGCTAAGCCAGACGATCACCGTACTCGACAGCAATGACCTGACCTCGACCCCCTGGTCGGCAACCGCCGATCAGCCATGGCTGACCGTTACCTCTAACGGTGTCACTGGCGGCCCGTTAACGATTACCGCCGATCCCTCGACCTTGGCCGATGACTCGATACACTATGCAACCGTATCGATCAGCCCTTCCAATTCAACGGCCCAAGCCATTACAGCGACAGTGCGGGTCGCGCTGTGGAAAGGCACCAGCAGCCCTGCGGCAAACAGCCCTATCACCTTGCCGTGGAACACCTATGCCTTGGTCACCCCCGACCCACTTCGCCCCTATGTGTATGTCTATAACGGTGACGCGGGGCCTTTCGGTGTCAATGATGGGAAAATCTATGTGTACAACATTTACACCCAATCCCTCGTCGGTACGATTAACCTGCCGATGAACGATTTGGGACAAGTGACGATCAGCGGAGATGGCAAATACCTTTTCGTTACCGATACGACCAGCTACACGTTCTACTCCAAGGTGGTTCGAGTTGACCTGGACAACTTGGCAACGACGCCCACCGTATTCAATTTGAACGAACTCGGCATCAGAATGACCTATAGTCGGCCGCGCGGTCATGGCGTGATCATCATGGAGAATGGGCGGATCTATGATGCAGACACCATGCAGCCGTTCAACGCGACCTTTATCGGCCCCATAGTCGACGGCGCGACCGTAGTCACGGCGAGCACCGATGGAACCCGCTTCTGCGGGGCCGAGATCGGAGGCAACTACCCTCCCTACCATGCGGGCTGCTTTTCACTGCGCTATACAAGCCTGGATACTCCCAGCGTAAAAATTGTGGCACTGGGCAGCGGTACGCTAGGCATACAGGATCAGATCACAAACGTGGCTCTCAGCCCGGATGGCAGTTCGTTTTATCTCGGGCACGGAGGAGTCATTACCGCATATCACACGCTGACGACAACCCCATTGCTGACATTGCCGGCGCCCGATACGGGAAGCGGTGTATACGTTGGCTCGGAGGGCGCCATCTATGGCGCAAGTTTAAATAGCGCAATTATCGATGTGTGGAGCCATAACTCCGATCTAACACTGAGGGCACGAAAAACCATTTCACCCTTAACAGTGAGTTTTGCCATTTCGGCGGATGAACAAGCCATTACATACGTCACTCATCCGCAATCTGGCAATGATCAACTGTACGTCACTACGAACGACTAACTCCCCCGATATGAAATCGCGCCCTGCCGGGCGCGATTTCATCCAAACGAATTTCATCCAGCCAGCACAAAACTTACCGGATCAGCGGTGGAGATCCCCGGCCCGCTCGGGCTGGTAGGTGACATCCACAATACGCACGTGCCGGATTTTACCGCCCGGCACCGGCCAATCGATTTCCTGTCCCACCGACAAGCCCAGCAGGGCGCTGCCGATCGGTGCCAGCACGGATACGCGGCCCGGCTGGCCGTTCACGTCGCGCGGATAGCACAGCGTCATTTCAAACTCTTCGCCGGTCTGCTCGACCGCGAAGCGGACTGTGGAATTCATCGTCACCACCGTCGGTGGCACTTCATGCGGCTCGACCACATTGGCGCGGTCCAGCTCGTCCTGCAGAGCGTCGGACTCGGCGCCAGGGTTCGACAGCCCCGCCAGAAGCGCCTCCAGGCGGCTGACATCGAGGGAAGACAGCGTAATACCGGGTAGTTCGGACACGATCAGACTCCTCTCATCAACAAATCCGATGATTCAATGGTATCAAAAGGCCAAAAGCAAAAACCCCGCACTAGGGCGGGGTTTCCGGTGTTCCTTTAAGAGGCCGTATTACTTGATCTTGGCTTCTTTGTAAGGAACGTGCTTGCGCACCACCGGATCGTATTTCGAGAACTCGAACTTGTCCGGGGTGTTACGCTTGTTTTTGGTGGTGGTATAGAAGTGGCCGGTGCCGGCGCTCGATACCAGTTTGATTTTGTCGGTAGCGGTTTTCTTAGCCATGACTCAGCTCCTTACACCTGTTCGCCGTTGGCGCGGATGTCAGCCAGCACTGCATCGATACCACGCTTGTCAATGATGCGCATGCCTTTGCTGGATACGCGCAGGGTAACAAAACGCTTCTCCGATTCAACCCAGAAGCGGTGGTGGTGCAGGTTCGGCAGAAAACGGCGCTTGGTGCGGTTTTTCGCGTGGGATACGTTGTTACCGGTCACCGGGCGCTTGCCGGTCACCTGACATACTCTGGACATGATGATCTCGCTTCAGCTTTTCTAAATCCAAGGCCTGGCTATGGTTAAATTCGGTACCGCGATGAATACGGCGCCTTTGGCGCGCTTCGTCGGTCCAGTTGACCGGTGGCTGCAGGGCCGTCAGAACGGAGCGCGACTTTATACCAGAAGAGACCCGGCCTGACAAGATTCGTTGTACATTCGCCAACCTATAACCAACCCCGGTCCGCGAACGAAATACTTTCCAGCGCGCCGACCACGATGTGATCGAGCAGGCGCACATCGACCAGATTCAGCGCGGCCCGCAATCGCTCGGTAATGCGGCGGTCCGCCTGGCTCGGCTCCGCCACGCCGGAGGGATGATTGTGGGCGACGATGACCGCCGCGGCATTATGGCGCAGGCAGCGCTTGACCACCTCGCGCGGATACACAGCCGTGCCGTCGATGGTGCCGAAGAACATACGCTCGAAGGTCAGCACCCGATGCCGGCTATCGAGAAAAAGGACCGCAAAAACCTCGCTCGCCTCATCGCGCAACTGCGCGCTCAGATATTGGCGGGTCTGGGCCGGATTGGAAAGCACATCCCGGTTTTGCACGCCTTCATAGAGATGCCGACGCGCCATCTCCAGCACCGCCTGGAGCTGGGCGAATTTAGCCGCGCCCAGCCCGGGCCCGGCGCAGAACTCGCTGACACCGGCCTCCAGCAAACTGCGCAGGCCACCGAATTTCGCGAGCAGCTCGCGCGCCAGGTCGACCGCGGTTTTGCCGGCCACGCCCGTGCGCAGAAAAATCGCCAGCAGCTCCGCATCCGACAGGGCATGCGCGCCGCGCTCCAACAACTTTTCCCTCGGCCGTTCGGCCGCCGGCCAATCGGTAATCGCCATGCGCACGCTCCTTGTGCCAACCCTGATTATTCCGACCCCGTGTCCCGGTTCCCGAGCCGAGGCAAGGTCCCGGCATCCGGGCAATGATGGTATCTTAGAGCGCGTATTTCCACCCAATGGATCTCAAGCATGGGCCGACTCAACAATCGACAAATTCTGCTCGGTGTCACCGGTGGCATCGCCGCCTATAAAGCCGCCGAGCTGGTACGCCGTCTTCAGGATCAGGGAGCGGATGTGCGCGTGGTCATGACGCGGGCGGCCCAGGAATTCGTCACGCCACTGACCCTGCAGGCGCTGTCGGGTAACCCGGTGCATACCGATTTGCTCGACCCGGCCGCCGAGGCCGCCATGGGTCACATCGAGCTGGCGCGCTGGGCCGATCTCGTGCTGGTGGCTCCGGCCAGCGCGGATTTCATCGCGCGCCTCGCCCACGGTCATGCCGACGATCTGCTCACCACCTTGTGCCTGGCGACACCCGCGCCGATCGCGCTGGCGCCCGCGATGAACCAGGGCATGTGGCGCGATCCCGCGACCCAGGCCAATCTCGACCAACTGCGTTCACGCCACATCAATGTGTTCGGCCCCGCGGAAGGTTCGCAGGCATGCGGCGATGTCGGGCCGGGCCGCCTGCTGGAACCGGATCAGCTGGTGGCGTTGACCGCCGATCAGTTCCCCAACCGCGCATTGGATGGCCAGCGTGTCGTCATCACCGCGGGCCCGACCCGCGAAGCGCTGGACCCGGTGCGCTATATCAGCAATCACAGCTCCGGCAAGATGGGATTCGCCCTGGCCCGCGCCGCCGTCGATGCCGGCGCGCAGGTCACCCTGATCGCGGGGCCGGTGAATCTGCCGACCCCCGAGCGCGTGCAGCGCGTGAATGTCGAAAGCGCGCGGCAAATGTATGAGGCGACCCAGGCGCAGCTCGATCGCTGCGACATTTTCATCGCGGCCGCCGCCGTGGCGGACTACCGGCCGCAGGTCGTCGCGGAACAAAAAATCAAAAAGCAGCAGGAAGAATTGCAGATCACCCTGGTCCGCAACCCGGATATCGTGGCGGCTGTCGCCGCCCACGATCCCAAGCCGTTCACCGTGGGCTTCGCGGCCGAAACGGAGCAGGTGGCGGATCACGCGCGCGGCAAGCTGGAACGCAAAAACCTGGACATGATCATTGCCAACGATGTCGCCGCCGAAGGCATCGGCTTCAACAGCGACAACAATGCGGTAACCGTGATGTGGCGTACTGGCGAACTCAGTATCGGCGAGCGCTCCAAATCACAGCTCGCGCGCGACCTGATCGAGGTAATCGCCATGCATCGTTATCCGCAACTGGCCTGAACTGGACAAGGTGGCAAGCGGATCTCATTATTAAAGACCGCCTTTTTAAAGTCGTACGCCAGCCCCTTCCCACTGCTGGCGGCATCGACCTGTTCAAATAACGCTGTCTGTTCTTTGCCAGCGCATAAATTCGAAAAATGACGTCGCCCGCCGACACCGCGCAGGGCCGCAACAAGATGACGGGACTTATGGCAAAACAAAAAGCTGTCAAGGACGCACCCAATCGCTTGATGCGGATTGCCACACGCAGCGCCGCGATCAGTTTGCTCGCCATCGGCGGCAGCTTCGCATGGCTGATTTTTTCCACCCTTCCCCAGCACAACGAACGCCAGTCGCAACGGGCGAGCCATGAGCTGGCGGCCGGCCAGGCCCAGTTGCTGAATGACTGGGTTCAGCAACTGCAGGCGCGCCTTGCGGCCGCCGCGTCGGACCCGGCGCTCGCGTCCGGGCTGGCCGCTTCCGGCGCCGATCTGTCGGCGCTTCAGGCGTCGCTGCAAAAAGCGTTTCCCGAAGCCCAGACGCTGCGGCTGATCGCGCTGGGCCCGCTCGGCATCGCCAACCTGAACGATGGCGCCGCCGGACTTCGCAACAATATCGAAGCGGACATGCTGCGCCGCGTTTCCGACGGCTCCCAATCCGGGCCCGAAGCCTATCGGCTGGATAAAACCTGGCATGTATCCTTTGTCCAGCCCATCGTCGCCAGCGGCAACAATTATGCGAGCGGCGCTCTGCTGCTGACCTTGCCGGCCACCCGCGTCGAGCAGTTATTGAACAGCCATCTGGCCGGGCGCGGTTCCAGCGCGCTGTTGCAGCAGTTCGGCAACCAGGCAAAAACCGTGGCCGCCGCGGGCACTGGCGACGTGGAAGCCTTGCGTGAACTACAGCCCCTGAGCGTCGCGCAATGGCGCCTGCAGTTCACGCCGGCGGCAAGCTGGCTGAAATCCTGGTCCCTGCCACCGCTGCCGCTGTGGCTCGCGTTTGCATTCAGCGCCCTGGCCACCCTTGCCGGCGCGCTGCTCGGCGCCAGCGATATCCGGCGCGCGCTGGCCCGCAATAGCACGTCGCTGCCTGACGCCGGATCGCAAAGCGTGGCCGGCGCCGCAAGCCCGCGGGCACAGCAACAATCCGGCGTCGAGCCGGCTGCCGCGCTGGCGTCGCCCGCCCAGGAAAAGCCGGCACAACCCGCGCAACAAAGGGTGGAGGAGATTGAACATCCATCCGCCGCCATTCCCGACACCATCTTTCGGGCCTACGATATCCGCGGCATTGCGCGGCACCAGTTGACCGACGACATCGTGTACCAGATCGGCCTGGCAATCGGCAGCGAGGCCGTCGACCGCGGGCAGCAGGAAGTCATCGTCGCCCGCGATGGACGCGCCAGCAGTCCCGCCATCGCCAACGCCCTGATCCGCGGTCTGCGCGACAGCGGCCGCGATGTCGTCGATATCGGCATGATGCCAACCCCGCTGCTGTACTTCGCCACCCACAAGCTCGGCAGCAGCAGCGGCGTCGTGGTGACCGGCAGCCACAACCCGCCCGAATACAACGGCCTGAAAATCGTGCTCGGCGGCAGGGCACTGGCCGGGGCCGCCATTCAGACGCTGAAAGAACGGATTGCCCAGCGCCATTTCAGCAGCGGCACAGGCGATTACCGCGAAGCCCGCATCGAAGATCAGTACATCGATTACATCGTCAATGACGTGGCCATCGCCCAGCCGCTGAAAATCGTGATCGACGCCGGCAATGGCGTCACCGGAGTGGTTGCCCCGCGCCTGTTCCAGGAGCTCGGCTGCGACGTCATTCCGCTTTACTGCGATATCGATCCGGACTTTCCCCACCATCATCCCGACCCGACCGTTGCCGACAATCTGCGCGATCTGGTCCAGCTGGTGCGTGAAAACGGCGCCGACCTCGGCATCGCCTTCGACGGCGATGGCGACCGTGTCGGCGTGGTCAGCGCCAGTGGAGCCATCGTTCCCGCCGATCGCCTGCTGATGTTGCTCGCCCAGGATGTGGTGTCGCGCAATCCCGGCGCCGACGTGTTGTTCGACGTCAAATGCAGCCGCAACCTCAACAGCGTCATCAGCAGTTACGGCGGCCGCCCCATCATGTGGAAAAGCGGCCATTCCTTCATGAAAGAGAAAATGGCGGAAACCGGCGCCCTGCTGGGCGGAGAATTCAGCGGCCACATCTTTTTCAACGAGCGCTGGTTCGGCTTCGACGACGGCATGTATGCCGCGGCGCGCCTGATCGAAGTGCTCAGCACCACCGACCCCAACCTCGACAACCATCTGGCCAGCCTGCCCAGCGCCATCAGCACGCCTGAACTCAAGCTGGATACCAGCGAGCAGGCTAAATTCGACATCATCGGCAAACTGGTCAACAACGGCGAATTCGGCGATGGCAAAATCACCACGCTCGACGGCCTGCGCGTCGACTTCCCCGATGGCTGGGGCCTGGTGCGCGCATCCAACACCACGCCCAGCCTGACGCTGCGTTTCGAGGCGGCTGACGAGGGCGCTCTGGCGCGCATTCAGTCGATCTTCAAGGATCAGCTCGCTGCGATTGATCCACAGCTCCACTTTGGTTTCTAATACCGCCCCGTCCGGGGCGGGCCGTTTGCCGCCGCCCTCCGCCGCAGTCGCCATTTGTTAAGAGGTTTGCCATGTCGCTCTCACGCGAAGCCGCCGTCGATGTCACCCGGGTGCTGACCGAGGCGCTGCCGTACATCCAGCGCTTTACCGGCAAAACCATCGTCGTCAAATTCGGCGGCAATGCCATGGTCGCGGATACGCTGACCGCCGATTTCGCCCGCGACATCGTCCTGATGAAACTGGTCGGCATGAATCCGGTGGTCGTGCATGGCGGCGGCCCGCAGATCAATGAACTGCTGGAAAAACTCAACATCCAGTCGCGCTTCATCAACGGCATGCGCGTCACCGACGGCGCCACCATGGATGTCGTGGAAATGGTGCTCGGCGGCAGCGTCAACAAGGCGCTGGTCACGCTGCTCAATCGCAGCGGCGGCAAGGCCATCGGCATCACCGGCAAGGATGGCGGCCTGATTCGCGCTCGCAAAATGACGATGACGCACCAGACTCCCGAAATGGCCGCGCCCGAGATCATCGATATCGGCCAGGTGGGCGAGGTTCAGGCGATCGATACCGGCATCATCGATACGCTCGTCGCCAGCAACTTTATTCCCGTCATCGCCCCGATCGGCTTCGACGACACCGGCGCCTCCTACAACATCAACGCCGATCTTGTCGCCGGCAAAGTCGCGGAGGTGCTGAAGGCGGAAAAATTGATGCTGTTGACCAACGTCGCCGGCCTGCAGGATAAAGGGGGCAATGTGCTCACCGGACTCACCACGGGGCAGGTGGACAACCTGATCGCGGACGGCACCATCTACGGCGGCATGCTGCCCAAGATTCAATGCGCCCTCGACGCGGTCAAGGGCGGCGTCACCAGCGCCCACATCATCGACGGGCGTGTGCCTCACGCCGTGCTGCTGGAAATTTTCACCGACCAGGGCGTCGGCACACTGATCACCAACCGCCGTCCCTGAAGCGTTCGGCGCTACCCACTGGATCAAACGCCCGACCAACGGCAGCGGTTTTTCAGCCGCCGCGGTTGAAGCGGGAAAAGGTAATCGCTAGGATTGCGCGACGAAAACAAGCATAAAACGCCTATGACCAAGAACTCCTCCCGACGCCAGCAGATACTCCAGTCTCTTGCCCAAATGCTGGAAGAGAGCCCTGGCGAGCGCATTACCACTGCGGGCCTGGCCAAGACCGTCGGAGTTTCCGAGGCTGCGCTGTACCGGCATTTCCCCAGCAAGGCGAAGATGTTCGAGGGGCTGATCGAATTTATCGAGGACAATATTTTCAGCCGCGTCTCCCTCATCGTCGACAACGAACCGACCGCGATGGCGCGCTGCAAGAAGATCCTGGACCTGCTGCTCGGTTTCGCCGAACGCAATCCAGGCCTGAGCCGCATCCTGACCGGCGATGCGCTGACCGGGGAAACCGAGCGCCTGCGCGCCCGCGTTACCCAGTTCTACGATCGTCTGGAAACTCAGCTGAAACAGATTCTGCGCGAGAGCGAACTGCGCGAAGGCATGCGCACCTCGGCCCTGGAAGCCATTGCCGCCAATCTGTTGTTAGTCGCGGCTGAAGGCCATATCAGCCAGTTTGTGCGCAGCCAGTTCAAACGCCGCCCCACCGAGTACTGGGACGATCAATGGCCGGTATTGATGGAAGGTTTTTTCAAGCCGGTGGCACTGTCGCGCAGCAACGCTCTGTAAAAATCCCGCCTATTGCGCCGCGCCGCCGCTGCTCTGGCGGCGGAACTCGACCACGTCGCGCAAGGTTTTGAAGCGCTCGATGTCTCTTTGGTAACTCGCTAGCACGCCGTCCTTTTCCCGCTGTTTTTGCGCAATGCTTTCCGTGGTGTCGGCAATTTCGCGCTTGAGCATATCGATATTGTCGACGATTCCCTTCGGCACGGCGACACCGCGGCGCTCCAGGTCCGCGGCCTTGGCCTGGTCGTTTTCGATCTGGGATTTCACCGACAACAGGTTGCTGTGCAGGATGCTGATGCGGATATCGAATTCGCGCATGGCACGGTCGCGCGCCGCGGCGATGTCCTCGACGGTGCTGTAACGCAGCAATAGCGACTGATCCCAGTCCCTCAGGCGTTTGGCCTCCGCCTCCGCCGCGCGCTTGCGCTCGCCCTCCTCACCGGTCAATTGACGGGGCACGGTCTGGATCACCCGGCCGTCCGGCGTGAGCACTTCGTAGCCATTCCTGGCGAACTCGGGCGGCACGTGATCGTCAATCGCCACGACGCCCCGATTATCCGTATAACGGTAAAGCTTGGCGGCGGGAGCGGCGTGCGCGGACGATGGCAGGGCAATCGCCAGCGCGAACCCAAGAAGCAAACGGCTTTTTCTTCTGCTTATGTCAGTCATCGAACCATTGCCCGCATCGTCCGTAATTAAGTCCTCACACCTTCTTCCGCTTTGCATGCACCCAACGATCCGGACGTTATACACCGTACCGATCGCGATAAGCCCGGACACGAGCCAGATCCTCAACGGCCCCCTGCGCCTCCAGATAAGACAGGATGTGTTCGAGACGGATGATACTGAGCACCGGGATGCCGTAATCCCGCTCCACTTCCTGGATGGCGGACAACTCGCCGGCGCCGCGCTCCTGCCGGTTCAACCCGATGATGACGCCGGCAGGTTCGGCGCCGGCGGCACGGATAATGTCCATCACTTCCCGCACCGCGGTGCCCGCGGTAATGACGTCGTCCACGATCAGCACGCGTCCTTTGAGCGGCGCGCCGACCAATACGCCACCTTCGCCGTGATCTTTTGCCTCCTTGCGGTTGTAGGCATAGGGCACATCGCGACCGCAGCGATCCGCCATCGCGCAGGCAGTCGTCGCAACCAGCGGAATACCTTTATAAGCAGGGCCAAACAACACGTCGAAATCCACGCCTGACCCCACCAGAGTCTCTGCGTAACACCGTCCCAGCTCCAGCAACGAAGCACCGGAAAAAAATTTTCCGGCATTGAAAAAGTACGGGCTGACACGGCCGGATTTAAGAGTAAACTCGCCGAAGCTGAGCGCCTGCTGCGCCAGGGCCAGTTCGATAAATCGTTGCTGATATGCCTGCATAGGATTCCCTGTTGCATGGATCGGGATAAAAAACGGGGCTTGGCACCGCTGGGTGGCGATATTCTAACCCAGCCACGCATCGAAACTAACCAGCTGTGGACTTTCTGTCACGGCTAAAGTCAGGAAGCTTTTTTAATCGGGCTTTTCCAAGTTGGTACCCGCTCAGGTATCATAGTTACTTCAAGTCTACGAGGCGACTATGCGAATCATCAGTTTTTGTGCGGACTCGATCCGAGATGCCGCCAAACGCGGCTTTTTTGATTGGGTCGTGGATCAGGACGCGGATTTCGTCTGTGTCCAGAATTTGGGCGCGCAGGAATATGACCTGCAGGAGCCCGTATTCTTTCCCGACGGCTACAACGCTTATTTTTTCGACGCGGTCGAGCCGAACAGTAACGGTGTGGCGATTTATTGCCGGGCAATGCCCAAGGCGATCATGACCGGTCTCGGCTTCGCAGAATTCGATATGGAAGGCCGCTACATCCAGGCCGACTTCGAGCGCATCAGCGTCGGCTGCCTGCTCGCGCCGAACGCCTATCCGAAAGACGCCGCCGCACAGTCCCGCAAAAATCGCTTCTTTGAGCAGTATCAGGCCCATCTGACCAAAGTGCGCAACAAGCGCCGCGAGTTTTTCATTTGCGGCAGCTGGGGCATCGCCCACCGCCCGGAAGATGTGCAGGATCCCCAGCGCAACCGCGACATGTCCGGCTTCCTGCCGGAAGAGCAGCAGTGGATGGATCGCCTGTTCACCGAGCTCGGCTATGTCGACGCGTTCCGCGAGATCAACACGGATCCCGACGAGTTCACCTGGTGGCCGGACGGCGGCCGCGCGGAAAACGGCTGGCGCACCGATTACCAGGTGGTTTCGGAAGGCCTGCGCTCGCGCATCGAGTACGGAGCCATCTACAAAAACCAGATGTTCTCCGCCCACGCGCCGTTGATCATGGATTACGACTACGAGTTGTAATTCTACGACGACGAGTTGTAATTCATCGCGGCCTGCATGCGCCGGCGCTCAGCCGGCGCGCAAAATCCGTCAAATTCAGACCAGCGTCGCGCGCTGCTTCCCGATAAGCTCGGCAATGCCGGCACGCGCCAGCCCCAGCATGCCTTCCAGGTCCTTGCCCGAAAACGGAGTTCCCTCGGCGGTTCCCTGAATCTCGACAAAACCACCGCCCTCGGTCATCACCACGTTCATGTCGGTCTCGGCGGCGGAGTCTTCCGCGTAGTCCAGATCCAAAACCGGAGCGCCGTCATACACGCCCACGGATACCGCCGCCACCAGCTGGCGCAACGGGTTGCCTTTCACAACGCCACGCTCACGCAACACACTCACAGCGTCCGCCAGCGCCACGCAGGCGCCAGTAATGGAAGCCGTCCGCGTCCCGCCATCGGCCTGAATCACATCGCAATCGATGGTGATCGTATTCTCACCCAGCGCCGACAAATCCATCACCGCGCGCAGCGAACGACCGATCAGGCGTTGAATTTCCAGGGTGCGGCCACCCTGCTTGCCGCGAGTCGCCTCGCGATCCATGCGCGAGCCGGTGGAGCGGGGCAACATGCCGTACTCCGCGGTAACCCAGCCCTGCCCCGAGCCGCGCAGGAAGCGGGGCACGCTTTCCTCGACGCTGGCGGTACAAATCACTCGTGTATCGCCAAAACTGACCAGCACCGAGCCTTCGGCATGCTTCGTGAAATGACGGGTGATGGAAATATCGCGCAACTGGTGCGCTGAGCGGCCGCTCGGTCTGGTCATGGAAAGTCCTCACATTTTTTTACGACACATCGAAACGCTGCCGCATTATACATTTGGATGTCGATACGCCACCGATTCTTCGCGAAAAGTGCAGCTTCAGCGCAGTCAGGCTGACACTTTTCGCGGAGCTGATACAATGCGGAAACTCGCGCTTTTACCAGACCACAGGAAGCACAAATGACACACAGCATGACTGCATTTGCACGGCAGAGCGCGGAATATCCGTGGGGCTCGCTGGTCTGGGAAATTCGCTCGGTCAATCATCGCTACCTCGAACCCACGTTCAAATTGCCGGAATCGGTGCGCTGGCTGGAAGGAGACCTGCGCGAATGTTTGCGCGCGCGCGTTGCGCGAGGCAAAGTCGAATGCGCGCTGCGCCTGCATCGCCGCGCCGTCAATGGCGCGGGACTGGCCATCGACGAGCCATTTCTTGATCAACTTCTGGCCAGCGCCCGTCGCATCGAGACCAAGCTGGGCGCCAACAAGCCGATCGGCGCGCTGGAATTGATGGCATGGCCCGGCGTGTTGATCGAGGCGGACAGCGACGACGACGCGATCAACCGCCAGATAGTGGCGCTGTTTGAGCAAACCCTGACGCAGCTTGCCGAAAATCGCGCCCGCGAAGGCGCCGCGCTACGGGAGTTCATCGGCGCGCAACTGGACGCGGCGGCCGCGATCACATCCCGCGTCCGCCAGCAGGTGCCCGCCATCCTGGCGGCACAACAGCAAAAGCTGCGCGACCGACTGCAAGAACTAACGGGCGAACTCAACCGCGACAGGCTGGAGCAGGAATTGGTGATGCTGGCGCAAAAATGCGATGTCGAGGAAGAGCTAGACCGGCTGCAAACCCACATCAAGGAGGTCCGGCGCACACTGCAAAAAAATGAACCCTGCGGTCGCCGCCTGGATTTCCTCATGCAAGAGCTGAACAGGGAAGCCAATACGCTGTCTTCGAAATCGCTCGCCAGCGAAACCAGCCAAAATGCCGTTGAGCTCAAGGTTCTGATTGAACAGATGCGGGAACAGGTGCAGAACATCGAGTAAGACAGCGCGGCGACGCGGCATTGCGCAACCGCGGAAGCTCTGCCCGAATCAACGTCCACTCAGGATTGTATTTCCACGGCAACCCCTCGATTGCTCCGTTTTCGCAATTTTTATTATTTAACGATGGCGGAGCAATTAACGCTTCCAGCGGCATGCCGACACCTTATCGCCTGCGCCCATCGGGGCAATAAACCACCGAAGAATAAAATCAGGATTGCCAATAAACCCGTCGCCTCTCTGAGCGCCAAATTGATCGACGAAGTTCACGCCCGCGACGGGCTTATCATGTGGCCGCGACAACCCCATCTGACGCTTCGCGGGAAAACGTCAGGCTTTCCGAACAGGTTTACTTGCGCGCGTCATCTGTGTGTCGAGAAAAACATCGAGCCCGGACAAAAAACCGAAGCAGATCGGGGCGTCTCCGATATCAAAGCGCGCTGTGTGCTCTCCCGCACAAAGCTCATCGGGCACCTGACTCGGCGACACGGAAAAAAACCTGTCATCGATACCAGGTTTTCATAAGCCCACTGTGGAAAAACATCTGGCTGGTACATGGCGCAACTTGCTGAAAAAAGCCTTTCTCTGTTTCATGGAAAACGAAGAGCCATAACTTTCAAAATTTGAAACATATGTCCGAAGCCGTTTTTATATTTGTCTGGCGACGTTGCGAGATCGAGCGCCAGACTGTAAACATCCGAACAGAGAGCGATAACGATTCAGGATTTTGGCGATATAAAAATTGCTCGTTTATTCGAACTCCAGAACAGCGCCACCCCCATTTCTTCGTGCGTTTTTACGGCTTCTTTACGATACCCTGTCGGGCGATTTGCATCACCTCCTCACTCACCCAACCGACAATTTGTGTGGCAGCAAACCCTGCAAAAAAAAATCGTTCACACCGATTCAAGAAACCTGAATACGTACCGCGCCCGCCACAGCAGCGCTGAGGTTTTATGGTAATCTTGCGCAACTTGGCGGATATCGAAAAGCTTCGTCCAATGTGCGGGTATAACAAACCGATGCGCTGCGAGGATTCAGCGCGCCCCACCGCATATCACCGGACGACGCTCAAGCGTTGCTGCCCACGCCCCGCGGCTGGACGGATCCAACCACGCACATCCGCCACCGACCACACGTTCATTCGTTACGAGGTCAGCGATGTCCATAGGCGCCAAAGTACGTAGCTATATTCAGGAAAATTTTCTGTTCTCCGAGGACACTGGCGCATTCGCCGACAGCGATTCGTTTCTGGAGCAGGGAATCATCGATTCCACCGGCGTGCTCGAACTCGTGTTTTTCGTGGAGGAGCAGTTCGGCATCAAGGTGGCGGACCGGGAAATGATCCCGGAAAACTTCGATTCCGTGGCCAATATCGCGCGCTTCATTCAGAACAAACAGGCGGCGCAATGATCGCGCAAACACCCCACCTGCTGCAGGACACGCTCTTGTTGAGCGCCGCCCGCCTTGGCGCCAAAACGGCCGTGGTGGTAGAGGGGCAGGCTTATACCTACGATGAGCTGCGCCAGGCGGCGCGGAGCCTGGCGGGCACGCTGGTCCAACACGGTTTGCAGCGCGGCGACCGCGTCGCGATTTACATGGACAACACATGGCCATGCGTCGTATCGATTTACGCAACCTTGATGGCCGGCGGCGTGTTTTTAGTCGTCAATCCGCAAACCAAAGCCGACAAACTGGAATTTGTTCTGGATGACAGCGATGCCCGCATACTGATTACCGATGGACATCTGAGCGCCGTATTTCTGCCGTTGTTGCCACGCCTGAACAAATTGTCCGCAACGCTGTGCTCGGGCAAGGTTCCCGAAAGCAACTCCATCATCGCTTTCGAGCAGGCGTTAAAAGACAGCCCGGCGACCGCCCATCACCGGGCAATCCCCCTGGATCTGGCGGCGCTGATTTACACCTCGGGCAGCACCGGCAATCCCAAAGGCGTCATGCAGACACATCAGTCCATGCTGTTCGCCGCCGGCAGCCTGACCCGTTACCTGCGTCTTTCCGAGAACGACCGCTTGTTGTGCGTGTTGCCGCTCGCTTTCGATTACGGCCTTTATCAGCTGCTGATGTCCGTTGCCTTGGGCGCCACGCTGGTTCTCGAACGCTCCTTCACTTTTCCCGCGCAGGTTTTTGCGCGCATGGAAGAACAGAACGTTACGGTGTTTCCCGGCGTGCCGACGATCTTCGCGATGCTGTTGTCGGCCCATTCGCGAGAGCCACTTTGTTTTCCCTCGGTGACGCGCGTGACCAATACCGCGGCGGCCCTGCCGGACGATTTTGTCGCGCGCATGCGCCCCATCTTCCCGAACGCGCTCATCTACAAAATGTATGGACTCACCGAATGCAAGCGCGTGAGTTATCTGGAGCCGGAACTGGTTGAGCGGAAACCGGGCTCCGTGGGCAAGGCCATCCCGGGCACGGAAATCTATCTGCTCTCGGCCGAAGGGCAACCCGTCGCACCCGGAGAAACCGGCATTTTATATGTGCGCGGCCCGCACGTGATGGCCGGCTACTGGAAACGGCCCGACCTGAGCGCGCACATGCTCAAGGCCGGGCAGTTGCCCGGCGAGCGGGTGCTGTGCACGCAGGATTATTTCCGCATGGATGAAGACGGATTTCTCTACTTCGTCGGCCGCAACGACGACATCATCAAAACCCGCGGTGAAAAGGTCAGCCCGGCGGAAGTGGAAAATGCCATGCACGGCATCGCCGGTATCAGTCAGGTTGCCGTTGTCGGCATTCCCGATGAGTTGCTCGGTGAAGCCATTCGGGCTTACGTCGTTCTCGAACCCAACAGCGAATTGACCGAAAAGCGTATCCGCGCACAGTGTTTGACGCGCCTGGAAAATTATATGGTGCCTGAGGAAATCTCGATTTGCTCTGCGCTGCCGACCACGGCGACTGGCAAGGTCAGCAAAAGAGCTCTACTGGAGCAGAACTGAATGCAAAGCGAAGCCGAGCTCTATCAGGAATTGCTGGCACGTCTGAGCCAGCAACAGATATTTTTATCCGACAAACCCGAAGAGACTCCGGACAGCACTTTGTACGCGCTGTGGCATGCGGCGGCGGGCCAGCCGCTGTCCGCGCAACAGGCGCTGGCGCAGGCGCTGCCGGAACTGCAGCCCCAGCAGCAATCCACCTTGTTGCATCTGATCGAGCAGCGCCTGAACGGCCGCCCCCTGGCTCATCTCACAATGCGCCAGCATTTCATGAACCTGGAGATGCTGTCCGATCCGGTCGCCTTGATTCCCCGCAAGGAAACCGAGCTGCTCGGCTGGACCGCGGTCCATCTCGCGCGCGAGCTGACCACCGAGAAAAATCCCATCACCATCGTCGACGTCTGCACCGGCTCAGGTAATCTGGCGATCGCGATGGCGCATCATTTGCCGGAAAGCCGGGTCTACGCCTCCGACCTTAGCGAAGCCGCCGTCGATTTCGCGCGCCGCAGCGCCACGCACCTGGGCCTCGACTCCCGCGTCCAGTTCCGCTGCGGCGATCTGATGGGCCCCTTCGAAACCGAGGAATTCCTCGGCCAGATCGATCTGCTGGTCTGCAATCCACCCTACATCACCAGCGCCAAAGTCGAGCAAATGCCCAGGGAAATCTCCGGCCACGAACCGCGCATGGCGTTTGACGGCGGTCCCTTCGGAGTGGCCATCCTGATGCGCCTGTTGCAGGAGGCTCCACGCTATGTGCGCAAAGGCGGCTGGCTGGCCTTCGAGGTTGGACTGGGGCAGGGCGCGGCGCTGGCAAAACGCATGGAAAAGTCCTTCCACGAGGTCAACACCGTCGCCGACGAAACCGGAGCTATCCGCGCCATCGCCGCCCGCTGCTGAGCCCGGCGGCGGATCACATCGCGCATAATTTTCTCTTACCGATGACAGCCCCGAACGCTATGATACGCGCCGGGTCGCATTGCGGCCTGTCCGCAACAATCATCGCGAGCGCGTGTTCATGTCCGTCAGCCCCGGCAATCTGTACATCATTTCAGCGCCCTCCGGCGCCGGCAAAACCAGTCTGGTCGATGCGCTGCTGCCGACCCTCCCGCATGTCCAGGTGTCCATTTCCCATACCACCCGGACCCAACGTCCCGGCGAAAGCGATGGCGTGAATTACCATTTTGTATCCGCGGAGACCTTCCAGCGCATGGTCGCGGATAACGCCTTCCTCGAACACGCCGAGGTGTTCGGCAATCATTACGGCACCTCCGAGCAATGGGTGCGCGATACGCTGGCCGGGGGTCGCGATGTCGTGCTCGAAATCGATTGGCAGGGAGCGCAGCAGATTCGCCGCCTCATGCCGGAAGCCCTGTCCATTTTTATCCTGCCGCCGTCGCGCGCCACGCTGGAACAGCGGCTGACCCGACGCGGCCAGGATGACGCCAATGTCATCGCGCAACGCATGGCGCAGGCGGTCAGCGAGATGTCCCACTATGTCGAAGCGGACTATCTCGTGGTCAACGACGACTTCAACACCGCCCTGGAAGAGCTGCGCTCGATCCTGATCGCCGGCCGCCAGCGGCTGGCCAGGCAGGTTCTGCGCCATCAGGCCCTGCTGGCCGAGCTGCTATCGTAGCCTGCTCACTTTTTGCTACACTGGCCAACCTAATTTTTTCCTATCGGTTCCGCCTGTCGGTTACCGTTCGCACTATCGGAGTATCTATGGCCCGCATCACCGTTGAAGACTGCCTCGACAAGGTTGATAACCGTTTTGAGCTGGTGATGGTCGCCAGCAAACGCGCCCGTCAGATCGCAGTCGGCGGCAAGGACGCACTGGTACCGGAAGACGGCGACAAGCCCACGGTGCTGGCCCTGCGCGAAATCGCCGATGGCCTCATCAGCCGCGAGCAGATTCTGCGCGTGGAAGAGGAAGTGGAAGAACAGGCCGCCGTGCTGGAGCTGACGGTCGAGGAGCCGCAGGAGTAAGGAGCGGCCTCCGCGTTCGCGGGGTTCGTTCCCAACAGCCATCTTCAGGGGGTTTCCGGAATGCATCAATACAGCATTTTTCCCCAAAAAACGGCCAATCCCCGCGAACAATCCATCGACACCCTGAGCGATTCGCTATCGGGGTATCTGTCGCGAGACCAGATCAACCAGGTGCGCCGCGCCTACTATTTCGCCGAACAGGCCCACGTCGGACAGCGGCGTCGCACCGGCGAACCTTACGTAACTCATCCGCTGGCGGTCGCCGGCATCCTCGCCGACATGCACATGGACCATCAAAGCCTGATGGCCGCCATGCTGCATGACGTGATCGAAGACACCGGTATCAGCAAAGAAGCCCTCGGCACCCAGTTCGGCACCCCGGTCGCGGAACTGGTGGACGGGGTTTCCAAGCTCACCCAGATCGAATTCCAGTCCCGCGCCGAGGCGCAGGCGGAAAACTTCCAGAAAATGGCCCTGGCGATGGCCAAGGACATCCGCGTCATCCTGGTCAAGCTCGCGGATCGCCTGCACAACATGCGGACACTGGGCGTGCTCAAGCCCGACAAGCGCCGCCGCATCGCCCGCGAAACCCTGGAGATTTACGCGCCGATCGCCCAACGCCTGGGCATGCACAATATTCGCGTCGAGTTCGAGGACCTCGGTTTCGCCGCGATGCATCCCATGCGCTCGGACCGGATCCGCGCCGCGGTCAAGTCCGTGCGCGGCAATCGCCGCGAGATTCTGGAGCGCATCCGCGCCTCCATCGAGCGCTATCTGCAACAGGAAGGCCATCAGGCCAAGGTCATCGGGCGCGAAAAACACCTGTACAGCATCTACAAGAAGATGAAAACGAAACGGAAATCGTTTTCCGAAATCATGGATATCTACGCATTCCGCATCATCGTGGACAGCGTCGATACCTGCTACCGCGTGCTGGGTTGCGTGCACAGTCTCTACAAGCCGGTGCCCGGCCAGTTCAAGGATTACATCGCCATTCCCAAGGCCAACGGCTACCAGTCGCTGCACACCGTGCTGTTCGGAATGCAGGGCGTGCCGATCGAAATCCAGATCCGCACCACGGAAATGGAGGAAATGGCGAACAACGGCATCGCGGCCCACTGGCTCTACAAATCCAACAGCTCCGGGGTTCCGGAAAACGGCAGCCACGCGCGCGCGCGCCGCTGGGTACAGGGGCTGCTGGAAATGCAGCAGCATGCCGGCGACAGCCTGGAATTCATCGAAAACGTCAAAATCGACCTGTTCCCCGACGAAATCTATGTGTTCACGCCACGCGGCGATATTCTCGAACTGCCGCAGGGCGCCACCGCCGTCGATTTCGCCTACATGGTGCACACCGATGTCGGCAACGCCTGCGTCGCCTGCCGTATCAACCGCCGCCTTGCCTCGCTGTCGGAACCGCTGCAAAGCGGCCAGACGGTGGAGATCATCACCGCGGCGGGCGCCCAGCCCAACCCGGCCTGGCTCAATTTCGTCGTCACCGCCAAAGCGCGCACCACGATTCGCCATTTCCTGAAACACCGCCGCAAAACGGAAGCCGTCTCGCTGGGCCGGCGCCTGCTGGAAAAGGCCCTGAACAGCCTCGACACCAGCGTCGATCGCCTCAACGAAGAGCAAAAGCAGCGCCTGCTGCGCGACACCGGTTGCGATCAGTTCGATAAAGTCCTGGAGGAAATCGGCCTCGGCAACCGCATTTCCTTTATTACCGCGCGGCAACTGCTCAGCAAAGCCGGCGAGGGCGACAAGAACATCGCCGACAAGCCGGCAAAAATCCATGAGCCGCTGGTCATCCACGGCACCGAGGGCTTCCTCGTCAACTTCGCCAAATGCTGCTACCCCATTCCCGGCGATCCCATCGTCGGCTCGATCAGCTCGGAAAAAGGCATGGTGGTCCATGCCGACTCCTGCCATAACAGCGCCGAACTCCGCGATAAACCCGAACGCTCCGTGCCGCTGCGCTGGGCCGAAAACGTGGAAGGGGAATTCGCGGTGGAACTGCGGGTCGAGCTGGAGAAAAGCCGCGGCATCATCGCCGTCCTGGCCACCCGCATCACCAGCCTCGACGCCAGCATCAAGAAAATCAGCGTGGACGACGACGATCCCCGCGTGAGCGCCGTGAACCTGATCATCAGCGTCCACAACCGGATTCACCTCGCGCGCGTGATGAAGCGCATCCGCACCATCAAGGCGGTCACCAAAGTCACCCGCGTGCGTCACTGAAAACTTTTGGCTCCGAACGCCGGAATCGCTTTCGGCGCGTCGAAACGTATCGTCAGAACAGGGAGAAACCCGTGAGTAACCGAAGCATCATCTCCACCCCCAAGGCGCCGGCGGCCATCGGCCCTTATTCGCAGGCGGTGAAAGTCAACAACACCGTGTATTTATCCGGTCAGATCGCGCTCGATCCGCAGAGCATGGCGCTGGTGAGCGACGATGTCGAAGCCCAGGCCGTGCAGGTGTTCAACAACCTGGCCGCGGTGGCCGAAGCGGCCGGCGGCAACCTGAACAGCGCGGTGAAGGTGAATATCTCCCTGGTCGACCTCGGCGACTTCGCCCGCGTCAACGAAGTGATGAAGCGCTTCTTCCAGGAACCTTATCCGGCGCGCGCCTGCGTGCAGGTGGCGGCTCTGCCGCGCGGCGCGGCGATCGAGGTTGAACTCATCCTTGAGCTCTGAATTTCGCCGTTCCCGGCGTCACCCGGGCCGCTCGTCGGGCGGCCTGTCCGAGCCTCGATAGCTCCACACCACGATAGCCAAAAGTCTCGTTCCGGTAGATCAAGATTGGATGAAGATTGCGCACCGCGAGGCGATTACACCGTGTCCGCATATTGCGCTGTGTCCGATTGTTGCAATGCGCCCTGCGAATGTCGCGTATCCCGGCGTAAGAGGAGCGGATTTCAGCGTAGAGGACGCGCCGCGATCGCGGCGCGGAATCAGAATTTCATTTCGAACAGTTTGATGCGTGGCTGCGGGTTCAGCTGGTTCGGAGGCCCCTCGTCGCGTTCTTCCCGCGTATAGGTCGGAGCCCAACGGAACGTCGGCTGTTCCGCCGGTATTTCGACGGGCTCTCTCTCCCAACGCGAAGGCGCCTCGGTCCGCCAGTAGGGCTGCTGGCCGAACACCACCACATCGTCCAGCGACATCCGGTACTCCGACTGGCTCAGCATCGGCGTTTCGGGATTGCGCTGATCGGTAGCCGCCAGCGCGGCCGTGGCGCCGGCCATCAAGGCCCAGCCCAGCCAGGAGCCGGCGGAAAACTGCGGCAACAGCGCTTTCACTTGGCCACCTTGTCCTTCCAGCTCAGGCTGTCGAACCAGTATTTGTGCGTGCTGGGCAACCAGGCGTCGGCATCCCGGGCGGCGATCCAGGCGTTGAGGAAATTGACGAACTCATTGTCGCCCTTGCGCACGGCGAATGCTTCGCGCGTACCGAGCAAGGGTTTGGATACGGGCACGTCCACTTCCTTCGGATGACGCAACGCCATGAAACGGGGCGCCGGCTCGGAGCGCACATAGGCATGCAGCAATCCTTTCACCAGCGCATCCTCGGCCTTGGCTTCGTCATCGAAAGTCTTGATGCTGGCCTTGCTGAACAGATCGCGGGCGACCTGTTCCGAAACCGTGCCGCTCACCACGCCGATGGCGACGTCGGGGCGATTCAAGCTGTCGAGGCTGGAAAAGCCCGAGGTGAGTTTGGTATTGGTGGCGAGGCCAATGCCGGAGCTGGCATAGGGCGCGCTGAAATACACCTGCAGGGCGCGCTGCGGCGTGATGGAAAAGCCGGACACGATGATGTCGATCTCGCCGCGCTGCAGGGCGGGAATCAGCAGCTCCATGTCGCGGTATTCCTTGAATTCCGCGCTGACGCCCAGGTCCTTGGCGAGCCGGTTCGCGATATCGATTTCGGAACCGCTCCATTTGCCGTTGGCGTCCTTCATCGCATAGGGCTCCGCCGCGAACACGCCGACCCGCAACGTGTGCGCGGCCAGGACCTGGCTGAAGGAACGCGTGTCGGAGGAGCGGGCGCTCGTCGTTTCGGCCTGGGCCGCGATGGCGCCGGAGAAGCTCAGAAGGAGGCAAAACAATCGGATGGCAACAGCGCGCATAGAACGTAAGTCCCGGTTGATGAAACAGCTGGATCGAAAGGTGTCCGCATTATTCGCGCTTTCAACCAGCCCCGCAAGCAAAGGGGATATCGGCCTGCACGGCAGCTTATCGGTTTTCGCCAGGCAGCAATGTCGGCAGGCCCACACGGAAATCGGGATAGCGGAAAGCGTAACCCAGGGCCTGCAAACGCGCGCTGTCGCAAAACCGGTTGCCGCCTCGCGGCGGCGCCGCCTGCACTTGCATCGCGTCGTAATCCAGGCCGAGATAGTGCGCGAACCAACGCTCCACCTCGGCAATCGGCGTGGGCGCGCCATCGACGCCGAGATACAGCGATTGCAGATCCAGCCCGTCGGCGGCCCTTTGCAACAGGAATTGCAGAATCCCGACCGCATCGTCGCGGTGGATGCGATTGCTGTAGTGAGCGGGCTCGGAAGGCGAGCGCTCCCCGGCGCGCAACTGCCGCAACAGCCGCTCGCGCCCGGGCCCGTAGATGCCGCCAAAGCGCACGACGGTGTGCGGAATGTCCTGGCTCTCCAGCAAACGCTCCGTCTCCAGCAAACGCCGCCCCGCGAAGGTGGTCGGTTCGGCGCGGCTGGTTTCATCGATCCGGCTGCCGTCGTTCTGGTGAAACACACTGGTGCTCGATACCCAGAAAAAACGCCGCAGGCGGCTGCGATCGAGCCGCTCCAGGCAATTGCTCAGTCCATCCACATAAACGGCCCGATAGCCGTCGTCGGTGTAAGCGCCCGGCGTCAATACCGCCAGTACCAGATCGGGCGACAGGGATTCGAGAGCGGCCAGCGTTAGGGGTTGCGTCACGTCCGCAACGACCGGCCGCACCCCCGCGGGAAATTGCGCTCCGCGCCGCAGGCCCCAAACCCGCCAACCCGCCGCGACGTAGTGCGCGGCCACCGGCGAACCCAGGTCTCCACAGCCGATCACTAATAAAGAAGGTTGGCTCACGATTGACTCCAAGGAGAAAAATGGGCTACATAGATAGACAATTTAAATTACCGGCGCCCATTCGGACAGGCGAGTTTACCCGAAGCCGCACGCCCGATTGTTCCAGCGCGACCGGTAAAATGTAGAGATGCCCCTATGACGCTCACCGAACTGCGCTACATCGTCGCCCTGCACCAGACCGGTCATTTCGGCAAAGCCGCCGAGCGCTGCCATGTCAGCCAGCCCACGCTCAGCATCGCCATCAAAAAGCTGGAGGACGAACTCGCGGTCTCGCTGTTCGAACGCAGCCGCAACCAGGTGCGGGCGACGCCGCTCGGCCTCAGGATCGTGCAACAAGCCCAGGCCGTGCTGGAACAGGCCAACCAGATCCGCGAGCTGGCCGATTACGGCAAGGACCCGCTCGGCAGCCGG
>Ga0153956_1000122_pt1 | contig 97620 bp, 94 predicted proteins | sample TSFL040MetaG_FD_104704 | JGI IMG/M metagenome (GOLD analysis project Ga0153956, IMG submission 104704) | Attine ant fungus gardens microbial communities from Florida, USA - TSFL040 MetaG | ecosystem: Host-associated > Fungi > Mycelium > Unclassified | place: USA: Florida, Wekiwa Springs... | reverse complement strand
TCTTATCTTTAACTAATGGCATAAAAAATCACTCTAAAAAGTTCAAATAATATACATATTTACTCAGACTGTCAATTACTTACAGCCTATTAAAAACAAAGGGTTGGCTTTAAATGACAATACATGCAAAAATTGTGTTTTATTTGTACAAAAATAAGTATATAATGCATTTCCAATAAATAAAAACTTATTCTTTTCCTAAGGACTTTTATTAGTTATGAAAAAAACGTATCGCAATCATGGACTGTACCGATTTTTATCGTTACCTAAAACCATTCTTTTTGGTAATGGATTTTATTATCAAGAAAATGGACAAGGCCCTTATCACTTAGAAGTTCATGTACCTTCTTCAAATCAATCAAAACGTTTTATAGGATGGATAGGTTATATTTTTTTAAATCCTTTCGCCTTTGTGCTTAAGCAACTTTCTTCTTTAATTTATCAAAAACAACATGCCGATATAGAGCAAACCATTCAAACACAGCAATTAAATTGGCGAACAACTAAACAAGCACTGACTGATGTGGCTGAAAAAAATAAAAAGTATAGCTATGACACGATTATTGATGCTTTTGATAGAGAGGAAGCGAAACTTAACTATCGATTTAAGGAATTACAAAACAAGATAAAGAAACCTACCGATTGGAATAATGAAGCAACACAAGCGGAGTTTAATGCTATTTTTCAAGAAGCCGCTTTGTATTTTCCGGCCCTATTAATTGCCATGAGTAATTTAATGGATGAAGAAAATAAATTACCATCGATTGATGGTTTATTAGATAGAAAACCTTTAAGAAGAGCCAGGCGCATAGTCACTCAAGGCCCTGACGATCGCTTTGATCCTTATATTGCTTTTAAACGACGTGATGGTAGTATTTCCGATGGTGATACACCCAGTGATAATACAGAACGACCAAAGTCATTTTTGCGTTACTCCATTCCTATAAATCATATCTTCGCATTCCGTATTGGCTATTCCACATTTATCGCTATGTATCAATTAGCACGAAGCAAACTCACTCCTCTGCTACCACTCGACAAAACCATGGAAAAACATGAAAACGCCCCCGAGTTTTATGATAAAGAAAACCGTTCTATTCAATGCCATTGGCGTCAACTTTATAATCACAACATGAAATTATTTAATCGACTAGCAGGAAAAGATCATCCAGAATTTCGCACCCATCTAACAGCTGATTTCATCACTGAAAAAACAACACGTATAGATAGCAGTAAAAATGAGAATTTTAAGCTATTAAAGCCCAATTATCGAGATACTTACTTATTTGATGATCGCATTGAAACGACACGTACTAATAACTTTAAGCTAATTTAGTTCAGACGAGAGAGACTTTTATGTTTGCAGCGCAAAATAAACCCTTAGAAAATAAATATGCCGATACTATTAACCAATTATTGGACGACCCTGCATTTATAATACAGGACGAACAAACAAAAGAAATCATACAAAAAATTTGCAGTGGGGAAATAACTTCTTTTGATCTGGATGAATTCATCGATACTCATCCGATGTTTGTTCAAAATACCGAACTCTATAATAAGTTTTTATATATTCTAAAATATCTTCCTATTCGCAATTTCAATATTAGTTGGCAACAGTTAGAAAACCGACTCTCTAATCAGCAATTTGCCTTGATCCTTGCAGGAATTATTTTCTCTACTACTATAGAAACTCTAACTCTTAGGGATAGCGATATTCCCTATATCTTTGGCGGCACCAATACGCGCTTGGGTCTTTTATTTTATTCTTTAGAATGCTCATCCTATCTTACCAAAATTGATTGTAATCGCCGTTTCGATCATGACCCTCAAACGAAAGCTCGCATTGAAAGAGTACTAGCGCGCAATATTGCATTTATGTCTATCGTAAACTTAGAAGAAATCGATGAACATGATTTTGATAACGCATTTAAAATAGCCAGTGTTAATTTTAAAAATGCATGCAATTCTTTGAAGGAAGCCATTCGAACTGATTTATATGATGATCCAGAAAATAATAAGAAAGATATTTCTGAATTATTAAAATTGCCTTCTAGAAAACGCGACTATTTAAGAAAAAAATATGAAGCGGATATCATGATGCTGACAAACATTTGGCATGATACCATTAAAACATGCCTGGATAACTATTTAACTACGCATCCTATTTCTATTATTGAATACATTCTTTTTTCTGATCCCGATTTAAAACCGCTTCTCTTGCAATACCCATTGATTACTGAAGAAAATTTAAACGCCATTTTAACATTGCATCAATTCAAAGACGATAAGTTAAAGAAAGCAAATGACTCGCATTACGAAGAAGCTTATCGAGTATCCACCCAGCAATTTTATGAAAAAAGCATTCCGCTTTTACTCGCGAATAAAACCAATGAAGAAAAGTTAACCGATTTAAGACAATTGGCTCACCAAGAATTTTCTCACCGACACGCCACACGCCGTTTGCTGAAAGATGCATTGATACTGGTTAGTTCATTATTTTTAGGCGCAGGTATTATATATGGTGTATACCGTCAATCGCAGCACAAATCCTTCTTTTTTAGTAACGAAAAAACTGGCCGTGCAAAAAATATTGAGCGATTAATTGAGGGTGATTTGTTTAAGAAAAAGCCGTAATAAGGGTTGTAAAATACATTTATTTCCCCATAATAAGCGCCATCATGCAAACAACTTCTATCCTTTCATTTTTTTGGCGTCACATAAAACCCTATAAATGGTTTTATTTAGTCATGTTAAGCGCGCCTATCATTGGCAGCTTTTATCCATTTTTATACAATTATGCGATTAAGCTATTTATCGATGCCATGGCAACCGATCAATCATTGACCTATCGGGCGCTGCTTTTTCCTATTACTCTTTTTATTGGTATACAAATTGGCCTCGATTTGATCTGGCGAATCAGCAACATTGCTGAATGGAAAGCCGAACCCTTTGTCCGGCGTTCTATCTTATTAAGTTCCTATAACTATGTACAAAATCATCCTTATTCTTTTTTTCAAAATAATTTTACCGGCGCCATCAGCAGCAAGTTAAAAAGTATTTTAGATGGTTATGATAAATTTTGGGCAGAAATGCATCATGGATTATTATCCAGAATTTTAAAATGCACCATCAATGCCACTGTATTGTTATTTGTGAATATTCAATTGGGTTTATTTGTCATCATCTGGTCAGTCATTTACATTCCTGTGATGTATCGCTTGTCCAAGCGTTTAAATCAATTATCTTTTATCGAAACAGAAAGCCGTCACTCACTCATCGGTCAAATTTCAGATAAGATCACCAATATTTTTTCTATTTTTTCATTTGCCATGCAACGGCATGAATCACAATCCTTAGATAATCGAATTCAACAAGATTTTATTCCCAAACAAATTCACTTATACAAATACGATTTTAAAGTACAGATCATTGGTGGCATTTTATATTTCACCATGTTTACGTTTATTTTGTTATTTACTATTCATCTCAAAATACAACAAACGATTACCATTGGTGATTTTGCTTTTGTCTTTGGCATTATGTTGGTTGTCGCAGAAGATATTTGGCAAGCAACGGTTTCCTTACAAGATTTTTCTCGTGCCATGGGTGATTTAAAAAGCGCGCTCTCTGTCGTAGTATTACCGCAACCTCATTTAGATACACCACACACGCAAACCTTACAGACGCACTTACCTAACATCCAATTTAAGGATGTTCAATTTGGCTATGATAATCATTCGCCCACTTTTAAACAGCTGAATTTAAATATCTCTTCCGGTGAAAAAGTGGGTTTAGTAGGGCATTCAGGCGCTGGTAAATCAACGTTAGTTAATTTATTACTACGGTATTTTAACGTACAAAAAGGTGACATTCTTATTGATGAACAATCCATTTATAACGTCACGCTTGATTCTCTTAGACAAGCTATCGCTGTTATTCCACAAGATACGCTGCTTTTTCACCGTACTTTATTTGAAAACATTCAATTTGGCTGCCCCAACGCATCCGAAGCTGACGTCATTGCCGCCGCTAAAAGAGCACATATTCATGAATACATCATGCAATTGCCTGCCCAATATCATACTTATGTCGGAGAAAGGGGTGTTAAATTATCTGGCGGACAGCGACAACGTATTGCAATTGCTCGCGCTATCTTAAAAGATGCACCTATTTTAATCTTAGACGAAGCAACATCTTCGCTCGATAGTCATACGGAGATGCTCATCCAAGACAGTTTACGATTTTTTATTACCGACAAAAATAAAACCGTTCTTGCCATTGCACATCGACTCTCAACGCTTAAACACATGGATAGAATTATCGTGTTAGATAAAGGCGCTATCATCGAGCAGGGAACACATGATCAACTAATAAACAACCCTGAAAGTTTATATAAAAAATTATGGGAACTGCAGGAAATTTAACCTCTTTCTTTTTTAAAAAAATTCTTTCAATATTCAACGGCATAATCAATACTCCCTTACAAACACCCACCATTGGCCTTAAAAAAAGCATATACTAATAAAACATTCTTATAAAAATAATAATCGCACGGAGGAGATTGGTTATGTTTAATCAAATTGAAGGAATGATCATTGGTAAGTTGGTTCAACAATTAAATAGTCATGGCATTAACGTTGACGAAGAAACCGTTAAAAAAGCCATTACGAATTCCCCACAAATTGTCGCTCAAATTCAAGAAATTTTAGCAACTCCAAATACACAAGATAAAATTGCTAAAATTACTGCGTTATTACAAGGAAGTGCAGATCAAACCAAAGGCAAATAATTTTTTTATCTCATCAATGGATTGGAGGATAAATAAATGCGTAACGTATTTAAATTCATCACTACTTCTTTAGTCGTAGGGATGGTCTTGTGCTCTCCCTTAACAACCTTTGCAAAAGCAGGCTGCTGCTCAAAACACGGTGGCGTTGCTGGTTGTGATAGTTCATCCGGATTTTTAAAATGCAAAGACGGTACTTTATCGAAAACTTGCAAATGCAACGGAACAACAGCAACGAAACCTTATACAACAAAATCTTATAAAAGCAAATCGACCAGCACTCAACCATCTGCAAGCACCTCATCGAGTACAGCTGCAACGGCTACTACTGCTGCTGCCGCTACTACAGCAACTATGAAAGCGCCTAAAGGTTGCTGCTCAAGGCATGGTGGTGTTGCTTCTTGCAATACAAAAACCGGTTATTTCATGTGCAAAGACGGTACGCAATCGACCACTTGCAAATGTTCGTGATTGGTAGGTTGAAAATTATATAACTATGCGCTCTTATCATCCCGAGGAGCGCTTTGTGCGACGAGGGATCTCCTCACTATTGAGGAGATTCTTCGCAGACTAAAAAACAGTCTGCTCAGAATGACAAGTTGCACTTCTTTATAACAATTTTCAGAAAAACTACTTCAGCCCCGATTCCCATCGTGTAACTTCCGTGAAAGCACTCCAATCTTTGTCGCCCAAACCTTGCGCTAATGCAATCGTTAACTTGTCTTTAACAACATTCGCCAAAGCGGGCACCACTTCTGCATCTGAAAACGCCTTTTGGAACAAACTTAAGTCTTTTGCGCCGCCTTTCAAATTAAAATTAACTTCGTCAAAATGACGATCTTTGACTTTATCGACATAGCGCTTAACTGCCGAATGACCGTATATGGTATGGAAAATTTTATTGACTGCGTCGAGATCTGCATTGCTTTTTTCTGCAAAGGTATAAATTTCACCGATCGCTTCAATGGAAACTGCCAATAAATAATTCGCGCAAATTTTCATTACATTGGCTTGATAAGGTTGATCGCCCACGATGGCAATTTGCGTTGAATATGTTTTTACAATCGACTCAATGCGCTGAATAGCATCTATATCACCTGCAGCAAAAGTAGTTAATCCACCTTGCCGCGCAACCATTGGCACGCCTAACACAGGGCCGGCAATATAAATACTTCCATGCGCACGGTGCTGATCAGCCAGTTGTTTTGACGTTTCAGGCAAAATGGTTGTCGTACCCAGATGAATCGCATCTTTTTTTAATGCCGATAGGAATCCCTCATCACTATTGACCATATGCAATACCGACTCATCATCAAAAAGAGAAGTAATAACGACATCTGCATCACGAACGGCTTCTTTGGCAGTAGGTGCGCCTTTAGCACCCGCTTTGATAAAAGGCTGCATTTTTTCAGGGCTACGATTAAAAACAGTCAATTCAAACTTTGCTTGCTGAATTCTTTCAGCCAAAGCGCTTCCCATCTTACCTAAACCAATGATTGTCACTTTCATCATTACTCTCCTAATGAGTTGTTATAGCTTAACTTTAGATTTAGCCGGTATTTCAACGCATGCGCCCTGTTTTTCTTTCAACAGTCGATCTTGCCATTCTGCTTGCTTTACTTTGCCTGCAAAAAATCCATAAGCGCCATAACAAGCAGCGCCAAAAAGACTCCTTCCCAAGCGACGTCCCATAGATAAAGGCCTGGTACTACAATGCTGATGCAGTGCGCTTGCAAATACGCCTAAATTCCATCCTAATGAGCCACCCGCCAAGGCTAATGTTCTTGGAAGATTTTCTAATTTTTCCTCATCTATTTTATTAGCAACGGCATGGGTTTTGAATTTATGAATAGTCACACTTTCCTCCAGTTTGCATGTAAGTTTATGTTTTTATATCGAAGACAATATTGCTATATTTAAGTAAATTAATCAATTTTGATTAATTTTTGATCATTTTGCTCTCACAGTATCGTCTATACTTAAAATAAAATCTTAACCAAGGGATATATATATGAATTCTCATTCTCTTCCTAATTATGAAACCTATTTAAAAAACATAGATCAAGGCGTTGGCTGGGGCCCTTCTAGAAAGCAGTTGCAAACCTCACTTGAAGGGAGAACGAAATTTAAAGGCAAGCTTTTTAGTTGGATCGGTGGTTATTCACAAGATAATAAAGAGGATTATCATTTATTAGAAAATTTTTCAAAAGCTATTAATGAATTGGAAGCAGAATTACTAACAGAAAATACGAAGCGGGCTCAAGAAAGGCAACAACATAGAAAAAAATTGGAAGAAAAAGAACAAGAACTGCAAAACGCTTCTAATATTTCTCCAAGCGATGGAAATAAGATGATTTCACAAATGCTTGAGCAGGCTGAGCGATTGGAAAAAGATAATCTAGCCACTTGGTCTTTATATAAAGAAAGCGTTTCCTTAGGAGAATTTTTACTATTAGAAGAAGATAACAAGGCCCCTTTATCAGAAGATAGAAAAGAAGAAATTCGCCTACTCACTGACTCGCTTCGTTTCACGATTGCTGTCGTCAAGAATGAAAACATCACTCAAGAAAGCTTACAAGCAGGTATTGATATTGCTAATCAAATTGAAGCTCATTTAAACAAACCCGATGCCAGAATTACCGATCTGGAAAAAAGACAACGCTGGAAACAAGTGGGTATTGTATTAGGAGCTGTATTACTTGTGGCTGCTGCCGCTGTGTTTATAGGATTAACCTTTGGCGTAGGGACGGTACCTGCTGTACTTATCGGCTTTTTCGCTTATGTGTTGTTAATGGGAGCAGGCTTTGGAACCATGGGCGTGAACGTCAAACGTCGTACAGATTTAGCAAAGGAAAAAAGAAAGATAATAGAACCCAAAGAAAAAACAAAGGAATTTCATCATTTAAGTCAACACCATGCAACGTTTCGCAAAGAGCGGCAAGAAAAAGCGGTGTCTTCAGATGAGGCATCGGAAAAGAAACCTGGGCAGAATAAAAGCTAAAACCAAACCCTTAAGCTTACCTTAATCATTTTCGCGCCTTTTTGCGTATAATTTGGACAATACTAAACGAGACTCCTTTCATGTCAAAAGAAGAAATTTCATTGTCCTTAGCGGGTGCTTACTCGCATATTGAACAATATCGAAAAAAGCATTGGTTTAGAAAAATAGATGCCAATGAAGATCGTTTTTTAACGGACTTACAAAACCGCATCCGTGCTATCCAAACGGCACAAACCGGCTGGCTGAAAGTGGGTCTCACCTATCGGTATTACAATGACATTATTCCTTATGTAATAGCTGGAGACATCTCTAAAGAGATGATTCAAGCTCAAATTAAAATGCTTGGATTCACTCAAATCACAGTTCGTCAGCTATTTAAAGACACTCTACGTGAAATGATCCCACCTCATACGCATGAGACTGACTTTCTTATCTTACTAGACTTTTTAGCTAATTCTTTTAAACAGACGTGGGAAGAAGTTGAAACTTTAAACACTTTCCCCGTGGAAAATTATTTGGTCACTGAATTAGAAGGCGCTTATTTTCCTTTTGCTCAAAACAGAGATCCTTTACGAGGACGACAATTAAAAGATAAAGAAATAAAACCATCACAAGGTTTTTGTAATGGTTATGTTAAAGCCTGGGGAGATGAAATTGCTGAAAAAGGCTATGCGTCTTTCATACCACGATTAAATAACACGGTCTTTCATCATCAACATCATCTACGATTCGAAGATTGGAAAGAAATGTATTTTAGCGCTGCAGCCATTAACATTTCATCACAAACTGATTTTCGTCTTGCGACTAAAAAAATTATCAAACAATTAAAACCACAATATACTTACAAATTAATTTTAGATCCAAACAGTGACGACAAAATTACTCATGCGACAGGTATTCGCTTGATACCTAAAAGTAAACCTACTGACAAAACACTCTATGAATTCTTTGATCCTAATTTAGGGATTGTCATGTTTGATGATGAAGAAAAATTTAGCACGTGGCTTGCCTATTATTTATCTTATGATTGCTTTTCCATGTTAGTGAATAATGATCATATTGTTAAAGCACAACTCTTTTTACATAAACTTAATAAACAACCTACAGTTTCTAAAGCGAGTGTGCCTCCTTTTATTTATATTAAACCTCCACGGCCTCGATCAAAGCCACTCACATTTACTTTAGCTGATACTGCTCAACAAAATAATATTCAATTGAAAGACCCTTCCTTCCTCGAACGCTATAAATTTAATTTATTTTTAGGCGGCTACACAGGATTTACGGCCGGCTTTACGATTGGCTTCATTATCTTAGCAAGTGCTTCCTTTGCCGTCATTTCTATCACTACTTTAGGTATTGCTGCAGGTGTACTTGCAATAAGCATTGCTTTAGGAATTGGTATTGCTGCTTATATCGCGAAAAAAAATCAACTTAGCACGGCAGATAGCTACGCTTCGTGCCGTCTATTTACTTCTCCAAAAATACCTAAACCGCATTCAGAGTCACCTATCCAATCTCATACACCTCAATTTGCTATGTAGGGCCGTTTCGAACATGAAGCTAGTGACGAGGTGGATGTTTCGCTCGCTCTGCCGACGTCATTGCGAAGAGGACGAAGTCCGACGAAGCAATCCATAACATATTCCTGAAGCCCACTAAAAACGTTATGACAGATTTCTTCAACACCGAGAGACTTCGTATTGAAGTATGATGTGTAAAAGCCTCTATTGGACGGGATACTAATGCAAACCTCACGTCATTCTATACTTATAACCGCCTTCCTCTGCTGGATGGGATGGGTTTTTGATTTTTATGATCTGATTCTTGTGGCTTTTCTTCTACCCATTATCGAAACCAACTTGCATATTGATCAAAGTATGGGTGGCTGGCTTTTAGGTGTAGGACTGGGTGCTTCTGGCATCGGCGGGATTATCTTTGGTTGGTTAGGTGATTTGTACGGCAGAAAGACCATGCTAACTCTAACGGTATTGTTATTCTCATTTGGAATGTTGATCACTGCTTTTACGCAAACGGCAGGACAATTTATTATCGCGCGTTTTATCACAGGAATCGGTTTAGGAGGAGAGTGGGCGCTAGGACACGCGCTCATTGCAGAATCTGTACCCAAAGAAGCTCGTGCACGCTGGGGTGCTTTTTTACAAAGCGGCGAACCCGTGGGTGTGATGCTTGCTGCCGTCGTGGGTTTTTTAGTGGCACCCTATTTAGGATGGCGCCTAATTTTTCTGCTATCTTCTGTCACAGGTTTATTGGCTCTTTTATTTCGACGTTATTTGCCCGAATCGCGTTTGTGGCAGCCACCGGCTTCTTCCACATGGAAGCGAGCTCTATTCCCTTTCTTGAAAAATTATCGTTATCTTTTATTTTTAACAACGGTTTTAGCCACCTTAAAAATTGGCACTTATTGGGCATGCTATACATGGCTCCCTCAATTTATTAAAGAAACCTATCAAGAAGCATTAGGAAAATCCGTTGCTTGGATCGCATGTGGTCAGCTGGGTCAGTTGCTTGGAATTATTCTTTACGGTTACAGCGCGGATTGGATAGGTCGTCGACTGGCTTTCAGTTTATTTTCGTTATTAACAGCCGTTGTATTATTTCTGTTAGCCGTGGGTTGGGGATTTCTATTTCAAGAACAAATTTTACTTTTTTGGTTGTTGATGTTTTTAATGGGTGTTGGTTCGGGTTGTGTTCCTGGTTTAGGTGTCATCTTGGCAGAAACATTTCCTACTTCACAACGCACGTTTGCCATGAGTTTGGTATTTAGCATCGGACGGATGTTACAGGTTTTTTCTCCCGTGGTTGTAGGTATTGCAGTGCAATCCAGTGGTATTTTAGGTGGCCTTTTGATTCCTTCATTTTTGGCATTATTAACCGCTGGCTGGGTTTTGTTGTTGCCGGCAAATGAGAATGTTCATTTGGATGAAATTTATTTAGTGGAGGATTAGCATCGAATGCGACTCTGCTGTCTACTGTCTTCCAGTAATTTAGAGGATGCAGAATTTGCTTTTCTTTTCCCATTACCAATTTCTTCAAATAAACCCCAGCGATAATTTTGATGCAATGAGCTAGTCACAAGCGCCATCTGATCGGGTTTAAATTGAATGTGTTTACGTAATTCATTTACATTATTCAATAATGACGATGATTGTTTCGTTTCTAAGTGTGCTTTATAGCGTTCAAAGTCCGAGTAATAATCTTTAATGCGCAGCTGTGGAGAACTATTTGTTTCTACTTGAGTCTGGCGATACTTATGCATAGCCAACTTCCCTTTCATTACCGCAGTCATATCGAATTCTTTTTGCACCACCCCTTGAGGAAAATATGGCACGCGTTCATTTAATTTTTTATAAAATTGCATCCCAGCATAAAAAATAAAAGCAACACCTAATGTGAATATAAATGCTATTTTCCAGCTAAGACTAATATGCTGCTCTTCAGCTTGCTCATATTTGTTAGAATTATCTTTTATATGGGCAGCAAATAATGTTTCTTTTGCTTGCAGCATTTGCGCCATGCTTGCGCTGTTTTCTGCGCTTAATTGCTTAAACAACTTATGCCATTCAAAGGGTCTCGTATACTTTAATAGCTCTGCTAATGTTTCTGGTGTAGGCGTCTGCACATAGTTATGCAATAAAGTTAATTGATAACTTATTTTAGAGAGGGGAATAGATTGTATCGGTTGCTCCTCTGTCCTATATAATTCTGCATTTGCCCATGACAAAACACGTTTTTTTGGTACGCGACGGCATTGAATAGTAAAATCAGTATTCTTAGGATTAGGATCATTTTCAAAGGGATCATTGCTAAGTGTAATAAACTCTATGTGATTAGGTTTATGAAGGGCATTGCCATCAGTCAATCGTCGGCTAATTTGAAAATGAGTGTGCTCAAAGAGCAAAAGGGGATCCTTGTCCAAGGAAACAATGTCGCTTTCAACTTTTAAAATTAAATAAGACTTTGCCTCTGCATAAGAAACGATAAAAGAACAAGGTGTCGTTGCTGCATGCTTATCATTTGTTAAAAGTTGGTATTGCTTTGCAATTTTTACTTTGGCTTCTCGCAATTCAGGAAAATGATCTTGCATCGTATAGAGAGTTGAATAGACGCTTGCTGCTTTTTGTTGAGTTCTAACGGTTTCTTTTAAAAGATGAAATTTAGGCTGTTTTGCAATTTGGCAAAATTTCAGAGCATCTTCTCGAGAAGTGAAAAAAAGCGCATCCCCCAACCGAGGTTCTGTCATTTCTTGATCGACAATATTGATAAAATCATGCTCTTTTTTTAAAGGTAACACTAAATGATAATGAGGCATGACTATCTCACAAGGCAAATAAATAAAGAGCATATCTTATAAATTGTTCGTATATTAGTCAATAACCCAAGGCGTTTAAAAATTTCAGACATTGTATTTATTGAGGCTTGCTCATTCTTTTGTTAAAACAAGTAGACTCATGATTATTTAAGGGAAAAATGGTGATGGACTCTACAAAAAAGCTGCTCTTATTTCTATTCTTATTCATTACCCTCGCCATGATAGCGCCCCCGACTTTGGCATATTCTTATATCAGCACTCCCTCTAATCTACGACCCAGCCTCGATGCCGGTCTTATGCTGGGTTATACCGGGGGGCCTCGTAAAGGCATTCTGATCAATCCTGCCACCACAGGAGCAGAAGTGAACAGCGGCTCACAAGATAGTTATGAATTTGGACTTCAATCCAGACTGTTATTTGGTTCAGAATGTTGTTTTCGGCCTTTTCTTTATTTTAATGCCGTTAAAACGGTGGGTGCGCCCATTTCCATTTTATTTGGACGCGTGTTGGGACCTTTTGACCGCACCACTAAATTAAATTTCACCACCAACTGGATAGCACGCTTGGGCATAGGCGCAAACACACCATGGCTCTACGAAAAATTCCAATTGGGCGGCGGTGTCGCAGCTGCTCTCTTTAATCAAACGGTAGACACCTACCTGGGTGAGTTCACCACCGTCACTTCTAGTCAAACCAGCAACGCCATCCGCCCTTCATTCATGGGCAATGTCACTTGGGAACTTTGTCCGCATTGTTTATTTGGACATGAAGGATTATTAACTGCCGAAGTCACTGCTGATGATCAACCTTTGGTAAAAAATACGGTGCCTTCTGAGGTAGGTCCTTTAGATACGCACGTGAATCAATCGTGGGTATTTCGAGGCGATTTAATTTTTAGTATTCGACTTTTCTAATTGAATTGCAGCGTATTCCTTCATACTATGCAGGGAAGGTTATTCGTGTTGAAGAGACAGAACGCTTGTCATGACCTACGAAAGAAGGTTGTCATCCCGAACGAAGTGAGGGATCTCCTACTATTGAGGAGATCCCTCGCTACGCTCGGGATGACATCACCATCCTATCGATTGTCAGCTAAAAACGTGCTGGCATGACAAGCTAAATTTTGTAATAGGGGTTTATTATGGAAAAAATTGACTATGTCGTGCATGGAAAATGGATTATTACGTGTGAAGAAACGAATAAAATTTTAGAAAATCATGCGTTAGTCATTAAAAACGGAAAAATTCATGCCATTCTTCCGAGCGAAAAAGCAAAAGAAAATTATTCTGCTGCAATTCATCATCATTATAACGCCGCCATTCTTCCAGGCTTTATTAACAGCCACACACACATTGCCATGAATGCCTTTCGTGGCTTTGCAGATGATTTAGAATTAATGGATTGGCTAAACAATTATATTTGGCCCGCCGAAGGAAAATGGGTAGGACACGAATTGGTTTATGATGCATCGTTGATTGCCATGGCTGAAATGCTACGCAGTGGCACCACGTGCTTTAATGACATGTACTTTTTCTTAGGTGCAACTGCAGAAGCCACTGAATTAGCAGGAATGCGTGGGCATATTGGTATGACTGTGATTGATGTACCCACCGCCTGGGCCAAAACCACAGATGAATATTTTGCGAAAGCGATCGAATTCTATGAAAAATACAAGCATCATGATCGCATCACTCCTACGTTAGCACCACATTCAACATACACGGTTTCCATTGAAAATTTAGAAAAAGTGAAACGTTTAGCCGATGACAATCATTTAAAAATTAATATTCATTTACAAGAAGCGCCTTCTGAAATTCAGAATTCGCTTAAACAATACCATCAACGTCCACTGCAACGCCTTTATGATATAGGCATGGTCAATCCTTCGCTGATTGCTATTCATATGACGCAATTGGATGAAAAAGATTTTGCAATCATCGAAGAATGCAAACCTAATATTGTGCATTGCCCTGAATCCAACATGAAATTAGCGAGCGGTGCCTGCCCTGTTGATCAACTCTTATATCAAGGAACGACGGTGGCATTAGGAACAGATGGCGCTGCGAGTAACAATGACTTAGACATGTTTACCGAAATGCGTCTAGCGGCTTTTCTTGGGAAATTAACTGCTAACAATCCAAAAGCAGTATCCGCAGAAACAGCTTTAAAAATGGCAACCCTCTATGGCGCCAAAGCTTTAGGCATTGATCATCTCACTGGCTCCTTAACCACAGGAAAAGCAGCGGATTTTATCGCCATTGATCTTGATCAAATTGAAACCCAACCCCTTTACCACCCTATCTCTCAGATTGTGTATGCTGCCTCCAGAAATCAAGTCACGGATGTGTGGGTTGGCGGTAAGCAATTGTTAAAAAATAGAAAATTATTAACACTGGATGAAAAAGAATTATTGACGAAGGCAAAAATCTGGAGCAAAAAAATCAAAAACTAAGTATAATCTCGCCCACAATGGAAGACCCTATAAAAATTAGAAAAAATATCGCTTTTCTAAACTATTACTCATGAGGAAATTTACTATGCCTATTGAACGTACATTATCAATTGTTAAACCCGACGCTGTGGCAAAAAACGTCATTGGTGAAATCATCAGTCGTTTCGAAAAAGCCAATTTGCGTGTGGCAGCTGCTAAGATGATCCATCTTTCTAAACAACAAGCTGAAGAATTTTATGCGGTTCATAAAGCACGTCCTTTCTTTCCTGCGCTTGTGGCTTTCATTAGTTCAGGCCCCGTGCTCGTGCAAGTTTTAGAAGGCGATAATGCAATCGCTAAAAACCGTCAAATCATGGGTGCTACCAATCCTAAAGAAGCAGCACCAGGCACGATTCGCGCTGATTTTGCTGAATCCATCGATCACAATGCCGTGCATGGTTCAGATGCACCTGAAACTGCTAAACAAGAAATTGCTTTCTTCTTTAAACCTGAAGAAATCTTTGCTTACGTTCCTGAAAGTGAGTTGGCTTAATTATGTTGGATTCGCCGGTTAAAAAAACAAATCTACTTGGACTCGATCATGCATCTTTGAAAGATTTTTTTATTCAAATCGGCGAAAAGCCTTACCGCGCACAACAAATCCTTAAATGGATTCATTTCAATGGCGTTAGTGATTTCGATGCGATGACTAACATTAGCAAAGAATTACGGCAAAAATTAGCAACCATTGCCGAGATTGCATTACCAACGATTTTATTTGAAAAACAAGCAACCGATGGCACTTACAAATGGTTGCTCAAATTAACCGATGGAAATTGCATTGAAACTGTTTTTATTCCTGAGCGCACTCGCGGCACATTGTGCATTTCATCGCAAGTAGGTTGTATTTTAAATTGTGATTTTTGCTCCACCGGCAAACAAGGTTTCAGCCGCAATTTAACAACAGCAGAAATTATTAGCCAACTCTGGATAGCCATTCGCACACTTTCACAGCAACAGGGCTTGCATGATCATGCCGTTACTAACGTGGTCATGATGGGCATGGGTGAACCTTTACTTAACCTTGAAAATGTATTGCCTGCATTGAACTTAATGCTAGATGATTATGCCTATGGTTTATCTAAACGACGCGTCACTGTTAGCACCGCCGGTGTTATTCCTGGCATTACCGCTCTACGACAAGCAAGCCAAGTTGCACTGGCTTTATCTTTGCATGCACCTAACGATTTGCTACGTAATCAATTAGTACCTTTAAATAAAAAATACCCTTTAAAAGAATTGATGAACGTATGTAAAGACTATTTTAAAGATGAACCCAAACGTTCCATTACCATGGAATATGTCATGCTCGCTGGCATCAATGACCAACGTGAACATGCGCATCAATTAATAAGGTTATTGAAAGGCGTTCCCTCTAAGGTAAATCTCATTCCGTTTAATCCTTTTCCACATACCGACTACCAACGTTCAGACCCTGAAACCATTGCACAATTTAGAGACATTCTTATGCAAGCCGGCTTAAACACCACAATCCGACGCACCCGCGGCGACGATATCGATGCTGCTTGTGGTCAATTAGTAGGCCAGGTCAAAGATCGTACAAAACGCCAAGAACGCCACTTAAAGAAAAATCTAGACAAAGCTTCTAGCGATAAGTAATAAGAGTTGAACACCCACCCTTGATTTAGCATAATGTGGGGACAAGGACTGTGATGCTCTACAAGGATTGTGACCTTTTATGATAACCCAAACTCCATTGACCTCTATGCCAGAATCACAAACACCCAACACCATAGGCCTTCGTTTACGCTCTGCACGTGAAGCCCTTGGTTTAGATTCCAAAGAAGCTGCCGCGCAATTGCGTTTAAACGAAAAGATTATTCTTATGCTCGAAAAAGATGCGTATGCTAGCGATATTCCTCCTACTTTTATTCGTGGGTATTTACGTTCTTACGGTAAATTGCTGCAGATTCCTGATCATGAAATTCATTTGGCCATTGAGCCTATTCAAATGCAGTCTGTGGAAACGCAAATCCCCATGGTATTGCAAGAATTGCCTTTAACTACTAAAAATTATTTCATGCAATTGTTTACCGGCTTAATCATTACCACCTTAATCGGATTAGTCGTGATGTGGTGGTATAACCATTCCACCCCCGCTGTTCTTGAAAATCACATTATTATTCCGACCGAAAAAACCATCCCTGCAGTTGCATCTCCTCCACTCTCTACCACCGTTTCTATGCCCGTGAATCCGGAAGTTAGTCCTGTTGAATCAACTTCCACTCCTCTTCCGGCAGTGGCCGCACCAACTCCCAAAAATTCTACTGCGCCCATCGCGCATGAAGATGAGGATTCTAGTGCCGATGATGCAGATAATAATATAGAATCCGCTGATCATACCGATACTGAAGAAGCTGATTAGAGGAGATTATCGTGGCACAACCGATCCAAGCAGTCCGCGGGATGAATGACATTCTACCGCCTGAGACAGCATTGTGGCTGCATGCAGAAACCATCTTCCGTCGCCTGTTCCAAGGCCATGGCTATAAACAAATTCGCTTTCCTATGCTCGAAAAAACTGAATTATTTAAACGCTCCATCGGTGAAGTGACAGATATTGTTGAAAAAGAAATGTATACCTTTCTTGATCGCAACGAAGAAAGCCTCACGCTCCGACCAGAAGGCACCGCTTCTTGTGTGCGTGCTGGCATTGAGCACGGCCTTTTCTACAATCAAGTGCAATATCTATGGTATCGGGGTCCTTTTTTTCGTTATGAACGCCCACAAAAAGGACGTTATCGTCAATTTTATCAATGCTCTGCTGAAGTATTTGGTCTTGAAGGACCCGACATTGATGCTGATCTCATTATCATGTCTGCTGCTATCATTGAAAAATTAGGCATTAAATCATTTGCGAAGTTGCAAATTAATACATTAGGCACACCCGCTTCACGACAAGCATTTCGTACGCAACTCGTGCACTATTTCAAACAACATGAAAAAGAACTCGACGAAGATAGTTTAAAACGCTTAGAAAAAAACCCTTTACGCATCCTCGATAGTAAAAATCCGGATTTAAAATCACTGATTCAAAAAGCACCTAAGCTTATCGATCATTTGGATGAAGAATCAGCGAAGCATTTTGAAAAGCTCCAAGATTATTTACATCAAGTCGGTATTGCTTTTGAAGTAAATCCTTTCTTAGTACGTGGACTCGATTATTACACGAAAACTGTTTTTGAATGGGTGACTGATCACTTGGGTGCTCAAGGTACGATTTGCGCCGGTGGACGCTACGATGGATTAGTCGAACAATTGGGTGGCAAGCCTACACCTGCTATTGGATTTTCTTTCGGGATGGAACGTACAGTTTTATTGATGCAACAAAGCCAGCATAAAGAGAAATTAGAACCCGATTTACACGCTTATGTGATTTCCGACAGTGATGCTGCTTTTGTGCAAGCACTTAAAATGAGCAATTACTTGCGTAGCAAAGTCCATGGCTTGCGAATCATGGTGCATTGCGGTGGCGGTAGCATGAAAAACCAATTTAAAAAAGCCGATAAAAGCGGCGCCGCCTATGCCATCATCATTGGGGAGCATGAATTAAAAACCCATGCCGCTTCGTTAAAGCCATTGCGTGAAGATATTCCACAACAAACACTTTACCAAGATGAATTGGCAGAATATTTAAAATTAAAAATCACGAAAAAAGTGAAAAATGACTAGGATGATTCCATCTCTGCAAAAAATCTGTTTTAATACCATGCTTAAAAAAACACCGTTCTGAGGATTATCTCTTGAGTGATTATTTAACTGAACAAGAACAAGTTGAGTTATTGAAAGGCTGGATCAAACAATACAGCACAATTATCCTGAGCGGTGTGTTGGTTGCTTTCCTTATTGTTTCAGGATGGCGTTATTGGCAACAGCGTGAATATAAAATTTATACGCATGCCTCGGCTTTGTTTGATGAAATGTTAACGCAACGTTTGCAACATGCTTCGGGAGATACCCAAGCCAGTAAACTCTTAACGCATTATGCCAAAACCCCTTATAGCCAGTTCGCTGCCTTACTATTGGCCAAAGATGCAATTGCAGCGAAAAACTATGCCTTGGCTGAGCAACATTTCAATTGGGTGATTAACCACAGCAGTATTACTGCTATCCGGCAAATTAGCCGCTTAAGGCTTGCCCGCCTTTATACGGGGGAACAAAAACCAGAACGCGCTTTGGATGTCTTAAAAACAATAGACGATAAAAGCTTTATAGGTTTGGTTGACGAAGTCAAAGGCGATGTTTACGTTGTTTTGAAAAATATACCTTTAGCACGACAATCGTATCAATTAGCCTTAACCGAATTACCCAATGCAGAAGTCATTCGGCCTCTATTACAAATGAAATATGACAATCTCGCTACGCATTAATACACAGAGCTTACAATGATTAAACGTCTTGCCTTCACTGCTTTTATTTTATTTCTATCCGGATGTAGTACCTTTTTTGATAAAGACAATGCCCCTGTACCCGCTCCGCTCGTTCCCATTCAATCTGAACTTTCAGTTCATCAATTGTGGTCGACACGAACGGGCTCATTTTCGGGTAATGAATATCTAAAATTAAGCCCCACTCTATCAGGAAGTACTATTTACATGGCTGGCGTCAGCGGCATTGTCACTGCTGTCAATAAATGGAATGGCCAAACCTGTTGGCAAGTGAATACGGGTTTACCACTGACTTCTGGACCGGGTGCGGGAGACGGCATTCTTGTGATAGGCAGCCGCCAAGGTCAAGTAATTGCTTTAGACCAGCGTAACGGGGCCCTGCGCTGGCGGCAGTGCATTGATGGGGAAGTGCTGGCAAAACCTGCCATTGCTCGCGGCATTGTGGTCATCAAGACCATTGATGGGGTGGTGCATGGTTTATCGGTTGAAGATGGGCATGTCTTATGGACTTACCAGCAAACTGAACCTAGCTTAATTTTACGCGGTTCAAGCGCCCCGCGCTTAAGCGACGGAAGCGCCTTTGTGGGTTTTGCCAATGGCAATCTGGTTAAATTAAGCGCCCGCACGGGACGAGTCGATTGGCTGCACACCGTCGCGGTACCAGAAGGTGCTTTTTCTATTCAACGCATGATTGATATCGATGCTGATCCCATTTTATTCGAGCACCACGTGTATGCGGCCACCTACCAAGGGAAAATCGCCTCTTTGCAATGGTCTTCCGGCGAAACGCTCTGGGAACATGACATTTCTTCTTACACAGGCATGAGTGCCGATGATAGGACGGTTTACATTAGCGATGCTCACAGTTTTGTATGGGCATTTGGTGCGGATAATGGCACGGTGCGTTGGCAACAATCCGCACTTGAAGCACGCAATGTGACAGGGCCGGCTATGATGTGGGATTATGTGGTCCTGGGCGATGCAGAAGGTTATTTACATTGGCTAAGCAAACACGATGGTCATTTAGCTGCACGCGTGTTTGTGGGTAACACCATAGTCACTGCGCCCCTTGTAGAATACAACGTGGTCTATGTAGCAACCACCAATGGCTCTTTGGCCGCATACCAGATAGGTTGTTAGCTTATGTTACCAGTCGTTGCAATCGTCGGAAGACCCAATGTTGGCAAATCCACTTTATTTAATCGTTTAACACGAACGCGTGATGCACTTATCTCTGAAGTTCCAGGCACCACCCGTGATCGTCAATTTGGTGAAGTTCATGTCGATAATCGTCATTTTATTATCATTGATACCGGGGGTATCACGAATGACCATGAAGATATGGATAAATTAATTACCGAACAAGCCTTGCAAGCGATTGAAGAAGCGACGAAAGTTTTATTTATTATTGATGGTAAAGTAGGTGTAACAGCAGAAGATAAAATGATTGCTAAACGTCTACGCCGCACGGGAAAAGAAATCATTCTTGCTGTCAATAAAACCGAAGGTTTAGAGGCGTCGACAAGTTTGACAGATGCTTTTGAGTTAGGCATTGCTTCGCCTGTTGCCATTGCTGCTGTACATGGTACCGGTGTCAATAAACTGATCGCTACTTTATTTCCCGTCCCCCACGAATCACAAGAAGATGACTCGCTGCAGGGCATTAAATTAGCCATCGTCGGAAGACCGAACGTGGGTAAATCCACGCTAACAAATCGCATGTTAGGCGAAGAGCGCGTGATTGTGCATGATTCACCCGGCACGACACGTGACAGTATTTATATACCACTCGAACGTCATGAAAAAATGTACACTCTCATTGATACGGCCGGTATTCGTAAGCGTAAAAAAATTGCGAATGTTCCTGAAAAATTTTCTGTTGTAAAAACATTGCAAGCGATTGAAGATGCGAATGTCGTTTTATATGTGATTGATGCACGGGTTGGCACATCAGAACAAGATTTAAAATTACTCGGGTTTATTGTCGAATGCGGTAAAGCCTTGGTCATTGCTATCAACAAATGGGACGGCATGGACGAGTATGATCGGGAACGTGCACGTCTCTCCATCGACAGGCAGCTTGATTTTGTGAATTTTGCACGCGTTCACTTTATATCAGCCTTGCACGGCTCTGGCGTGGGTAATTTATTTGATTCTATTGATGAAGCGTATGCGTCTGCTACTAAAAAATTAGCAACACCACAACTCACGCGTCTTTTGGAAAAAGCACAAACCACGCATTCCCCACCGCTTGTCAATGGCCGACGTATTAAATTACGTTATGCGCATGCAGGAGGCCACAATCCTCCCATTATTGTCATTCATGGAAATCAAGTGGATGCACTGCCAGAGAGTTATCGGAAATTTTTAGTACATTATTTTATTAAGCAGTTGGGCTTGCACGGCACACCTGTACATATCCAATTCAAATCCAGTACAAACCCATTTTCTAAAAGAAAACGCTAGCTGTGGCTTCAGAGTACACGCAAGCGCCCGTTTACTCTCGAAAATTGACAAACTGCAAAGGAAGCGGTGTATTGGCGCCTCGTAACAACGCAATGACCTCTTGCAAATCATCACGTTTTTTACCAGTGATGCGCAATTGATCACCTTGAATCGCTGCTTGAACTTTCAGGCCACTGTCCTTAATCATTTTTACCAATTTTTTGGCATTATCTTGATCAATCCCTTGCTTTATCTCAATGGCTTGTTTGGCTTCGCTTAAGTTAGTGTTGATTTCTTTGTAATCAAGCACGCGAATATCCACCGATCGTTTGGTTAACTTATTGCGTAAAATTTCATCCACTTGTTTTAACTGAAAATCAGTGGGGGCAATAATGGTTAATGTGTTTTTTTGTAATTCAACCCGGGCATTGGTGCCCTTAAAATCAAATCGTGTCGATACTTCACGATTCGCTTGATCAACAGCGTTCGTAATCTCGTGATTATCAATATTGGAAACAATGTCAAAAGAAGGCATACTAAGTCTCCGTTAATTTGGCTCTAATTTATCATGATTATGCAATTTACTGCTATGTTGTTTTTCCCGAGGTACATATGTCGCTAGCATCCATCCGCGCATTAGTTCACGAAGATTTAGCCTCAACCGATCAAGCCATCATTTCCAAACTAGAATCCAATATTCCACTGGTAACGCAAATTATTGAGTATGTTTTAACCTGTGGTGGCAAACGTATTCGACCCATGGTTTTATTGCTGAGCTCCCGCGCTTTAGCCCACCGCGGTAGTAAACACATTGAATTAGCAGCAGTCATTGAATTAATCCACACAGCAACTTTACTACATGACGATGTGGTTGATAGTTCAACCTTACGGCGCGGGCATAAAACAGCTCATACCATTTGGGGAAGTTCAGCGAGTGTTTTGGTAGGAGATTTTCTTTATTCGCGTGCTTTTCAAGTGGTGGTTGACTTACGGCATCAAGTGATCTTAGATATTTTTGCCAAGGCCACTCATTACATTGCTGAAGGTGAAATACTGCAACTCGTGAATTGCAACAATCCTGACACTACCGAAGCATTTTATTTTGAAATCATTCAACGTAAGACCGCCAAATTATTTGAAATTGCTGCTGAATTAGGTGCTTTATTAGCAACCGATGCTGAAAAAGACATTCTTGCGCTGCGCAATTACGGCGCGCACTTGGGATTGGCTTATCAATTAATCGATGATGCGTTGGATTATAGCCAATCCGCTGAGCAAACCGGTAAAAATGTCGGCCAAGATATTTCTGAAGGCAAAACTACGTTGCCTTTAATCCATGCCATGCGCAGAAGCAAAGGTGCTGACCTTACTTTACTACAAGAAGCAATCAAAACAGGCAGCAATGAAAACTTAGCGTCTATTCTTGGAATCATTGAATCTACGGAAGCGATAAAGTACACTGCCGACGCTGCAAAGCACCATGCGCAACAAGCAAAGCAAGCTTTATTGCAAGTAGCTGCTTCACCTTACCGTCAAGCGCTGGAAGACATGAGTGATTTTGTGGTGAATAGAACTTACTAGTTTTTTTGTACGGGGTGTGGCTCAGCCTGGTAGAGCGCTGCCTTCGGGAGGCAGATGTCGCAGGTTCAAATCCTGTCACCCCGATGATGATTTTTTCCGAATATTCACTTGGCGTAACTCTTTTTGCGTTAACTCTTTACCATAAGTGATTGCCCTTAATAACTCCACACTATTAATACTACGCGTTGGATTTTCTTTCTGCCGCAATTGAGTCAAATGCTCATCATTAAATATATCCGCTAATGGTCGATGCAGATCGCGCAATTCATCGCGAATTGCACAAGCCATTTTATAATTGGCTTTACGATTGATGCCGCGATTACTAGGATCAAACCAAAATCCATGCTGAAAATTGATATTTTTATCATTTTTAGGTTTATAGCTTTCTATTCTTTCAATGTAATTCTCAAAATACTTAATCAGCTTAGCGCGCTCATAAGCATCCACATTAAAATCTTGCGCTTTATGGCGATTCAACACGCTTTCAAAACGCACTAACGGATTAAAGGGCGAAATGATAAAACCTAAATTATTCTCAGCCAAAATATTGTAATATTGTTCAGGATGATCAATGGGCAGCCCCAGATGAACACGATCTTCCGCAATTTGTAATGCCCTTGTTTTAAAAATAGCTATTGTTTTTTTCCAAGTCGCTAGTGATGCAATGTATGTTTCAGTCTGTTTATGCAAATAAGGCTGACGTTGTTCTGTGGCTTTAACATAATTAAATAAGGCATTCAGCTGAGAAATATCATTCGTTAGCTTAACCATTTGCTTCATATAATCATTCATAAATGCATTATCTTCACCCTCTTTAAGCGTGTTAAGGCTCTCTTGATGATCCAGCGTGTCTTGATAATTACTTTGTAATTTTTTAATGGTATCTGCCACTGGCAAGGGTATATCTTTATATTTTTCTAATTCTTGAACGATTTGATCAAGATTTGAAATCGAGCTTAGATGTTTATCACTCCATTGATAGTTAAAAAAATGGTTCATTAATGAAATGAGATCTTTTGTTTCAGAGTTGATGGAATCTTTATCCGATTTTTTATTTTTATCTATAGCATAAGAATTACCTATATCGATTAAAAAAACTTGAGCAGATTTATCTTGCTCACTATTAACAAGAAAATTTTTACTACTGATATCACCATGAAGAATATCGTTATCATGAAAGCCTTTGAGTGCTATCGCTAAATGATAAACAAGGGCACATTGTTGATCTTCAGTGAGTGATGGACATTGATCGAGGAAAGCAAAAAGCATCAAGCCAGGACGAAAAGGTTCAAGAAAATAGTGCCATTTCTTGCTTTTACCATAAGCATTTTCAATGCCTAAACGAGATAAAATCTCTATATCAGAGGGTAATCGGTGAGGATCCACATAACGATATTCCATAGAGATTTTTTTCACTACATATAAATGTCCATTTTCATCTTCCACTAATTTAACTAGTGCCTCTGCTCCACTACCTAGATAATGTTTTTTTCCAAGTGCTACTAACATTTCTTTGCCTTGGGCATTACTAAAATAGATAAAAGCATGCATTAACCCACGATGACGCTTGGGATCAATTTTAAAACCGGAATATATATCTCCTTTAGCTTTTTCTTTAGCTAAAATGGATTGCGCTAATTGCCATTCTTTATCATTGGCGATGGTGTATTTCATCAGTTTATTCCTGACAACAAGACTTCTTATTAAATTATAGGCGTGTTGCAATTCTAAGCTGACCTTTTGTTTTTAGGAAGTAAAGCGAGAGGTTTGGCGGAGCAAGCAGAGCCATGAATAAAAACAAAAGGTTAGCTTAGAATTGCTAATATGCTCATTTATTTTTTTAAGAAATAGAATTATTGTCGGCTTAAACGACCATTTTCAAAAGCCAGCGGCTGCGTAGAGCGATAAGGATTAATATCTAAACCACCGCGTCGGGTGTATCGACCAATCACCGTTAATTCTTGCGGTTGGCAACGTTGCATGACATCCATAAAAATTCTTTCAACGCAATGCTCAGCAAATTCATTGTGATGGCGAAAAGAAACAATATAACGCAATAAGCCAGCATAATTGATTTTCTTTCCTTTGTAAGCGATCTGCACACTACCCCAATCCGGTTGATTGGTTACCAAGCAATTTGATTTTAATAAATGTGAATAGAGCACTTCTTCAGTCGTTTCATTTTCTGTGATTAAAAAAGTAGGATCCACCGTATACACTGAGCATTCAATGTCTAAGTCATCAATGCAGTGACCCGTTAATAAAACAATGGTTTCTGGTTTTTTATCTAGAAGATGAATGTTTACTTTCACCGACGCACCTACATGCGTTTCTAAATCATTTTTAACGACAGCTTGCAATGCATTTTCATCTTTAAAAACGGTGTTATTTAGCGTGTTAAAATAGAGCTTCATGGTTTTAGATTCAATAATATGGGGTGAATCGCACGGCAAGATAATTTCAGCCATGGCAGCAAGCGGCTTGCCTTTTTCATTTAACCAAGACACTTCATAATGATTCCACACATCGAACCCCTGAAAAGGGAGCTGATTGCCATTGATGCCAATATCAAGACGATTACCCGAGCGAGGAATGGCTAATAATTTAGCAGGATCATAGACTGAATCATACTGAGCAGGTTTTCCTAAGCAAGATTTAGCAAGTTCCAGGGCAGAATCATGAGGCATGGTTTATTTCTCGACGGCATGAAGAAAGCGTGATTTTACTAAAAAACGCATCCGCCTACTATCCCCGGATGAAATAAAAGCATTTCATCCGGGCTACATGCTCTGGGTGCTGAAGAGATGCCGACAAGCGACTGGAGATAGGATATCGACAAAGTGCCAGGGATGGCTTATCCGCTTAGTAGAAGATAATCCATGGATCTCGGAACGCTTTGTTGCATCACTTTTAGATGACTTATCCGCGGGTGTCGCGGAAGGAGGGCTCCCACGAGCGATAGTGAGTGGGATGCCTGCAGCGACAGAACCCGCATAGATAGCAATGATAGTGATGCAACAAAGCCTTCCGGGATAATAATTTAATTCTAGGCATGAAGGCGCTAAATATTGAAAAGATGCCCATTTCTGATGCCACCACCGAATTATTTATGTACAATAAACCCCCATGACAAAACATAAACCGATCCTACAACAACTGCCCATTGAATGCCTGGTAAGAGGAAAATACCAGCCGCGTCAGCAATTTGACCCTGAAAAACTGCAGGAACTCGCGCAATCCATTTTAAGCACCGGAGGATTGTTACAACCGATCCTGGTTCGCCCGTTACAAAATCGCACCTATGAAATTGTCGCTGGTGAAAGGCGCTGGCGAGCCGCTCAAATAGCAGGCCTTACTGAGGTAAGCTGTTTAATCACTGACTACAGCGACGAACAAACCCTCCAAGCATCCATCATTGAAAATATTAGCCGTGCGGATCTTAATCCGATTGAAGAAGCACAGGCTTACCAACGTTTAATCGATGAATTTGACTATTTTCACGAAGAAATTGCCGCCTCTGTAGGTAAATCACGTACTGCCATTACAAATTCCATACGCTTATTAAAACTTGACTCGCATGTGCGTACGTTATTAATCCAAGGCAAACTGTCAGAAGGCCATGGCAAAATTTTGGCAGGACTTCTTCCTCATGAGCAAATCGAGCTTGCTGAACGCTGTGTACAAAAAAACTGGAATGTACGCAAAGTTGAGTTAGAGGCAAAAAAATTTCAGCAAGGCACACTTAATAAAAATGACAATTACAGCGACGCCAATATGCAACGTTTAGAAACAGCCCTATCAGAACACATCGGTAATCGCGTACAACTCGAATACGAAGAACGCGGTGGCGGTTACATTCGCATTCGATTTAACAATATCGATGAACTCGAAGGGCATTTTGACCGTATTGGCTTTAAAACAGAAAATTAGTGCATATTGACCATTCGAAGCGAGCCATTTGTTTTTAGGAAGTAAAGCGAGAGGTGTGGCGGAACCCGACGAGCCATGAGTAAAAACAAATGGCTCGCTTCGAATGGTCAATATGCACTAATAATCTAATGACGCGTCTTTTAAAATGACATCGGCATTTAATTTTGCCAAGTTTTTCTTTACCCGCCGCAGCGCCTTATCCAGATTTTTTTGTCGAGATAATTCAGGGTTTAAAATCGTGGTCGCATGATTCACGTGGTCTAAATATTTAATTAGTAACTCAGAAGGTAAAAAAATCATTTTATACCCTGCATCCACCAATTGTTTGTGCATGTCTTTGCCAGCAACCATATCACCATCACCAAAATGCAAATTGTATTTTTTTAATAGATCCATGCGATATAAAGCGCAATGACTGCGTAAGTAATAGTAATTTTTTCCTATTCCCGCGAGCGCATGTTGCGTTCGTCTAATCAGACGAAAATAAGTATATTGCAAATAATACTCGGCTTGTTTTAAAACACGTCGCCAAAACGGCTTTTCTTCCAATTTCCAAGAACCCACCCCAGCAATCGCAGGACTTTTGCTAATTTGTGACAATAAAAATTCTAACCATTGTGGGTGTTTAATTAAGGTATCGGTATGAATTGATAAAACATAAGGCGTGGTGACTCGTAAAAGACACATATCTAAAGCCCGTGAATGGGATTGGACAGGCGTTTCGCCGGGTATCGCTTTGCGCTCAATTAATTCAATCCATTTAATCGTACGCAAATAATCCAGAGAAGCATCTTGAGAATCATTATCAACGACCATCACCTTTGCTTTCGTCAAATCTGTATGTTTGCGAAGTAAACGTAAGCATAATTTAGTCAAATCCAATGTCCTAAAATTAGGAATTAAGATAGTTACTAGTTGCGTCATCCTTAAGTTCTCGAATAAATAAAAACGTGAGTATAATATGCAGCGGATTTTATTTCACTCAAGGATTAATCACATGAAAGGAATCATCTTGGCTGGCGGATTAGGAACACGTCTTTATCCAGCAACGAAACATATCAGCAAACAATTGCTTCCTATTTACGATAAGCCAATGATTTATTACCCTCTGAGCACACTCATGGAAGCCGGTATTCGCGATATTTTAATCATTACCACACCGCATGAATCTTTATTATTTCAACAATTATTGCATGATGGGTCACAATGGGGCGTTCATCTTACTTACGCGACGCAAGCCTACCCTAAAGGTATCGCTGAAGCTTTCTTAATTGCTGAAGAATTTATTGGACAGCACTCAGTGGCATTAATATTGGGCGATAATATTTTTTATGGGGAAGGTTTAGCACCCTCTCTTCAACAAGCTGCTCAAAAACAGCAAGGCGCAACTATTTTCGGCTATTATGTTGCCGATCCTGAACGTTATGGGGTCATTGATTTCAGCGCGGATGGTACTCCGATTGATATCATCGAAAAACCACGCACGTATATTTCTTCTTATGCCGTCACCGGCATTTATTTTTATGATAATCATGTCATTAATGTAGCCAAACAACTCAAACCTTCCGCACGCGGCGAATTAGAAATCACTGATGTCAATAAACATTATTTACTAAATAAGCAATTACATGTTGAAAAATTGGGTCGCGGCACCGCTTGGCTGGATACTGGGACACATAAATCATTACTTGATGCAGCCAATTTTATTTATGTGCTAGAACAGCGACAAGGCTTAAAAATCGGCAGCCCTGAAGAAGTTGCTTGGCGTTTGGGTTTCATAGACACTATGCAGTTAAAAAAACTGGCCAATGTTCAAACGAAAAGTGGCTATGGCGAATATTTACTTGAATTAGCGGATTAACTCATGCAAACATCAACAACACCTCTTTCAGGCTTAATGGTCATTGAACCCAGCACATTTAAAGATCATCGCGGTTATTTCTATGAAGGATTTCAATACAATCGTTATCGTGAATTAGGAATCCCCTCTTTTGTGCAAGATAATGTTTCTCGCTCTTACAAAAATGTATTACGTGGACTGCATTATCAATTACCTTTTCCACAAGGAAAACTCGTGGGCGTCACACACGGCAGCATTTGGGACGTAGCGGTGGATTTAAGATGTCAATCTCCTACGTTTGGACAATGGTTTAGTATTATTTTAAATGATGAAAACCATAAACAATTATACATTCCGCCAGGATTTGCACATGGATTTTGTGTGCTTTCAGAGGCAGCCGATGTCTATTACAAATGCACTGAACTTTATTCGCCTGGCAATGAGCATGGCCTCGCTTGGAATGACCCTCTGTTGAATATTGCATGGCCCATTCAAACGCCTATTTTGTCGACTAAAGACATGCATTATCCTTCATTACAGGAACTACCCCATGACAAATTGTTTACCTAATTTATTGATTACAGGAGGCAACGGTCAATTAGCACAAGCGCTCAAGCAGGTTAATTCCACCCAATTTAATTTACTAAGTTATTCGCATGAAACCTTAGACATTACGAATATTGCCACCTTAAAACAAACTCTTGGCGCTATTAAACCACATTGCATTATCAATACAGCTGCTTACACACAAGTGGATAAAGCAGAAACAGAAAAAGAAATGGCTTATAAAACCAATGTGGAAGGCGTACGAGACTTGGGTCAACTTTGTCACGACTTACACATCCCACTTATTCATATATCGACGGATTATGTGTTTGATGGCAAAAAAAATTGTCCCTACCAGGAAGAAGATGCTGTGAACCCTTTAAATTACTACGGAGAGAGTAAGTGGTTAGGGGAAGAAGCATTGCGTCATGCCTGCGAAAAGCATCTTATTTTACGTGTGAGCGGCATATTCAGTGCCGTTGGAAATAATTTTTTTAAAACGATGCAAAAATTAGCGCATAAATCAGATTTAAAAGTGGTTGACGATCAGCTCACATGCCCTACCTATGCAAAAGACATCGCCACTACTTTATTACATTTAGCCGAACGTCCGTTACATTTTGGTACCTTTCATTACTGTAGTACGCCTGCTGTTTCATGGCATCAATTTGCTGAATCTATTCTTAATCGTGCTATTCAACCCATTGCTTTAGCAGATTATCCATGTGCCGCAAAACGTCCTCTTTATTCGGTACTAAATTGTGAAAAAATTGCCACTCATTACGGGATAAAACAACCTTCATGGCAAACAGCACTTCAAGAATTACAATGAATACTTACCAACCGCATTCCATGCTCGTCACAGGTGGCGCAGGCTTTATTGGCGCTAATTTTATTCGTTACGTATTAACACATCGACCTGCGATTCAAATTATTAATATTGATAAATTAACCTACGCAGGTTCCCTAGAAAACTTGCAACATTTACCCCGCACTGCCAATTATCATTTCGTTCAAGGCGACATCATCGATCGTGAGCTGATCGAATCGATTTTTAAATCGCATGACATTGATACCGTGGTACATTTTGCTGCAGAAAGTCACGTTGATCGCTCAATTGCGGGTCCGGCAGCTTTTATTGAAACCAATATTCAGGGCACTTTTACTTTATTAGAGACGGCACGAGAAGAATGGCTGAATCGCAAAAAATATTCATCGACAGCTTGTCGCTTTCATCATATTTCCACCGATGAAGTTTTTGGTTCACTCGCATTTGACGCACCTTCTTTCACCGAAACATCCCGGTATTTACCACGATCTCCTTACTCTGCTTCTAAAGCTGCTGCTGATCATTTGGTGCACGCTTATTATCATACGTATGGCTTGCCCATGACATTATCGAACTGTTCAAATAATTATGGACCTTACCAGCATAAAGAAAAATTTATTCCCACGGTAATCGCCGCTTGTTTGAACGAACAACCGATTCCCATTTATGGTTTGGGTAAAAATATTCGCGATTGGCTCTATGTCGAAGACCACTGTCGCGGCATTTTACGCATTCTCGAACAAGGCCAAGTGGGTGAAAGTTATGGTCTTGGTGGCAACAATGAATGGGAAAATCTAACACTTGCTCGCTACATTTGCGATAAATTCGATGTGCTAAAGCCACTCTCACGACCTTATGCTGAACTTATCACATCCGTCACTGACCGTGCAGGGCATGATTTTCGCTACGCAATCAACACCACCAAAATAAAAGAACACCTGCAGTGGACACCCTTAGAAAGTTTTTCCACCGGCATTGATAAAACGATTCAGTATTACTTGCAATTTTTGAGAAGTGACAGAATGACTTGTCATGACCTGCGAAAGCAATATTCATAGTCAGATTTTCTGGATTGCTCACTCGCTCCACTCCTCGCAATAACGGGATAGTGTTGTACTTACGCACGAACGTCATTGCTTGGATAAATAACAATTTCACATTGTAGGGTTGATTTATAAATAATTAAGATGATCAGGCCTTTACTTAGAACTGGAATAGTTCTTAGAGTCAGAAAAAAGCAGCCCAATCTTTTCCAAAATCGGAATATTCCCCTCAAGAATCCGCCATGTTCTTATGGTTTCAAAATCCACCCACGCTAAGCGCTGATTCTCTTGGGGCATTGGGGTGCCCGTAAATTCATTGACTAACCAAATATCTAAACTGACTTTCTTATCCGGGTATTGATGGTGATGTTGGAATCCAAACGATGCCGTTTGAACTTTGATGCTTAATTCTTCGTGCAATTCACGCACCAATGCTGCAAAGCTCGTCTCATCTTCTTCTATTTTGCCGCCAGGAAACTCCCAATAGCCAGCATAAGGTTTGCCAGAAGGACGTTCTGCAATCAATACTTGGTTATCGCACTTTAAAATTCCAATAACTGCTCGAATCACTCCAGCCGTCCATGACACACTTTATATTTTTTATTTGAACCGCAAGGGCATGGGTCATTACGCCCTATTTTGTTACCGCGCACCATGGTTTGCTGACGAGTCAGTGTATCCTCACTCACAGCCACGTCTGAATCTTGCATCCTATCTATATCAGGGTGGTTAAATGCCAATTGTTGTCGATCAAAGGCTTCTCGTTGACGCGCTTCCATCTGCTCCAAATCAGTCTCTACTTTGACTTCAAATTTACTTAAAGCAGAAATCACTTCGTAATTAATTTTATCGAGTAATTGAGCAAACAATTCAAACGCTTCACGCTTGTATTCTTGTTTTGGATTTTTCTGCGCATAACCTCGCAGGTGGATGCCCTGTCGCAAATAATCCATCGCCGACAAATGCTCGCGCCAACTGGTATCGACTGTTTGCAACATGACTGCTTTTTCAAATTGACGCATGATGGGTGCGCTCATTTGCACTTCTTTGCGCGCATATGCTTCTTTAAAAGCAGCTTGAATGCGTTCACGCATTTTTTCTTCATCCATTTTTTCATCGGCATCTAACCATGCGCGCAAAGGTAATTTTAAATTGAAATCATTGATCAGTGTACGCTCCAAACCTTCCACATCCCATTCCGCTTCCATGGTATGCGGCGGAATAAAGATAGAAATGGTTTGATCAATTACCTGTTTACTAATATCAGCAATGGTTTCTGCAATGCTTTCTGTGGTAAGCAATTCATCACGTTGGTTATAAATCACTTTGCGTTGCTCATTTGCAACGTCATCGTATTCCAATAATTGTTTACGCACATCAAAATTGTGAGCTTCTACTTTACGCTGTGCATTTTCAATGCTGCGCGATAATATGCGTGATTCAAGAGCAACGCCTTTTTCCATGCCAATCCGCTGCATAATTGCATTCAAGCGTTCGCCACCAAAAATACGCAGTAAATTATCTTGCAATGATAAATAAAAACGTGATTTTCCAGGATCACCTTGACGCCCCGAACGACCACGCAATTGATTATCAATGCGTCGTGATTCATGACGTTCCGTACCTAATACGTATAAACCACCCGCGGCCACAACTTGTTTGTGACGCTCTTCCCAGGCCTGTCGATGCTTTTCAATCTCTGCAGATGTCATGGTGTCTGGCAACATTTTTAATTCCGAATCCAAATTACCACCTAAAACAATGTCTGTGCCCCGACCTGCCATGTTCGTCGCAATCGTTACCGTACCTGGACGTCCAGCTTCAGCAATGATTTGCGCTTCTTTTTCATGGAATTTCGCATTTAATACTTGATGAGGAATACGTTCTCGTCCCAATAAATTAGACAAGTATTCGGAGGCTTCGATGGACGTGGTACCTACCAAGATAGGTTGGCCCGTGACATACGTTTTTTTAATATCTTCCAAAATCGCAGCAAATTTTTCATCCGCAGACATATAAACGAAATCAGGCAAATCTTGACGGATCATTTCTTTATGCGTAGGAATCACTACCACTTCCAAACCGTAAATTTGCTGAAATTCATACGCTTCTGTATCCGCCGTTCCTGTCATCCCCGCTAATTTTTGATAGAGACGGAAAAAATTTTGGAAGGTGATAGAAGCAAGGGTTTGGTTTTCTTGGTTAATCTTCAGCTTTTCTTTCGCTTCAATGGCTTGATGTAAACCATCCGACCAACGTCGACCAGGCATGGTTCGACCCGTATGTTCATCCACAATGACAATATCGCCATTTTGAACAATATAATCCACATCGCGATGAAATAAAGCATGAGCACGAAGGGCAGCATGAATATGATGCATAAGGACAATATTCTGTGCCTCATATAAACTTTCGCCTTCGCCCAGCAAGCTCGTTTTTAATAATAATTCTTCAACATGCTGATGACCTTCTTCACTTAAAAATGCTTGTTTAGTTTTTTCATCTAAACTGTAATCACCAGGACTTTCTTTATTTTCCTGTTTAGTCAGTGCAGGAACAATGTCATTAATTTTTTGATATAAATCGGTACTTTCGTCTGAAGCACCAGAAATAATCAAAGGCGTGCGTGCTTCATCAATCAGAATGGAATCCACTTCATCCACGATTGCATAATGTAAACCACGCTGCACTTTATCATTAAAGCTAAACACCATGTTATCGCGTAGATAATCAAACCCAAATTCGTTATTGGTGCCATAAGTAATATCGGCTGCATAGGCATTCTGTTTTTCAGCAGGGCTCAAACCATGTAAATTGGTCGCAACACTTAAACCTAAAAATTCATACAAAGGTCGCATCCACTCAGCATCACGTTTTGCTAAATAATCATTAACGGTAATGATATGCACACCTTTTTGAGGTAAAGCATTTAAATAAACCGCTAAGGTTGACATCAACGTTTTACCTTCACCGGTGCGCATTTCAGCAATGTTCCCTTCATGTAACACCATGCCACCGATAAGCTGCTCATCGAAATGACGCATGTGCAAAGTACGCTTAGCAGCTTCTCTTACAACTGCAAAAGCTTCAGGCAACAAATCCTCTAATGTTTCATTTTTTTGTAAACGCTCACGAAATTCATGCGTTTTATCGCGTAAAGCCTCATCGCTAAGTGAAGTTATTTGCGGCTCTAGCGCATTTATTTTAGCGACTTTTTTCCATAATCGATTTAACACGCGCCTGTTGCGGCTACCAAAAACATACGTAAAAATGTGATTTAGCATGATAGTTCGTTACCCAGAAAATGCTTTACTGTCTTTAATGAAAGTAAATATATAAAAACGTCATTGCCCGCACGCCGGTGGACAAAACCGAGTTAAATGATACCCAAAGATGCGTTAATCTGCATGAAAAATCAAGGAAATTAGCTGAAAACCCCGCCACTTATTGATAAATAATTGACCACAAATCCAATATAACGCTTTTAATTATTTTTTCTAATTAAAATTCAAAGGCTTATTCAAAAAGCCAGCTTAATTATTCTTTTAAATCTCTTCTATACTTTAAAAGACAGCCTAAACCCAATAAACAGAGGGCTCATGCAACGTTTTTTAGAGTGGATAAAAAAATCTAAACCGACTTCGGTCGAAATACCTTGGGACGTGTATTTAAATCATCTAGCTGCGGATGAAAACGCAGACTGGATTCCCATGGATATAAAAGAACGCCTTAGCCAATGGCATCGTCGTTTTGATTTTTACGATTTCGATTCTTTTCAACACAAAGATTTTAAGCAAGTTCATCATTGGAGGAAAAAAAATAAATTAATCCATGATGGCAATAAATTATGTAAAACACTCATTGCTCTTGAAGAACTCGAAAAAGCTAAACAACAAAACATCAATCCAGACCAACAACCTTTGTATGATGAGATGCATGAAGCAGCATTAATTGTGATGGAAACACAATTGCTTCAACTAGAAATGACACAGTTGCATTTATTAGAAAAAGCGCAAAACTTTAAACGTCGTTTAAATGGTGTCTCGGCAACTGACATGCAACATCGATTAAAAGAATTACGCCATCTCATTAAAGATCGCATTGAACACAGAAAAGATCGTTTTTCAAAGCATGCAGCCTCTTATACCCTCAATAATGCAGCCGCTTTTTTTAAATCTCATGAAAGCAGATTTCGCTTCACCGCGCATTTCCGCCGCACTGAAAAAACAGCAGACACTGTCAATGCTATTAATGCGAGTCATGGCTTTTTAGGTCATATTGGCAATGTATCCGCTGCTTTAATGAGTGGGCTATCGGCTATCAGCGCATTGATGCAAGCGATTCCTTTTATTAGTGCTTTTTTTACCATTATTCCTTTGACCATTAATGCTATTAAAATGTGGGCAAAAAATAAAAGCACCACAAAAAAAGTATCCGCCACGTTTATTATTGCAGCTTTGATCACGGGTTTAATTCTTGCGGGTATTGGGACAGTCACCGCCGCCGCATTGGCCGTCGTGGTGATTGCAGCAAGCACCTATATCAAGCATATTCATCCGTGGATTAAATTCTTATTAAAAATTAATCGACATAAAAAAGAATTGGCTCGCTTAGAGACCGTTAAGACTGAATTAGAAAATGATCGCTTAGACAAATTAAGCCCTAATGAACAGCGCTTATTAATGCTTAAAGTGGAAGAAGCCTGGGTCAACCATCGTATTCCTGATGATGGGGTTGCTTTTTTAAAATCACAAATAGAAACAGAATCAATAGCATCGCTAAGTGATAATCCAAGCATCACAAAACTTTTAAATGGCCAATCCGTAAAAGATTATTTAATTAACAGCATTGATAATCAACGCGCTGACATCGAAGCAGATATTGTTCTTTTACGTGAACGCGAACGCGCAAAACGTATTAAAGTGGCCAATGGTATCTTAGCTGTCACCGGTGCTATTTTAATCTGTATTCCTACTCCACCCACGATCATTATTGGTGCTTCATTATTATTTATTAGTGCCATCATAGGTATCTGTGTTGCTTTTAATGTGGGCACGAAAATTAAAAATTTAACCCAACGTTTGTTTCATAGAAAAACGGACACGGCCATCGAACAGAGCGAAGCGGCTCCTGAAAATTCTGTTCAGTATAAAAATAGACCTACGATTGAATTAGAATTTCCCTCAAAACGGGATGAAGATCTACTTCAATCATCCTTGACAGAGAAAGTGTCCTCACCAGCGCCGGCAGAAACTTCTCCTCAACCTGCCTCCGAGCCTGCTAAAGAAGAGTCGGATGAGCCTACGCATACTCATCATCCACATTAACTCTACAGTTACTATCCCCGGATGAAATAAAGAACATTTCATCCGGGCTACATACTATCATTACAAGCTCGGTGTTGAAGTGACAGAACGACTTGTCATCTCTGCAAGGCTTATCATCCCTGCAAGCTTGTCATCCCGAACGAAGTGAGGGATCTCCCACTACTAAGAAGATCCCTCACTATGCTCGGGATGACATCACCGCATATAGATTCCAGCTAAAAATCTGCTGGCAGCATCGCTTCAACAGTTCAAATGTTCTCTCTCTCGATATTGCACGTTTCATGCTATCATTACGCTATTCATCCATTATTAGAGCAAGCATCGATGAAAAATGTCTCTGCAAAAAAAGCCGATCTTTTTTTTCATGCTGATAATTCGCCTCTCCATCGCGTTTTTGCCAAAATTAAACAACTCAACGCCCTGAATAGCCGACTAAGTACCTTTTTGGATGAAAACTTACGAAAAAACTGTCAAGTTGCCAATCTGAATGGACATTGCCTCGTGCTTCTAGTGAACACGGGAACAGCAGCAACTCAATTACGTTTTATTATTCCCGATTTATTGCAAAAATTTCGTCTTGATCCTGAACTTCGACCTATTCAAGATATTCAGTGTAAAGTGCGTCCTGTTTCATCAGGAAGTTCAGCCACTAAACCTCTTCGTAACGTCACACCGTTATCACGTCAAACAGCAAGCATTATTGAAGAAATTGCTGAATCCATCACAGAACCCAAACTCAAAAAAGCCCTTTTACGGATTGCAAAACACACGGCGTAATCTAAGTGGTACTATTAGGCTTCAACAAGAATAGGACGAATATAAGAAATAGGTGCTTTATAGGCATCTTGGAACGTCACAAATTCCCATGCATCTTGCTCTACAATCAATTGACGTAACAATTTATTGTTTAGTGCATGACCGGATTTGTAACCATGAAATGAACCAATCAAACTTGAACCCAGTAAGTATAAATCGCCTACGGCATCTAAGATTTTATGTTTTACAAATTCATTTTCATAACGCAAACCATCTTCATTTAAAACACGAAAATCATCGATGGCAATCGCATTATCCAAACTGGCACCACGTGCGAGGTTCATCGCTTGTAATTTTTCAAAGTCAGCCATAAAACCAAACGTGCGCGCTCGGCTGACTTCTTTCACATAAGAAAGACTGGAAAAATCCAGCACGGCTGTTTTAGTGTCTGCTTTAAATAAAGGATGATCAAAGTCGATCGTAAATGTAACCTTAAACCCATGATGCGGCTCAAAAGATGCCCATTTATCGCCATCTTTTACCTTCACTTTACGTTTGATGCGTATAAAACGTTTGGCGATAGGCTGTTCTTCTATCCCTGCCGATTGAATCAGAAAAACAAAGGGGCCTGCACTACCATCCATGATGGGAATTTCTGCCGCCGTCACATCAACAAAAGCATTATCAATCCCTAATCCAGCAAAAGCAGATAATAAATGCTCTACCGTTGCCACTCGCACTTGGTCTTTTATCAATGTCGTGGACATGCGTGTATCGCCAACATGCTCTGCTAAGGCAGGAATTTCAATAATAGGGTCTAAATCGATACGTCGGAAAAGAATGCCCGTATTAACCGGGGCGGGGCGCAAGATGAGTTCAGCTCTTTCACCACCATGTAAGGTGATGCCGGTGGCTTTAACAACTGTTTTAAGCGTCCTTTGTCTTATCATCCCATGCTTCTGATTATTCATCATTTCAACATACTACCATAAAATAAAATAAACGCCCAGCCAGCCTTCTTTCTAGGCCAGACAAGGCTCTTTTAGCATTTTTGCACGTTAATATCCATCTTTCGCCCATCAAACCTTAAATTTCTTCTTCTTTACGGCGTAAGAAAGCAGGAATATCCAGGTAATCAATATCGTGGATATTTTCTACAGATGGCGTGGGTGCTCGGCTAAGTGCTGGCGCAGCAGCCGGTGCAGCATTGCTAGGCTGCACGACTTGGCGACGGATAATCGTAGGCTTTTCTAATTGCTCATAATCAGTGTGATTCTCTAAAGGTTTAACGTTTTCGATGGCTGGCATGCGTAAAGCAGCAGCTACTTGTTTACGTCCTAAACCAGTCACAATAACAGTAACACGTACTTCATCCCGTAAATCTTGATCAATCACGGTACCAACCACCACGGTGGCGCTATCTGAAGTAATGCTTTTAACCACGTCACCGACTTCTTCAAACTCACCGATGGATAAATCTAAACCCGCTGTAATATTGACTAAAACGCCTTTAGCGCCCGTCAAATCCACATCTTCAAGCAGTGGGCTGGCAATCGCCGCCTCAGCAGCGAGACGAGCACGATTGTCGCCGGAGCCTACGCCAGTTCCCATCATGGCCATACCCATTTCTGACATGACTGTGCGTACGTCCGCAAAATCAACATTAATAAGACCCGGACGAGTGATCAACTCAGCAATCCCTTGAACTGCACCCCTTAATACATCATTGGCAGCTTTAAATGCATTAATAAGGGTTACATTTTTACCCAATACCGTAAGCAATTTATTGTTAGGAATGGTAATTAAGGAATCCACGTACTGAGACAAATTGGCAATGCCTTGCTCAGCCGTTTGTAAACGCATGCGACCTTCAAAAGAGAAAGGTTTAGTGGTAACAGCCACCGTCAAAATACCCAATTCTTTTGCGATTTGAGCAAACACGGGAGCTGCGCCTGTACCCGTACCACCGCCCATGCCTGCAGCAATAAATACCATGTCTGTACCCGCTAACACCGCACGTATTTTTTCTTTATCTTCTTCGGCAGCGCGTCGGCCTACTTCAGGGTTTGCGCCTGCGCCTAAGCCACGTGTAATGTTCTCACCCAATTGAATAATCGTATTTGCCGAAGAATTGGTGAGTGCTTGAGCATCTGTATTGGCACAAATAAACTCTACACCTTCAATGTGACCTGCCATCATGTGTTCGACTGCATTACCGCCGCCGCCGCCAATACCAACCACTTTAATGACTGCATTCTGTTGACAAGTGTCTAATAATTCAAACATGTCTTCACCTCTAAAAATTACCTTGGAACCAAGTTTTCATTCGGGACCAAAGGCTTTTAATACTTGGTTGATTAATTACAATTTCACGTTGATTTTGACGTTGACGTAAACCATACACTAACAAGCCAACACCCGTAGCGTAAACAGGATTATTAATAATTTCCGATAAACCTGTCACATTATTGGGGCGACCCACACGTACAGGAATTCTAAACACACGCTCCGCTAATTCTTGTGCGCCTGCAATTTTCGAAGCTCCCCCTGTTAAAACAATACCTGCTGACACAACTTCTTCTAGACCACTACGGCGTAATTCTGCCAATGCTAACGTAAATAATTCTTCGTAACGTGCTTCCACCACTTCAGCAAGCGCTCTTCGAGGCAAACGTTTTCCCACTCTGTCACCCAACGTGGGGATATCAATCATTTGATTGGTATCCACTAAGTCTTGTAGAGCACAACCGTATTTGATTTTAATGTCTTCTGCATTGCGTGTTGGCGTACGTAACGCAATAGCAATGTCATTCGTGACTTGATCACCCGCAATAGGAATAACCGCCGTATGACGAATAGCACCAGCAGTAAAAATCGCAATATCGCTTGTGCCTCCACCAATATCGATCATACAAACACCCAATTCTTTTTCATCATCGGATAAGATCGATTGGCTTGAAGCAAATTGCTCAAGCACCACATCACTCGTGGTCAATCCACAACGTTTCATGCACTTTACGATATTTTGAGCTGCACTAACTGCGCCTGTCACGATATGCACTTTTGCTTCCAAACGTACGCCAGACATACCGACCGGTTCGCGAATGGAGTCTTGATTATCAATGATAAACTCTTGTGGCAGAACATGTAGAATGCGTTGATCCGCAGGAATGGCAATAGCTTTAGCCGCATCTAAAACACGATCGACATCACTTACTGTGACTTCGTGATCTCGAATAGCAACAATGCCGTGCGAATTAAGACTGCGAATATGACTGCCCGCAATGCCTGTAAAAGCAGAGTAAATTTCACAACCCGCCATCAATTCAGCATCTTCAACTGATTTTTGAATTGATTGAACGGTTGATTCGATATTAACAACAACGCCTCTTTTTAGGCCTTGTGAAGGGTGTGAGCCATACCCAATAACGTTTAACTTACCATCAGCCGTTAACTCACCTACCAAGGTGACAACTTTTGATGTACCAATATCAATGCCCACTAAAAGATCTTTATTTATTGGCTTCTTTGCCATATTTATTCTTCCGCGTTTATAAAACCGAGCTAGATTCTAAACCGGTGATTTCCACCGCACCGCTATCCCATTAGGATAACGCAAATCAATCGAATCTACATCAGCCGTGTGTTTCCCAATAATTTTCGGGTACACTTTCACAAAATGGTAAAGACGAGTCAACACATCTTTGTGACCAATTTGTAAGGCAATTCCATTGCTCAACGCCACCTTCCATGTCAAATAGGAAGTCAGCTCCAAATAAGAAATCTTAACATGTAATGGCATTAAGATGCGATTTATCTCATTAAAATAGTTCAACATCACAATGTGCTTACCTGATGGCCCAACAAACATCGGTAAACTTGCTGGGTAAGTGGTTTGTTTGGGTAAAAACAAAATGCCTGTTTCACTTAACAATGCTTCATTATTCCAACTTGCCACCGCGTTTTTTTCTTTCATCATTATTTCAATTTGGTTAGGCCACTGGCGACGCACTGCCACATCATTGGCCCAAGGCAATTGCAGCAAGCGGTCACGAATTCCATCGACATTGGTGCTAAAAAAGCCTTTCGCAACCAGAGGCAACAAAATACCTTGTACTTCCTTTTGGTCAATGTGATTTAAACCATACACACGCACGGTAGTAATGGGAAAATAATGCGACAAACGAAATTGATTAATGCCAAAAATGGCGCAGAAAATCACTGTAACGAGTGCAGCGACTTTCAAGCCCTGGATAAAACGGTATCTAAAAGAGGGCGAGCTTTGCTTTCCCTTTCTAAGCTCCATGAGCGAATCCTAAGTGCGTCCGACAATACAAACTTCCGGAATCAACTGTATACCTGTTTCTTGATGAACAATCGCTCTAACAGTGGCAATTAAATTTTCAATGTCAGCTGAAGTTGCTGATTCATTGATGATGAAGTTAGCATGTTTATGTGAAACATGCGCACCCCCAATCGCTTTACCTTTCAAACCGCATTGCTCAATTAACCGTCCTGCATAATCTCCTTGAGGATTACGAAAAACCGAGCCACAGTTAGCAGTACCTGTAGGTTGAGAATTGTTTCTTTTTTCAAGAAGCATACGAATTTCATTTAATGCTTTTTCTTTTTCACCCGGCTGCAACATAAAATGCCCTGCCACGAACCATTCATCGACAGGACGATCCACATGACGATAGCTCACCTTAAAGTCAGCCGCAGGACGTAATTTGATTTCCCCTTGCCGGGTAATGGTCTCAACTGCCTTCACAAAACGCCAAGTCTCACCACCAAAACAACCGGCATTCATGGCCAAAGCGCCCCCTACAGTTCCAGGAATACCTGCCAAAAACTCGAGTCCTACTGCCCCCAATCGTGCCGTATGCCTAGCTAATTGCGCAGAAGAGACACCTGCCTCCACACGCACTTCTTCGGAGAGCGGAGAGGAAAGTTTATTTAAACCTTTTTGCGTTACAATCACGACTCCTTCTATGCCTTTATCTCGAATTAAGGTATTGCTACCTAATCCCAGCCAAGTCACTGGAATGTGCTCTGGTAAATGCTTTAAAAAATGCGAAAGATCTTCGATGTCAGCAGGCAAATACAAATAGTCTGCAGGACCGCCACTACGCCAAGACGTATAATGTGCCAATAACTCATTAGGTAGTAATTGGCCGCGTATCCCTGCAATTTCTAATCTTCCTTGATTCATTTTACTGCCTCTTTTAATTGAGTCGCTGCGAGGCGTGCCGCTAAAGCACCGATATTGCCGGCGCCCTGCATAAGCAGCACATCGCCATCTTGCAATTCATTGGCAAATAAAGAAGGTAATGCATCATGTTTTTCAACAAAAATAGGATTCACTCGTCCACGCTTTTTAATCTCATTAGCAAGCGATAAACCATCTGCCCCGCGAATAAATTCTTCGCCTGCTGAATACACATCCAATAGGAGCAGCTTGTCTGGTAAGGATAAGACATTGCAAAAATCAGCAAATAAATCACGTGTACGTGTATAGCGATGCGGTTGATAAACCATCACTAAGCGCCGGTCTGGCCAACTTTCACGTGCGGCTTGTAAGGTGGCAGCAATTTCCCTTGGGTGATGCCCATAATCATCCACCAAAGTCACCTTTCCTCCTTTATGTAAAGCAAATTCACCATACACTTGGAAGCGTCTACCAATACCTGCAAAATTCTCAAGTGCATCCAGGATGGCTCGATCAGGAACTTTGAGTTCTGATGCAATAGCAATGGCAGCCAACGCATTTAATACGTTGTGTCGTCCTGGTAAGTTTAATGTGACCTCTAAAGATGACAAACCTTTAGGACGTTGTACAACAAACTGTGAACGCATGCCCTGTTGTTTATATTCGGACGTTTTAAAATCTGCATCTTCGGTAATGCCATAAGTAAGCACCGGACGCGATATTTGCGGTAAAATTTCGCGGACCACAGAATCATCCACGCACAACACAGCGAGTCCATAAAAAGGTAATCGGTGTAAGAAATCAATAAAGGTATCTTTCAAACGATCAAAACTATTTTCATAAGTACCCATGTGGTCTTGATCAATATTCGTTACCACAGAAATCATCGGTTTGAGATGTAGAAAAGAAGCATCACTCTCATCGGCTTCAGCCACCAAATAATGGCCGCGTCCCATACGGGCATTGCTGCCCACACTATTCAAACGACCACCAATGACAAAAGTAGGATCGAGGCCTGCTTCAGCTAAAATGCTTGTCACCAAGCTAGTCGTGGTGGTTTTTCCATGCGTACCCGCAATGGCAATGCCATAGCGAAAGCGCATCAATTCTCCTAGCATTTCTGCGCGGGGCACCACCGGAATGCGATTTAAACGCGCTGCTTCAAGCTCAGGATTCTCCCAATCCACCGCTGAAGAACGCACAATGACATCGGCCCCCTTGATGTTACTGGCTTGATGCCCGCGATAGATCGTGGCACCCATCACTTTTAGCCATTGCGTCAATGTATTTTCAGAAAGATCGGAACCCGAAACCACATAGCCCTGTCGCAATAATACCTCGGCAATGCCTGCCATCCCCACTCCACCGATACCAACGAAGTGCACATGTTTAATTCGACCCATTTCAAACATCCAGCTCAATGACATATCTCCTTACAAATATGATAAATTCTTTCTGCAACATTAATTTTTCGCAATCGATAAGCTGCTTCCGCCATACGTAAGCGTTTATTAGGCGTTTGAGAAAAAGTAGCTATTAATTCTGCAAGCTTATCGGCTGTTAACTCGCGTTGTTGAATACACAGAGCAGCCTCTTGAGCTACCATAAAATTTGCATTCGCTGTTTGATGATCATCAACCGCAAAGGGATAGGGAACAAAAATTGCACCCAAGCCGGCTGCGCATAATTCAGCCACCGTCAATGCACCTGCCCGACATAATACCACATCTGCCCAGGAGTACATCGCCGCCATGTCCTCAATAAAAGGCGACAAGGTGACTTCCACCCCCTGCGCCGCATAGCATTCTTTGGTCATCTCACAAAACTTGCTACCCGTTTGGTGGATAATTTTTGGTCTGTCGCTTAACTTAGCGATCGCTTGAGGTACCAGTTCATTCAGTGCCTGTGCACCTAAACTGCCTCCCAACACCAATAAATGCAATGGTTCATCGCCTGATAACCGACGTGCTTGGGGAGGTGTTAGATTTTCGATAGCTTTTCGGACAGGATTTCCTACCACCTCCACCTTATCTTGAGAAGGAAAAACGTTAGGGAAGCCTGTTAACACCTTTTTAGCTAACCTAGCCAATACTTTATTGGTTAACCCTGCCTTCGCATTCTGCTCATGAATAATAAGAGGACGGCGTGTTAACCAGCTGGCAAGTCCTCCGGGACCGCTAACATATCCGCCCATTCCAATCACCACATCTGGCTTAATAGCATCAATAATACGTTTAGCTTCTAAAACAGCTTGAGCAATTTTAAAAGGCGCGGTTAACAAAGAAAACAAGCCCTTCCGGCGTATCCCTTTAATATGAATGCGATGAAATGAGAAATCCGCATCAGGCACAAGTCGCGCTTCTAAGCCTTCCGAGGTACCGAGCCAAAAGACTTCAATCCCTTTTTCTCGCAAATAATTACCTACCGCAAGACCAGGAAATACATGGCCACCTGTACCACCTGCCATGATCAATACGCGTTTTATTTCTTTCATTTAATACCTAATACGGTTAATCGATTCTCGTGATCAATACGCAATAAGATAGCAATAACCAAACAATTGACCAGGACACTGCTACCGCCATAACTCATCAAGGGTAATGTCAACCCCTTCGTCGGCAAAAGGCCGGTATTGACCCCAATGCTAACAATGAATTGGATTGCAATCCATATGCCTAAGCCATAAGCAAGAAAGCCGGCAAAATGCTTTCCTAGGCATTGAGCTTTTTGCCCAATGATAAAAATCCGTGTCACTAGCAAAAGAAACAGCCCGATCACAACCACCATACCTAACAAGCCCAATTCTTCAGCAATGACCGCAAATAAAAAGTCCGTGTGTGCTTCCGGTAGGTAAAACATTTTTTGAATACTATTACCTAGCCCCACCCCAAACCACCCCCCCCGACCAAATGCAATTAAAGATTGGGTAAGCTGATAGCCCGTATCGAAAGGTCGAGCCCAGGGATCTAAAAATGTCGTTAATCGCACTAACCGATAAGGCGCTGAAATAGCAACCACCCCTAAGGCGGCAATAATAAAAGAAAACAGCACTACAAAATGCCTTAAACGCATGCCGGCTAAAAACATCATTCCTAGCACCGTTGTGGTAATGACCACAGTGGCCCCGAAATCAGGCTCTTTCAGTAACAGCACAGATAGCGTGCCTAAAATAGCCATGGGTTTAATAAACCCACTCAATCGCGTTTGAATTTCAAGATTTCGTCTCTCTAAATAACCCGCCATGTAAATAACAATACTAATTTTTGTTAATTCGGAAACTTGGAACGTTAAAGGACCATAACCAATCCAACGCGCACTGCCATTGGCACTGTGTCCAATGCCTGGAATTAATACGAGAGACAATAACAGCAAAACCCCTAGTAACAAAAACCAGCCTATTTTTTCCCAATAGGCAATTTCTACTTGCATCACCACACCGCCAAGCAACACCCCTAAGGTGAGAAAAATAAGTTGTTTGAAAAGGAAGTAAAACGGTTGATGCAATAATTTATCGGAAATTACAATGGATGCAGATGTCATCATCAAAAGGCCGATGATAACAATACTTATAATCGCTAAGATTAGCCATTTATCGTACAACGCGGGTGCAGCAATACCAGGTCTAGTCGCTGTGATTGAGCGCATAGCTTAAGCCCTAAGATGCTTGTAGCAATGATTTTGTATAATTTATAACTTATTGACCAAGGCTGTAAATACATCACCGCGGTGTTCGAAATGCTTAAACATGTCATAGCTTGCACATGCCGGTGAAAGCAAAACGCTATCTTTTGGTAATGCTTGTTGTGCTGCTACTTGAACCGCTTCTTCCATACTGTCTGCCATGGAATAAGGCACCTCGCTGGCAAAAAGCGCAGCCAATTCCGCCGCTGCCGTCCCCATCAAAACCACATGACGGACGTATTTTCTGATGAAAGGTAGTAGAGGACTAAAATCAGCACCTTTGCCTAATCCTCCCGCAATCAAAATAAGTTTACCCGGAATCACGCTGCCTAATCCTTCGATAGCCGCTTGAGTTGCGCCGACATTCGTGCCTTTTGAATCGTTATACCAACGCACACCGTCGCGTTCACGCACTAACTGACAACGGTGTGGTAAGCCTTTAAATTGCCGTAAAACATCCAGCATCGGCTCGAAAGGCAATCCAAACCCATGCCCAATGGCAAGTGCAGCTAACGCATTGGCTTGGTAATGCTTTCCTATCACCGGCAATTCATTCACTGCCAATAAAAGCTGCTCACCAAAAGCAAGGTACGTGTTGCCTGCTTTTTCCATGAGACCAAACTCATCTTTTGCAGGTAACTGCATTGTAAAAGCTAACTTATTAGATACATGATCTGTATAAGTTAAACGATCGTCCCGATTATAGATTGCCAATTGACATTGTTCGTAAATACGGTGTTTGGCAAGTTGGTATTGCGCCATCGTTTTATGACGGTCTAAATGATCCGGTGTAATATTTAATACACTCGCCACTTTGGCTCGCAATGAATACGTCGTTTCTAATTGAAAACTCGATAACTCCAAAACAAACACTTCCGGTGGATGCGCTTTGTCGATGAGATCAAGGGCGGGAATGCCTAGATTTCCTCCCACTTGCACACGGTATCCTGCTGCTTCCATCATTTTACCCACGAGCGTGGTCACAGTACTTTTGGCATTCGTTCCTGTAATCGCAATAATAGGCACGTGGCTATTTTTGACAAACAATTCGATGTCACCGATTACCGGTATACCGCGCTTTCGCTGCGCAGCAATAAGCGGTTCGTCAACAGAAACACCCGGACTAAGAATAATGTAAGCAGCATCTTTGAATACTGTTTCATCCCATTTTCCTAACGATAAAGAAACATCAGGAAAAGCTTCTTGAAATAGATTTAACTGTGGTGGATTTTCTCGAGTATCAACCACCGCAAAAGGAATACCTTGTTCTTTTAAATAACGCGCGCAGGAAAAACCTGTCACACCCAAACCAACGATCACATGTAAATTTGCAGACATAATAACTCGATTAACGTAATTTAAGAGTAGCGAGACCGCACAATACTAGCACGAAAGTAATAATCCAAAAACGCACAATCACTCGTGGTTCCGGCCAGCCTTTGAGTTCAAAATGATGATGAATAGGCGCCATTTTAAAAATGCGCTTTCCAGTTAATTTATAAGAACCCACTTGCAAAATGACAGACACCGTTTCCAAAACAAAAATACCACTCATGAGAAAGAAGACAATTTCCTGACGAACAATCACAGCAATAATACCTAAAGCAGCACCTAAAGCTAATGCGCCGACATCTCCCATAAATACTTGTGCCGGATACGTATTAAACCAAAGAAAACCAAGACCCGCGCCCACCAAAGACCCACAAAAAATCACAATTTCACCGGCGCCAGGAATATAAGGAATAACGAGGTAAGGTGCAAAATGGCTATTACCCGATAAATAGGCAAACACACCGAGCGCACCCCCAATCATCACCGCCGGCATAATTGCCAAACCGTCTAAGCCATCTGTTAAATTCACTGCATTACTTGAACCAACAATGACAAAATAAGCGAGTAAAATAAAAAAAGGTCCTAAGTTAAACGTTAAATTTTTAAAGAAAGGCACAATCAGTTGGGTTTCTACAGGTAAATTTGCAGAGAAATAAAGATAGCAGGCAGCTCCCAATCCTAATAAAGACTGACACACATATTTTTGTCGCGCAGGCATCCCACGGCTATGTTTTAACACGAGTTTACGATAATCATCCCAATAACCAATCGCACCAAAGCCAATCATCGTGATTAAAACGAGCCATACATATTGATTTGAAAGATCACTCCAAAGCAAAGTACTCACAGAGATAGAGACAATGACAAGCATACCTCCCATGGTGGGTGTGCCTGCTTTGCTAAAATGACTTTGAGGACCATCATTGCGTATGACTTGCCCCACGTGACGTGAACTGAGACGACGAATGATGGATGGACCGAGTAATAATGCCAAAAAAAGACCGGTTAGCGTGCCTAGAATCGCTCGAAGGGTTAAGTATTGAAAAACGTGAAATACGTGAAAGGAATTCGCTAACCACTCACTTAACCACAGTAACATTTATTTTCTCCATCATATGCTTATTAGCTACTTCTACGTCATCAAAATGAATTTTTTTATCACCAATGTACTGATACCGTTCTCCGCCACGACCAGCAATGAGTATGCAGTCATTTTCAGTTGCTAATAGTATACCGTGCTTGATGGCTTTAGCACGATCTAACTCAACAAGAATGCGCTCTGGATGGCGGAACCCGCGCTTGATATCTTCAACAATGGCTTCTGGCTGTTCATGGCGTGGGTTATCGTTGGTAAGAATTACTTCATCCGCATATTGCTCAGCAATTCGCGCCATGAGCGGCCTTTTACCGGCGTCACGGTTGCCACCACAGCCAAATACACAAATTAGCTTTCCTTTGGTTTGTGGACGCAAGATTTGCAATGCTTTTTCTAAGGCATCAGGTGTATGGGAATAATCAACCACCACGAGGGATTGCCCTTGAGCAGTAATGGTTTGCATGCGTCCAGCAACCGGCTGTACCTGGCTCAAACGGGCAAGCGTTTCCTCAAAAGGAATGCCATACAAGCAAAGTGCTGTCAAAACAGCTAAAGCATTACTTAAATTAAATTCACCTAATAAATTTAATTGAAGCCAGCCTTCGCCCCACGGGGTATGAACATAGGAGCGGCTTCCTTGGGCAGTAAACTGCACTTGATCGGCATAAATCCATTTTGCTTCTTTAGCCAAACCTATTTGCGGTGGATGACAGGAATAAGCATAAACATTCCCCAAAGGCGCAAGTTGATTTATCCATGCCTGTCCGTAAGGATCATCACTATTAATGACTTTATGCTGTGTTGGTAAATGGGAAAATAAGCGTAATTTAACAGCAGCATAGGCGGCCATGTTGCCGTGATAATCCAAATGATCTTGGGTTAAATTAGTGAAAATGCCTATTTCAAAAGGAATGCCATTCACACGTCCCTGATCAATACTGTGTGATGATACTTCCATTGCCAGCGTCGAGATCTGACTTTTCACAAAATCATGCAACCACTGCTGTAACGTCACTGCATCGGGTGTCGTTAACTGACTTTCCTCTAAACAACCGTATATCCCACTTCCCAAGGTGCCTATGACGCCACACGGCTTGCCTAAAGCTTGCGCAATAAAATGCGTACACGAGGTTTTCCCGTTGGTTCCTGTGACGCCAATAATGCGAAGTTTTTGGCCTGGATTGTCATAAAATAATGCGGCCAAAGGTCCAATGCATTCTCTCAATTTAGGAATAGGAATAACCGGCACATCTGCAATAAAAGTGAGAGACTCATCTGCTTGCGCATCCACAACTACAGCCACCGCTCCGCGAGAAATGGCATCCTGAATGAATTGCGTCCCGTCAATTGCCGTGCCTTTTACAGCAAAAAACAAACTATCTGCGACTACTTTTCGACTATCTAAGGCGATAGCTTTGATCTCACGATCTGCAGCGGCAGGTAAGTTAAAATGAGCTTGAATGAGAGTACTTAAACGCATACGCAAAATATAACGATTCTTGGACAAGAAGCAAGAGTTCAAACAGTTTCAACAGCAGGCTCAGCACGTTCTGCATAATCGTCCGCCAAAATCATATACATGGCAGGCACCACAAATAAAGTAAATAAGGTACCGATAGCAATCCCTGAAGCAATCACCAGACCAATATCAAAGCGACTCACCGCGCCGGCGCCGGTGGCACGAATGAGTGGAAGCACGCCCAGTACCATGGCAGCCGTGGTCATTAAAATCGGCCGTAAACGAATTGCTGCGGCAAGCTCCACCGCTTCACGTTTACTCTTACCCTGCGCCTGCAAATCATTCGCGAATTGCACGATTAAAATGCCGTGCTTACTGATTAAGCCAATGAGCGTCACTAAACCTACTTCGGTATAAATATTGAGACTTGCGCCTCCAACACCCATGCTGATAAAAATCATCGCACCACAAATCGACATGGGAACACTGATTAATACAATGAAGGGATCATGAAAACTTTCAAATTGAGCAGCAAGCGCAAGGAAAATAATAATTAATGCAAAAAAGAATGTAAAAATGAGTGCTGTACTTTCTTGAATATATTGCCGCGATTGTCCTGCGTAATCCGTTGTATAGCCTGCAGGTAAAATACCTTTGGCATCATTTTGCAAAGCAGTTAATGCTTGTCCCATTGTCACATTGGGAAACACAACCGCAGAAATAGTCGCTGAGTTTAATTGCTGAAAATGATTCAGTGATTCAGGAACAATGGTCGTTTTTAATTTTGCAACCGTTGATAACGGCACCGTATTTCCACTGGCAGTAGGAATATAATAATTCAAAACTTGATTGGCATTTAAACGATTGATTTGCATGACTTGCGGAATGACCTGATAAGAACGACCATCATAATTAAAATAATTAATATAATTTTCACTTAAAGCTGAAGCCAATACATTACCGATGTCTTGCATGGTTAAGCCTAATTCGGCAGATTTATCGCGATTCAATTCAATCGTTGTTTGCGCTTTATCAATTTTAAGATCGGTATCCATGTATAAAAATAAACCACTGTCTCGAGCTTTAGCCATTAAAGCTTGCACCACCTTATTCAATTCATCAAAAGATGCTGTTGTTTGCACGACAAATTGAATCGGCAAACCACTACCACCACCGGGTAATGATGGATTTTGAAAAGCGGCAATTTGTGCGCCGGAAATTTCATTCAAATCATTTTGTACTTCCGGTTGCATTTGATTGGTAGTACGGGTGCGCTTATCCCAAGGCGTTATCACCATACCCGCAATACTTTTATTCAAACTTCCATTGCCATCCACAGAAAATGTATGTGCGGTTTCAGGAAACTGAAAAAATACTTTGTTGACTTGTTGTGAATACAATTGTGTTTGCTCTAATGTCGCATTAGGTGCTGCTGTCAATTGTGCCAAAATAAGCCCTTGATCTTCCTGTGGCGCTAATTCTGATTGTGAGGTGATAAAAAGAAAATAATTACTGCTTAAAATAATTATCGCAAACACCGCAATCACCACCAAATAATCTAAAGCTTGATTTAAAGTAATTTGATAGTGGTTTTTTAATCGATCAAATTGACGATCAATAAATTCAACCACTCGATTCGGTGAATTTTTAGTATTCTTTAAAAAACGAGAGCACATCATTGGAGAAAGCGTTAATGCAATAATAGCTGATACCGCCACAGCACCAGCAAGCGTAAAAGCAAATTCAGTAAAGAGTGCGCCAGTTAGTCCTCCCATAAATCCAATTGGAACGTACACAGCAATTAAGACAACTGAAATAGCCACAATCGGACCTGCTAATTCATGCGCTCCTTGTTTAGCCGCTTCAATCGGATGCATACCTTCTTCTAAATGACGATTAATATTTTCTACTACAATAATTGCGTCATCCACGACCAAACCAATCGCCAATACTAAAGCCAATAAGGTAAGTAAATTAATCGAATAACCTAAGACAAGCATAATAAAAAATGCACCAATGAGAGACAAAGGCATTGCTATGACAGGAATAATGACAGAACGTACAGAGCCTAAAAATAAAAAGATGACCACCGTTACAATAACTAAGGCTTCAATCAATGAACTTACCACTTCACGAATAGAGCTATGCACATAATCCGTCGCATCGTAAACAATCTTTGCATTTAAACCTTGAGGAAGTTGTGCTTGGATAGGGGGAACAGCCTTGCGTACACTATCAATCACATTTAATAAATTAGCGCTGGGAGCCACTTTGATACCAATATACACAGCCGATTGCCCATCGAATTGCACAGCCGAATCGTAACTTTGCGAGCCTAAATCCACCTTACTCACATCACCTAATCGTATTAATGCGCCGTTTTGTGCTTTTAAAATTAATTGTTGAAAACCTTCCACTGTCATTAAATCAGTATTGGTAGTTAGATCCACTGTAAACATATTGCCTTTGGTACGACCCACCGCTGAAATAAAATCATTGGTTGCTAACTTATCAGCAACATCTGCTGCCGTAATGCCAAACCCCGCTAGTTTCATGGGATCTAACCAGGCACGCATGGCATACTGACGTTGACCCAAAATTTCTGCAACTTGCACACCTTCAATCGCTTGCAATTTTGGTTGCACCACACGCACTAAATAATCCGTAATTTGATTGCTTTTAAGTACCTTGCTATAAAAACCGATGTACATGGAATCAATGGTTTGTCCAATCGCCACGGTTAATACCGGTAATTGCGATTGTTTGGGCAATTGATTTAAAACAGCGTTCACTTTTGTATTAATGTCTGACAATGCAAAATTGGGATCGTAATTAAGACGAAGTGTGGCTTGAATCGTACTTAAACCTTGTGTACTACTGGACGTCATGTAATCAATCCCATTCGCTTGCGCAATGGAATTTTCTAGAGGTGTGGTAATAAAACCCGCCACCAAAGCAGGATCAGCGCCTGTGTAGGTGGTGGAAACAGTAACAACTGCATTTTCAGTGTAGGGGTATTGCAGAATAGGCAAAGAGCCTAACGAACGCAATCCTAACGCTAAAATTAAGAGGCTAACAACCGTTGCCAATACCGGACGATCAATGAAAATATCTGTAAAACGCATCCCTGCATTCCTTCGTTATTATTCATCAACAGGATGAGGTGCCATCTCATCCGTGGGCACAATCTTATTATTAATCGCAACCATACTGCCGTTAGAAAGTTTAAGCTGACCACCCGTAACCACCTGATCGCCTTCTTTCACACCTGACAACACCACGACTTGATCACCGCGCTTATCACCCGTTGTTACAAATGTCTGATTCGCCGTTAAAATAGATTTACCTTTTTTATCTTTGCCTTTTTCTTTCACGATAAATACCGTTTCGCCATAAGGATTAAATGAGATAGCAGTTTGTGGCAATGTTAAATATTGTTTAGGTTGTCCTGCATCCACAGTCACAGAAGCAAACATCCCTGGCGCTAATAATAATGTCGGGTTAGGAATGGTTGCTTCCACTTGTACATTTCTAACTTGAGGATCAACACCTGGATCAATGGTGGTTACCTTACCGGCAAACACTTTATCGGCAAATGCATCGATGGTCATGCTGACAGTTTGGCCCACTTTGACATTATCAATAAATTGCTGCGGCACGTAAAAATCCACGTAAATTGGATCTAAGGTTTGCAACATTGTTACTTTATCACCTGGGTTTAGATATTGACCCGGATTCACTGCAGAAATTCCTAAGCGCCCTGAGAAAGGTGCACGAATGGTTTTTTGTTCGATGAGTGCTTTTTGATAATCCACTTGAGCTTGGGTACTTTTTAAATTAGCTTCATCGGTATCTAATGTTTGTTTACTTACCGCTTGAATAGCATATTGCGCTTTATCACGATTATAAGTAATGCTTGCTAATGCTGCATTTGCTTCTAACACATGCAATTGTGCTGTATCTGCATCAATGTCTAATTGCACTAACAAATCACCTTTTTTTACCATAGCACCTGGCACAAAATAAATTTCTCTAATCATCCCTGCCAATTCGGTAGTCACGTTGACGCCAACAGTGGCACGAATACTGCCTGACGCTTTGATTTGTTTTCGCCACGGTGTGAGTTTTGCCGTCGTTGTAGAGACATACACGATATTGGATTGATGAGATTTCATGTAATGACTAATCAGCATACCTTTAATAATTTTGTAGCCAAACACAAGCGTAAACAGAATTAACACACCGATTAACATATTACGCATCGGCTTATTGAAGAAATCAGCATGATTAAATGCAAGCATGATTCCACCATCCTCCACCCAATGATTGGAATAAAGCAGCAGTGTCTTGATAACGAGCTGCTTGGGCTTGCACGCGACTAATAACGGTTTGTTGATATTGTTCTTGTGCATTTAATAAAGACAGATAGCTTGCGCCACCTAAACGGTATTGCCCGCGAATTAAAATCAATGAGCGTAAAGCGGCATCTTCCGCCTGTTTTTGCGCACGAAACGCGCGAGCATCATCTTGCAACGCACGCAAAGAATCAGCGACGTTTTTAAAAGCTTGCAAAACCGTTTGGCGGTATTGTGCATCCGTTACTTGATAAGCAGCAATTGCTGCGCGACGCTGTGCAAACAAAGCGCCCCCTTTAAATAAAGGTTGCAAGATTTGCCCACCGTATAGCCAGGTGACAGTTCTTGACGATAAAAGTTGATTGGGCGCTGTAGCCGACCAACCATAATTGCCAGATAACGTAAATTGAGGGAATAAATTTGCCGTCGCCACACCAATTTGTGCGCTTGCTTCATGAAGCAATGCTTCTTGCGCTTGCACATCAGGACGCTGACGTACCAAATTAGATGGCACACTAATGGGAATATGCGACGGCAAATTTAATGATTCTAAAGTTATTTGGGGAAGTTCGCTTTCGCTCGGGAAAACTCCGATGAGGACCGCCAAAGCATGGCGCGATTGTGCCAAGTTTTTTTCAAGTGGCGGAAGCAACGCACGGCTCTGTGCCAACAAGGTCTGTTGCGATAAGACATTTTCATTAGATACACCTCCTAATTGAAATTGCTTTTGAATAATCGCTAGCTGACTTTCTTCGGCTTTTATTAATTGTTTAGTCGCTTTAATCTGTGCTTTTAATGAGGCGATGTTGATAGCCGTCGTCGTGATATTGGCCGTCAACGTTAAATAAGCAGCAATCAACTCATAATGTTCATAATCAACCTGGGCTCGCAACGCTTCAATTTCACGTCGTGAACCCCCAAAAACGTCTAAGGTATAGGCGACATTCACTGAGGCATTAAATAGATTAAATATGCTGGATGTGTCGCCACTGCCAATCGTCGATAATGAAAAGCGCTGTCGTTGTCCCCCTACTTGCGCTGTGGCCGAAGGAAATAATAAATTGCCAATTTGTGCATTTAACGTTTCTTGGGCTTGTCTTAATGTCGCTTGTGCGGCCACCAAATTAGGACTGTGTTGAATACCTTGTTCAATGAGGCAATTTAAGGCGCGTGAATGAAACAATCGCCACCATTCACCGGGTATATCTTCCCCAGCAATTAAATATTGTGCTTTGCCTGCCTTTCCGGCTGTAGATATGCTGACTGTTTTTCGAGGTAATGAACATTTAGTATACGATTTTATAGGAGGTACAGGGGGAGAGTGAAAATCTGGGCCAACCATACACCCGATCAACATCGTGCTTAGGCATGCAATTATAAAAAATCGTAACCCAAACCAATAGTGCATAAATTCATGCTAAGACGTATGGTAAAAAATTGCAAGAAGCCAATAAGATCTACACTTTATTCCACTGCATCTGGCGACACATCCAGCACACGGAGCGTATCTTCCATGATTTTCTCAAACACAGGCCCACAAACCATGCCACCGTAATAATTTTTACCCTGCGGATCATTAATCACCACCGCCACCACGAGACGAGGATTGGTTAGCGGCGCAATCCCTACGAACGAAGACATGTAACGATGCTTTTGATAGCCATGCTCCCCTACTTTAATTGCCGTACCTGTTTTTCCAGCCACCCGATAACCAGGCACATTGGCCAGTTCGCCTGTTCCTCCCTTGGTAACCACAGATTCCAGTAGCAAAAGCATTTCCTTCGCAATTTTAGCATCCATCACACGCTCACCCTGAGGGGCTTTATCCAATCGCTGCAATGAGACTGGAATACGAACACCATCATTTGCCAATACCAAATAGGCTCGCGCTAATTGCAAAGGTGTCACTGACAACCCATACCCAAATCCTAACGTAGCTAAAACAAAAGCGCCCCAAGGATCATGTTTTATTAATGAGCCACTTTGCTCGCCTGGAAAACCCACCCCGGTAATTTCGCCAAAACCTACCCGATGCAATAAGCTCCACAATTGATTGGGAGGTAAACCCAAAATCATTTTAGTCACCCCCACATTGCTTGATTTCTGTAAAATTTGCGTGACCGTGCGTGGACCATAACCATGTTCATCGCGCACAATATTATGCCCCACACGTAACCATCCCGGCGATGTATCAATAATGGAATTTGGCTTAAAATGCCCACTATCCAAAGCACTCGCCACTGTGAATACTTTAATTGTTGACCCTGGCTCAAACGTATCTGTCACTGCACGGTTACGAAATACATCACTGTGACGTGTCATGCGGTTATTGGGGTTATAAGAAGGCTGATTGACCATGGCAAGCACTTCCCCAGTTTTTGCATCCAACACAATGGCTGATCCTGAAACCGCGTGATTTTCATTCACACCTTTTAACAATTCACGATAAGCGATGTATTGAATGCGCCGATCAATACTTAAAATAACGTCATGACCTGGCTTCTGTTCCTGTACAGATTGTACTTTGGAAATAATACGTCCTAATCGATCTTTAATGACCCATTGTTTTCCCCGTTCGCCTTGCAGCCATGCATTATAAGCAAGTTCCAAACCTTCTTGACCCATATCATCCACATTCGTAAAACCCACTACATGAGCGGCCACTTCACCCTCGGGATAGTAGCGACGGTATTCAGTTTGTGTGTATAAGCCTGGCAAATTAAGCGCCTTGACTTTAGCAGTGACATCCGGCGCCAACGCTCTTTTTAAATAAACAAATTCACGTTTTGTTTTAGCATAATGTTTAATGGTATGAGTCAGTTCTTTATTACTCATTCCTAAAAACTTACTTAATTGTAAGAGGGCTTTTTTATCGGGAGAAAATTCTTGCGGGTTAATCCAAATCGATTCGGCTTTCGTACTTACCGCTAACGGAAAACCATTGCGCTCGACAATCATGCCACGATCTGCCGGTGTACTGATTAGTCGCAGTACACGCTCGTCACCTTGATGACGTAAAAAATGTTGATCGAGAATAGTCAGATCATACACACGCGCTATTAATCCCAAACCCGCAAGAAAAATAGCACTTAAAACGACATAAAAACGCCATGAAATGAAAGAAGCGTGATTCACTCGTGAACTATCACCACTGATTTGTGATCTGGAAGCACCATGCCTAATTTTGTTTCAGCAATTTGCTGAGTACGCGCTTGCATCATCCATGTGCTGCGCTCTAATAATAATTGGCCGTGCTCTATGCGTAAATGTTCTGCTTCGAGCAAACTATGCTGCCAGGTAGCATGCAAATCTCGATTAACTTGAGTTACATAGATTGTGCCCAATGCCGACATCGCCACCGCAAAAATCAAACATGCAACCATTGACTGTTGTTTAGATAACCACTGTGTCAATACCCAATGCCGAGAAAGGACATTTTGATGAACTAAGCGTGCGGCCGCGTTCATGATAGTTTCTCCACTATTCTTAAAATAGCACTACGTGCTCGAGGATTATGATCAACTTCTTCTAATGTTGGTTTAATGGGTTTACCGATCGATTTTAATCGTGCTTTAAAATGTTCTCCTTTAATGGGCAAGCCTCTGGGAAGAGTTTCTCCTTGCTCATGCAATTTATTAAATAATTTAACAATACGATCTTCTAGCGAATGAAAACTAATCACCGCCATTCGACCACCCATTGCTAAAACTTCCAACCCTTGAGCAAGACCTTGTTCAAGTTCAGTCAGCTCTTGATTAATAGCAATGCGTATGGCTTGAAAACTGCGTGTCGCTGGATGTTTATCATGCGGTTTTTTGGGTTTTGGCATAGCGAATTTAATAATCTCTGCCAATTGCGTCGTTGTTTTAATCGGTGCATTTTGTCTAGCTTTTACAATGGCGCGAGCAATACGGCGAGAAAATTTTTCTTCGCCATATTCCCATAAAACAGTGGCAAGCTTTTTTTCATCGACATCAGCGAGCCAAGTCATTGCAGTCGTGCCTTGGCTAGAGTCCATGCGCATATCAAGCTTGCCTTCCCGGACGAAACTGAAACCCCGTGTGGGATCATCTAATTGCGGTGAAGAAACACCCAAATCAAATAAAATGCCTCGCACTTTATGAAAGACGTCCAATTCCTGCAAAACGATTTGCATGCGAATAAAAGAACAATGAAAAATTTGGAAACGGGAGTCTTTGATTGTCGCTTTTGCAAAGGTAACGGCATCTGGATCTTTGTCAAATGCAATTAAACGCCCATTGGCATTCAATTGTTGCAAAATAGCAGCCGAGTGGCTGCCTCGACCAAACGTCGCATCCACATAGATACCATCAGGAACAATAGCTAAAGCGCGAACGGCTTCTTCTAAAAGAACCGGTGTATGTCGATAATTTATATCACTCATGCGGCAAACTGCCATCGTTGTGTGTAACTCCATTTACATTACAGCGAAATATTCTTTACTTCTTCAGGTAAGGTAGACTCATCCGTACCAGATTCTTCCTTCAACCACTTAAGGCGACATTGATTCCAATACGCTTCATCCCACAATTCAAATTTCTTCCCCTGACCAACCAACACGGCACGTTTTTTAAGCTCAGCATACTCACGTAACAGTGGCGGCAACAAAATTCGTCCTTGCCCATCCATCTCAATGTCAGTTGCATGCCCTATCAATAGCCGTTGAATTCGACGTGCTGCTGGATTAAAACTAGGAAGCACCGCTAATTTTTTTTCAATCTCTTCCCATTCCAAAAGCGGGTAAAGTAATAAACACCGCTCTTCCGTATCAATCGTTAGCACAATGGAATTCTTACTTTCCAATTGCAAACGCTCGCGGTAACGGGTAGGCATTGCAAACCTTCCTTTGGTATCAATGTTTAGTCCGTTAATCCCGCGGTACATTGCAACCCTCCTAAAGAGGCTCCACAAATTTTTAATTATTTGATAACAACAAATTAGTCCTTGGGTTTAATACAAATATACCACAATTTTCCACGAAACAACACTTTTTGCCACAATTCACCACTTAAGAATTAAAAGCTAGGAAAAATGAGGAAGAGAAAAAAATGATCAAAAAAATAAAAAACTAGCAAATATTATTAAATAAAAAAGGGCATAAAGGAAGAGATGAGAATAAAAAATAATTGATATTCAGTAAAATGCATTTAATGTTTACACTATACTTAAATTTACTTAGAAAGAATTCGACGAGGTTACTATGTCCAGAAGTATGGCGCTTGATGCAGCAAAGGGAATACAGGAAGAAGAAAAGAAATCGACTGCGATTGAGGAGTTAGAAGCAGTAAAAAATTTTACACATAAGGAATTTTTAGAAATTCTGACAAATAAACTAGCCATGAAAAAAATCCCCGAAAAAAATAAGGAGAAGTTTATAAATTTTCTCAACCAATTTTTTAATCAAAAAAAAGCTGCTCTTGAAAAAGCACATGGCGCACACTTAACAAAAGTAATCGAAGAAACACATGCCTTGCGAGCATTGACATTAACACTGCATGACCTTATTGCTGAGCAAAAAATTTTCGAGGAAAATATCTCTCAAAATTTATCCTCTTTGCAACAGGCTAGTCAACTAGCTATGTTGTCAGGATTTAAGGTGGCTTATTATAGCTTGTTATCCCCACAGAAAAATGCCACAGAACTTACACTTCTTAATGACTTGTTATGTCTCGCAAGAGAGCTTCCTCGCGTACCTCAAGCATCACAAAAAGCAATGGTTGGCCAACTGCTCGAAAAGTCCCAACAATTAAACAAACTGCATCGCCGTGAAAAAGCATGGCAACAATTCAAATTACAAATCCTTCGGTTAGGCGCAGTTGCTTGTGGTATCTTAGGCATTGGTCTTCTACCCTTGCTTTACCCCGCGTATCGATTGTATAAACGCTCACAAGACCAATCAAAAGCTAAGGGCTACTACACACTTAAAGAAGGAGTGGGTCAAACGTTTTATAAAGCAGTTAATGTTCTCTCTAAAGAGAATGAAATTAAAGAAAATCCGGCTAATACCATGGTTAATACTGGAAAAACGTCAGAAGTATTAGAAAAAAATTTAACAGCAATGTCATTGCACCTTGGTAAACTAAAACAAAGTATCAATCAAGATGCACGCCAGAAAGACAAAGATCAACAAGGTGCTAAGGAAACTCGCCTCTTTAAACATGCAGCCTCAGTTAGCCCATTAGAAAAAAGTATGCTTCCTCTTGTAGAACGCATTCATGACACGAGTCGCAAAATTCACCAATCATTAATACAATCTCGGCAAAAAGAACTACAAAAAGACTACCACCCTGGCGCACAATCCATTCAATCAAAAATAACGGATCTAAATGCCATCTTAGAGGACGTGCTACGCATTATAGAAAACCCCAAAAACTACTCAGACTCCCTTCAATTACTTAAAGAGAAATTACCATTGATTACGGTCCATGATTGGAAACCTTTATTACAAGAAATCAACAAATTGATAACGGTAGTAGAAAAAGAAACTAAAAGAGCATCGCATACGCCTGCTAAATAAAAAATGAGTCAGCCGATAAGCCGGGTTCTGTCTTGAGCAATTATTTATCTGGGATGTTTGTCACCAAACACCTCAAGCGACCTACCCAAACTCAATGCGGGTCACATTATCGAGTTTCTATTTGGCCTTGCTCCAAGCGGGGTTTACCTTGCCGTGATTGTTACCAACCACGCGGTGCGCTCTTACCGCACCTTTTCACCCTTACCTTTTCAGGCGGTTTCTTTTCTGTGGCACTTTCCGTGGACTCACGCCCCCCAGGCGTTACCTGGCGCTTTACCCTGTGGAGCCCGGACTTTCCTCTGTTTGCACAGCAATTGCTTAACTGACTCGGAGTAGAGTATAGCATAAGAAATATGAAGCACATTTCCATTTTGGCTAATTTTTGCTATTTTAAACCACCTTTTCCTTACCTTCTCAATTCTATGACGACAACACGCAAGAAACTGGGTTTTTATGCCGAGCAAAAAGCTCGTGAACACCTTCAATCCAAAGGGCTGGTCTTAATTGAGCAAAATTATAGCATTCATTGCGGTGAGATTGACTTAATCATGCAAGACCAGGAAGATATTGTCTTTGTGGAAGTAAGAAGCCGACAATACACTCATTATGGAAGTGCGCTTGAGAGCATCAATCAACGCAAAATAAATAAGCTAATCAAAACTGCTGTCTATTTTTTACAAAGCAAAAAATGGTTATATAAAAAAAATAGTCGTTTTGATGTTGTTACCATTCACGCCCAGTCGCAATTAGAATGGATCAAAAACGCATTTACCATGGACAATCATTGGTGAAACTGAAATTATGAATAATATTACTGACCGTATTCTTGCCAATTTTACTGATAGCATTCAAACTAAAATTAATGCTGCTGATTCAATTATCAATATTATTGCAGAAGCCAGTGAAGAGGTCGTACAAACTTTACTTGAAGGACATAAAATTTTAAGCTGCGGTAACGGTGGCTCAGCGTGCGATGCCCTGCATTTTAGCAGTGAAATGCTCAATCGATTTAAACAAGAACGTCCTGGCTTGCCTGCCATTGCACTGACTTCAGATGTTGCAACGCTTACTTCCATCGCCAATGATTATCATTTTAGTGATGTGTTTGCTAAACAAATTCGCGCCTTAGGCCAACCGGGTGATTTGTTATTAGCAATTTCAACCAGCGGTAATTCTGCCAATATTATTAGCGCGATTAGAGCAGCCCATGACAAAAATATGGGGGTCATCGCGTTAACGGGCAACGATGGTGGTAAAATACCTGATCATTTACAAGAACGAGATATCGAAATTCGTATACCTGCTAATGAAACTGCTCGTATTCAAGAAACACATTTGCTCGTTATTCATTGCATATGTGACATTGTTGACTTCCGATTATTTGGGCATGGAGAAATAGTATGATTAAAAAAATAATAACAGCACTAACCTTTATTTCATTGCTGCAAGGTTGTGTATTTGTTGTGGGCGCTGCTGCTGGGGCAGCTGCTATTGCGATGGTGTATGATCATCGTCCGCTGCAAGCTACCATTGATGACACAAAACTGGCGAATAAAATTGTCGATAATATTTATGCGGTGCCGGTCTTGCGTAATGAAAGCCATATCGAAGTCACTGTATTTAACCATATCGTATTATTGACCGGCGAGACACCCAATCCCGCTTGGCGTCAACAAGCAGAAGACATTGCTCAATCTACACCTGGTGTAACCCGCGTCTATAATCAAATTACCATTCAAGGGCCCACATCATCATTAACACGCACGAGCGATACTTGGATCACTACCAAAATTAAAAGCCAAATGCTTGCTATGGAAGATTTAAAAACAAACAACAGCAGTATTAAAGTCGTCACTGAAAATGGCGTTGTTTATTTGATGGGAATTGTCACCCGGCAACAAGCAGAAACTGCGGTGGATATTGCCCGAGATGTCACCGGGGTACAAAAAGTTATTAAGATATTCCAATATAAAAACTAACCTCGTGATCCCGGTGCCGGTGAGAGAGGCCTTCCTGGTAGAGGTTTCGGTTTCTCTTGATGAGGCAGCCCTCGAGCTGGCAAGTTAGAAGCGGAATATAAAACAGTGCCTCTGGGCATAGTAACAACAGATGGCAAAGCAAATGGGCTCTTTTTACTTTCTAAGGCCTTTAAATTATTTCTTACTGCTTGAATCGTCATTTGCATGAGGATCCGTGCCGCTCTCATGGCTTCTTCACAAGTGTTACCTTGGTGAACATTAAATAAATAAATATCAACAGCACTTCCAGCGATCATTTGAACAGCAATATTATATCCCGCATCCTTCTCATTGTTGCTTTGCTCTAGAGCGAGTGCTTGTGCTTTTGTTTGCACCGGTACTTCTTCTAGCTTCTTATCTTCTTCTAACTTTTTATTTTCTATATAAAGATGTAAAGGCAACAATAATGTGTTATCTGCCCCCATGACTTTAGCATACGTTTTTACCTTATCAATGCATTTGAACCCTTCATCTGCCTGATGGAGTGTAAAATAAACACCTAATACTGACTGCTCACCCGTCTTAGGCATCCAAGACAATCTATCAATACATAAGCAACGATAATATGCTCTTAATCTAGCCTCGTCTGTTTCTATTTTTTCATGATGAGGACGTCTAAAAAAAGACTTCACATCTTTATCAAAAGCTTGTGTAAAATCAGCCTTAATCTGAGGATCTTCAAGGGCTTTATCAAAACGACCTTCTGCCTCTTTCCATTCTGCTGTTTTTCGGTATTCTTCAATGAGTTGAACATTAGCTAACGAAAAAGGTGGCAATAAAGGATTATTAGGATTGTCTAACCATGCTTGCTTGGTGTTTTCGAATCTAAAATGCGGAAACAAATTAATTGAATAGCTATCGCCCCCTACCAAACCAGCCAATGCTTGGTTAGCAGAATCTAAAATCTCGGCCCACGTCTGATCAGGCAATGCTTCGTCTACATCCCTGCATGAACCACCACTCATTCTGATTTTATAGTTTGTCTCTGGGTTATTTTTACGAAGAGAGTCTAATTTCTTTTTTAAGCGGTCCCAGGAGGCAGCAGTAATCTGTTGAGGCACCCTCTTTCTTTCTACAGCTACATCAGCCTGTTCCCCCGCTAAAACGCTCTCTTCTTCCTTTATACTCTCTTGTCTTTGCATATTTTCTTACCCTCATTCTCGTACTAGTTATTATAATTACAAAAAATGTCTATTAATTACACATATTTTTATATCGGTGGAAAAATGAAATTTTATTGAGTCAGGCCAATTGACCAAATTTAACACTTATTTCTTATTATTCTAATTATGTATTCACAAACTAAAGAATAGGGCTTATGGTATGGTTTTTGCTAAGCTTGTCAAATCCTTTTGAGAACCTTTTATGACTGCCGAACGTAAAAAAACAGTAACAAGCGCTGCTGATCAAAATAAACTCATCCGGTTACAAAAAGAAAACGCTTTATTAAAAAATATTATTGCAAATCTTCCAGGAAACATTTTTTGGAAGGATATTCAAGGCACATATTTGGGTTGCAATAAAAATCTTGCTCATTTATTACATTTAAAATCACCCAGTGATATTTTCGGCAAGTCAAATCAAGATTTTTTTGATAACCAATTAGCAGCGGAACTAAACGCCATTGACCAATACGTTATTTTAAACGAACAAGAACTTAATATAGAGGAAGTAGGCTTGGATGTTGGTCATCAGCCTGCCGTTTATCTTAGTAAAAAAATGCCCTTATACGATAACGAAAACAATATTATTGGTATTTCTGGCGTTTCGTTTGATATTTCTGATCGCAAAAAAATGGAAAAAGATCTAAAAATTGCAAAACAAAAAGCAGAATACGCAAGCAAAGCAAAATCAGAATTCGTCGCTAATATGAGTCACGATATCAAAACGCCTCTCGCTGGTATTATTAGTATTTCTGAGTTACTTAGTTATCAATTGCAAGATGAAAATTTAGATTTAGTAAAAAACTTATTAACTTCCGGACGACAATTATTAAACTTCGTTGAACATTGTTTAGAAATTTTTAAAATGGATAGCATCGATTTAAGTAAACAACTCGAGGATTTTAATTTACGTTCGATGATTAACGATATTCATACCCTTTTTAAACCGACGATTAAAACAAAAAATTTAAAACTCATCATCAAATTTGATCCCCACTTGCCTAATTTAATATGCGGTAGCCGTATTGGCATGTATCGTGTTTTATTAAATATCATCAGCAATGCTATTAAGTTCACACCTCATGGCAATATTACCATTAATACTAAAAGCGAATTCGTTGATCAACATTATCTGGTCACTATTTCCGTCAAAGACACAGGCATTGGTATTGCTAAAGAAAATCAAAAAATCATTTTTGATCGTTTCACTCGGCTTACCCCTTCGCATTATGGTGTCTATGAAGGAAGCGGTATTGGTTTATACATCGTAAAATCTTTCATAGAGAAAATGGGTGGAACAATTAAAGTCAATAGCACCCTGGGTCGGGGAAGTAAATTTGAAATACGTCTTCCTTTTACTGCTTCACCTGAAAATGCTGTCCTTGATTCCCTTAAAAAAATTCCACCTGAAAAGGAATTTGCAAAAATTGTCTTATCCGAAAATAAACCAAAAATTTTGTTGGTTGAAGATAATTCCATTACCCAAAAAATTGAAAATGTCATGTTAAAATCACTTGGCTGCCAAGTGGACATTGCCGATTCAGGGCTAAAAGCGTTAGATATGTTTGAAGCAAATATTTACGATCTTATTATTATGGATATTGGGCTTCCAGACCTACAAGGTGATACAGTAGCTAGCATCATCCGTAAAAAAGAACATTTTTCAGAACACGTTCCTATCATTGGTCTCACAGCACATTTAACAGAAGATATGAAAGGTCCATACCTTAAAAATATGGACCAAATCTATCTCAAACCACTGCTTAGCGAACAAGCAAAAGAAATCATTCAAACCTATTGCAAACTCAAATAAGGTTTACTCACTACTGCTACCGCTCCAAGAGGCTATTCTTCTGATACGACCTCGATCTTCGCGAGGATCTAAAGGAGGTAGGCTTTCAAGTCGCTTCTTTTTTACCTCTGACTTATCAGGAGCAGGAAATAAGGCACCGGCACCCCTTCTTAAATCCAAAGATCTCATTTGTTGTCCTTCTGGAGGAGATGAACTGAGGGGGGATATTGGTTTTTTCTCAGGCCTTACCGTTACAGTAGCAGTATTAGGTATGTCCTTTCCTTCAGCCATATCTTCTTTAGGAGAAACCTCAACGGGAAGCGCTTCTTGCTGCTTTTCTAAAGAAGGAGATGTATCCATATGATTTTCAGTGATATGACTAGGCAAATCTTTTTCCGGGGATTCAGCGGGGGTTAAATAACCTGCCGCTAATGTTCCAACCACGTTGGCTAACTGCTCTATAGGTAAACCTCTATAAATTAAATCTTGTACAAACTTATTTATTACATCTTGTTCTAAGTTTTCTAAGTTAGGATGGGGGGTATCATTTTTTATTATATTAGCTTGACTACGCATCGTACGCCTCGTTGTTGATAAAGTTGATTAAGGTAAAAATAACATCATTACAACGTCCCTATTTAAAAAACATTTTACAAAAAGAAACAAAAAATATCCTAACAAATTCTGACACTCATTTAAGAAGTAACAATAATTTTCATTCTACCAGTGTAAGGAAGGGTTTATTCTTTCCTAGGGGAGCCTCTCCTGAGGTAGAGGAAAAACTATCCTGGGGGATTGTTTTTTCTTCTGCATCATTTAATTGAATCATGACTTCGTCGCCTTCAGTGCTATCACCTTCTTCAGCATCTAAAAACAAACCTTCGCCATTTTCTTCGGCATAAATAGCTAAAACTGCTTTAATAGGAGCAGAAATCATATGAATAACCCCAGAGAATGAGGCCTTAAATTCAACCAACTCATTAGTAATCTTAAGATCGCGAACCGCAACGGATGAAATGTTAAATACAATTTCTCCTCCCTCAACATAATCCCTGGGCACTCGACAACGTGGGTTATTTGCATCTAAAACTAAAATGGGGGTACAAGCGCTATCCACTATCCATTGATGAAATGCACGCAACAAGTAGGGTCTATTTGACAGCATAGGTCATTTCCTTTAAATAAATTTTTCCTTAGTACAACGCTTCTTTAGCAGCTTTTCGTAGCTCTTGCTCAGTTTCAGTAAGGCTAGCTTGGAAAGAATCCCGATTAAACACACGATCCATGTATTTTGTTAAAATTTTATTTTCCGCAGGCCCTAACGTTATTCCCCAAATAGGCAATCGCCATAAAACAGGTGCCAAGCAACAGTCGATTAAAGTAAATTCATCTCCTAGAAAATAAGAAGAAGATGAAAATATTGGAATAATTTGCGACAAATAACCCGTTAATTCTTTTGCGGATGCTTTCGACTCCGCAGGAGATTTTGCGCTTTCGAGTTTGCGAATAATGGGTCCCCATTCCTTATCAAAGCGATAAATAATCAATCTTGCTTTAGCTCTTGCCACTGGATAAACCGGCATGAGCGGAGGATGAGGGAAACGTTCGTCTAAATATTCAGTGATGATATTCGGCTCATAGAGAGCTAATTCACGATCCACCAAGGTAGGAACATTGCCATAGGGATTTAATTCGAGTAAATCTTCAGGCTTATTACGTGCATCGACATTAATTACTTCGTAGGAAACTCCTTTTTCTGCAAGAACAATACGCACTCGATGGCTATATATGTCCATTGCTCCAGAATAAAGCGTCATGACGGATCTTTTATTAGTGATAATTGCCATGCTGCACTACCTCATACAACTTGCTTTTTGTTTAATGCGACTCAGTGGCTGGGGGACTAGGATTCGAACCTAGGTTGACGGAGTCAGAGTCCGCAGTCCTACCACTAGACGATCCCCCATAAAGGAATGATTAACGCTTAGAGTATTGTGTACCCTTACGTGCTTTCTTTAAGCCCACTTTCTTACGCTCAACTTCTCGCGCATCACGGGTTAAATAGCCAGCTTTACGTAAAGTTTTTCTAATGGTGTTGTCTCCGGAACCACTACCGGTGGTTTCATCGGAACCATCTTCTTCATATTTTAATAGAGCACGTGAAATACCATGACGAATCGCACCTGCCTGGCCGTTCATGCCACCACCAGTAACAGAGACCACGATGTCAAATTTCGAATGCAATGCGGAGGCATCAAGCGGCTGTCGAACGATCATTCGGGCCGTTTCACGACCAAAATATTCTTCTAAAGTACGATCGTTAATCGTAATGCTGCCTTTACCTTCTTTTAAAAATACCCGCGCAGTTGAAGTTTTGCGCCGGCCAGTGCCGTAAAAATTCTTTGCCATAGCTTTGTCCTATTCTTGATCTTTATCGAGATTAATTTCTGTTGGCTGTTGAGCGGTATGCGGATGTTCTGCGCCAGCATATATTTTTAATTTGCCAAGCATAGCACGCCCTAATGGGTTCTTTGGTAGCATACCTTTTACAGCAATTTCGATGATTTTTGCTGGATCTTTCGCTTGGAGCTTATTAAAAGTTTGTTCTTTCATTCCACCAGGAAAACCAGAATGATTGTAATAGACTTTGTCTTGGCGTTTTTTGCCAGTCACTTTGATGCGCGCTGCATTAGTGACAATGATGTAATCGCCTGCATCCGCGTGTGGGGTAAATTCAGGCTTGTGTTTACCACGAAGGTATTTAGCGATTTGAGATGCGAGTCTGCCAAGTACTTTGTCAGTTGCATCAACAACATACCAATTATGTTCTACGTTTTCATTTGTTGCAAAATACGTTTTCATTATTGTTGAATCCTATGGAATCGAAATAAACCCTTGTAAAAGCGCCAGAATTGTATAGGAAGCCAGTAAAACAAGCAAGCATAGTAGAAACAATGCAGCGCTCCTAGAGGCAGGCGAATCGTACAATGGGCTTTTAAAATTACGCCCAATTCTAGCAGTTTTCTCGGTAAATACAGCTAATTTTTTGAAAAAACTCTCGCAAAATCCTACAAAAATGATATGTTATTTAGGTCTTTTTTCATTTTTAGTGAGGAATAACCATGGCAGGAAAGAAATCGATGTCAAAACAGAAAAGGAAGTCTGCGAATGGCAAATCGGCTAGTTCAAGCAAAACCACAGCAAAAAAATTGCCCAATATCAAAGACCCAATGTCTAAAAGTAATATGATTAGAGCGATCACTGACTGCACTTCTTTACCTAAAAAAGATGTTGTCGCCGTTCTTGAAACACTGACACAAATGATCGAAAAACACATTAAATCTGGCGGTCCAGGAACCTTTATCATGCCAGGATTGTTAAAAATCAATGTGGTCAAAAAACCAGCGAGGGCAGCTCGTAAAGGTGTCAATCCATTCACTGGTGAAGAGATCATGATCAAAGCACGACCGGCTTATAAAGCAGTAAAAATTAAGGCATTGAAAAAATTGAAAGAAATGGTAGCCAACTAAACTTTCGCCTAAGAATCCCCTTTTAAAGGGGATTCTTTTTTATCTAACCCTCGCATTCCTTTTTAACAATACTCGCCAACTCTTCTGCCAAACGCTGCACATGAGCAGCATCCTCCCCCTCTACCATGACACGAATAAGGGGTTCTGTCCCCGAGCTACGGAGCAATACACGACCTTTTTCTCCAAGGTCTTGTTCTGCCGCTTGGACGGCTTGTTTAATGCGGGGATTTTCAATCGAGTAGTGATGCGAGGACACTTTCACATTCAATAATACTTGAGGATACTTAATGAGGCCTTCTCGAATCATTGCTAACGATTGATTTTGATCCCTCATCGCAGCTAATACTTGCAAAGCGGTGATAATACCATCGCCGGTGGTCGTGGTTTGCAAACACACAATATGCCCCGAAGGCTCGCCACCCAAATGCCATTGTCGCTGACGCAATTCAGTCATGATATACCGATCACCCACTGGTACACGTACCAGCTCCAAACCCAGCTGTTTTAAGGCTTGTTCAAACCCTAAATTTGACATTACTGTACCTACGATACCACCGCGCAGTGTACCTCGGGCGAGCCTGTGTTTAGCGATAATATATAACAACTCATCTCCATCCATGAGATGGCCGTCACTATCAATCATGACCACACGATCACCATCACCGTCGAGTGCAATCCCTAAATCAGCGCGATGCTGTAACACAGCAGCTTTCAGTATTTCAGGGTGAGTCGCACCGCATTCGAGGTTAATGTTCAAACCATTAGGCTCTACGCCCATTTCAATCACTTCGGCACCTAATTCCCTAAATACGTTTGGAGCAATGTGATACGCAGCGCCATTGGCACAATCCACAACAATTTTTAATCCGTGCAAAATAATGTCTGATGCCACCGTGCTTTTGCAAAATTCAATGTATCTTCCTGGCGCATCCACCACTCGGATTGCCTTGCCTAATTCAGCAGAATCCACCGTGGTCATGGGTTGCTCTAATTGTTCTTCAATGGCTAATTCAATATGGTCAGGCAGTTTGGTACCGTGTGCAGAAAAAAATTTGATGCCGTTATCATAATAAGGATTATGAGAAGCACTAATGACAATACCGGCTTGCGCACGTAACGTACGTGTTAAATAAGCAATAGCAGGTGTTGGCATAGGACCTAATAAATGCGTATCAATACCCGCTGCAGATAAGCCTGACTCTAATACCGATTCAAACATATAGCCTGAAATACGCGTATCTTTACCAATTAATACCTTACCATTGCCCTGTCGTGCTAGGACTTTTCCAACGGCCCAGCCTAATTTTAAAACGAACTCTGGAGTGATCGGCCACATGCCGACCCGACCACGAATACCGTCTGTGCCAAAATAACGCCGTTCTCGAAGGGATGTTTCAGACATATTAGTTAGTACTTGAACCGTTAGCGGAAGCTGTTCCTTCTGTTTCATCAAGCTTAATCGTTCCTTGTTTTTCTTCGGGCAGATCCGGTGCAATGGTATCTGTCCCATCAGTTTTAGTTTTTGGCTTGTTGCCAGCGTCTTTATTCCGCCAATTGGCAGGATCTCTCACTGGACGGCCTTCCATGATATCTTTAATCTGTTCAGGTGTAATGGTTTCGTACTTCACTAACGCAGCAGCCATTGCATGCAGCTTATCAATATTTTCTTTCAATATTTTTTCAGCACGACGATAGTTGCGTTCGATCAAATCCCTTACTTCAGCATCCACCACACTGGAAGTGGATTCTGAAATTTCTTTATGCCGCGTAATCGAATGTCCTAAGAAAACTTCTTCATCATTCGAACCTAAGGTCAATGGGCCGACTATATCAGATAGACCCCACTTGGTAACCATGTTACGTGCAATTTCTGTGGCTTTTTGTAAATCGTTAGAAGCGCCGGTAGTCACTTTTTCAAAGCCGAAAATTAGCTGTTCAGCTAAACGTCCACCAAACAAGCTAGATATTTTGCTTTCTAGGTATTCGCGGGTGTAGTTATAACGATCAGCTTCAGGTAGAAACATCGTCACGCCTAACGCACGGCCACGCGGGATAATTGTGACTTTATGAACGGGATCATGTTCAGGCACACGCAAACCGACGATGGCATGGCCTGCTTCGTGATAAGCGGTTAATTTCTTTTCATCTTCAGACATCACCATGGAACGACGCTCAGCACCCATAATGACTTTATCTTTGGCTTTCTCAAAATCTTCCATGTCAACCACGCGTTTGTTGGCACGCGCAGCAAATAAAGCTGCCTCATTTACAATATTGGCCAAATCTGCCCCTGAAAATCCGGGTGTGCTGCGAGCAATCACGGCTACATCCACATCATCGGCAGTAGGTACCTTGCGGCTATGCACTTTTAAAATTTGTTCGCGTCCGCGAATATCGGGTAAGCCGACAACCACTTGACGATCAAAACGACCTGGACGCAATAAAGCAGGATCTAGAACATCAGGACGGTTAGTAGCAGCGACGACAATCACCCCCTCGTTTCCTTGAAATCCGTCCATTTCAACCAGCAACTGATTTAATGTTTGTTCGCGTTCATCATGACCACCACCCAAACCTGCGCCACGATGACGACCCACTGCATCAATCTCATCAATAAAGATAATACAAGGTGCTTGTTTTTTTGCTTGCTCAAACATGTCACGAACACGCGATGCACCGACACCAACAAACATCTCCACAAAGTCAGAACCTGAAATCGTGAAGAAAGGTACTTTTGCTTCACCGGCAACAGCTCTTGCTAATAATGTTTTACCAGTACCTGGTGGCCCCACCAGTAATACGCCGCGAGGAATCTTGCCACCCAAGCGCTGAAACTTGCCAGGATCTTTTAAAAAATCGACCAATTCTTTGACTTCTTCTTTGGCTTCTTCACAGCCAGCCACATCAGCAAAGGTAATTTTTACTTGGTCTGCATTTAATAAACGTGCACGACTGCGTCCAAAAGAAAATGCACCGCCTTTACCACCACCGGTTTGTTGACGCAATACATAAATCCAAATGGCAAAGATAACGATCCAAGGCAATAAATTCAGTAAATGCATTAATAAGCCTGGTTGTTCGGGTTGTTTGCCTTTCACAACAACATTTTTCTCAAGCAACTGCTGTAATAAAGCAGGGTCTTGGCGCATTGGAAGATAAGTCGTGAAGGTTTTATTGTTTTGAAAGGTACCTGCAACATTTTGATCAGTAATGGTGACTGAACGCACATTGCCTTGTTTGACATCATTTATCAGCGTCGAATAACTAATGCGCTCTTCTGGCTCGCGACGCGGACCAAAATTATTGAAAACTGAAATGAGGATAACCCCAATCACCATCCATAGCACTATTGTTTTGATTGCATCATTCACGTTGACTTACCTCTGGCAAAGTCAAAAAATAAAATCATTAAGATAAGTATAATTCAATCATACCCAATATAGTGAGTATAAACTATAACCTATCGCTTCAAGCCTCTTGACAAAATAAATACTTCTCTGGAGCGATCTCGTGATGCTTTGGGCTTGCGAATCATCACTTTTTTAAAATGCTGCTTAATTTGAGCAAATAATGCATCAAAACCTTCGCCTTGGAATGATTTAATTAAAAAACCACCCTCATTATCTAAAACACGTAAAGCAAAATCCAAAGCTAATTCACCAAGATACATTGCACGTGGTATATCCACGCTTTCAATTCCACTCATATTAGGCGCCATGTCTGAAATCACCCAATCCACTTTTTCACTACCTAATTTAGCCAATAACGCGGCATAAACTTCTTCACTCGTAAAATCACCTTGTATAATTTCCACACCTTCGATGGGTGCAATCGGTAATAAATCTAAAGCAATTAAACGACCTTTGGGTTTAAGCAAAGGATATAACCATTGCGCCCAACTTCCCGGTGCCGCGCCTAAATCCACTACTGTCATTCCTGATCTAAATAAATGATCGCGTTCATTGATCTCCATCAACTTAAAAACAGCACGCGAACGGTAACCTGCTTGCTGTGCTTGTTTAACATACGGATCAGAAAAATGCTCTTTAAGCCATCGACCACTGCTTTTACTTGTTTTACGTGTCATTAAACGTAATTGACCTCAACGATTTCATAATCAATTTTCCCCTCCGGTGTGATGACTTCCACGTGATCACCTTCAAATTTTCCAATTAATGCACGTGCAACCGGCGACGTTACTGAAATTTTATTGTTATTAATGTCTGCCTCATCTTCACCCACGATTTGATAAATCAATGTTGCATTCGCGGCATTCGTCAGTTTTACCGTTGAGCCAAAAATAACACGGCCGGTATTTTCAATTTGCGTAACATCAATCACTTTAGCAGCACTTAACTTTGCTTCAATTTCAGCAATGCGTCCTTCTGTAAAACCTTGCTGTTCGCGTGCCGCATGGTATTCCGCATTCTCTTTAAGGTCACCGTGCGCACGGGCTTCTGCAATGGCATTGATAATGCGTGGACGTTCCACTTGTTTCAATCGAATTAATTCTTCACGTAATTTTTCAGCGCCAGCAACGGTCATAGGTACTTGTTGCATACCGATTACTCCTATAAAAGTTGATTTACACATTAAAGCTTCATGTCTTCAAAAAATTTTTTCACTTTATTGAACCATGAATTTGATTTTGGATTGTGTTTGTTATTTGCCGACATGGACTTAGCAAACTGGGTTAATAATTCCTTTTGTTTTGCAGTTAAATTAACCGGCGTTTCAACCATTACTTTACAAAGCAAATCACCTTGATCGCCCCCACGCACCGAAGGCACCCCCATTCCTTTGACACGAAATACTTTGCCGGACTGAGTTTCGTGAGGAATTTTTAATTTTACGCGCCCGCTTAATGCTGGCACTTCCAATTCACCACCCAATGCAGCCGTGACAAAACTAATAGGAACTTCACAATATAAATTTTTACCATCCCGCTCAAAAAGCGCATGAGGGAGTACTTGTATTTGAATATAGAGATCACCGGCAGGAGCACCTGCTTCGCCTGCCTCTCCTTCCCCGCTTAAGCGAATTCGATCACCGGTATCCACACCCTTCGGAATTTTGACAGACAATTTTTTATTTTGTTTGCGACGACCACGACCATGACAAGCTGGACAAGGATCATTAATCACACGACCTTTCCCATAACAGGAAGGACAGGTTTGTTGCACGGTGAAAAATCCGTGCTGAACACGAATTTGTCCTTGACCACCACAATCTGCACAGACGGTGGGCGCTGCGCCTTTTCGAGCACCGCTTCCTTTACAATCCGCACAAGCAATTAAGGTAGGAATCGTAATTTCAGCTGTTTTGCCAAAGACAGCATCTTCTAAAGATATTTCGAGTGTATAGTGTAAATCACTTCCACGTTGTGGACCGCCGCCACGGTGCCCTCCAAAAATATCACCAAAGATATCGCCAAAAATATCGCCAAAATTCATTCCCGCGCCAAAACCACCCGCGCCACCCGCCGCACCGCCATCCACACCGGCATGACCAAACTGATCATAGGCAGCGCGTTTGCGGTTATCAGAAAGTATTTCGTAAGCTTCTTTAACTTGCTTGAATTGTTCTTCTGACGCCGTGTTATCAAGATTTCGGTCAGGATGATGCTTCATCGCTAAGCGGCGATACGCTTTTTTAATTTCTTCATCGCTTGCGTTGCGGGAAACCCCTAGAATTTCATAGTAATCGCGCTTAGTCATGGAAATGTTTCACTCAAAAAATAACGTGTCAGCAAGGATTGCCTTACTGACACGTGGGTTAATTGACAATTAAGAGTCTTTTTTATGTTCGTCTTTCACTTCTTCAAACTCAGCATCGACTACATTATCACCTTTTTTCTCTGAACCTTGCTGACCTTCTGTACCGCCCTGACCCGCGTCTGATTGACCGGATTGCCCTTGGGCATACAATCGTTCAGCCATCTTAGCAGAAGCATCCGTTAAGTCTTTGGTTTTTGCTTCTATATTTTCTTTATTGTCAGTTTTAATGGCTTCTTTTAATGCTTCAATCGCAGTTTCAATTGCCTTGCGCTCATCCGCACTGACTTTATCACCTGCATCCGTCATGGCTTTTGTGACCGAGTGAATCATGTTATCGGCTTGGTTACGCGCCGTGACCACTTCATGAAATTTACGATCTTCTTCGGCGTGCGCTTCTGCATCTTTTACCATCTTTTGCACTTCAGCATCGGATAAGCCGGACGAAGCTTGAATCTTGATCGACTGTGCTTTACCGGTGGCTTTATCTTTTGCGGAGACATGTAAAATACCATTCGCATCAATATCAAAAGTTACTTCGATTTGCGGCATACCACGTGGTGCAGGAGGGATATCGGTTAAATCAAATCGTCCTAATGATTTATTTGCCGATGACATTTCACGCTCACCTTGTAACACATGGATGGTAACTGCCGTTTGATTATCTGCTGCCGTTGAGAATGTTTGCGTCGCACGAGTAGGAATCGTGGTGTTCTTTTCAATGAGCTTGGTCATCACGCCACCCATGGTTTCAATACCTAAAGAAAGCGGCGTCACATCCAATAAAAGCACGTCTTTAATCGAACCGGACAACACAGCACCTTGGATCGCTGCACCCATTGCCACTGCTTCATCAGGGTTAACGTCTTTACGTGGATCTTTATGGAAAAATTCACGAACCGTTTCTTGTACAAGCGGCATTCTTGTTTGACCACCCACAAGAATGACATCATCAATTTTGGAAACGTCCAAATTGGCATCTTTAATGGCTATCTTGCAAGGTTCAATGGTTCGTTTTACTAAATCTTCGACCAATGATTCTAGTTTGGCACGTGTAATTTTAACATTCATGTGCTTTGGACCGCTGGAATCTGCAGTGATGTAAGGCAAGTTAACTTCCGTTTGCTGTGTCGATGACAATTCGATCTTGGCTTTTTCTGCTGCTTCTTTGAGACGTTGTAAGGCAAGAGGATCGTTGCGCAAGTCGATGCCTGAAGAATTTTTGAATTCATCAATTAAGTAATTCATTACGCGTTGATCGAAATCTTCACCGCCTAAGAACGTGTCACCATTCGTTGATAACACTTCAAATTGATGTTCGCCGTCTACTTCTGCAATTTCAATAATCGAAATATCAAATGTACCGCCACCTAAATCGTAAACAGCAATTTTGCGATTGCCAGGTTTTTTATCCATACCAAACGCCAATGCGGCTGCGGTAGGTTCGTTGATAATACGTTTTACTTCTAAACCAGCAATGCGTCCTGCGTCTTTAGTGGCTTGACGTTGAGAATCGTTAAAATAAGCAGGTACCGTGATCACCGCTTCCGTCACGGGATGACCTAAATAGTCTTCGGCTGTTTTTTTCATCTTCATTAAGACTTGCGCAGACACTTGTGGTGGCGCAACGTCTTTATTACCCAATACTTCTACCCAAGCATCGCCATTATCAGCTTTAATAATTTTATATGGCACTGTTTCTTGCATACGACGCACCATTGGATCATCGTAGCGGCGGCCAATTAAACGCTTAACGGCATAGATGGTATTTTTAGGATTGGTCACCGCTTGGTGTTTTGCTGGCTGACCCACACGAATTTCACCATTATCGAGGTAAGCAACAATAGAAGGTGTGGTGCGTGCACCTTCTGAGTTTTCAATAACTTTGACTTTATCCCCTTCCATAATGGCTACACACGAGTTCGTGGTACCTAAATCAATGCCGATAATTTTATTCGTTGCCATATTTTTCTCCGCTAGTTATCTATCTATTAGTTAAACATAAGGGCAATGGGTAAATTTTCAATACTATTGTTCCGCTTTAGAAACCACGACCAATGCAGGACGAATCAACCGGTTGTTTAAGGTATAACCTTTTTGCAACACCGATACGATCGTACCTGGCTTTACCTTAGGATCGTATTGCATAGAAATCGCTTGTTGGAATTCAGAATCAAACGTTTCACCCACTGGATTAATTTGTTTCACACCAAATTTTTCCAATGCCGCATAAAACATATTCAAAGTCATTTTCACGCCTTCTACTAATGAAGCTGTGTCTTTAGCAGCAAGCTTTGTTTCATTTTCCACACACAACTCTAAGCTTTCGACAATCGGTATGAGCTCAGAAACGAACTTTTCTAAGGCATATTTATGCGCATTCGCTACATCACGTTCAGCACGACGCAAAATATTGTCCGAATCTGCCTGCATGCGCAAAAGTCGCTCCCAATATTGGTCGGCTTTTTGCTCTGCTTCATCGAGCTTTTTTAATAACTCTTCATGTGAGGGATGGGTAAGTAACTCAGGTTTTTCTTCACCCTTTTCCCGGCCATCATTTGGTTGATCATGCGAATCTTTAGGCATGATATGCTTGCTCCCATGGTTCATGTTTTGTTTATTATGGATACTATTAAACATCAATATATGGACGAAGTGTTGGGTTTCAAGGTAGGTTATTGGAAAATATCAGGGGTCTCCTCTATGTCGGCACCATTTAAAACAGTAGGAATTTATAGTCGGGTCAATAATTCTGATAGTGCAGAGACACTAAAAGCCTTGATCAACTTCCTTAAAGACCTGAATCAACCCTTCACTTTAGAAGAGGAAACTTGCCGAGAGTTTAATGATACCGGCTTGCCAACGACCCATCGAGACCAATTAAGTCGCCATTGTGATTTGCTTATTGTCGTAGGGGGCGATGGCAGCATGCTGCATGCCGCTCATATCGTCATTCACGATGAAATCCCCGTGGTTGGTATAAATAGAGGGAAATTAGGCTTTTTGACCGACGTTAACCCTTCTGAGCTTCATCAAATCAAAGCCATTCTGGAAGGAAAATATTTTCTTGAAAAACGTTTTTTACTCGAAGCAACGGCGGAATTTCAGGGTAAAGTGCTTGGTCAAGGCATTGCTTTAAATGAAGTAGCCCTAATACCTGACTCCATGCCGCACATGACAGAATTTGAAATTTTCATCGATGATCAATTTGTGTGCAGCCAGGATTCTGATGGTATGATTATTGCGACCCCCACAGGTTCTACTGCCTATGCTTTATCCGGGGGAGGACCCATTTTGCATCCTCAATTAGATGCTCTAGTGATGGTACCTATGTTTCCCCACACACTCAGTATTCGACCCATTGTCATTGAGGGAAATCGCAAAATTACGCTCATCATTACACCGAACAATACCACGACACCACGTATCACTTGTGATAGCCAAATGTTTATTCAAACACCCCCAGGCACTAAAATTACCGTCAATAAAAAAGCACAAGCGCTCCATCTGATTCATCCTGTGGATTACGATTATTACAAAACGATCCGAAGCAAATTGCATTGGGGCCGTAAATTAAAATACATGGAATAAAACTGTATGCTTAATCAAATTCATATTCGTGATTTAGCTACCATCGAAGATCAACATTTACATTTACAACACGGCTGCACCATGATTACAGGTGAAACGGGTGCTGGCAAATCTATTTTTATTGAAGCTATTGAATTAGCACTCGGTGGACGTGGTTCGGCGAATGTTATTCGTTCGGGAAAAGAGCGTGCTGATATTAGTTTATGTTTTGATATTTCAGCATTACCTAAAGTGATTGAATGGCTTAAAAATGCTGACCTGCATGCCGATACCGATGAATGCATCATTCGTCGTGTGCTGACGAATGATGGTCGTTCACGCAGCTATATCAACGGACTGCCTGCCACACTGCAATTGGTGCGCGAGTTGGCGGAGTTATTATTTCATTTGCACGGTCAAAATGAACAACAAGTGTTACTTAAGGCTGATAATCAACGTGATATTTTAGATCGTTATGCAAACCACACGGATAATCAACATGAAATTTTAGATCGTTATGCAGGTCAAATCGCAGCCGCTGCTAAAATCAAACAGCTAGCTACTGAATGGCGCAGCGTCGATCATGAAATTAAATCCTTACAAGAACAAACACGTGAGCGCACAGAACGCCGTGATTATTTGCGTTTTCAATGGGATGAATTAATCGCTGCAGAATTAAAAGAAGGCGAATGGGAAAGTTTAGAAAAGGAACACCATAAATTAACGCATTCCGACGAATTGTTACGCAATCTGCAACGTGCTCTGCAATATTTAGCGGATGACGAACCTAATGCTTTACATTTTTTAAATGATATAAGGCGATTGCTTGAATCAGCGCAAGAAATTGATGCCAAATCGAAGGAATGGTTAACCTCTTTGCATTCTGCTTTAATTCAATTAACTGAATTGGAAACTGATTTACGCAGTTATTGCGAAAACACGGAACTTGATCCTGAACGATTGCAATACGTTGAACAACGTATTAGTCAGTTATTTAATTTAGCACGCAAACATAAAACTACACCGCAAGAGCTATTAACGCTGCAGGAGCAATTAAGTAGCGAATTAAACTTGCTCGATTCAAGCGATAGCAACTTAGCCGCTTTGAGCGCACAACAAGCAGACATTGCCAAACAATATGGTCAGTTAGCAAAACAAATCAGCACTTCTCGAGCAACGGCGGGAAAAAAACTTGCTTTGGAAATCACGACAACCATTCGTTCGCTTTCTTTACCACATGGTGAATTTTCGATTTTATTAGAAAAAGAAACCCAAAACTTTGCACCGCATGGCCTTGAGAAAGTTATTTTTTTAATTAAAACCAATCCTGATCAAGTGCCGCAAACTTTATCGAAAGTCATTTCAGGGGGCGAGCTCTCGCGTTTAAGTTTAGCGATTCATCTTGCACTGGCTAATCAAGCAACCATTCGCACGTTGATTTTTGATGAAGTCGATACCGGTGTTGGGGGAGCAACCGCGGAAAAAATTGGCAAATTATTAAAAAAACTGGGGCACACCTATCAAGTATTTTGTGTTACTCATCAAGCACAAGTGGCTGCCTGCGGCACACATCATCTTTTAGTAGAAAAATGTTTTGTTGGCAAAAGCACACATACGCGGTTACGGTTTTTAAATTCTGAAGAAAAAACGTTGGAAATTGCACGTATGTTGGGTGGTGAGACGATTACACAAAAAACCTTGGATCATGCAAAAGAAATTTTATCGCTAACGTAAGCTTATTTTTCCTGGCATTTTTTACAAATGCCGTAAATATTTAAACTATGATCAGTGATTTGATAACCAGCGAGCTTGGCAATTTCTTGCTGTCTTTTTTCAATGATATTATCCACAAACTCTTCTACACGCGCACATTTAACACAAACCAAATGGTCATGATGCGTGCCATGATCCAATTCAAATACTGACTGATCACCTTCAAAATGATGTTTTTTTACCAGACCTGCCTCTTCGAATTGGGTGAGTACACGATAAACGGTTGCCAAACCAATTTCTTCGTTAGAATCCAGTAAACGACGATAAATATCTTCTGCACTTAAGTGATGGTCCTTCGCTTGTTCCATGATTTCAAGAATCTTTAAGCGCGGAATGGTAACTTTAAGCCCTGCTTTTCTTAAATTATCGTTGTCCATGTGTTCCTCCAACACGTTGCTTTAATTGACGACGCGAATTTGCTTTGAGTCGTCGCGCTTGCATGGGATGAATCGTTAATTCCCTATAAATAACCACACGATCGCCATCTTGCAAGACGGTGGTTAATGATTGCAGCTTATTGAAAATGCCTACAGATTGCTTATGTAAATTGATTTCTGGAAATTGGTCAAGTATACCTGATTTTAGAATGGCTGTTTCAATAGTCGTGCCTGTTTTAACGTCTAGTGTAATAATCGCTTGTCGCTCAGGGAGTGCATATGCCACTTCAATAGAAATTTGGTTATTCGCTGCCATATAAGGTAACCGCTCGTTTACAAAAGGCTTCCACTAAGGTATTTGCAATGTGCTGGAAAACTGGCTGAAAGAAATGATCAATAAAACCACCAGCAAATTCAAATTCTAAGTCTAAATTCACTTTACAAGCATGCTCATCCAGTGATTGAAAACGCCATATGCCTTCCATGTGCTTTAATGGTCCATTGACGAGACTGATATCAATGCATTGATAAGGTGTCAGCTTATTGCGGGTCGTAAAGCCTTTATGAATGCCTTTCCATACGATTTCTAAAGAAGCGACTATTTCTTGCTCAGTTTTACTAATGATTTTACTGCTCTCACACCAAGGTAGAAATCGTGGATAATCTTCAATGTTATTAACCAGCTCAAACATTTGCCGATCAGAATATGAAACTAACGCACTTCGTTTAAGACTATTCATATGGATTCCAAATTTCTAGTTCTGCCATTATACTGCCCGGCATGAGCGATAAACAAAAATCAAATTCAACCATTGCCGTCAATCGCAAAGCGACTCATGATTATTTCATTGAGGAGCGCTTTGAAGCAGGTTTAGTCTTGCAAGGCTGGGAAGTGAAAAGCCTGCGGGCTGGCCGCATTCAACTCGATCAAGGCTATGTGCTATTAAAAAATGGCGAAGCGTGGCTTTTTGGGGCTTTAATTACTCCCTTACAAACTGTCTCCACCCACATTACAGCTGAACCGCAACGCAACCGCAAACTACTCCTGCATGCCCGCGAGATTAGCAAATTAATTGGGAATGTGGAACGCAAAGGTTATGCGCTTGTACCTCTTTCTTTATATTGGAAAAATAATCGCGTCAAACTTGAAATTGGCCTTGCTAAGGGTAAAAAATTGCATGACAAACGCGCTTCTATCAAGGAAAAAGACTGGGAAAGAGAAAAACAGCGTTTATTTAAGCATAAATTCTAGTCTGGTTATCCTCTGTTTTGGGTGCTAAAATGGGCCTGTTTTTTTGATCTTTAAACTATACTTAAATTTGGGGGCGACCCGGTTTCGACGTGGTTTACAAAGCTTGAGGTGCATGTCGAGGACGTAACTTACCTCGTTAATCATGTTGCTTAACAATAGTTAACACTAAGAAACGTACTACCGCTCGTAACGACTACACCTTTGGTGGTGCAGTTGTTGCAAACAGCCGCGACTTCACAGTCGCAGCTGCTGCCGCCTAAACACCGGCAGAGCGGCCATCCACCGATTGTGCTTATACGATCGGACATTTACGCGAGTAAATCGGGTGGTCATATTATATAGGCTCGTAATTTAATCTTCCCAAGATTAAATTATTAAAACTTAAGGGATCGCCATCTTAACGTTTTGCCAATCAAACGTTGGATGGTTAAATTAAGCGATTGGACACACATGTAGACCCGATAGTAGAGGATCTGCGGACGCGGGTTCAATTCCCGCCGCCTCCACCAAATTCATAAAAAAAGAGAGTCATCGCAAGATGGTTCTCTTTTTTTATTTGTAGTTGTGAGTTTTAGCTGAATTTCGGTATTAATAAATTTGATGTTGTTATTCATGGTCCTGGGTGAAATAAAAAATATTTCATCCGTGTTACTTGCTAACAGATATATATTAAGGTGTTAACACTTAATCTCTTAGATCTACTATTACCATGAAAAGGAATTTATTTATAACCCCGGATGAAATTCTGTAAGAATTTCATCCGGGCTACAGCTTGCTTCAAGGCTTCGTTATAATCTGCTACGTTACAAACCTTCATTTTAATCGGCATTCCAGTGCCCTTTATCAAACTCTTGTGGAAGAAGGTTTGTAACATTTTATGACAGATTATTAAATGCTTTCCTGATTAACTTGAATTTCATGCAACAAAGCCGCCCCGGATGAAATAAAAAGCATTTCATCCGGGCTACGCTTACTCAAAGAAGCCAGATTGGCCGCTGGCCCTGGCCTATCCCAAAAACAATTGGGAATGGCTGGCATGGACCAGTTTTCTGCTAGCGCAAGGATGAATCATTATGAGAAAGGTAGACATACGCCTGATTATTCAATGTTGAAGCGAATAGCCAAAGTTCTGAAACTACCTGTCGCATATTTTTATGCTGACAGTGATAAGCTTGCCGAGCTAATTAGATACTTCCATATTGCAACGTTGTCTGATAAAGTTTCTGCGTTAGATTTACTCAAAAAATAAATGGCTTGAATGTTTTTAATATAATAAATTGATATCGGACTATGACAGAAATTGAAGCTAGATACAGTCCTCATTTCCTCGAAAAATTAGCAGGGAAAAATTTAACATCGAATCCCAAAACAGCTATTATCGAACTAATTGCGAACGCTTGGGATGCAGGAGCAACTCGAGTAGACATAACATGGCCAGAAACGACTGGCTCATTTTTCGAAATCAAAGACAACGGTCATGGCATGTCTAAAGAAGAATTCGAAAAACGCTTCATGACTATTAGCTACGATAGAATAAATAATCAAGGTGAAGAGGTAACTTTCCCTGATACTGCAATCAAACAAACAAAGAGATATGCCTACGGTAAAAATGGTTTAGGAAGATTTGGTGGTTTCTATTTTAGCGACAAATACTTTGTTGCCACATCAGATGGCAAAAACGGCACCCATTCATTTGAGGTTACAAAAACAAGCTTACCAAAGACACCCATTAAAGCTAAGTTAATCAGCAATACAAAAACAATTGATGAACAAGGCACGATAATTTATACAAACATTATCGAGACCATCAATATTAACGTTGAAGATATAAGAACTGAAATTGGGATGCGTTTTCTAAGTGATCCTAATTTCCAAATTTTTGTAAATTCAAAATTAGTAGACTTAATGGATATACCAACCAAGAATATATATAAACTCATAGCAGCCATTGACGGCACACAGCATACAATCGAAATAATAGCGATTGATGCTAATAAACCCGATAGTAACACCCACCACCACGGCATTGCATGGCATGTTAATGGTCGACTAGTCGGAGATTGTAACTGGAAAGGGCCAAACAATGAAAAATTCCTTGATGGTCGAAAAAATATTGCGAAACGATTCACCTTTATTATCAAAGCTAATTGTCTATCTGATTTAGTATTACCAGATTGGACCGGATTTAACTACAAAGATCATCTTTACTCTCTCGCTGTGGATTCTGTACATGATCAAATTTTCCAATTTCTTAATAAACTTTCACGAGAAGAAAAAGCTGCTCTAACAAGCGAAATAAAACAACAAAATAGCAATCTACTTAAGCAATTAAGTCCGATCGAGCTAGAGACATGGACAGAGACCGTCGATCAATTACAAACAGAATGTTATAATTTAAGTGATGAAATGATTTCGCAAATTGCAAAATTGCTGGCTAATCTACAGGTGTCACGCTCAAGATTTGCGTTACTTCAGAAATTAAGTAAATATACACCAGATCAGCTAGATGATCTTCATAATATTCTACAAGATTGGACATTGGACATGGCTAAAATTGTATTAGATGAAATTCAAACACGAATCAGATTAGTACATGAGCTAGAAAAAAAGGTAAAGGATAAACATGCTGATGAACTTCATGATTTGCAACCTTTATTCGAAGCAGGCTTATGGATATTCGGTCCAGAGTATGATTCGATTCATTACACCTCAAACAGAGGAATGACAACTGTACTAAAACAACTTTTTAAAATCGATGAGAAAGGCAGCACTAATAGACCTGATTTCGTGATTATACCTGATGGAAGCATTGGCATTTATTCTCTTCCTGATTATGATGAAGACGGCCAGGAATCAGGCATTGAAAAAGTTGTAATTGTTGAACTTAAAAAACCTGGGATTTATATTGGTAATGATCAAAAAAATCAATGCTGGAAGTACATTAAAGAACTAATATCCATAGGCGCTATAACCGAATCGACAGTCGTCAAATGTTTTGTATTAGGTCAACATATTGAAGCTAACGAATCAGGCATTCGAACTGAAAAAGATGGTCGAATAAAAATTGTCCCCATGTTATATGATACTGTGATGACAAGAGCGAATAGCAGACTACTAAACCTGAAAACAAAAATTGAGTCTGCACCATTTTTACAAAAAGATTTAGAAGCCTTCACCAATCTTTCAAAAAATACTGACACTCAGTCCGAAATGGCTGTCGGTATTTAGCATCACATACATAAATATTCTATAATTTTTTTCTCAGGCTTAATATCTAAACGTGCTCTAATATTCAACAATTAAATTTTTTTGTGATTTATTTGATTGAGAATGATTAGCATAAGTTTCCCAATCAGGGCTGTAATCAGCGGCTTGATTACCCCACACAAACCAACCTTTTCTAGGCCCGCGTGCAAACAATTCAATAAATGGACCAGGGCTACAATTCTCGATAAGTTTATATTGTTCATCTGGCTTTCTGCTGTGCTCGCGCTTACATGAACTTATAATATTCTCTTGGCTTCTACCTGGTTGCAACGTTCGAGCATTTTTACCACGAACACCAAATAGAATCATCTCTGTAACATTTCTAAAATAAAATCCAACTCCTCGTCTATCAGGGCCACCATCTTTTCTTACTTTGTACCAAATTAAATTTGTTTTATAGGTAAACCCCCAGCTATCCATAACCTGCAAACCTTCCGAAATTAAAGCATTAGGAACCCAAAGATATAAATGAGCTGTGTCTCTTGCTATGCTTGCTACAGGCAAGGCTTTAATTTCATCTAACAACATAGTTGGATAACGCTGTAACCTCTTGTGCTCAGGTGCCATTTTTCCTGTACGATTTGTAAACTGCCATGGCGGATCAGCAAGTACAGTAGAAAATCTTTTTTTACCTACATTCTTCAATAAATCTTCTGATGCACTCATTTGTTATTCCCTTTCCAATCAATAATAACTTCCGGGGTTATTCCAAATACCAACACAGGGCAACCACCATGCCTACCAGCGTTAAGACGATACAATAGTTTACCCATCCATGTAGTACTTGCTCCATATTTTTGTTTACATAATTTAGGTTTACCATTGCTCATAGTATCAATAGACCCATCCTTTTTTAGAAGTGGCGTTTCATGAAATACTACATTCAGGCTTTTACTTCTGGTTATGATAACTGCAGCGCTAATAATTCCACATTCATGGAACATTCGAAATGCATATAAATCACGATCAAATGTCTGATCTTTGCTATTCCACTCTAAATCCAGAGCAACTCTGCCTTTAACATAATCAATTTTATGCCCATCAATGTAGTTTTTAATTATAACGTTTGGTTTCATCACAGAGTTATATCTTAACTTTCCAGTTGTTAGCATTTCTTCGTGTTGTTCAATAACCCTAATTAATAAATCTCCTTGTATACGAGTCTCATGCCAGCCATGAGGACGAAGTTCGGAGGATAACTTTTTAGGTATATCTGACTCGCTCCCGCCAGGCGATGCTATGTTTGAGATACTTATTTTAAAATTAAGCAATGCATTTTCAATTTCATGTAATTGACTTGGAAAAGAGTTCTTTAAAATTGCAGCTGCATGTTTATAGCTATAAACCTCGTATAATGAAGATACTTCTGGATTAATATACTGATGAACTTCATCGCTCGTATCAGCATTTGCGCCTGGTTTTAACTCAACATCATCTTGATTCTCTTCATTTTCCTGCATAATTTTTACTCATATATAAAAATATAGATCAAAAAAATATCTGTTTTCTTTTAGAAGTTTATTTCTAAAACTGAAGGGCTTCAATAATGTTACTGTGTTATAAAAATCATTGAAAGCAATTCAATAATTCATATTCAAAAATTTTAGCTTGATCCATTTGAACATAAAAATCTCATGGCAATGCACCAATAAGACTAAGCAGTTAAAATTTTTATGAGCAAAAATAAAACACTCCCTCTCTTTGCGACTACTACTATACAAAACACTAAACGATTTGCCTCCTGCTTGAATTTTATTAAATCAACCGCATTTATGCCATCAACAAACTAAGGAAATTCTATGCGCGCGATAAACCCGAATGACAGCGAATCAAAAAATGAAATTGAAATCAGGCAAAGAAAGCTAGGCGAAACTATCGATGCAGCAATTGAATCGCTAGCATCTAAAGATATTAATCGCGCAATAGTTTTATTAAACGAAGCGAAACATCTATGTTATTATGTCGGCGACGGCCTTAGGGTGAAAATCCAAAACGAACACTCCGATTTAGAAATGCATCATACCTTAACAAGAACCATAGATGCATTGAAAGCTACTTCGTAACGATGGCTGCTATTCGCTATTTGCTAAGAATAAACGCCTTAAAAATGAAGGACACCGCTTCAATTCCGCCATCAGTACAGTTTTTTTGGGGGCCGATTTGGGGGCCTACAGAAAAATCACATTGAGATAAATTATTTAATTCAATCAGTTACTTAACAAATGTGAAAGACGCCGCCCATGCGCCCATGAAAGGCCGATTGCGAAAGCAACTGGCCTTTTTATTAATTAGAAAATTTTTAATCTAAGACCTCGGATGAAATTCATAACGAATTTCATCATCCGGGCTACGTTTCTTCGGCAACCTTTAAATCACCAGATACTCGCTATAAACCATAAAGGTAATATAAGTAATGCTCTTCTAATTATTGCCTCTTTCCACGACTTGTAATGCTACTATGTTTTGACAGCTACTATCTGCACTAGATTTTTTACTTATTTCTCTGGCAAGCTGTCTCCCATGATTAAATCCCGTATTATAAGCAATTTTATATACATCAATATTTTTTATTTTTTCGATTAGCAAAACATTGTCGCATATTTCATCGCCAGATAAAGTTTCCTCAGTATTAGCATCCGAAAGTATATATCTGTTATCACGTAAAATTTCTGAAATAATCAACATGGATCTCTTTTGTGAAACCACATAATCATCAATGGTGATTTTCATCAAATCCATAGGATGAATATCATATAACAGGCTTTTATCATTTTTAATATCTTCAAATGTAAACTTTAGGAAAGTATGTTCGCCAAACACTTTGAAACGATAGACGATATCTTTTTTCGATAAACTATAAAAGTGACTGTCCAATGACAAAAGATATCTGGGTCTAATTTGTTTAAAAAAATGTAAAATGCTTGAAATCAACCTCATAAGCCTACCACATCTTAGCTGTTGCTCTGTAGCCATCTCGATCAAAATGATAAGTTTTATAACCAATTTTCATATCTAATTTTAAATCCTTGACTCCTTTCTCCCATTGAAGACAAGTAGCTGGTGATGATTCAATCGTAATATTGTTATGTTTAAGCTGATAATCCCCATGTACGTGACCACAAATAATAAGGTCTATCTTAGCTTCATCGATGATATTCCAAAATTCTTTTTTATTTTTTAAAATATAGCGATCAATTAGTGGAGTGCCTACAGGAGCCGGATGATGATGCATAACGATTGCTATTTTCTTATCGGTAGGACATGCCGCCAGCTCACCATGTAACATGGCTAATTCAGATTGAGATAAATACCCTTCATCTGCACCCTCAATCTTAGTATTAAGAAAAATTATGTACCAATTTTGTAATGACAAATGAGTCGTACGATTAAAATTTTTAACATTTTGAAAAACCGTCTCTACTCGAACAAGATTATCATGATTACCCGGTATCCAATAAACAGGAATATTTAACTTGGAAAGTTCATCAACCATTATTTGATATGACTCGGTCGTTTCATCTTGTGAGATATCGCCCGTAAGGAAAATCATATCCGTATCATGACTATCTTCATCAATAATTCTAGTTATCACTTCTCGAAATTTAACATTGCTATTTACACCAAAAATATCTAAATCATCCTTCGCAAACAAATGCGTATCACTTATTTGAATAACTTTCACGGTACCATCCTTCAATATTATCGGTTTTATTATATTTATTTTTTCCAGAAACATTCTCACTAAAAACAGCAATGGGATTATATGAAATCCCATAATCAAAATAATCCAGTTTCTCTATACGCTTAACTCCATTTGAAAATAATATTGCGACAGGAAACAAGATGATAGCAAGCACCATTTTGTATACCCAAGTATTCAATGCAATTACTGCAATATGGTTAATCGAGTAAAGCCCATAAAAATTAATAGGATAAGAAATAGTAACTAAAATAAGATTACCAATAGAATTAGATGAAAAAAACCTAATTATAAAATATTTTCCTGACAAATATATTTTCAATTTGGACATGATGATGTCATTAATAAAATAGGCAAACACTACAGCAATAGTAGAGGCTATTAATACATGCCATAGATTCTGATAAAGGTTAAGATAATGTAACGTTGCAGATGACCCTTTGGGTGATGGGAGCAACACAAATAAATTGATCATTAATATAAACAGTGCCTGACACATAAGCTGCACCCAAATAATCCTGCCAGCTAAAGCAAACCCATAAACTTCAGTAATGATACTAGCGAGTAAAAATCCCAATGGAAAAATTAATCCACTTGCTGCAAAGTCGCACCCATTAACAGACACTACTTTGAATGCCAGAGCATCACAAATTAATAAAATAGTTATCATTAGGCCAAACAAGAGCCCATATAGTTTTAATCTATGCATTTTTCATCAATCATGAAAATGTTGAATTGCCTTTATTACAATGCCGTGAATAATAAAATTACTTTCTTTTATAACGTTATCACCAATAATTTCTGATATAGGTTTAAAAAAATATGACTTCCCCTCAATAAATACTTTCCTAAAACAAGGCGGATGCCTATTAAATTGGACCAGTACAATATCGCCATCATGGACATGGATATCGTGGGCGATTATAAAAATAGAGCCCTTTTCAAAAAGTGGACTCATCGCGTTATTATTTACTTTAATAGCGTAATATTTATTGGGCTTCCAAGAGTCAAGCTCTGTAGAAATAGTGTTTTTATATTTATTTTGATTTTTTAAAAATTCTAACAATTCATCTAAAATCAATAATGGAATTTCATAAACAATCCGCGCTACTTTACCCGATAATGATAAATTTTTTTCAGTGAGCTGACCGATTGATATATCGAAAAATTCAGCTAACTGATAGAGCGTCGATAACGTCGGATTACCAGTACCCCTTTTTAGTCCATTAATGGTAGTCAATGCAATACCTGTTTTTTTACTCAATTCAGCTGAATCAATATTCAACGAGTGCATGAGACTACGAAGATTATTAGCAAGAATCCCCATGTCCGCTTCATCTGATATCTTTTTGTTAATATCGCTTGACATATTATCACTATAAAGTTATTTATAACGCTATAAAGTTTATCATATCATTAAAGTGATATGATAGCTGTTTAATGTTAGCAGAATAGTCTACCTAATTGCTTGATGAACACCAGCAGTTTGCGGAGCAAAAAGAGGGATTTTCTAGGTGAACCAACCTGGCGGCTACCAGATTGGTTCTTGGTACAACATAGATTGAGGACAGCATCCTCGCCATCGATTATATGATATCGATACGTGTGATGCCATGTCCTCGCGGGATGCGAGGTATGCATGATGTTTTTACGCAAGATTTTAAAAGCATTTTTATTATTTCATCTATATCAATTGCTTTGTGATTCATTCCAAAACGATAAACACATTAATCAAAATCACTTTTCGATGGAGTACTACGCTATGGACAGTAAAATCATTCAACTTCTTATTAAAAGTATCGTTGAAACAGAGGAATATACGTTAGAAGGTATAGCGCATTACACACATATTCCATTTGATGTGATTTATGATGCTGCCTGCGGAATTAAGAATCAATTTTCCATCACTCCATGGGCGCGAGTAGTTGGTCTATATTTAAAAGTTAATCCTGATATCACACAAATTCTAGCCAAGAAATTACTAGAAATCCTAAATCAAAATACCGGTGGCTGTTCATCACTTCTCAATGAAGCGTAGTTATGAAAAATCACTCCCTGTGTATAATCAGATACTGACTCTTTGGTAAAATTGGTTTGGGACGCGGGTTCAATTGATTTTTAAGTACCATTCTAGCGGCGTAACATTTAGCGTAATTTCACAATTTCATGACCTAGAAAATACAAATCTAATCAATTAAGTAACCGATCAATATGATTGACGCCGCTCACCAAATTAATGAAAGGCCGGCTGCGAAAGCAACTGGCTTTTTATTAATTTTATGTGAATGCGATTTTGTAGTTGTGGATTTCAGTTATTAGTTAATAAATTTTGATGTTATTTATTATCCCAGATGAAATGCGTGCTCTCTGTATTTATCCAAGGATATGATCTTTTTCTTATCTTAGAAAACATGAAATATGGTATTTTACCCCGGATAAACAAAAAGCGTTTATCCGGGCTACGCTTGCTAACACCAGATAAGGTTACTCCCGGTTCCTTGAAAAAAGCCTGGTGGGTCTGCCCAAAAGGTGAAGATCATGAATGGCAAGCAAGTATTGTAAGCAGGACTAAAGGTCATGGTTGTGGAGTATGCACGAGCCAAGTAGTCGTTACATCGAATTCTTTAGCAACGTTAAATCCTGCTCTTGCTAAGGAATGGCACCCTACAAAGAATGGAAAACTAACTCCTGATAAAGTCACTCCCAGTTCTGGAAAAAAAGTTTGGTGGAAATGTCCAAAAGGCGATGATCATGAATGGGATGCAGTTATTGCCAATAGAAATAAAGGAATTGGCTGCCCTATTTGCTCTAATCAGAAAGTAGCTAGATCAAATTGTTTAGGAACTGTTAATCCAAAATTAGCAATAGAATGGCACCCCCTTAAAAATGGGAAGCTTACACCATATGATGTATTACCTAGTGCAGGTAAAAAAATATGGTGGAAGTGCCCAAAGGGTGATGATCACGAGTGGCGAACAAGCATAGCGAACAGAAGTAAAGGCACAAATTGCCCTGTATGCTCTGGACAGAAAGTTGCAAACTCTAATTGCTTAGCAACGCTTTATCCAGAAATTGCAAAACAATGGCACCCTACTAAAAATGGAAAGCTAACACCAAAAGATTTTACTGCTGGAACAGCTATAAAAATTTGGTGGAAATGTCCTAAAGGTGATGATCATGAATGGGAAGCAACAATTAATGCTAGATCAGGTGGTACTGGTTGCCCTAAATGTAATCCTGCTTACTCTATACCAGAGTTAAGAATTTTTAGCGAGCTGAAGTCCATATTTGAGAATGTGCAGCATCGAGTTATTATTCACAAGCGCGAAGTGGATATATTTATTCCAGAAATTAATACTGGAATTGAATTTGACGGTGTATATTGGCATCAAGACAGACATGAAAAAGATCAAAAAAAGTATTTAGCGTTAACATCGACTATATTCCTAATAAGAGTAAGAGAGGAAGGCCTTTCATTATTAGGCTTGCATGACATTCGCGTTAAAAAAAGAGATATGAATATCTCAACGATAAAAGAAATTTTAAAAATAATTTTAAAAAATCCAATCACAATCACTCCAAAAATATTAGCAAATATCAATAGCTACATGGAACAAGACGATTGGGTTGCAAGCTCTTATTTCAATGACTACTATTCTAAAAGAAAGCATGTCGAATTTGAAAAATCACTAAATTATTTATTTCCTACTATAGCAAAAGAGTGGCACCCCTCAAAAAATGATTTATTACTTCCTGAATACTTCACGCCTGGTTCAGGCAGGAAGGTTTGGTGGAAAGGGAGTTGTGGACATGAGTGGCAAGACTCTATACTTCACAGAACAAGTGGCAGAAGGTGTCCTAAATGTAGGTATAAGAGAGCAAGTATAACTCATCGTAGGAAATTAGATGAAAAATCAGGGCAATTAACAATGGATAGTATTTTTCAAGAATAAGAAGAAATGGTCGAGCCATTTCTATTGATACATAATTTGTCCGTTAACTAAAATTAATAGCTGTTTTTAACATTTACATTTCTGCCAATTCAAAGTCATCGCCTATTATTTCTTTATTTAACTTTAATATCTCATCTTTAGTCGCCCTAACTAATCCCAAACAATTATCTTTCTCAGTTTGTCCAGAAACGATAAAGCTCACATAAGCCTCAATTGCTCGCAATACAAAAAGTTGAGTTATGACATATTGATTTTGGTGAGTTGCACAATCATGGTCTCGAGGAGAAAACATACCGCTCTCCTCATCCAAAATCAGATAATGCATGAATAAACTTGGCCAAGTACCATGCACGTGATGCGAACCAATTTTTTGACCGACGATATATGACAAGTCATCTTGCACTTCTATAACCATATCAAATAAAGACGGGAGTTTTTTTATATCATTAACTTGCTTCTCTGTTAATTTTGAGGAAGCAACGTATTTATCAATTGATCTCAACATCCTTTCTTCAATCACAATCTTTTTATTCCCCCTAGAAGAAATATTTTCATTAATTTTATCTTTCAATTTCAATTCTGTTTTGAGGCCATCAGCTATATATTGCTGAAGTCTTTCTATTTGATTTTTATTGCAAATCCAAATAATTTTAATGCAAGACTCAAAAATGCAACGGTCGATAATGGCTGTCGTTTCACCATATAAGCCTTGATGAGACAGCTTTATATTAGCAAGCATGAGGCGAGAACAGCGATTCAACAAACCAACAAATACACCGTGATGTAGCAATTCAATTTGCTTAAATGCAGGAGAATCAGGCCTTAATCTAGAAAAAAAATTGCTCAATTCTCCTGTAAACTTATACCACTCAAATAAAACAGGACAATAATCCCCATTAGCGCGACATTGCTTCAATTGTTCTTCTGTTATCGTGGGTACTTTAGGCATATCAAATTGCTGACACATAGTGATTACCTTATTTATTATGATTTTTGTTTTTTGCATTTCTTTTTTCAATATGTTCTTTTTGTTCAGAAGTCAGCGTGTTAAATACCTCTTCCGCTTTGTTCGGGAGTGTTATTTGCATTTCAACAATGTAGTTAATTAAATAAAACAACGTGGAAACTGTCTCTTCTCTATCGTTAAATTGTATTTCACGCGGATGAACAGCATCATTCCCTCGCACTCTCACTGCATCACAAGCCTTTAATATTTTAGCGGGAAAATTAGAATTGCCAATTTTCTCATTTAAATCACGTCCATTAATCTTTAAAAACTCCAATAGCTTTTCTAAACAAAGTCGCAACAATGCTGCTGCACTTCTGGGTGAACGATGTGATACTTCCGCTGCCTCTGTATAAATATCCCTTATTTCCTGAGGCATATCTTGGTGTGGTTTATTTATATTTTTAGGAAAAGTGGGGAATATCAAATTATCATCTATCCATAATGCAATAAACCCGCAAACTTCACACTCTGTACAATTGATATGACCCATGAATCCCTGTATTACAGGAGAATTTCGTTTATTGGTTAGAGGATTTTCTAATGGCTTGCTATTATTTGCATGATGCCCAAATTTATTAACCAGACAAGAATAGCGGTGTTGTTGTGCAGGGTATCCACAATTAGGGCATTCAAATGCCTCATTCTTTACATCAATAGGTACTTGAAATGACGGCATTGAATTTTCTCCTATGAAATAATTATTATACTTCCAAGGATAAAACTCAGCGAACCATATATGATTAAATATTGGACTTTTCCTTGAAAAAGTACATCTACCCATTAAGATTGGGGGTATTTTTGGGGGTACTTTTTAAAGTTGCATTGGATATGTCACTATAATTCAATTGGTTACTTGACTAATATGATAGCCGCCGCCCAATAATGAAAAGGCTGGTTGTGGAAGCAACTGGCCTTTTTTATTAATTTGATATGAATGCGATTTTGTAGTTGTGATTTCAGTTATTAGTTAATAAATTTTGATGTTATTTATTAATTACCCCAGATGAAATGCGTGCTCCTCGCATTTATCCAGGGCTATGATCTTTTATTCTTATCTTTAGAAAACATGAAATATGATATTTCACCCCGGATAAATAAAAAGCGTTTATCCGGGCTACGCTTGCTAATCCAGAAAGCTTATTGTTTTTTGTTAAACTCTAAGCTACTTCATTTAACAACCCATTCCTGACATCAGGGCTAAAGGAATTAAATGATCTTCATTTAACGTATAAACTTTACCTGGTATGATATCAACCCAGTTTGTTAGTAAATCTGGCTCTACTTCACCTTTTGACCATGCTAATACTCTAAAGTATTTAACATTTTTAGGAATATCTAAATTGATCTTTCCATTTTGAGTAAGAAGATGTAGTGAATGAGGATTCAGTTTTTTTCCTTGTTTTATTCTATTATTACTCTCTTCAACGTCTTTAGCAGAATCTGCCCATTGAATCATCATTCTTGATTTTTTATTATTAGTAAAATTTGATGTTTTATTATCAAGCACAAAACTATCAGTAAAGCCCGTGGTTACTACTAACATTAAGAAAAAAAATACTACGATTTTTTTCATTTTCCTTACTCACCTATAATTATTGAATAGTTATTCCTTCTTGTGGAACACATATTGCATTTGCATTCATCTTCGGAGCTTTTAATGGAAAAATATTTTCAGAACATAGTGTGGATTTTTTACCAAGTCTTTTGAAAATATTTTTAGGAATATGTACATTCACATGTTTAATAACATTGACCGCTTCAGGAATTTCGAAATCTCCTACCATACTCAAAAACTGATAACTTTCTTCGGGAGTAAGGCCTTGTGTGCGAACCAAAAAATCAATGGCGTTTCTGGAGGCAAGTTTCATTGCTTCAAATAAATCGACATTCAAGCCTGTAATTATCCAATCAGTTGAATTTTCTGTGATTGGCCATGTAAAAGCATCGCCACCTTTTCTTTTGGTTTTATCAAATACACCTTGCGCCTTCAGATCTTTTCTAACAAAAAATTGCAGAGTAATCCCCTTATACGAAGTTTCAAGAGCAGTGATATCAATTTCGCCATTGCTTTGCATAGCGTGTGAGTCTCCCGTCCAAACGAGAGCCCCTTTTTGGAATACGGGAAGAAAAAGGATTGAACCGGCCTGCAGTTCTGGTTCATCCAAATTGCCTCCGAAAGGCCCTGGTGGAACAGAATTAAATTCACCACTAACAGGTTGTGCCGCTGGAGGATCAATATTGACAGGCCATCCTTGCGGCCAGTCGGTGGGAGGAGCAACAGCTATGATGCCCGGGAAAGGTTTAAGCTGTAAGCAAATCCCTTTTACAAATTCTGTCGTGTTGTTCTTTTTGTCATATTTAAAATATTTGATGAGAGGCTTGGTAAATTCTGACAAAATCCCCTGTGACGGACTTAAGAAATTGTATCCAAAATCATTTAATTCAATATTGAGAATCCGAATTTCTAACACATCACCAGGCTCTGCCCCTTCAATATAAACTGGTCCTGTTAATGTGTGCATGCCACGCCTTTTCTGAATATCATGTTTAATATAAAATTTTGCAACATCTGCTGGTGTTGTTTTATTGTAGACCATCTCGTGTAAACAACTATTCCAAGTCTCGAGCGAGACTATATCACCTGAATGAACCCTTATGACTGGCGGTTTATTAAGAGTAAAAAGTCCTAACGTTGTTGTATTTGAGGTGGCCGGCACATGATATGTTTCTGCCATAACGAAAGAAACATGAAATGAAACTACAAATAAGCATGCTGAGATTATTTTTTTAAACATTTCCTTTCCTTGTGAAATGAATGTATTAACTATCAACTTTTGATGTCACAGTGTCAAGCCAAATACCTCGACCAAAGGTTAAATATCATTTATATTCGTTGCAATCAACTTGGATAAGTGTAATGGATGACTCTCATTCTAAAATTTTTAATATACTTGCTTGCTATATTATTTTGTTATATTGCCTTCTCGTCATCTTTAATGGCAGCTTCATCTGAACATAGTTACGCCATCGCTTCTAATCCAGCCGCGGTTAATATCCTCACCGGCACGGGTGATTTACAAATTTTTTTAGAAAAACAACTTAATATAAAAAATAATCATGGTATTCGAATTGGCGGCATGCTCATTGGCGATGCTAACCAATTATTCTCAGGCGGCATTCCAAACGCAGATCGATCTACATTAAATGGCTTATTTCAGCTAGGGCTTTCTGCTAATACCGAAAAATTAATGGGCTGGCAAGGCGGCCTTTTTGATGTAGAAATACTGCAATTCAATGGCCAAAATACAAATGAAGAGGCTGGCAGCGTCCAAGGATATAATGGTTTGCCCGGCTCACCGCCACTTAATCGTTTTGAAGTTTATAAACTTTGGTTTAGACAAGAATTTCTCAATAAAACCTTTTTTGTACGCATAGGCAAAACAGCACCATCGTTA